>Ga0209310_1000071_pt1 | contig 197286 bp, 159 predicted proteins | sample AD_UKC030_MetaG_FD_184415 | JGI IMG/M metagenome (GOLD analysis project Ga0209310, IMG submission 184415) | Active sludge microbial communities of municipal wastewater-treating anaerobic digesters from USA - AD_UKC030_MetaG (SPAdes) (version 2) | ecosystem: Engineered > Bioreactor > Anaerobic... | reverse complement strand
CTACAAGTGCGCCGATAGTCGCCCAACTCTACTTGCGAAAACTCGGTCGATAGGTCCGGGATCGTGAGGTTCATCCACCGGTTTGATCACATCTCGAGCTTCAAGGGAAGATGTGAGGGATCTTTAGGTTTGAAACCCGCCCCTACTCGAGGACGAGCTTGAGGGTGGTGGCCTCGCCCGGCTTGATGGTCACGTCGATGAGCTTGTCGATGCCCTTGGCCTTGTTGACCGCGCGCAGCTTGTGCTTGCCCGCGGGCAGCTTCACGTCCACCAGCGGGGTGATGCCGAGCTTCTGCTCGCCCCGGTAGATCTCGGTCCAGGGCTTGGTGTTGAGCTTGAGCGTCCCGGGCTGGGCCTTGGCCACGGTGGGCGGCTTGACCACCGGCGGCTTCTTCTCCGGGGGTTTGGCCACCGGGGGCTTCTTCTCCGGAGGCTTGACCGGCTCGGCCACGGGGGGCTTCTCTGGTTCGGCCACGGGGGGCTTCTCTGGTTCGGCCACGGGGGGCTTCTCTGGCTCGACCACGGGGGGCTTCTCTGGCTCGACCACGGGGGGCTTCTCTGGCTCGACCACGGGGGGCTTCTCTGGCTCGACCACGGGGGGCTTCTCTGGCTCGATCGGTTCGACCTTGGGGTTCCTGGGTTCCTCGGACGGGCCGGACAGCAGCAGGAAGCCGCCCCCCGCGCCGATCACCACGAGCAGCACCCCCACCACCACCCAGGCGAGCTTGCCGCTGGACGGGTCCGGCTCCCGCACCTGGGAGCCGGTCCTGGCCTTGCGCTTCGGTGGCTCGTCGGCCTGGGGCTTGATCAAGGTCTCGGAGGCGGCCACGGGCTCAGCCTCCCCGGGCTGGAAAGAGCGCGAGGGGATCGAGCCGCTGGCGGGCTTGAGCACCCCCAGGGAAACACCGTCCGCGCCCTTGGCCCGGATCTCCTCCAGCAGGCGCTGCTTGGTGCGGGCCCGGTCCTTGAACACGCGGGCGCAGAACGCGGCGATCTCCGGCGGGCCGGCCTCCTGGCCGGACTCCCGCAGGACCTCCCGCAGCGCCGCGCCCAGCTCCCCGACGGTCGAATAGCGCGCGGCCGGGTCCTTGGCCAGGGCGCGCGCGGCGATGTCCGCCAGGGCCTTGGGCACCTCGGGCCGGACCTCGTCGGCGCGCGGGACGGGCTCGTCCACCACCGCGCGGATGATGACCGCCTCGGCGTCGCGCTTGAACAGCCGCCGGTGGGTGAGCAGCTCCCACAGCACCACGCCCAGGGAGAACTGGTCCGAGCGCCCGTCCACGGGCTGGCCCAGGCACTGCTCGGGCGACATGTAGGAGAGCTTGCCCTTGAGCGTGCCCACCCGGGTCTGGTGCACCTTGGTGGAGGCCTTGGCGATGCCGAAGTCCACCAGCTTGGCCACCCCGGAGAACAGCACGATCACGTTGTGCGGGCTGATGTCCCTGTGGACGATGTGCAGCGCCCGGCCGGACTCGTCCTTGAACTTGTGGGCGTAATCCAGGCCGTCGCACACCTGGGCCACGATGCCCGCCGCCAGCGCCGGGCTGAGGCTCTCGCCCGTCTTGGCGGCCTCGTTGACCAGGTAGCCGAGGCTCTCGCCCTCCAGGAACTCCATGGCGATGAAGTAGTGCTCGCCGGCCTGCCCCAGGTCGTAGATCTGGACGACGTTCGGGTGGTTGAGCTGGGCCGCGATGACCGCCTCGTCGAAGAACATCTCGACGAAGGCCTTCTCCCGGGCCAGGTGGGACAGGATGCGCTTGACCACCACCAGCTTCTCGAACCCGCCGATGCCGGTCTGGCGCGCCAGGTAGATCTCGGCCATCCCACCGGTGGCCAGCAGGGCCAGGAGCTGGTAGCGCCCGAGCATCTGCGCGCCCTTCTCCGCCATGGGGCCGAATGGTAGGGGGTTGGCGGGAAAGGTCAAGCTCTATCTGGGACGCGCGCGGGAAGCGTGCTAGAGTGCACACCGTCCCGTTCGACCAGGAGAAGCGAGGTGAGCTCGATGAGGATCATGCTCGGCGTCCTGGGGGTCTGCCTGGCCGCCCAGGCCTGGGCCGGGGACGCGATGCAGCGCGCGCGCCAGGCCTACGACGACATGGAGTACGACGCCGCCCTGCGGGCCGTGGAGCTGGCGCTGGGAGATCCGCAGGCCCAGCCGCCGGATCTGGTCGACGCCTACCGGGTACGCGGGCTGTCCCTGTCGGCCCTGGAGCGGCTGGACGAGGCGCTGGAGGCCTTCCGCGCCATGCTGTCGATCGACCCCCAGGCGGCCATCGCCGCGGACACCTCGCCCAAGCTGGCCGCGCCGTTCTTCCAGGCGCTGGCCATGTCCCGGGACGTGAAACCAATCGCGCTCACCCACGCGGCCCCGCCGGCCGCGGGCCGTCCGGCCGCGCTGCTCGTCGAGCTGCGCTCGGATCCCCAGGGGCTGGTGAAGGGGGTGCGGCTGGCGCACCGCGCGCCGGGTGGCGGCTGGCAGCGCGCCCCGGCCCAGCCGCTGGCGGGCGCTCCCAGGGTCTCCTTCGCGCCGCCGGCGGGGGAGGCGGTCGAGTACTTCTTCGAGGCGCTCACCGGACAGGGCGGCGTGCTGGCCCGGATCGGGAGCCCAGACAAGCCCTTCGCCTTCCGCGCGCCCGCCGCGGTCGTGGCCGGCCCGCGCAAGGACAAACCCGCGGACCGGCCCGCGGAGCGGAAGGATCCGCCCCGGGCCGTGGCCGGGCTGGGGGACGGCAGGGACGGGGAGGGCGAGGACGAGGTGGCCACGCCCTGGTACGAGACCTGGTGGTTCTGGACGGCGGTCGGGGTGGTGGTGGTCGGCTCGGCGCTGGGCGCCGGCCTGGGCGTGGGCCTGTCCGGCCAGGGCAGCGGCCCGCGCGATTACGCCATCGAGGTCCGCTGAGCCGCCCGTGGAGCCGGAGGTGTTCGCCATGCAAAAGATTCCGTGCCTGCTCGCCGTGGCCTGGCTGGCGCTCGGCGGCTGCGGCGGGGCGGGGGAGCTCCGGTTGGTGGTGAGTCTGCCCGACGACAGCGCCCGCCAGCTCACCCGGTTCATCCGCGTGGTGGCCGTGGAGCCGGCCGGCGAGAGCGAGTCCTGCGCCGCGCTCCTGGACGGGTCGGCCGTCCCCGGGGCGGTGGGCTACGCCATCGAGCAGGAACTGGAGTTCGCCTACCCGGTCACCTCGCAGGTGGAGCCGCTGCGCGACGTGGGCCCGGGCCGGCGGCTGTTCTACGCCGAGGGGCTCGACGCCGATCAGCGGCGCCTGCTCCACGGCTGCACCGACCAGGAGGCCGGCGGCGGAGGCCCGGGCGAGGTCGCCGTCGCGCTCGGCTGGGTCGAGGAGTGCGAGCCGACGAACGGCGGCCAGGAGACCTGCGACGGGCTCGACAACGACTGCGATCAGCAGACCGACGAGGGCGCGCCGGAGGCGCTGTGCCAGGCCCGAGACCACGCCGACCCGCTCGCCTGCACGGCCGGCGCGTGTGGCTGGACCTGCCAGGCGGACTGGTGGAACGCCGACGGCGACTGGAGCGACGGCTGCGAGTGCCAGCGGACGCTGGGCGGCGTGGAGTGGTGCGACGGGGTGGACAACGACTGCGACGGGACCGTGGACGGAGCGAGCTGCCAGCGCTGCACGATTGACGCGGACTGCGCCGCCGCGGGCGGCCCCTGCCTGCGCGCCACCTGCGACCAGGGGGTGTGCGAGACCGAGCCGCTCGGCCAGGGCTCGGGCTGCGACGACGGGGATCGCTGCACCCAGGCTGACACCTGCGACGCCCAGGGCACCTGCGCCGGGTCGCCGCGGGTGTGCAGCGACGGGATCGACTGCACCGACGACGCCTGCGATCCGACCGACGGGCAGTGCAAGGCCACCGTCCAGGAGGGCGTCTGCCTGGTGGGGGTGAGCTGCCACACGACGGGCTACCGGCCGATCGCGGACGGCTGCCTCGTCTGCGATCCGGCCGTCGATCCGGCCGCGCTCACCCTGCGGCCCGAGCTGTGCGACAACGGCCAGTACTGCGATGGCCTGGAGTCCTGCCAGGCGGACGGGACCTGCACGGCGGGCGCGCCCGCCTGCGCCATCCAGTGCTCGAGCGAGTGCGATGAGGACCTGGACCGGTGCGTCTCCAGCCAGCCCGGCGAGGGCTGCGACGACGGCGTCCGCTGCACCCAGGGCGACGCCTGCGATGGCGAGGGCGGCTGCGTGGGCACGCCCGACGACGGCCAGTGCGGCTGGAACGGCCTGTGCTCGCCGGGGTGCTCGACCGACGAGAGCGGCTGCGCCTACGCGCCCGCCCAGCTCGAGGTGGCCTGCGATCAGGAGGTGCCGCTGGACACCGCGAGCCTGTGCAGGCTGAACTCGGCCGGCACCCCGCTCGTCGCCGGCTGCCTGGGCTGCCGGGTGGCCGAGCAGCTCCCGGTCTGGTTCGCCGACGGGCGGCCGGATCCCAACGGCGCCAATGGCTGCGAGCTCACCGGCTGGAGCCTGCTGGCGGACGTCTGCAGCCAGGTCATGTCGGCCACCTGCCCGCTGGCCCTGCAGACCGGGGCCTGCTGCCAGCAGCCCTCCTGCCAGCAGAGCCCGCCGGACGGCGAGTACGCCGTGGTGCTGAACGGCGGCGCGTGCGGGGGGGAGGGCCTGGCGTTCGCCCGGACCGTCAGCCTGGGCGGCTACTCCCAGGTCTTCGTGTGCTTCCAGCTCGGCCTGAACGACCTGGGACCGGCCGGGTGGGGCATCCAGGTCGAGGCCATCGACCCTGCCTCGGGGAGCCGGGCGGCGTCGGACTGCCTGGGCGATCTCACCGGCCGGTTCCTGGAGTCCCTGGACTACTGCCTGGCGGTGCCGCCCGCGGCCCTGACCTGGGACAGCGCCCAGGTGGTGCTGCGCCTCCAGCCGCCCGACTCGGGCGAGCAGCTCTACCTCCGCTCGGTGCGCCTGCTGGGCATGCCCTTGACCTGCCCCGCCCCCACGCCCGTGGTGCAGACCGAGTTCTCGGGCTGCGACGGGCAGATGATCACCTCCTACCCGCCCTGGGAAATCCAGTCCGGGGCGCTGTGCGGGCTCCCCCTGGCGGGCGGCGTCTGCGCCGAGCGCGGCGGGCTGCTGGTGGGCGACGGCGCGCCCCTCCTGCCCCAGGTGGAGACGTTCCTCGACATGTACACGGAGGTCGATCTGAGCCCGGACGGCCAGGGCGCCTCGCTGTGCTGGGTGCGGACCTTCTTCGGCCAGTTCGCGGCCCGGCCCATGGGCCAGATGGAGGTCCTGGCGTCCTCGCAGGCGGGCACGACCACGGTCTACCGCGAGAACTTCTCGACCTCGAACCAGGCGGACGTGTGCGAGCTGGTGTGCGTGGACCTCGACGCGCACGGGGCCAAGCACTCGGGCCAGCAGAGCGTGCAGATCCACTTCAGCGTGGACGTCAACGACGGCGTGATGGGGCTGAACCACATCACGCTGTCCGGCCTGGGCCGCTGCCCGGCGGACGGCAACATCGCGGTGGGGCCGGTGGCCGAGTACCTGGATCCGGACGGTGCGACCGTCCTGGCCGCGCCGGTGAGCGATCTCGCTGCCGGGCCCGTGCACCCCGTGGTCCAGTGCGACTTCCTCGACCTCGCCTCGGGCGAGGACGACTTCCGTTTCGTGCTGCCGTGAGCCTCCGCATGGACGAGCTCGGCCGCTGGCTGCAGGCGTTCCGCGGGCGCCCCCTGGTGGTGCTCGGGGATCTGGTGGCCGACGAGTACCTGCACGGGTTGACCGAGCGCATCTCCCGCGAGGCCCCGGTGCTGGTGGTGCGCGAGGAGAGCCGGGAGGTGCGCCCGGGCGGCGCGGCCAACACCGCGGCCAACCTGGCCGCCCTGGGGGCTGCCCCGCGGCTGCTCGGCCTGCTGGGGGAGGACGAGGCCGGCGCCCGGCTGCGGGACGCCCTGGCGCGCCGCGGCGTGCCGGCCGGGCTGCTGCTGGACGATCCTGCCCGGCCTACGACCACCAAGACCCGCGTGGTGGCCGGCGGGCGGAACACCGTGCGCCAGCAGATGCTGCGCATCGATAGGCTGCCCAGCGCGCCGCCCGCGGAGGGGCTCCTGGCCCGGCTGGCGCGCTCGCTCGCCGGGGCCCTGGAGGGCGCCGAGGCGCTGGTGGTCTCCGACTACGCCGAGGGCGTGCTGGCGGGCGCCGTGCTGGCGGAGGTCCAGCGCGTGGTGAGCGCGGGCCGGCTGCCGGTCTTCGTGGACTCCCGCCTGCGGGTGGCCGAGTTCCACGGCGTGGAGGCGCTCACCCCCAACGAGCCGGAGCTCGCCCTGGCGAGCGGCCTCGAGCTCGCCGTGCCCGGGGGGCTGGAGCGGGCCGGGCGCTGGCTGCTCGAGCGCACGGGGGCGCGGGCCGCGCTGGTCAAGCGGGGGCGCAACGGCATGGCGCTGTTCGTGCCGGGCCAGCCCACCCAGGGGGTGCGCGCCTACGGCGGGGACGAGGTGGCTGACGTGACCGGCGCCGGGGACACGGTCCTGGCCGCCTTCTCGCTGGCGCGCGTGGCCGGCGCGCCGCCGCCAGAGGCCATGCGCCTGGCGAACGTCGCCGGCGGGCTCAAGGTGCGCAAGGCCGGCACGGCGGTGGTGGAGGCGGCCGAGCTCGCCCGCGCCCTGGCCGGCCCGGGGGACGTGCCGTGAAGCTCACCGATCTGGCCGGGCTGCTGGAGCGCCTGCGCTCGCCGCGCGCCGCCGGGCGCAGCGTGGCGCTCGCCAACGGTGCCTTCGATCTGCTGCACGTGGGGCACGTGCGCTACTTGCAGGGGGCCAGGGGCCTGGCCGACATCCTGGTGGTGGCGGTCAACTCCGACGCCTCGGTGCGCCGGCTGAAGGGGCCGGGGCGGCCGATCTGGCCGGCCACGGAGCGGGCGGAGATGGTGGCGGCCCTGGAGGCGGTGGATCACGTGCTGATCTTCGACGACGACGACGTGCGCCACGTCCTCGCCGCCCTGCGTCCGGAGCTGCACGTGAAGGGCACGGACTACACCCCGGAGACCATCCCCGAGCGCGACGTGGTGCGCTCCTACGGCGGCCGGGTGGCGGTGGCCGGCGACCCCAAGCGGCACTCGACGACCGCGCTGGTCGAGCTCCTCGCCAGGACCGGGGCGGAGAGGAAGCCGGGGTGAGCGGAGCGCTCCGCATCCTGCACCTGCTGGCCTACCACCTGTACACCGGGCCGGCCGAGCCGGTGCTGCGGCTGGCGCGGGCCCAGCGCGCCGCGGGCTGCGACGCCCGCCTGGCCATCGACAGCCTGCGCCCGGGCGATCTCGCGGCCCGGGCCGCGGCCTTCGGGGTGCCGCTCGAGCCCGGCCTGGCGCTGTCGGTCAAGGCCGGACCGATCCTGTGCCTGCGCGACATCCTGGCGTTGAAGCGCGTGTGGCGGGAGGGACGCTTCGACGTGCTGCACGCCCACCGCTCCCATGACCACACCCTGGCCGCCCTGGCGCGGCCGGCCCGCGCGGCCGGGCGGCTGGTGCGCAGCCTGCACACCGAGCGCGCCCTCGGCCCGGGCCGGCGGTGGCAGCTTCGGCGGGCGGACGGGCTGGTCTGCGTGAGCCGGCGCCAGCGCGCGGCGCTGCTCGGACAGGGGCTGCTCGCCGAGGAGCGGGTGATCGCGGTGGAGGGCGCCGTGGACGCCGAGACCTTCGGTCCGGGGCCTGGCCGCGAGGCCCTCAGGGCGGAGCTGGGTCTCGCGCCCGGCGCCCCCACGGCGGGCATCGTCGCCCGCATGAAGCCCGGGCGGGGACACGAGCTGCTCCTCGAGGCCTGGGCCCGGGTGCACGCCCGGCTCCCCTCGGCGCGCCTCGTCCTGGCCGGTCGGGGCGAGTTGGAGGCGCGCCTGAGGGAGCGCGCGGCTCGGGAGACCTGGGGCGGCTCGGTGGTGTTCGCTGGCTACCACCCGGATCTGCCACGCCTGTACCGCGCCCTGGACCTGTTCGTGCTCCTCGCGCCTGGCAACGACGGCACCTGCCGCGCGGCGCTGGAGGCCATGGCCACGGGGGTCGGGGTGCTGGCCCGGCCGCGCGGGGCGCTGGCGGAGATCGTGACCGACGGAGAGACCGGGCGGCTGGTCTGGGCGGAGGGCGCGGAGGCCCTGGGCGCGGCGCTGGCCGAGGCCTTGGCCGACCCGGCCCGGCTCGCGGTCTGGGGCGCCCGCGCCCGGGCGGAGGCGCTCCAGCGCTTCCGCCTCGACCGCCAGGTCGAGGCCATCCAGGGGTTGTATGAGGGGCTCCTGGGGGCGACCTGAGCACCGTGTCCCCTCTCTGAAATTCGTGACAGTTCAGTAGGGTAGACAGGTGGACGAATTCGCTCCTCCTTCACGCTGCGGGCGATCGCAGGGAGGTCGAGGTGGCTGCCTCGGCGTTCGATTCCAGGTCCCTCGCGTTGCCACCCAGTCCTGCGCCCGCCGACCCTCGGTGCTGAGCGACCGAGGAACGGACCCGCGAACGGTTCAAACGGTCGACAAGCGACCCATGTCAACCGCGGACAGGTGCCGAGGGTCTGAGGGGAGCAAGAGACAAATCATGGCTTGACGAACGTATAACTGAGCGTACACTCAATATATCATGAGAGGAAGACCAACGAGCATCAGGGAGGCGGACCTCCTGGACGCCGCTCGGGACGTGTTTCTCGAGCATGGTCAAGCGACCACCACCGCCAAGATCGCGCAACGGGCCGGCGTGTCCGAGGGGATCCTGTTCTACCGCTACAGGAGCAAGGAGGCCCTGCTGGCGGCGGTGATCCATCGCGAGACCCAGCCGCCCGAGGCGCTGTGCGATCTGGCGAAGGCCGCTGGGCAGCGCAGCGTGGCGGAGAACCTCGCGGGCATCGTCGAGACCCTGCTCGAGGGGATCTTCCGCGCGCTGCCGTTCTTCGAGCTGGCCGAGACGAGCCCCACCTCAGGGGAGATCCGCAGGCTGCTGTTTGCCAAGGCGGGGAAACCTCCGCCGCAGCGGATCGTGGAGCTCGTGGCCGGGTACCTCGAGGCCGAGATGCGCCTCGGCCGGGTGCGCACCTTTGACCCCGTCCCGGTCGCCCGGGCCATCTTCGGCGGCTGCATCGACTTCGTCCGTTCCCGACGTGGAGCCCGCAGGAGGGGGGACCAGGGCGACTTCATGCGGGGCCTGGTCGACTTCCTTGTCCACGGGATGGTGAAACCCGCCCGATCAGAACGGTTGCGGTGACGTCGTGCGAGTACAGCTCTCCACATTCACACTGATCTTGCTCGCTGGGCTCGCCCTGGGCGGCTGCGCCGTCGGTCCGGACTACAAGAAGACCGAGCCGGACTCGCCCAAGGGCTGGAGCCGGCTCGACGCCGCAGCCGAGCCGGTGACGAGCGCCGGGGCGCCAGGGGACCTGAGCCAGTGGTGGCGCGGTCTGAACGATCCGCTGCTGACCGAGCTCATCGAGCAGGCGATGCATTCGAGCCTCGATCTGCGCCAGGCGCAGGCCCGCCTGCGCGAGGCGCGCGCCCGCCGGGACGTGGCCGAGGGCGGGCAGTGGCCCAGCGTGAGCGCGTCGGGCTCCGCCAGCCTCGGCCGCTCGGGCATGATCCCCGGCGCCGGCAGCGCTGGGGATCGCTTCAGCACCAGCTTCGACGCGAGCTGGGAGCTGGACGTGTTCGGCGGCAAGCGCCGGGAGGTCGAGGCGGCCGGGGCGGATCTGGAGTCCACCGCGGCCAGCCTGGACGGCACCCGGGTCTCGCTCGCGGGGGAGGTGGCGCGGAGCTACGTCGAGGTGCGCGCCCTGCAGGTCAGGTTGGGCCTCGCGCGTAGCAACCTCGCCAGCCAGGCCGAGACGCTGCAGCTCACCGGCTGGCGCGCCCAGGCCGGCCTGGTCAGCGAGCAGGACGTCGAGCAGGCGCGCAGCAACCACGAAGCTACCCTGGCGCTCCTGCCCAGCCTGGAGATCAGCCTGGCCGAGTCGGAGCACCGCCTGGACATCCTGCTGGGCCAGTCGCCGGGGACGCTGCACGCGCGCCTGGCCGCGGGTGGGGAGCTGCCCGCGTTGCCCGCCCGAATCGCCGTCGGCATCCCGGCAGATACCCTGCGCCAGCGCCCCGACGTGCGCGCCGCCGAGCGCAAGCTGGCGGCGGAGACCGCTCGCGTGGGCGTGGCCGTGGCCGCGCGCTACCCCTCCTTCAGGCTCTCGGGCTCGATCGGCGCCGAGGCGCTGGTGCGGGGCACGACCGGCAACGGCGGCGGCATCCTGTACTCCCTGGTGGGCGGCCTCACGGCGCCGCTCTTCGACGCCGGACGCCTGCGCGGCCAGCAGGAGATGCAGGACGCGGTCCGGGAGCAAGCGCAAGTGGCCTACGAGGCCGCCGTGCTCACCGCGCTGCAGGAGGTTGAGAACGCGTTGGTATCGCTGGCCCAGAACCGCGACCGCGCCGAGACCCTGGAACGTGCGGCCGAGGCGGCGCGCAAGGCAGCCGAGCTCGCCCGTCAGCGCTACACCGCCGGGGTGATCGACTTCCAGTCGGTGCTCGACACCCAGCGCAGCGTGCTGTCGCTCGAGGACAGCCTGGCCAGCACCCGTGCGGACGAGGTGCTGGCGCTGGTCCGACTCTACAAGGCGCTGGGCGGCGGCTGGTCGCCGCCCGCGGAGCCCGGCCCGGCCGGCGAGGACACCCCATGAACACCCCCATCCCCACCCAGACCGATCAGGGCGCCACTCTGAGCGAACTCCTCAAGACTGAGTCCTCGGGGCGGCTCAAACGTCGGCTGCTCTGGCTGGCCGGAGCGCTGGTCGTGCTCGTGGGCGCGGGACTCCTCTTCTTCCTCCCTGGCGAGCAGGCGGCCGGGCCGCGCTACAGGACCGAGCCGGCCACCGTCGGTACGCTGGTGGTCAAGGTGTCCGCCACCGGCAACCTGCAACCGACCAACAACGTGCAGGTGAGCAGCGAGCAGTCCGGCATCGTCACCGAGGTGCTGGTAGACGACAACGACCGAGTGGTGAAGGACCAGGTGCTGGCCCGCCTCGATCTGTCCAAGCTCGAGGACGCGGTGGCGAAGTCGCGCGCCAGCCTGGTCGCGGCCGAGGCGCAGGTGTTGCAGGCCGAGGCCACGGTGGCGGAGGCGCGCGCCGCGCTGGCGCGTTTCAGGCAGGTGGCCGAGCTGTCCGGCGGCAAGGTGCCGTCCCGGGCCGAGCTGGACACCGCCGAGGCCAACCTGAAGCGCGCCGAGGCCGGCGAGGCCAGCGCCCGTGCGAGCGTCACCCAGGCGCGCGCCAACCTCCAGTCGGACGTGACCAACCTCGGCAAGGCCACCATCCGCTCGCCCATCGACGGCGTGGTGCTGACCCGCTCGGTGGAGCCAGGGCAGACCGTGGCCGCCATGTTCCAGGCGCCGGTCCTGTTCACCCTGGCCGAGGATCTGGCCAAGATGGAGCTGCAGGTGGACATCGACGAGGCCGACGTCGGCCAGGTCGAGGTGGGCCAGCAGGCCACCTTCGGCGTCGACGCCTGGCCCGGCCGCAAGTACTCGGGCGTCATCACCCGCGTCGGCTACGGCTCCCAGACCAAGGACGGGGTGGTGTCCTACCCCACGGTCATAGCCGTGGCCAACGGTGACCTCAGCCTGCGCCCCGGCATGACCGGCACCGCCGACATCGTCACCGTGACGCGTGAGGGTGCACTGCTGGTGCCGAACGCCGCGCTGCGCTTCAGCCCCGCGACCGCAGGCCCCGCGGCCACGGGGCCGGGCGGCGGCTTCGTGGGCAAGCTGATGCCACGGCCGCCGCGCCAGGCGCCCAAGGTCCAGGCGCCACCCAGCGACGGCAAGCCGCGGGTCTGGGTGCTGCGCGCGGGCCAGCCCACGCCGGTCGAGGTTCAGACCGGCGCCAGCAACGGCCAATTGACCGAGATCACGGGTGGGCCGCTCGAGGCCGGCGCCGAGGTGATCACCGAGACCCTGGAAGCGCTGCCATGACGGAGGCTGCCCTCATCCGCCTGGCCGGCGTCACCAAGACCTACGGCCGCGGGCAGGCCGCCTTCCAGGCCTTGAAGGGCATCGATCTGGCCATCGAGGCCGGCGACTTCGTGGCCATCATGGGCCCCAGCGGCTCCGGCAAGTCCACGACCATGAACATCCTGGGCTGCCTCGACACGCCCTCCAGCGGCAGCTACGAGTTCCAGGGCGTGCAAGTCGAGCAGCTCTCCCGCAACCAGCGCGCGCTGCTGCGGCGGCACCAGCTCGGCTTCGTGTTCCAGGGCTTCAATCTGCTGGCGAGGACGACCGCGCAGGAGAACGTCGAGCTGCCGCTCGTATACCGGCACGAGGCCGCCGCCAGGCGCCGCGCCGCGGCGCTCGCCGCGCTCGAGCAGGTGGGCCTCAAGGGCTGGGAGCACCACAGCCCGTCCGAGCTGTCCGGGGGCCAGCAGCAGCGGGTGGCCATCGCCCGCGCCATCGTCACCCGGCCCGCGGTCCTGCTGGCCGACGAGCCCACCGGCAACCTGGACACCCGCACCAGCCAGGAGATCATGGAGTTGATCCGCGCCTTCAACCGCGAGCAGGGCATCACCGTGCTCATGGTCACGCACGAGCCCGACATCGCGGCGCATGCCAGGCGGATCGTCCGCTTCATCGACGGTCGGGTGGACAGCGACCACCGCCACGGGGAGGGCGCCTGATGGTGTGGAACACGCTGCTGCTCTCGCTGCGCGCCATCCGGCGCAACCTGCTGCGCTCCTTCCTGACCATCCTGGGCATCGTCATCGGCGTGGCCGCCGTCGTCACCATGGTCACCCTGGGCAACGGCGCCACCCGGTCTGTGTCCGACCAGATCGCCGCCATGGGCACCAACCAGCTCATGCTGGTCCCCGGCCAGCGCTTCGGCCCCGGCTCCGAGGGCGCCCCCAGCTTCAAGACCGCCGACATCGAGGCCATCCGAGCCCAGATCACCTCCGCCCAGGGGGTGGCTCCGGTGGTGAACAAGACCGTGACGGCCGTCTATCAGGCCCGCAACTGGTCCACCGTGGTCATGGGCACCAACAACGACTACTTCCAGACGGGCAACTGGACGCTGGCCGCCGGGCGCACCTTCAGCGAGACCGAGGAGCGGGCTGGCAAGGCGGTGTGTGTGATCGGCGAGACGGTGCGAGACAAGCTGTTCGGCCGGCAGAGCCCGGTAGGCAGCGAGATCCGCATCAAAGGCTTCGCCTGCGAGGTGATCGGCCTGCTCATGTCCAAGGGCCAGGCGGCCATGGGTCAGGACCAGGACGACAGCGTGGTGATGCCGCTGCGCACCGTGCAGCGCCGGCTCACCGGCAGCCAGGACGTCGGCCGGGTGATGGTCTCGGTGAAGCAGGGCGCCTCCATCGACGCGGTCAAGGCGCAGCTCGCCAAGCTGCTGCGGGAGCGGCGGAAGATCAGCGAGAGCGAGGAGGACGACTTCCGCGTGATGGACACCCGCCAGCTCGCCGAGACGCTGACGAGCACGACCAGGATCCTCACCATGCTGCTCGGCGCGGTGGCGGCGGTGAGCCTGCTGGTGGGCGGCATCGGCATCATGAACATCATGCTGGTCTCGGTGACCGAGCGCACCCGTGAGATCGGCATCCGCCTGGCCATCGGTGCGCTGGAGCGCGAGGTGCTGCTGCAGTTCCTGATCGAGGCGGTGATGCTGTCCGCCCTGGGCGGCCTGCTCGGCATCGCGCTCGCCACCGCCGCCTCCATGGGGCTGGCTGGCCTGATGGGCGTGCCCTACCTGTTCGACTCCGGGATCAACCTGCTGTCCTTCCTCTTCTCCGCGGCGATCGGCGTGATCTTCGGCTACTTCCCGGCGCGCCGGGCGGCCGGCCTCAACCCGATCGACGCCCTGCGCTATGAGTGAGGTTGGACTCGAGGGCCTCGACCCCGTCGAATGGACTGACCCTGACGATGAGCGCGAACCAGGCGGTGGCGGGTGAGGTGGTTGACCTCAGGTGGACAATCCGCAGACCGGCTGGGTATACTGCGCCCGCGTGCGGGAGGGAAGAAGCCCGGACGGGGAGGCCAGGACCGGTTGAGCCAGGCAGAGCAGAGCACCGGCGAGCGCCCACCCAACCCGGGTGTCCCGAGCCCCGTCGGCTTCGAGCGGGCGGTGGTCGTGCAGACCGCCTTCGTGGGCGACGTGGTATTCGCCTCGCCCGTCGTGGCGGCGCTCAAGGCCGCCCGGCCCGGCTCGCACCTCGCCATGCTGGTCCGGCCCGACAAGGCCGAGGTGGCCGCCTGCATCCCCGGCGTGGACGAGGTGCTCACCTGGGACAAGCACGGGAGCGACGGGGGGACGCTGGGGATCGTCCGCGTGGCCCGCCGGCTCCGGCAAGCGGGCTTCGACCTGCTGATCTCCCCCCACCGCTCGCTGCGCTCCGCGCTCCTGGCGCGGTTCTCCGGCATCCCGGTGCGCGTGGGACACCGCGGCGGGCTGCGGTCCGCCTGCTACACCCACGGCCGCAGGCCCGATCCCGGCGAGCCCAACCCGCTGCTCCAGGACCTGGCGCTGCTCGAGGCGGTGGGCATCCAGCCGGCGGGCACGCGCCTGCGCCTGCGCACGCCGGGCGGCCAGTCGCAGTACCTGCAAGACTTCTACCGCCGGCACAACCTGCCCGAGGACGCCCGCCTGGCCGCCCTGTGCATCGGGTCGGTCTGGCCGACCAAGCGCTGGCCGCCGGTGTACTTCGCCAGCCTGGCCGAGTCGCTGCGCGCGCGGGGCTGGCACCCGATCCTGTTCGGCTCCCAGGACGAGCTGCCGCTGGCCCGGCGGATCGAGGAGAACGCCCGGGAGGGGCTGCTGTCCTGCGTGGGCAACACCCTGGCCGAGTCGGCCGCGCTGCTGGAGCGAGCCCGCCTGGCCGTGGGCGGCGACACCGGGTTGATGCACATGGCCCGCGCCCTGGGCACGGCCTGCGTCCTCATCTACGGGCCGACCGACGCGCGCATGCACTCCTTCGGCGATGAGACCCGCGTCCTGGTGGCGCGGGTGAAGTGCCGGCCCTGCAGCCGGCACGGCCACCTCGAGTGCCCCGAGGGGCACCACGACTGCATGCGGCTGGTGAGCCCGGAGCAGGTCATGGACGAGGTGCGGACGCTGGTCGGCGTGCAGACCCCGCCGCCGGGCGGCCTCACCCCCACGCCCCGCGCGCTGCGGGCCGCGGCGGAGCCCCACGACGGCTCCGAGCGCGGGGCGCCCTGAGCCCTCCGCCATGCGTCAGGCCGGCCGCATCGATCGCCGCGCGCTGGGCTGGCTCACCCGGCGGGTGTGGGCCCGGCGCACGGCCGAGCCGCCCGGCCCGGGCGGGCCGGGGCGCATCCTGGTGGTGAGGGTGGACGAGCGGGTGGGGAACCTCGTCATGCTGCAGTCGCTGCTGGACGCGCTCGGCCAGGGCCTGCCGGGCGTCGAGCTGGGGCTGTGGGCCGCGGCCCGGCAGGCGCGCCTGGCGCGCTCCCTGGAGGGCGTCGCCCGCCTGCACCTCATCGATCGGCGCTGGTTCCTGCGGGACGGGCCGCGCTGGCGCGCCGCCGTCGAGGAGGTCCGCGGCCAGGCCTACCCGGTGGCCCTCGACGCCAGCGCCTGGCACGAGTTCAGCTTCACCCACGCGGCGCTGACCTACTTCTCCGGCGCGCCCTGGCGCCTGGGCTTCGCGCGGTCGGGCGCGGCCGGCTTCCTCACCCACCCGGTCCCACCGGGGCCGGCCGGGGAGCACGAGCTCGCCCAGCGCGTGCGCCTGCTGGCCCCGCTCGGACTGGGAGGCCGGCCAGCGCCGGTCCTGCGCAGCAGCCTGGGCGCGGATCTGGCCCCGCGCTCCCGGCGGTGGCTGGCGGAGCTTCAGGTGGGCTCGCCGCGGGTCGGGCTGTGGCTAGGCTCGCGCAAGCGCGCGCGCCGCTGGCCCCTGCCTTACTTCGTGCAGCTCGGGCGTCGACTGCAGCAGCAGCACGCGGCGGCGCTGGTGCTGCTGTGGGGGCCAGGCGAGGAGGCCCTGCGCGACGAGGCGGCCGCCGCGCTGCGCGAGGGGGTGGTGTGCGCCCCGGCCACCGATCTCGAGGCGCTGGCGGGGCTGCTGCGCGCGCTCGATCTGCTGGTCACCAACGACACCGGGCCGATGCACCTGGCGGTGGCCGTGGGCTGTCCGACGGTCGCGCTGTTCACCGCGCCCGAGGCCTCCCGCTGGGGCCACCCGGTGGCGCACGCCCGCAACCTGGTCCTGCCCGGCCAGCAGCCGGGCGAGCTCGACCAGGCCCTGGCGGCTTGCGCCGAGCTGCTGGGGGCCGGCCGTGGGTGAGCCGCGCCCGCCCGAGCCCGCCCTGCTGGTGGTGGGCTGCCTGTACCGCGAGGAGGAGTGGTTGCAGGCGGCCGCGGCGCGCTTGAGCGCCGCGCTCGGGCCCGTGGAGCCGGTGGGCCCCGCCTGGGACTTCGTGTGGAGCGACTACTACGCGCGGGAGATGGGCGCGGGGCTCAAGCGGCGCTTCCTGCGGGCCCAGCGCCTGGCGCCGCGCGAGCTGCTGCCCGAGCTGAAGTTGCTGTGCAACCGCGCGGAGCGCGCGCTGGCCGACGAGGCTGGCCGGCGGCGGGTGAACCTGGACCCGGGCCTGCTGTGCAGCGCCCAGCTCGTGCTGGCGACCACCAAGGCGCGGCCGCACCGGATCTACCTGCGGGACGGGATCTGGGCCGAGGTGGCGCTGCAGGTCGCGGGCGGGGCCTGGGCGCCCGCGCCCTGGACCTACCCGGACTACCGCGAGCCGGCCGTGTGCGCCTTGCTGGCCGCGCTGCGGCTGGAGTATAAGGAGGCCCTGCGCGCGGCGCGGGCCGGCGCGGACACCCGTCGCCTGACCGCGGGCGACCTGACCTCGGAGTGAGCACGTGAAGAGCATGACTGGCTACGGAAGGGCGGAGGGCACGCTCCAAGGGCTCGGCCTGAGCGTCGAGCTGCGCAGCGTGAACCATCGCTACACCGACGTGCGGCTCGGGCTGCCGCGCGAGTGGCTGGCCCTCGAGGTGGAGGTCGAGCGCTGCATCCGCAAGGGCGTCGGGCGCGGACGGGTGGAGTGCTCGGTGCGCCTGGGGACCGGCGTCGGCGAGGTCGGACAACCCATCCTGGACGTCGAGCGCGCGCGGAGGGTCCACCAGCTCTACCTCGACATGGCGCGGGAGCTCGGGCTGGAGGAGCGGCCGACGCTCGGGCTCATCGCCCGCACCGAGGGCGTGCTGGCCACGCGGGCCGTGCCGTCCGACGCGGACGAGGTGCGCGCCGTCCTGCTGCCGCTGCTCGAGGCCGCCCTGGCGGCCATGGATCGCATGCGGACCCACGAGGGCGCGGCGCTGCAGCGCGAGATCGAGGGGCTGCTGGCCGAGGTGGCGCGGACGATGGGCGAGGTGCGCCGCGGCGTGCCCGCCGAGCTGCGCGCCGCGGCCGAGCGGTTCGCGGAGCGCCTGCGCGCGCTGCTGGCGGGCGCCGAGCTGCCCGAGGAGCGCATCGTCCAGGAGCTGGCCCTGTGGGCCGATCGCGCCGACGTGACCGAAGAGCTGGCGCGCATGGACGCCCACCTGACGCACTTCCAGGACATGCTGACGGGCAGCGGGCCCGTCGGGCGGGAGCTCGACTTCCTGCTCCAGGAGATGAACCGGGAGATCAACACGCTGTGCTCCAAGTTCCACGCGCCCGACGTGGTGCGCCTGGCCGTGTCCGTGAAGGCCTGCCTGGAGCGGATTCGCGAACAGGTGCAGAACGTGGAGTGAGCGCATGGGCGCCGCGATTCGTCCTGGCAGGCTGATCGTCGTGTCCGCGCCGTCCGGCACGGGCAAGTCGACGCTGTGCACGCGGCTGTGCGAGCTGCAGCCGCAGGTGGCCGTGTCCATCTCGTACACCACGCGTCCGCCGCGGGGCGCCGAGCGCGACGGCGTGGAGTACCACTTCGTGGACGACGCCGAGTTCGATCGCCTGGTCGCTGCGGACGCGTTCCTCGAGTGGGCGCGGGTGCACTCGCGCCGCTACGGGACGGCCCGCGCGAACGTCGAAAAGCTGCTGGCAGAGGGCCGGGACGTGCTCTTCGACATCGACGTGCAGGGCGGCTTCCAGATCAAGCGTGCGGTGCCCGCGGCGCGGCTCGTGTTCCTCCTGCCGCCCAGCCTCGCGGAGCTGGCGCGGCGCTTGCGCGGCCGCGAGACCGAGACCGAGGCGCAGGTGCGCGAGCGCATGCGGGCCGCGGCGTGGGAACTCGCGCAGGGCCGTGGATACGAGTGTTTCGTGATCAACGACGAGCTGGAGCGCGCGGTGCGCGAGCTGGACGCCGTGCGCCGGGCCGAGAGGCTCTCGGGAGATTGCGTCGAGAGCAACCGATTTCACCTCGAGCGGTTGCTGGCAGAGGTGGCTGATTTCGTGCCCAACCAGGCGTAAGTGCAGGTGAAATCGTGGCGCGAAACAGAATGCTTTTTTTCGCTTGACATTGTACGGCAGTTCCATTATTCATGCGCACCTCGATGGGACGGAAGGGTCCCTGGCTCTTTGAATCAGAGCGAAGCTTTTGGGCCTGCTCCAGTGTCCCGCGCGCGTCCAGCGCTGCGAAAACAGCGCGAAGAGAGGCGACGGTGACCAGAAAAAACTTCACCTTTTTCCTTGACAGGCTGGATGACCTCTGATAAGGTCAGCCGCCCTTCGGGAAAAGGGGCCAGTGGCGCAAGAGTTCGGTCTTTGAAAACCGGAAAGCAGCAGCGATGAAGATCGACTGCGGAACCCTTGTCGAACGGATGGCCGTTCGATGCCGGGGCCCTCATACGGGACCCTGGAACCACATCGAGCGAACCACCGAACAACGATCTGTTCGCGAGAGCACAAGCTCTTCAAATTTTAAGTGGAGAGTTTGATCCTGGCTCAGAACGAACGCTGGCGGCGTGCCTAACACATGCAAGTCGAACGAGAAAGCACCTTCGGGTGTGAGTAAAGTGGCGCACGGGTGAGGAATACGTAGGTAATCTACCCCTGGGTTCGGGATAACACTCCGAAAGGAGTGCTAATACCGGGTAAGACCACGCCCCTCTCGGGGGGTGGGGTAAAAGGTGGCCTCTCCATGGAAGCTATCGCCTGAGGATGAGCCTGCGTCCCATCAGCTAGTTGGTAGGGTAACGGCCTACCAAGGCTAAGACGGGTAGCTGGTCTGAGAGGATGATCAGCCACACTGGAACTGAGACACGGTCCAGACTCCTACGGGAGGCAGCAGTGGGGAATTTTGCGCAATGGGCGAAAGCCTGACGCAGCGACGCCGCGTGAGCGATGAAGGCCTTCGGGTCGTAAAGCTCTGTGGGAGGGGGACGAATGAGTTCGGGGAACAATACCCTCGGACTGTGACGGTACCCCTTCAGAAAGCACCGGCAAACTCCGTGCCAGCAGCCGCGGTAATACGGAGGGTGCGAGCGTTGTTCGGAATCATTGGGCGTAAAGCGAGTGTAGGCGGGAAGGTAAGTCGGGTGTGAAATCCCTAGGCTTAACCAAGGAATTGCATTCGAAACTACCTTTCTTGAGTTCGGGAGAGGGAAGCGGAATTTCCAGTGTAGAGGTGAAATTCGTAGATATTGGAAGGAACACCAGTAGCGAAGGCGGCTTCCTGGACCGACACTGACGCTGAGACTCGAAAGCGCGGGGAGCAAACAGGATTAGATACCCTGGTAGTCCGCGCCGTAAACGATGAGCACTAGGTGTTGCGGGTATCGACCCCTGCAGTGCCGTAGCTAACGCATTAAGTGCTCCGCCTGGGGAGTACGGCCGCAAGGCTAAAACTCAAAGGAATTGACGGGGGCCCGCACAAGCGGTGGAGCATGTGGTTCAATTCGACGCAACGCGAAGAACCTTACCCAGGCTTGACATCCTTGGAATTCCTGAGGAAACCGGGAAGTGCCCCTTCGGGGGAGCCAAGAGACAGGTGCTGCATGGCTGTCGTCAGCTCGTGTCGTGAGATGTTGGGTTAAGTCCCGCAACGAGCGCAACCCTCGTCCATAGTTGCCATCATTCAGTTGGGCACTCAATGGAGACCGCCGGTGTTAAACCGGAGGAAGGTGGGGATGACGTCAAGTCATCATGGCCTTTATGCCTGGGGCTACACACGTGCTACAATGGACGGTACAAAGGGCCGCGAAACCGTAAGGTGGAGCTAATCCAAAAAGCCGTCCTCAGTTCAGATTGGAGTCTGCAACTCGACTCCATGAAGGCGGAATCGCTAGTAATCGTACATCAGAACGGTACGGTGAATACGTTCCCGGGCCTTGTACACACCGCCCGTCACACCACGAAAGCCGTTTGGACCAGAAGTCGGTAATCCAACCCTCACGGGAGGTAGCCGCCCAAGGTCTGAAGGGTGATTGGGGTGAAGTCGTAACAAGGTAGCCGTAGGGGAACCTGCGGCTGGATCACCTCCTTTCTAAGGAGCTCACTCGCCACCCTTCGGGGTGGCCGAGCACCTAAGGTCGATCGCAGTCGATCCGAGCTGTTGCTTTCCGGTTTTGAAAGACCGAGCGAGGCGTTCTGGCGCTGATGCAGCAGGAGTGGGCCTGTAGCTCAGTTGGTCAGAGCGTACGCCTGATAAGCGTAAGGTCGGTGGTTCGAATCCACTCAGGCCCATGACATTACGCATGGAGTGACGGGGCTGTAGCTCAGCTGGGAGAGCGCCAGCTTTGCAAGCTGGATGTCGTCGGTTCGAGCCCGATCAGCTCCATGTCGTCAGGCGTTCTCGGAAATTTTTGTCGGCTCTTTGAAAATCGGCTAGAAAGAAGACGAAGCGTTCGGGTGACCGAACGAGTCGTGGGTATACAGCACGAAAGTGCCGGTTCTTGTCTTGAACTCTGGCCATATTCGTGGGCCGGGTGGTTTATCCACCTGGCAGGTGCTTCGAAAGAAGACACGGTTATGGTCAAGCTAGTAAGGGCATGCGATGGATGCCTTGGCGTCGAGAGACGATGAAGGACGTGGATAGCTGCGATAAGCCTCGGGGAGCCGCTAACAGGCATTGATCCGGGGATTTCCGAATGGGGCAACCCGTGGAGGTTCATACCTCCCATCGCTCGGAACAATAAATAACCGAGCGAGGACAACGAGGGGAAGTGAAACATCTCAGTACCCTCAGGAAAAGAAAGCAAACGCGATTCCCCAAGTAGCGGCGAGCGAACGGGGATCAGCCCAAACCGTTCAACCATGTGGCCTGTCGGCTTAGGTTGGGCGGGGTTGCGGGGCAGCTGGTGGCGGAACGACAGATCCGCCGGAGGAGGCCGCATAATACGCGGTCTGAATCGTAGCCGAACAGATTGGAAACCTGGCCATAGAGGGTGATAGCCCCTTAGGCGAAACGGTGAAAATCCTCTTCAGCTGTTCCCAAGTACCGCGGGACACGTGGAACCCTGCGGGAATCCGGGAGGACCACCTTCCAAGGCTAAATACTACTCGACGACCGATAGTGAACTAGTACCGCGAGGGAAAGGTGAAAAGCACCCCATTGAGGGGAGTGAAATAGTACCTGAAATCGCATGTCTACAAGCAGTGGTAGCTCTATGGTCGCAAGCTTCGGCCTGCGACCAGAGCGACCTCGTACCTTTTGCATAATGGGTCAGCGAGTTAATCTTAGCGGCAAGGTTAAGCCGTAGGGAAGTCCCAATGGTGTAGCCGTAGCGAAAGCGAGTCTGAATAGGGCGACAAGTCGCTGGGATTAGACACGAAGCCAAGTGAGCTACCCATGGCCAGGATGAAGAGTGGGTAATACCACTTCGGAGGTCCGAACTCACTCAGGTTGAAAACTGAGGAGATGAGCTGTGGGTAGGGGTGAAAGGCTAATCAAACTTGGTGATAGCTTGTTCTCCCCGAAATGTATTTGGGTACAGCCTCGTGAGTCGGCGACGGAGGTAGAGCTCTGGATGGGCTAGGGGTCTTACCGGATTACCAAACCCAACCAAACTACGAATTCCGTCGACTGCAATCACGGGAGTGAGACTGTGGGTGATAAGATTCATAGTCGAGAGGGAAATAGCCCAGACCGCCGGCTAAGGCCCCTAAATGTATGCTAAGTGGTTAAGGAAGTGGAAGCGCGTTGACAACCAGGAGGTTGGCTTAGAAGCAGCCATCCTTTAAAGAAAGCGTAACAGCTCACTGGTCGATGTGAGTCCGCGCCGAAAATGTAGCGGGGCTCAAGCATACTGCCGACGCCGCGGGATCGGCCCGGTCTTCGGACCGGGTGGATCGGTAGGGGAGCGTTCCAGTCGCCTGTGAAGGTAGACCGTAAGGACTGCTGGAGGCCCTGGAAGTGATTATGCTGACATGAGTAGCTTTCATGCCGGTGAGAACCCGGCACGCCGTTTGCCCAAGGTTTCCTGGGGAAGGTCAATCCGCCCAGGGTTAGTCGGACCCTAAGCCGAGGCTGAAAAGCGTAGGCGATGGAAAACAGGTTAATAATCCTGTACCACTGGGGTTCACGTTGAAGCTGCACGGGAGGACGGAGATTGGTAGGCCAGCCTACTACTGGATGTAGGTTCAAGCTCGCAGGGGTCTCCTTGGATAATAAACGGGAGAATCGCCCCGAGGAGTGATGAGGAGGGTCTTCGACCCACAAACTGGTTGATCCTATGCTCCCAAGAAAAGTCCCGCAGTGGAGTGTACTCCGGTGTCCGTACTACAAACCGACTCAGGTGGGCAAGGAGAGAATCCTAAGGCGTGTGAGATAACCCTCGCTAAGGAACTAAGCAAAATAGCACCGTAACTTCGGGAGAAGGTGTGCCCGCTCTAGGTGATGGAATTTACTTCCCGAGCCGAAGCGGGTCGCAGTGACTAGGCGGTAGCGACTGTTTACTAAAAACACAGGACTCTGCAAACTCGCAAGAGGATGTATAGGGTCTGACGCCTGCCCGGTGCTGGAAGGTTAAGGGGATCGGTTAGCCGCAAGGCGAAGCCGTGAACCGAAGCCCCAGTAAACGGCGGCCGTAACTATAACGGTCCTAAGGTAGCGAAATTCCTTGTCGGGTAAGTTCCGACCTGCACGAATGGCGTAACGACTTCCGCACTGTCTCAGCGAGGGACTCAGCGAAACTGAATTGGCAGTGAAAATGCTGTCTACCCGCGGCAAGACGGTAAGACCCTGTGGACCTTTACTACAGCTTGGCATTGAATTTCGAATTGATCTGTAGAGGATAGGTAGGAGGCTTTGAAACCGGGTCGTCAGATTCGGCGGAGCCAACGGTGGAATACTACCCTGGTCAGTTTGGAATTCTAACTCCGCTCCGTAATCCGGGGCGAGGACAATGCCTGGCGGGTAGTTTGACTGGGGCGGTCGCCTCCCAAAATGTAACGGAGGCGCGCTAAGGTTCCCTCAGGCTGATTGGAAACCAGCCGAAGAGTGCAAAGGCATAAGGGAGCTTAACTGCGAGACTGACGGGTCAAGCAGGTGGGAAACCAGGTCTTAGTGATCCGGCGGTTCTGAGTGGAAGGGCCGTCGCTCATCGGACAAAAGGTACCCCGGGGATAACAGGCTGATCGCATCCAAGAGTTCACATCGACGATGCGGTTTGGCACCTCGATGTCGGCTCATCGCATCCTGGGGCTGAAGTCGGTCCCAAGGGTTTGGCTGTTCGCCAATTAAAGCGGTACGCGAGCTGGGTTTAGAACGTCGTGAGACAGTTCGGTCCCTATCTGCCGTGGGCGGAGGATACTTGAGAGGAGCTATCCCTAGTACGAGAGGACCGGGATGGACGCACCACTGGTGTTCCAGTTGTCCTGCCAAGGGCATTGCTGGGTAGCTATGTGCGGAAAGGATAACCGCTGAAAGCATCTAAGCGGGAAGCCTCCCTCAAGATTAGGTATCCCGCTCCGTAAGGAGCCTAAAGACCCCTTCTAGACTAGGAGGTTGATAGGCCGGAGGTGGAAGCGCAGTAATGCGTGGAGCTGACCGGTACTAATTGGTCGTGAGGCTTGACCATATTTTGTTTTCAACCTTCGACCCCTCGGGGTGGAAGACTGGAAACAGAGCACCGTGAGACGAATGTGGTCAGAGTTGAAGGCAAGAACGCGGCTTGTTCGGTTCTCCGATACTTCGTCTTCGAGTTTCCGGTGGCAATAGCGAAGGGGCCACACCCGATCCCATCCCGAACTCGGAAGTTAAGCCCTTCTGCGCCGATGGTACTGCACGGGTCGCTGTGTGGGAGAGTAGGTCGCCGCCGGATCTTTTTTCTAGTCCGAGCGAGAGGCCGTTGGTGACACCAGCGGCCTTTCGTGTTTAATACCCCCATGCGCACGCTGCTCCACGAGCTCGTCGACCCGCTGCGCGATCACGGACGGGCGCTGGCCATCACGGGCGCCGCCCTGGCGCTGCTGCTGGTCTACCTCGAGGCGGGCCAGCGCGGCTTCTTCCTCGCGCACCTCGCCCCGCGCCTTTCGTGGAGTCGCGCCGCGCCCGGGGCGGACTACTGGGCCGCCCTGTATCAGTTCGGCGCGGCCGCGCTGCTGTTCCTGGCCGTGCCGTTGCTCACCCGCAGGCTGTGGACCGGGCAGTCCCTGGCCGAGCTCGGCCTGGGACTGGGCGACCGGCGCGTGGGGTTCCTGCTCATCGTGCCTGCCGGCCTCCTGCTGGTCTCCATCCCCGGCGCGCTCTCGGCCGCGTTCATGCCTGAATTCCAGGCGGAGTACCCCCTGGCCAAGTCCGCGGCGGCCTCGGCCGGCTGGTTCGCGCTGTACGAGCTCGCCTACGGGCTGCTCTACTACATCCCCTACGAGGCCTTCTTCCGCGGTTTCCTGCAGGGCAGCCTGCAAAAGCAGCTCGGACCGGCCGCCGCGGTGTGCATCCAGACCGCCGTGACCACGCTCCTGCACCTGGGGAAGCCGCAGGGAGAGATCTGGTCGGCGCTGCTGGCGGGGTTCGTGTTCGGGGCGGTGGTGCTGCGCACCCGCTCGGTGTGGCCCATCCTGATCGTGCACTGGGCCCTGGGGACGCTCACGGATCTGGGCTGCGCCTGGTCCGCCGGGAGGTTCTGACATGCGCGCGCTGGTGACCGGGGGCGGCGGTTTCATCGGCTCGGCGCTGGTGCGGGCGCTGTGCGTGCGCGGCCACGCCGTGCGCTCGATGGATCTCGTCGACGGCGGCCGGGGCCGCCTGGCGGGGCTCCCGGTCGAGCACGTGGTCGGCTCCCTGCGCGACGAGCGCGCGCTGGCCGGCGCCGTGCGCGGGGTGGAGGTGGTGTTCCACCTGGCCGCGCTGGCCTCGGACTGGGGCCCGCGCGAGAGGTTCTTCGAGGTGAACGCCGAGGGCACCCGCCGGGCGCTCGAGGCCGCCCGCGCGGCCGGGGCGCGACGTTTCGTGCACATGAGCACGCTGGCCGTGCACCGTTTCACCGGCCACGTCGGGGCGGACGAAGGTGTCCCCGCGGACGAGGACGACTTCCCCTACGGCGCCTCCAAGGCCGAGGCCGAGCGGCACGTGCGGGCGGCCGCGGCCCGGGGGGGGCTCGAGGCCACGATCATCCGGCCGGGGCTCACCATCTTCGGGCCAGGCGACACCACGGCCTTCGCCCGCATGGCGCCGCTGCTCTCCCGGGGGCTGTGGGTGCACGTGGACGGCGGGCGGCCGTTGCTGTGCTACTCCTACGTGGAGAACCTGGTCGCGGGCCTGATCCTGGCCGCCGGCTCCCCGGCCGCGGCCGGCCAGACCCTGATCCTGACCGACGACGTGCGGCTCTCGTGGCGGGAGCTCCTGGGCGCGGTGATGCGCGCCTTCGGGGCGCGGGATCGTAGCCTGAGCGTGCCGGGCGCGCTCCTGCGGGCCTCAGGCGAGGCGCTCGAGAGGACGTTCCTTCGGCTCGGGGTCAGGTCGGCCCCTCCGGTCACTCGCTACCGGGCCGCCCTGGTGTCACGCAATTGTCACTTTTCCTGCGCCAAGGCAAAATCCGTCCTCGGCTACCGGCCCGAGATCTCCTTCGAGGAGGGCATCGGCCGGACCGTGGAGTGGTACCGTGGGTGGAAGCAGCGCTAGGCGAGGCGGGAGCGAGGAGCGACCATGGAAGCGTTCGTGATCGAGGGCGGCAAGCGGCTGTCGGGCAGCATCCGACCCACCGGGAACAAGAACTCCGCCCTGCCGCTGCTGGCGGCCGCGCTCTTGACCGACCAGCCCATCACGCTGCGCAACGTGCCCGAGATCCGGGACGTGCTCGCCAAGCGGAAGATCCTCCAGGCGCTGGGGGTGTCCTTCGAGGCGCCCGCCCCCAACGTGCTGCAGATGCAGTCGGGCACCATGGCGGCCACCGATCCGGATCCGGACCTGTGCCGGCGCATCCGCACCTCGATCCTGCTGGCCGGCCCGCTGCTGGCCCGCCTGGGCCACGTGCGCCTGCCCCGCCCGGGCGGCGACCGCATCGGCCCTCGCCCGCTCGACACCCACTTCCAGGTGCTGCGCGCGCTGGGCGCCGAGGTGACCATCAGCCCCCACGCCTACGAGGCCCACACCGACGGGCTGCGGGGGGCGGACATCTTCCTCGAGGAGATGAGCGTCACCGGCACGGAGCAGGCGGTGCTCGCCGCGGTGCTGGCCGACGGCCGTTCGACCATCTGCAACGCCGCCTCCGAGCCCCACGTCCAGGACCTGTGCGAGTGCCTGAACGCCATGGGGGCCAGGATCGCGGGCCTGGGCACCAACACGCTGGAGATCGAGGGGGTGACCAGGCTGCGGGGCACCGACTTCGCCATCGGCCCCGACTACATGGAGGTCGGCTCGTTCCTGGGGCTGGCGGCGGTGACCGGCAGCGAGCTGCGCATCGAGGGGGCGCGCCCGCGCGACCACCGCATGACCCGCATCGCCTTCGGCAAGCTGGGGGTCACCTGGCGCGACGAGGGCGAGGACATCGTGGTGCCGGCCGGGCAGGAGCTGAGGGTCAACGCCGCGGCCCACGGGGCCATCCCCAAGATCGACGACGCGCCCTGGCCGGGCTTCCCCTCCGACCTCATGAGCATCGCGCTCACCGTGGCCACCCAGGCCGAGGGCACCATCCTCGTCCACGAGAAAATGTTCCAGAGCCGGCTGTACTTCGTGGACAAGCTCATCGACATGGGCGCGCGCATCATCCTGTGCGACCCCCACCGGGCGGTGGTGGTGGGGAGGTCGCCGCTCTTCGGCGTGGAGCTGACCAGCCCCGACATCCGCGCCGGCATGGCGCTCCTCATCGCCGCGCTGTGCGCCAAGGGCAAGAGCACCATCTCCAACATCGAGCAGATCGACCGCGGCTACCAGCGCATCGAGCAGCGCCTGGCCGCCCTGGGCGCGGACATCAAGCGGGTCAGCCTCTGAGAGACCGGCCGGCGCCAGGCGCGGGGGGCCCTGCCTGCGCTCCGTGGGCCTCCTCCGGGCTCGGGCGGTTGAGGAAACTGCCAAACCGCCCTTCGCCGGAGGAGGTCCACTCCGCCTACGGCCTCTGGTTTGCAGGGTTTCCGTAGGCATCGGGGAACGCACTTCGCAGGTGGCACCTCCCTGCACCTGGACTGTTCCAAAACGGGCGAGATCGCCTGCTCCGTCTCAGCCTGGGAGAGCCAGCCTGGGGCCCTCGGCGCCAGGAACCATGTCTTTTCAGTGAGTTGCCGGCGCATCGCGACGGGCACGCTCCTTGCTGAAGACCTGGTGCATGACGTCTCCCGTGAACCCTACGCCGGCCTCCTGTCTCGTCGCCCTGGCCTGGGTCCTGGGACTGCTCCTGCCGGCCTCCCCGGGGCTCGCCGGCAAGCTGGACCAGGTGCGGGACGCGACGGACGGGTGCTCGCCCCGCGACCCGGAGGACGGGGACGAGGACGACGAGGTCGGGGAGCCGGAGCCCGTCGGGTGGACAGAACACTCCGGGAGCGGAGCGCTCCCGGGCAGGCTGCCCGAGGTCTACTTCCTGCCCTGGCCCTACGCGCACGGTCACCGCGGCCGCCTGTTCGACTTCGGGGCCCTCTGGCGCCAGTTCCCCGACGCGGTGCTGCAGACCCCGGACGGGGTCGTCACCTTCGGGCAGGCCTCCGCTGCCCTGGCGCAGGAACCCGAGCTGTCCTCGTGGTCGGCGCGGATCGAGGCCGAATACGCGCTGGACTTCTCCCGGGTGCATCGTCCCGGCCTCGCCCTGACGATCGACAGCACCTGGGGCCTAGGCCTCAGCACGCGCTGGACGCATTACCTCGAGCCAACCTCGAGCGGCGAGCTCGATCAGCTGGGGATCGGTGACGTCCACGTCACCTACCGGGTCGTCGAGGCTCCCTTCCTCGAGGTGCGCCTGGGGCTGGGGGCCCGGGCGATGGCGGACGACGGAGCCACCCTGGGCGTCAGCGCCATGGGCGCGCTCGACGCGTTCCCGATCGAACCGCTGGTGCTGAGCGCGATGATCGACCTGGGGAACCTGGGCCAGGCCTTCTACGCCCACGGCCGGATCAGCCTGGGGGTCGCCCTCGACCGGGTCGAGCCCTACCTGGGCTACGACGCGGTGTGGATCGCCGGCCCTGACGCGGCCGTGCTCTTCCAGGGGCCGAGCGCCGGCGTGCGGCTCTGGTTCTGAGTCGGCCGCTGCTGGCAGACGCCCTGCCTGCGCTCCGTGGGCCCCCCCCCCGGCGGGCAGGTCCAAGCTGGGCGATCTTTCCCTCACCCCCCGGATCGAGATTCATTGCGCGAATTGTTCCCCTCTCCCGCACTGCGGGAGAGGGGACTGCCGATAGGCCCATTCGAAGCCATGGGGGTGAGGGGAGGGCCGGCCTATCCGCAGGTGGTGTGCTCGAGCTGCGAGGCGAAGTCGTGGTAATGGCAGTACTGGGTCAGGATGGTGATGGCCTTGCGGATGAGCCGGGGATCGGTCCGCCAGGCGTGCCGCACCACCCGGAGCGCGCTCCGGCGCGCGTCCGGCGGCATGTGCGTCGCGTAGTGGCGGAGCAGCGACCCGAGCTTCAGCCAGTTCCGCCAGGGCCGCCGCTTGTGACGGTAGAGGGTGGGGAAGTAACGCACGTTCGACAGCCAGGCCTTGGTGCGCGCCTCGAACTCCGCCGGGGAGAAGAGCGCCTGGTACAGCTCGCGGTGGCGCCGGCGCAGCTCCTCCAGCGGCCACTGCCTGGGCACGATGTTGGTCGAGTTGTGCCACTTGCCGTCGAACTGGTCGTCGATGCGGCCCGCGGCCTGGAGGCGCGCGTGGAGCGGGGTGCCCTCGGGTGCGTTCAGCACCGACAGCGAGACGAGCGGGCTGAAGGTGTCCCGCAGGAAGGCGCCCAGCTCGGGGAAGGTGCCCGGGTCGTCGGCGTCGAAGCCCACGATGAAGCCGAGCAGCGCGAGCAGGCCGTGCCGGGAGAGGCGCCGCACGCGCTCGTCGAGATCGGCCCGGAAGAGCTGCCCCTTGTTCACCTCGCGCAGGCAGGCCTCGCGCACGCTCTCCACCCCGATGAACAGCGCGGCGAAGCGCGCGTCGGCCAGCAGCCGCAGGGTCTCGTCGTCGTCGGTGATGCGCACGCTGGTCTGGCAAGAGAACTGGATGGGATGCTCGAGCGCGGTGTTCCAGGCGATCAGCCGGCTCAGGAGCTCGCGGGTGAGCTGCCTGTCCACCCCGAAGTTGTCCTCGGAGAAGAACACCGTCTCGGCCCCGGCGCGCCGGGCGTTCTCCACCTCGGTCAGCACCTGATCCACGCTCTTGTGGCGCAGCTTGCGGCCCACCAGCTGGATGGCGTCGCAGAAGTCGCAGCGGTTGGGGCAGCCGCGCGTGGTCTGCACCGTGAGGTACAGGTAGTCCCTGCCGTCGATGAGCGCCCAGTCGGGCGGGGGGCTGGCGGCGAAGTCCACGAGCGTCCTCTGCTCGTAGACGGCCTCTGGCTGGCCCGCGAACCAGTCCCGCAGGAAGCTCGGCCAGGTGTGCTCGCCCTCGCCCACGAACAGGTGGTCGGCCAGCGGACGGGCGCGCTCGGGGCAGCGCGTGGCGAAGGGCCCGCCCAGGGCCACGGGCACCCCGCGGGCGCGGAAGGCCCCGGCGATGGCGGCCAGGCGCTCGGCGTGCACGGTGTAGCCGGTGAGCGCCGCCAGATCGCAGGGCGTGCGCGGGTCGAACGGCGCCACGTCCTCATCGGCCAGGACGTACTCGACGCCCACCTCGGGCGGGGTGAGCGCCATGAGGGTCGCCAGGGCGTTGGATGGCATGAGCGCCTTGGCCCCGACCGCCTGGACCGTGCCGCGCATGCTCCAGAAGGAGTCCGGGGTCTTCGGGCTCACCAGCAGGACGCGCTTGCGGGGTCCGGGTCCGTAGGCCTTCGTGAGCACGCCGCCTCCCCGTGGAGGGTCAGATACCGTAGTGCCTGGCGACGAGCCGGAGCGCCAGGTCGTCCGGGAGCAGGCGCCGCCCCAGGGGCACGGTCCAGGCCTCCGGGCCCACCTGGTAGCGCACCCGGGGGCGCCGCGCGGTGAGCGCCCGGTGGATCACCTCGGCCACCACCCCGGGGGCCGGGGCCGCGGCCATGGTCCTGTGGATCACCTCCCGGCAGGCCTTCAGCCGCGCCTCGTAGGGCGAGCCCTCGGGCGCCCCCCAGTCGGTCGCGTCGTTGAAGGCGGTCTGGATGTCGCCCGGCTCGATGAGCGAGACCTTGACCCCGAAGGGGGCGACCTCCAGGCGCAGGCCCTGGGCGATGGAGTCGACCGCCGCCTTGGTGGCCGAGTAGTGCACCTGGAAGGGGATGGGCACGCGGCCCGCCAGCGAGCCCACCAGGACCACCCGGCCCTTGCGCGCGCGCAGCCCGGGCAACGCCGCGCGCAGCACGGCCAGCACCCCGAACACGTTGGTGTCGAACTGGGCCCGGGCGCGCTCGAGGGAGACCTCCTCGAGGCTGCCGAAGACGCCGAAGCCGGCGTTGCACACGACCGCGTCGAGCTCGCCCGCCGCGGACACCCCGGCCCGCACCGAGCCCTCGTCGCACACGTCCATGGCCTGCCAGCGCACGCCGGGCGGGAGCTGGGCGCTCGGCTCCCGACGGCCTGTGACCACGACGCCGAACCCGCGCCCGGCCAGCATCCGGGCCGTGGCGGCCCCGATCCCGCTCGTCCCGCCGGTGATCAGCACGGTCTGCATGCCTGCCCTCCCGAGCGCCTCAGTCCGCCACCCAGGAGCGCTGCTCGATGCCCAGGCAGCGCCCGCTGTCGGCGTCGGCGCGGATGAGCGCCCCCTGGATGCGCACCCGCCCGCTGGCCACCTGGAAGGGATGGGGCAGCGCGCTCAGGAAGCGCTGGATGGCCGGTTCCTTCTCGACCCCGATGACCGAATCGGTCGGGCCGCACATGCCCAGATCGGTCAGGTAGCCCGTCCCGCCGGGCAGCACCTCGGCGTCGGCCGTGGGGATGTGGGTGTGGGTGCCCACCACGGCGGTCACCCGCCCGTCGAGGTAGTGGCCGAGCGCCCGCTTCTCGCTGGTGGCCTCGGCGTGGAAATCCACCACGACCACCGCGGCCTGGGCGCGGACCTCCGCCAGCAGACGGTCCATGGTGCGGAAGGGGCAGGGCAGGGGGGCGATGAACAGCAGCCCCTGGAGGTTCACCACCGCCACGGGCACCCCGTGGGTATCGTGGGTGAGCGTCCAGCCGCGGCCCGGGGTGCCCTCCGGGTAGTTGGCCGGGCGGATGACCTGGGGGTGGCTGTCCAGGTAGGTCTGCAGCTCGCGGTGCTTCCAGATGTGGTTGCCGCTGGTGAGGACCGCCACCGGGAGCGCCAGCAGCTCCTCCGCCGTCTCGGGCGTCAGGCCCAGGCCGCCGGCGGCGTTCTCCCCGTTGGCCACCACCAGGCTCGCGCCGGTCTCGGCCACGATGGCCGGCAGCCGGCGCGCCAGACCCTGGCGCCCCGGCTTGCCGACCACGTCGCCGAGCATGAGGATGCTCGTCACCCGGCTACTTGGCATACTCCACCGCGCGCGTCTCACGGATCACGGTCACCCGGATCTGACCGGGGTAGGTGAGGTCGGTCTCGATCTTCTTGGCGATCTCCTTGGACATCAGCACGGCCTTCTCGTCGGTGACCTTGCTGTTCTCCACGATCACCCGCACCTCGCGGCCGGCCTGGATGGCGAAGGCCTTCTCCACGCCCTTGAACGTGCGGCAGATGCGCTCCAGCTCCTCCAGCCGCTTGACGTAGGTCTCGAGCATCTCGCGCCGCGCGCCGGGGCGGGCGCCGCTCAGCGCGTCGGCGGCCTGCACCAGCACGGCCAGCACCGACTCTGGCTTCTCGTCCTCGTGGTGGGCGCGGATGGCGTGCACGATCTTGTCCACCTCGCCGAACTTCTTGGCGAGGTCCGCGCCGATCACCGCGTGGCTGCCCTCGATCTCGTGATCGATGGCCTTGCCGATGTCGTGCAGCAAGCCCGCGCGGCGGGCCAGCTTCTGGTTGAGGCCCAGCTCGGCGGCCATGATGCCGGCCAGGAAGCCGACCTCGATGGAATGCTGGAGTTGGTTCTGGCTGTAGGAGGTGCGGTACTTGAGCCGGCCGATGTAGCGCACCAGCTCGGCGTGCAGCCCGTGGATGCCGAGCTCGAAGACCGCGTGCTCCCCGGCCTCCTTGATCACCCCCTCGATGTCCTCGGTGGTCTTGGCCACCACCTCCTCGATGCGGGCCGGGTGGATGCGGCCGTCGGCGATCAGCTTCTCCAGGCTGGAGCGGGCGATCTCGCGCCGCACGGGATCGAAGCCGGAGATGATGACCGCCTCGGGCGTGTCGTCGATGATGAGATCCATGCCCGTGGCCGCCTCCAGGGCGCGGATGTTGCGCCCCTCGCGGCCGATGATGCGGCCCTTCATGTCGTCGCTGGGCAAGTGGACGACGGACACGGTGGACTCGGACACGTAGTCGGAGGCGAAGCGCTGGATGGCGGTGGCGATGATCTTCTTGGCCTTCTTGTCGGCCTCCAGCCGGGTCTCCTCCTCGAGCTGCTTGAGGAACTTGGCGGACTCGAGCTTGGCCTCCTCCAGCATGCCGTCCAGGAGCTGCTTCTTGGCCTCCTCGCTGGTCATGCCCGCCACCCGCTCGAGCTGCGCCCCGGCCTGCTCCAGCAGCTCCTGGGCCTTCTGCTCGGAGAGCTGCACCTCCTTGTCCCGGTCCAGCAGCTCCTTGTCGCGCCGCTTGTGCTCCTGCTCCTGGCGATCGAGGAGATCCGCGCGCTTGTCCAGGGTCTCTTCCCGGTGGGCGAGCCGCTTCTCCCCCGCGCTGACCTGCTCCAGGCGTTGCTTGGCTTCCTCCTCGAGCTCGCTCCGGCGCTTGACGACGATCTCCTTGGCCTCCACCTCGGCGGTGCGTCGGGTGACGTCCGCCTGCTTGCGGGCTTCGTCCAGCACCTGCTCGGCCTGCCTGCGGGACCACTGCACCCGCGAGGACGCGCCGCGCGCCTGGAGCCAGTAGGCGACTCCGAAACCCAGCGCGAGGCAGACTGCTCCGATCACTACGGCGATCCAGATGTCCATGGGTTCTGTGACCTCCCCGGGCCGCCACACGGGCGGCCCGGTCGTTATCCCGTCGGCCACCGGCCGTCGGGTCCGCGGGCTCACCACCTGGAGGTGGCCAGGCCTCGCGGCGTGAAGGCCGGCGCACGCATGCGCCGGCTCGACCTCGCAGTCGAGGTGGATCGGGATCAACTCGATCGGCGGGGACGCCCCGTGGGGCGCCTCCCCCGGGGGGGGAAGAAACTCGAACCGCTGTGGCTCGGCTCACCGGAGCGCTGGAACTGCACGACCTCCTTGCACGACAGGAATCGTGAGCCGCTTCAAACCAAGAACCCACCTGCGGGATCGAACGTCTCTTCGCGCCATCGAGCGGACCTCGATGCCTCTATGTAAATGCCCCGCGCTTCATGCGCCGGGGCCGGATCCCCTGCAGCCGTCTCCCTACGGCTTTCCCTCGGCCGACTCGCCCGCCCGGATGAGCTTCATCGCCCGGCGGACCCGATCCTGGACCTCCTGCCGCAAGCGCGCATCCCTGTCGCGCAGCTTGAGGTACCTGTCGGCGATGTTCAGCGCGGCCAGGATGGTCACGTTGTGGGTGGCGACCGTCTTGGAACTCCTCTGGACCTCAGCGATTTGGTCGTTGACGTACTGGGCCAGGCCATGGATGTACTCCTCGCCCTCGTCGCTGCGGATCTTGTAGCGCTGTCCGAGGATGCGAACCTCGTACGTCTTCATCGCTGCTCCAACTTACGGCAGAACATAAAAAATCCAGGGAGATGATAGGGCCCGGCCCCGGCCCTTGTCAAGGATGGTCCCGTGCGCCGGCGCACGGTCAGGCCCGTCGGGACAGGTCCTGGAGGAGGGAGGAGATTCAGCGAATCTTGTGTAGTTTCAGCATGTTGGTGCTGCCCGGTTCCCCCAGCGGGACGCCGGATGAGATCACCACGGGTTCGCCGGGCTTGGCGAAGCCACGGTCCAGCAGGACCTCGTTGACCTGGCGCAGCATGGCGTCGGTGCTGCGCACGGGCGGCACCTTGATCGGCTCGACCCCCCACATGGCCGCCATCTGCCGGTAGGTGTCCTCGTGGGGCGTCAGCGCCAGGATGCGCGCGCTCGGCCGGTAGTCGGACACCAGCCGGGCCGTGTTGCCCGACTCGGTGAAGGCCACGATCAGCCTGGAGCCGATGGCCTCGGCGGCCGCCACGGTCGCCTGGCTGACCGCGTTGGCGAACAGCGCCGGATCCTTGAGCAGGCGTGGCCGGGCGGCGTGCTGGTAGGCCGTGGAGCGCTCCGCCTCGCTGACGATGCGCGCCATCATCTGCAGCGCCTCGAGCGGGTAGGCTCCGGCGGCCGTCTCGGCCGACAGCATCACGGCGTCTGCGCCGTCGAACACGGCGTTGGCCACGTCGGAGGCCTCGGCCCGCGTGGGGCGAGGGTTGTGGACCATGGACTCGAGCATCTGGGTGGCCACGATGACCAGCTTGCCGCGCGCGTTGGCCCGGTGGATGGCCGACTTCTGGATGGCCGGGACCTTCTCCGGGGGCAGCTCCACGCCCAGGTCGCCGCGCGCGACCATGATCCCGTCGCACACGTCGAGGATGTCATCCAGGCAGGCCACCGCATCCGGGTGCTCGATCTTGGCCACCACCAGGCAGCGCGAGCCCGCCTTGCGCACCAGCCGGCGCACCTCGACCACGTCCTCGGCCGAGCGCACGAAGGAGACCGCCACCAGATCCATGCCCAGCGACAGGCCCAGGCGGATGTCGCGCTTGTCCTTCTCGGTCACCGAGGGGGTCGCCAGGTGCACACCGGGCACGTTGATGCCCTTGTGGTCCCCGAGGGTCCCGCCCGTCACCACCCGGGTGATGATTTCGTGCCCGTCGACCGCCACCACCCGGAGCTGGACCAGGCCGTCGGCGATCAGGATGCGATCGCCCCGGTGCACCTCCCTGGGGAGGTTGGGGTACTGCACGCTGGCGCGCTCCGCGTCGCCGGACACGGTCCGGGTGCTCAGCACGAAGGTCCCGCCCGTGCGCAGCTCGGCGGTGTGGGCCTTGAACCGCCCGAGCCGGATGCGGGGCCCCTGCACGTCCTGCAGGATGGCCAGCGGCCGGCCGGCCGCGCGGGCCACGCGCCGCAGGCGGGCGTGCACCTGGGCGTGGGAGCGGGCATCGCCGTGGGAGAAGTTGAGCCGGGCCACGTCCATGCCAGCCAGCACGAGCTTCTGGAGCATCTCCTCCGAGGCGCTCGCGGGTCCGATGGTGCACACGATCTTGGCCTTGCGCATGGGGTTCACTCCTCCGGTTACGGCGTGGGCGGGGCGATCGGCGTGGCCGGGGCGAGCAGCGAGGAGGCCGCCAGGGCCACGAACCAGCTCAGCACGAGCACCTTGAAGAACCAGATCCCCGTCAACGTGAGCGCGAAGGGCCAGGCCTTCTCGCGCGGGGTGTCCATGAGCCGCTGGCAGCCACCGTGGAGCAGGAAGGCCGTGTAGCCGAAGCCGGCCAGGGCCGCCAGCGGCAGGAGCGGAGGGATGATCGTCAGCAGCCCGGCCACCCACACCGGCGTGCTGGCGTAGGACACCAGCTTCAGGGCCGCGTTCTGCGAGCGCACCGTGCCGAAGGAGGGCGCCAGCGAGTTGAGCATGAGCGCCAGCGTCCAGGCGGTGCCGAAGGCGATGCCGCTGCGGAGCAAGGCCAGGACCAGGCTGGCCAGGAAACCCTGGCCGGACGCGAGCCCGCCCAGCAGCCCGACCAGGGCGGGCAGCAGCGCCAGCAGCGCGGTGTAGCGGACCATGAGCGCGCGGCCCGGGTCGGGTTCCTTCTGGATGGCGCGCCAGGTCTGCTCCGGCGAGGCGAGCAGCTCCAGCACGCGCTGGAACAACACCTTGAAGTTGATCGCTACCACGCGGCGGGTCTCCGCCCGGCAGTGTAGGGCTGGGCGCGCGCGGGAGTCAAGGCGGCCCGGGGTCGAGGAGCAGGCCAAGCTCCTCGCCCTTGGTGGGCGCCGGGGCGGGCACGGGCGGCTTGGACCCGGCGGGTATCTTCTTCGGTTCGGGCTGGGGCTGTGGGCCCGGGGTCTCCTGATCCCGCAGCCCGGCGCGCTCGAGCACCTTCTGCGCCACGCAGATCGGCACGCGGTTGCCGACCGCCAGCGCGATGGCGTCCGAGGGGCGCGCGTCCAGGGACAGGCCGCGCTGGCCCTGCCGGAGGAAGATCGTGCCGATGAAGGTGCTGTCCCTGAGGTCGTCGACCTGCACCCGGGTGAGCTGGCCACCGAGCTGCTGGACGGCCGCGTCCAGCAGGTCGTGGGTCAACGGGCGCTGGAAGCTCTTGCGATCGAGCCGCAGCTGGATGGAGAAGGCCTCGGTGGGGCCGATCCAGATGGGCAGCACGAGCCGCTGCGTGGGGTGCTTGAGCACCACGGCCTGGCTCCCCTCCATGGGCATCACGCCCAGGACGTCCATCGCGGTGAAACCGGGTGGGCAGCCCGCTGGCGTGGCCGCCAGGGCGCCCTGGGCCCACGCGGCCAGCGCGAGGCACGCGGCGAGGATCAGCCTCGAGTTCATGGCACCTCCCCTCGATCCGAGGATACCACCAGCAGACGGATGCGCGGTCGATGTTGCGCTGGCGGGGCGGGGGCGGCGGCGGGCGGGGCGGGCTACTCCTCCTCCTCCTCCTCCGGCTCGACGTCGTCGCTCCACAGGGCGTCCTCCTCGCCGGCCTCGGTGAACTCCTCGGCGGCCTCGCCGGCCTCGAGGAGATCGTCGGAGTCGACCGCGAACTCGAGGTGGAACTTCTTGTTGAGGCGGCCCAGCGCCGCGAGGGTCTCGTCGAGGCTGGTGGCGAAGGCCTCGATCAGATCCGCGTTGAGCTTGGCGCGGCAGTTGGAGCAGGTCAGCTTGCGGGCGTCCTTGAGGAGATCCGCCAGCTCCACCTCGTCGTCGGCCTCGCACTGCCTGCAAACGAATGAGATCACCATCGCGCGCGTTCCTTCTCCATCAGCAGGGAGGGTGTCTTCAGTCCATGGTCCCGTTCGTTGCAAAGACGATTGCCAGGGGCCGAACCCGTCGTCAAGCAAAAATTCGCGGGGCCGCGGAGGCCTGCTTTCGCCTTGACAACCAGGGTCGGGCCACTAGACTCGCGCTCTGGAACACGGCGAGGAGGCGGCGTTGAAGATCCATGAATTCCAGGCCAAGGAGCTCCTGGCGCGCTTCGGGGTGCCCGTGCCGCGCGCCCGGGTGGTGTCGAGCCCCGAGGAGGCCGAGGCCGCCGCGCGGGAGCTCGGGGCCGGCCAGGTGGTGGTCAAGGCCCAGATCCACGCCGGCGGGCGCGGCAAGGCCGGCGGGGTGAAGGTGGTGGACTCCCCGGCTGCGGCGCGCGCGCTGGCCGAGCGGCTGCTGGGCAGGCCGCTGGTCACCCACCAGAGCGGCCCCAGGGGTCAGGTGGTGCGCCGCCTGCTCGTGGAGCAGGGCCTGGGCATCGCCCGGGAGCTGTACGCCGGCCTGGTGCTGGATCGGGAGCGCGCCCAGGTGGCGCTGATCGCCTCGGCCGAGGGCGGTGTGGAGATCGAGGAGGTGGCGCGGCGCTCGCCGGAGAAGATCCTGCGCGTGCACGCGCACCCGATCACCGGCCTGATGCCCTACCAGTGCCGGCAGCTCGCCTTCCGGCTGGGCCTGGGCAAGGAGCAGGTCACCCAGGCGGTCGCGCTGTTCACCGCGCTCCAGCGCGCCTTCCTGGAGCTGGACGCCTCCCTCGTGGAGGTGAACCCGCTGGTGGTCACCCGGGAGGGCCAGCTGGTCGCCCTGGACGCCAAGGTGAACTTCGACGACAACGGGCTGTTCCGGCACAAGGAGCTCGCGGCGCTCCGGGACGAGGAGCAGGAGGAGCCGGCCGAGGTCGAGGCCTCCCGCCACGATCTGAGCTACGTGCGCCTGGACGGCGACATCGGCTGCATGGTCAACGGCGCCGGGCTGGCCATGGCGACCATGGACATCATCAAGCTCTACGGCGGCGAGCCGGCCAACTTCCTGGACGTGGGCGGCGGCACGGACGCCAAGCGCGTCGAGGCGGCCTTCAAAATCATCCTGTCCGACCCGAGCGTGAAGGCCATCCTGGTGAACATCTTCGGCGGCATCGTGCGCTGCGACACCATCGCCCAGGGCGTGGTGGCCGCGGTGCGCGAGGTGGGCATCCGGGTGCCGCTGGTGGTCCGCCTGCAGGGCACCAAGCAGGCCGAGGGGCGCGACCTCATCCAGGCCTCGGGGCTGGACATCATCGCGGCCGAGACCATGCAGCAGGCCGCCGAGGCCGCCGTGGCCGCGGTGGGGAGGCGGGCATGAGCATCCTGGTCCACGCGGGCACCAAGGTGGTCATCCAGGGCCTGGGCAGCGCGGGCAAGTTCCACGCCGGCACGATGCTCGAGTACGGCACCCGGGTGGTGGCCGCCGCGCACCCCGGCAAGGGCGGCGAGCGCTGGGGGCAGGTCCCGCTGTTCGACACCGTGGCCCAGGCCGTCGAGGCCACCGGGGCCGACGCCGCCTGCATCTTCGTGCCGGCGGGCGGAGCCGCGGACGCCATCCTCGAGGCCGCCGACGCCGGCATCCCGCTGGTGGTGTGCATCACCGAGGGCATCCCCATCCTGGACATGGTCAAGGTCAAGCACCGGCTGGACCCGCGCCGCACCACGCTGATCGGACCGAACTGCCCGGGGGTGATCACCCCGGGCGCGTGCAAGCTGGGCATCATGCCGGCCTCCATCCACCGGCCCGGCCGGGTGGGCGTGCTCAGCCGCTCGGGCACGCTGACCTACGAGGCGGTCGATCAGCTCACCCGCCTGGGCATCGGGCAGTCGACCTGCATCGGCCTGGGCGGCGACCCCGTCAAGGGCCTGGACTTCGTGGAGGGGCTCGAGCTGTTCGAGCAGGATCCCGGCACCGACGGGGTCGTGCTGATCGGGGAGATCGGCGGCCAGTCCGAGGAGGCGGCCGCGCGCTGGCTGGCGGAGCGCCCGCGCAAGCCGGTGGTGGCCTTCATCGCCGGGGCCACCGCGCCCCCGGGCCGCCGCATGGGTCACGCCGGCGCCATCATCGCCGGGGGCAAGGGTACGGCGGCCGAGAAGGTGGAGGCCTTCCGCGCGGCCGGCGTGCGCGTGGTCATGAGCCCGGCCGAGATCGGCGTGGGCATGCAGGCGGCCCTGGCCGGCAAGTAGTCTCAGGGCAGCGAGCGAGGAAGGAGCCAGCATGGCGACGGCCGGGCGAGACGGCGAGGGCGCGCCCCCCAGGCGCAGGCTGCGCGGAGAGGTGTTCATCCATCGTGAGCGCTGCAAGGGCTGCGCCTTCTGCGTGGAGTTCTGTCCCTCGCAGGCGCTGGCGCTGGACAAGGCCTTCAACCGCAAGGGGTACCACCCGCCGGTGGTGGTGAAGGCGGAGGCCTGCAACGGCTGCGACCTGTGCGGCATGTACTGCCCGGACTTCGCCATCCACGGTGTGCGGGTGGGCGCGGGGGTGGACGATGAAGGCTGACCCCAGGGGCGTCCTCACCGGGGTGCACTTCCTGGACGGAGACCACGCCTGCTGCGAGGGGGCCCTGGCGGCCGGCTGCCGCTGCGCCTTCGGCTACCCCATCACGCCCTCGACCGAGGTGGTCGAGCGCATCGCCCAGCGCCTGCCCACCGTGGGCGGCGTCTTCCTGCAGATGGAGGACGAGATCGCCTCCTCGATCGCCATCCAGGGCGCGGCCTGGGGCGGCAAGAAGGTGCTGTCGGTGTCCTCCGGGCCTGGCATCTCGCTGATGATGGAGCACATCGGCCTGGCGGCCATGACCGAGACCCCCTGCGTGTTCGTGAACGTCCAGCGGGCGGGGCCGTCGACCGGCCTGCCCACCCTGGTGGCCCAGGCCGACATGATGCAGGCGCGCTGGGGCTCGCACGGCGACTACGAGGTCATCGCCATCTGCCCCAACTCGCCCCAGGAGTGCTTCGACCTCACCCTGCACGCCTTCAACCTGGCCGAGACCTACCGCACCCCGGTCATGTTCATGATGGACGAGGCGGTCGGGCACATGACCGAGCGCGTGGTCATCCCCGCGGCCGAGCAGCTGGAGGTGGTCGAGCGCAGGCGGCCGCGCGAGAAGCCCTCGGACCAGTACGCGCTCTACCGCTGCGAGCCCGGCAGCCGTGTGCCACCCATGCCGCCGGTGGGCGAGGGCTACCGCTTCCACGTCACCGGCCTGACCCATGACGAGCGGGGCTACCCGGTGATGAACGCCGAGGCCCAGGACAAGCTGGTGCGGCGGCTGGTGGACAAGATCCGCCTGGCCGAGCCGGAGCTCGCCCGCTACGAGGAGTTCCAGGTGGACGACGCCGACGTGGTGCTGGTCGCCTACGGCATCACCTCCCGCGTGGTCCAGCGCAGCATGCGGCTCGCGCGCGAGCGCGGGCTCAAGGTGGGCGTGTTCCGTCCGGTGGTGGTGTGGCCCTTCCCCGAGCGGCGGCTGCGGGAGCTGGCCAGGCGGGTCAAGGCCTTTGTCGTGGCCGAGCTGAACCTGGGCCAGGTGGTGCTGGAGGTCGAGCGCCTGGCAGGCGGGACGCGCACCGTGCTGGCATCCCACGCCGGCGGCGCGTTGCACGAGCCCGAGGCCATCCTGAAGGTCGTGCAGGAGGTGCTGCGATGAGCCAGCACGTCAACCCGGTCGAGCCCTTCCTGCGCATGGAGCGCATGCCCCACATCTGGTGTCCGGGCTGCGGCATCGGCACGGTGGTCAACTGCTTCGTGCGGGCCCTGCTCAAGACGCAGGTGGACATCGACAAGGTCAGCGTGGTCTCCGGGATCGGCTGCACTGGCCGCATCGCCGGTTACTTCCGGGCGGACTCCTTCCACACCACCCACGGGCGATCGATCCCCTTCGCCACCGGCCTGAAGATGGCCAACCCGGAGCTGAGCGTGTGGAACTTCTCCGGGGACGGAGATCTCATCGCCATCGGCGGCAACCACTTCATCCACGCCGCCCGTCGCAACGCGGACCTCAAGGTCGTGTGCGTCAACAACTTCACCTACGGCATGACCGGCGGTCAGGTCGCCCCCACGGCCCCGCTGCACTCGCTGGCCACCACCGCGCCCTACGGCGCCTTCGAACGGCCCTTCAACCTGCCCTTCCTGGCGGACTCGAGCGGCGCGGTGTACGTGGCGCGCTGGACGACGTTCCACGTGCGCCAGCTCGTCAAGTCGATGGAAGAGATCATGCACAAGCCGGGCTTCTGCTTCATCGAGGTGATCGCGCCCTGCCCGACGGCCTACCTGCGCCGCAACCGGCTGGGCGACGGCCTCGAGGCCATGCGCCACTACAAGCAGAGCAGCAAGGTGGTCCATGGGGCCGACACCCGCTCGGTGGACATCGAGCTGGGCGGGCCGATCGTGGTCGGCAAGTTCGTCGATCGCGACCGCCCCACCACCCTGGAGGCCATGCGCGACGAGCTGCACAAGAGCCTGGGCGACAAGTACGTGCCCTACCCCACGGGGGTGCAGCGATGAGCCGCACCGAGATCAAGATCGGCGGCTTCGGCGGGCAGGGCGTGATCCTGGCCGGGATGATCATCGGGCGCGCGGCCGCCCTCCACGACGACAAGGACGCCACCCTGACCCAGTCCTTCGGCCCCGAGGCGCGCGGCGGCGCGTGCAGCGCCCAGGTGGTCGTGTCGACGGAGCGCAACCTGTACCCGTGCGTCACCGCGCCCGACGTGCTGGTGGTCATGTCGCAGCCGGCCTACGAGCAGTACGTGGGCGGCATCCGCCCCGACGCCCTGGTGTTGTACGAGTCCAGCCTGGTGGAGCCGAACGGCCTGCCCGCGGGCTGCAGGTCCTTCGGCATCCCGGCCACGTCCTTCGCCGAGGAGCTGGGCCGCCGCATGGTGCTCAACATCGTCATGCTGGGCTTCTTCGCCGCGCTGTGCGACGTGGTCTCCGAGGGGGCGATCAGGCAGGCCCTGGCGGCCTCGGTCCCCAAGGGGACGGAGCGGCTCAACCTGGATGCCTTCACCAGGGGCCTCGACTACGGACGCGCGCTGCGCGCCAAGGGCGGCTGAACCGGTGCCGCCTTCCTCTCCCGGTCCCCTGCGTCCTCGCGCGCTGGCGCTGCTGCTGCCCGGGCTGCTGCTCGGGGCGGCCGCGGGTTGTCCGCGCTCCGCCGAGCCCGCCGGGCCACCGGACGCAGGCGTGCGCTGCTTCCGCGACCTGACGCTGGACGCGCCCGGGCAACCACGGCTGTCGCAGCCGGTGGACTGCGCGGCGGGCGGCGCCCTGGTGCAGGTCGAGGGTCCGGCCGATCGGCCGCTGCGGGTCACCAGGCTCGACGTCCAGGGGCAGACGGCGCTGCGCATCCGCATCGAGCGCGACGCCCTCGGGCGGCCCGTGCGTGAGGAGCGCACCCTGCAGGCGCCGGCCCAGCCGCTGCGGGTGTACGACCGGGGCCAGCGTTTCGAGTTCGCCACCCCGGGGGCCGAGGCCAGCCTGCCGGTGCTCATCCTGACGGATCTGGACGAGCAGGGTCGGCCGGTGCGCACCGAGAAGCGGGTGGGCGCCCGGGTCGAGTTCCGCGTCGTGCGGACCTACGGCCCGCTGGGGCTGGAGCGCGAGGTGACCGCGGAGGCGGACGGGAGGGTGCGCCTGGAGAGGCGCTTCACCACCGAGGGCAGCAAGAGGATCGAGCGCATGCTGGACGGGGAGGGGCGGCAGCTCCTCGAGCGGGAGGTCCCCCCGGACGGGAGCGCTGGAGCGCTTGACAACCCGGGTGGTTCTCCGGTACAAGTCCAGCCGTTGCAGCAGCAGTAGGCTTGAAAGGAGCGGAGGACCTGGAAGCCGAGGGCTTCGACCTCCAAACACGCCTCAACCCGAGGGAGGAAAGTATGCGCAAGAGTGCGATCGTGGTGGTGCTGGTGTTGGCGGCCATGGTTCTGGCGGTCGGCTGCGGTGACAAGGCCGGTGTGTGGCGGCCCGCGGGCAGCCCCGGGTTCGTCGATCTGGAAGGCAAGAAGATCCTGATCATGCCGGCGGACATGCGCTACCTGCCGGGCGACAAGCTGGCCCTGTCCGCGGCCCTGTTCGGCGGCTTCCTGGCCGAGTTCGGCGCGGCCGGCATCTCCCTGCAGCCGATCCAGCCCGCGCTGGAGCAGATCGGCCTGGGCGATCTCAGCTGGATGCTGGCCCGCGGCATGGTGCACGCGGCCTTCTTCCACAACAGCGTGGCCTGGGACGCCTGCGGCGGTGAGGACTACTCGGTCATCCCCAAGCTGGTCAAGACCCTGATCGAGAAGGTCGGCGAGCTGCTCGGCATCCCCGATCTCAAGTTCGACTACATCGCCATCCTGCACATCGACTCCCTCGGCTCGCCCATGCCCAAGATGACCAAGCTGCGGGTCATCGGCGGCCTGTACGATCCGCTCAAGGACGAGATCGTGGTCGCCATCGACTGGACCCAGACCACCGCCGAGGACGCGCTGCTGGCCGAGATGGCCACCATCGGCCCGAAGGCCGTGGGCATCATGAAGGGCGAGGATCCCGCCAAGAAGGAAGCGAAGTAAGCTTCCCTGAGCCCTGGCTGAACGTGGGGTCGCTCCGGAAGGGGCGACCCCTTTTTCTTGGGACGGGTGCGCGGCGACATGGCGACTGCGGCGACCACGGAGGCGGTGACGGGAGGGGGCGGCGCGCTGGGCTGGCGCGGCTGGGGCTGGCGCCTGGGGTTGGCCGGCGCGGGCGGCGCCGGGATCTTCCTGGCCTTCCCGCGCTTCGACCAGTGGTACCTGGCCTGGTTCGGCCTGGTGCCCATCCTGTGGGCCGCCCGCGGCCTGTCCCCCAGGCGGCGTTTCCTGCTCGGGCTGTGGGCGGGCACCATCACCAACACCGGCGGCTTCTACTGGATCGTCGGGATGCTGATGGACTTCGGCCACCTGGCCGCGTGGGCCGCCGTGCCCATCGCGACGCTGCTGTGGGTCTACCAGGGGCTGGTGTTCGCCCTGTGGCTGCTCCTGTGGGCGCTGCTCGAGCGCCGGACGCGCCTGGGCGCCTGGCTGCTGGCGCCGGTCTGCTTCCTGGTGGCGGAGTTCGGGGTGTGGTTCCTCTTCCCCTGGTACTACGCCAACAGCCAGCACAGCGTCCTGCCGCTCATCCAGGTGTGCGAGCTGGGCGGCGTGGGGCTGCTGGGCTTCGCCCTGCTGGCGGTCAACGGGCTGCTGTTCGATGCCCTGGGCCTGTGGCGAGAGCGCCGCCGGGCGGCCCTCGCGCGGCTGGGCGTGGCCCTGGCCGTGCCGCTGCTCCTGGCCGGCTACGGCTGGCTGCGCATGGCACAGGTGGACGCCGCGGCCGAGGCCGCCCCCAAGCTGCGCATCGGCCTGGTCGAGGCGGACGTGGGCATCTGGGAGAAGGAGGATCCGGCCAAGATCCGGGACAACCTGGTGCTGCACCAGCGCCTGTCGGTCGAGCTGGCCGCGCGCGGGGCCGAGCTGATCGTCTGGCCCGAGACCTCCTTCCAGCCGCCGCTGGCGGTCTACCGTCCGGCCGGCCAGGAGGGCCTGACGCGCACGCGGGTGCTGTCCAGGGACGTGGCCGAGATCCCCCAGAGCCCGTCCGTGCCCCCTGCCCACGCGGACGAGGACACCCGCGCGGGCACGCGCCTGGAGGACATCGTCGCGCCCCAGCGCGGGTTCAGCACGCCGCTCCTGTTCGGGGCGCTCACCTTCCGGCGGAACCCCGACGCCAGGCACGCGCGTCACCCCGGCCTGGACCTGCTGAACTCCGCCATCCTGCTGGACGGGCAGGGCAAGGTGCTGGGGACCTACGACAAGGTCTACCTGCTCATGTTCGGGGAGTACATCCCGCTCGGGGACCACTTCCCGGTGTTCTACGAGTGGCTGCCGGAGGCGGGCAGCCTGACGCGGGGCGATCGGGTGGCCGTGCTGCCCTTCGGCCGCTTCCGCCTGGGCGTGATGGTGTGCTACGAGGACATCCTGCTCGCCTTCAGCCGCGAGCTGGCCAACCAGCGGCCGAACGTGCTGATCAACGTGACCAACGACGCCTGGTTCGGCAAGACCGCCGAGCCCTACCTGCACCTGGCGCTGGCCATCTTCCGCACGGTCGAGTCGCGCCTGCCCCTCATCCGCTCGACCAACACAGGCGTGTCCTGTTTCGTGGATCCGGTGGGGCGGGTGACCCAGGAGACCTCCCTGGAGGGGGCCGAGACCCTGCTCGAGGACGTACCCATGATGCCCCCGACCGCCACCCCCTACCTGGCGCTCGGCGACTGGCCTGCCTACCTGTGCTTCCTGGCGCTCCCGGCCCTGTGGTGGTGGGGCCGGCGCCGCGCCGCCCCGGCCGCGTAACCCCCCGTCCGTGATTGCCGTTTCGCCCCCTGCGTGCTAGCATCGGACGATTTCGCCGGGACCCCCTTTCGCGGAGAACGAAGATGAAGCTCAGGATGCTCTCGCGGGTCGTGCTGGTCGTGGCGGCGGGGCTCGGCGGCCTGGCCGGCTGCGCGAACCACTCGCCGGCGCTGGTGAACATCGGCAACCAGGCGGTCGAGACGGGCCGCACCCTGGAGTTCACCGTCCGGGCCGTGGACGACGATGGCGACAGCCTGCAGTTCGCCGCCGACGGCCTGCCCGCCGGCGCGACCTTCGAGGATCTCGGCGATCGCACGGCCATCTTCCGCTGGACGCCGATCGCCTCGGACGCCGGCCCCGACGGCCGGGGCCAGACCTACCAGGTGACCTTCAAGGTCAGCGACGGCATCGACACGGCCTCCGAGACCATCATCATCACCGTGACCCTGGGCGGGGCGGGGACGGGCGCGCCGGTGTTCATCTCGCCCTCGGACACCACCCTGGACCTCAGCCGCACCAACCAGGCCAGGCTCACCATCGAGGTGCGCGATCCGGACTCCTCCTCCATCGACATCAGCCTGGTGCGCACCATCGAGGGCAGCCTGTTCCAGACCGCGCCCGGCTCCAAGCTGGCCACCTTCGAGTGGACCCCGACCGCGGCGCAGATCGCGGAGCGGCCGGTGTGGAGCTTCCAGGTGCAGGCCGATGATCACGTCAACCCGCCCGTGACCCAGGACATCACCATCCTGATCAAGGGCGGCGCCACCAAGTGCGAGGGCACGGCCCCGACGCTGACCCACCAGGAGCTGGGCGACCAGAAGGTGGCGGGCGACTACCCCATCCAGGCGGTGGCCAGGGACGCCGAATCGGACATCTCGGCCGTGGCGCTGTACTACCTGGTGGACACGGGCCAGGGCGCCGGGGGATCGTTCGAGAAGCGCACCATGACCAGCGCCGGCGACGAGGCCTGGGCCGCCGCCATCCCCAACCCCGGGCTGAGCGGGGAGACCACGGCCACCATCCACTACTACCTGTGCGCCGTGGACACGGACGATCCCGCCACCGGGGCGTGCAACCTGCGCACCTGCCTGCCGGCCGAGGGGCGCTACTCCTTCACCGCCTACGCGCCGGGCAACGACCAGTGCCTGGACGACGACATGGAGCCCAACGACGCGGCCCTGGAGGCCACCCGCGTGGAGGCGGGCACCTACAGCGGACGCAAGATCTGCGCCGGCGACGAGGACTGGTACGAGGTGGACGTGCCGGCCGGGTACCAGTTCGGGGCGGGCATCGACCACACCGCGGTGAACGGCGAGCTCGCGCTGGACGTGTTCGAGGCCAACGGCACCACCATGCTGGCCAGCGGCCAAGCGGACGGCACCTGGGTGATCGCCACCCTCGAGGGCCAGCCCAGCCAGCGCACGCTCCTGGTGCGCGTGCGCGGCGGCGCCGAGGTGGAGAACAGCTACGAGTTCGCGGTGGTGATCGAGCAGGTCGCGAGCTGCGAGCCCGACGGCTACGAGCCCAACGACGAGCCGGGCGACGCCAGCGTGGTGCCCGAGGGCGAGTACCCGAACCTGACCGTCTGCAACGACCTGGACTGGTACCGCTTCGACCTCGAGCAGGGCGACGGGCTGGCCGTGTTGATCCAGTTCACCCAGGCCCAGGGCGATCTGGACCTGTGGGTGATCGACGAGGCGGCCCTCCAGCAGCCCCAGATCACCCCCGAGGTGGCGCTGTGCGCCAGCACCACGGAGAACGACGACGAGGTCTGCGAGCTGGCGGCTGTCCCGGCCACGGGCACCTACTACGTGATCGTCTCCCCCTACAACGAGGCGCGCAACACCTACGGCATGACGGTGCTGGTGACCCCGGCCACGACGACCTGCACCGACGACGCCAGCGAGCCCAACGACACCCCGGCCGAGGCCACGGGCCTCTGGGACGGGCAGGCCCTGACCGACCGCATCGTGTGCGCCAACGACGACGACTGGTACATGCTCTACATGTACTCGGGCGAGCGCCTGCTCGTCGACGCCACCTTCACCCACGCCGACGGCGACCTCGACCTCAAGCTGTACGAGGCCGGCGTGACCCCGGACACCCTGGTCCAGCACCAGCTGGCCTCCTCGACCTCCTCGCAGGACAACGAGCACATCGAGTACGTGGTGGTGGAGGACGGGGACTACTACATCCGGGTGTACGGCTACGGCGGCGCGAGCAACACCTACGCGCTGCTGGCGACCATCGGGCGCTGAGCGGGGGGTGGAGCGGTGAAACCCCCGCGCGTCCTGCCCGCGCTGGCCTGCTGCCTCGGGTGGCTGCTTGGGGCCGGCTGCACCAGCGTCCCCTCCCAGCTGCCGGACGGCGCCACCCACCTGCTCGGCCTGCAGGCGGTCGGCCCGGACACGCTGCTGCCAGGGAGCTGGGTGGTCTGCCGCGGGGAGGGTTTCGTCGGCCCGGACGAGGGCAGCCTGGTGGTCTCGCTGGAGCGCGGCGGCGGCCAGCCGTGGCTGCTCAGCCCGGTGAGGATCGACGACCAGCGGCTCGAGTTCCGCATGGACCGCAACCTGTGGGGAGCGCTGGGCGGCCCTGGCACCTTCCAGGGCACGCTGCGGGTGCAGGCCAGCTACACCGACGGGCAGACGGCCAGCGCCGAGCTGGCCGTGAGCTGGACGCTGCTGGAGCAGCTCACCCCCAGCCTGGACCACTTCTCGGCCGCGGCCAGCCAGGGCCAGACCGTCTACCTGGGCTCGGCCCTGGAGGCGCTGGGCGACGGGTTCCTGCTCGACGGCGAGGGCTTCACCGAGCTGCGGCTGAACGGGCAGTTCGTGCCGGCCGACGGCTCCGGCGCGGTGCCCATCCAGGGCCGCGCCATCGTGCTCGAGCCCGATCGGCGCGACCGGCTGGCCGGCCCGCTGCCCGCGGCCGGCCTGGGCATCCACCCGGGCCTGTTCAACGGCTCGGTCAGGCCGGTCAACGTGCACGACGGCGGGTTCGAGATCGAAGGGACCGGGCTGCCCTCGGTCTCCTTCGAGCTGGGCCCCACGGCGCTGCTGCGCTTCGAGCCCACCTCCGCGTCGCGCGGGCAGTGGATCGACATCTACGGCCGCGGTTTCGTGGCGGGCGAGGCCACCACGGTGATCCAGATCGAGGGGACCTTCACCCGCTCCCGCACGGGCGAGGTGGTCGACCTCAGCGGCGCCGACGCCCTGCAGATCCCCCCGGAGGTGCTGGCCGGGGACCACATGCGCTACATCCTGCGGGTGAGCCCGGATGGGCACGGCGGCCTGACCGGGCTGGGGGCCGAGCCCGGCACCCTGCGCGGCAGCGCCACCCCCGTGGTGTACTACGGCGCGGACGAGCACACCGGCCTGAGCCTGCCCGGCCAGCTCGAGTTCCAGGTGCTGGCGCAGAAGCAGGTCGTGTACATCAGCTACCTGCCAGGGTTCACGGACGCGCTGCGCGACTTCGGCCTGCGCAACGTCGAGGACAGGATCCGCGATCGCATCCTGACGGTGGCCAACCGCGACTACCAGGAGTTCAGCGTCGAGTTCCGCGCGCTGCGCCCGACCGACTTCCTGGAGTACTCGGTCATCGAGGTGGGCGGGGTGGATCCGAACGGGCAGGGGCTGATCGGCCTGGACGCCACCATGGGCAAGGACATCGGCAACCTGTACTTCGACGACGTCGTCGGCGGCGCGAACGCGGACTCCCGGGAGAGCGGCCACTACGCCTTCGGCGGGGTGTTCGTGTCCTCCTACCTGGCCTTCAGCCCGCACGCCCCCGAGCCCATGCCGATCGCCTCGCCCAGGTTCGACGACCTCTTCGGCCCGTTCATGGAGCGGCTGGGCGGCACCCCGGTGGAGGCCTCCGAGTACCCGGGCGGCGCCCGGGCGGCCGAGATCGAGCAGGCCATCCACGCGCTCGGCAGCATGATCGGGAACACCCTGACCCACGAGATCGGCCACACGCTGGGGCTGGCGGCGGGCGCGGCCAACTACTTCCACAACGACCCCCCCGGCCCGAACCAGATCATGGACGGCGGCGGCGAGCGCCCCTTCGAGGAGCGGGCCGAGATCGACGGGCAGGGCCCGGCGGTGTGGGCGACCGAGGACCACACCTACCTGCAGACCTACCTGCCGAAGTGACCGACAGCCATCGAGGCGAACCACCCCCTGGAGGATCCGAGATGAACGAGCGAACCCTGTGCATCATCAAGCCCGACGCCGTGGGCAAGAACCTGGCCGGGAAGATCCTGGCCCACATCCAGGAGGCCGGGCTCCGGCCGGTGGCGCTGCGCATGCTGCGGCTCACCCAGGCCCAGGCCGAGGGGTTCTACGCGGTGCACCGCGAGCGGCCCTTCTTCGCCGACCTGGTGCGGTTCATGACCAGCGGGCCGGTGATCGCCGCGGTCCTGGAGGGCGAGGACGCCATCCAGCGGTACCGCAAGCTGATGGGCGCGACCGACCCAGGCAAGGCGGAGGCTGGCACGCTGCGGAAGCTCTACGCGGCCAGCACCCAGTCGAACGCCGTGCACGGCTCGGACGCGCCCGAGACGGCGCGGGTCGAGGTGGCCTACTTCTTCTCGTCCATCGACCAGGTCGGCTGAGGGGCGGGGCAGGCGGAGGGGGCGTCAGCTCCCGGCCGGCGGCTGGCCGGGCTCGGCGCCCGGGGCGGGCTCGGGGGCGGGTTCCTCGGCCTTGGGGGCCGGCTCCTCGGCCTTGGGGGCCGGCTCCTCGGCCTTGGGAGCGGGCTCCTCGGCCTTGGGAGCGGGCTCCTCGGCCTTCGGAGCCGGGGAGGCGCCACCCTCGTGCTTGGCCTCCTCCTTCTCGAGCTCCTCGAAGGCGGCCTCGGCGTTCTGGCGGACCTTCTCCACGGTCTTGGGCGGCAGCTTGTCATCGATCTTGTCCATGAAGGAGTCGACCGGCTTGGACGGATCGATGCACACCATGGCGTAGCAGCCACCGCTGGAGCCCCGCTGGCCCTGCAGGTCCACCCACTGGGCCTCGACCTCGGAGCCCTGCAGGACGGTGTTGGAGATGCTCTCCGAGCCCTCGACGAACACGTCCCGGCTGAAGTTGCCGCGGGTGCCGTCGGAGATGTCCAGGGTGACCGTGCGGATGGTGGCCGAGATCGTGTCGGACAGCTGCCCGCGGGCGTTGGTGGCCGCGTTGCCGACGCAGTCCTGCTGGTAGAAGGTCGGCCCGGAGTAGCCGACCGCGCACAGCACGCCCTGGCGGGAGGGCAGGCGGTCCACCCAGGCCGGGGTGGGGCCGCCGCGCAGGGTGGGCTGGGCGCCGCTGCACCCGGCCCACAGGCCGAGGCTCGAGGCGAGCACCAGGCCGAGGGCCAGACCTCTTCCGACATGACGGCACACGCGAGACGGCATGGCTTCCTCCCGGGGAAGGGTTCCGGACCGTATAGTACACATGGGCCCGGGGCGGTCAACCCCGGCGAAGCGCGCCTACAAAAAGGGCCGGAGCCTCGCGGCCCCGGCCCTGTGCCTCACGCAAGGAGCGCTTGGACTCGGGGCTTACTGGTTGCCCGCGCGCTTGGCCTCTTCCTTCTCGAGATCGTCGAAGGACTTGGCGGCGTTGGCGCGCACGTAGTCGCGCAGCTTGGCATCCAGCTCGCCCTTGTTGGCCATGATGTCGGCCACCGCGGCCAGGTCCAGGACCGACAGGGAGTAGATGGTGCCGTCCGCGGGATCCTGCCAGCTGTCGACGATCTGGGCGCCGTTGATGTCGCCGATGGAGATGGTCTTCTGCACCGCCATCACGTCGGCCTCGTAGGACTCCTTGCTCATGTCGCCGGCGGTGGTGCTGCGGGAGTAGTCCTTCATCATGTAGGCGATGTAAGTGTTGAAGATCTGGAGGATCTGGCGGCGGGCGCGGTTGTTGGAGCGGTCACGCGCCATGCTCATGTCGATCATCTTGGGGGCCGAGCCCACGCCGTAGAAGGCCTTGCCGCGATCGCCGGTGAACGCGCCGCTGCCCTTGAGCACCCACGCCGGGGCGCCGCTGGCCGCCGGGCCGCCGCTGTTGGTGCCCTTGTCGTCGCAGGCCGCGAACACGAGGCCGATCGCCGCCAGCATCGCCAGCACACTGATCACGGTCACGAGCTTCTTCATTTCAGTTTCCTCCTGGTTTCGGATCTTCCGAACGTTGTGAAGGCCTGGAACTCCCTCAGTGGGTCCTGCGCATACCGAAGACGAACTGTTCTACGACGCGTTTCCCATCGTAGGTATTCAACACGTCGAAGCGGACTTGCCGGTCATCTCCTGCGCCCGCAATCCGCCCGATGAGCAGGAAATCTACGCCTGCCTTCTGGAGCTTGGCAAGAGATTTCTTGTCTGCGGTCGCGCCCATGCGCTGCAGTGTCTTCTGTGCGTCCGCGCCGTCCGCGAGCTGGATGCCCTCGACCTTGGGGATCTCCTCCTCGAGCTTCGCCACGAAGGCCTCCGCGAACTCCTCGTTCGTGCCCTCCTCGTCCTCGAGCGTCTTGGCCACGGCGATGCTGGGCTCCCAGCCCTCGGTGGTCACCAGGTCCCCCTCCTCGAAGGAGGACATGTCGTCTGGCGTGGCGGCCTCGAGCTCCCCCCGGCCCTTCTTCTTGATGTAGACCGAGCCGAGCTCCTCGTCGCCCCGCTTGACCTTGAGCTTCAGGCCCGACATCACGTCGCTGCCGTAGCTCAGCTTCACCTTGATGGTCTCGCCGTAGGTGTTCACCTCGGTGATCTTGCCCGAGGCCCTGGGGATCTCCCGCGTGATCAGGGCGATGAGCTTCTCGGTGCTATCGTGGAAGGCCCGCGCGTCGATCATCTGGAACAGCCCGGCCTTGCTGACCCCTGGGAACTCTCCCGTCTTGGCCCAGGTCTTGAACGTCTTGGCCACGTCCCGGGTCATCACCTCGAGCTTGCGCTGGTCGCGCATCTCGTAGGCCCGCGTGAACACCTCCTCGGCGGTCTCGGTGTCCACCAGCTTGATGTTGATCTGCAGGTGGTCTACCATGCACAGGAACTCGACGGCCAGCAGGTAGTCGGCCTGCAGGAACTTACCCACCTGCTTGGCGTTGTTCGGGTCCCCCATGCCGTTCATCGAGATGGAGTGCTCCTTGAGGATGGCGGCGATCTGGCTGCGCGACAGCATCCTGAAGGCGCCGGTCTCGCCGATCTTGCCCTGCAGGGCCGCGGCCACGGTGCTGCCGAAGTTCGGCGCGTAGCCATGGCAGGAGCCCGACTGGGCCCAGTCCGTGCGCGGTTCGCCGATGGCCAGGCGCTTCTTCTCGGCTGGCTGGGCCGAGGCGGCCGAGGCCACGCACAGGACCAGGATGGCCGCCAGGCTCGCGAGCCCGATAATCTTCTTCATGGTCTGGGTCCTCCCTCTGGTGTCGCCGCGTCCGGGGGCTGTCCCTGGTTCGCAGAATTGGACGGCCGGTCCGCGGGTACATTCAAGCCGTTCGTCTCCCCGCCGAGCGGCGCGCTGGCCTCGGCGTACACGTACTTGCCCTGCATCCAGAAGCGGGTGATGGCAGCGCCCTGGAGCTCCTGCGCGTCGGGCGGCATGATGCCTAGCTCTTTCATTTTGTTCAACAAATTTCGCCTGGCGATGGCGGCGGCCCGATCCCGTGACAGGCCGACGTCCACCCCCTTCGGCGCCCGTCCCTCGGCCGTGAGACGGCCCTCGTCGGCCGATTCCACGCCATCCTCGTCCTGCCCGTCGGTGACGCCCTGCGTCGGGCCGGGATCCTCACCTGCGTCCTCCGCCGCCGGCGGAGCAGGCTCCTCGGAGGAGGGCGGCGCGACGAGACCCGCGTCGGCGATGGGCGGCTCGTCCTTGCAGCCGACCAGGCCCAGCGCGCACGCCATCACCAGCGGTCCGAGGTGAATCGCGAGGCGTCGGGCGCAGTCGAAGGTGCCGTCCTCGAAGGGCATGGCCTCCCCCGTGAAGAGGTGCGCCATGATAGCCGGACGCCGGGGGTGCGTCAACCCCTCGGGAATCCGGACGATTGCTCCGTCCCTCGGGCCTTGACTTCACAGGGGTCAGGTGCCAACATGCGGCCCGTCCCGGTGGCGAAAAACGAAGGTCCCCATTCCAGGTACCCAAGGAGGAGAGGATCCATGACCAAGAAGACCCTGGCCATTTTCGGAGTACTGGCGTTGGTGGTGGCTTCGGCCGCGTGCGGCGGCGGCAACAAGGAAGTCAAGTCGGACGAGCCCGAGGTACTCCTGCCCGGGGAAGTGGTGGAGAGCGTGGACGCCAACATCGACTCGGTGCGTTGCCAGGGCAAAGGCGTGGACCAGCCCACAGCCATGACCCAGGCGCGCAAGGCCTGCCTCGAGTGGTACATCGTCGAGAAACTGGCCCAGACCCAGGACCAGCGCAACGCCTACCGCGCCAAGCAGGCCGAGATCTTCCGCAACCTGGACCGTTACGTGAAGATCCCCGAGGTCGGCCCCCGCGATCAGAAAGGCGAGGGCGTGAAGTCCAGCCGCCGCATCGACGACAACACCATCGCGATCACCATCATCACCAAGGTGTTCAAGAGCCAGCTCCAGGGCGACCTTGTCGCCATGGGCGTGATCGCCTCGAAGGACGAGATGCTCGACGCCGTCGGGCGTCCGACCCTGATGGTCTACCCGTCCCCGGCCTCCAAGGGCAGCAAGTACCGCGGCCAGGTCGAGGGCGATCTCAACTCCTACTTGACCAAGGCCCGCTGGGAAGTGCTGAGCACCACTGGGCAGGAAGACCTCAACAAGATGGTGGACGCCATCGGCGAGACCATGGGCGCCGAGGAGGACGAGGCCGCCAAGATCGCCATGGCGGTCGGCGCGAACATCTACCTCAAGTGGGAGGCCAAGAAGGAAGGCAACGACGACGAAGTGTTCTACAGTGTGAGCATCGAGGCCTACGAGACCACCACCGCGCGGAAGCTCGCATCCCAGCGCTCCAACAGCGCCCGTCACTCCACCTGGGCCGCTGGCGAGGAGCTGAAGGCGATCATCTCGGCCGCCACCGACGCGATGGGGCAGATCCTGCCGCAGATCACCGGCTACTGGGGTGAGGATGTCCAGAAGGGCAACAAGTTCTACGTGGTTTTCAAGAACGCCCCGAAGAATGCCCACCTCAAGATGAACGGCGTGCTGAAGAAGGCCTGCACCTACGCCAGCCTCGACCGCCAGACGGCCAGCGAGGTCGTGTTCCGGGTTCAGTGCAAGCTGGACAACATCGAGCTGCAGAGCGCTATCGACGAGGGCATCACCGCCCAGCTCGGCGGCGCGGAGTACGACATCTCTTCGAGCAAGGTCAGCTTGATCTACAAGTTCAAGTGAGGAGATCTGCACGAGTCACCGGCGGTGGGGCCCGGCGTGGGTCCTGCCGCCGACCTCTGCCCATGCCGTGATCCGAGAGGTAATCGCACATGAAGAAGGTCTTCTCATGGGCCGTCGTCGTGGTCGGCCTGACGGCTACCTCCTGGCAGGCGCGGTCCGCGGAAGACAAGGAGCAGAAGCTCAAGGCCGATGAGACCCAGGCCTACTACACCCGCAAGTCCATCACCTACGTGGGGCTGCAGCCCTCTCAGGGCATCACCCTGGTCAAGGGCGAGAAGTCCGCGATCGAGAAGGCGCTCAAGCCCGCCGTGGAGCTCAAGCGCTTCGACTACAACGCGGTCAACCCGGCCGAGTTCGGCAGCCTGGACGGCTTCGTCCAGGCGCTGCGCGAGTACGTCAAGAAACGCTCGGTGGACCGGGCCGCGGCCGAGGCCGAGTACGAGCTGCGCTTCAAGTCGGCGCGGGTGTACGCCTCCGACATCGACCGGATCATGTCCTCCGCCTACCTGTACCTCATCGAGGTCAGCGCGCTGCGCGCCGCGCCCTGGGTGTGCTGGGACGAGGTCACCACGGTCCCGGCCAAGAAGCCCGGCGAGAAGCCGCGCCAGAAGGTGGAGCGCAAGTGCCGCCAGGGCGATCCCCAGGACTGGAAGGAAGAGCCCGAAGTACGGGTCGCGGTCCAGGGCAAGGTGGTCTTCCTGCGGGCCAACCTGCTGGACGAGAGCAAGCCGGCCACCGCCCCGCTCGCGGCGATCCGCTGGGGCGGGGATGACGTCCAGGGCTATGCCGGCATGCCCAGGCCGCCCGAGCGGCGGAAGCTCCCTCCCAACGCCACGGACAAGATGCGCGAGGAGGCCGAGGAGCAGTACCACCAGGACCTCGAGCGCTACCAGCAGGCGCTGGCGGAGTACCGGCAGAAGCTCCCGGAGCTGCAGCTCCAGGCCCGCGTCCAGGCCGTGCGCAGCGTGGCCGGGGGCAGCGCGGGCGGGGTGGAGAAGCAGGTCAAGTCCATCCCCGACTTCCAGCTCAAGAGCCCGGTGGTCGGCATGCACGACGACCGGGTGCAGTTCATGATGGGCCAGGCCGAGGGCGTGCTGCTCGACGACACCTACGACGTGACCGAGTTCGACGCCTCCGGCGCCAAGAACCTGATCGGCTACGTCAAGGTGCGCGACGTCGGCGACGCCCAGGGCTCGGGCCAGGGCACGCCCAGCGAGGCCGAGAAGGTGCGCGAGAAGCGCGACTTCGCCGGCGGCGAGCTGCTCTACGAGCACCCCATGATGGGCATGAGCTGGAGCCCGTTCTTCCAGTTCCAGTGGGATCTGCTGGGCATGGTGGACGAGGCGGGCCCGCTGTTCGGCGGCGGCATGGCCTTCGACTTCGATCTGGCCAACGCCTTCGGCGCGCCGGAGATCTACCTCTCGGTGGTGCTGGACTACCTGTACGCCGGGGACGACTTCCACCTGCCCCACTTCACCCTGGGCCTCCACAAGAAGTGGTACGCCACCAGCCTGGTGTTCGACCTGGGCGGCCGGGTGGGGCTGGGCGCCCTGGTGTACGGCGGGGAAGAGGGTGCGTCGCCCTACAACGAGGATTCCAAGGTGTCCGTCGGTGGGCTGCTCACGCTCGGCCTGGAGTGGTACATCATCCCCGAGTTCTCCCTGTTCCTGAGGGCCGAAGGCGGCTACTTCGCCTATGTCTCGGGACGCAGCTACGTCGATGATGAAGTGAAGGTCAACGCCCAGGTCGGGCTGATCGTCTCCTTCTGAGAGAGGATAGAACCATGCTGAAGCGTTTGATGCCGATCGTGCTCGCTTCCCTCCTGGTCACCCCGGCGCTGGCCGAGGACTCGAAGGAAGAAAAGCTGGCCGCGGACAAGACCCAGGAGAGCTACACCCGCAAGTCCATCACCTACGTGGGCATGGAGCTCGACAGCGGGGTGAGCGCGAGCCCCGAGCGGCTGGCCATCGTGGAGAAGGAGATCCGCGCGGCCATGGAGCTGAAGCGCTTCGACTACAACGCGGTCGACGTGAGCGCCGCGGGCGGCATGGACGGGTTCATCCAGCTCCTGCGCGAGCACGTGCAGAAGCTCGCCATGGACCGGGCCGCGGCCGAGGCCGAGTACGAGCTGCGTTTCAAGGCGGCTCGGGTGTACGCCGGCGACATCGAGCGGGTGATGAGCTCGGCGTACTTCTACAAGATCAAGCTGCTCACCCTGCGGGTCGGCCCGGGCCAGTGCAACACCGACGCCCTCTCCATCCTGTCCGAGGCCAAGGACACCATCCGCATGAAGGCCTGCACCAAGTGCGTGCCGGGTGAGGCGGTCCAGCGCGCGCACCTGGCGGCCGAGGTGTACTTCTACCGGGCCAACCTGACCGATCCCAAGGCCAAGCCCTACGAGCTGGTGGCCCGGCTGCGGCCCAGCGTGGCCGCGGTGGGCAACGTGACCGAGATGAAGGGCAGCAACACCGCCGCCGACCAGGCGGTCGCCTGCGCGGCCCAGACCCTGCTGGCCAACGACCTGGTGCCGGCCCTCAAGAAGACCCCCGAGTTCCGCATGACCCTGCCCATGACCGCCAGCCTGGACGACGGCGTGGAGTTCATGGGGGGCGAGGGCGACTCCATCCTGCTCGACGACACCTACGAGGTGGCCGAGTTCGACGCGGCCGGGGCGCGCAAGACCATCGGCTACGTCAAGGTCCGCAAGGTGGGCGACGCCACCGGCACCGGCCAGGGCACGCCCACCTACGCCGAGCACGTGCGGGTGGATCGCAAGTTCGCCGGCGGCGAGCAGCTGGCCGAGATCCCCACGGCCGGCTGGAGCCTGGGCCTGGCCGCGAGCTACAGCCTGAACTTCGTGGACATCTTCGAGGACAGCCGGCTGCCCGGTTCAGACAGCCCCAGCATGCTGCACATGGCGGGCCTGGGGCTCAACATGGAGGCCTCTCTCGCCAACCTGACCGGCATCTCCGAGTTCTACTTCACCGCGCTCATCGACTGGCACTACATCATCGATTCCAACGTGGGCGGGGTGGAGGATGTCTCCTGGGCCGCCGACCACCTGACCTTCGGCATCCTGAAGCGCTGGTACCTGAACAGCCTCATGCTCAGCCTGGGCGTCCGCATCGGCGGCAGCGTGCTGTACATCCTGACCGGCGACGCGAACTCCACGACCGACGGGTACGCGGTGGGGCTGGGCGGCGAGGGCCTGTTTGGCCTGGAGTACTGGGTCAAGCCCGGGATCAGCATCCAGATCCTGAACCTGGCCGGGCGCTTCATGTACCACGTGCTGGGCGAGGTGAACGGGGAGCCCCTCAACTTCGAAGCCGGCGTGAGCGCCAAGGTGGGCGTGACCCTGAACTTCTGAGCTGAATCGGGGAGGGGCGGGTGCGTCCAACCCCCTTGGAATGCTAGGATGCGACCGAGCGGCCACGAGCGGGTCGCGTGAAGGAGGCGAGCGATGCGCGTTGCATGGTCCATGGCCCTCGCGTTCGTGATGCTGGCCTGGCTGCCGGCCGGCTGCACCCCCAAGCAGGAGAAGAAGCCGACCAAGAACGAGATCCAGCACGTGCGCGACCGCTCGGCCGACGCGTTCGCCGACCTGGAGGCGGCGGAGCACGGCGAGAGGACCCCGCCTCCCAAGGCGGCCAAGGAGCTCGACGAGCCGCCGCCCAAGCCCGCGGTGAAGCCCGAGCCGAAGCCCGAGCCGAAGCCGGCCTACACCGAGAAGCCGGTCGAGGCCGTGCCCGTCAACCCGGCCCGCGCCGCCCCGGACTGGGTCAACGCCCAGCCCAGCATGGAGGGCTACTACATCGGCATCGGGGTGGCCACCGGCCGCAGCGATGAGGCCAACGACTGGACCCGGGCGCGCAACGCCGCCTACGTCGAGCTGTCCTCCACCCTCAAGGTGCACATCCAGTCGGTCATCGTGGACTACTTCAAAGAAAACAACATGCGCATGTACAAGGGCGACAACGTCACCCAGGACGCCAGCCGCACCGACTCGTCCTACCGGCAGGACACCCAGTTCTTCGTGGACCAGACCCTCGAGGGCGTCGAGATCCACGACCGCTGGAAGGACGTGGGCGCCAACAAGTACTGGATGCTGGTGCGCCTGAGCAAGGCCGAGATCGCCCGCCGCATCCGCGAGCGCCTGGAGAAGGCCCAGAAGAAGGCGGTGGACTACGTCCTGGCCGGGGTGAAGGCCGAGGGCGCCGGTCGCCTGGGCGAGGCCTTCAAGGCCTACTTCCAGTCCTACCTGGCGCTGCGCGAGTACTTCGGCGGGGTGATCGATCACGACATCAACGGCGACGGCAAGCCCGAGGTGCTGAACCACGAGATCGAGCGCGCCGTGGCCCGGCTGGCGGCCGACCTGGAGTGGCAGGCGAACCCCGACAGGTCCCAGGCGGTCAACGGCCGCGGCCTGGAGAATCCCCTCCAGGTCACCGTGCGCTACAAGGGCAACCCGGTGGCCAGCCTGCCGGTGGTTTTCGCCTTCCAGCGCGGCAAGGGCTCGATCGAGGGCCGGGTCTCGACCGGCGCCGACGGCCTGGCCAGCGCCCGGGTGATCAAGATCTTCGGCGACAAGGAGGCCATCCTGGGCTCCCAGGTGGACGTCCAGGCGCTGACCGAGAACGAGCGCGACCTGCGCATCATCCAGGAGAAGTTCGGCAACGATCTGCAGGTCAAGACGGGCAAGTTCTACGTGCAGCTCGAGGAGCTCTCGGCCTTCGTGGGGGTGCGCGAGGTGCTGCTCGGCCAGGAGGCGGACGCCAGCACGGTGGTGACCGACATCAAGGAGCAGCTCCACAAGGAGCTCGGCCTGGTGTTCACCGCCGACGCCAAGGGCGCCGACATGGAGATCACCGGCGAGGTGGTGGTGGACGCTTGCAGCGACTTCTTCGCCCAGCGCCAGTGCACGGCCCGGGTGAACGTGACCGTCGCGGATCGGCTGCAGAACAGGCAGCTCTTCGCCAAGAAGTACACGGTCAAGGGCAACGGGGCCAACGATCAGGAGGCCGGCCGCGACGCGCTGAACAAGTCCGGAAAGCGCATCGCCAAGGCGCTGCTCGAAGGCCTGAAGTAGCCCCGCCAGACGAGTCCGACATGTCCGACTCGTCCGCCCTGTCTGATCTGTCCTCCCTGACCCGCCCGGAGCTCGAGCGCTGGTTCGCCCGGCAGGGCGAGAAGCCCTTCCGCGGGCGGCAGGTGTTCCGCTGGCTGCACGCGCGCAACGCGGCCTCCTTCGAGGAGATGACCGATCTCTCCAGGGCGCTCCGCGCCCGGCTGCCGGAGCTGGCCTGGCTGTCGGCGCCGGCCATCCTCGAGGAGCGCCAGGCCGGGGACGGCACCCGCAAGTACCGCTTCGGGCTGCGCGACGGGCTGCAGGTGGAGGGCGTGTACATGCCCGAGGAGCGTCGGCGGACCCTGTGCGTGTCCACCCAGGTGGGCTGCGCCCAGGGCTGCCGGTTCTGCGCCACGGGCACCATGGGGCTCACGCGCAGCCTGTCGGCCGGCGAGATCGCCGGCCAACTCGAGGCCGTCAGCCGGCGGCTCGCGGCCGAGGGGCTGGCGCGGCCGGTCACCAACGTGGTGTTCATGGGCATGGGCGAGCCGCTGGCCAACCTGGAGGCCGTGGCGGCGGCCGTGGACATCCTGCTCGACGACTTCGGTCCCAAGCTCTCGCGCCGGCACGTGACCGTCTCCACCGTGGGCCTGGTGCCGCAGATGGAGGAGTTCGTGCACCGCGTCCCGGCCAAGCTGGCGGTGTCCCTGAACGCCTCCAGCGACGAGGTGCGCGACAGCATCATGCCGGTCAACCGCCGCTACCCGCTGGCGGAGCTGATGCGCTGCTGCCGCAACCTGCCCGAGCAGCACGCCCGGGTGACCTTCGAGTACGTGCTGCTGGGCGGGGTCAACGATAGCCTCGCCGACGCCCGGGCGCTGGTGGCCCTGCTGGCGGGCTTCCCCTGCAAGATCAACCTGATCCCCTACAACCCCTGCCCGGGCCTGCCCTACGAGCGGCCCGAGGAGCGGCGGGTCGTGGAGTTCGGCGATCTGCTGGCCGAGCGGCAGCTCAGCGTGTTCGTGCGCAAGAGCCGCGGGGTCGAGCTGGGCGCGGCCTGCGGCCAGCTCCTCACCCAGGCTCGCCGGGGCACGCCCGGCGGATGCGCGCCCAGGTCGCCTCGTCCAGACGAGCCCCCATCACCTGGATGACCTCGGCGGCCACCTGGCCGCCCAGCGCGGCGCACTCCTCGAGGCTGCGGCCGGTGAGCCAGCCGTAGAGGAAGCCGGTGGCGTAGAGATCGCCCGCCCCGGTGGTGTCCACCACCCGGGACACGGGCTGGCAGGCCACCCGGGCGCGCTCGCGCCCATGCGCGACCAGCGAGCCGCGCTTGCCCAGCTTGACGACGGCGGTCTGGCACGCGTCCGCCAGGGCCTCGAGCGCCGCCTGGTCGTCCCGCGCCCCGGTGAAGGCCCGGGCCTCCTCCTCGTTGGCGAAGACCACGGCCATGCCCTTGGCCACCAGGCGCCGCAGGAACTCGAGGTTCTCCAGGACCACGTTGTAGGAGGCGAGATCGATGCTGACCGTGGCCCCGGCCGCCTGCGCCCGATCGATGGCCGCCTCGATCAGCGCGTGGTTCTGTACCAGGTAGCCCTCGATGTGGAAGTGGCGCGCCCCGGCGAACAGGGCGGGGGACAGCTCCGCGGCGCCGAGCTCCACCGCGGCGCCCAGGTGGGTGGAGAAGGTGCGCTCGGAGTCGGGGGTGATGAAGGCCACCGCGGTGCCGCTGGGCGAGCCCTCCGAGCGCAGCAGGCGGGGCTCGACCCCGTCCTGGCGCAGGTTCTGCGCGAAGAACTCGCCTGTCTCGTCCCGCCCGATCTTGCCGATGAAGGCGGTCGGCAGGCCGAGCCGCCCCAGGCCGGTGATGGTGTTGGCCGCGCACCCGCCCGCCACGCGCCGGGTGGGCCGCACCTGGCCGAGCACCCAGGCGTTCCGGGCGGCGTCCACGAGCTGCATCGAGCCCTTGGGCAGGCCGAGCGCCTGGAGCTGCCCGTCGGTCGCGGGCACGAGGATGTCGGTCAGCGCGTTGCCGATGCCCAGCACGAGGCCGTCCTGCATGCACCCTCCAGGGGCGGCGCCGCCGGCCGCCGAGGCAGGAGCAAACCCCAGGTGCGGCGCGCGCGTCAAGGGCCGCGCGCGGACCGCGGCGCGGCTCAGATGTCGATCTCCTGCTGGCCCAGGATCAAGGTGACCTTCTGCTGGTCGTTGCGCGCGCGCAGATCGTCCAGGAGCTGCTTGGGGCTGGCCTTGCGCTTCAGCACGATGGAGTAGACCACCTCCTGGAGCGCGCCGGCCCGCACCGTCTCGAGGGAGATCAGGCGCTGCTCTTCCAGGTGCGCGCGGAACACCTCGGCGAAGGCCGCCTCGTGGTCCAGGCCGGCCGGCACCTGCACCCGCAGGATGCGCTCCCGCACCTCCTTGGCGAACAGGTTGAAACGGCTCAGCGCCACGACCAGGGCGGACAACACCGCCGCGGCCAGCACCGCCAGCAGGTAGAAGCGCGTGCCCACGGCCATGCCCACGGCCATGACCAGGAAGATGTAGGCCACGTCCCGGCTGTCCTTGACCGCGTTGCGGAAGCGCACGATGGACAGCGCGCCCACCAGGGCGAAGGCCCGGGCGATGTTCGAGCCGATGATCAGCATGATCAGCGACACCACCACGCCCAGCAGCACCAGCCCGTGCACGAAGCCCTGGGAGTAGGACACCCCGCGGTGGCTGGCCCGGTACACCCAGGCCAGCCCCAGGGACAGCAGGCAGGACAGCCCCAGGGTCAGGGCGATGTCCAGCGGGGTGAAGGCGCCGGTGAAGTCCTGGAAGCGCTCGAGGTCCTGGAGGAGCTGATCCATGCGCTATCTCCCGTGGTCGCGCCCGGCCGAGGCGGGCGTGGCGACCGTGTAAGCGAGGCCCCGCGCGCGGGCGAGCGCGGCGCAGTACTTGCTCAGGCGCTGCAGGTGGCAGTTGTGGCGGGCCAGCAGCGAGGTCACCCAGTCGGGCACCACCTCGTCGGCCTTGACCTCCAGCACCACCACGTCCGGGGGCAGGAAGGGGTGGTCCTGGGCGTCGAGATCGACCTCCAGGGCGTGATCGCGGCCGCGGCAGTCGTAGTCCAGGGTGACGCGCAGCCCGCGATCGTAGCGCCCGCCCACGTAGGCCACCCGGCGGTAGCTGGTGATCGCGGTGGGTTGCAGGTGCATGGCCTGGACCAGGTAGCACACCTCGGAGGCCACCTGCCGATCCTCCTCGTCCAGCGGGCGATCGGGCTGCTCTCCGGCGCACAGGCGCTCGGCCTCCTCGAGCGGCAGCACCAGGCGGCGCTTCCGCACCGTGCGGTTCACGCGCTGCTTGATCTCGACCAGCCCGTCGCGCGGCGGGGTGCCGTCGCCCGGCAGGTAGACGCGCAGCCGGAGCTTGCGCCTGAACTTGATGCCCTCGATCTTGGCCCAGTAGAAGTCCAGCCCGGGGCTGTCGTAGTACAGGCTCGCCAGCCGGTAGCCCTGGGGCCCGCCGTGGGCGTCCAGGCTGGCCAGCTCGCCGAGATCGGCCCGGATCCGTCCGGCCGTCCTCACGTCGACCAGGTACTTCAGCTCGTAGCGGTTGAAGCGCCGGATCATGGCTCGTCTCCCGGCAGCCGCAGGCGCACCCCGGCCGCGCCCGCCAGGGGGCGGCCGTCCGGGCCCCGCAGCTCGAGCTGGCACAGCGCGGCCTCGCCCGCGGGCAGCGCGAGCTCGAAGCTGCCCACCTGCTCGCAGCGCAGGTGCGCCCGCCCCGCGCCGCAGCGGAGCTCCACCTCGAGCGGCAGCAGCCCAGGGGCCACCTGCACGTCCAGGCGGAGCGCGGCGCGCTGCCCGGCGCCGCGAGCCCGCAGCAGCACCGCCCCCGGGACGCGCAGCCAGCCGTCCTCCGCGGCGCTCAGCACCCGCAGGCGCGCGCCGTCGAGGTAGTCCTCGACCAGCCGCGGGTGGGCGTCGAGCGCGTGCTCGAGTCGCGCGAGCTCTGCCTCCGAGAGGGTGGCCTTCTGCCCGGTCCGGAGCTCGTGGCGCAGGCGCCAGAGCTCCTCCAGCTCGGGGGTGGAGAACCCCCAGGCCAGGAAGGCGATGGCGACGCCCCAGGCCAGCACCAGGGCCACGAAGCTCAGGCTGGGCCAGCGGCCGCTCACGGCGTCACCCTCGCGCGCCAGCCCTGGACCAGGGCCTCGAGGCCCCCCCAGTCGGCCAGCCCGAGCACCTCGCGCCGCAGGCGCGCCAGGCCACCCGCGTCGGACAGCGTGCGGAACACCCGGGACAGCTCCACGCGGCGCGCGACCCGCCTGGAGAGGTGCGACTCCTCCTTCACGGCCACCAGGCCGAGATCGTCGGCCAGCAGGCGCGGGAGCAGGGGGTAGTAGGGCGTCGGGCCCTCCACCGCCAGGCCGGTCTCGGCCTCGAACACCAGGCTGCCCGAGCAGGTCACCCGGGCACCGTTCTTGACCCGCAGCCCGGTCCTGGCGCTGGCCAGCAGGCTGCTCCCCAGGGCCAGCTCCACCTCCTCGCCGGCGCTGACGGCGTTGCCCGCCGCGCCGACCACCACCGCGTCGCTCACCGAGAGCTCGCCGCCCATGAGATCGAGGCCGTCGTCGCCGGCGCGCAGCAAGCGCAGCCGCTGCAGGCTGCCCTGGGTGAACTCGAGGTCCAGGGCATCGCCGGCCGCGTCCTCCACCTCGAGGCCATCCACGGTGAGCCCGCGGACCGAGCCGACGTGCAGCCCCTCGCGGGTAGCGCCTCGGAGCTTGCAGTCGCGGATCTCGATCCGCTCCGTGTCCTGTACCTCGAGCGCGGCGGAGTAGCTCGCCGAACGCCATGCGGGCCTGTCGCCGCCCAGTACGATCAGGTGGCTCAGCCTGGAGCCCGCCGTGCCTGGACCCTGCAGGGCGAGCCCGCCGAACGGCTCCCCGCCGCTCGCCACAACCTGCACCGGGGACTCCTGGCTGCCGCGCACCTCGAGCGTCCCGAGGAAGATCAGGCTGGCGCCCGGACCCAGGCGCAGGGTGGTGCCGGGCTCGATCACCACGGCCTGGTGACGAGCGTAGACGCGCTGGCCCTCGACGGGGACCTCCCCGGGGCCCAGCGACACCACCTCGGGTGCGGACGGCGCGAGGGACCAGGGGTGGAGGCCGGACTCGCCGGCGGCCAGGGCCGGGACGTGCGCGGGCTCCGGCTGGACCGGCGCGGCCAGCGCGGGGGCCTCGGGCGATCGGGGCGAGGAGCGCACCCGGCTGCCGTCATCCAGGCGTGCGCCGCAGGCCTCCACGGACAGCGGCGCACAGCGCGAGGCGACGCGCAGGCTGTAGCGGGTCGGCGCAGGCACGGCGCGCAGCTCGCCCCCCGGGCGCTCGACCAGGCGGGCCACGGGCTCGAGCACCAGCGGCGCGAGCACGGGCTGCTCCGCCGCCCGGCCGAGGGCCGTGAGCGGCGCCCCGCGGGCGAACACCTGCCAGGCCGGCTCGGCGCACTCCGGGGCGAAGCGGGCGGTGAGCTCGCTCAGCCGCACCCCGCTCTGCCCGTCGAGCCACAGCTCCCAGTCCGTCTCGAACCCCCCTGGCGCCTCGCGCGGCTGCCCCAGCGCGTGGACGAGCTCCAGGCGGGCGAAACGCTCGCGCAGGAAGGCGTGCCGATCGGCGTAGGTGGCGAGCTCCGCCTCCAGCGCCAGGGTCAGGCGCTCCTCGTCCATGAAGCGCGGCATGCGGCGCAGGAAGGCGCTCGTGTCGGGCAGCAGCTTGGTGGCGTCCCAGTGGGGGTCCGAGGTCAGCTCGGGCCACAGCTCCTCGAGCAGATCGAGCGCCTGGCGGCGCACGGTCGCCGGCCGGCCCGAGCCGGTGAGCAGCCCGTGCAGCGCGCGCGCCCGCAGCGACAGGTACCCGGGCACCAGCTTGAGGCGCAGCCCCAGGGGGTGCTCGGCCAGCTCGAGCTCGGGCCGGTGACGGAAGCCGCGCAGGCTCCAGGCCACGGGCTCCCAGCGCCCGCTGTGGGGATCGAGGTACAGCTTGTGGTTCTGGCGCGCGTCGCGCTCGTCGACCCCGAAGGCGATCTCCAGGGCCTCCAGGGCCGCGAAACGCCCGAGGTCGAGCTCGTGCGCGGCCAGATCGGAGAGCTCCGCCAGGCTGCCGCGGGAGAGCGCGCCCAGCAGCCGCGCGAGGTCCGCCCGCGTCGCCTCCTGCCCGGGCTGCCAGGACACCTTCTTCCAGCTCTCGGGCTCGAGCCACAGCCTGTCTGCGGGCGCCTTGCCCGACAGGTTGCCCGAGTACATGCTGCCCGGGAAACGGCGGGCCGCGCGCGGGACGCTCTCGTCCACCTGGCCGCTCGAGCGGAACACGCCCAGGTCGGAGCCGTTGAGCTTCAGGCGGGCGAAGCCCGTGGCCGGGGCGAGCAACCCGAGCTCGCGGGCCTGGCGGAAGACGAGCTCGTCGGCCACGGGCACCGGGTTCGGGTCGTTGACCAGGTTGAGCACCTTGCCGCGCAGGAAGGCGCGACCCGCCACCGCGTCGTCGTCGTCGATCTTGAGCTTGAGCGACTTCTGCGGGTTCAGCCAGTGCCAGGGCTGGGTGCCGCGCAGGTGCAGCTTGATCTTCTCCCGGCGCCCGCCGCGGACGAGCCGGGCCTTGACGTAGGGGCGCTTCTCGGGGAGCAGCGCGCCCGCTTCCAGCGCCGCCAGGTTGGCGTTGGACAGGTGCAGCTCGAGGTGCGGGACGCGGGGCCTCCTGGGGGGGCCGGGCATGCCGAAGCGGCGCAGGTCGTGGCGCAGCGCGTCGTGCAGCGCCAGCTGGTACTCCTCGAGGCGAAGCTCGTGGTCCGGGTCGGCCGCCCGCCTGTAGGAGTCCAGGCTGGCGAAGGCCCGCCAGGCGTACCAGGCCGCCAGCAGCACGAGCGGCAGGGCCAGCACGGTGGCCGGCCAGGGCCGGACCCGGTACACGCGACGCCAGGGGTTCATCCGTTGCTCCGCGCTCAGTATGCCAGATTTATCTGGAGATAGAAGCGGGTGGGGGAGTCGTACCCCTTGGCCTCCTGGAGCAAGCCCTCCGCGGACAGGCTGAAGCGGATCGACTCGCCCAGATCCGCGTTGAGCGCGCCTGCCAGCCGCACGGCGGTGTCGCCGTCCTGCTCGAGGTCGGCGTCGAACACCTCGGCCATGAAGGCCGGCACCAGGCTGAAGGTGTCGGTGAGCTCGACGCGGTAGGAGGCGATGGCGTGCGCCCCGACCAGCTCGTGACCCTCTCCATTGGAAACGCGCGTGGCCGCGGAGTCGTCCTGCCCGGGGCCCAGGTTGTCGCCGTAGGCCGCCTCGAGCTGCAGGACGAACGCATCGAGCTTCCAGCGCACGTCGCCGCCGAACAGGTTGCGCGTGCGCCTGGCGGACCCGCTGCCGATGCCCCCCTCGGCCAGATCCTCGCGGAAGAGCTTGTGGTTCGCGTGGACCGCCACGGTCAGTCCCTTGATGGCGTGAAGCTCCAGGCGCGCCACGTAGTCCCGATTGTAGGTGCCTTCTCCCAGGGGATTGTTGAACACCCCCACGAAGTAGCGCAGGCCCACCGCTCCGTCCCACTTGCCGGACAGCATGATGCCGAGCTCCCGCCCGCCGAAGCCACCGCAGCGGTTGGTCGAGATGGCGAAGCGGTCCAGCAGCCCCCGCTCCGGGATCACCAGGTCCCAGGGGGAGTCCAGCTTGAGCCGGGAGAAAGGCTTCTTGAAGTTGCCGACCGTGAACCTGGCCAGGGGGTGCAGCTCGACCTCTCCGAAGACGTCCTTCGCCTCGATCCCGTCGGCGAGGTCCACCTCCAGCGTCAGCTCGAGCCAGTCCTCGGGTCGCCAGCGACCGTCGAGCCGGGCGCGCGGCAGCTCGATGGCGTCGTACCAGCCGCCGTCGATGAAGTCCTCGCTGAAGCCGTAGCGGGCCTGCAACCTGCCGCGCAGCCTCAGCTCGTCGGTGATGTCCGCGGCGCCCGCGGGCGTGGCCAGCAACCACAGCCCCGCGGTCATCGCGAGCGGGCCGAGCCAACCCAGCCGGGGTGAGGACCGCCTGGTGTTCGAGTTCACTCGAGTGTCCCTCCGAGCAGCTCGCGCAGCTTCACGTCGCGAGCGCGGATGAATGGCGCCAGGCCGGGGACCCGTTCGTCGATCATCTCCTGGGGATCGGCCTCGGGGTCGATGACCACATCCTCGTGGAAGGCGTTGCCGAAGTCGGCGTTGGTGCTGACGTCCTTCCAGGTGTCCTCCAACGCGCGCTCCGCGAGGAGCGCGTGCATGGCCTCGAGGCGCGCCTCCACCGAGGCGGGGGAGAGCACATCCGCCTGCAGCTCGGCCAGGATCTCGAGGTACCGCGCCCGGTAGGCCGGGACCGCGAGCACCTGGGTGACCAGGGGGCGGTCCTGGTTGCAGGGTTGCGCGTCGAAGTCCAGCTCGAGCAGCCCGTCGGTGGTGTAGGTGCACAGCTCCGGCGCCTCCGCGGCGCAGCGTGCTCGCTCCTGCTCGGTCGCGCTGGTCATGGTGCAGAACTCACCGTGGTGGGTGGCGCACAGCTTGGTGAGCTTGTCGCCGTACAGGCCGGCCGATGCGCACCCGGTCCGCGCGCAGAACGCCAGGCTGGCCGCCCGGCAGGCATCCTCGGCCGCGGCCCGCCGGAGGTGCCGGCTGTGGTAGTTCCCGAAGGCTCGGTTCATGTCCCAGGGGATGGCCCGGAATCTGCCGCGCTGGTCACGGTACAGGAACAGGTTGTCGGCCGTCCCGAGGAGGGAATCCAGGTCGGCCAGCCAGGTCATCACGGCCACCAGGCGCAGCAGGCCCTCGACGTCCAGCACCTCGGCCAGCTCGCGCTCGCGCGCGGCCGGGTCGTCGGTGGCCAGCGCCTTCATCAGCCCGATGAGGGCGCGCGGATCGGCGGTCTCCTCGTTGGTCTTGAGCTGGTAGGTGCCCAGCCAGTCGTAGGCGGACGGCTCGTCGCCGCGATAGACCAGGTTGGCCCCGCGCTCGAGCTTGTAGAGATCGCCCTCGTCCTCGCCGAAACGCTCCTCGAGGAAGCGCTTGTCCACCTGCTCCACGAGCGTATAGACGCCGTAACCCAGGCCCCAGTCGACCCACACGAAGCTCGAGCGCGGAGCGGGTACACCGGCCTCCCGCATGAGCCCCAGGGCGAGCGCCTCACGCGCCAGCGAGGGGTCGCCCGAGGCGGGGCGCAGGTTGACGCGCTTCAGGCCGTGGAATCGGGCTGAGGCGTGAAACTCGTTGAAGCGCACACGCATGCCCAGCTTGGCGCGGTTCGTGTTGCCGGTCCCGCGCACCCCGAGCCGCTCGTGGAGCGCGCCGTCGATGACCACATCCACCGGCTGGTACACGTCCGTGAGCGGGTAGAGGCCGTCCCAGTCGGCCTGGCTGAAGGCCATCTCCCAGGTCACCAGCCGATCCGTGGCGAACGCCGCCGAGCGGTCGATGTCCCCGGCGGGTGGCAGGCCGCAGGCGGTGAGACCGCCGAGCACCATGGCCAGGCCGAGGAGCGAGGGCAGGGGCGGCAGGTGGAGATTCATGGCGCGGCGCCTACTCGGCCCAGCCCGAGTGGGGCCGGGCCTGCTTGATGTAGAGCCTGGGCTCTTCGCCCGGGGGAGCGTCGAACTTCCACTCCACGTCCATGGCGTAGTAGCCGTCGGGGTTGGAGCCGTACAGCTCCTGGAAGTACGCGTGGACCGCATCCAGGGCCAGCCCGAGCTCATGGGTCTGGTTGCGGGTCAGCACCGTGCAGCCCTCGGGCACCAGGTTCGAGTGGGCGATGAACACCGTGGGCTGGCCCGGGAAGGTGTGGTGGTAGATGAACTGATCCGAGGTCACGCCGGGCCGGGGCTTCACCACCGACTCGCCGCCACGCTGGGCGTTGATGTAGAAGCCAGGCTCCAGCCCGGAGGTGTCGTACATGTTGGCGGTGAGCGCCACCCCGTTGGCCTCCTCGTCGGAGAAGCACGTCATGACCAGGACGGCCATGCCCACCCGGTGGTGGTCGATGCTGCGGTAGGTGCGCTCCTCGAAGGCACGGAAGAACCACACGCTGGACCACACGGTGCGGATGGCGTCCTCGATCGGCGCGCTGGCATCGCCCTGGGCGCCGGTCCAGGAGATGTACAACCCGGCGCCGGTGAAGCCGTCGAGGTCCTCGGCATTGGTGCTCGAGCGGAAGCGCATGCGCAGGCCGGGGAAGTCACGCGTCAGCTTGGCGTCGATCTGGCCCAGCGCGACCGGGTCGATCGGGGCCGCGAGCATGTCCGCGCGCAGCTCGGCCAGGCGCTCCTTGCGCAGCTCGGGATCCCCGGCGAACTCCGGGTCCTCGAGCAGCGCCTCGATCCGCGCCCGGAAGCCGTTCTGCTCCATGAACTGCCAGTAGAAGGACACCGGGATGACGAAGCCCGCGGGCACCACGACTGGGTCGCCGATGTTGGAGATGGCACCATAGTGGCTGGCCTTGCCGCCGAAGGCCGGTATGGCCCCGTCCAGCCCGTCCCCCAGGGAGAGGGCCGGATCCAGGACGTCCTGCACGTCGCGCAGATCGGTGACCGTGAGGTCCAGGTCAGGCACCTGCACGGCGGCGGGCTTGTTCTCCTCCCACCAGGTGTCGGCCTCCTCCTGGGTGACCTCCTCGACCGACCAGTCGAAGCCAGTCACGTGCAGGCGCACCCACTTGCCCTCGAGGGCCCGCAGCGCCGGGTCGTCCCAGGCGCCGCGCAACCCCATGTTGGGGGTGTTGCGGTTCTGGGAGAGCACGTTGACGTGCGACAGCGGGGTCTGGAAGGCGGCGGTGATGATTCCCATGACCACCGAGATGTCGTTGGGAACGTTGTCCAGCACCACGATGTCGCGGTAGCTCACGTACTCGATCTCCAGCTCCGCGGCGGTGATGAAGCGCAGCCTGCCGAGGGCGGTGCCCAGGTTGAGGGGCTGGTAGTCGATCCCCGCGTACAGCTCGTCGGTGGTGATTACCTCCACCGTCGAGGGCAGGTCGGCCGCGTTGTGGGCCACGTCGTCCGAGGTGGGGTGGAACCGGAGCTCCGCCCCGAAGCAGGCGTGGGTCGCTATGGCGCGGTAGGCCCGGGCGATGAAATCCGCCTCCGCGGTGTCGTAGGGGGCGATCTCGTACACCCAGGCCCCGGCGCCCTCGTAGTGGGTGACCGCGCCCAGCAGGAACCGGCGCGTGGGCTTGTAGTACTCGGAGGTGTTGAACTCACCGAGCTCGGGCACGTAGGGCAGGCTGCCGCCCGACAGGACGGCGCGGGCGAACTCCCAGTGGATGGCGTAGCGTTGGCTGTTCTGGAAGTAGAGCGCGTCACCGTCTTCCCGGTCGATGACCGTCTTCACCGAGCGCGCGCCGGGGATGCTGGAGTCCGCCGGGATCGAGGCCAGGGCCAGGAAGTCGTCCTCGCAGCCGAGCGCGGAGAGGTAGTCCGGCGGGTCGCCGGCCGGCAGCTGGCACTCCCAGGCGATCGGCTCTCCACCGCCTGCCTCGGAGCAGCCCGGGACCAGGGCGCAGAGCGCACCCGTGACCAGGAACGCAGTCCAGTGCAGCCTGCGGGGCATGGCCGGGTCCTCTCGTCAGGGATCGAGCGAGAAGCAGTAGAAGCCGCCGTAGCCGCCCGACGCGCCCACGGTGGGCTCGTTCCCCATGGACTCCGTCAGGTTGACGCCCGGAGCGCAACCATTGGCTTCCATGGCGGATATCCAGTGGGCTGGGTCCTGGTCTCCCGGTTCGCGCCCGCCGGTCCTCGGCCAGGAGTGGCCCACTCTCGGCCTTCCCACCTGGCTGCCGGCGCTGGTCCAGTCCAGGCAGGCCGCGCTGCCGGAGTACAGCCGCCCGTCCTCGTCGCAGCCGGTCAGCATGTCGTGGTTGTCGACGTCTCCGGTGAGATCGGGATCGTGGTTGAGCACGCCGTCCTCGTTGGGAAAGTCGTTCCGGATGATGGCGCTGCCGTTCAGCGGGCGCGAGTTCAGGAGATCCGCCTTGCTGGGGGCCAGGACCCGGCCTCTCCGGTCATACCAGGGACCCTCGCCGACGCGGTCGATGGCGTCCTCGTAGCTGGTGCACAGGAAGGCGCGCCAGCGCTTGGTCGAGGCGCCGGTCATGCTGCGCTCGGCGATCGCCGCGCACAGGGCGTCCGCGCCGTCCAGGCCCGCCCTATCGCCGGTGTGGCCATAGGTGAGGTTGCCGCCGAAACCGTCCTGGCTGTCCGAGAGGTCCCGCAAGGCCCGCAGGCTGGTGACGAAGAAGCTGAAGCGCGCCAGCGTCGCCTGGCACCGGCCGTTCGCGTCGCAGGTCTCATCCGCGTCGCAGGCGCCACACTGGAGGGTCTGGCCGCAGCCGTCGTCGGCCGCGCCGCACTCCCGGCCGAGCGTGCCGCAGGTCTCCGCCTGGCAGCCGGCCTCGCACAGGCACAGCAGGTTGCACACCAGGCCGCTGGCGGCGCACGTGTCCGGGCAGGTGCCGCCGCACCCGTCGTCGTCGCAGCAGCGGCCCTCACACGCCGGCGCACAGCAGGAGCCATCGAAGCACACCTGACCGGTGCTGCACTGGTCCGAGGAGGAGCAGCCGGTCTGCTCGAGGCAGGCCGTGCCGGCGGGGTTGCAGCCCAGCAGGCAACTCTCGATGTCCTCCTCACGGTTGCCGCAGGAGTCCTGCCAGAACAGGACCCCGGCCGCGCACACCCGGGCGGCGTGCGGGTCACACACCGTCTGGCAGGTGCAGGACCCGCCGCAGACCTGGCCGCCGGCGCAGGTGTCGGGGCAGGCGCCGCCGCAGGCGTCGTCGCCGCAGCAGCGGTCCTGGCAGGCGGGCGTGCAGCACGCGCTGGCGTGGCACACCTGGCCCAGGCTGCAGTCCGCCGCCGTGGTGCAGGCGCCGCCGTCCTGGCAGCCGGTCTCCAGCGCGTTGCAGCCCAGCGGGCAGGTCTGGAGGAGCTCCTCCAGGCTGCCGCAGCTGTTCATCCAGTACAGCGAACCGGCCATGCAGTAGGTCATCTCATGCGGGGTGCAGGTGCCCGAGTTGGACTCGCACTGCGCCAGCGGCAGGGCGCAGACCACCGCGGCCACCAGCAGCGAACCGTGTCCCTTGCGCATGCGCGCCTCCTCCTCGGGCCTATGGGCCGCAGGACAGGTCGTCCTGGCAAGTCTGCTCCACGGGGCAGTCTTCGTCGTCGTTGCACGAGACGAGCCCGGGGATGGACACCGCCTGCACCACCCCGGAGAGCAACTCCAGGGTGACGACACCCGCGGGGACGGTCGCAGAGCCGGTCGACTTGCGGGTGACCACGATGGTGGGGAAGCCGGCCACGCCGAGGTCCAGGAGCTGGCTCAGCATGGCCGCCGGGAGGGTGAGCGACCCGCTGTCCGGGGCGTCGCACACGATCTTGCCCTTGGTGCCGCCGTGGTGGCTGATGTCGAGCTTGAGCGCGATGCGAGAGCTCCCGGCCGCGGCCGGCGGGGTCCAGGTCAGGGTCACGTCCTGGCCGTCCTCGAGGACGATGTCCGCGCTCGCCAGGGAGAAGGGAGCGATGCCGACGGCCTCGAGGGTGAAGGCCGGGGCGAAGGCGCTGCCCGCGGCCGCGAAGGTGATCACGTCCCCCTCGGCGAACGGGGGGTAGGGCAGCTCCTCAGCCGGCTGGTAGTTCCCGGCGATGGGCTGCATGCTGAACTGGGTCGCCCCGGAGCTGGTGTGGATCCCCTGGACCAGCACCTCGCCCACCTCCTGGACCGCGGGGTAGGCCCGGCACTGGCCGTCCTCCACGCACAGGGCGTCGCCGCCGCAGTCCTCCTCGCAGTAGGGCACCCTCGGGGTGAGGAGCTGGCAGGGTCCGTCCGCGACGGTCTCCTCCCAGACCAGCGCCGAGGGCGTCGGTCCATCGAAGATCTTGCCGACCACCGTGGTGTAGCCGGGGGGATAGAGGTCCGGCTGCATCAGCGTGACCTGGAAGTTGCCGATCGCCTCGTCGGAGCCATCCGGACCGCCGGCGGAAGATCCGCAGGCGCAGGCCTGCACGGCGAACAGGCCGACCAGGAGGCACTGCCAGGGGGCCTTGGGCATGGTAACTCCCTTTGGTTCGGGGACGCAGGATGAGCCCTGGGCCTGGAGCACTCGCATGGCAACCTGGACCTCATCGCACGTGCATCATCGGTCATCGCGCCGGCACGAGCTGGCACCTTGCCATGCCTACCACCCCCTCCTTAAGATGCCCTTAAGCGATCGCGAGTAGCGTGGGCGGCCAGGCATGCCGCCTATCGAGGTGGGCTCATGACGGACAGGATCCTGGTGATCGAAGACGACCAGCGCCTCGGGACGCAGATCGTCGAGCACCTGCGCGAGGCCGGCTTCGAGACCCTCTGGCGCACCGCCGGGGAGCTGATCCTGCCCGGCGCCCTGCCGGGGTTCTCGCTGCTGGTGCTCGATCTGATGCTGCCGGGCAAGCACGGGCTCGACATCCTCAAGCACCTGCGCACCTACTCTCAGGTGCCGGTGCTGGTCCTCAGCGCACGCACCAGCAGCGCCGACAAGGTGCGCGCGTTCAAGTTGGGGGCGGACGACTACCTGACCAAGCCGTTCTGGCCCGAGGAGCTGATCGAGCGGGTGCGCGCGCGCCTGCGGCGGCCCGCCATGCAGCGCGGGGAGCCCCTGCGCTTCGGAGGCCTGGAGCTCGATCTCGGCGCCCGGCTGGCGAGCGTGCGGGGCAAGCCCGTGGAGTTGACCCGGGTCGAGTTCGATCTGCTGGCCGCGCTGGCGCAGCGGACCGGAGAGGCCGTCACCCGCAAGTGGCTGGCCGACAACGTGCTGGATCCCGACAAGGAGGGCACCGAGCGCACCCTGGACGTGCACGTCTCGCGGCTGCGCAAGAAACTGGAGGGGGAGGAGCTGATCGAGACCGTGTGGGGCATCGGCTACCGCCTGCGTGGAGGCTCGCCCAGGTGAAACTGCGCCTGCGCCTGCTGCTGACGACCGTCGCGGTGGCCATGCCCATCGCCGTGGCGCTGGCCTGGCTGGGCCGCGCCCTCGAGGAGCGCGCCTGGGTGGACGCCCGGGTCCAGTTCGTGATCGAGGCGATGCAGCAGGGCGACCGGACGGCGTGCGAGGCGGACCCGGTGACCTTCTCCTCGGGGCGTGCCGCCCATGAGCCGCCCGGGGACTGCGCCGTGGGGCCACCTCCTGCTCCGCCAGGGTCCCCGCCTGAGGGCGGCCGGCGCGCTCCCCCGCCGCCCAGGCGGTACGTCTACCGCAGCGACGGCACCTCCCGGGACCCGGACGCACCCAGGCTGGACGCGGAGCAGGTCAGGGGCCTCCGCCCGGGCACAGGGCTCATCTTGCCAGGCGGACTCAGCGCGGAGCCGCACCACCAGCCCCTGCTGGTGCGCATGCCCTGGGACGACGGCCCCTGCGCCCTCGTGCTGGTAGGTCACCCCACGCCGCCAGCCTTCGAGGGAGGCCACCTGTTCGGCCCGCCGGTGTACGTGTGGCTGATCATCCTCGGCTCGTTCGTGGCCGGGCTCCTGCTGGCGGCCGAGCCGGTGGTCCGGCGCGTGCGGCGGCTGACCCGCGAGGTGCGGGGCACGGCGCTCGCGCGTCTGCCGGCGCAACTCTCGACGCAGGGCAGGGACGAGATCGCCGAGCTGTCACGCACCTTCGAGGAGGCTGGCCGCGAGCTGCGCGCCCATCTCTCGGCGCTCGAGCAGCGCGAGACGGCGCTGCGCGAGTTCGTCGAGAACACCTCCCATGACGTGGCCATCCCGCTTACGGTCCTGCAAGGCGAGCTGTCTTCGGTCATGGAGCGGCTGCGCGCCGGTGAGCCCGTGGACGGTGCCCGAGTCGCGGCGGCCATGGCCGAGACGAACTACATCGCCTCGCTGCTGCGCAACCTGTCGGCCGCCGCCAGGATCGAGGCCGGCCAGCCTGGCCTGCAGCTCGAGGATCTCGATCTGCGCGAGGTGCTCGGACGGGTGATGGGCAGGCACCAATCCATCGCGCGGCAGGCGGGCGTGGCGCTGGAGCACGCGCTGCCCCCGGAGCCGGTGCCCGTGCGGGGCGACCTGACCGCGCTCGAGCAGGCCGTGGGCAATGTGGTCTACAACGCCATCCGCCACAACCGCCGCGACGGCCACGTGGCCGTGGTCCTGGAGCACGGACCGCGGGGACATTTCGTGCTGCGCGTGGTCGACGACGGGCCCGGGCTGGGCGCGGAGGAGCTGGAGCAGCTGCGGACCGATCTCGCGAACGGCAACCAGGCCCGCCGGCGCGGCCCGTCGGGCCACGGACTCGGGCTGCGCATCACCCAGGAGCTGGCCAGGCTGCACGGCTGGGCGCTGGGGCTCGCGCCGTCCGCCCACGGCGGCCTGGAGGTCGTCCTGACTGGCCCCTGCGCCGCCCCGCCAGCGCCCGGCCGTTGACCCTGTTCGCACGCGGGAGTACGCTGGCAAGGCCCGGTGGCGCGGTCGCTGCGGGCCGGGGAGAGGTGGCACGTGGGCGAGCAGATCCTGGGCATCATCGGCGGGAGCGGGCTGTACGGCATCGAGGGGCTCGCAGACAGGCGGGCCGTGGAGCTGGAGACGCCCTTCGGCCGACCCTCCGACGCCTACCAGACCGGCGTGCTCGGCGGCGTGCGCGTGGTGTTCCTGTCGCGCCACGGGGCCGGCCACCGGCTCACGCCCTCCGAGGTCAACTACCGGGCCAACATCCACGGCTTCCGCCAGCTCGGGGTGCGCCACCTGCTGTCCTTCTCGGCCGTGGGCAGCCTGAAGGAGGACATCCGCCCGGGCGACATGGTGCTACCGGACCAGTTCTTCGACCGCACCAAGGGCCGCCCGGCCTCGTTCTTCGGCGATGGCCTGGTGGCCCACGTGACCTTCGGCGAGCCGATCTGCCCGGTCATGTCCGCGGCCGTGGCCGGGGTGCTGGACGGGCTGGGGGGGCGCTACCACCGCGGCGGGACCTACGTGTGCATGGAGGGGCCGGTGTTCTCCACCCGGGCCGAATCGAACTTCTACCGCTCGCTGGGCGCGGCGGTGATCGGCATGACCAACCTCCCGGAGGCCAAGCTGGCCCGCGAGGCGGAGATGTGCTACGCGACGCTGGCGCTCGCCACCGACTACGACTGCTGGCACGCGAGCGAGGCCGAGGTCAGCGTGGACGCGGTGTTGAAGGTCTTCGAGCAGAACGTGGCCATGGCCAAGCGGGCCATCCAGGGGCTGGTCACGCGCTTCCCGCCGGCCGGGAAGTGCGGCTGCCAGCGCGCCCTCGAGGGCGCCATCATCTCGTCGCTCGAGCACGTGCCTCCCGAGACCCGGGCCCGGCTCGAGCTGCTGGCCGGGCGGTTCTTCCGCGGCTAGCGGGTGTCCGGGGAGGCTCGCAGGCGTGAACCTCATCGACACCGGCTGGCAGCAGGAGCGCCTGACCTGCGACTGCGGCGCGAGCTTCGGCGCCAACGTGCTGCGGGTGCTCAACCTGTCCACCCACGGGGAGCTGCTCGACAGCCTGTTGGCCAGCCGCCTCAACCTGGTGCGCTGCGCGGTGTGCGGGCGGGAGTTCGGCGCGGACACCCCGGTCTTCGTGCACGACCCGGTCCGGGGCCGCTACGTGTGCAGCTTCCCCTCCGCCTGGCGCTCCCAGGAGCTGGAGCTGCGCATCCAGTTCTACCAGGAGCTGCTCGGGCAGGGTGGACCGGTGCCAGGCTACGTGCGCGCGGCCTCCTTCGCCTTCGGCGCGCGGGCCTGCGCCCAGGCCCTGGAGCGGGCCTTGCCGCCCTCGCCCTGGACCACCGGCCGCGACGAGTCGCTGCCGCTGGGCGCCTCGCCCGAGGACGGGGAGCCCGGTGAGGCCTGGGTGGTGGCGCCGCTCGGCGCGGCCGCCGAGCGGGGGGAGCGCGGCGAGGAGGGGGCCTTCGAGCCGGGTGAGCTCGACTTTACCGGGCTGGAGGTGCAGGACGGCGCGCCCACCCAGCAGGCCGAGGCGCTGGAGCGCTGGCGGGAGGGTGGCCTGGACCACCACGCCTTCCTGGATCAGGGCGTGCTGCACCTCTTCCAGCTCCAGTCCGGCGCCGAGGCGCTCGGGCCGCGGGTGGACCTGTTCTTCCAGCTCCACCGGCTGGAGAACTTCCCGCTCATCGCCCTGGTGCTGGTGGCCGGCGGCGGCGAGGGCCCCGCGCGCTCGCTGGTGTGGCTCTTCAACCTGGACAGCGCGGAGGACGCCGCCATGCTCGAGGCGCTCACCCGGCGCTTCGAGGTGCGGGTGCACCTGTTCGACATGAGCTACCGGCCGCTCCGCGGGCTGGTCCTGTCCCCGCCGCTCGAGCCCAACGTGACTTACGCGCTGGGCGAGGCGCGGCGCTGGTACGACCGCATCGAGCCCAAGCGGCGGAACTTCTTCCTGGCCGCCAGCAAGTTCGACTCCTCGGGCTACGAGCGACTGGGCACCAGCGCCGCCACCCTGGATCCGGGGGCCTTCCGCGAGCTGCACAGCCCGTCGGTGGCCCGCCTGGCGCTGGACATCCTGACCTACTGGTCCAGCCGGGACAAGGCCGAGTACCTCATCTTCATCCGCTCCTTCCCGCTGGCCCGTTTCCACGCCATCCTGGCGGCGGTGCTGACCCGGGCGGTGCACTTCGGCCTGGCCATGACCACCAAGATGCGCCGGTTGACGGTCGAGCTGGGGCTGGCGCAGGGCGAACCGGAGCTGCTCCGCGCGCTGCTCGGCAACTTCTCCGAGGTGTGCCTGGGGCTGCGCCAGAACGATCTGGACCCGGCCAGTCAGGCCGAGAACTGGGAGCAGTTGCTGCGTGACGCCCGCCTCCTGGGCGTGCCCGTGGACGACGAGCTGCTGAGGCTGGCGCGCCGCGCGCCCGCGGCAGGCGCGGGGCTCCTGCCCCTCGAGGCCGGGGAAGGCGAGCGCGCGGTCAGCCAGGCGCTGGACGGGTTGCCCGAGGTGGGTCCGGACGGGAAAAATCTTGTCAGGCAGTGAGCGGGGTAGTATAGGAATCTTGAGGGAAATCAATGCGCTTGGTAACTTCTCGGCGCACCTGGTCAGATCCCCCGGTGGTTCGGGCGCGTCGAATGCGGCGACAGGGCGACCATCCACGGAGACGTGAACCGAGCCCGAGGTGCATGGCATGAAATTTCGGTGCGAATCCTGCGGGGCCCAGTACGCCATTTCGGACGAGAAGGTCGGCAAGCGGGGCGTCAAGGTCAAGTGCAAGAAGTGCGGTGAGGTGATCACCGTGCGCCCCGAGGTGCCCGCGGCCGCCGAGGCGCCTCTGCCCCAGCCCTCGCCCGAGGAGCAGCGCGAGCCGACCGCCGTGGATCGCAGCGGCGTGGACGCCGCCAGCCGGCCCTCCGAGCCCACTCCCGGCGAGGCAGGGGCAGGGGCAGGGGCAGGGGCAGGGGAGGAGGCCGGCGCCGGGGCCGCCTCCCACCACGAGGAGGAGGAGCTCCGCAGCGCCCTGGACAACATCCTCGGGGATGAAGCCCCCGGCGGCGGGAGCGAGCAGGCCAAGCAAGAAGAGGACGACGGCGACCTCGACCGGGCCTCGACCCGGGTGTTCAACGTGGAGGAGATGCAGGCCGTGCAGGCCGAGCGCGAGAAGGCCGTGCAGGCGCCGGCGGCCGCCAGCGACTCGTTCGCCAGCCTGATCGACGGGGCGCGAGCCTCGGGTCTCGCGCCGGCCGAGCCGGCCGCCGCGAGCGCGGATCGCGAGCGGGTCGAGTGGTACGCCGCGGTGGACGATCAGCAGGTCGGCCCGATGAGCCTGGAGGACTTCGCCGGCCGGGTGCAGCGCGGCGAGCTGGACCGGGAGACGCTGGTGTGGAAGTCGGGCTTCACCGACTGGCTGCCGGCCATCGAGGTGCCCGAGGTACACGCGCTCCTGGCCGAGAGCGGCGCACTGCAGGACGAGGCGCCGGCCGCGGACGCGGCGGGTGGCGCCGGTGAGGAGGCCGAGGGCTGGTCCCCGCGGGCGAGCGCCGGGGGCTGGGGCGAGGGCGACGAGGCCGCGGAGCCCGACAGCCGCCGGGCTGGCGAGGAGCAGGACGCGTTCGGCGGCGGCGAGGACGACGGCCACACCGACCAGGCCTGGAATGACGCCGGCGAGCCCGGCGACCAGGAGACCTCGAGCGGGGCCTCATCCCAGGCCTTCGCCGGGGCGGATGTCGACTGGAAGCCCTCGGCCGTCAGCGCGCTGAGCAGCCTGGCCGAGGAGGAGCTGGCCAGCCTCCGGCCCTCCGATCCCGAGCCCGAGCCGAAGGCCGAGGAGGAAGCGCTCCTGGGCGCTGACAGCAGCGAAGACGACGCCGCCGGCGACATGGACGACGGCGACTCCTCGCTGATCGGGCAGATCGCGGCCGAGGAGGAGGCCAAGGCCCGCCAGGCCGAGGCCCAGCGCCAGGAGGAGGAGCGTGCCGCCGAGCTCAAGCGCCAGCGCGAGGAGGAGGAGGCCGCCGCGGCCCACGCCGCCGCGAGGCGGGAGCTGGAGGAGGAGCGCCCACGCTCCATCGCCCCTCCGCCCGAGCCCGTGCCGCCGCGGGCGGTGCTGCCCAAGTGGGCCATCGGCCTGATGGCCGGGGGCGGGCTGATGCTGCTCGTCCTGGTCGGGCTGGTGGGCTACATCCTGGCCTCCTCGCAGAAGGAGCCGGAGGCGGGCCGTGACCAGATGCAGCCCCTGGGGCCCGCGGAGCGCGTCACGCCGCCGCCGGCCCCGGCCCAGCCGGAGCCCAAGCCGGCCCCCGAGGTCGCCGTGGCCCCGGCGCCTGGCGAGCCGGGCGCGGCGCCACCCGCGGCCCCGGCCGAGGGGGTGGGCGTCCAGCCCACCCCGGGCCCGAACCCGGTCGCGGTGGCCGGTGTGCAGCCCGCGCCGGTGCCCGGGGAGCCCGGGACGGCCAAGCCAGCCGTCCCCGCTCCGGTCAAGCCGCCGAAGCCGGTCCCGGGCAAGCCTGTGGTCAGGCGCACCGATCCCAAGCCGGCGCCCGTCAGGGAGCCCCCCAAGGGCCGCGACGACTTCGCCGAGGAGGACGAGCCGGTCCGCGCCAAGCCCGAGGAGCCGCCGAAGCCAGTCAAGGCGTCGGGCAAGGGCTTGCTGGACTTCGAGGACGAGGACGATCGCGCGCTGGCCGCGGACATGGGCATCAAGAACACCGCCAAGGACGCGCCCAAGGCGGAACCGAAGAAGACGGAGCTGCCGCCCCTGTCCAACGGCGACGTGCTGGAGGTGATGAAGCAGCACATCGAGGAGTTCAAGGCCTGCAACAAGGAGCAGAAGAAGCGCGACGCCTCGGTGCAGGGCAAGATGGTGGTGAACTTCACCATCCAGCCCGACGGTCGGGTCAGCACGATCGGCCTGGACGCCAAGACGGCCGAGTTCAAGGGCACCTTCGTGGCCGACTGCATCTCCCAGACCATCAAGCGCATCAAGTTCCCGGCCTTCGGCGGCGGGCCGAAGTCGGTACCGTTCCCCTTCACGGTCAAGTAGCTACCAGAGGCGGCCGGGGCGGCGGGCGGATCAGAAGATCACCGATCCGTCCTTGGACACCAGCCCGGCGTCCTGCATGGCCTTGGACTGCTCGGCCAGGCGCGCCTCGCCCAGCGACCGCAGGGAATCCCGGATGGCCGGCCGGCTGGCCACCAGGGTCTGGAAGTCCTCGCGGGACAGGAACAGGAACTCGCCGCCGCGCACGGCCTGGACGGTGGCCGTGGTGGGGGCGTCATGGATCAGGGAGATCTCCCCGAATACGGCGCCCTCGGCCAGGCGGGTCAGGTGCACCCGGGTGCCGCCCTCGAACTTGGAGACCTCCACCTCACCGCCCAGGATGATGTACAGCCCGGGGCCGGGGGTGCCCTCCTGGATGACCACCTCGTCGGTGGGCACGCCCACGGAGGTGAAGCGCTCCAGGATCTCCTTGCGCTCGGCGGCGCCGAAGGGCGCGAAGACCGGCGTGGTGAGCAGCACGTGCTGCAGGAAACGCTGGCGGGTGAACTTGGCCATGGCCCAGGTGAGGTCGTCGAGGTCCTCGGCGGCCGCGTCCAGGTCTTCCCGCCGCAAGATGAGCACCTCGCTCTCGCGCACGGCGCGCGCCGAGGCCAGGCGCGGGGCGTCGGTGATCAGCGCCATCTCGCCGAACACCGCGCCGCTGGTCAGGCGCGCCAGCGTGCGGCCGTCCTGGCCGCCCAGCCCCTCCACCACCTCCACCTCGCCGTGGGCGAGCATGTAGATCGCGTCGCACGGCTCGCCCTGCTTGACGATGAACTCGCCCGGCAGGAAGGTCTTCAGATCCAGGATCTCCAGGATCGGGTAGAAGGCCTCCGCGGTCAGCAGGGAGAACAGCGGGATGGCCGGCAGCTCGCGGGGGTAGCGTGGGTCCGGAAAGTCACGGGCCACCTGGGTGGCCAGCGCGGAGATCTTCTCGCCGGTGAGGCTGCCGACGTCCACGGGCAGGTCGGGGTTGGGCAGGGGCAGCTCGGGGATGGGCAGGTCCTGCACCACGCGGTCGGACTCCAGGCCGTACAGCTCGGCCAGGATGCCCAGGGTCTCCTCGGACCCGCCCTGCAGGCGCGAGGCGCGCTTGGTGCACAGCAGGCCCATCAGCGGGAAGCCGGACTTGATGCAGTGCCAGGCCACGGCCTTGTACACCTCGCAGGCACGGTTCACGTCCTTTTGCTGCTCGAGCACCATGCCGATCTTGAGCCGTGGCCAGATCTGCTGTCCGTCCGTCTTGATGATGGCCGTGAAGCCGGCCAGGGCTCTGTCCAACTCGCCGGCCAGCAGGTTGCTGTCGGCTTGCCGGTAGACCTCGCTCAACCTCTGCGTCATCTCCGCTCCTCGTTCTCCTGGGTGCTTCCCTGCTAGCAAAATGGGCCCGGAAACGCAAGAGAAAAAGGGAGACGCGCGGTGGAGGCTTGTGCGCGGCCGCACGCCGGGGGTACGGTCCCGGCCATGGTGCTGCTCGAGCTGCTGCTGGTGTGCGCGGGCGGGTTCCTGGCGGGGCTGGTGGGCGCGCTGATGGGCCTGGGCGGCGGGCTGGTGGCCGTGCCCTTCGTCAACCTGGTGCTCGGCCTGCCCATGCAGGTGGCCGCTTCGGCCGGGCTGGTGTCCACCCTGGCCACCTCCTCCATCGCGGCCGGCCGATTCCTGCGCCAGGGCGGGCTGGTCGAGGTCGAGCTGGGCCTCGAGCTGGCCCTGGGCGCGGCCCTGGGGAGCCTGCTGGGCGGCCTGGCCTCGGGCTGGCTGGCCGGACCGCTGCTGCAGCTCGTGTTCGCCGGCGTGCTGGTGCTCGCGGCCGTCCAGATCGGCCGCGAGGTCGTCTGGCCCCGGACCGGGCAGGAGGCGGGCGACTGCCGCCGGCCCGGACCTGGCCGCCGGGCGCTGGCCCTGGGCGCGAGCCTGGGCGCCGGCGTGCTGGCCGGGCTGCTGGGCATCGGCGGCGGGATGATGTACGTGCCCATCCTGCACCTGCTGCTGTGCCTGCCCTTCAAGGCCGCCTCGGCCACCAGCAACTTCCTGATGGGCCTGATCGTGCTGCCCGCGCTCGGTGCCCACGTCGCCCACGGCCACGTCGAGCTGGGCCTGGTCGGGCCGCTGGCGGCGGGGGTGCTCGCGGGCGCGAGCCTCGGCGCCTGGCTCATGCCGCGGGTGCGCGCCCGCTGGCTGCAGCTGGCCTTCGGCCTGCTGCTCGCGGCCACCGCGGTCCAGCTGGTGCGCCAGGGGGTGGCCTCGTGGTGACCGCCCCGAGCGCCCTCGAGCTCCGGCTGGCCCGGGTGCTGCGCTTCGGGGCGCTGTGCGGCGTGGGGCTGACCTGCGCGTCCGTGCTGGCCCTGGCGGCCCTGGGCGAGCCGCTCCACCCCTGTCCGCTCGGGCTCGGCCTCGGGTGGGAGGGGAGCCGGCCCTGGCTGCGAGCCCTGGCGAGCCTCGGGCTGTGGGCGCTGGCCGCGACCCCTTCGGCCATGCTGCTGGTGGTCCTGGTGACCGCCGCGCGCGCTCGGCGCGGACGCGTCCTGGCCCTGGCCCTGGGGATCCTGGCGCTGGGCGGCCTGGGGCTGGGGCTCGCCTGGGCGGGGGTGTGAGCCTCAGGTGCGCTGGCGCGGGAGCCTGGCGGCGAGCTGCACGAGCGTGTCGCGGTCGAAGCCCACCATGAGGCTGCCGGCCACGTCCAGCACCGGCACGCCCTGGAGCTGCTTGCCGGCCTTGAGCGCCTTGCAGGCCAGCTCCTGCTGCGCGGCGGGGTCCTTCTCCACGTCCTTCTCCTGGAAGGGGATGCCCTCCCGGCGCATGAAGGCGGCCGCGGTCTTGCACACGCTGCACCACTCGGTCGAGTAGAGCACCACCCGGTCCGCGGGCGAGGCGGCCAGCTCGGCGCACTCCGCCGGCAGCGCCTTCGAGTGATCCCCGGGCGCCCGCAGGAGCTCGCGCTCGAACTTGAAGCGGCTGACCAGGCTGTAGGGGTAGGTGCCGTCCTCGCGCCTGGCGGTCAGGTCGGCCACGTACAGCACCTGCCCCGAGCGCCGCTTCTCGGGGCTCAGGCCGGTGTCCACGACCACGACCTGGCCGCGGGCGGCCTCGGGCACGTTGGCCACGCGCTCGACCGTCTGGAAGCTCCCGTCCGCCAGCAGGTAGGTGAAGAGCAGCGACTCGGCGTCGTCGGTGATGCGCAGCGGGGCGAACTCCTCGGTGCCGGCGTCCGGCGGTGAGGCCTGCGGGTCGGGGCAGCCGGTCAACCCGAGGGCCATCAGCAGGGTCACGGCCGCGCGCTGGAGGGGGTGGCTCATGGGTAAGGATGATACCTGGAACCGGCCCTGGCGCAAGCGGCTGGCCTGCGCCCCGGGCCCGGGGTACACTGCGCGGCGATGAGGAACCCCGGGAACCTCCGCACCTACGGTCGGCTGCTGCGGGTGGTGCGGCCGCACGCCGGCCGGCTCCTGCTGGCGCTCGCGTGCATGCTGTGCCTGGCGGCCACCACGGGCCTGTACGCCTACCTGGTCGGGCCGCTGCTCAAGTTCCTGGTCTCGCAGGGCGCCTCCGGCGGCGAGGAGATCCTGTCCGCACTGCCGTGGCTCGCGCCCGGCGCGTTCGATCGCGGGGCGATGATCGTGCTGCTGCCGGTGATCATCCTGGCCGTGGCCGCGCTCAAGGGCCTGTCGTACTTCGGGCAGTTCTTCCTCATGGGCCAGGTGGGCCAGCGGGTGGTGGCCGATCTCCGCGCGCGCATGTTCGACAAGCTGTGCGGCCAGAGCCCGGCCTACTTCCAGCGCAGCCCCACCGGACCGCTCATCTCGCGGTTCACCAGCGACGTGCTGGCGGTGGAGCAGGCGGTCACCTACGCGCTGGCCTCCTACCTGCGGGACGGGTTGCAGGTGCTGGTGCTCACCGGCCTGTGCTTCGCCCTGGACTGGCAGCTGGCGCTGATCGCCTTCGTGGCCATGCCGGCCGCGGTGGTGCCCATCGTGCACTTCGGGCGGCGCATCAAGCGCGTGTCCACCGACAGCCAGGTGTCCCTGGGGGCCATCGCCCACAGGCTGCACGAGGCGGTCACGGGCATGCGCATCGTGCAGGTGTTCGGGGCCGAGGATCACGAGCGCGAGCGTTTCCGGACGGAGAACGAGGGCTACCTGCGCATCATGCTGCGCTCCTTCGCCGTGCGCGCCCTGCAGTCCCCGGTCATGGAGTTCCTGGGGGCGATCGGCCTGGCCGCGCTCATCGCCTACGCCGGCAGCCGGGTGGTGTCAGGCAGCCTGGACGGCGGGCACTTCATCTCCTTCTTCGCCGCGGTGATGATGATGTACGGCCCCCTCAAGAGCCTCGGGCGCATGGGCAACGAGACGGCCGCGGGCCTGGCAGGCGCCGAGCGCGTGTTCCAGCTCCTGGACGAGCCGGTCGCGGTCCAGGACGCCCCCGGCGCCACCGACATGCCGCCCTTCGAGGTGGCGCTCGTGTTCGAAGACGTGCGCTTCGCCTACGGCTCCGAGGAGGTGCTGCGGGGGGTGAGCTTCACCGCCCGCAAGGGCGAGGTGGTGGCCGTGGTCGGGCCCAGCGGGGCAGGCAAGTCCACCCTGGCCGGGCTCATCCCGCGCTTCTTCGATCCCCAGGCGGGCAGGCTGCTGGTCGACGGACGGGACGTGCGCGGCCTGCGGCTCCCGTCGCTGCGCGCGCACATCGGCCTGGTGACCCAGGAGACCATCCTGTTCAACGACAGCGTGCGGCGCAACATCGCCTACCCGCCGCGGCCGGGTGACGAGGCGCGCCTGCGGGAGGTGGCCCGGCGGGCGCACGCGCTCGGCTTCATCGAGGCGCTCCCGGGCGGCTTCGACGCGCGCATCGGCGAGGGCGGCATCCTGCTCTCCGGCGGGCAGCGGCAGCGCATCGCCATCGCCCGGGCGCTGATGAAGGACGCGCCCATCCTGATCCTGGACGAGGCCACCTCGGCGCTCGACACCGAGAGCGAGCGTGAGGTGCAGGCGGCCCTCGAGGAGCTGATGCAGGCCCGCACCGTGCTGGTCATCGCCCACCGGCTGTCGACCATCTACCGGGCGGATCGCATCCTGGTCATGGACCAGGGGCGGATCGTGGAGCAGGGCACCCACGCCGAGCTGCTGGCGCTGAACGGGCTCTACCGCCGGCTGTACGATCTGCAGTTCCAGGAACAGCCCGCGAACCCGGGCCCCTCTCGCACCGCGGGAGAGGGCGGGGGGTGAGGGGCCGGACGAGGCTGTCCCTCCCTCACCCGTCCCGCCTTCGGCGGGCCACCCTCTCCCGCTTCGCGGGCGAGGGATGCTGGGTCAGGAGTCTTAGAACGTCGCCATCAAGGTGATCCACCACTGCAGCAGGGTGGTCTCCTCGACGCGCAGGCGGAAGCCGGGGAAGTCGTAGACGCTGCTGTAGTAGGGGTTGGGGGGGTCCACGGTGTGATCCGCGCTGCACGTGCCGTCGCCGTTCCCGTCCCGGCAGGGGTCCGCGCCGGTCACGAAGTGCTCGGTGTTGTGGGCCAGGCTGACCCCCATCTGGAAGCGGAAGTACTCGTGGGCCTTGAACTGGAAGGCCAGCTTGGCGCCGAACTGGGCGTACTGGCCGGTGTACTGGAGCTGGCGGCCGGTGCCGTCCGCCGCGACCAGGAAGTCCGACACCTCGCTGGGTACGCCGCGCTGGCTGCTCTTGCCCTTGCTGTCCACCTCCGTGAAGAAGGTGGTCCACAGGCCGATGTCGATGGAAAACTTCTGCATCCCGTCCTTGCTCTCCCAGGGCACCACCTCGGTGCCTGCCAGGAAGCCGCCGTAGTAGGGCAGCTTCAGGCCGGCGTCCTTGGCGGCCTTGCTCTGGAAGGGGACGGAGCCGTTGAGGCCGATGTAGGGATCGAGGATGCTGAAGCGGTGGGAGAACAGGAAGAAGGGCGTGAGGATGTGGTGGCCCATGCCCACCTCGCCCTCGTTGCCGTTGATGATCTGCTCGGGCCGGTACAGGCTGCCCGAGGGGATGGTGTACTCGAGGCCGATGACGAACTGGCTCTTGGTGTCGTCCCGCTCGTCGCTGAAGGCGGCCCACTTGACGCCCAGGTGCATGTCCCCGATGCCCGCGCGGGTCGAGCTCGGGTGCCCGGCCGGATCCTCCGCCAGCGCGTTGCCCGGGTAGGCGCCGGTGAGCTGGGCCGGGGGGTTGGCCGGATCGGGGGTCCACAGGGTCCCCAGGCCATCCTTCTTCTTGATCTCGCGCTTGTCCTGGATGATCCAGGGCAGGTCGATGTACAGGGCCACGTCGTGGTACAGGCCGATCTCGACCTTGTACACCATGTCGTACACCACCCGCTTGAAGTCGAGCTGGGAGATGTCGCTGCGGGTCGCGTCCCACAGCGGCCAGTACTCGCGGGCGATCTGCGAGCGGTTGTAGAGCGAGTGGAAGGTCACGTCGATGTCGATGTCGAAGGGGTCGTCGCCATCGGCGGCGTCGCACACCTCGGTCACCTCGGCCGCGCGGAGCGCGCCAGGGCTCGAGGCCCAACACCAGGCCAGCAACGTTGAGACGACGATCCATCCACGCATGGGGCGCCTCCGAAGGACCCGTTCCCGAGTCACGAATTTGCCCAAAAATATCAACAGCATCCGCAAGAAGTCAAGATCATTCCGCGTCCCGTTCGCCATCCCGCAGCCCGAACTCTTTCATCTTGTTCTGCAGACTCTTGCGCGAGATCTTGAGTTTCTTGGCCGCCTGGGTCACGTTGCCCTGGGTCTCGGCCAGGGCCTTCAGGATGAGATCCTTCTCCAGCTCCGCGGTGGCCTGCTTGACGATGTCCTTCATGGAGGAGTCCTCGGCCGGAGGCGCGGCGGCCACCGCCGGGGCACCCACCGGGGCGCCGCCCGCCGCCGGGGCCGCCGTCGCCGGGACGGCCGCTGGCCGCTCGGAGAGCAGCTCGGGCGGTAGCTCGGCCGGCTGGATCTCCTCGCCGGTGCAGAACAGCAGCGCCCGCTCGATCACGTTCTCCAGCTCGCGGATGTTGCCCGGCCAGCGGTGGTTGAGCACCGCGCTCAGGGCCGCCGGCTGGATGCCCTTGACCTGGCGGGACAGGCGGGCGTTGTACTTGGCCAGGAAGTGCTCCACCAGGAGGGGGATGTCCTCCTTGCGCTCCCGGAGCGGCGGCAGCCGGATGGGCACCACGTTCAGCCGGTAGAAGAGATCCTCGCGGAACTTGCCTTCCTCGACCAGCTTGGCCAGGTCCCGGTTGGTGGCCACCACCAGGCGCACGTCCACGTGGATGGTGTGCATCCCGCCGACCCGCTCGAACTCGTTCTCCTGGATGGAGCGCAGCAGCTTGACCTGCATCTCCACCGGGATCTCGCCGATCTCGTCCAGGAAGAGCGTCCCTCCGTCGGCCAGCTCGAAGCGGCCGGGCTTGGAGTTGACCGCCCCGGTGAACGCGCCCCGCTCGTGGCCGAACAGCTCGCTCTCCATCAGCTCGCGCGGGATGGCCGCGCAGTTGATCTTGATGAACGGCTTGGCGCGCCGGGCGGACTTGTAGTGCAGGGCGGCGGCGATGAGCTCCTTGCCCGTACCGCTCTCCCCGGTGATCAGCACCGTGGAGGGGGTGGCGGCCACCTTGTCGATCACCTCGTAGATGGCCTGCATCGACCGGCTCTGGCCGATCATGCGGTAGCGCTCCGGGTCCGGGCCGTCGGCCACCACGTCGCGCGCGGCCAGCGACTCGGTCTTGACCGCCTTGCCGATGCAGCGCATGAGCTCGGCCTGCTCGAAGGGCTTGGTGATGTAGTCGAAGGCCCCGTTCTTCAGCGCCTCCACGGCCGTGTCCACCGTGCCGTGGGCGGTGATGATGATGACCGGCGTGCGCGGGTACTGCTCGTGCACGTGCCGGAGCACGTCCAGCCCGCCCAGTGTCGGCATCTTCATGTCGGTGACCACCACCTGGACCTGGCCGCCCTTCAGCAGCTCGATGGCCTCCAGGCCGTCCTTGGCGGTCAGCACCTCGTAGCCCTCGCGGCGCAGCGTCGCCGCGAGCACCTTGCGGATGTTGAGCTCGTCGTCGGCGATCAGGATCTTGGCCGGCATGGCCTGAGGACGTACCACGGTCCCGCCCAAACGGCAAGCGGCTCAGGGCGCCTCGGCGGGCTTGTCGGCCGGGCGTTCGCTGGGGGCCGGGCAGGGCAGCAGCACCGAGAAGGTGGTGCCCTCGCCGGGTTTCGAGCGGATGCGGATGGTGCCGCCGTGGGCCTCGACGATGCGCTGGGAGATGGCCAGCCCCAGCCCGGTGCCCTTCTCCTTGGTGGTGAAGAAGGGCACGAAGATGCGGGCCAGCATGTCGGCCGGGATGCCCGGACCGGTGTCGCTGACCTCGAGCTGCAGGGTGGCCGGCCGGCGCGGGGCCGCCAGCCGGAGGAAGGGGGAGACCGGGCGCAGGCTGGTCCGCACCCCGAGCTTGCCGCCCCCGGCCATGGCCTCCATGGCGTTCTTGAGGAGGTTGAGCAGCACCTGGGCGAGCTGCTGCTCGCTGCCGTCCACCAGCGGCAGCTCCGGGGCCAGCTGGATCTCGGAGGTGATGCGGCGCGCCTCGAGATCGGGGGCGATCAGCCGCAGGCAGTGATCGGTCACCTTGTTGACGTCGATGGGCGCGAAGTTGGCCTTGGACGGCCGGGTGTAGTCCAGGAACTGATCGACCACCTGGTTCAGCCGATCGGTCTCCTCCACGATCACCCGCAGCATCTCCGCCGAGCCCTCGTCGGCGGCCTCGGGCTGCAGGTACTGGGCCGCGCCCTTGATGGCGCCGAGCGGGTTGCGGATCTCGTGGGCCAGGCCGGCGGCCATCTCGCCCAGCACCGCCAGCCGATCGCGCTCGCGCACCCGCTCGAAGAGCTGCGAGTTCTCGATGTTGATGGCGGCCTGCTCGCCCACCGCCATCAGCCGGGCGATCTCCTCGGTCGAGTAGTTCTCCAGGCCCTTGTCGTCGTGCAGCATCCACAGGCCGACGATCTCGTTGGAGACCACCAGCGGGATGCAGATGCCGGCCGGCACCGCGCGCATGCTGGCGAGCACCTGCTGGGCGCGCTGGACCTCGGGCGCCGGCTCCGAGGCCGGCACCGGGGCCTGCTCGAGGCGCCGCTCGAAGGTCTCGGCCAGCACCACGGTGGGGGTCTTCTTGAGCTGCTCGATGAAGGCCCGGTGGGCCGCGGCGTCCAGGCGCTCGGGCGGTGGCGTGCCCCGGTGGTCCACCAGGCGGTAGCCCGTGCCGGCCTCCTCGGCCAGGTACAGCGAGGCGTGGCTCACCCGCATGGCGTCGTACAGCGTGTCCAGCAGCACGTTCGCCATGCGCGGCAGCTCGAGGATGTTGGCGACCTCGCGGCGCAGGTCCTCGAGCTTCTGCCGCAGCTCCATGCGCTCCTGGAAGAACAGCCGTCCGGTTACCACCTCGACCCGGTCCCGCAGCGGCTCGAACAGGATGAAGATGACCATGGCCGCCAGGAAGGTGTGGAACAGGGGCACGCTGGCCGAGCCGCCCGCCCACACCGCCAGCAGGCTCGAGATGAGCGCCAGCAGCAGCCCCACCAGGCTGAGGGTGAGCATGCGGCCGAGCAATTCCTGGAGATCGAGCAGCCGGTACTTGATCAGGCTCTGGCTGAGGAAGTACAGGAAGAAGACCGAGATCAGGTCGGCCCAGCTTCGCAGGAAGGCCAGCGGGGGGAAGACGCCGATCAGCATGATGACCAGCGCCACCAGCAGGAACACCGTCAGGTACTGCAGCCGGGTGCGCTCGCGGCGCGAGTCGAGCTCCCGGTAGCGGCGCACCATGAGCAGCGCGCACAGGAACAGGCCGGAGAAGGTGTAGGCCAGGACCAGGACGGTGGTGACCTGGGTCCCGCCCCAGGGCGTGAGCTGGAAGGCGGCCAGCAGGCCCGACAGGATGGAGGCCAGCCGCAGGAAGCGGTTCGGGGTCGGCTCGGGCCACAGGAAGTGCGCGAAGAAGAGCAGCGCGCTGGCGGGCAACAGGCTGGCCGCCACCATGTCCAGCCGGAACCAGAAGGGGCTGTCCGAGAGGTTCTGGAAGAAGGCGGTCAGGTAGTGCAGGAACAGGTTGGCGGAGAACAGGGTGAAGAGCGCGCTCAGCAGGCCCCGCCGCACGCGCAGCAGCACCGAGATGGCCACGGCCCCGGCCACCATGGCGGCCAGCAGCCCGCTCTGGGCGCCCAGGTTCACGCCCGCCGTTGTATCAGAGGCCACCCGGACCGCACAAGGCGAGCCGGGTCGAAACCTTGATCATTTCGTCCAAAGCGTAATACTTGCCGTAGGTTCCGGAGGAGTGTTGCCACAGGACCGCAACCCGTTGCTGCGCTCGCTGCCCTCGGTGGACGAGGTGCTGGCGCGACCCGACCTGGCCGCCCTGCTGAGGGAGCACCCGCGCCCCCTGGTGGTCGAGGCCGTGCGGCGGGCCATCGACGCCCGGCGCCAGGCCCTCCTGGCCGGTGGGGACGGGGGCGGGGGCGGGGAGGTGGACGGGCCGGCCGTGGCGGCGGCCCTGGCGGGCTGGCGGCGGGCCCGGCTCCGGCGGGTGCTCAACGCCACCGGGATCCTGCTGCACACCAACCTGGGCCGCGCCCCGCTGTCGGCCGCGGCCGTGGAGCGCCTGGCCGCGACGGCCGCGGGCTACTCGAATCTGGAGCTCGACCTGGGCAGCGGGGAGCGCGGCTCGCGCATGGACGCGGTGCGCGCGCTGCTGCTCGAGCGCACCGGGGCCGAGGCCGGGCTGGTGGTCAACAACTGCGCCGCCGCGGTCTACCTGGCGCTGAGGGCGCTGGCCGCAGGCCGCGAGGTGCTCGTCTCGCGCGGCGAGCTGGTCGAGATCGGCGGGTCCTTCCGCGTGCCGGACGTGATGGCCGCCTCGGGCGCGCGCCTGGTGGAGGTCGGCACCACCAACCGGACGCGCCTGGAGGACTACGCCCGGGCCATGGGCCCGGAGACCGGCCTGCTCCTCAAGGTGCACCGCTCGAACTTCGAGATCGTGGGCTTCACCGAGGAGGTGGAGCCCCGGGCGCTGGCCGGCCTGGCGCGCGAGCGCGGGGTGCCGTTCCTGTGGGACATGGGCGCGGCGTGCCTGCTGCCCGGGCTGCCGCCAGAGCTGGCGGGGGTGCCCGACGCCGCGGCGGCGCTGGGCCAGGGTCCCGACCTGATCTGCTTCAGCGGGGACAAGCTGCTCGGCGGCCCGCAGTGCGGCGTGCTGCTCGGCCGCGCGGCGCTCATCGCCCGGCTGGCGAAGGATCCGATGGCCCGGGCGCTGCGGGTGGGCAAGCTGACCCTGGCGGCCCTGGAGGCCACCCTGGACGCGTACCGCGGCGGGGAGCAGGGGGCCCGGGCCATCCCGCTGGTGGCCATGCTGCTGGCCGAGCCCGAGGCCCTGGCCCGGCGGGCGCAGGCCCTGCGGGCCGCCCTGGCGCCGGTCTGCGGCGCGGCCGAGGTGGTGGCGAGCGAGGCCCAGGTGGGCGGCGGCGCCCTGCCGCTGTTGCGCCTGCCGAGCTTCGCGGTGGCCGTGCGCCCCGGCGCGGGCAGCGCGGCCGAGCTGGCGACGCGGTTGCGCGCGGGCGAGCCGGCCGTGCTCGGCCGGGTGCACGAGGAGCGGGTGCTACTCGACGTGCGCACCCTGGTGGGCGAGGGAGAGGTGGCCGAGCTGGCCGCGGCCGTGGCCCGGGCCCTGGCGTGAGCAGGGGCGGAGGCGCGATGGAGTCCGAGAACCAGTCGGCGTTCGACTTCCCCTGGATGCGCCGGGGCTCCGGACGGCGCACCGTGGTGCTGGCCGTGGGCGGCGGCAAGGGCGGCATCGGCAAGACCCTGCTGACGGCCAACCTGGGCATCGCGCTGGCCCGCTCCGCGCTGAAGGTCGTGCTGGTGGACGCCGATCTGGGCGGCTCGAACCTGCACACCTGCCTGGGCATGGAGCTGCCCGAGGTCAACCTGTCCGACTTCGTCGGCCGCCGGGCGGAGCGCATCGAGGACACCATCACCGAGACCGGCGTGGAGGGCCTGGGGCTGATCAGCGGCGCCCAGGACTTCCTGGGCTCGGCCAACATCAAGTACACCCAGAAGATGCGCATCCTGCGCACCATCCTGACCATCGACACGGACGTGGTGCTCATGGATCTGGGCAGCGGCACCTCCTTCAACGTGCTCGACTTCTTCCTGCTGGCCGACTACGGCCTGGTGATGATGGTGCCCGAGCCGACCTCGCTCGAGAACTCCTACCGCTTCATCAAGAGCGCCTTCTACCGCTCGCTACGGCATCGGGAGAAGAGCGAGCCCTTCCGCAAGGTGATCGAAGAGGCCATGGAGCAGCGCAACGAGCACCACATCCGCACCCCGTACGACCTCATCCGGGTGGTCTCGCGCATGGACCCCGAGCGCGGCGACATGTACCGGGCCTGGATGCTGGCCTTCCGGCCGCTGCTGGTCATCAACCAGGTGCGCAGCAAGGACGACGAGGAGCTGGGGCCCGCGGTGCGCGCGGCCTGCCGCAAGTACTTCGGCATCGATCTGGACTACCTGGGCCACATCGCCTACGACGACTCCGTCTGGCGCGCGGTGCGCCGTCGCACGGCGCTGCTGGCGGAGGGCGGCGAGAGCGCCACCATCAGCAGCGTGTGGGGCATCGCCAACCAGGTCCTGGAGCGGATCCGCGAGCTGGAGCCGCGGCTGGCGCAAGGGGCCGCGGGATGAAGGACTTCCGCGAGCAGAACTACTACGAGCTGCTCGAGCTGGCGCCGCACGCCAGCCAGCAGGAGCTCGAGGTCGCCTACCAGCGGGCGCGACGCATCTTCAGCCCCGGCTCGGTGGTGACCTACGCCCTGTTCCAGCCCGAGGAGCTGGCGTTGCTCAGCCGCCGCATCGAGGAGGCCTACCGCACCCTGTCGAACCTCGAGCACCGCAAGCGGTACGACGAGGAGCTGTCCAAGCTGGACGGGACGCTCTGGGAGCCTCCGCCCGAGGATGCCCCCGCGCCGGGACCCAGCCCGGCCTGCCCCGAGGCCGCCGCCGGACCCGGCGCGGCGCCCGCGCCGGCTGACGCCGCCGCGCCGCACGCCAGCTCTCCGCCGCCGAAGGAGGAGCCGGCGGCTCCGGCCGGCGTGGAGGGGCTGCCGCTCTTCCAGCGGCCCTCCAGCCAGCCGCCCGCGGACGGACCGGCCCAGCCCGGATCGGCCCCCGCGCTGTCCGAGCCGGGCGGAGGGACCGCGGCCGTCGAGCCCTCCGCCCCGGCCCGCGTCGCGCCGGAGCCGGCCGCGCAGGCGCATCCCGCCTCCCTGCCCCCCGCGGTCGCGCCGACCGCCCCGGAAGCGCCGCCCCCCGCGGCGGGCGCGCAGCCCGGCCCGCCGCCGAGCGCGGCGCCCACGCAGTCCAGCGCGCCGCCGGCGGCCAGCCAGCCTCCGCCCGCCGGGCAGTGCCCGCCGCCCATGCCCGAGCTCGACGAGCGCACGGTGTACGACGGGCGCCTGCTGCGGCAGGTGCGCGAGGCGCGCGGGCTGGACCTCGAGCGGCTGGCCAACCTGACCAAGATCAACATCTTCTACCTGCGGCGCATGGAGGAGAACGACCTCAGCCAGCTCCCGGCGCCGGTCTACGTGCGCGGTTACCTGCGCTTGCTGGCCCGCCTGCTCAAGCTGGACGCGGACAAGCTGATCGCGGGTTTCGACGCCCTGGCCGCGGCGAAGGGCTGAGCCGGCCTCAGGCTGGCGAGGTCAGCAGCTCGGTCAGCGCGCCCACCTGGTCGAGGAGCTCCAGCCGATCGACGCGCTCGAGGGCCAGCTCGACCCGCTCCTCAGCCAGGAACGGCAGGGCCGCCTCGCGGAACTTCTTGCGCACCAGCCCCCGGGTCTCGGCCTGATCGCGGCCGGCGGCGCCCCGCGGGAGGTCGACCCGGGCGCTCAGGCGGCGATCCCCGCGCAGCTCGAGCTCCACCTCGGCCGGGAAGGGCAGCGGCATGTCCTCGAGGCGAGCCTGCGCGAGGTCGAAGCGGGCCTCGCCGCCCTCGCGTTCGTCGGCCACCAGGCGCCCCAGCCCGTGGAGCGTGGCCCGGCCGGCCTGGCGCATCAGCCTCGGGGCGCGCTCCCACAGGAAGGCCGCCAGGCGCAGCACATCGCGCGGGCCGAGCTCGATCAGCCCTCCGAAGGTGCGGCCCAGCTCGGGGCGCAGCTCCAGCAGCCGCCGCAGGTCGAGCTCGCCGGCCAGCGCGCCGAGCGGCAGGTGCGCGGAGAGGCGCTCGAGCATCTCCAGCGTCATGGACCAGTCGTGCCGCACCTCGATCCGGCCGGCCAGCGCCAGGAGCTCCTCCCGGCCCGCGGACAGCGCGGCCTCGTCCAGCTCGGCCGGGGTCAGGCGGCCGGCCCGCAGCGCCACCGACAGGCTGAGCGGCAGGGAGAAGTTCACCCGCACGGCCGAGAGCGGCCCGGGCCGGTCGAACGGGTTCAGCCGGTCCATCTCCGCCCCGAGCAGGGTGGTGCGCACCCGGATGGCCTGCACGTCCGCGGGCTCCAGGCGGCGGCCCTGCTGGACCTGGAACCGGCCGGCCAGCTCGAGCAGGGCCTCGATGGACGCGTCCACGTAGGCGCAGCCCGGGATGAGCTTGAAGCTGAGCGTGTCGGTGACCCAGCTCGCGCCGAAGCCCGTCAGCATCTGGGGAAGGAACTGGTGGGCGAAGCGGCTGCCGAAGCCCAGGGGGTGATCGAGGATGTCGAGCGGGCCGGTCAGCTCCCAGGAAGCCAGGGCCGCGGCCATCAGCCCGTCGCGGGCCGGCAGGGCCGCCGACAGCAGCTTGGAGTCCGGTCCCATGAAGCCCGGCCACATGGCCATGGGCGGCTGGTAGAGGGAGATGGCCATGGCGTGGGCCGTGGCGCGCGCGTCCAGCCCGAGCAGCGCGGCCCCGGCGGCGGCCGCGCCGAGCGCGTGCACGTGGGTCCAGAGCTGGCCGTTCTGCGGCCCGAAGATGACGCTCGCCCCCAGCCGGCCGCCGACCTCGTTGGCGATGATCTGGGCGCGCAGGAGCTCCCGGCCGGAGAGCCCGCGTTCCTCGGCCTGGGCCAGGCTGGCCAGCACGGCCGAGTGGCCGGTGTGGGCCAGGAACAGGTAGTCGTCGTAGTCGAGGGCCATCGAGGCGGCCGCGTTGGCCACCGTGGCCACGGTGGGGGAGCACCTGTCGGCGAACGGCAGCGCCGTGGCCCGGCCGGCCGCCCGGCTCGAGAGCGCCACCTGGCGCACGGCGCGCGCGGCGCGGGTGGTGCTGCCGGCGAAGACCGCCGCCAGCATGGACAGGAGCTGCAGCTTGGCCTTGGCTACCACGCGCGGGGGGATGTCCTCGTACCGCAGCCCGCTGGTCCAGCTCGCGATGCGTTCCAGGGTGGTGCCCATGCGGTCGCCTCCGGCCCCCCGGTGGCTCTCCGCAGCTATCGTACGCTCCTGACGCGGCGTGTCAAGGCTCGGCCCTGGCCGCCCTCCGGCGGGCCAGGTAGAGGCGCACACCGAGGAACGCGGCCACCGCGACCACGAGCAGCAGCAGGCTCCACAGGCCGAGCTCTTCCATGAAGCTCAGCACCCCGCCGATCTGGTCGGAGAAGGAGTAGCCGATCAGGATGAAGAGGACGCCGTGCAGCACCACCACGCTGGAGTCCACGGCGAAGAACTTCCAGAAGCGGTAGCGGAAGAAGCCGGTGGCCAGGTAGGTGGGCGCGCGGGTGCCGAAGAAGAAGCGGCAGCCTACGATGGCCCAGATGCCCCGCTCCAGCATGGCCGTGCGGGCCTTGCGGAAGCCCTTGGAGTGGAGGATGCGGTTGCCCAGGCCCGTGCCCGAGAGAAGCTTGAGCCCGCCCCGGCCGATCCAGTACTGGGTGACGTTGGTGGCGATGATGCCGCCCAGGATGGCCAGGCTGCCCCAGAACCAGTTCAGGAACCCCCCCGCCACGCAGGCGCCGCCCAGCAGGGTGAAGGCCTCCTCGGGCGGGGCCAGGGGGAAGACGGCCGAGAACCACACGATCAGGAACAGCCCCAGGTGCGGATTGCCGCCGAAGGGCGTGAGGAAGTCATGCACGAACGATTGGAGCAGGTCCAAGGCGTGCCGTCCGCCTTCTCCCCGGGGGCCAAGTGACCGCGATCATGCCCGTCCGGGCGCGGCCATGCAACGCTTTTCGGGAGCCCCGGGCTACTGGGCGGTGCGGCGGTAGGCCTCGAAGCGCTCGCGGATGTCCAGCACGTACTTGACCGGCTCGGTGCCCCGGCAGTAGCCGAAGCGGGCCTTGCGGGCGTGCTCCGGACGGGACAGGAGCCCCATGGCGGTCTCGGTGTTCCCGAACCACCTGGCGGGGTCGAGGCCCAGCTCGCGGGCCAGCAGGCGGGCGTCCTGCACGTGGCCCAGGCCGGCGTTATAGGCCGCCAGCGACATCCACAGGCGCGTCTCGCGGTCCAGCCCGGGCTCGAAGCGCTGCTCGAGCCAGCTCATGTACTTCACCCCGGCGTGGATGCCGCTCCGGGGATCCTCCAGATCGCGGAAGCCCAGCTCGCGCCCCGTGCGCGGCATGACCTGCATCAGGCCCCTGGCCCCGACCCACGAGCGGGCCCGGGGGTCGAAGCGGCTCTCGGTGAACATCTGCGCCACCAGCAGCCGCCAGTCGAAGCCGTACTGGCCGGCGAAGCGGCGCACCAGCCCGTCGTAGGGCGACAGGGTGCCGGTGCGGGCCGGGGACTCCAGGGCCGCGCTGCGGATGCGCTTGGGGCTCTTGAAGTACTTGTTGCGGGTGACGTTGTAGAAGGTGCCCCGGTACTCCTCGGAGAGGAAGGCGTCCAGCGCCTGGTGCAGCGCCCGGTTCTCCGGGTGCACGGCCCAGACCTTGGGCACCGGCTCGCCCAGGGCGAGGAGCGTCCTGAGGTCGTCGCGGTAGGTCAGCTCCAGGTCGACGATGCGCTGGTCGGCGAGCGTCAGGTCGTACTCCCCGCGGGCCACCCGGTCGAGGATCTCCTCGGTCTCCATCTCCTCGGGCACGGCCTGGAGCTCGAGGGCCACGCCCTGCTCCGCGAGCTTCGAGAGCTGGACCCAGTACGAGCTCGAGCGGCGCACGGCCAGCCGCCGGCCGGCGAGCGCGGCCGGCCCCTCGAGCGGCTTGTCGCCCAGGCGCCCGACCACCACCCGGCCGGTGTAGTCGTACGGCCGGCTGAAGGCCGCGCCGCTCCTGTCGCGGGCCGGGGTGGGGGTGAGGGAGGCGGCCACCACGTCTCCGCGACCGGCCAGCAGCCAGGGGATGAGATCCTCGCGGGCTGGCGGCACGACGAGCTGGACGTGCAGCCCGTGCCGCTTGGCGAACGCGCGCATCAGATCGTACTCGAAGCCCGCCAGCTCGCCGCGGTGCAGGAAGTAGTTGGTGGGGGTGTTGCGGGTCAGCACCCGCAGGAGCTTCCGGCGCGCGAGCCCGTCCAGGTCCTCGCGGTAGGCCTGGTCGGCCCCGCCCCGGACCATGGTCTTCTCCAGATACGCGTTCAGCGCTCGCAGGAGCTCGGGCGCGTCCGGGCGCACGGCCCAGGCCACCGGCCGGGCCTCGGTGAGCGGCATGGCCACGCGCAGGCCGGGCTGGTAGCGCTGCACCTCGGCGGCGATGTCGCTGTCGGCCAGGGTGAGGTCGAGCTCTCCCACCGCGACCCGTTGCAGCAGCCGCTCCGTGTCCAGGGTCTCGTCGGCGGGGACGATCTCCAGCCCGGGCACGCGGGCCCGGAGCTCGGTGAGGGTCTGGAAGTAGGACGAGGAGGCGCGCACGTGCAGCTTCCGCCCGGCGAGCTGCGGGGGCAGCTTGAGCGTGGCGTCGTCCGCCCGGGTGATCACCTGCTCGCGCACGAGCTGGAGCGGCAGGCTGAAGGCCACCTGGCGCCGGCGCTCCGGTGTCACGGTCAGGCGCGCCACGACCAGGTCGCCACGGCCGTCGAGCAGCGCGGGCAGGAGCTCCGCGTAGCGCGGCAGGTAGATGATGCGCGCCTTGAGCCCCGCGGCCTCGGCGAAGCCCGCGGCCAGGCGGCGCTCGTAGTCCAGGCTGAGATCGCCGCGCGGCAGGCGGTCGGGCTGGAGCTGCTGGGGCACCAGGATGCGCAGCACCCCCCGGCCCTCCAGCGCGTCGAGATCGCCCGTGTAGCGCGGATCCTCCGGGGCCGCCGGCTCGGGCGCCGGCGCCGGAGCCGCGCTCGGGGGCGGCGGTGGCGCGGCCGGAGGCTTCGGGTCCGAGCAGCCCGGCGCGCACGCCAGGCCGAGCAGGGCCCCCAGGACGGCGACACGGCGAGCGCTACGCATGCGGGCAGCATCCCATCGGGCCCCGCCGGGGGTCAAGGCCGGCCGGGCGGCGCCTGGCCCTTGCGAAATGCGCGGAATCTGGGAGAGTCAGGGGGGCCTCCGGCCCCTGGAAGGCGAGGTGAGGAGCATGCGCGTCTGGTTGCTGACTGCCGGCCTGCTGTGGTCCGCGGCGGCCTGGGCCGCGGGGCCCGCTCCGGGGGCGGGCCACTCGGCCAAGGAGCTGCTGGACAAGGTCGACGACCTCTACCGGGGCGCCTCCTCCCACGGCAAGATGAGCATGCGGGTGGTGACCGAGCACTGGACACGGGAGATGAAGCTCGAGTTCTGGAGCCAGGGCAAGGACCAGTCCCTGGTGCGCATCCTCGCCCCGCTCAAGGAGAAGGGCACGGCCACGCTCAAGTCGGGCAACAGCATCTGGAACTACCTGCCCAAGGTGAACCGGGTGATCAAGGTGCCCTCCTCCATGATGGGCGGCTCCTGGATGGGCAGCCACTTCACCAACGACGACCTGGTGAAGGAGAGCCGCATGGCCGAGGACTTCGATTTCGCCGTCACCTTCGAGGGGGCCCGGGAGGGCCTCGAGATCATCGAGATCACCTGCACACCCAGGCCCGAGGCGGCCGTGGTGTGGGGCAAGGTGGTGGTCGTGCTGGACCGGGCCAGCGAGCTGCCCCTGCGCTCCGACTACCACGACGAGGATCTCGAGCTGGCCCGGACGATGACCTTCGGCGAGGTGCGTCTCCTGGGCGGCCGCCGCGTCCCCAGCCTGATGCGCGTGGTGCCGGCGGACAAGCCCCGGGAGGCCACCGAGGTGCGCTACGACGAGGTCGAGTTCGATCTGGACCTGGACGCCGGTCTCTTCTCGCTGCGTTCGCTGCAGCGCTAGGATGGGGCGGATCGTGGCTGGCCTGCGCATCGCCTGGCGCAACCTGTGGCGCAATGGCCGGCGGACGGGTATCACCGCCGCGGCCATCGCGCTCAACACCGCTGTGCTGATCGTCTCCTTCGGGCTGATGCACGGCATCGTGGTGGACATGGTGCGCCAGATCACGACGATCAGCGTGGGCGACGCGCAGGTGCACGCCCAGGGCTTTCGCGCCGCGCGCTCCTTCTACAAGGCCATTCCGCCTGCCGCCCTGGATGCGCTGCTCGCCCAGGCGACGACCGCCGGTGTGCTGGCCGCCCCGCGCTCGTTCGGCTTCGGCCTGGTGTCCTCCGGACCCAAGTCGGCCGGGGCCATGTTCTGGGGGGTGGACCCGGTTGCGGAGCGGCGGGCCTTCGGGCTGCCCGGCCGGATCGCCCGGGGCCAGTTCCTGGCCGACCGCGTCGAGGGCCGCTCCTACCTCGGCCGGCCGGTGCGCGAGATCGTGCTCGGCCGCAAGCTGGCCAAGACGCTGCACGCCGAGGTGGGCAGCGAGCTCGTGGCCGTGGTCCAGGCCGGCGACGGCTCGCTGGGCAACGAGCTGTTCACCGTGACCGGGGTCCTCGCCGGGGTGGGCGAGGAGATCGATCGGGCCGGGGCCCTCGTCCACCGCCAGGACTTCGACGAGCTGTTCGTGGCGCAGGGGCGGGTGCACGAGCTCGCGCTGAGCTCGCGCGGTGCCCTGCCGGCCGAGGAGGTGGCGGCGCGCCTGGGCCCGATCTCGGCCGGGCTCGAGCTGCAGACCTGGGGGGAGCTCCTGCCCGCCATCGCGGACATGGTGAGGATGTTCGACGGCGTCATGTGGCTGTTCGCGCTGGTCTTCCTGCTGGCCGCCGGCCTGGGGGTGACCAACACCATGTTGATGGCCACCTACGAGCGCATGCGCGAGTTCGGCGTGCTCAAGGCGCTCGGCGCGAGCCCCTGGCGCATCCTCGGGGGGGTGACGGGCGAAGCCCTGCTGCTGGGCATGCTGGCCTCGCTGGCCGGGTCGTGCCTGGGTCTGGCCGGCACCTGGTACCTGACCCGCGTGGGCATCGACCTGTCGGGCGGCGGGGACCTGGTGGTGCAGGGCATGGCGATGCAGAGCGTGTGGCGCGCGTCCCTGACGCCGGCCGACGTGATCCTGCCGGTGCTGGCCATGTGGCTGGCCTGCGTGCTGGCGGCGCTCTACCCGGCGGCCAAGGCGGCCCGCATCGACCCCGTGCGGGCCATGACCCACGTGTAGGAGGCGCGCGGTGATCCTGCTCCTCAAGCTCGCCTGGCGGAGCCTCTGGCGCAACCGCCGGCGGACCCTGATCAGCGCGGCCTCAATCGGCCTGGCGCTCACGATCTCGGTGTTCTTCATCGCGCTGGCCGACGGCATGTACTCCATGATGATCGATCAGGCCGTGCGCATGCAGGCGGGCCACCTGACCCTGGAGCACGCCGAGTACCGCGACGCGCCCTCGGTGGATCTGGTGGTGGACGGGGTGCGCGCGCTCAGGGAGCGGCTGGCGGAGCTGCCCGGGGTCGAGGCCACCAAGCCCCTGGTGGTCGCCCAGGGGGTGGCCAAGAGCGGCCGCGACTCGATCGGCGTGGCCATCCTGGGGGTGGAGCCCGCGTCCGAGCGGCGCTCCTCGCCGCTGGTGGCCAAGCTGACCGCCGGCGCCTACCTGGAGGATCTCGAGGAGCGCGCCGTGGTGGTGGGAGAGGACCTGGCCGAGCGTCTGGGGGTGGGGGTGGGCAAGAAGCTGGTGCTGACCTCCAACGACGTCTCCGGGCAGCTGGTCGAGGAGCTGGTGCGGGTGAAGGGCCTCTTCGCCACCCGGGTCGAGGAGATCGACGGTTACCTGGTGCAGGTGCCGATCGGCTTCGCCCGGCGGCTCACCGGCATGGGCCCCGATCAGGCCACCCAGCTCGGTCTGGTGCTCTCGCCACCCGGGCTCGAGGACGAGGTGGCTGCGGAGGTCCGCGGGTGGCTGTCCGGCTCCCGCGCGGCGGTCCGCTCCTGGCAGGAGGTGTTGCCCGATCTGGCGGCCTACATCCGCGCCGACGGTGGCACGAACTACGTGATCAACGGCCTGATCCTGTTCCTGGTCATGTTCACCATCTTCAACACCGTCATGATGTCGGCCATGGAGCGCCAGCGGGAGTTCGCCGTGCTGCTGGCGCTGGGCACCCCGACCGGCCGCATCCAGAGCCAGCTCCTGGCCGAGTCGGCCATGCTGGCCCTGCTCGGCTGCGCCCTGGGTCTCGGGCTGGGCGGCGGGCTGGCCTACTGGTCGCAGGTCGAGGGCATCGACATCCGCCGCTTCTTCGACGAGGGGGTGACCGTCTCCGGGGTGATGGTTGACTTCGAGCTGCGGGCCCGGCTCACCTGGGGCCTGCTGGCCGGCCTGGGCGCGGCGGTGCTGGCCGCCACCCTGCTGGTCACCCTGCTGCCCATGGGGCGCGTGAAGCGCATCCCCGTGGCCGATGTCCTGCGCTGAGGATCGCCATGGAAGCCATCGTCAAGCTACGCGCCGTGAGCAAGGACTACGGGCAGGGGGCCGTGGTGGTGCACGCGCTGCGCGGGGTCGATCTCGAGATTCCGCGCGGCTCGTTCGCCGCCCTGGCCGGGCCGTCCGGCTCGGGCAAGAGCACGCTGCTCAACATCCTGGGCGGGCTCGACCGTCCGAGTTCGGGCACCATCCAGGTCGACGGCCAGGAGGTGACCCGGCTCGGCCGGGCGGAGCTCGCGCGCCTGCGCCTGCGGAAGATCGGGTTCGTGTTCCAGGCCTACAACCTGCTGCCGGTGCTGACCGCCTACGAGAACGCCGAGTACGTGCTGCTGATGCAGGGCGTGCCGGCCGCCGAGCGCCGCCGGCGAGTGCTGGAGCTGCTCGGGCAGGTGGGCCTGGAGGGGCTGGAGCGGCGCTTCCCGCGTGAGCTGTCCGGGGGCCAGCAGCAGCGCGTGGCCATCGCCCGGGCCATCGCCGCCGAGCCCGCCCTGGTGCTGGCCGACGAGCCCACGGCCAACGTGGACTCGGCCACGGGCGAGGCGCTGCTCGATCTCATGGCGCGGCTGAACCAGGAGCGCGGGGTGACCTTCCTGTTCTCCACCCACGACCGGGCGGTCATGCGCCGCGCCCGCCGGCTGATCCGGCTGAAGGACGGCGCCGTGGCCTACGATGGCCCCGCGGAGGCAGTGGATGAGGCCGACGGGGTTCGCTGAGACTTGCCTGCTGGGCGGGCTGCTGGGCGCCACGCTGCTCTGGCCGGCGCCCGCGCGCGCCCTGTGGGGTGATACCCAGGGCCCGGTGGGGCTCGAGGGCAGCGTGCGTGCCACCACCGCCGCGGCCGTGCTGTACGACCACCCGCTGTTCGGCCAGGGCGCGGACGGTGGGGCGAACAGGGCCGACGGGCTGGGCCAGCTGCTGCTCCGGCTGGTGTGCGCCGGTCGGCCGCTCGACTGGCTCGCCTTCGAGGTGCACGGCCTCCAGGAGGTGGGGCTCCAGAGCGGTGGCCAGTCCGGGCTCGGGTTCCCCGGCGCCGGCGGAGGCGCCGCCGGCCGCTACCGTGCGTGGGACGGGCGCTGGGCTTGGGGCGAGGAGGGCGACGTGACCGCGGCGCTGAGCCTCGACCGGCTGGCCGTCAGGCTCTCCACCGCCTACTTCGATCTGACCCTCGGCCGGCAGGCGATCTCCTTCGGCAAGACCTACTTCTGGAACCCGCTGGACGTATTCCAGGGGTTCGATCCGCGCCAGTTCGATCGCGACTACAAGCCGGGCGTGGACGCCGCCCGCCTGGACGTGCCGCTGGGCGACACGGCGGGCCTCACCCTGGTGGGAGCGTTCGGGCGCTCGCCGTCCCGCGACGCCATCCTGCTCGATCCACCCGGGGCGCGCACCCGGGTGGTGGAGGAGGTGGGGGTCGACTGGTACGGCTCGGCCGTGCTGCTGCGGGCCTACGCCACCTTCTGGGACTGGGACTTCACCCTCCAGGGCGGCAAGGTGTACGGCGGCTACCAGGTGGCCGGGGGCCTGGCCGGGGAGCTCGGGCCGCTCGAGGTGCGCGCCGAGGGGGGCTACCACTTCGCCCTGGACGGGCCGGTCGAGCTGTTCCCGGCCCCCAGCCACGGCAGCGCGGTGGCCGGGCTCGGGCACACCTTCGACTGCAGCCTGAGCCTGCAGCTCGAGTACCTCTACAACGGCGCCGGCGCACCGGGCGAGCTGCTCACCGCGCTGCTACGCGTGGCGGACGGGAACGCGCTCCACCTGGGCACCCACCTGCTCGGCCTGTCGGTGAGCTACGAGCTGACCGGGCTGGTCAAGGGCTCGCTGGCCTTCCTGGTGTCCGCCTCGGACGGCTCCAGCCTGCTGCAGCCTGGCCTCAGCGCGAGCGTGTCCGACGAGGCGGAGCTGGTCGCGGGCGCGCTGATCGCCTTCGGCGCCCGGCCGACCGGGCCGAGCGCGCTCCAGCCCGGGCTGCAGAGCGAGTTCGGCACCTACCCGAACTTCTATTACCTGGAGTTCAAGTACTACTTCTGAGGCTGGACGGCGGCCAGGGCCGCCTGCTGGGCCTCGAGCAGCCGGCGGGCGCCCTGGGCGGCCAGCTCCAGCATGGCGTCGAGCTGGGCGCGCTCGAACGGCTGGCCCTCAGCCGTGGCCTGCACCTCGACCAGGCGGCCCTGGTCGTCCAGCACGAAGTTGGCGTCCACCTGGGCGCGGTGGTCCTCGTCGTAGCAGGGGTCGAGCACGGCCTGGCCGTCCACCAGCGCGCAGGAGATCGCCACGAGCTGGCGCGTGAGCGGCGTCCGGGCGAGCTGGTGATCGTGGACCAGCCTGTCGAACGCCAGGCGGGCGGCCAGCCAGCCGCCGGTGATGGAGGCCACGCGCGTGCCGGCGTCCGCCTGCAGCACGTCGCAGTCGAGGGTCAGGGTCCGCTCGCCCAGCGCCGCGAGGTCCACGGCCGCCCGCAGCGCCCGCCCGATCAGCCGCTGGATCTCGGTGCCCCGGCCGCCCGGCGCGCGCGCGCCGCGGTTGGGCACGGCGCCGGGCAGCATGGCGTACTCGGCGGTCAGCCAGCCCCGACCCTTGCCCTTCATCCAGCCCGGCACGCCGTCGGAGATGGACGCCGCGCACAGCACCTTGGTCTGGCCGAGCTCGATCTGCACCGAGCCGGCCGGGTCCTTCTGCACGCCGGTCAGGATCCTGACCGGCCGGAGCTCGTCTGGCCTGCGTCCGTCGGGTCGCGTGCTCGCCATGCGGGCCCTCCTCGGTGGTGCCTGGGACCTTACCCGGCCCGCGCGGGGACGGCAAGCCCCGCGGGCGTCGGGTTGACCGTGACAGCGTGGACCGCGATACTCGAGGCGGCGGGGCTCGTCACGGCGCGGGGCCCGGATCGGGCCGGCGCGCACCGCCCGCCGCCCGCGCGGATGCCCGTCTGCAGGAGGACGTGAAGCCCATGGCGGCCCAGCCGAAGGCGATCAGGCGGATCCTGGCCGGGACCGACTTCTCCCGCCCGGCGTCGCAGGCGGTGCTCCGCGCGGTGATGCTCGCGGCCGAGCACTCGGCGGATCTCGAGATCGTCCACGTCGCCCCGCGCGTGGACCGCGCCCGACTCAGGCGGCTCGGCCTCGGTGGCCTGGCGGGCGCCTGCGCGGGCGAGCTGTGTGCGGCGCGCCTGGCCCAGGCGCAGGACCTCGCCTACTCGCGGGGCGTGACCGCCACCGTCAGGCTGCTGAAGGGTGGCGCCCCCGCGGCGCTGACGCGGGAAGCTGCGCGCCTGTCCGCTGACCTCGTCGTGCTCGGCTGCCGCGGGGAGCGCTCGCTGAAGGACGCGCTCATCGGCACGACGGCCGAGCGGGTCCTGGAGCGCTGGCGCGGCGACACCCTGGTGGTGAAGCGCGCGCCGCGGGAGGACTACGGGACGATCCTGGCCTGTGTGTCGCTCGCGCCCGTCTCGTGCTCGGTGTTGAGGTCCGCGGTGGCGCTGTCCGGGCAGGCCCGTTTCCACGTCCTGCATGCCTACGAGCCGCTGTTCGAGCTGAAGCTCCTCAGCCATCAGGCGTCCGGGCAGACCCTCGCGGCGTACCGCGCGGCGGCGAAGGCCGAGGCCATCCAGGGCCTGGCCGAGCTGCTCGCGCGCTGCCCGCTTCCGGGCGATCGACGCCTCGAGCTCCACGTCCGGTACGGAGGGTACGGGGGGCCCGCGACCATGATCCCGGGCGCGGCCGTGCGTCACGGCGCGGACGTCATCGTCGTGGGGAAGAACCAGTCGAGGCTCGAGGGGCTCTTCCTGGGCGGCATCACCAAGCAGGTCGTCCGCGCCGCCCGCGCGGACGTTCTCGTCGTGGACCCCGGCTGAGTCGAGCCGCCGCTCAGGCCTCGGTCGACGGCGGCGCGGGCGGGGCCGTGCCGTAGAGCCGCGCGCGGACGGCGCTGCGCTGATCCGCCTGCGCCCCGCCGTCGGTCAGCTGATCGGCGGTCATCGCCTCGACGAGCGCCACGCCGACCTCGGCCTCGCCCGCCGCCACCACGCTGGCCCCCGCGCGCCTGAGCGCCGGCGCGTCGCGCAGGTGCGTGCAGCGCACCAGGACGCGCAGCTCCGGGTTGAGCATGCGCGCCTGCCGGATGATCTCCGCCGCGTCCTCGACGTCCGCGCTCAGGATGAGGCTCCCGGCCGTGGCGATGCCGGCCTCCTCGAGCGTCCCCGGCCGCAGCACGTCGCCGTACAGGGCGGCCAGCCCCTCGGACTTCAGCGCACGCACGGTGTCGAGGTTGAGGTCGATCACCGTGACCGCCGCGCCGCGGTCGCTGAGGAGCCGATGGACGATCTTGCCGACCGGGCCGTAGCCCACCAGGATGCAGCGGCTCCTGTCGACCGCGGGGCGCTCGCCGGGGGGCGCCGGCGCCAGCGTGGGCGCCGAGGACGAGAGCCTGCGCGCCACGCGGTAGATCGTCGGGTTGAGGGAGATCGAGAGGATGGAGACCGCGACCAGCGCGTTCCAGCCCGCGTCGTCGAGCAGCCCGAGCTGCCGCGCCACCGTGCCCAGGATGAAGCTGAACTCGCCCACCTGGGAGAACGCGGCCCCGACCGGCACGGCCGTGGCCAGCGGCACACCGAGCAGCCGCACCGTCCCCAGGGCCACCAGCGGCTTGACGATGACCACCACGGCGAGGACGACGGCGATCAGCAGGGGGTTCTGCACCAGGCTGCGCGGATCGAAGAGCATGCCCACGGAGACGAAGAAGAGCACGGCGAAGGCGTCGCGCATCGGCACCGCGTCGCCCGCGGCGCGGGCCGCGAACTCGGAGCGGCCCACCGCCAGCCCGGCCAGGAACGCGCCCAGGGCCATCGAGACGCCGAAGACCTCGGCCGAGCCGACCGCGATGCCGACCGCCAGCACCAGCACGGCCAGGGTGAAGAGCTCGCGCAGGCGGGTCTTCTCGATCCGCTCGAGGGCCCAGGGGATCACCCACCTGCCCAGGACGACCACGACCGCGACGAGCCCGACGACCTTCAGGCCGGCCAGGCCGAGCGCCGCGCCGGAGCTGTGCTCCCCGGCGCTCGGGCCGAACAGGATGGGCAGCAGCAGCAGCAGGGCGACCGTCAGCAGGTCCTCCACCACGGTCCAGCCGATCGCGATGTGCCCGATCGTCGCGTGCAGGTCATGGCGCTCGGCCAGCACCAGGGCCATCACCACGGTGCTCGCGACCGAGATGCCCATGCCCAGGATGATCCCCGAGGTCCAGCTCCAGCCGAACAGCCGCAGCGTCGCCGCCAGCACGAGCGTGGACAGCGTGCTCTGGATGAGCGCCCCCGGGATGGCCACGCGCCAGACCGCCAGGAGCTCGCGCAGCTGGAACCGCAGCCCGACGCCGAACAGCAGGAGGATGACGCCGATCTCCGCGAACTGCTCGGCGATGGCCCGATCCGCCACGAAGCCGGGGGTGAACGGTCCGACGAGCACCCCGGCCAGCAGGTATCCGACGATGGGGGACAGCTTGAGGCGGTGGGCCAGGAAACCGAGCGCCAGGGCCCCGGCCAGTCCGCCGGTGAAGGTCAGGAGGATTCCGAGGTCATGCATGGGCGACTCCTGCGGCCTCCCTCTCCGCCTCGGCCGACGGGTGGCTGGCGCGCGGGGCGGATCCTGGCCACGATAGCACCTCGCCTCGTTTTTGGAAGAGCGTCGGCCTGGCCCGCCCGGGCCTGGCGATGGCGGGCAGGCTCCACCGCGAGGGCGGGCCGCGAAGCCGGTTGACCGGTGTAGGGGGGCATGCTACTCCTCCCTGCGACTCATCGGGAGGTCGCGCCGTGCTCACCCACTCCGAGGCCCTCGCGCTCGTCGAAGAGAAGATCCAGAACCTCAACCTGCGCCGACACATGCTGGCCACCGAGGCGGTCATGCGGGCGCTGGCCCGCAGGCTCGGCCAGGACGAGGAGCTGTGGGGGCTGACCGGCCTGGTGCACGACATCGACCTCGAGTCCGGGGGCGCCGACCCCGCGCAGCACGCCCTGCTGGCGGCGGGCTGGCTGGAGGGCAAGCTCCCGACCGAGGCGGTGCAGGCCATCCGCGCCCACAACGGCGAGCACCTGGGGCTCACCCGGTCCACGCCGCTCGAGCACGGGCTGGCCGCAGCCGAGACGCTCACCGGGCTGGTGACCGCCGCGGCGCTCATCCTGCCGTCGAAGAAGATCGCGGACCTCAAGGCGAAGAGCGTGCTGAAGCGCATGAAGGAGCCGCGCTTCGCGGCCGGCGCGAACCGCGAGATCATCCGCGAGAGTGAACGCCTGGGGGTGCCCGTGGATGGGTTCATCGAGCTGGGCGTGGAGGCCATGCGCGCCATCGGGCCCGCCCTCGGCCTGTGAACCAGGCGGCAGTTGTGCGCGCGGGCAGGGTGCGGGTAGACTCGGGGGAGCGAGGAGCGGGCGCGGATGTCCAACCAGCACAAGGCGTTGTTCGTCATCAACATGCTGCGCGACTACCTGGACGAGGGCGCCCCGCTCGAGATCCCGCCCGGGCGCTGGATCATCGAGAACATCGCGGGCGAGATCCGCTACGCCCGCGAGAAGGGTCGGCCGGTCATCTACATCTGCGACGCGCACGAGCCCGACGATCCGGAGTTCGAGCACCTGCCGCGGCACGCGGTCAAGGGCACGCGCGGGGCCGAGGTGATCGACGCGCTGGCCCCCCAGCCGGGCGATCACCTGATCGCCAAGGTGAGCTACTCCGGGTTCTTCCGCACCGGGCTGGAGAAGCTGCTGGACGAGCTGGACATCGACGAGGTGCTGCTGTGCGGGCTGCCGACCAACATTTGCGTGCTGTACACGGCGGTGGACGCGCTCCAGCGCGGCATCCGGGTGATCGTGCCGGAGACCTGCGTGGCGGGCCTGACCGAGGGCGACCACAAGTTCGCGCTGCGGCAGATCAACGAGATCCTCAAGCCCACGCTGCGAGACTGACGGCGAGAGGGAGGTCCCATGGAACGCATCGGACGCTGGATGTGGACGGTCGCCGGGCTCGCGCTGGCGCTCTTGCTCTCGGCCTGCGACGGCGGGGGAGGCCAGCAGGTCGGCTGCGTCACCAACGATGACTGCGACGTGGGCCAGGTGTGCGTGGGCCGGAACTGCCAGTACCCCGAGGACAGCGGGGTGCGCACCTGCACGAATGAGCTGCAGTGCTTCATCGGGGAGCGCTGCCTGGACGGCGTGTGCACCCTGGTGACCGAGGAGCCGCAGGAGGAGCCCGACGGCTCGAGCGGCGACGGGGACGGCGAGGGCGGGGACGACGGCGCCCAGGATGACGGCGACGGCGAGGGCGGCGACGACGGGGTCACGCCCGAGGACCAGGACCAGCGCGACTTCTCCCGGCTGAACTTCACCCTGGCCGTGCGGCCGACCGGCGCGGGCGGCGCCGCCAGCGTGTGCCTGGACGGGCTGCACCCCACCGCCAACGCGGGACCCAGCCTGCCCAGCTCCACGCTGGTCAACGGCGTCACCCTGACCGGCCAGGTGCGCGCCGGCGGCAGCCCGCTCACCGGCGCGCGGGTGAGCGTGCTCCACGCGCGGCCGGACTGCGTGCCGCCCACGGCCACGACCGACGGCAGCGGCTTCAGCCTGTACCTGCCGCCGGGCGGCCCGTACGACCTCCAGGCGGTGGCCGCCGACGGCCGCGTGGGCTACGCGCGGGTGGCCAACCTGCAGGGCAACGCCGCGCAGAACATCGATCTCCCGGCCACGGCCGCCCTGGTGGGCGGACCCGTCTACGAGACCGGCGTGCCGGCGGTCAACGGCTGGACCGTGCAGGCCTGGTACCGCACCGGCGCGAACGCGGGGCGGCTGGCCCACGCGGGCGTGCAGAACGGGCCTCCGGCATCAGCGGACGGTGAGTTCAGCCTGCCGCTCGAGGAGGGGCCGGCCTACGACCTCCTGGGCCTGCCGCCGGGCATCAGCGCCTTCCCCATGCAGCTGCTGTACGAGGACGTGTGCCACCCGGGCCAGGCCTGCGCCTCGACCAACCTGGGCAGCGCCCGGCTGAAGGACGGCTTCAGCCTGCTGGGCCGGGTGAGCACCGCGGCCGGCACGGGCGCGGCCGGCAGCCTGCTCGAGCTGGTCAAGTCGACCGACTCCCGCCTGGCGCTCTCGCCCTCGGCCGGCTCGGACGGCATCTACAGCGTGCTGCTCCGGCCGGGGCAGTGGCTGCTGACCGTGGTGCCCTCGGGCGCTGCCTTCCAGCAGGGCGCGCTGGTGTACGTGGTGCCCAGCCAGTCCATCGTCAGCGCCGACGTGACCAAGAACATCTCGCTCGGCCTGGGCGAGATGCTGACCTTCGTCGGCAGGGTGACCGACGCCCAGGGGGCGGGCCTGGCCGGGTTGCAGGTGAAGCTGCTGGTCAACGAGCAACCCATGGCCGAGGGCTCCTACACCGGCTGCGACGAGGCCTGGACCACCACCGAGGCCGACGGGACCTTCCGGGTGCGCTGCAACGTGGCCCCGCCCTGAGGCCCGCCCTGCCACCGCTCCTCCGGACCCGCTCCACCTCAGGCGAGGCCCCCGATGGGACACCATGAACACCGAGAGCACGCCCCGCGCAGCGTGGGCGTCGGCCTGGTCACCGTCTCGACCTCCCGCTCCCCGGCCGAGGATCGCAGCGGGCCGGTCATGGCCGAGCTGCTGCAGGCCGCCGGCCACGGGGTGATCGAGCGCCGCCTCGTCCAGGACGGCCTGGAGCCCGTCCGCCGGGCCGTGCGGGAGCTGCTGGCGCTGCCCGGGGTGCAGGTCGTGCTGCTGTCCGGCGGCACGGGCATCACCCGCGAGGACCTCACCCTCCAAGCCCTGGAGCCGCTGGCCGAGCTGTGGTTGCCCGGGGTGGGGGAGCTCTTCCGCCAGCTGAGCTACGCCGAGATCGGCACGGCCGCCATGCTGTCGCGCGCGGCCGCCGCGGTGTGCGTCGCCGCGGATGGGCGGCGGGTGCTGGTGGTCGCGCTGCCGGGCTCGCCGGCCGCGGTGCGCCTGGCGCTCGAGAAGGTCCTGCTGCCCGAGCTCGGGCACCTGGTGTTCGAGCTGAACCGCTGAGCGTGAGGAGGCGAGCGGCGATGGCGAGCGACGCCCCGGACGAGGCCGACCGCGCCAGGCTGGAGGAGATCCAGGCGCTGCGCGTGCGCTTCGGCGAGCAACTCCTGCTGCTCGCCCACCACTACCAGCGGCCCGAGGTGGCCGCGCTGAGCGATCGGCTGGGCGACTCCTACGAGCTGGCGCGCCACGCCCGTGAGGCCGCGCGCGCCCGCTTCATCCTGTTCTGCGGCGTGCGCTTCATGGCCGAGGCGGCCGAGGTGCTGCGCCGGGACGGGCAGGTGGTCATCCACCCCGCGCCCGAGTCGGGCTGTCCGCTGGCCGACTACGCCAGCGCCGGGTCCGTGGCCGAGGCCCTGGCGGCGCTGGAGGCCGTGCGCGGCCGGGACGGGGTGATGCCGCTGGTGTACATGAACTCCTCCGCCGAGCTGAAGGCCCTGGTGGGCCGGCGCGGGGGGGCGGTGTGCACCTCGTCCACCGCCCCGCGGGCCTTCGGCTGGGCGCTCGCGGCGCGCGGGGCGCTGCTCTTCCTGCCGGACGAGCACCTGGGCCGCAACACGGCCCGCGGGCTGGGGCTCACCGGCGCGGACGTGGCGCTGTGGGATCCGGACTCCCCGGGCGGCGGCCTGGCCGAGGAGCGGCTCGCCCGGGCCCGGGTGCTGCTGTGGAAGGGGCACTGCCACGTGCACACCGCCTTCACCGTGGAGGACGTGGCCTACACCCGCGCCCGGCTGCCCGGGGCGCGCATCCTGGTGCACCCCGAGTGCCCCGAGCCGGTGGTGCTGGCCGTGGACGGCGCCGGCTCGACCGCCTTCCTGGTGCGCGAGGCCCGCGCCGCGGCGCCGGGCAGCACGCTCGTCATCGGCACCGAGGTGAACCTGGTCTCCCGCCTGGCGCGCGAGCTGCCCGATCGCACCATCCTGCCGCTGCGGCGCTCGCTGTGCGGCAACATGTTCAAGGTGAGCCTGGCCCGGGTGCTGGACGCCCTGCGGGCGCTGCCGGACGCGGAGCCGGTCCGCTTGCCCGAGGAGGTCCGGCGCGACGCCCGGGCGGCCCTCGATCGCATGCTCGAGCTCTGAGCCCGAGAAGGAGGAACTGCGATGCTGACCTCGTGCGCGGCCGCTGCCCTGCTGGCCCTGGCCGCGGCCCCCTCCGCGGCACCCGTGACCCACCCCTTCGGCTGGGAGGACATGTTCGGCATGCTGCGGTTGGGCGATCCCCAGCCCTCGCCGGACGGCGCCCGGGTGCTGTTCACCCGCACCAGCTACGACGTCGAGGAGAACCGCGCGAACGCCGATCTGGCCTGGGTGGAGATCGGCAGCGGACGGGTGCGCCGGCTGACCACGGCCGCCGGCCCGGATCTCAACGGCCGCTGGAGCGCGGACGGCAGGTCCATCCTGTTCCTGTCCGCCCGCTCCGGCTCCATGCAGCTCTGGCGGCTGCCGGCCGACGGTGGCGAGGCCGAGCAGCTCACCCGCCTGCCCCTGGACCTGGAGGGCTTCGAGCCCTCGCCCGACGGCGGGCGGGTGCTGTTCTGGACGTTCGTGTTCCCCGACTGCAAGGATCTGGAGTGCACGGCCAAGCGCCTGGAGGAGCGGGCCGCGAGCAAGGTGCAGGCCAGGGTGTTCGAGCGCACCTTCGTACGCCACTGGGACACCTGGATGGACGGGCGCCGCCAGCACCTGTTCGTGCTGCCGCTGGCCGGCGGGGCGCCCGTGGATCTCACCCAGGGCTGGGACCAGGACGCGCCCACGCGCCCCTTCGGCGGCGCGGACGAGCTGGACTGGTCGCCGGACGGCAAGCGGGTGGCCTTCGCCTCCAAGCCCTCCAAGGACGAGCCCTGGACGACCAACGTCGAGCTGTACCTGGCCCCGGCCGACGGCAAGGCGCCACCCAGGCTGCTGACCGCCGACAACCCGGCCTGGGACACCCACCCGCGCTTCAGCCCCGACGGGGGCCGCCTGGCCTACCTGGCCATGGCGCGCCCCGGCTTCGAGGCCGACCGGTTGACCATCCAGGTGCTCGACCTGGCGGGCGGGAAACGCACCGCCGTGGCGCCGGGCTGGGATCGCTCGCCCACGCAGCTGGTGTGGGCCGCGGACGGCAAGACGCTGTACGCCGCGGCCGAGGAGCACGCGCGCGGGAAGATCTTCTCCGTGGAGCTCGCCGGCGGCCGGGTGCGGCCGTTGGTCGAGGAGGGCACGAACGGCTCGCTGGCGCTCTCCCGGCTCGGCGCGCTGGTCTTCGCCCGCTCGCGCATGACCCACCCGGCCGAGCTGTTCGCCTACGACCCGGTGCGCGGCCAGGTGCGCCAGCTCACGCGAGAGAACGAGGCCCGGCTGAAGAGCGTCGAGCTGTCCGCGCCCGAGGAGCTGTGGTTCGAGCACGAGGGGCGCCGGGTGCACGCCTGGCTGCTGAAGCCGGTGGGCTTCCAGAAGGGTAAGAAGTACCCGCTGGCCTTCCTGGTGCACGGCGGGCCGCAGGGCTGCTGGGAGGACAACTTCCACTACCGCTGGAACCCGGAGTTCTATGCCGGGGCCGGCTACGCCACCCTGGCGGTCGACTTCCGCGGCTCGACCTCCTACGGGCAGGCCTTCACCGACGCCATCCGCGGGGACTGGGGCGTGGGCCCCTACTCCGATCTGATGGCCGGGCTGAAGCACGCCCTGGCCAGCGCGGACTACATCGATCCCCAGCGCATGTGCGCGCTAGGCGCCTCCTTCGGCGGCTACATGATCAACTGGATCGCCGGGCAGGAGCACCCCTTCCAGTGCCTGGTCAACCACGACGGCGACTTCGACCTGGTGGGGGCCTACTTCAACACCGAGGAGCTGTGGTTCCCGGAGTGGGAGATGCTCGGCACGCCCTGGGAGAGGCGCGAGGTGTACGAGCGCAACTCGCCCTCGCGCTTCGTGGAGCGCTGGAAGACCCCCATGCTGGTGGTGCAGGGCGCGCTCGACTTCCGGGTGATCGAGAGCGAGGGCCTGAGCACCTTCAACGCCCTGCAGCGCCGGGGTGTGCCCTCGAAGCTGCTGTACTTCCCCGACGAGAACCACTGGGTGCTGAAGCCGCAGAACTCCCGGCTGTGGCACGCCACCGTCCTGGAGTGGCTGGACCGCTGGACGGGCACGCGGCGCCCGCGCTGACAGGCGCCTCAGCCCGCCTCGGTCACCGACAGCTTCTCGTTGGCCTCGCGCAGCCGGTGGGTCAGCACCCGGATGATGCCGTGGGCGATCTCGATCTTCTCCGACATCAGCTCGAAGAAGTCCTCCCGCTCGACCTTCAGGCAGGTGACGTCGCTCTGGGCGGTGACCGAGGCGGAGCGCGGCTCGTGGTCGAGCAGCGCCATCTCGCCGAAGGCGTCGCGCTCCCCAAGCTTGGAGATCTCCCGGCCCAGGCGGTGGACCTGCACCTGGCCTTCGATGATCAGGAACAGGGAGTCGCCCATCTCGCCCTCCTGGATGATCAGCTCCCCCTGCTCGAAGCTGACCTCCTGGGCGATGCCGGCGATCTGGGCCAGATCCTCGCCGGGGATCTTGGCGAAGAGATCCACCGACTTGAGGAAGAGTACCTTCTCGACGGTCGAGATCACGGCGTGGCTCCCTGGGGCCCGAGCCTAGGTTCCGCTCGGTACCTCGTCAACGAAAAAGTCTGCCGGGCCCTGGGCGCGCACGGCGGCCACGGCGGCCCCCAGCAGCGTGGCCCAGCCCGGGTTGGGCGAGCACAGAATGGCGGCGCCCGACGCGCGCGGCAGGGCCCGCTCGCGGGCGGTGCGCAGCAGCGCCTTCTTGAAGAAGCGCCAGGAGCTGGCGAACCCTCCGCCCAGGATGACCGAGCGGGGGTTCAGCACGTTGAGCAGCGCCGCGATCCCCAGCCCCAGCAGCGCGCCCTGGGACTCCCACAGGCCGAGCGCCTGGGCGTCGCCGGCCGCGGCCAGATCGGCCAGCTCCTCGGGCAGGGCCGGGAGCTCGTCGCCGGCCGCGCGCCGCGCGGCCAGGATGGACCGCAGCGCCCCGCCGCCCGCGTGCGCCTCCCAGCAGCCTCGCAGGCCGCAGGAGCAGACCTGACCGTCGGTGAACAGCGGCAGGTGCCCGGCCTCCAGGGCGGTGTGGCCGGCGCCCCTCAGCAGGCGTCCCTCGTGCACGTAGCCGCAGGAGATACCCGTGCCGAGCACCAGCCCGAGCAGGTGGTCCTGGCCGCGCGCGGGCCCGAAGGCGCAGAACCCGAGCGTGGCGGCGTTGCCCTCGCTCTCCACGGTGACCGAGCGTTCGAAGGAGCGGGTGAGCGGGTCGCGCACGTCCACGCCCACCCAGCTCGGCGTGGCGGAGGAGACGATCACCCCGTCCTCCGGGCTGACCGAGCCCGGCACCGCGCAACCCACGGCCACCGGGTCCTTGGTGCGCAGCCCGCCGCGCTGCAGGACCTCGCGGCAGGTCTCGACCAGGGCCCCGGACACGCCGGCGGCGCCCGAGGCCAGCGGGGTGGGGCGGGAGATGATGCAGGTGAGCTGGCCGCGCGGATCGACCAGCGCCGCCTTGACGTTCGTCACGCCCACGTCGATGGCCATGGCGAATCGTCCGCCCATCGACCGCCCCCTGACCGCGCTCAGAAGTTGTACTCGGGGTTGTTGGAGTCGAAGTCCTTGGCGGTCAGGCCCGGGTTGAGCTTGACCTCCTTGTACTCGAACTCCTCGTACACCTTGCCGTTCCAGTCCCAGATGCGCGCCCGGATGGGCAGCTTGGTCTCCTTGTCCAGGAAGAACTCGGCCCGCTTGCCGTAGTAGCGCGGGATGAAGATCTTGTCGCCCTCATCCGGATCGTCGGGATCCTCGAGCTCCTTGTTGGTGTACAGGATCAGGTACATGTCCTGCATGGTGCGCTCGGAGATGTTCCACAGCGTCTCGTCGTCTTTGGCCACGGTGTAGTAGCCGCCCATGGGGAAGCTCGCGTCGATCTTCCAGGTCGGCCGGCCGCCCACGTCACCGCCCTCGGCGACCTTGAACTCGCCCTCGCCGCGCTTGTGCGCCAGGGACAGGTTGATCTCGGCCAGCTTGATGGTGTTCTCCAGGCCGAAGTGGACCACCGGGTGGTGGTTGTTCTCCATGGCCATGCCGCCGCGGGGGTCGAGGTTCACGGTGACGTCGGGGAACGAGCCCTTGTGCACCCGGACCTCGTTGTCGTTCGCCCCCTGGATGAAGATCACCTCCCGGCCCACGTAGGGCTCGAGGAACTTGATGTACACCTTGAAGGGCCGGGCGAACTTGAAGCGCATGACCTCCTTGCGCAGCACCCCGTCCTTGAAGCGCTCCTGCTTGGTCATGTGGGCGGTGTAGTCCTGGACCTTGCCGATGGCCTCCTTGGCCTGGGCCAGCAGCTCGTCCACCGTGGGCAGGCCGGGCGCGGCGGGCTCCGCGCTGGCGGCCGGCGCGGCCGCTGCCGGTTCCTCGGCCAGGGCCCGGGGGGCGGTCAGCAGACACAGCAGGCTCAGGCCGGATGCAAGTACGAAGCTCAGGGCGCGCATCACTCGGGACCTCCGCGTGGCGGTTGGGATCTGGGTCAGGACGCTATCACAGCCGCGCGCGGGGTGCCAAGCCGACCCGCGCCTCCAGGATCGACGCGCCGGGGCGGGGCCTCATTCAGCCGCGGGCAGGGCGCACAGGAAGCGCACCGCCAGCTGCACCCGTGGGTGCGGATCGTCGCACAGGGACGCGAGCGCCCGGGCGGTGCCCTCCGCCGGCTGGAGGCGCTCGAGGCAGAAGGCGGCCGACTCCCGCACCAGCGGCGAGGAGTGCCTGAGGAGCGCGCGGGCCATCGGCTCCAGGGCGGTCTCCCGCCGCCGGCGCGCCACGTCCAGGGTGCAGGCCATCAGCCAGGCGTCCTGGCCGGCCAGCAGCTCCTGCAGCCAGCCGAGCGGGCTGCGGTGCAGGATGGGGAAGAGCTGGTCGCCCAGCCCGCGCAGCGCGCGGCGGTCGCGGGCCTCGAGCAGCGGCAGCAGGCAGCGACGCGTCTCGGGCTCGGCCGTGGCCTCCAGCACCTCCAGGGCGTTGGCGCGCACGCTGGTCACCGGGTTGGCCAGGTTGCGGTGCACGGCCTCCAGGGAGCGGCCCGGGTGCAGCAGCCGCAGCAGCTTGAAGATGCGTTCGATGCACTCGGACTGGCGCCGCTCCAGGCCCTCCTGGAGCAGCGGGGCCTGGAGCTCCTCCAGCTCGGCCGCGGTGGTCAGCAGCTGGTAGGCCAGCTTCAGCTCCCGGTGCAGCGCCCGCCGGAGCATGGCCAGATCGCGGCGCAGGCGGGGCTCGCGCTGGTGCAGGTGAACCATGGCCTCCAGGAGCCTCGCGCGCAGGCAGTCGTCCTCGGCGTCCAGGCTGCCGGCCAGCACGTCCATGGCGAGCTGGTCGCCGACCCGCGCCAGCACCTGCGGCACCGCCCGGCGGAGCTCGACGGACTCGCGCGGGTTGGTCAGCAGGGTGCGGAGCGTGGGGGTCAGCCCGGGGCCGTGGGCGGCCAGCGCCAGGGTGGCGGCCCGGCGGGTCTTGGGATCCTCGAGCCGGTGGATCAGCGGCAGCACGAGCTCCGGGCTCCTGAGCAGCCCGGCCGCCCGGACCGCCTCCAGGCGCACGTCCAGGACGGGGTCCGCCAGGAGCGGCATGAGGCTGCGGAAGAAGGAGCGCACCTCCACCTTGCCCACGGCCCAGGCGCCTGCCTGGCGGTGGCTGGGCTCCGCGGAGCCCAGCAGCGCCTTCAGCGTCTCGGCGGCCAGCACGATGCCGTCCAGGCCACCGTAGCGCATCAGCCCCACCACGGCGCTGGCGCGCACCTGGACCGAGTCGTCCAGCAGCAAGGGCTCCACCGCGCCCATGGCGCGATCCTTGATCGCCACGCACACCACCCGGACCGCCTCGGCGCGCACCCCCTCGTCGGTGTCGCCCAGCAGCTTGAGCGCGCCGCCCAGGTGGGCCGTGGCGCCGTCGGCGCCCACCTGGCGCAGGGCCTGGACCCGGACCTGGCTGGAGCCGTGCTGCAGCAGGCGCCCGAGCTCGCTGGACCAGTCGCGGTTGCGCACGAAGGGCAGCATCTCCAGGGCGTGCAGCACGTTGTGCTCGTCCTCGTCGGCCAGGGTCTGCTCGAGGGCCGCCACGGTCTGGGAGTCGCTGATGGCGAAGGTGGACTCCCCGAAGTGGATGCGCCGCTGGCGCAGCGTCGCGACCAGCGAGCTCAGGTACTCGCGCTTGAGCCCGAGCAGCAGGCCCACCCAGCCGAGGCACAGCAGCACCACGCCCACGCCCAGCCACTGCACGCGGTGCCCGAACAGCGGACCCAGCCAGGCGATCAGCAGCCCGCCCAGCCCCTGTGCCAGCGGCTTGAGGATGCCGTCGATGAACGCCTTGGCGCGCCCGCGCAGGCGGCCCGGCACGGGCAGGTAGAGGATCTGGTGGGTGGCGTCGTGCACCGTGTAGCGCAGCACCTGGTCCGAGCCGCGCACCGCCGCGGCCGCGAGCAGCCCGGGTACGAGCAGCAGGCCGAAGCTGCCGGCCAGCAGGCTGAGCGGCAGCAGCAGCAGGCCGGCGATCACCCCGAAGCGCTGCAGCAGCCGGCCGGTGACCAGGACCTGCAACCCCAGGCTGAGCAGGCCGGTGATCGCGTAGAACCAGCCCAGGAAGCTCGAGAGCTGATCCTCCCGGTTGAGGTGGCCCAGGCGGGCCAGGATCTTGAACTGGTAGTCCACCAGCGTGACCGCCAGGTAGCAGAGCACGGTGATCCAGGCGATCACCTTGAGGTGGCGGCTGGAGAACACCCGACCCCAGTCCCCGGCCAGCGAAATCGCCTGGCGGGACTGGCCGGAGGCGGCCAGGGCCAGCTCGCGCCGGCAGGCGCGGCTCAGGTAGGTGATCGTCCCCATGCAGCCGAGCAGCAGACCGGCGCACAGGAACAGCAGATTCGCGGTGCCGAGCGCCTGGCTGAGCGTGCCGATGGCCGAGCCGAGCGCGATGGAGGCCACCACCCCGCCGGCGCCCACCAGGCCGAACAGGCGCTTGGCCTGGCGTGTGTCGAACACGTCGTTGGCGAAGGTCCAGGCCTGGATGAGCAGCAGCCCGCCCATCACCTCGACGTACACGTACAGCACCGCGGCGAACCAGTCACCGGCCAACACCAGGAGCAGGCGCGAGGCCAGTACGCCGAGCAGCAGCAGCCCGGTCACCCCCAGCACCAGCCTCTCCCGCGGCAGGCGATCGGCGAAGCGCGAGTAGGTGTAGGACAGCAGCGACATGGCCCCCGCCACCCACACGTACATGTAGGGCAGGTAGGACACGTCGTAGCGGCTGAGGAACAGGGCGTCGCGGCACACCCGTCCGGTGATGAAGGCCCCCACGGCCAGCATCAGGTACAGGAACATGCCCGCGGTCCGGCCGCCCTCGCCGCGCTGGATCCCGAACAGGCTGGCGATCCTCTCGGGCACCTCGGGCCGCCCCCCTTCAGACGGCTCCCGCGGAGCGGGTGATGAAGGCCGCGAAGTCCCGCACCCGCGGGACCGGGTCGGCGAGCAGCCGCGCCGCGGCCGGGCGCAGCGCCTCGGGCGACAGGAGCTGGCACAGCGTCGCCAGCGACGTCTCGCGCACCAGGGCGGCCGGGGCGCTGGACAGGGCCTGCACGTCCGCGGTCAGCTCGCGCGAAAGGCGCCGGCCCACCTCGGCGGCCGCGCACACCCGCAGCCAGGCGTCGCCCTGCGCCAGGAGCTCCTGCAGGCGTTCGCCCGCCGTGCGCGGCTTCAGCTGGAAGAGCTCCACGCCGTTCTCCCGCCGGCGGCCGGCCTGCGCCTCGTCGAGCAGGGGCAGCACCAGGCGCTTGTGCTCGGGCTCCAGCAGGTTGTCCAGGAGCTCCAGGGCGTGCGCCCGGGTGCGGCGGGAGGCCGCGCTCAGGTTGGCGTAGGCCGCGTCCACGGCCCGCACCGGGTACAGGCAGGTCAGCAGGCGGAACATGCGCCGGAGCGCGCGCTGCCGGCGGTGCACCAGCGCGTCCTCCAGCAGGGGCGCCTCCGGCCCGACGCTGGAGCGCAGCGGATCCTGGGTCAGATCCAGGTCGGCCGCCAGGGCCGCGAGGTGGTAGAGCAGCGCGATCTCCGCCCGCAGCGCGGCGCGCACCCGCCCGGGCTCCAGTCGCAGGTGGGGGCGGCGCAGCCTGAAACGGTGGAGGGCGTCGTGGACCCGGGTGCGTAGGGCCTCGTCCGGGTCCTCGAGCACCGCCACCAGGCCGTCCTGGCCGGCCTGCTCGCCGATGCGCCCCAGGATGGAAGGGATGGCCAGGCGCGTGCCCGGGACCTCCCTGGGGTTCGCCAGCACGCGCGCGAGCACCCTGAGCGCGGGCTCTCCGATGGCCACCAGCGCGTCGGCCGCTGCGGAGCGGGTGTCGCGCTGCTCGAGGCGGTACACCAGGGCGGGGATGAGCTCGGGGGCCTTGAGCACCCCGGCCGCGCGGATGGCGGAGAGGCGCACCCGGGGATCGGCGTCGGTCATCAGCGGCAGCAGCGGCAGGTAGAAGTTCTTCACCTGGATGTCGCCCAGGATGCGCGCGCCCAGCGAGCGCTCCTCGGCCTGCGGGCTGTCCAGGAAGCGCTTCAGCCGCTCCGCCGCGCTCATGACGCCGTCCAGGCCCCCGTAGCGCACCAGCCCGATCACGCTGGCCGCGCGGACCTCCAGCTCGGGGTGCTCCAGGAACTGCGCGATGGCGCGCACGGCCCGCTCGCGGCCGATGGCGCAGTAGGCCTCGATGGCGGCGGCCAGCACGCGCGGGTCCTCCTCGCGCAGGCAGGCCGCCACCAGCGGGCCGTGCTGCAGGCTGCCCATCTCCCCGAGCAGCCTGAGGGCCCGGGCGCGCACCGCCACCGCGGGGTGCTTGAGCAGCCGCATGAGATCCTCGGACCAGTCCCGGCGCCGGGTGTGGGGCAGGATGTCGAGCGCGTGCAGCACGCTCTCCTCGTCCTCGTCGTCCAGCGCCCGGCGCAGCACCTGGGTGGCGGTCTGGTCCTGCACCGGGTTGATGTCCTCGTCGAGGTCCAGGCGGTGCTTGCGCAACGAGGTCACCAGGGAGCTCAGGTACTCCTGGCGCGCGCCGAAGGCCAGCGCCATCCAGGTGACCAGGCAGGCCACGAGCAGCCAGCCGAGCGAGCCCGGGGTCATGGCCGGGATCACCCAGGCCAGGCCCACGCCGGCCAGGCCGATGGACACCGGGCGGATGATGCCGTCCACGAAGGCCTTGGCCTTGCCGCGCTGGTAGACGGGCACCGGCAGGTACAGCAGCTGCATGGTGGCGTCGTTGACCGTGTAGCGCAGCATGGTGTCGGCGCCCTTCAGCATGCTGGCGGCCACCAGGCCAGGGATGATGAGCCAGGCGGCGCTGCCCACCAGCAGGGCGCCGGGCAGCATCAGCAGCGCCACCAGGATCCCGAAGCGCTCCAGCATCCGGCCGGTGACGAGCAGCTGGACCAGCAGGCTGCCGATGCCGGTCAGGCCGTAGAACAGCCCGAAGAAGGCGGCCAGATCGGCCTCGGCCAGGTGGCTGCCCTTGGCCGTCACCTTGAACAGGTAGTCGGAGACGGTCATCACGAAGGCGAACATGACCACCAGGCCGGCCACCATGATCAGGTGCTTGCTGCCCAGGATGCGGCGCCAGTCCGTGCCCAGCGCCATGCGCATGCGCATGTCCCGGCGCGGGGCGGCCACGGCGGAGAGCAGCTCGTCGCGGCACACCCGGGACAGGCGCGAGGCCAGCGCCAGGCCGCCGAGTAGCACCACGGCGCCCAGGTAGAGCATGTCCTCGGTGGCGATCCAGCGGGAGGCGCCCTTGATGGTGAAGCCCACCACGACCGAGGACAGCACCCCGCCGGCGCCCACCAGCCCGAACAGGCGCTTGGCCTCGCGCGCGGTGAACACGTCGTTGGCCAGCGTCCATACCTGGATGACCAGCAGGCTGCCGATGAGCTCCACCACCACGTACAGCACCGGGTAGAACCAGTCGCCGCTGACGTACAGCACCCCCCGGCTGGTCAGCAGCACCAGCGCGCTGCCCACCAGGGTGGCCTGCAGGGTGCGGTCGCGGCGGAAGCGATCGGCCACGTGGGAGAAGAGGTAGGACTGCAGGCTCACCCCGGCCGCGACCCAGATGTACAGGAAGGGCAGGGTGTCCAGGCTGTAGCGGCTGAGGAACAGGCTGTCGCGGGCCACGCGCGAGATGATGAACGAGCCCACCGCGCACATCAGGATGCCGAACATCAACGCGGTCTTGCGACCCTCGCCGGGCTGCAGGCGGAGGGCGGAGGCGAGCAGGCGCTGGACGGTCCCCGGGCTGGCCAAGGAGTGGACCTCCCGAGTCCCGAGTGTCCGCCAGGGAGGGGGGAATGTCCACCCCCCGCAGTCCCTTGGGCCCCTGCTGTCCCTTGGGTCCCTGGCGTGCTAGCTTCGCCAGGATGACCTCACCCCGCTTGCCGGCACCCGAGGACGTCCGCCAGGCCGCCGAGCGGCTGCGCGGCCTGGTCCGGCGCACCCCCGTGCTCACCTCGCGCACCCTGGACGGGTGGGCCGGCTGCCAGGTGTTCCTCAAGTGCGAGAACTTCCAGAGCGTGGGGGCCTTCAAGTTCCGCGGGGCGACGAACGCGGTGCGGTCCCTCACGGACGCGCAGGCCCGGCGCGGGGTGGCCACCCACTCCTCCGGGAACCACGCCGCGGCCCTGGCCCTGGCCGCCCGGCAGCGCGGGGTGCCGGCCTACGTGGTCATGCCGGACAACGCCCCGCCGGTGAAGCGCGCGGCCGTGGCCGGCTACGGCGCGACCATCCAGGGCTGCGCGCCCACGCTCCCGGCCCGGGAGGCGGGGCTGCGGGAGGTGGTGGAGCGCACCGGGGCCGAGGTGGTGCACCCCTACGACGACGCGCGGGTGATCGCCGGCCAGGGCACGGCCGCGCTCGAGCTCTGCGAGGAGGCAGGCCCGCTGGACGCCGTGCTGGTGCCGGTGGGCGGCGGGGGGCTGGCCAGCGGCACCTGCCTGGCCGCGGCCCTGGCCGCGCCGGGGACGAGGGTGTTCGGGGTCGAGCCGGCGCTCGCGGACGACGCGGCCCGCTCGCTGGAGACGGGCGTGCTCCAGCCCCCGCGCCCGCCGATCACGGTGGCCGACGGGCTGCGCACGGCGCTCTCCGAGCGCACCTTCGCCATCCTGCGCGCGCGGCTCGCGGGCATGCGCACGGTGTCCGAGCAGGACATCGTGGGGGCCATGCGGCGGGTGTGGGAGCGGCTGAAGATCCTGATCGAGCCGTCCTCGGCCGTGCCCGTGGCCGCGCTGCTGGCCGAGCCGGGTGCGTTTGGCAAGCGGGTGGGGGTGATCCTGTCGGGCGGCAACGTCGACCTGGACCACCTGCCGTGGTGCAGGTGACCTGGCCGGCGGCCTGCCCGCCGAGCGTTGGCTGACCTTCCGTGCCTGCTCTCTTCGGAGTTTCTTTTTGGGTGAGGGCAGGAGGGGAGGTCAGGGCAGGAGGGCGATCCAGCTCGTCCCTTGCCCGTCCTCCACCTTTCTGAAGAATGCCCGGAGCGATCCACACACGGAGGATCTGCCATCGCCTCTGTCCCCGGCGGGGGGGGGTTGCAGCCCCTTTCGCGGGTGCCAGCCACCTGCAGGCTGGAGGCCCGAGGAGGCTGGCGCCAGGAAGGTGTTCGGCATTAGGCCAGCCACCACAGCGCAGGAGGCTGGCACCTGGAGTGGCAGTGGCCATGATATGCTCGGCGAGGGAGGATGCCGTGCGCTGCATCGGAGCCTTGTTGGGGATTCTCGGGGCCTTGCCCTGCGCCTGCGGCGATGGCGCCGCTCTGCTGCAGGACGGCGCCGCCCCGACCCAGGAGGAATGGAAGGGCGTGTCCAAGTGCAAGCACGAGATGTCCGGCAGGAATGGTGAGTGCATCCTGCTGGTCGAGTCCCTTGGCTGGGAAGAAGGTTGTCTGGATCTCTTTGCGGGTGGGTCATGCGGTGACTTCCAGGTGGATGACTCGCTTCCCACGGAGTGCTTCGTAGGGTGCATCGTCAAGAACCTGGATGTATCCCGCTGCCTGTCCGAGAAGGCCCGCGGCGCCTGCAGGTACCTGGATGAGGTCGGTCTGCTCTGGGCCGTGCGGCGATGCGAACGGGTGTGTCGGATGCAGCGGCCTGGCAAGGCATCGATACAGAAGGCGTGCGAGAACATGGCCCGCTGCCAGGTGCCGGGCTACGACACAGTCGAGAGGTGCTCGGCCAGGGCTGAGGCCGCAAGGTTCTCGAACTTGTGCCTGTTTGTCATGGCATCCCACGCATGCGCCGATCTCCTGGCGTATTCCTGGGTCGAGGCGTGCCTGGAAAACTGCTCGAAGGAAGGGGCGACCTTCTGTCTGACTCCAGCGATCCGGTCCAGGTGCGCGTCTGATGCAGTGAGCCTGATGGGATTCCCAGAGGAATGCAGCGGAGCCTGTGCGGCGGCCGGACAGACGCAGGCGTGCGTGGGTGACCGGACCCGCGGCGATTGCAGGTGCCAGTAGCTGGCCCCGACTGGGTGGCGTTGGCAGACCTTCCGTGTGCGAATCACTCCGGGCATTCATCTGGGAGTTGGGGAAGGGCAAGAGCCAGGCTGCCGCTCTCCCTCCTGTTCTTCACCCTCCATGAACTGCCCTGAGTGATCCACACACGCGGGATCAGCAAACGCCCGCACCTGTGGTGGGGTGGCCCCCAGCTCGCGGGGGCTCAGGGCCGGCCGGTGGCGACGATCAGGTCGTCCACCCACATGATCTGATCGACGGGTGAGCCGTCGCCGATGTAGGGGGCGATGAGGAACTGGTCGAAGGCCATGTCCGGCAAGGCGCCGGTGCGCAGCAGCACGTGGTGCAGGTCGAGCACGGGCTGGCCGTCGTACCAGTACTGGATGACCCCGTCCGGCACGCCCACCCCGCCGGCGATGGAGTTGAGCGCGAACAGGCACTCCACGTGGTGCCAGGCACCCTTGTAGCGCGGGCCGGGCTGATCGTCGAACATGCGCTCGGGCGAGTCCCAGAAGCGCGCGCTGTACCAGGTCCCGTCGCCGTTGGGGAAGCAGTCCCGGCCGTCGAGGTCGCCCAGGAGCCCGTTGCAGGCGCAGGCCGAGCGGGCCTCGCTGAAGGGATAGCTCTCGAAGTCTCCGCCGCAGCCCACGAAGCTGTCGTCGTTTCGCAGGATGCAGGCCAGATCCACGTTGCGGCTGTCCTGCAGCGCCACGCGCACCACACCGCCCACCTGCTCGGTGTAGGTGGTCAGCCGGGTGTGGCTCGGGCCCACCCAGCGGTCGTCCTGGTTGGTGACGAAGTGGAACTCGTGGGGGTGGTAGGGGTGACCGGAGCCGACGTAGTCGGCCGAGTACTTGACCCAGTAGCTCAGGTAGACCCGGGCGCTGGCCGGGAACTGGCGCCGGCCCGGGGTGCCGCCGCGGCAGCCCGTCGCGCCCTGCGCGAAGAAGCACTCGAACGAGCTCGCCGAGCCCGGCAGGTGCTCGGCCGTGGACAGGTCGCCGCGCGGAGCGTCGTACCAGCCGCGGGCGGCGAAGTCGGCGTCCTCGAAGCGCTCCTCGAACAGGATGGCGACGGGCTCCGGGTCTCCGTCACCGTCCCCGGCGTCCGCCGCGGCGGGGTCGTCGACGCCCTCGGAGGCGTCCTGGCCGTCGAGCGCATCCGCGCCGTCCCTGCCGGCGTCCTCGTCCGCCGGGCCTGAGTCCGGCCAGCCCACGCTCCCAGTGCAGCCGCAGGCGAGCAGGCACGCCACACCCAGGACCACCGGGCAGGCGAGCTGGACGGCCAGGCGTCCGGCCGTGGTCGGCGGGCGGCGCAAGCCCGGCTCACTCGCCCATCTGGCGCTCGCGGGCCTTCAGGCCCGCCTCGATGGTGCCCTCGACCTCCTGCTTGACCTGGTTCGGGTCGGTCATCACCTTGACCTGCTGCTCCTCGATCTGCACCGTGCCCGGCGCCGCGGCCGCGCCCGCGGCGGGTGCGTCCTTGGCCGGCTCGGGCGGGGGGGCCTTGTCCTTGCAGCCCAGGATCGCCAGGGACGCGAGCGCCGCCAGGGCCAGAATCCACATGCGCATGCAGCACCTCCTCGGGTCCCCAGGATACCACGGCTCCCGGCCTCAGAAGCCCGAGCCCACGGTCAGGTAGAAGTTGTCCACGCCCTGGGCCATCAGCCCGCGGCCGATGCCCAGGCGCACCAGGCTGGGCAGGTAGTACCCGAGCAGCAGCTCCAGCCTGAGCTCCAGCCCCAGGCCCACGTTCAGGAAGTCGTCGACGAAGCGGTCCAGGTCCGGGTCGGGGCTGGCGCCGCCCACGTCCACGAAGAAGGCCAGGTGGAGGCGATCCAGGAAGAACGGCAGGGTGCTGAAGCCGGTCTCGAACCTGGCCAGCGGCAGGCGGTACTCGACCGAGCCCAGCAGGTAGGCCGAGCCGCTGAAGGCCCACTCGGGGTAGCCGCGCAGGAACAGCCCCCCGTAGCGGTAGCCGAACAGGCTGTCCTGGAGCGGGTCGCGCAGCGGCAGCCCGCCCACCCAGAAGGCGCTGCGGCGCGTCTCGTCCCCCACCGCCACGCCGCCCTGCAGCCCGAGCGCCAGCACGTGGTGGCGCTCGCGGTCGAGCGGCAGGTAGGCCCGCAGCGCCGCGCGCAGCTCCGCCACCTGGCCGCCCGCGCCCAGCGCCGGGTGCGAGTAGCGCATGGAGACCGAGCTGGACAGGCCCTGCTCGGGGCTGATGGCCATCAGGGAGGTGCGTGTGTCCGTGCCGTACCAACCGAGCGACAGGTAGGCCCGCGGCCGATCGTCGGGCAGCACGGGGCTCAGGTCCGCGGGGCCGAGCGGCACCTCGGTGCGGCGGCGGAAGACGCGCAAATCGTAGGACAGGTAGAGCGAGTCGTAGCGCAGCACGCGCGCGAAGGGCAGGCTGAGCTCGGCCGACAGGGCGAGCTCCTCACGCTCGACGGGGAAGGGCCGCCCGTCCACCCGCGCCAGCCCCGAGGTGCGGTAGGAGTGGCGGCCGAGGTATACCCCCAGCAGGGGGTAGGCGAGCTGCGCGGTCAGGTTGGCGTCGGCCTGCAGCTCCAGGCTCTCGAGCCCGAGGCTCAGCCCCACCAGGTAGCGGAGCACGCCCAGCGCGTCCTGGCCGCCGAAGGTCAGCCCCAGCGCCGGACCCCAGGAGTCGGACGACAGGGTCGGCAGCCAGGCGCGCGGCAGCAGGCTGCCCCAGGGCTGGTAGGCGCGCTCCCGGGACTCGACCTCCGGCGCGGGGGCCGGCGGCGCAGGGCGGGGCGGGCGCCGTTCGTCCGGCGGGAAGCCCCCGGCTCGCAGCCGATCCGCGGGCCACTCCACCCGGGCCAGGTCGTAGCCCGCCGGCCCGTAGCTCGAGACCAGGGCGCCCCGCCCGTCCGGCAGGGGCTGGGGCGAGAACACCCCGCCCAGCACGTTCGTCAAGCGGGTGAGCGCGCCGTCCTCGAGCTCCACGCGGTAGAGGTTGTAGAGCCCGGTGCGGTCGGAGGTGAACACCACCGCGCGCCCGTCCGGGCTGAAGACCGGCTCCAGGTCCATGAAACCGCCGCCGGTCAGCGCCCGGCTGGTGCCCGCCTCGAGATCCAGCAGCCGCAGGCCGCGGCCCCCGCCCGGCAGCCCCTGGGTGAAGACCACGTGCCGCCCGTCGGGCGACCAGCGCGGGCTGTCCGCGGGGCGGGCCGGATCGGGCGGGGTGAGCTCGCGCACCTCTCCGAGCTCGCGGTCGAGGACGGACAGCCAGGCCTGGCCCAGCCCGGCGCGCACGAACACGATGCGCCGGCCGTCCGGCGACACGTCGGGTGCTCGCGCCCGCAGGCCGGTGGACAGGCGGCGGACGCGGCCCGTGACCAGCTCCAGGCTGTAGAGGTCCTGGACCAGGTGGAACGTGTCCACCACCTCGGGCTGGCTGAAGATCACCTCGCGCCCGTCCGGGCTGAAGCAGGCGCCGCCGTCGCCGTTCACCTCGAGCAGCGCCCGGTCGTCCTGGCCGTCGGGCCCGAGCAGGCGCAGGGTCGGCGGGCGATCCCGGTCCGAGCTGTAGTACAGGATCACCCCGCCGCCCGGCGACAGGCGCGGGCGGAGCTGGAACTGGCCGCGCGCGGTGAGCGCCACGGGCGCGGTGAGCCCGTCGGCCTCCAGCCGGGCCTCCAGGGCCCGCGCCTCGGCCTCGGCCTCCTCGCGGAACCAGGCGTACAGGGTCGGGTAGTCCTGGCCCAGCACCTCCCGGGCGAGCGCGTTCAGCGCCCAGGGGAAGAGCAGCCCGGCCATCCGCTCGGCCAGCTCGGCCAGGGCCTCCTCGCCGTGGCGCCGGGCCAGGAAGTCGATGAAGAAGGCGCCGTACAGGTAGGGCGCGCTGCCCTGCGGCCAGTCCCGGCTGGTGTTCGTCAGCCGGTCGAGGGGCGGGATGGTGCCCGCCAGGGCGGCCACCCGCAGGTACATGCGGAACAGCGAGGAGCGCAGGCGCCCGGCGCTGCCCAGGCGCGACTCGGCGTACACCGACAGGCCCTCCAGGAACCAGCTCGGCTGGGCACCGTTGGGGAACACCGTCCGGCCGAGCACGCGGTTGAGCCAGGCGGGCAGCCCGCGGATGTGGTCCATGATCACCAGGTGCGCCAGCTCGTGGATGACCAGCAGCCGCAGGGCGTCGTCGTAGTCCGCGAGCTGGCTGTCGTCGGACGGCAGCGCGGCCAGGAGCTCCAGGCGGTTGTAGGGCAGCACGCTGGCCAGGCCGTTGGCGGCGTCGGACTCGTCCCCCAGGGTCACCTCGATCGGGGCCGCGGGGCGGTAGCCGTACAGCGCCTCCAGCCGCTCGAGGGCCGCCTCGCCCTCGCGGGCCACGCGCGCCGCGAGCTCCCGCTCGCCGGCGTGGAAGTGGATGCTGAGCGAGGGGGAGGACAGCGTGCGCCAGCCGGCCTGCGGGTCGCGGCCCTCGGCCGCGGAGGAGGCGAGCACGGCCCAGGCGGCCAGCGCCAGGGCGAGCGGCCGCGGGCTCACCCGGGCTCCGCCTGGGTTGCGGGTGGTGCTGCGGCAGGGCCTGGCGCACCCGGCAGCTCGACGGTGAAGGTCGTGCCCCGGCCGGGCTGGCTCTCGCAGTGGATGCGGCCGCCGTGCTCCTGCACGATCTGCTGGGTCAGCGGCAGCCCCAGGCCGGTGCCGCCCTCGCGGGTGGAGAAGAACGGCTCGAAGATGCGGGCGAGCGCGTCGGCAGCGATGCCCTGGCCGGTGTCGCTGATGCGCACGCTCACCCGCCCGTCCGCGCGCGCGGTGTGCACCGCCAGGGTTCCGCCCTGGGGCATGGCCTCGGCCGAGTTCCTGAGCAGGTTCAGGAAGGCCTGGCGGAGCTGGCCCTCGTCGGCCGCCACCAGCCCGACCTCCGGCGCGAGCTCGCGCTCGACGCGGATGCCGGCGGCGGTGAGCTCGCCCTGCATGAAGCGCAGCAGCTCGTCCAGGAGCTCGTTCAGCCCCTCGGGCACCAGGCTGGGCTTGGGCAGGCGGGCGAAGCGCAGGTAGTCCTCGGTCACCTCGGTCAGCCGCTCGACCTCGCGCCCGATGGCCCGGACCAGCTCGGCGCCCTCGGCCCCCTCGGCGGACAGGGCCTCCTCGAGCAGCTCCGTGTTCAGCCCGATGGAGGACAGCGGGTTCCTGATCTCGTGGGCCACCAGGGCCGACATGCGGCCGATGGCCGCCAGGCGCTCGGACTGGATGAGCGCCTGCTTGGTCTGCACCTGCTCGGTGACCTCCTCGCCGAGCACCAGCAGCCCGTGCGCTTCTCCCTCGGCCCCCAGCACCGGGGTGAGGTGCACGTCCACCAGGCGGGGGCCCCGGCCCGGGCAGGGGAAGGCGACCGCCTCGAACACCCGCCGCTGGCGTCCGGCCACCACGGCCTCGAACTCGGGCAGCAGCCGCTGCAGGGTGGTGGCGAAGGGCAGATCGCTGAAGCGCCGGCCGATGGTGTCGGCGGGCTCCAGGCTCCACAGCTCCACCGCGGCCGGGTTCAGCGTGGTGACGGTGCCCAGCGCGTTGACCACCACCACCCCGTTGGGGATGGAGCGGATGATGTGCTCGTTGTACAGCTTCAGCAGGGCCAGATCGATCGACGACTGCTTGAGCTCCCTGTTGACCGCCTCGACCTGCTGCTGGTGACTGGCCTGCTCCTGCTCCCGCTGGCCGAGCGCGCGGGCCATGCGGTTGAACTCCTCGGCCAGCAGGCCGAACTCGTCCCGCGCGCCGACCTCCACCGGCGAGTAGTCCCCACGGGAGACGCGCCGGGCCGCCTCGGCCAGGCGCCTGACCGGCCTGAGCGCCAGCAGCGCCAGCCCCGTGACCGCCATGCCCAGCACCACCGCCACGATGCTCAGCCACAGGGTGAGCCCGATGGCCGCGCTCTCCTCGCGCTCGACCGTCAGCATCTGGGAGGTGATGACGTTCTTCAGCGCGAGTTGGGCCAGGCGCACCTCCCTGGCCAGCGAGCGGGCCTGCTTCATCAGCTCGCTGAGGTCACCGAACTGCTCCAGGCCCAGGGTGGCCGCCTCGGCGTCCTGCTGCAGGCGCCCGATGCCCTCGTCCAGGCCGGCGGCCACCTCCTGGATGCGGTCCAGGCGGCCCAAGAGATCCTGCAGCATGCGCGCGTCGCGCGTCCCCAGCGGCTCCGCCTCGCCGCGGCGGATGAGGTCGCGGGCCCGGTCCAGGCGGGCCTGCATGGAGCGGCCGAGCGACTGGCGGCTGGCCCGCAGGAGCTGCAGCTGGGTGCCTCGATCCTCGATCTGCAGCCCGTTCTCCAGGCTGCGGCGGGACGACTCCTGCAGCGTGTCGAGCTCGGTCACCACCCGGTTGAGCGGCAGGTAGATGCGGTTCACCGCGCCCACCAGCCCGCGCACCGAGTGCAGCTGGGTCAGCCCCAGCACCGACACGCCGCCGAACACGGCCACCACCAGGCTGAAGCCCAGGAAGATCTTGGTCGCCAGCGAGAGCTTCAAGGCCGGCTCCCGCGGCGCGGCCAGCCGAGCGCCCACGCGAGCACCAGCCCGAGCGCGGTCAGGCCGCCCGCGGCGCCCGGGCCGGGGCCGGCGTACGCGCAGCCGGAGCTGGCCGCCTGGCAGTCGGGGTCGAGCGCGTCGGCCAGGGTGTCGCAGTCGTTGTCCAGGGCGTCGTCGCACACCTCGACCTGACCGGGGTGGACGAACAGATCGGTGTCGTCGCAGTCGTCGCCGCCGCAGGTCGCGTCCTGGTGCCCGTCGCCGTCGAGGTCCTGGCAGGTCGAGCCACAGTCCGGATCGAAGCGATCCATCAGCCCGTCGCAGTCGTTGTCCAGCCCGTCGGCGCAGCGCTCGTCCGCGTCCGGGTTGACCGCGCTGGCCCCGTCGTCGCAGTCGTCTCCACCGCAGGCCAGGGCGTCGAAGCCGTCGGCGTCCTGGTCCTGGCAGGCCGGGCGGCAGTCCGGATCCTCGCTGTCCACCTGGCTGTCGCAGTCGTTGTCCAGGCGGTCGCCGCACACCTCGGCCGCGCCGGGGTGGACGAAGGCCTGGGTGTCGTCGCAGTCGTCCCCGCCGCAGGCGGTCTGCGGGTGACCGTCGTCGTCGTCGTCCGGGCAGGCGCAGGTGAGGTCCCCGCCCGCGCAGTCCTGGTCCACCCCGTCGCCGCACACCTCAGGCGCGCCGGGGTGCACGGCCGGATCGCCGTCCTGGCAGTCGTCCCCGCCGCAGGCCGCGGAGCGGTGGTCGTCGCCGTCGCCGTCCGGACAGGGGCTCTGGCAGGACTCGTTCTCCGCGCCCGGCGAGCCGCGGTCCCCGCAGCCGCCCGGGATGGGCGCCTGGGCGGCGCACCAGGAGCCGCCGGCGTCGTTTGCTGCGGCGTCGAAGCCCGGCTCCAGGCTGAGCGACGCGCCGCTGGGGGAGGGGAAGCTCGGGCCGCCGTCGTAGGCCACCCGATCCACCACCGTCCCGGCCGGGTCGAGCAGGTTCACCGAGTCGCTGGAGTTGTTGAGCTGGACGCCGGTGAACACCAGCGCGCAGCTCACCCCACCGTTGGCGGCCGTGTCCCCGTGGCGGCACAGCACCGTCCGCGCGCCCGGCGCCAGGCGCAGGCCGGGGATCTCCCAGGTGTCCATGTCGTCGCCCAGCCGCCAGCCGCGCAGCTCGAGCTCGCGCTGGGTGGGGTTCCACAGCTCCACCCACTCCCCGCGGTCGTCCGTCACGCAGCTCGGGTCGTTCAGGATCTCGGTCACCACCAGCTCGCCCGCCGCGGCGGCCGAGCCGCACTGGCTGGGCGCGACCCCGGGCCGGCAGGCCCAGCCCGGCTCGAGCTGGCAGGCGTCGGAGCAGCCGTCCGCGGCCGCGGTGTTGCCGTCGTCGCAGCCCTCTCCGGTCTGCACCACCCCGTCGCCGCAGCGGGCCGTGCCCTGGCAGTCGGGATCGTCCGCGTCGGTCTGCCCGTCGCAGTCCTCGTCCAGGCCGCCCAGGCAGGCCTCGCTGACCCCGGGGTGCACGTCCGCGCGGGCGTCATCGCAGTCGTCCCCGCCGCAGGCGGCGGACCGGTGGCCGTCGGCGTCCCCGTCCGGACAGTCCGCCGGACAGTCGTCGTTCGGCGCGCCCGGGCTACCCTTGTCGCCGCAGCCCGCCGGCACGCCGCCCTGGGCCGCGCACCAGGCGCCCGGGAGGTCGTTGGCCGCGGCGTCCGCGCCCGGATCCAGCGACAGGCTGGCGCCGGCCGGGATGCTGAAGCCGAGCGCGCTCGAGTAGGCCACCCGATCGACGAGCGCGCCGCCCGCGTCGCGCAGCAGCACCTCGTCCTCGGTGTTGGCCAGCAGGAAGCCCGCGTAGGCCAGGTGGCAGGCCACCCCGCCGTTCACGGCCGGATCGGCCTTGCGGCACAACACCACCCGGCCGCCCGGCGCGACCACCAGGCTGGCCGGGAAGGTGAAGTCATCGCTGCCCTCGTCGGCCAGGTGGAAGCCAGCCAGATCGATGTCCGCGGCGCTCGCGTTGGTGAGCTCGACCCACTCCCCGTTGGTGTCATCCGCGCAGGTGGGGTTGGCCATGATCTCGGTGATGAGCAGATCGCCTGGCGCCGCCCGGGCCGGCAGGGCGCCCGACGCGCCCAGCACGGTGGCCGCGAGCGCCACGAGCCTCCAGCGGGAGGCGCGCGGCTGCGGTGCGCGGGCCAGGGACGGCATGCCCACCTCCGCCCGAGCGGCTAGCGTCCACCCTTGGCCCGGCGCATCACATCGAGCACCTTGGGCGAGGTGATGGCCGGATCCAGCTTGCGGTCGCGCTCGGGATCGATCATCAGCAGGCGCACGAACTCGTGCTCGGCTTCCTTGAGGCGGTCGAGGGCCACCAGGCACACGGCCAGGGCGTAGCGCGCCTCGGCCTCGTCGGTCCGCGACAGCCGCTCCGAGAGCAGCAGCCGGTCGAGGGTGGCCTGGGTCAGCTCGAAGTCGCCCTCCCGGAGCATGGCCAGGGCCTCCTGGAGCTGCTCCGCGGCGCGCGAGGAGGTCTGCACGCTGGCGGCCTCCGCGGGGGCGTCGCCCAGCGCCGCGCGCACCTCGGGCGTCAGCGCGGCCGCGGCCGGATCCGCGCCCGCGCCGCCGGTCCCGGCCGGCGGCTCCTTGGCCCTGGCGAGGGCCTCCTTGCGCGCGCGCTCGCGGGCCGCCTCGGCCTCCAGCCGCTGCTTCTCCTCGAACTGCTGCAGGCGCTTCTGGACGGTGTCCGCCAGCGCCTCCCGGTCGTAGATGGGCACCTCGACCAGCTCGCCCGGCTTCAGCGCGTTGGTCTTGCGGCCGTTCCACTTGCGCAGCAGCCCGGCCGGCTTGGTCGACCAGTAGTAGCGCCTGGCCACGTCCAGCATGGACTGGCCCTCCTGCACCGGGTGGTGGATCACGAAGGGGATCATCAGCGCGGTGCCGGGCTTCAGCTCCTTGCCCTCCTTGAGCCCGTTCAGCCACAGCAGGAAGTCGGCCCGCTTGGCATCCCCGAGCTGCTTCCTGGCGATGCGTGCGAGATCGTCGCCCTTGCGCACGCTGTAGGTCCAGGACACGGGGATGGTCAGCTTCCGGCCGGAGGGCATCCTGTCCGGGTCGGCGATGCCGTTCACCGCGGTCAGGTAGACCAGCTTCTTGGGATCGCCGTAGTGGATGAGCGCCACGTGCGACAGGGTCTCCTCCGGCTTGGGCTGGTAGCGCATGGCCGCGGCCGCGGGCAGCCCCGCGAGCAGCAGGGCGGCGGCGAGCCAGCCGACGATCCGGCGGTGGGGGAGCGGGCTCATCGGGCGCGCCCCTTCGCGCGGGTCAGCTCGAGCACCAGCTTCTGGGTGCGGCCCGGCTCGATCAGCACCTTGCGCGTCTCGGTGCGGAAGGCGGGGTTCTTGAGGGTGAGCTCGTGCACCCCCGCGCTCAGGCCGAAGGCGCGATCGACGGGGGTGGTGTCCACGTAGGCCCCGTCGATGAAGATCTCGGCCCAGGGCCAGGCCACCACCTTGAGGGCGCCCGGCGGGCCGGCCGGGGCGGCCTCCACGCCGGCGCTGCTCAGCGCCGCCACCAGGTGCACCAGCAGCACCCACAGGATCACCGCCGCCCCCAGGCCGGCCTGCACCTTGGCGACCGTCCGGGCGCGCAGCGGCGGGGGCAGCCCCTCGTCCTCGCGCACCAGCTCCGCGTCCTCCAGCACGCCGCGCATCACGAAGCGCTGCGCTTCCTCCACGCCCACCACCCCGCGGTGGGCCAGGAAGGCCACCAGCCGGGCGCTGTAGTGGATGCGGACGCGCGGGGTCAGGTAGGACTCGAGGGCGCGCTTCAGCTCGCCGGTGCTCTGGAAGCGGTCCACCGGCTCCTTGGCCAGGCAGCGCAGCACCAGGCGCTCCAGGCGCCGGGGGATGTTGGGGTTGATGCGCCGCGGGCGGATGAACTCGGTGTTGAGGATCTTGTGCATGATGCTCTTGCCGGCGCCCTCCACGAAGGGCTTCTGGCCGGTGAGCAGCTGGTAGAGCACGATGCCGAAGGAGAAGATGTCGCTGCGGGCGTCGATCTTCACCCCCATGATCTGCTCGGGGGACATGTAGGCCGGCGTGCCCAGCGAGGTGCCTGGCCGGGTCAGATCGCCCAGGTTCTCGTCCCTGGCGATGCCGAAGTCCATCAGCTTGACCTCGCCCTTGCGGGACAGGATCACGTTCGAGGGCTTGATGTCGCGGTGGATGATCCCGCGGTAGTGGGCGTACTCCAGGGCGCTGCACAGCCCCAGGCCGAGGATGGCGCCCACGTTGGGAGGCAGGTGGTGCACCTTCTCCAGGAGGTCGAAGAGGTCGATGCCCTCCACGTACTCCATGACCATCCGGTAGGTGCCGTCTTCTTTCACGAAATCATGGATGTGCACGATGTTCTCGTGCTGCAGCGCGGCCACCGAGGTGGCCTCGCGCACGAAGCGCGCCACGATCTGCGGGTCGTTCACGTACTCCGAGCGGAGCACCTTGACGGCCACCGGGCGGTTGAGCGACTTCTGCACGGCCTTGTACACCACGGCCATCCCGCCGGTGCCGATTTCGCCCACGATCTCGCAATTGTTCATGTGCTTCAATGTCATGCGCCTGCCATGCTACCCCGCGGCAGGGCGCGGGTCAACAGCCCCGTCACGCCGCGTCACGACTGTCGCCAGGGCACGGGAGTTCTTGACAAATCGAGGAGAGTTGGAAAGAATCGGCCAAGTTTCGTCCGATGAATGACCGGTGTCCATCACGGAGGATGGCATGCCGCCGCCGCCCATCACGACCAGGGAAGCCGCCACCAGGCTGGCGCGCGCTATCGCCTCGGACATCAGCCTCTACAACGAGCAGAAGATCATCAAGGGCATCGAGAACGACAGCCTGTTCGATGTGTTGAAGGACGAGATCGAGGAGGGCCGGGAGCTCTACCGCAGCCGCGTGGCGGCCGACCTGTTCGCCTCCACCAACTTCTTCGACCGCGCCGTGGTGGACATCATCCTGCGCTCCAAGGCCCACATCAAGTCCAAGATCTGGTGATCCCCAAGCCCCGCAGCCCCACGCCGCCCGTGGGCCGGACCCTGGTGGTCACGGTGGACGCCGAGGCTGGTGGTCAGCGCCTCGACGCGCTGCTGGCCGCGAGCTTCCAGGAGCTCTCCCGCGCCCAGGTCCAGCGGCTGATCGAGCAGGGCCAGGTGCTGGTGGACGGGCAGAGCAGCCGGGCCGCGGCCCGGGTGCGGCCCGGACAGCGCCTCGAGGTCCGCGTGCCGCCGCCCGCGCCGGCCGAGCCCGAGCCGCAGGAGATCCCGCTGCGCATCCTGCTCGAGGACGAGGATCTGGTCGTGCTCGACAAGCCCGCCGGACTGGTGGTCCACCCGGCGCCCGGCAGCCCGGACGGCACCCTGGTGAACGCGCTGCTGGCCCACTGTGACGACCTCTCGGGGGTGGGCGGGGTGGAGCGGCCGGGCATCGTGCACCGGCTGGACCGGAACACCTCGGGGGTCATGGTGGTGGCCAAGAACGATCGCGCCCACCGGGACCTGTCCGAGCAGTTCCAGCGCCACGACGTGGAGAAGCTGTACCTGGCCTTCGCCGTGGCCCGGCCGGGCCAGCCCGCGCTCCCGGACCGGGGCCGCTGGGACACGCTCCACGGCCGGCACCCGGTGCACCGCAAGCGCTTCTCCTCGCAGGTCGCCAGGGGCAAGCGGGCGCTCAGCGAGTACGAGGTGCTCAGGCGCTTCGCCGGCCCCGGCTGGGGCGCGCTCAAGGTGGCGGTGCGCCTCATGACCGGCCGCACGCACCAGGTGCGGGTGCACCTGTGCGACGCGGGCCATCCCCTGCTCGGGGACACGCTGTACGGCGGGCGCTCGGAGCGCTCGTTCCCCCTGGAGCTCCAGCCCGCGCGCCAGGCGCTGCACGCGCACAAGCTCGGCTTCCGCCACCCGCGCACCCGGGAGCTGCTCGCCTTCGAGTCCCCGCTGCCCTTCGATCTGGCGGAGCTCGAGGACCGCCTGGTAACGGCCTCGCGGCCCGCGACCCCGGCTCCGCCCGCGTAGGGGCGGCGCCTACCTGCGGAGCCAGAACGGCTCGTTCTCGAAGTTCCCGACCTGCCCCTCGTTGATTCGCTTGGTGCGCAGGAGGCGGCTCTTCTCCCGGCAGAGGACGCCCACCTGTTCCAGGCAATCGAGCGCGAAGCCGAACCTGGCCACGGTGAAGGGCGGGAGAGTCTGGCCACGGAGCGCCTCGGGCGCGAACTTCCAGCCCAGGACGGCCAGGCGTACGGCCGGGTAGAACTCCGGGTCGCCCTCCAGGAAGACGACGTCTCCCACTCCGCCCTCGGGGGTGAGGTACAGCTTGCAGGCCACGGTGGTCTGCTTGCCCGCCTGGCGCGCGGCCTCGGGGTACTCGGGGCTCTCGCCCCCGCGGCGCCAGCTCATCAGGGTTCGCGCCTCCACGAACTCGGCGGCCGGGACCAGGGCCTGGCCGCTCGCCACGGTCCGGGCCTGCAGCTCGACCAGCAGGGCGGTGCGCTGGTTCGCCTCGAGGGAGAGCGGCCGCCTGAATGCGCCCTCCTCGGGGTGCCGGACCTCGACCTCCCGCGAGCAAGCGGGCACCACGAAGCGCCCGGGCGCGGCGCCCACCCTGTGCCCGTCCACCCACACCTCGGCGGCCAGGCTCTTCCCCCGGCCGTCGAACGCCTGCACCTCGAGCACGGCCTCCGCGCCGGGCGGGTCCGCGCAGCCGGTGGGCTGGCCCTGGGCAGGCCCGGGCGCGGGGCGATCCTCCGCCAGGGGCGCGGCGCACGAGGCCAGCGCGAGGGCGAGGCAGAGCAGACCCTGGCCTGATCGGGGGTTGCGCATCCTGGCCCTCAGACGCCGCAGCCGTGGGACTGCAGCCCGGTGCGGACGCAGCGCGCGTACCAGCTCCACTCGCAGTTCTGGAACGCGAGCACGCCGTGGCGGCAGGTCAGGAGGTAGTCCTTCTCGCACTGGCCGTGGTCGGGCAGCGCGCCGCAGGGCTCGTCGGCCCGCGGCATGCAGCAGCCGGCCCGGGTGCCTGGCGTGGCCGGGACGCACACCTTGCCGAGCGGCAGGCAGGCCTCGGTCCGCGGGCGCCCGTCCTCGCAGGTGACGAGCACCTCACCCCGGCAGGCGCCCTCGTCGCCGAGGCCCCCGCAGCCGCTCTCCGGGAGGCATACCCCGAGCTCGGCCTGGCAGCGCTCTCCCGCCGCGCAGTCCCCGCAGGTCCCGCCGCAGCCGTCGTCGCCACAGGTGCGGCCGAAGCAGCGCGGCAGGCAGGGCGCCTCCTCGCAGCTCGCCTTCTGGGAGAGCGGATCGAGGACGCAGGCCCCGAACATGCAGGCCTCGTGGTTCAGCACTCCGGCCTGGCAGTACACGCTCCGCCCGCTCAGGCACAGGCCGGTCGCGGGCACGCCGCCGCAGTCGCCGGTCACGGACTCGCACCGGCCCTGGGGGGAGCAGCTCCAGCCGGCCGGGCACTCGCCGCACGCCCCGCCCATGCCGTCGTCCCCGCACACCCGGCCGGTGCAGTCGGGCGGGTCGGCCCAGGCGCAGATGCCGTCCGGGCAGGCGTTGCCCAGGCCGCTCTCGAGGCAGTCCCCGCACGCCCCGCCGCAGCTGTCCGGGCCGCACTGCTTGCCCGCGCAGGCGGGCGCGCAGCGCGGGCAGACCGAAGGCAGGGGCTGCGCCCCGTCCGCGCCGTCCAGGGCGTCTGCCGCGTCCGCGCCGCCGTCCTCGGTCGCGCCGTCGCCGTCGATGGCCGCGTCCGCCGGGTCCGCGCCCCCGTCGCAGCCGGCGGGCAGCCCTCCGGCCGCGAGCCACAGGCACCACCAGCACGTCCAGGCCACGGACACTCCCCGGTTCTCCGCGCTCATGGTTCGGCCCCTCTCAGCCCCGAGAATCCTCCTCCCCAGGGACGGGGTCAAGGTGCTAGCATGCGTCTCCATGAGGACATCCAGCCTGCGAATGCTCGTCGCCCTCCTGCTGGCCCTGGGGCTGTCCGGCTGCCCCAAGCACTCTGCGGTGCCCCACCGCGCCCCGCCCCGGGAGCGTGCGGATCCCCGCACCACCATGCGGGTGCACTTCATCGACGTCGGCCAGGGTGACGCCATCCTGTTCGAGTTCCCCTGCGCCGCCATGCTGGTCGACCTCGGCGCCGAGAAGAACAAGGTGTACGACGGCGTCGAGAACCTGGCCGAGTACCTGGCCGGGTTCTTCGCCCGGCGCCCCGACCTGGTGAACACGTTCGAGCTGGTGGCCGTCACCCACCCGCACTTCGATCACGTCCAGGGGACCGGCCTGCTCGTCGGGGACCGATCGCCCTACCGGGTGGTCCACATGATCACCGACGGCCTGGAGTCCTCGTCCGGCGGCGCCGAGCAGAAGAGGCTGCACGAGTGGGCGGAGGTGCGCGGGGTGCACCTGCAGAAGATCCGCCTGGAGGACCTGCCGCCCGAGCGCGGGCTCAGCGGGGCCGTCATCGACCCGATCCGCTGCGAGGCCGTGGATCCGAAGATCCAGGTGCTCTTCAGCTCGCCGGGCCGACAGCCGGAGGACTGGGAGAAGTTCGAGTACGAGAACATCAACAACCACAGCCTGGTGCTGCGCGTGGACTTCGGCGCCACCTCGGTCCTGCTGATGGGGGACCTGGAGGAGCGGGGGGTCCACTCGCTGCGGGCCCGCCTGGAGGGCTCCAGGCTGCTCGACGCCGACGTGCTCAAGGTCGGGCACCACGGGAGCTGGAACGCCACCTCCCCCGAGCTCCTGGAGGCCGTCTCGCCCGACGTGGCGGTCATCATGATGGGCAAGCCCGAGCGCGAGATCGAGTGGTCCGCCTGGGCCTACGGCCACCCGCGCAGGAACGCGGTCGAGCGGCTGCTCAGCGTGGTGCACGTCCGCCGCAAGCCCGTGGTGCACGTGCCCGTGGCGACCAAGGCCAAGCAGTTCGAGCCCATGTGGATCGAGCGGGCGGTCTACGGCACGGGCTGGGACGGCACGGTGGTCATCGAGGCCACGACCACGGGGAAGCCGCACAGGGTCAACTGAGGAACCGTGCATCGTGCATCGTGCATAGTGCATCGAAGCACTATGCACGAAGCACGATCTATCCCCCTCCCATGAGGTGCGTGATCTGCACCACCGCGCCGTCGGGGACGACGGTCGTCCGGTAGTCCTCGCGCTTGACCAGCTTGCCGTTCACGAAGGCGATCAGCAGGGGGAACTTGTAGTTCTTGGCTTCGAGGATCCCCTGGACCGTGAGGCCCTCCTCGTGCTCCAGGGGATCGCCGTTGACCGTGATCATGGTCCTTCTAGAGGTGCTGCTCGACCACCGCGACCAGCTCCGGAAAGTCCATGCCGACCTCCTTCAGGGTCTCCAGGGTGGGCACGCCGTTCGGGGTCCAGCCGCGCCGCTTGTACACCGCGTCCATGAGCTTCTCGTACTGCGCCTCGCGGTGCTCGCGGGTGAGCGCCATCTTCTCCTCCACGCTCTTCCCGGCCGGATCGACGCCCAGGATCTCCTTGAGCTGCTTGTCGTAGCGCTCGGCCCGCGAGGTGTACTCCTCGACGGTCACCGGACCCACCGCGCGGTAGGGCGGCCGGTCGTGGGCGCGCTGGCCCTTGCCCTGGCGCAGGTTGAACACGCGCTGGAAGTTGTACACCCCACGGGACATGCGGAGGAGCTCGTGCCTGTCGATCTCCCGGCCGGTGATGCCGGCGAACAGCTCGCAGTAGTTCTGCACGTGCTCGGGCACCTTGGCCGGCTCGGGGGTCCTGGCGTTGTCGGCCGGCTCGATGTCGTTCCAGGGCAGCTTGCACAGGCCGTTCAGCCCGAACCAGGTGCGGAAGATGGGGAAGTAGAACAGCGCCTCGGCCTTGTCCTCGAAGGTGGGGATCTGCTTGTTGACCATGTCCATGAAGATCAGCCAGGCCTCGTCGTGCTGCGGGCCCTTGTTGGTGAGCGAGTACCCGCCCTGCTGGGCCAGGGACTCCTTGGACATGTACTGGCTGAACTCGAGCCCCTTGACCTCCATGCCGATGTCGTTGAGGAGCTGCGCTTCGCCCCAGCCCTTCTCGGCGAAGATCTTCTTCATGCGGGCCACGCCCTGGCCGGCGATGAGCCCGAAGCCCCGGCCCTCGGCCATCTGGTGCATCAGCTCCAGCTGGGCCGGGCCGCTGCCGAACTTGATCTCCAGGCCGCCGGTGCGCTCCGCGTTCAGGATGCCGCGCTGCCAGCACTCCATGCAGAAGGCGCACAGGGTGCCGAAGGAGATGGTGTCGATGCCGTACACGTCGCAGTAGAAGTTGCACTCCAGCAGCCAGTCCGGGTCGAAGATGCCGCAGTTCGCGCCGACCCCGGCCGCGGTCTCGTACTCCGGCCCGTCGACCGTGTTGCTGTGGCCCCGGTAGGGCCCCGTCATTACCTGGTGCTCGTCCGCGCCCTTGCTGCAGGCCATGCTGCAGCCGTACCAGCACCCGTCCGGGATGCCCTGGGTGAAGCGCTTGTCCCAGACCTGGGAGTTGATCCTGGGGGTGTCCGGGTGGTTGCCGTACTGGAAGTTGTGCACCGGCAGCAGATCGTAGGCGTCCATGATCTCCACCAGGTGCGCGGTGCCCTGGCGGCGCATGTGGCACTGGGAGTCGTCGAAGTCGTGCAGCTCCTTGTGCATCTTGACCCCGATCCTGGCGATGCGCTCGAGGTCGGCCGGGTTGTTCTGGTCGCCCTTGACCGGGAAGCCGTGCACCACCAGGGCCTTGAGCTTCTTGTCCCGGAACACGGTGCCGGTGCCGCCGCGGCCGGCCTGCTTCAGCCGGGTGGCCTTGCGGCGCAGATCGTACCAGGAGAAGTTCAGGCAGCCGATGCGGGTGTGGTCCGCGGCCCGGCCGGCGGACACCACCGACACGTTGGGCAGATCCTTCTCGTCGTCCGCGTACTGGTGGGTGAACACCTCGGCCGCCACGTGGCTGTCCACGTTCTCCAGCGGCGCCTCCTCGATGGCGATGCGGCCCTTCGGCCCGTCGATCACCAGGATCACGTCCCGCGCGGCCTTGCCCTGGATCTCCAGCGCGTCGAAGCCGCAGAACTTCATCAGCGGCCCGAAGTAGCCCCCCACGTTGCAGTCGATGGGGATGTCGGTCATGGGCGACAGGGTGACCACGAGCGACTTGCCCGAACCCGGGTACTGGGTGTTCCCGGCCAGCGGCCCCGGGGCGATGATCAGCTCGTTCTCCGGGTCGTTCCACCGGGTGCTGGCCTGGGTCGCGTTCCACAGGAACCACAGGCCGAAGCCGCGCCCGCCGATGAACTTGTCCTTCATCTGCTGGGTGACGGGCCGCTCCTCGATGGTCAGATCGGTCAGGTTCACGTACAGGGTGCGGTCGTTGTACCCGCGCTGGGGCAGGGCGGGCTTGAAGGTGATCTCCTTGAGCACCTTGTGGGCCTGCTTCTGCTTGTCCACGTCGCCCTTGAGGTCGGTCCGCTTGGTGTAGTCGTATGCCATGGCGGTCTCTCCGGCTCAGCTCGGCAGGCCCTCGTGGGGCTGCTCGACCAGGCTGAGGGCCTTCTCGGGGCAGGCCTTGACGCACTGGCCGCAGGAGATGCACTTGAAGGGCGGTAGCACGCCCTCCGCCCGGACCATGCTCAGGCTGGGGCAGAAGCCCACGCACATGTAGCAGGCCACGCACAGGTCCTTCTTCAGCAGCACGATGCCGCTCTTGGCGCGTGTCAGGGCGCCGGTGGGGCAGACGGTGATGCACTCGCCGCACTGGTTGCACACCTGGAAGCGCGGCTGGCCCTCGACCGGGTCCACCCGGATGGCCGCGTGGGGCCGACCGGTCTTCTTGTGGAGGACCTTGGCGCAGGCCGCCTCGCACGCGTGCACGAGCTTGCACTTGCCCGGGTCGCCGACGAGCACTTTCATGGGTCTCTCTCCTCGCCACCCCAGAGGCCGTATTCCTCCAGGAAACCCTACATGCCCAGGGCCTGGAGTCAAGCCCGGATGGGCGCCTCGGCAGGCCCTGGGCGATCCCCGCCCCCCCTCGCAGGCTCCGGCGAGCCGGCGGCCACTGACGCTGGCAAACCTCTCGTGTGAATCTCTCCGGGCATTCATCGAGGTGGGGAGAGGCAAGAGCCAGGCTGGGCCGCCCGCCTGCCTCGCCCCCCACTTGAAGAAGGTCCGAAGCCCCTGGGGCAGACACGTGGGTCTGCCCCAAACAGCTCCGACCCTTGAGGGATGTCCTTTCCCGATGGTACGCTGCATTCATCCCCGTCGCCTTCGACCGGGGACGCTCGGGAGGGGGTTTCGCGATGCCGCGCGCCTTCCAGTCGCTGATCCTTGGCCTCCTGGCCGCGCTGCCCGCGCCGGAGGTGGAGGCTCGCCCTCCCTGCCCACCCACGGTGTGTGGTGGATCTCGTCACAGGCTGCGCGCTGGAGGAGAGGCGGGTCACGGACGGCCTGGTTGGTTGCTACGAGAACGGCGGCCAGGTCCCCATCGCCTTCTCCTTGGCGCAGGCGGGGAGTGGCGATGAGCTCGCGTGGGGGCTGGTGCTCGGGTTGTGGTGGCTGGTCCAGCGGAGGCGCGCGAGGAGCTTCCGGTCCCGGCAGGCTGGCGCCTGGCGGGCGTGAAGCAGGGAAGGAAAGACCGCCGGTGAGATGCCCTGGGCGATCCACACACGCGGGATCGGCCAACGCATCCGCGTGCAGGCATCCGGACAAGGAGACTGCGGTCGCCATGAGGAACGCGCTGCTCGGGCTGCTCGCGGTCGTCCTCCTGTCTGGCTCGGCCTGCGCGACCAGGGCGATGACCTACACGGGCATCGCCTTGACCGCCGTCGGCGCAGTCGGGTTGGCCGGCGGCGTCGGCATGACCGTCTCCTGTCACGAAGCCCCGGAGAGCTGCGTCTCCGGCGATGGCACGGCGCACTCCACGGTGATTGCGGTCTGGCTCGGCACGGGCCTCGTGGCGGCGGTGCTTGGATTGGTTCTCTGGATCTCGGGCCCGGACGTCGCCTCGTCGGATGCATCCGGCCTGGGCGACGAGGGGTTGACCGGGGAGGTGGGGGCAGGGCTCGCTCCCGTTCCATCGACGAAACGCCCGGTCGAAGCTGCTCGATGAACTGCCCTGGGCGATCCACACACGCAGGATCGGCCAACGCCAGCCCGGGCCTCTTTCGGGCGCGCGAGACGCCGCTCGCTTGACACGCCCCGAAGTCGCCCCAACCTTGAGGCCCATGGCCGAGGTGCGCACATCCGCGTCCACGCCCGTCCCGGACGATCCGCTGGCGGCCTATCTGGATCACCTGGGCAGCGAGCGACGCCTCTCGGCCCACACCCTGCGCGGCTATGGCCTGGATCTGCGCCAGCTCGCGGAGTTCCTGACCGCGAAGGGCCGGGCGGTGCTGGCGGCCACCCTCGCGGATCTGCGCGCCTACCTGGCCGCCCGGCGCAAGGAGCTCAGCCCGCGCTCCGCGGGCCGGAAGCTCGCCGCCATCCGCGGCTTCTACCGCTTCGCCCGGCGCCGGGGCTGGATCGAGGTGAGCCCGGCCGAGCGTATCCGCTCGCCCGTGCTGGAGAAACGCCTGCCGCGCCACCTGGACCGGGACGAGATCCAGGCACTGCTCGCGGCGACCGACGCCTCGACCGACCTGGGCCTGCGGGACCGGGCGCTGCTCGAGGTGCTGTACGCGGCCGGGCTGCGGGTCTCGGAGCTGGTCGGGCTCGACCTCCGGGACGTGGATCTGACCGGGCGGGTGGTGCGGGTGCTCGGCAAGGGCAGCAAGGAGCGCCTGGTGCCGCTCGGCCGGCCCGCCTGCGCGGCCGTCCTGGCCTGGCTGCCGGCCCGGGCGCGGCTGCTGCAGGAGTCGCGCCGGCCCGCGCTCGAGGCCGTGTTCCTCAACCGGCGCGGGGGGAGGCTCACCGATCGCTCGGTGCGCCGGGTGCTCGATCGCTGGATCCTGGCCGCGGGGGTGCTGCACAACGTGAGCCCGCACGCGCTCAGGCACAGCTTCGCCACCCACCTGCTGCAGGCCGGGGCCGATCTCCGCTCCATCCAGGAGCTGCTCGGGCACGCCAGCCTGTCCACCACCCAGACCTACACGCACCTCGATCTGGAGCACCTGCTCGAGGTCTACGACCAGGCCCACCCGCGCGCGAAGCGCGCCGGCCGGGCCGCGGGGAAGGGGAGTTGACGCCATGCAGCAGTTCCATGGAACGACCATCCTGGCCGTGCGCCGGCCGGGCGAGGTGGTCCTGGCCGGAGACGGCCAGGTGTCGCTGGACAAGCTGGTGCTGAAGCACAAGGCCCGGAAGCTGCGCACCCTGCTCGACGGTAAGGTGCTGGCAGGCTTCGCCGGCTCGACGGCGGACGCGCTGACGCTGTTCGAGAAGTTCGAGGGCAAGTTGAAGGAGCACCAGGGCTCGCTCACCCGGGCGGCCGTGGAGCTGGCCAAGGAGTGGCGCACCGATCGCTTCCTGCGCCGGCTGGAGGCGCTGCTGCTGGTCGCCGACCGCGAGAAGACCCTGCTGCTCTCGGGCAACGGCGACGTGCTCGAGCCCGACGGCGGGGTGCTGGGCATCGGCTCCGGCGGGCCCTATGCCCAGGCCGCGGCCCAGGCGCTGCTCGAGAGCACCGAGCTGCCGGCCGAGGAGGTCGCCCGCCGGGCCATGCGCATCGCCGGCGAGCTGTGCGTGTTCACCAACGGCGAGCTCAGCCTCGAGCGGCTGGGCGGCTGAGCCAGGAGGCGGACGAGCATGACCCAGGAACCCACCGGCGGGGTGAGCTTCACCCCGCGCGAGATCGTCTCCGAGCTGGACCGCTACATCGTCGGCCAGGCGGCCGCCAAGCGCGCGGTGGCCATCGCGCTGAGGAACCGCTGGCGCCGCCAGCGGGTGCCCGAGGAGCTGCGGGACGAGATCGCCCCCAAGAACATCATCATGATCGGGCCCACCGGGGTGGGCAAGACCGAGATCGCCCGCCGCCTGGCCAAGCTGGCCCAGGCTCCGTTCCTCAAGGTGGAGGCCAGCAAGTACACCGAGGTCGGCTACGTGGGCCGGGACGTGGAGTCGATGATCCGCGACCTGGTCGAGGTGGCGGTGAAGCTGGTGCGCGAGGAGGAGACCGAGCGGGTGCAGCGTAAGGCCCAGGAGCTGGCCGAGGAGCGCCTGCTCGATCTGCTGGTGCCGCCTCGCCCGCGGAGCTTCGAGGACCGGCCGTCCCAGGCGGCCCCGGCCGGGCCCGTCGCCAGCGCGGCGCCGTCCGAGCCCGACGGCCAGGCCACCCGGGAGAAGCTCCGCCGCATGCTGCGGGACGGCGCGCTGGACAGCCGCGAGCTCGAGGTCAGCCTGACGGATCGCGGCATGAGCCTGCCCATGATGCAGGTCTTCTCTACCTCCGGGGTGGAGGAGATGAACATGAACCTGCAGGACATGCTGGGGAACCTCTTCCCCAAGAAGTCCAGGAAGCGCAAGCTGCGCGTGCCCGAAGCCCTGCAGGTGCTGACCGCCGAGGAGGCCTCGAAGCTCGTGGACAACGAGGGCGTGGTGCGGGAGGCCGTGCGCCGGGCCGAGCAGAGCGGCATCATCTTCATCGACGAGATCGACAAGATCGCGGGCCGCGAGCAGGGCCAGCACGGCCCGGACGTGTCCCGCCAGGGGGTGCAGCGCGATCTGCTGCCCATCGTCGAGGGCTCGGCGGTGGCCACCAAGTACGGGGTGGTGCACACCCAGCACGTCCTGTTCATCGCGGCCGGCGCCTTCAACGTGGCCAAGCCCGCGGATCTCATCCCCGAGCTGCAGGGCCGCTTCCCCATCCGGGTGGAGCTCTCGTCGCTGACCCGGGACGACTTCCTGCGCATCCTGACCGAGCCGCGCAACGCGCTCGCCAAGCAGTACGAGGCGCTGCTGGCCACCGAGGGGGTGACGCTCACCCTGGAGCCCGCGGCGCTGGCCCGGCTGGCCGAGCTGGCCGAGGCGGTCAACCGCAAGGCGGAGAACATCGGCGCCCGGCGGCTGCACACGGTGCTGGAGAAGCTGCTCGAGGAGCTCAGCTTCAAGGCCCCGGAGATGGGCGGGCAGCGCGTGGTGATCACCCCGGCCGAGGTGGATCGGGCGCTCGGCGACATCGTCCAGGACCAGGACCTGAGCCGCTACATCCTGTGAGCGCCGGCCGTTCCCTTGACTCCGCGGGATCCCAAGGGATAATGGGGCTGGTCCGGCGTGTGGCCCGAGCGACAGGCGGCGCAAGGATTTTCCCTGCGACGCGCGGGGTTGGAGACGCCTCCCCATGCCCAGCATCGACCCCAAGAAGGTGCCCCGGTTGAGCCCCGGGGTCGATCTGCTCAAAGGAAAATTCAGCCTGGACGAGGGCCGGGTGCTGGCGCTGGTCGACGGCGTGCGCTCGGCCGGGGAGATCACCGGGGCGTGCGGCCTGGCGCGGCCCCAGGCGGAGCAGACCCTGCTCGGGCTCCACCAGCGGCGCAAGATCTACTGGTTCGGCGAGGAGCCGCCCCAGGACCTGCCGGCCCGGCCGCCCGTGGAGGGGCGCTCCTCGGCGCCCGCCGCGGCCAGGCCCGCGGGCCCGGACTTCGAGGATGGACCCTGGATGACCGCCCCGCTTGACGACCCTCGGGACCTGGAGGAGAGCGTCGATCTCGGCGAGGGCCAGAAGCGCAAGATCCTCTACCTGCACAAGCGCCGCCAGGAGCTCACCCACTACCAGTTCCTCGGCCTGGCGCGCCGGGCCGAGCCGGGCGAGGTGAAGAAGGCCTACTTCGCGGTCTCCAAGGAGTTCCACCCGGACACCTACTTCCGCAAGAACCTGGGCACCTTCAAGGCGCGCATCGAGGCGCTGTTCAAGCGCGTGACCCAGGCCTACGAGGTGCTGGGAGATCCCCAGAAGCGCGCCGCCTACGACGCCACCCTGCCCTACGAACCCACGCCCGAGGAGCTGGCGCGGGCGGAGCACGAGGCCGCCCAGCGCACGCTGGACGAGAAGCTGACGGCCGAGCGCCGCGAGCGCCTGGCGCGCCTGCAGCGCAGGAAGAGCCCCCAGGCCAACCAGCGCGTCCGCGCGCGGGAACACTACGAGCAGGCCGTGGCGAGCAGGAGCAAGGATCCCACCCGGGCCTTCAACGCGATCATGCTGGCCGTGAGCCTGGAGCCGGACAACGAGGAGTACCAGAAGCTCCGCGACGAGCTGCAGCCCAAGGCGGGCAAGCAGCGCGCGGAGCGGGAGTTCCGCCAGGCCTGGCACGAGCAGTCGGTGGGCAACCTCGAGAACGCGCTGAAGGGCTTCGTGACGGCGGTGGAGGCCGATCCCGACCACTGGGAGGCCAAGCACCGCGCCGCCCAGCTCATGCTCGACCTCAACCGCGATCTGAAGAAGGCCCTCGCGTTCTGCCGCGACGCCGACCGGCTCAAGCCCGATCACGGCGACGTGGTGCTCACCCTGGCGCAGCTCTACGAGAAGCTCGACATGAAGCGCAACGCCCTGCGCGAGTACGAGCGTTACCCGAGGTTGCGCTCCCACTACGTGGAGCCCGACGAAGATCCCATCCCGCGCAAGATCAAGGAGCTCAGGAAGCGCATCCGGGATGAGGCCCGGGAGACGGACTAGGCCCCCGCAGCAGGAGACCGCATGGAACGCATACTCGGAATCGACCTGGGCACGACCTACTCCTGCGTGGCGGTGGTGGAGGGTGGGGTGCCCATGGTGATCGCCAACAAGGGCGGCTACCGCACCACGCCCTCGATGGTGGCCTTCACCGGCGGCGGACGCCGCCTGGTCGGCCACCTGGCCAAGCGCCAGGCCATCACCAACCCGCAGAACACGGTCTACGCCGTCAAGCGCTTCATCGGCCGCAAGTGGGCCTCCGAGGCGGTCCAGACGATGAAGGCCGCCATCCCCTACGGCATCATGGAGGGCCCGCACGGGGACGTGCGCGTCAAGATCAAGGACAAGGACTTCAGCGCCCCGGAGATCTCGGCCATGGTGCTGACCGAGATGAAGCGGGTGGCGGACGAGTACTTCGGCGAGGCCTGCAGCCGGGCGGTGGTCACCGTGCCGGCCTACTTCAACGACGGCCAGCGCCAGGCCACCAAGGACGCCGGGCGCATCGCCGGCCTGGACGTGCTGCGCATCATCAACGAGCCCACGGCCGCCGCGCTGGCCTACGGCTACGGCAAGAAGGTAGACAAGCGGGTGGCCGTCTACGATCTGGGCGGGGGCACCTTCGACGTGTCCATCCTGGAGATCTCCAACGGGGTGTTCGAGGTCATCGCCACCGCCGGCGACACCTTCCTGGGGGGCGAGGACTTCGACCAGCGCGTGGCCGACTGGCTGGTGTTCACCTTCGCCAAGGAGAACGGGGTGGACCCGCGCCAGGATCTCATGGCGCTGCAGCGCATCAAGGACGCCTCCGAGAAGGCCAAGTGCGAGCTGAGCTTCCAGAACGAGGTGGAGATCAACCTGCCCTTCCTCTACAGCGCCGGCAAGAGCAAGACGCTCCACTTCCAGAAGCTGCTCGGGCGCGCCAAGCTCGAGGAGCTGACCGTCGATCTGGTCGAGCGCACCATCACCATCTGCGAGCGGACCCTCAAGGAGGCCGGGCTCAAGCCGGCCGACATCCAGGAGGTGATCCTGGTCGGCGGGCAGAGCCGCATGCCCAGGGTGCAGCAGGCGGTGGCCAAGTTCTTCGGCCGGGAGCCCTCCAAGGGCGTGCACCCCGACGAGGTGGTGGCGGTCGGCGCCGCCATCCAGGGCTACTCCCTGGTGACCGAGAAGAGCCCGGACAGGGCCGAGACGCTGCTGCTGGACGTCACGCCCCACTCGCTGGGCATCATGATCGTGGGCGGCTACTTCAACACGTTGATCGACAAGAACACCACCGTGCCCACCTCGGCCAGCCACATGTTCACCACGGTCAAGGACGGCCAGACCTCGGTCAAGATCATGGTCTTCCAGGGCGAGAGCAAGGTGGCCTCGGAGAACGAGCTGCTGGGCGAGTTCATCCTGACCGGCCTGCGGGAGGCCCCGCGCGGCCAGGTGGAGATCGAGATCACCTTCGAGATCTCCGCCGAGGGCATCGTCAGCGTGTCCGCCAAGGACCTCGAGACCGGCCGCAGGCAGTCCATCGTGGTCACCGCCACCAGCGGCCTGACCGAGGAGGAGATCCAGTCCATGGCCGAGGACAGCAAGGACTACCTGCTGTCCCAGGCCCAGGACGAGCAGTTCGACCGGGTGAAGCACGAGGCCGAGTCGCTGATCCAGGGCATCGAGCAGCTCATGCCGGCCGTGCGCGACGTCCTGGCGAGCTCCCAGTTCGGCTCCGACGCGGTGGCCAAGGCCGAGGCCAGCCTGCAGCGCTCCAAGGGGGCCATCGACCGCCGCGACCTCGAGGGCCTGGGGGACAGCCTGGAGGCCCTGCGGCGCACCGAGGCCACCTTCCGGGCCCTGGCCGGGCGGAAGGAGAAGTAGGCGCGCATGGGCCCGGCCGACCGCATCCGCGAGCTGCTCGACCAGGGCCTGGCCGCCTACGGGCTGGGCCGGCTGGACGAGGCCCGGCGCGCGTGGAGCGAGGCGCTGGCCCTCGAGCCAGGGAACCCGCGCGCGCAGGAGTACCTGAGGTTCCTCGAGGACAGCTGGTCGCCTGGCCAGGAGCGCGAGGGGGCCGACTACCGGCCCGACGTCGGCTCGGACCCGGCCGTGCCTGACCCTGCCGCCGCGCCGGCCCCGGCCGCGACGCCGCCCGCCGGCGAGCCGGCCAAGGTGCCGCTGGCCTCCGACCAGCCCACGCTGCGCCCCAGGCCCCTGTCCAAGTCCATCCCGCCACCGGCCGGGCCGCCGGGCGAGCCCCCCCCGGCTGCGGCGCCCCCGCCGCCGGCGGGCGAGGACTTCGTCCCGCCCTCCCGGCCCGCGGTGAGCGCCTCGAACTGGGGGGACCTGTACGACTGGGGTGCGGACGGCGCCCCCCCGCAGACCCCCGCGCCGGCGGGGGCCGTGCCGGTGGTGCAGCCGAACATCGTGCTCGAGCCCTTGCCCGTGCCGCCGCCGGTGCGGGCCGCGCCCGCCCGGCCGGTGAGCGCCATCTCCGCCGTGGTCTCGACGCCCCCGCCGCCCCAGGCCGAGGTGCGCGTGGCGACGCCGCTGCCGCCGCTGCCCTCGCTGCCACCCGCCGCGCCCGGGCCGGTGCCGGCGACCCGGCCGCCCACGCCCGCGCAGCCGAGCCAGCCGCCCCCCTCCGCGCCGGTGGTGGCGGCCCAGCACAGCAGCGCCTGGACCGTGCTCACGCCCCCGCCCATCCCGCCGGAGGAGGAGGGGGCCTTCACCCGGCCGCCCACCCTGGACGACATCCCGCCGCTCGGCCCGGCCCGGCCCGACGCGGCCATCAGCTCGCCCCTGGGGCTGGTGGCCGGGGCGCCCGCGCCCGCGGGGCCCGCGGACGACGATCCGGGCGCGCTCATCCGCGGCGCGCGCGACCTGCTCGAGCTGGATGACTTCAGCGGCGTCCTGGAGCTGGTCGAGAAGGTGCTCATGCTGGCGCCGGACCACCAGGAGGCGCTGTTCCTGCGGGAGCAGGCCACCCAGGAGCTGGTGCGCATGTACTCCTCCAAGGTGGGCGAGCTCGGGCGCGTGCCGCGCGTGCGCATGGCCGAGGACGAGATCATCTGGCTCAACCTGGACCACCGCGCAGGGTTCGTGCTGTCGCTGATCGACGGGCACACCTCCTTCGATGACGTGCTGAGCATCTGTGGCCTGCCCTCCCTGGACGCGCTGCGCATCCTGACCCAGCTGCTCCAGGAGAAGGTGATCGAGGTGGATTGAGCCGTGCGGCGTGCGACGTGCGGCGTGCTTCGTTCTTCGCCGCACGCAGCACCCAGCACGCCGCACGGGGATTCACACCAGCGGGTCCTCCGGCAGGTCCGCCTTCCTCCGCTTCTCGTAGGTGGTCCGCACGTAGCTGATCAGCGCGTCCACGTAGGTGTGGAAGGGCGGGCAGGTGAGCTCCGAGCCCTGCAGCAGCCGGGCGGTGTTGGCGCTGGTGTAGACGGCCATGGTGTTCAGGTAGTCCAGCGCCTGGCGGGGGGTGCGGGTGATCTTCTCCAGGCCGGGCACGCGCAGCAGCGCGGAGGCGAGCTCGCCCAGCCAGCCCGGCGCGCGGCCGGTGGAGCGCAGCAGCCGCCCGGCGGGCGTCCCGGCCCGCTCGGCGATGAGCTGGTAGGCCCGCAGCGCGGAGAGCGGGTTGGGATCGACCAGGTGGAAGGTCAGGCCCTCGGCCTCGCGGGCCTGGCTGAGGCGCTGGATGGCGCCCACCACGTAGTCCACCGGGACCATGTTCAGCGGCACCCGGCCGTCGCTCGGGAGCGGGATGGGCACGGCCACCGGCGCGGCCACCAGCAGGATGCCGAGGAAGTAGGGGCCGTCGAAGCGGCCGATCTCTCCGGTGCGCGAGTCGCCCACCACGATGGAGGGCCGGAAGATGCTCACCGGCAGGCGTTCGGCCGCGGCGCGCACCTTGAGCTCGGCCTCGAACTTGGTGCGCTCGTACGGGTTGCGGAAGCGCTGCCCGGCGTCCAACTCGTCCTCGGCGATCACTCCCTGGCGATCGCCGGACACGAAGCAGGTGGAGACGTGGCTGAAGCGCCGGAGCTTGTGGGACTGCTCGGCCACCTCCAGCAGGTTGGCGGTGCCTTGCACGTTGACCCGCCACATGGTCTCCTCGGGCACCCCCAGGTAGGAGATGGCCGCCAGGTGGTAGATGTCGGTCACCGCGCGGGTCACCCGCTGCAGCTCCACCGCCGAGAGCCCGAGGTGCATGTCGGCGATGTCCCCCGCCAGGATGTGCACCCGCTCCAGCCCCCGGGGGCGGCAGGCGCGCACGTCCCGCTTGGCGCCCTCGACGAAGCGATCCTGGACCAGCAGGAAGAACTCGCTGTCGGGCTCGTCGGTGAGCAGCGTCTGCACGAGCTGCTTGCCGATGAAGCCCGGGTAGCCGGTGACCAGGACCACGCGGGACGCCCCCTTGCGAGCCATGCTCAACCTCCCCACTCGCGGCCGAGCGCCGCCCACAGCCGTTCGGCCGCGCGCCGGGTGTCCGCGAGGCTGCCGCCGTTGTCCACCAGGTGCGCCGCCGCCAGGACCTTGTCGGCAGGCGGCCGCTGGGCCCGCAGCCTGGCCTGGAGCGCCGCCCCGTCCAGGCCGTCCCGCGCGCCGAGGCGCGCGCACCGCACCGCCAGCGGCGCGGTCACCACCACCAGCCCCACCAGCGGGAAGCGCGTGCGGCTCTCGACGAGCAGCGCGCCCTCCAGCAGGCACGCCCGGGGGCGGGGCCGCGGGAGCGCCGCCAGCCTTTCGGCGACCCGACGCAGGATGGCCGGGTGCAGCAGATCCTCCAGCCAGGCCCGGGCGGTCGCATCGGTGAACACCTCCGCCGCCAGCGACCGGCGTCCGATCCTTCCATCCGTCCCGACGCAGGAGGGGAAGCGCGCCCGGACGGCGCGCCCCTCGGGGCAGGTCGGCTCGAGCAGCTCGTGCCCCAGTGCGTCCGCGTCGAGGGTGCACGCGCCCAGCGCGCGGAGCATGCCCGCGACCGTGCTCTTGCCGCTGCCGATGCCGCCGGTCAGGCCGTAGACGAGCACCGTCCCCCCGCGGGCTCACTCCCAGGCGGAGGCGTCGGCCGGCTTCGCCTTCGGCTCGGGGGTGAACTGGAAGATGTGGGCCTTGCCGTCCGGGTTGAAGAAGACGCTCAGGCCCGCCTTGGGGTACACGAGGACCGACAGGCCGCCGGCCAGGCGCTTCTGCTCGCAGTCCGGGCCGTAGATCTTCCGCACCTGGGCGGCGCTCACCTCGCGCTCTGGGTAGACGTCGATGCGGAAGAGCACCTCGGCCTTGTCGAAGAAGAAGTTGGCCTCGGTGGTGCCGGCGATGGCCTGATCGCCCTGGAAGGACAGCCCGTCGGACAGCTCGCCGCCCTGGGTGAAGGCCTTGGTGGGCGCGCCGAACTTGTCGATCACCTGCTCCTTGGTGGTCTTGCCCGGCTCCATGCCCTTCCAGGCCTTGGCCCGGGCCGGGGGCGATTGCGCCAGGAGCGCGATGATTCCCGTGATGGCGAGCGAGGTTGCATACCGGGCGCGCATGCGTCCAAGGTAGCCACAGGCCGGCCGGGGTGTCAACGCCGGACCGGGCTGGTGACTTGCCTTGACACGCCCGCGGGCGGCGCCGTACCTTGCCGCTCATGCGGAGGCGCCTCGGCATCGCTGTCGTCCTCGGTTCGGGCCTGGCCGTGCTCGCCGGCGTGGGGCTGGCGGCGGTGGACACGTCCGAGTTCGTCGGGGCTGGCCGCTGCCTGCAGTGCCACCCCACGGCGCACAAGGCCTGGCAGGGCTCCCCGCACGCCCGCGCGCACCTCGCGCTCAGCGGCAAGCAGGTGGCCGATCCGCGCTGCACCCAGTGCCACGGGACGGCCGAGCGGGATCTGGCCGGGGTGCAGTGCGAGAGCTGCCACGGGCCCGGGCGCTACTACGCGCAGCGCCACGTGATGAAGGACGCGGTGCTGTCGCGCATCGTGGGCCTCCGGGACGTCACCGAGGAGGCCTGCCGCGGCTGCCACACCGACGCCGCGCCCACCGTGCGCGCCTTCGACCACGCCCGGCTGTGGCGCGCCATCGAGCACGGCCGCGAGCCCAGGCCCGAGCCGGCCCCTGCCCCCGCCAAGGGCGCCCTGTGAACCCGCGGCGCCAGCGATGAGGACCTACCGCGCCGAGCTGCTGACCCTGGCCCCCAACCCCTCGGCCTTCCCGCCCCCGGGGCCGCCCGAGGTGGCGGTGGTCGGCCGCTCGAACTCCGGCAAGTCCACGCTGATCAACACCCTCATGGGCGTGCGGCGCCTGGCGCGCACCGCGGCCCGGCCCGGCAAGACGCGGGCGCTCGTGTTCTTCGACGTGGAGGGGCGCTTCCGGCTCGTGGATCTGCCCGGCTATGGCTACGCCAGCGTCTCGCGCCAGGAGTCCGCCGGCTGGCGCCCGCTGGTGGAGGCCTACTTCCGCGCCGGTCGGCCCGTGGTCGGGGTGGTGGCGCTGTTCGACTTCCGCCGCGCGCTGGACGACCAGGACTTCGCCCTGGCCGAGATGCTGACCCGCCTGAACCGCCCCTGGATGCCGGTGTGGACCAAGGTGGACAAGGAGAAGAGCCGCACGCGCCTGCGCGCGCAGCTCGCGGCGCTCGACCGCGAGCTCGGCGGGCCCGCGCCGGGGTTGGGCTTCTCCTCCCACTCCAGGCAAGGCCGGGAGGAGCTGCTCGCCTGGCTGGAGGCGGCCGTGGCCGACACCGCGCTCGGCCCGTGCGAGCTTGTCGGCCCCTCCCGATCCTAGTAGAATCCCGCAGACTTGGGAGGCGAACCCTGGATGCGGTTGGCCAGCTCCATGGCCGTGTGCCTGCTGGCGACGTGGCTGCCGTTCCCGGCCTGGGCCGGACAGGCACCCCCGCCCGCGGGCGAGGTGCTGGACGAGGTGGTGGCCGTGGTCAACCGCCACGTGATCACCCGCTCCGAGCTCCTGGAGGAGGCCTGGCTGGTGCTGGTCGATCGACGCGGCCAGGCCGGGCTCGAGCGCGAGCTCACGCCCGACTTCCAGCGTCAGGTGCTGGATCTCCTCATCAACCAGGCGGTGCTGCTGGACGAGGCCCGGCGGATCGAGCTGCCCGCGGTCAGCGACCAGGAGCGCGAGGCGCTGCTGCTCGGGTTCCGCGGGCGGTTCGTGGACGGCGAGGCGTACTTGCGCTTCCTGATGCGCTACGGCCTGGGCGAGCCGGAGGTGGTGGAGGTGCTGGTGCGCCACCTGCGGGTCGCGCGGCTCAAGGAGGCCCGGCTGCAGACCCTGCCAGACGTGAGCCCGGAGGCCGTGGAGGAGTTCTACACAGAGAACCGGGGCAACTTCGGCGGGGCCCCGCTCGGGGCCGTGGCCGACGCCATCCGCCACCGGCTGGGCGCGGCGGCTCGGGAGCGGGAGCTGGCGCGCTGGGTGTGGGAGCTGCGCAAGCGGGCAGAGGTCAAGGTGCTGGTGGAGCTGGGTGACCCCGAGGGGCCCGACGCGGACGCGGAGGCGGTCGAACGTGGCGATGACGCGCTGTGAGCCGGGTCCCGGCCTGGACTTCATGACCCTCGACTACCTGCGCTCGGTGCTGGCCATCGAGCGGTCCTGCTTCAAGGACCCCTGGCCGCCCTCCGCCTTCCTGTCCGAGATCCAGTTCACCTGGTCGTGGTTCCGCCTGGCGGGTGAGGCCGGCGCGGACGGGCGCCTGTCCCGGGTGGACGCCTTCATCATCTGCTGGATCATGCCCGACGACATGCACGTGCTGAACGTGGCCGTGGCGCCCGAGGCCCGCCGGCGGGGGATCGCGCGCCTGCTGATGCTGGAGGCGCTGGCCTGCTTCGCCGACCGCGGGGGCGGCACCGCCTCCCTGGAGGTCCGCCCGTCGAACCTCGCGGCCAGACGCCTGTACGAATCGCTCGGCTTCTACAAGGCCGGGCTGCGCAAGAACTACTACCGGGCCGACAACGAGGACGCGCTGGTGATGAACCTCGAGGTGGCGCCCGCCATCCTGCCCCGGCCGAACCGCTCGGGGGCGCCATGAGCGGGTCCATCCAGGTCCACGCCGAGCTCGTCCAGGTCGAGCCCCGGGCCCGGCAGCGCATCGTCTGCCTGAGGCTCTTCGCCCCCCAGGTGGCCCGGGCGGCCCGGCCGGGGCAGTTCGTCATGCTGGCGCCCGGCCCCGACGGGCAGCTCGACCCGTTCCTCAACCGGCCCTTCTCCATCCACCGGGTGCCCGACGCGGACACGCTCGAGCTCCTGGTGGCGGTGGTGGGCCGCGGGACGGAGGGGCTGGCCGCCCTGCCGCCCGGCGTCCGGCTGCGCCTGCTGGGGCCGATCGGGCGCGGCTTCGACCCGCCCGCCCGGGGCCCGCTGCTGCTGCTCGGCGGCGGCCTGGGGGTGGCGCCGCTCTTCTTCCTGGCCGAGTCCCTGGCCGGCCGGCCGGTCCGCCTGCTGTACGGGGCGGCCACCGCCGAGGCCCTGGTGTCCACCGCCGGCCTGCCCTGCCGGGTCGAGCTGGCGACCGACGACGGCTCGGCCGGCCGGCGCGGCCTGGCCACCGAGCTGCTGGCCGAGGCGCTCTCGGCCCTGCCGGTGGCCGAGCGCGCCCTGGCCTACCTGGCCGCTTGCGGCCCGGAGCCGATGCTGGCCCGCGCGGCCGCGCTGTGCCGGGAGGCGGGCGTGCGGGCCGAGCTGTCGCTCGAGGCCCACATGGCCTGCGGCACGGGCGCCTGCATGGGCTGCGCCCGGCCCATCGGCGGGCGGCCCCAGCGGGTGTGCTCCGAGGGGCCGGTGTTCGACGCCCGGGAGGTGTACCCGTGAGCCCGGCGCCGCTCCGCCCGGACATGCGCGTCCAGATCGGGCGCCTGGCGCTCAAGAACCCGGTCATGGTGGCCTCGGGCACCTTCGGCTGGGCTAACGAGTACGCCGGCCTGGTGCGCCTGGACGCGCTGGGCGCGGTGGTGACCAAGGGCGTGTCGCTCGAGCCGCGCGCCGGCAACCCCCAGCCGCGCATCGCCGAGACCGCGGCTGGCCTGCTCAACTCCATCGGGCTGCAGAACCCCGGCCTGGAGGCGTTCATCTCCCAGAAGCTGCCCTTCCTGCACGGGCTGGATACGGCCGTGGTGGTGAACATCCTGGGCGACACGCCCGAGGAGTACGCCCGCCTGGCCGCGGCCCTCGACGGGCAGGCGGGCGTGGACGCCCTCGAGGTCAACATCTCCTGCCCCAACGTGCGCGCGGGGGGGATCGCCTTCGGCTCGGATCCCGGCGCGGCCGCCGAGGTGGCCGCCGCGGTGCGGGCCGCGACCCGCCTGCCGGTGCTGGTCAAGCTGTCGCCCAACGTGACCGATCTGGTGGCCATCGCCAGCCGCGTGGCCGCGACCGGGGTGGACGGGCTGGTGCTGATCAACACGCTGCGCGGCATGGCCATCGACGTGTGGACTGGCCGGCCGCGCCTGGGCAACGCGATCGGCGGCCTGTCGGGCCCGGCCATCAAGCCGATCGCCGTGCGGGCGGTGTTCGAGGTGAGCCGGGCGGTGGCGGTGCCGGTGGTCGGCTGCGGCGGGATCACCGGCTGGGCGGACGCGGCCGAGCACATGCGGGCCGGAGCCGTGGCGGTGCAGGTGGGCTCGGCCACGTTCCGCAACCCGGCCGCGCCGGTCGAGGTGGAGGAGGGCCTGGAGCGCTTCCTGGGCGAGCTGGGACTCCGGAGTTGCCGGGAGCTGGTGGGTACGGTAGAGGTATAGGCCGGGTGGTGTGCCCCGGGAGGGTTGGCTCCATGTCCGACAGCGACAAACAGGCCGAGGAGAAGCAGGCCGAAGCCAAGCAGGACGCCGAGACGCGGGTGCAGACCGCGCTGCCGGTCCGGTTCGGCAAGTACCTGCTGGTCGAGCGCATCGCCCAGGGCGGCATGGCCGAGATCTTCAAGGCCAAGTCCTACGGGGTGAGCGGCTTCGAGAAGACCATCGTCATCAAGCGCATCCTGCCCAGCTTCGCCGAGGATCACGAGTTCATCGAGATGCTGATCGACGAGGCCAAGCTGTGCGCCAGCCTGCAGCACGCCAACATCGTGCAGATCCACGACCTGGGGCGGCTGGAGGGGCGCTACTTCATCGCCATGGAGTTCGTCGACGGCGTGGATCTGGTCCAGGTGCTCTACCGCCTGCGCAAGGCCAAGAGCCGCCTGCCCGTCGAGCTGACCTGCTTCGTCATGTCGGAGGCGCTCAAGGGCCTCGACTTCGCCCACCGGGCCACCGCCCCGGACGGGAAGCCGCTGGGCATCGTCCACCGCGACTTCAACCCCGGCAACCTGCTGCTGTCGTTCCAGGGCGAGGTCAAGGTGGCCGACTTCGGCATCGCCAAGGCCCGCGACCGGGGCGTCAAGACCATGTCGGGCGGGCTGAAGGGCAAGATGGGCTACCTGTCGCCCGAGCAGGTCGAGGGTCGCGATCTCGACGGGCGCTCGGACGTGTTCTGCGCCGGCATCACCCTGTGGGAGCTGCTGACCAACAAGCGCATGTTCGGCGCCGGCACCGAGCTGGACATCCTGATCGCCATCCGGGACGCGCTCATCCCCGACGTGCGCCAGCACGCGGACGAGGTGCCGCCCGGGCTGGTCGACATCCTGGCGCGGGCGCTCGCGCGCCGGCCCGAGGACCGCTTCCGCAGCGCCGGCGAGTTCAAGGACGCCATCGACGACTTCCTGTTCGACGCCGGGATCAAGATCTCCTCCACCCACCTGGAGGGCTACCTCAAGCACCTGTTCGCCGACCGCATCACGGCCGCGCGCCAGCGCGAGGAGGCCCTGGCCATCGAGCACACCCGCACCGAGCCGCCGCGCTACTGGGTGCGCCAGCCGGGCTCCAAGCCCAGCGGCCCGGTGGTCATGGAGCAGCTCAACGAGATGATCGGCTCGGGCCTGCTCACGCCGGACAGCGAGGTGCTGCGCGAGGGGCAGGACTGGAAGCGCATCCAGGACGTGCCCGAGCTGTCCTGCCAGCTCACCAAGCTGCCCACCCCCGAGGAGAGCGACCCCAACGCCGCGGCGGACTACCAGGGGCTGATCTCCGAGGTGAGCTTCCCCAAGCTGTTCTACCGGCTGGCCATCGCCAAGCAAGACGGGCGCCTGGTGCTCTCCAAGGGGGCCATCAAGAAGGAGATCTACCTGCGCCAGGGCATGCCCGAGTTCGTGAAGTCGAACATCCCGGCCGAGCGCCTGGGCGAGTACCTGGTGGAGCGCAAGATCATCACCGACCAGCAGCGGGACGAGGCGGTCAAGATGATGTCCGCCTACTCCGGCCGGCTGGGCGACACGCTGGTGGCCATGGGCCTGATGCAGCTCCACGAGCTGGCCGAGGTGCTGGCCGAGCAGGTGCGCGAGAAGATCCTGGAGGTCTTCAGCTGGTCGACCGGCGCCTACCGCTTCTACGCCGGGCAGACCTACAAGGGCGAGGTCATCCCGCTGCGCATCGGCTCCTACGCGCTGATCGCCGAGGGCGTGCGGCGCTACACCTCCCTGGAGATGCTGAAGAACCGCTACCGCCCGCACCTGGCCCGGCGCCCGGCGAAGCTCGCCAACCCCTACCTCGGCGCCGACCGCCTCGGCCTGCAGGCCCGCGAGCAGCGCGTGGTGGACCTGCTGGACGGCGAGCGCAACATCCGCGATCTGCTCTCCCTCGGCGGCTCGGACCGGGAAGTGTTCGAGCCGGCCGTGTACCGCGTGCTGTACATCATCGAAGAGCTCGAGATGGTCGAGCTCAGGGCCTGAGCCCGCCCCCCCACAGCCCAGGAGGTCCGCCTTGACCCGTTTCATCCAGGAGATCGATCGCTCCCACTCGTGCGGGGCGCTGCGCGAGGCCGATGAGGGCGCGGAGGTGGTGCTGTTCGGCTGGGTGGCCTCCCGGCGGGATCTGGGCGGCTGCGTGTTCGTCGACCTGCGCGACCGCGAGGGCGTGACCCAGGTGGTCTTCGATCCGCAGGCCTCCGGCGAGGCCTACGGGCTGGCCGGCCAGATCCGCCCGGAGTGGGTCGTGGGCCTGCAGGGCAAGGTGCGCTCGCGCGGCGCCAACGCCAACAAGCGCATGCCCACCGGCGGGATCGAGGTGCTGGCCACCCGGCTCGAGGTGTTCAACCGCTCGGCCGTCCCGCCGTTCCTGCTCGAGGACGGGGTAGACGCCCGCGAGGAGCTCCGCCTGCAGTACCGCTACCTCGACCTGCGCCGGCCCGAGGTCACCCGCCGCATCCTCATGCGCCACCGCATCACGCAGCGGGCGCGGCGCCACCTGGCCGACGCCGGTTTCCTGGAGATCGAGACGCCCTGCATGGTCAAGTACACCCCGGGCGGCGCGCGCAACTTCCTGGTGCCCTCGCGCCTGAACCCGGGCCAGGTGTACGCCCTGGCCGAGTCGCCCCAGATCTTCAAGCAGCTCTTCATGGTGGCCGGCTTCGACCGCTACTACCAGATCGCGCGCTGCTTCCGGGACGAGGATCTGCGCGGCGACAGGCAACCCGAGTTCACCCAGATCGACGTGGAGATGAGCTTCGCCGCCCCGCGCCACATCTACGAGGTGGTCGAGGGGCTGATGGCGGCCATCTTCGAGGAGGCGCTGGGGGTGAAGCTCGCGCGTCCGTTCCAGCGCATGACCTGGGCCGAGGCCATGGGCCGCTTCGGCTCGGACAAGCCCGACCTCCGTTTCGGCCTGGAGCTGGTCGACCTGACCGAGATCGTCCGCCGCCACGACGGCGGCGGGGTGGGCATGCTCAAGGACGCGCTGGCCTCCGGCGGGGTGATCAAGGCCCTGTGCCTGCCCGCGGACAAGGCCCCCAGCCGCTCCGAGGTCGACAAGCTCGAGGTCAAGGTGAAGGAGCTGGGCGGCCTGGGGCTGGCCCGGGCGCGCCTGGCGGCCGACGGCGGCTGGACCCAGTCGCCCATGGGCAAGAGCGTCAGTCCCGCCATGCGGGTGGAGATCAACCGGGCCGCCGGGGCGGGGGAGGGCGCCGTGCTGCTCCTGCAGTTCGGCTCGGCCGACAAGGTGCACAGCGTGCTCGGCGGGCTGCGGGTGCACCTGGGGGAGAAGCTCGGGCTGGTGGACAAGATCCGCTGGGAGCTTTTGTGGGTGACCGACTTCCCGCTGTTCGAGCGGGCCGAGGACACCGGGGCGGTCGTGGCCAGCCACCACCCGTTCACCTCGCCGCTGCCCGAGGACGTGGACAAGCTGCTGTCCGAGCCGCTCGCCTGCCGGGCGCAGGCTTACGACCTGGTGCTCAACGGCGTGGAGGCCGGCGGCGGCTCGATCCGCATCCACGACTCCGAGGTCCAGGCCAAGGTGTTCAAGGTGCTGGGCATCTCGGACGAGGAGGCCCGCGAGAAGTTCAGCTTCCTCCTGCAGGCGCTGCAGTTCGGCGCCCCGCCCCACGGCGGGCTGGCGCTCGGCCTCGACCGGCTGGTCATGCTGCTGACCGGCGGGGAGAGCATCCGGGACGTGATCGCCTTCCCCAAGACCGCCCGCGGCCAGTGCCTGATGAGCGGCGCCCCCTCCGGGGTGAGCGACCAGCAGCTCGCCGACCTCCACCTGGCCCGCAAGGGCTGAGCTGGTCTCGTACCCAAACGGAAGGTTCAAAATTTTGTTGTCCGCATCGAAGTGATGCACTACCATGCCCGTCGAACCGGGGACGGAGTGGGTCAGGGAATCGCGGAGGTTGTTGTTTTGGCTAGGGTTGTTTCAGTCGTCCCGGGTGCGCTCTGCCTGCTGATGGCCGCTGCTGCGCTGGCTGGCGGGGAGCCCGGCGACTCGATCGCCCAGCCGCTGGAGCGCCGGGTCCTGGACGCTGACGCGATGCGGCAGATCGTCCGGGAGGTCCGCGCGGCGGACGCCGCCATCCAGGACTACACCATGATCATGATGAAGCGGGAGCGCTTCGGGGACGAGCTGCAGCCGCCCCAGAAGCTGTTCATCCGCTGGGCCCGGCCGCAGCGGGTGTACCTGCGCTACTTCTACCCGAACCCGGGGCGGGAGGCCATCTTCGATCGCTCCCGGTCGGGCGCCAGCCTGGTGGTGCACACCGGCTCCTTCCCGGACTTGACCCTGGAGCTGGATCCCTACGGCGACCTGGCCACGGCCGGCAGCCACTACCCCATCCCCGACGTGAGCCTGCACACCTTCGCGCGCATCCTGTCCCTGAACGTGAGCCTGCTGGCCGAGCGGGGCGACGGGCGGGTGGAGGTCGCCGAGGAGACGCTGTGGGGCCGGCCCGTCCTGCACCTGTGGCTCACCATGCCCGCGGGCGGCCGGGAGGAGACCCTGCGTCCGGGGGAGACCCTGTGGGACCTGGCCCGCCGGCTGAAGCGCGACATGTACGAGATCCTGCACCACAACGCCGCACGGGGCTGGGACGAGGCCGACGATCCGGACCCGGGCGACCAGGTGTACGTGCCCACCTACTACGGCTCGGCGGCCGAGGTGTGGCTGGACGCCGAGCTGAAGCTGCCGCTCAAGGCCAGGTTCTTCGATCACCAGGGGCGGCTGTACGAGGAGTTCGAGCACCACCAGCTCAAGGTGAACCAGGGCATCCGCCCGGGCGACTTCGACAGCAGCAACCCCGCCTACAATTTCTGAGCGAGCGGCAGCGCGACCGGGCGGTCCTCGCGGGCGCTAAGGTAGGCGGCCTCCACGATCTCGTGCGCGGCCACCCCCTCGTCGAAGTCCGGGGCGGGCGGTCGCCCGGCGGACAGCGCCCTGAGGAACAGGAAGTCCTCGACCTCCTGGGGGGAGGCCACCTGGAGCCCGAGCGGCAGGAGCGCGGGGTTGGCCTCCAGGTAGTGGCGGGCCACCTCCTCCTGCTCGATCACCCGCCTCGGCGCGTCCCCGAGCTCAAGCGAGACCGGGCCCAGCACCTCGTTCTCCACCTCGAGGCGGCCCCGCTCGAAGAAGATCTCCAGGCGCCGGGTCGAGGGCCGGCTGGTGATCTGGTGCCACAGGCTCAGGAAGCTCGCCTGCCCGCCGCCCGCGAGCTCCACCTGCACCATCGCCAGGTCCTCGATGCCCGGGTGGCCGGCGTGGTTGCCGAGCCTCGCCCGCACCTCGCGGAAGTCCCCGAGCAGCCAGCGCACGAGGTCCACGTCGTGGATGCTGTGCTCGAGCAGCGTGCCCCCGCCGGCCAGGACCTGGTCCTTGCGCCACTCGCTCCGGTAGCGGCCCTGGATGGGGAAGAACTGGTCGTCGCGGAGGTGGATGGCCATCAGGCGGCCGAGCGCCGGCTCGCGGCACAGCGCCCGCACCTGCTGGAAGGCCGGGCTGGTGCGGAGAATGAGCCCGAGCTGGTGGGGCAGGCGGGCCGCGCGCGCCGTGTCGCGCATGGCCCGCGCCTCGCCGAGCGAGCGGCCGAGCGGCTTCTCGCAGAAGACCGGCTTGCCCGCCCGGGCGGCCAGCTCGATCGCCGGAGCGTGGGCCGCGGTCCAGCTGGTGACGAAGACCACCTCGACCCCGGGTGCGGCGACCAGCGCCTCGGCCGTGGGGAAGACGCGCTCGAAGCCGAAGCGCGCGCGGAACTCCTCGGCCCGGCCGGGCGCCGGGTCGTGCACCCCCGCCAGGCAGCCGTCCACCAGCCGGCGGTCGAGCAGGTCCCGCAGGCCCGCGCAGTGCTCGCCGCCGATCAGCCCGGCCCCCAGCAGTCCGATGCGCATGGGTCCTCCCTGAAGGCCGTTCCTGGTTCCTCGTTCCTGGTGCCTGGTTCCAGGTCCAGGGGCTCTCGCAACCAGGCATCAGGCACCAGGAACTGGACTCACAGCCGCGACAGCACGTCCTCGATCGTGGTCAGGCCCTGGCTGGCCTTGCGGATGCCGTCGTGCTTGAGCGGGATGAGCCCCGACTCCGCGGCCGCCTCGTTGATCTCCCGGGCGGTGGCCCGGGCCAGGATGCGCTCGCGGACCTTGTCGGTGGGGGTGAACAGCTCGAACAGCCCGAGCTGGCCGACGTAGCCCGTGTTCTCGCACTCGTCGCAGCCGCCGGCGTGGTAGAAGGACAGCCCCTCGCGCGGCCGGATGCCCAGCTCCCCCAGCAGCGCCTCGCCGGGCTGGTAGGCCTGGCGGCACTTGTCGCACAGCCGGCGCACCAGCCGCTGGCTCAGGACGCCGATCACGCCCGAGGTGACCAGGAAGCCCGGCAGGCCCATGTCGAGCAGGGTCAGCATGGCGGTGGCGCCGTCGGCGGCGTTCATGCGCCCGATCACGATGCGCTTGCCGAAGGCCGCGGCCAGGGTCATGCGGGCCACCTCGGCGTCGTTCATCTCGCCCACGTACAGGACGTCGGGCTCCTGATCGATGCAGGCCCGCAGGCCCGCCTGGTAGGTGTAGTCGTAGCGCTCCTCGGGCTTGCCCTGGGTGGCGCCCAACAGCTCGTAGCGGATGTTGCTCTCGAAGGTGGTCACGTTCTTCTCGGGCTTGGCCAGGTGCTGCAGGCAGGCGTAGCAGGAGCTGGTGCGCCCCGAGCCCGGAGGCCCGGCCACCAGCACCAGGCCGTTCGGGCGCTCGAGCAGCTTCTTGTGGGCCTCGAGCACCTTGGGGTACAGGCCGAGCTGGTCCAGCCCCAGCTCGAAGGAGTGGCGGTAGTGGATCTTGATGAAGGCCTTCTCCCCCGCTGGGCTGGGCATGACCAGCGCCACCAGCTCGACCTGCTTGCCCTCCATGTCCACCTTGAAGTAGCCCTTCTGGGCGATGCCGCGCTTGGTGATGTCCATGGCGCCGAGCACCTTGATGCGGTTGACCAGGGTGCCGTGCATGCCAGGCTCCGCGGAGCCGCTGTCCACGAGCTGGTTGCGGATCCGCAGCCGCACCCGGGAGCGGTCGTGCGCGGGCTCGATGTGGATCTCGGTGGCCGTGCCCGCCAGGGCCTGGGCGACGATCTCGTCCAGCTTGGCCGCGACGGACTGGTCCTGGGCCGCCGCCTGCTGGCGCTGGACGGCCTGGGGGTTCTGCTGGGTGGCCTTCTCGTCCTTGGAAGGCACGATCTTGACCTTCTTGAAGTCGATCACGGATCGCCTCCTCGCCGGGGGGTGTGCGCGTGATCATCCCAGAGGCCCCGCGGACGGTCAAGCCTGCGCGCTGCCTCCGAACGTCCCGTGGGCGCTTGACATTCCGACCGGGGCCAGCCTACGCTGACGACGACTTCTGCGGAGGAGGAGCGGATGCTGCGGCTGCTTTCCGGGATCGGCCTGGTGCTCGGGGTGTGCGCCTGGGGCTGCTCGTCGCGCGAGGCGGGCACCTGCGAGCGGGACTCGCACTGCACGGGCGCCGAGGTGTGCTTCGAGAAGAAGTGCATCTCCATGAAGGATCGCAAGGCCATCGAGGACAAGCGGGCCGAGGAAGCCAAGCCCAAGGTGTGCGAGGACAAGGACGGCGACGGCGCCCGGGCGGGCAGCGGCTGCCCGGCCGGCGAGGCGCTCGACTGCAACGACAAGGAGAAGGAGCAGGCCCCGACGCGGACCGAGCTGTGCGACGCGCTGGACAACGACTGCGACGGCATGAACAACGAGGGCCTGAAGGGCTGCGTGCAGACCCTGCTGGGCGGCCCGCTGAAGCCGCTGCAGGCGCACTCGGTGGTGTTCGACCCGGCCGGCTTCGTGCTGCTCTCGGACAACCACCGGGTGTGGAAGGTGCGCCTGGATGGGACGGCCGAGGTGCTGGCCGGGCACGAGCTGTCGCACGCCGCCGACGGCCACGGCGCGGAGGCGCGCTTCTCCTACCCGCGCGGGCTGGCGCGCCTGGCCGACGGCTCGGTGCTGGTGGCCGACTGCAAGAACAACTGCGTGCGCAAGGTCAGCCCCTCGGGCGACGTGAGCACGCTGGCCGGGCACTGCTCGACCGCCACCAAGGAGGTCGGCCAGTTCGCCGACGGGGGCCCCGGCGCGGCCCGCTTCTACTGCCCCTCCGACCTGGCCGTGGCCCCGGACGGCGCGGTGATCGTGGTGGACCAGGGCAACGCCCGCATCCGGCGCATCGATCCGGGCGGCCAGGTCACGACGCTCGCGGGCGTGGGCCCGGCCGACGTCCAGGACGACGCCGGGCAGGACGGCTTCCTGGACGGCCCCGCCCTGCAGGCGCGTTTCAACGACCCGCAGGCCGTGCTGGTGGACGGCAAGGGCGTGATCTACGTGTCCGAGTCGTTCAACTGCCGCATCCGGCGGCTCGATCCCTCGAAGGGGGACAAGGCCGAGGTGACCACCCTGGCTGGCGAGTCGGACACCTGGCTGGGCATCGGCGGGTACCAGGACGGCGCCGGCAAGGGCGCCAAGTTCAACTACCCGCACGGCCTGGCCTGGGACGCGGACGGCAACCTGCTGGTGGCCGACACCGGCAACTCGGCCGTCCGCGTGGTGACCCCGGCCGGCAAGGTGCGCACGCTGTACGGCAAGCCCCAGGAAGGCAAGCCGCTGAGCGTGGACGGGCCGATCCCGCAGGCGCGCTTCGACGCCATCTCGGACATCGCCCCCGGACCCAACGGGAGCCTGTTCGTGGTGGACGCCGGACAGCTCCGCTGGATCGTCCCGTGAGGATCGGATCTGGCCGAGCCTGGACTGGGCTCTTGGGGGGCGGGCGCGACGAGGCCCAGCCCGATGCGATCGTGGACGAGAAAAGGAGAACGGCGATGAAGGCAATCCTGTGGACGGCGCGGTTCCTGGCCGGGCTGGCCCTGCTGGCGTGGGCCGGATGCAGCTCGCTGAAGCCGGGCGAGTGCAAGCGAGACAGCAACTGCGAGGCCAAGGGCAAGGAGATGCAGGTCTGCTACAAGGAGCCCCCGGAGGCCGAGCTGGGCCGCTGCATGGCCTTCCGCGACGCCAAGGAGGCGCGGGCCCGCTACGACAAGAAGCTCTCGGGCAAGTGCCTGGACGAGGACGGCGACGGCGCCAAGGCCGGCGACGCGTGCGAGGGCGATCCGGCCCAGCTCGACTGCAACGACAAGGACGCGAAGGTGAAGCCGGGCGCGGCCGAGCTGTGCGACGCGCTGGACAACAACTGCGACGCGCTGCGCCTGATCAACGAGGGCCAGAAGGGCTGCGTGGGCACGGTGCTGGGCGGCAAGGAGGATCCGGTCGTCCAGTTCATGGTGACCATGCCGGCCGGGGTCAAGGCCGGGTCGGGGACCATCTTCGGCGCCGACCAGCACCAGATCTACAAGCTGGACGCGAGCGGCAAGGCCGAGCGCTTCGCCGGCAGCGAGCGGCCGGGCAACGACGACAAGAAGGGCAAGTTCGCCCGCTTCGACGAGCCGCGCGGCATCGCCGTGGGCAAAGACGGCAGCCTGTACATCGCCGAGTGCAAGAACAACTGCGTGCGCAAGGTCAGCCCGGAGGGCGAGGCCAGCACCTACGCCGGCCTGTGCTCCAGCGAGGCCGACAACACCGGCGACAAGGACGGCCCCGCCGCCGAGGCCCGCTTCTGGTGCCCGTTCGACGTGGCCATCGACGCGGACGGCAGCCTGCTGGTGCTGGACAAGGGCAACGCCAAGCTCAAGCGCGTCGGCGCGGACCGCAAGGTCACCACCGTGGCCGGCGCGGGCGGCAAGCAGAGCGACGACGGCTACGTCGAGCACGGCTACACCAACGGCCCGGCGCTGAAGGCCCAGTTCAACGAGCCGGCCGGCCTGGTGGTGGGCCCGGACGGGGCCATCTACATCGCCGACAACGTGAACAACTGCATCCGGGTGCTCAAGGGCGGCCAGGTGAGCGACTTCGCCGGCGCGTGCGAGGCGGGCACCAGCAAGGGCGGCTACGCCGACGGGCCGGCCGACAAGGCCAAGTTCAAGCAGCCGCACAGCGTGGAGCTCGGCCCGGACGGCGCCCTGTGGGTGGCCGACGCGGGCAACCACTGCATCCGCCTGGTCAGGGACGGCAAGGTGTCCACCGCGGTCGGCAAGTGCGGGCAGCCGGGCTACTACGACGGCCCCGCGGCCGAGGCGCTGTTCAACCAGCCCATCACGGTGTCCATGGGCAAGGACGGCGCGCTGTGGATCGTGGACCTCGGCAACTACCGTATCCGCCGCTTCATCCCCTGACCGGCTCCACCTGCAGCCAGATGCCGGCGGCGTAGCGCGGATCGAGCGCGCGCGGGTCGTGCCCGAGGAGCTCCTCGGCCGCCCGGCGGGCCAGCGAGTCCAGCAGGCCGCCGAGCCCGGCGGGCGGGGCCGCGCCCAGCCGCGCGCTGGCCCAGCCCCGCAGGCGCGCGGCCAGCGCGGCCTGCTCGCGCGGCAGGGCGGCGAACAGCGCGGGCAGCCGGCCGACTGGCAGCGGCGCCGGGGCCGGATCGAGCGCGAGCAGGTCGCGGGCGACGAGGGTGAACAGCAGGCTCTCCAGCTCCAGATCAGCCCGCCGCGCCGGCAGGCTGCCGGGCGGGAAGGGCTCGGGCAGGCCCGCGGACACGACCCCCAGGGCGCGGGCGAGGACCAGGGCGGCCTCGGCGTGCTCGAGGTCGCGATCCAGCGACTGCAGATCGGCCGGGCCGGTGAACTCCCGGGGCGGCTCGGCCGGCCCGGGCAGGAAGCGCGGCCGGCGCTGGAGCAGCGCGGCCAGGCGCTCGGGCCGGGGCGGGCACAGCATGCCCAGGAGCCAGCCGCCGTCGCCCCCGAGCAGGGCCCGCGCCCGGGTCTGGCGGGCGCGCAGCGCTCCCTCGGCCACCTGGGCCAGGTGCAGCAGCGGCGTCCCCGCGAGCAGCGCCACCACCTCCGCCGTGGTCGTGGCTCCCAGCTCGCCGAGGCCGATCTCCAGCCGGCCCGCAACCCGCGCCAGGGCGGACTGGAGCGAGGCCAGCTCCTCGAGCGGCTGGCCGTCGGCCACGATCACCCGGTTGGCCAGGTTGGCGAGCTGGGTCGCGAGCCGCGCGCGCAGGACCGGCTCGCCGATGGCCTCCAGCCCGGCCTGCAAGCGCGGGCCGGCCTGCAGCCGCTGCAGCGGCTGGGCCGGGGCCTCGTCCAGCCCGTCGGGCAGCGGCATGGGCTGGGCGGCCAGCGCACCCGGGGCGCGCGGCAGGTAGAAGGCCAGGGCCTCCTCGGCGTCCGGCCAGCCGCGATCCGCCAGGCGTCCCTGCCGCCAGCGGGCCAGCTGCTCCTCCAGCTCGGCCAGCGGGGTGGTGCCCAGGTTGCCCGACAGCGCCAGGAACAGCTCCTGGCTCTCGGCGAACAGGAGCTGGACGCTTTTCCGCACCAGCTCCAGGTCGGCGCCCAGCTTCACCGCGAAGTGGTGGTAGTTGTCCGGGCTGATCACCCGGCCCTGCAGCTCGGCCGGCAGCGCGTCCAGGGCCTCGCGCTCCACGAACAGCAGGCTGCGCTCGAGCCACAGCACCAGCAGCTCGAAGTCGGTCTTCTCCAGGAAGCGCGTGGTCCGCTCCGGGCTGCAGGCGTGCAGCAGCTCCAGCCAGCGCTCCAGGCGCTGCACGTCCATGTTCCCGCCCACCCAGAGCTGCAGGTCCATCAGGTAGCCGAGCTGGGCGTTGGAGCTGAGCTCCAGCATGGGCAGCGCGTCCTCGGGGCCGATCTCCATCACGGTCGCGTAGAAGTCCTCGGGCGCGAGCAGCCGCACCAGCGCCGCCGGCTTGCGGGACAGGAGCGCCAGGTCCTGCCGCTGGCGGCCGGGCGGGAGGCCGAGCAGCAGCGCGCGCTGCTCGCCGGGGGTCAGGCTGTCGAGCGCCAGGGCGGCCTGCTCGCCAGGCTGCTTGAGGATCTCCAGGGCCTTCGCCTGCGGGGCGTGGGTCTCGGTCATGCCAGGGGGTGTAGCCCGTGGACGGCGCGCGTGTCAACGCGCGCGCGCGCCTGGTCCCGGCGGCCGCGATTGACTGGCGTGCGGGCGGGCGGGTACGATGCCGGGCATGCCTGCACCCGCCACGGTGTTCCCCGAGCTGCCCGCGTCCTTGCTGTCCGCGCTCCGCGCGAAGCTGGGTGAGGAGCACGTGTCCACGCGCGAGGAGGATCTGCTCGCCTGCTCCCGGGACATGTGGCCGCGCAGCCTCATCCGCCAGCGGGCGGGCGCCATCGAGCACCCGCCCGCGGCCGTGGTCTGGCCGGGGGACGAGGCCCAGGTGGCCGAGGTGGTGCGGCTGGCCGGCGCCCACGGCGCGCCGGTCGTGCCCTTCGGCGCCGGCAGCGGGGTGTGCGGCGGCACGCTGCCCGTGCGGGGCGGGCTGATCCTGGACCTCAAACGGCTGGACCGCATCCTGGCCCTCGACGAGCGCGATCGGCTGCTGGAGGTCGAGGTCGGGGTGATGGGCGAGGTGCTGGAGCGCGAGCTCGTGCGGCGCGGCTTCAGCCTGGGCCACTTCCCGTCCTCCATCCTGTGCTCCACCGTGGGAGGCTGGCTGGCCGGCCGCAGCGCGGGCCAGTGCTCCAGCCGCTTCGGGAAGATCGAGGACATCGTGCGCTCGCTGCGCTGGGTGGACGCGGCGGGGCGCGTGCGCGAGACGTGCCTGCGGCCTTGCGGCGTGAGCCCGGGCTCGCTGGACGCGCTGCTGCTCGGCTCCGAGGGCACGCTGGGGGTGCTCACCTCGGCCCGGCTGGCCGTGTGGCCGCTGGCCCGTGAGCGCTGGCTGCGGGCGTTCCGCTTCCCGGACGTGGACGCGGGCCTGCGGGCCATGGCGGGCATGCTGCGCGCGGGGCTCAGGCCCTCGGTGCTCAGGCTGTACGACGAGTTCGACACCCTGCTGGCCCGCTCAGGCAAGGACGACGCCGGGGACCCGCGCGAGAGCCTGAGCGCCAGCCTGCCGGCCCTGGCGCTGCCGGCCAGGGCATTGCTGGCCCGCTCCCTGCCCATGGTGCTGCGCGCGCCCCGGCTGCTCAACCGGGTGACCGGCCTCCTGCCCACGGGCTGCCTGCTGGTGGTGATCGTGGAGGGCGGGCTGGCCGGCGGGCAGGCCTGGCGCCTGGCCGCCGAGCGCATCCCGGCCCTGTGCGTCCGCGAGGGGGCCAGCGACGCGGGCGAGGGGCCGGCCCTGCACTGGTGGAAGAACCGCTACGCCATCTCCTACAAGCAGTCCGGCCTGTTCTCGGCCGGCGCCTTCGTGGACACCATGGAGGTGGCCGCGACCTGGGACCGGCTGCCGCGCCTGTACCGCGCGGTGCGCAAGGCGCTCGAGCCGCTGGCGTTCGTCATGGCCCACTTCTCCCACGCCTACCGGGAGGGCGGCTCGATCTACTTCACCTTCGCCGGCGCGGCCGAGGACGACGCGGGCGCGGCGGTCCTGTACGACCGCATCTGGGACGCGGCCCAGGCGGTGGTCCTGTCCGCGGGCGCCACGGTCAGCCACCACCACGGGGTGGGCTTCAGCAAGGCGCGCTACCTCGTGCGCCAGCTCGGTCCGGCCCAGGCCCTGGCCGAGCACCTCAAGGCGAGCCTGGATCCGGCCGGGTCGATGAACCCTGGCAAGCTCGGCCTGGGCGGAGGCGGGGCAGGGGAGGCTCACCATGGCCAGGCCCGGTGACGTCCCCGGCGTCTCCTCCCGCGGCTCGCTGGCCGCGCGGCTTCGGGACCGCCTGCCCGCCGGGGCGCTGGAGGCGCCCGCGGGGCCGACGGCCAGGCTGCGGCCCGCGCCCGTGGCCTGCGCCCTGCCCGCGGACCCGCAGGCGGTGGGCGTGCTGCTCGCCGCCGCCCGCGCCGAGCGGGCGCCTGTGGTGGTGGTGGGCGAGGGGAGCCGGCTGGGCTCCGGGGCGGGGCTGCCCGCGGGCGGCTACCTGGCCCTGTCCAGCGCGCGCCTGTCGGGGGTGCTGGAGTCGGAGCCCGGCTCCCTGTGGCTGCGGGCCGGGGCCGGCACCCCGCTCCGCGAGCTCGCGGCCCGGGCCGCCGAGCTGGGCCTGCGCCCGGTGGGCGTGGAGCCCGACGATCCGGGCAGCCTGGGAGGCTTCCTCGCGCGCACGGCCCGGGTGGCGGACCCGATCACCGGGCTGGATCAGCCCGCCGCGCTGTCGGTCGAGGGCCTGCTGGCCGACGGCACGCCCATCGCCAGCCTGGCGGCGCCGCGCTCGGCCTGCGGGCCCGAGTACGCGTCCCTGCTGCTCGGCCACGGCGGGGCGTTCGGGGTGATCACCGCGGCCCGGGTGAAGCTCGAGCCGCTCCCGGAGCGGCGCCTGGTGCTGGGGCTCACCTTCGTCGATCCGGCCGCCGCCCTGGAGCTCTTCCGGGCGCTGCCGCTGCACGACTTCCCTCCGCGCCGGGCGGAGCTGGAGCTCGCGCCGGGGCGGGAGGCGCGCCTGCTCGTGTGCCTGGAGGGCGACGCCGAGCTGGCGGGGCGGGCGCTGGCCGACGTGCGCCGCGCGGGCGAGGCCCAGGGCGGCCAGGGCGAGGAGCTCGAGCAGGCCCGTGGCTGGCTCGGGGGCGCCGGGGCGCCGGACGGGCTCGAGGCCTGGGTGAGCCACGGCGCGGTCGCGCGCGGGCTCGCGAGTGGGCTGGCGGCCCCGTTCGGCCTGGCCGGCCCGGCGCTGGTGCGCCTGGATCGGCCCGGGCTGAACGGCTGCCGGCTGCGGCTGGCCGCCCCCCGGGCCGGAGGGCCGGACCGCCTCCGGCGGGCGCTGGACCCCGAGGGCCGGGAGGCGCGCGCGGCCGCGGACGAGCGTGAGCTGCTCGGCCGGCTGCGCGCGCGCCTGGATCCGGACGGGCTGCTGAACCCCCAGGCCCTGCCCGGACCGGGCGCCGGAGGCGGGCCGTGAGCCAGGCGCGCTCCAGCCCGGCCGGCCTCGGGCCGCACGTCCGGGCCCTCAAGCACTGCACCTACTGCCCCAAGCTGTGCCGTTTCTGCTGCCCCACGGCGGAGGCCGAGCGCAGCGAGACGGTCACGCCCTGGTTCAAGATGACGCTGGCCGAGCTCACCCGCCTGGGCCGGCGCGCGCCCGCGGGCGGCCCGGCCGAGGTGTTCCAGCACTGCCTGGGCTGCCTGCACTGCCGCACGCACTGCCGTCACCAGAACGACGTGCCCGGGGCGTTGCTGGCCGCCCGGGCCGTGGCGCTCGAGGCCGGGGCGGCGCCGCCCGCGACCACGGCGCTACTCGAGCGCTTCCGCGCGCGCGGCAACCCCTGGGGCGAGGACCTGGCCGCGGCCCGGTCGGCGGCCGTGCCGGCAGAGCTGCTGGTGCCCGAGGCCCAGGCGGTGCTCTTCCCGGGTTGCCAGGCCCTGCGGGCGCCGGCGCGGCACCTGACGCCGCTGCTCGGGCTGCTCGCGGCCCTGGGGGTGGAGCACGTGGGGGTCTTCTCCGGTCCGGAGGTGTGCTGCGGCGCCCCGCTGTGGCAGGCCGGGGATCTCCAGGGCCTGCGGGCGCATGGCCGGGCTTTGGCCCAGCGGCTGGCCCCGGCCCGCACCATCCTGTGCCCCTGCCCGACCTGCGCCTGGGTGCTGGGCGTGGTGCTGCGGGAGGCGGGCTGCGCCCCCTCCGGCCAGGTGGTCACCCTGGACGCCTTCCTGGCGCCGTTCCTGCGGGCCAGGGAGCCCGCCCGCCAGGTGCCCGGCCGCTGGGTGTTCCACGATCCCTGCTACCTGACCCGCTACCTGGAGCGCGGCGAGACCACGCGCCAGGCGCTCCAGGGCGCGCTGCGCGAGCCCCTGCTGGAGTCGGCCTGGAGCGGCCAGGACGCGGCCTGCTGCGGCGGGGGCGGGCTGGTGCCGCACTCGCTCCCCGGGGTGGCCCGGCAGGCGGCGGCGCTGCGCGCGGCCCAGCTCGAGGCCAGCGGCGCCGAGGGCGTGGTGACCGCCTGCCCGGGCTGCGTGCGCCAGCTCGGCGAGGCCGGTCCGCTGCCGGTCAAGGACTGGGTGGAGCTGCTGGCGGAGGCCTACGCGCCCTGAGCGCACCGTCCCGACCTGGCGCCGGCGAGAGGAGAAGCGCTTGGAGCTACGCGAGTACCTCGAGGCCGAGTGGAGGCAGGCGCTCGGCTGCACCGAGCCGGCGGCCATCGCCTACGCGGCCAGCCTGGCCGCGGCCGAGGCCGGGCAGGGGGCCATCCGCGCGGTCGCGCTGCGCTGCGATCCGCGCATGTACAAGAACTGCTACGCGGTGGGCATCCCCAACTCCGACCACCGCATCGGCATCCGCTGGGCGGTGGCGCTGGGCGTCCAGCTCACCGACCCGGGCGCGGGGCTGGAGATCTTCCGCCAGGTGGACGCCCGGGCGCTGGCCGGCGCCGCGGCCCTGCTGTCCGCCGACGCGGTGCGGGTCGAGGTGATCCCGGAGGCCCACGCGCTGCGGGTCGACTGCCTGGTCGAGCGCGAGGGCGGGCGGGGCCGGGCCGTGCTGGAGCGCGAGCACACCCGGCTCACCCGGCTCGAGCGGGACGGGCAGGCGCGCCCGCTCCCGGCCGCGGCCGCGGCCGCCCCGCGCGAAGACGCGCGGGCCTGGGCGGCCGGGCTGGCCTTCGAGCAGCTGCTGACGCTCGCCCGGGGCGCGGGCGAGCCGGAGCGGGGGCGGCTGCGGCAGGGCGTGGAGCTCAACCTGGCCATCGCCGAGCACGGGCTCGGGCTGTTCCCGGCGAGCTTCGTGGACATGGCCCGGGAGGATCCGCTCACGCGCCTGAGCCGGCTGGTGTGCGCCGGCGTCTACGCGCGCATGTGGGGTGAGGACTTCCCGGTCATGAGCCTGGCCGGCTCGGGCAACAAGGGCATCGTGGTGGCCGTGCCGCTCGCGCTGTGGGGGCAGGAGAACGGCCGGCCCGGGGCGCGGGTCGAGGAGGCCCTGGCGCTGGCCTGCCTGGTGACCTCGGCCGCGACCCACCACCTGGGCACGCTGTCGGCCGCCTGCGGCTGCTCGAACGCGGCCGGCATCGGGCTGGCGGCCGGGCTGTGCCTGCTCGAGGGCGGCGGGGCCCGGGAGATCAACCTCGCCATCCACAACATGGTGGGCAACGTGACCGGCATGATCTGCGACGGGGCCAAGATCGGCTGCGCGCTCAAGACCATGACCTCGGTGGACGCGGCCTTCCGGGCCACGCGCCTGGCGCTGGCCGGCATCGGCATCCCGCCCAGCGACGGGGTGGTGGGCGCGGACGGGCAGGAGTCGCTCCGCAACCTGGGGCGCATCGCCAACCGGGGGATGGTGTCCACCGACGCCGAGATCCTGGCCATCATGCAGGAGAAGCTCCTGCGGCAGCGGCCCTGAGGCGGGCGCGGGCGCGTCAGGGCGCGGGGGGGCGGGCCAGCTCGTCGAAGATGGCGCGCACCACGGGGTAGTCCCCGTCGTGGATGGAGCCGGTGCGCACGCAGCGGACCTTGCCGTCGGGCGCGGCCAGCACGCTCACCGGGATGCTGGTGCCCTCCTCCAGGCCGAGGGTCTTCATCCACTCCTCGACCCGCTCGGGCGCCAACGCGCGCAGCGAACCCTGCCCGGTCAGCTCCGGGTGGCTCGCCAGGAAGGCCTGCAGGGCCTGCTGATCCTCGTCGATGGAGAGGTACCAGTTGTCCGCCGCCACACCCTCCTCGCGCAGCCGGGCGCCGAAGGCCTGGATGAGCGGCATCTCGCGCAGGCAGGGCTTGCACCAGGTGGCCCACAGGTTCAGCCACAGCCAGCGGCCGGGCGCGGGCCGGGCGGCGGCCCCCGGCTTGAGCGGGGCGCTCGGCGGCAGGCTCAGGCCGGGCGCGGAGCCCGCCGGGAAGTACACGTCGCACCAGTCCGCCGCCTGGGTGGCGGGCCTGGCCGGATCGCTCACGCTCACCACGCGGGTGCGGGCGCCCGCGTCGGGCGCGGCGGCCGGGTCGCTCGGACAGCCGGCCAGCGCGAGCGCGGCGGCGAGGCCGAGCGCGGCGGCCAGGGTGTGCTTCGGTTGCATGGGCCTCCTCACAGGCGGCAGTCGATCCAGGCCAGGAAGGCCGAGCGGTTGAGCTCGGCCGTGGTGCAGCCCGGCGCCTCGGCCGGGGCCGCGCCGTCCGGCGCGACCGCCGGGCCGGCCTGGGAGTGGTTCCACTTGCAGAACTCCTCGTCGAGCTGGGCGAACTCCTCGCCCAGCCACAGCAGGCCCACCTCCTGCTCCAGATCCGGATCGGGAAATTGGGCCTTGAGGTAGTCCAGGACGGCGGTGGCCCGCGCCTCGCTCAGCGCGCGGTTGTGCTCCACCGAGCCCTCGGGCGAGGCCCGCGACACGACCAGGAAGTAGGAGGCCCCGCGCTGGTCCGAGAAGGTCTTCTGCAGCAGCGCGAGATCCGACTCGTCCAGCTCGGCCTTGTCCTTCTCGAACATGATGATGGATGCCCGCTGGGCCAGGGGGTGGAAGAGCGCGTTGAAGTCCCCGCCCGACATGGCCGCCACGCTCTTGGCCTCCAGCGGCTGGCAGCCCCGGCCCTGGTCCTTCTTCACCAGGCCGCAGGAGGTCAGCACCCGGCGCAGGATCTGCTTCAGGTCCTTGGTGCAGTAGCCCTCGTCCGCGGCGCTGGCCACGGCCACCTGCTTGTCCTTCGGCGGCGCGGCCTGGGCTTGCTCCAGGCGGGAGCTGGCGCCCCCGGTCCACACGCCGGTCAGGATGCAGGCCAGGAGCAGCGCCCCGGCCCCGGTGCCCACGTGCGCGACGACCGGGTTCATGACTTGCCTCCGCTCTGCGCGCGGGCCGCCAGCAGGCGCGTCAGGGTGAACTCCAGCCCCAGGTCGGTGTCCTCGTCGCACAGTTTCTGGTCCTGGACGTAGAGCTGCGGGGTCAGCACGGGCAGCGAGTTGGCCACCGCCCAGCGCAGCGCCTTGTTGAGCCGGGCCGCGACCGCGGGCTTGCCCACGCAGCCGGCCAGGGCGGGGAAGGCCTTCACCACGCTGGCCCGGGCCGAGGCCGGGTCCTCCTTGGCGCGCTCGCGGATGGACTCGTGGTTCTCGAAGGACCAGGCCAGGACCTCGGGCGCCCGCTCGCCGGCGCACAGCAGGGCCTCCGAGACGGCGCAGGCGCCCGGGTGCACGCTGGTGGTCACCATCCAGTTGCACTCCTTGTCCAGCGGGAACAGGGCGGCCTCGAGGTCCAGGCGCCCGAGCAGGCCCGAGGCCTCCAGCCGCTCGTGGAAGCCCTTGCAGGCCGGGCACAGCGGGTCCAGCACCTCGAGCGCGCGCACCCCTCCGGGGACAGGGTGCAGCTTCAACCGGGTCTGGTAGGTGTCCTGGGGCCGGAGCAGCTTGCCGCACCTGGCCATCTCCTCGGTGTAGCCCGGCTTGAAGGCCAGGTAGAGCAGCGCGCACAGCCCCACGAACAGCACGCCCTCGAGGAAGTAGGCCAGGTAGCGCCCCCAGGGCAGCGGGAACAGCCCCGCGGCCGGGGGGGCCTCCTCGTCGGGCGGGGGGGGCAAGGAGGCGATGGCCGCGGCCACGCCCGGATCGGAGGGCGGGCTGCTCGGCCCGCCGAGGGCGGTGGGGCCCCCCTGGTAGCCAGCCTGCGCCGGCGCGGGCAGGACCGGGGCGGTGATCAGCGCCTCGAGCACCCCGCGGGGCCGCCGGGCGCGCCCGGCCCGCAGGTGGGCAGCGATGGCCGCCCCGAAGGCGCCGAAGGAGGCCACGTACACCCCGACGCACAGCTTGCAGACCGTACCGATGACCGCCACGGAGACGATCCAGTAGATCACCGAGGTGACGACCGGCAGCAGGCAGGCCAGCACCAGGAAGAAGGTCTCGTGCCGGTCGTCCTCGCGCTTGCGCAGCAGGGTGTCGAGCGCCTTGAACAGCAGGAACAGAAAGACCGCCAGGGCCGGCAGGGCGATGGGCAGCCCGCCCCAGGTGCTCGCCCGCAGCACGGCCGCGTAGGGGCTCATCATGACCGTGAAGCAGCCGCTGGTGCCGCTCGCGTCCGGGCTGCCGAGCCCCGGGAAGTAGGAGCAGGTGACCGCGTGCATCTGGCGGTCCAGGTGGGCGATGTAGTCCGCGGCCGAGGTGCCGGCGAACACGGCCCCCAGGACGGCGAACAGGCCCACCAGCAGGAGCGGGATGCGGGGCTTCCAGGTCGAGCTCAAGGCGCCACCTCACTTCGTTTCAGGACCTCCGGGGCCGGGGCCAGGACGCGGATGGCGGCGGGCACGATCTCCAGGGTGATCGGCAGGCGGCCGGGCTGCTCGCCGTCCATGTCGATCAGCACCTCCTCGTCGCTGGTGGCCTCCACGCGCCTGCCGCGCAAGTGCCTCACCTTCGGCAGCGTCAGGTGGGTGCCCTTGTAGATGCGGGTGCCCTGGGTCAGCAGGTCCCACTTGCTCATGTCGCCCATGATCACCACGTCGAACAGGCCGTCGTCGATGCGCGCCTCCGGCGCCACCCACATGCCGCCGCCGAAGTACTGCCCGTTGGCGACCGCCACGTTCTGGACGGTCAGCGGTTCGTCGAAGCCGTCGTCCACCCGCAGGCGGAGGTGGCGGTTCTGGTAGGCCAGCATGGCCTTGAGCGTGCCAAGGAAGAAGGAGGCTTTGCCGCCGAAGGCCTTGGTCGAGTGGTTCACCCGATCGTCCACCAGCCCGCCCAGGCCGAAGGAGGTGATGTTCAGGAAGTGGCGCTGCACCGGCTCGCCCGCGGGGCCGACGAAGGTGGTCCGGCCCACGTCGCAGGGGCGGGCCCGGCCCGCGCGCAGCACCGGCAGGCAGGCCTCCAGCGCGGTGCCGATCGCGAGCGTCTTGCGGAAGTCGCCGCCCGTGCCGCGCGGCAGGAAGCCGAGCTCGGCCTCGGGCCGGATGGGCCGGTCGCCGTCGAAGAACCCGTTCACCACCTCGTTGTTGGTGCCGTCCCCGCCCACCGCCACGATGCGGTCCACGCCGGCCCCGAGGGCCTCGCGCACCAGCGTGGTGGCGTTGCCGGAGCAGGCGGTGAAGCGCACCTCGAACTCCCCCAGCGCCCCGCGCAGCGCCGCCTGCAGCTCGGGCCACTGGCGCCCCGTGGCGCCGTTGGCGCTGTGGGGATTGACCACCGCCAGGGTCTTCATGCGCACCCCCTCCGGGCCTCTGGCTCAGTCCGCCAGGCGGCAGCTCGTCACCACCCAGGTGTCCTCCCGCTTGACGAGCTGGACCTCCACCAGGTCCTCCTCGCCCGGGCCCTCCAGGAAGGTGATGGCCTGGCGGGCCACCCTGCGGCCGGACTCGAACTCGACGGCGTCGAAACGCACCCGGGGGTAGGCCACCCCGGTCTGGCTCCACAGCTCGCGGATCTGGTCGGGCCGCAGGTGCAGCACCAGCCCGCCGAAGGTGGGCAGCTCCGGCGCCCGGCGGTGCCCGGCCACGTCCTCGACCACCAGCAGCCGGCCCCGCTCGCCCAGGTAGCCCTTGATGAGGTGGGCGTAGGAGAAGGCCAGCACGGCGATCACGTCCTCGTCCCGGGCCAGGTCGGCCGGCTTGGCCAGCGGGTTGCGATCCCGGCCGTCCAGCATGCCGTCGCCGTCCGAGTCGACCTTGATCGGGCTGGTGAACAGGGCGGCCTCCTCCTGGTCCACCAGATCGTCCTGGTCCCGGTCCTTGTGCAGCTCCTCCAGCTTGAGCTTGTGCACCCGCTGCTGGGTCTTGAGCTGCGGCTTGGCCTCGCTGCCGGCCACGGCGAAGGTGCGGGTCAGCGCGATGGTCAGCTTCCGCCCGCGGACCTGCAGGGAGAAGGTGGGCGGGGGCACCTTGTCCTCGCGGTCGAGGAAGGAGGTCAGGCCCGCGTACACGGGGTCGTTCCAGGTGCGGCCGTCCGCGGACCAGGTCAGGAACAGGTCGTAGGGCCGCCCCAGGCGATCCTCGGCGAACAGCACCCACACCCGCTCGTTCTCGACCTCCTTGGCAAACGGGTTCTTGACCGACACCTTGCCCTCCCAGTAGGGCAGCAGCGGCAGGGCGATGCGCCTGCGCAGGCTGTCGGAGTCCAGGCCGCGGGTCAGGCCCGTCCAGGCCGGCGTGCTGTCCAGGCTGAGCAGGGCCCGGGCCGCGTAGCGGGCGGTGCGCGGCTCGTCGCCGAGCAGCTGGACCAGCGGCTCGACGCTGCCCGGCACGCTCAGATCGGCGCACAGGGCGGCGGCCAGCCGGCGCATGTAGGCGTCCTCGTTCCGCAGCCCCCACAGGATGCCTCGGCCGAAGTCGGCCTGGCCCTGGCGCACGAGCGCGCGGGCCAGGATGACCCGGATCCACATGGCGGTCTCGGACTCGATGAGCTGCGCCAGGCGCGGGGCGTGCTGCTCGCCCAGGCTGTCGAAGAAGCGCACCGCCGGGCTGTCGGGCTCGGGTGGACCCTCGCGCAGCACGTCGAGGAAGTAGTCCAGGGCCGGCTCGGCCCCGCTCTTGGCCAGCACCTCGAGCATCAGCGCGCGCCGCTCGCCCGTCAGCTTGGGCAGGAGCTTGAGCACCCTCTCGGCCGCCGGCGTGCCGGTCGCGCCCAGGGCCCCCACGCACAGGGAGAGCTCCTCGGCGGCGCGCACCGAGCTGCGGCTCTGCTTGTACAGGGCCTTGAGCTGGGCGAACAGGGCCTCGGTCGTGCGCGCGGAGCCGAGGGCGGTGAGCCCCTGGTACACCGCCCGGCGGGCCGCGGCGTCCTTCTCGTCCTTGAGCCGGCGCACCAGCGTCTCGGCGTAGCGGTCGTCCCTCAGGCGCCCCAGGGTCCTGGCCGCCTCGCGCCGGGTGGCCGGATTGGCGTGCTCCAGGGCGCGGGCCACGCGCGGCGCCTGGGCGCGCAGGCCCTGGGCGGCGATGGCCAGGAGCGCGGCGCCGCGCACCTCGGCGGAGCTGTCGTCCAGAGACTCTCCCAGCGCCTCGCCCAGGCTCGCCCGGGTCGCGTCCGCGCGCAGCGACAGATCGCGGGCGAGCTGTGCGCAACCCAGGCGCACCAGCGTCGGGGCGGTGCCGAGCGCCTTGGCGCAGGCCAGGGCGGCCTCGTCCCGGTGGCGCAGCAGCAGCCGGTGGGCCCCGGAGGGGTGGCGGGTGGCCGCCCGATCCGCGAGGCCCGCGACCAGGAGCGCGAGCGCCGGCTCGTCTCCCAGGCGGGAGAGGGCCTCGGCCGCCAGCACCCGGGCCTCGAGTCCCGGGAGGCCGGCCTTGGCGGCCTTGCGCAGCTCGGCCTCGCCCGGGTCGGACTGGCCCGCCAGCAGGGCGGCCTTGGGCACCGCCACCAGCTCCTTCTGCAGCAGCGCGAGCTGGGCCGGCCGGTTGGCGCCGGCCTCGGCCAGCGCGTAGGCCGTCCAGATGCGATCGGCCGCGGAGGCCGGCTTGAGGGCCTGCACCGCCTTGATGGACGGCTCGCCGCCTACCTTGCCCAGGGCGCGCAGCGCCCGGGCGCGCACGTCCGCGTCGGCGCTCTTGAGCTCCACGGCGATGACCTCGAACGAGGCGGGGTACTTCATCAGGCACAGCGACTTGGCTGCCTCGATGCGCACCGCCGCTGCCTCGTCCTTGGTGATCTCCACCAGGCGTTCGCGGACCTCCCGGGTGTCGTACATCCACAGCACCCCGGCCGCCTCGGCCCGTCCCAGCGGCTCCTTGCCGTCCAGGAGCTTCAGCAGGGTGGGTAGCACCCGGGGGTCGTTCTGCTTGGAGAAGGTCGCCAGCGCGGACTCGTAGTCCAGGATGCCGCGGCCTGCCAGCAGCTGCTCCGCCATGGCCCCCAGGCGATCTCCGTCGGCACGCGCGCCGGCCGGCCACAGGCAGAGCACCAGGCACGACCACAGGCTCACGCTCAGGCAGGTTCTGGCGGTGCTCATTGCGCTCCTCCGACCTCCAGCTCCGGGAACAGGCTCACCCAGCCCGCCTGCCCGGTGACGAACGCCAGCGGGTGCACCAGCGGCAGCCCGCCTCCCTCCGCGGACGCGCCGGCCCGGACCCAGCCCAGCACCCAGGCTGGATCCTCGGACCGCGCCGGCCGGGGCACCACGCGCCGCGGCGCCCCCAGGACGCGGCCCGGCAGCCGGGCCCGCCAGGCGCCGACGCGGCACAACAGCCCGGGCCCGGGGTCCGGTCCGGGCACCTCGCGGCGCCGGCGCTCGAGGCTGACGACCGGCGTCGGCGGCGCGGCCCCGGGGCCGCTGAGCACCTGCTCCACCACCGCGGTGGGCACCAGCACCTCGCCCACGCTCGCCTCCACCGGGATGGCCTCGAAGCTCGAATACCACATCGGCACCTGCACGACCAGCCGCAGGCCGGCCTCCGCCGCGGGGATCCGCCACAGGCGGCCCCGGAGCTGCTGCAGCGCGCGGACGAGCGCGTGCTCCGGCGGGGGCAATGGCCGGTCGGGCGGGCCGTCGTCCGCGAGCTCGACCTCGAGGATGGAGGCCAGCCTGCGCCCCTCCAGGCGCAGGGCGGCGACGGTCGGCTTGCCTGCCCGCCGGCGGGCGCCCGGCTCCTCGAGCGCGGACAGCAGGCAGCGGTCGAGCAGCAGGTCCAGCGCCCGCGAGAGCGGCTCCACCTGCCCCGCGGCGACATCCAGCCGCTGGCCGCCCACGGCCAGCGAGGCCGGCCGTCCCTGGCCGCGGCCGTGGCGGCGGACGCGCTCGCGCAGGCGGGCGAACAGCGGCTCGAGCGGCACGCGGTGGGCGGCGTTCAGCTCCCGGGCCAGCGCGCGGCCGGCCTGGCGCAGGCGATCGGCGGCCTCGCCCAGCTCCCGGTTCCAGACCCGCAGGCGCCCGAGCTGCTCGCGCAGCAGCCGATCGAAGGTCGCGGCCTGCTCGGGCGGCAGGCCCATGACCTCGGCGGCCGGACCGGCCCGGCGCAGCCCGGCGGCGGCGCCGGCGTTCTCGTCCGCCATCCGCTCGAGCGTGGCCTCCACCTGGTGGAGCTGCACGTACCAACCCAGCTCCTCGGCCTCGGCCGGCGCGGCCAGCTGGGCGATGAGCTCGAGCAGCCGTCCGAGCACCTCCTCCAGGCGAGAGGGCTCGGCCCCGACCTCGGCCGGGGCCTCGGCCTGGTAGCGCGCCTCGAGCCCGGCGATGGCCGCCTCGGCCGAGGCCAGGCCGGCCACGGTGGCGGCCTCTCGCAGGGTGCGCAGCCGGGCCTGGACCGACCGCCAGGGCGGCTCGGTCTCCTGCTGCCCGAGCCAGGTCAGGGTCTGGCGCAGATCCTCGGCCAGGCCGAGCAGGATCTCCGGGTGGACCGTCTTGGCGGGGGAGGGCTTGCTCACGGCCCGTGGTCCTCGGTGCGGCCGCTCAGCCAGCCCGGCCGGGCGGGGGCGGGGGTGGGGGCGCTGGCCGCGCCAGCCGCTGGCGGGCTTCCTCGGCCATGCTCTGGATCGAGTCGAGGATGGCCCGGGCCTCGGCTGTCAGCACCTGGACGCCGGCGCCGGCGGCGGCGCCCTCCAGCTCTTCCAGCGCGAGCCGAAGCTGGTGCTGCTGCTCGGCCAGGCGCTGGGTGACCTCGGCCGGCACCGGTCCGCCCCGATCGAATCGTCCGGCCACCTCCAGCAGCGCCTCGGCCGCGTCCGCCTGGGCCGCGGCGGCCTGCGCCAGCTTGCCGATCCCGGCCGCCGCGCGCTGGCGGCGCTCCAGGCCCGCTTCCCAGGCCTGCACCAGGAGGCGCAGATCGTGGCCCAGACCGGCCACCGCCGCGCGGATGTCGGGCAGGCGCGGGGCCAGCTCCTCGGCCACGCGCCGCGCGGCCTGGCGGCGCTCGGTCTGACCGGCCAGCTCCTGGCTGCGTGACAGCAGCAGCTCAGCGGCGGCCTCGAAGCGCTCCTGGATCTGCGCGCCCAGCCGGTCCAGGAGCCCGAGCGCGTCCCCGAAGCCCTCGGCCATGTCCACCACCGCGCGCGCCAGGTGGCGGGCGTCCTCGCCCAGCCGCTCGAGCTGGCCGCGTGACTGGGCCTCGACCGCGATGGCCAGGTTGGTGGCCAGGGCCTGGGCCGCCTCGCGCAGCGCGCCCGCCCGCGAGCGCTCGGCCAGCACCTCGGCCACCCGCTCACCCACCAGTCGGAAGCCGGTGCGCACGGCCTGCAGGTGGCCGGCGAGCGCCTGGCGCTCCTCGGGGCCGAGCTGGGGTCCGTCGCCGGCGAGCGTGAGCTCCAGCAGGCGCGCCACCTGGGCACACAGCCCGTCCACCTGCACCCCCACCAGATCGGCCAGCATGCCCGGCGTGGGGGAGGCGTCCTCGGGCTCCAGCGCCTGGCCCAGGCCAGCCGCGGTCTGCTGCAGCCGCTCGGCCGAGCCGTGGAGCTGGCCCGCGCTGCGCTCGAGCCCCGCCAGCCGCTGCGCGGTCGCGTCCAGCATGTGGTTGAGCGCCACCACCACCTCGGACAGCAGGCCGCTGACCTGCGGGGCGTGCACCCCGAGCCGGCCCTCGGCGGCGTGGTCCAGGGAAGCCACCAGCGAGCGGGACTGCTCGGCCAGCAAGCCCGCCTCGTGCTCCAGGGTCCGCACCCGCAGCATGCGCTCGTGCAGGCGGGCCAAGCTGGCGGCCAGATCCCGCAGCAGCCCGGCCTCCTCCGGACCGGGCAGGCGGGTGGCCTCCGGCTCGGACCAGGCCGCGTGGGCCGCCTCGCCGAGCCGCCGCAGGGGCCGCACCAGCATCAGGCCCAGCCACCATGCGGCCGCCAGGGCGAGCAGCAAGCCGCCCAGCGGGATGCCCAGCCCCAGGGTCCACACCGCCCGGTCCAGCTCCGCCTGCACGTCCCGGAGCGCCTCGGGGACGGGCGCTGGCGGAGCAGGGGCGACCTGCCCGGGTGGAGCCGCCGGCGCCGGGGCGCTGGCTGGCGCCGCCGGGAGGCGGGCCGCCAGGCCGTAGCGGGTGTTGCCCACCCGCAGCCAGTGCCAGCCGGGCACGGCCCAGGCCGCCGAGTGGCGGTCCTTGGCCCAGACCTCGGCCAGCTCGGGCAGGCGCTCGGACAGGAGCCCGCGCGGGGCGCCCGAGCGCGCGCGCAGGAGCTCCTCGTTCTCCGGATCGAGCAGCGCCACCTCGGCCAGCCCATCCTCGGCCGGCGCCAGCGCGGCGGCCACCTCGGGGTCGGTGGCCATCTCGTCCGGTGTGCGTCCGCCGCGGGCCAGCGCGGCCAGCCTGGCCGCCAGGGCGTCCAGCGACTGACGGGCCGCCAGCTCGTGCCGGGCGCGGGCGAGCTCCTGGCTGGACGTCTCCGCCGCCTTCCGCAAGCGCTCGAGCTCGGCCGTCTGGGCCGCCGCGCGTTCGGTGCTGGCCTCCAGACCGTCCGCCAGCCCCGCCTGCGCGGCCTCCAGGCGACCGGCCAGGCCGCCGAGCCACCAGGGCAGGGCGAGGGCGGGCAGCGCAGCCGCGAGGCAGGCCAGCAGGCAACGGGCCCCGAGCCCCCGGAGGCCCGCGCGGGCGCGGGACAGGCCGGCCGGGGCCGGCGGTGGCGCGGGCTGGGCCGGAGGCGGCGCGGGCTGGGCCGGAGGCGGCGCGGGCTGGGCCGGGGTCGGCGCGGGCTGGGCTTCGGGGGAGGGGGGCGTGGGATCGCTCATGGCACCGGCACCTCGTCGCCGAGCGCCGCCTCGAGGCGCTCGACCACCGCGCCTCCGTTGCGCTCGGCCCAGAACCGCTGGTCGCGGCGCAGCGCGCCCACCAGCACCAGCGGTGGCCCCCCCGCCCGGCGAAGCTCGCGGGCCAGGGCGAACAGGTTCAGTCCGGCCGCGGGGAACGGCGCCACCACCCGCCGGGCCCCGCGTTCGCGGGCCGCGGACAGGACGTCCTCCAGGCTGGCCGGCGCCAGGTGCTGGAGCTCCTCACCCGCAGGCGTCTGCGCCCCGGCCTGGAGAGCGTCCCCGCCCAGGACGAGGATCAAGGCTGCCCACCCTCGTCCCCGGCCGCCGAGCGCTTGCGGATGATGCGGGCGGACAGCAGCCGGAAGAGGATCTTGCACACCTCGAAGGAGCCGCGGCGGCTCACCCGGATCACCTCGCGGATGCAGCGGCTGCCGTCCACCAGGGCCAGCATGCGCTCCTCCTCGGGCTCCAGGCGGATCTTCTTGATCACCCCGGTCGCGTCGCGGCTCGGTGCCAGCACGATGTCGAAGTCGCGGATCTCCTTCTCGATCTGGCCCCACTCGTCCACCCGGCGGAAGCCCTCCATGAGCAGCCCGTCCACGTGGAACGACAGGCCCGCCTCGCGGGCCTCGACCGGCAGGTTCTCGGACACGTAGAAGGCGAACTCGCCTTCGCCCCAGCGAACGGTCTCGTACACCAGCTCGGCCGTCTGGCGGCCGATGGCGTCGTTGAGCTGCTCCTGGGTCAGGTGGCCCAGCTTGACGAGCTGCTCGCCGATCAGCCGGCTGGTGCCCTTGCGGTTCTCCAGGAACATCTCCAGATCCCGCGCGGTGATGGCCCCACCCTCGACCAGGAAGCGGCCCAGCAGGAACTCCTCGTCGAGCTTGTCCGCCCGGGCGTAGGCCACGGCGCCGTCGCGCATGAAGAACTCGATGTGGGCCGCGCCGCGGGCGATGTGCAGGATGCCGGTGTGGGATTGGAACTTGAGGAGCTGGAAGACCTCGGCCGCCGGCACCATGCCCAGGTTGCCCCGCAGCGCCACGCGGCCGCGGGGATCGGACAGGTCCAGGCTGGTGGGCAGGTCCTCGGGCTTGCGCTCGCCCACCGGCACCAGCGGCGGCCGGCTGACCTCGGGCGGGCGCGAGTCGGGCCGTCCGTAGGTCTCCAGCACGTGCTGGATGACGGTCGCCAGGCCCTCGGGCGAGAAGGGCTTGGTGATGAAGTCCACGATGCCCATGGTGCGCACCAGCTTCTCGCCCATCATCTCGCCCTTGGCGGACATGAGCACCACGGGCACGCCCTCCAGGGAGCCCTGCTCGGAGAGCGCCTTGCACACCTGGTAGCCGTTCATCCCGGGCATCATGAAGTCGAGCAGGATGGCGTGCGGGTGGGTCTCGATGGCCTTGGCCACCCCGGACTGGCCGTCGCGTACGTGGATCACCTCGTGCCCGAGGCGCTTCAACGTGTGCTCGATGACCTTGTGGATGGTCGGGCTGTCGTCGATGACCAGGACACGCCTTGCGCTCATGCCCACCTCGGTTGCGCGGTCAGAGCTGGTGGACCTTGAGCTCCAGCTCGCGAGACACGGTGATCAGGCTGCCGTCGGGCACCTCACGCCACTGGTGGCCGGGGTCGACCATCTCGGCGCCCAGCATGACACCCTTGAAGCGGCCGTGCTGCTGCTGCGGATCGTCGTCCGGGTGCAGGTCGCACTCGGGGATGCCCTCGCGCAGCGAGTAGTGCATGGCCAGGCCGCGGTGGACGGTGGCCATGATCTGGCCGTTGGTCGCGCACAGGGCGAACGCGGTCTGGCCGTCGATGGCCTGGCCGAGCTCGCGCAGGTAGGCCGCCAGCCGCTCCGGGGCGAGCGTCAGGTCGTTGAGCGTGCCGTCCCGGAACAGCAGGTGCAGGAACATGTGGAAGGCCACCTCGCTGTCGGTCTCCCCGCGCACGTTGCGGGCCAGGAACGGAGGCAGCTCGGACAGCACCTTGGCCCGGTTGGCCTCGACCCGCGGCAGGTGGCCGAGCTGGGCGAACAGCCAGCGGCGGAAGCGGAAGGGGTGGGTGTTGGCCTCGTGCCAGCCGCCCACGGTCCCGCGCCGCACGTGGGCCAGGGCCGTCGTCGCGTGGACCCCCTGGAACAGGGAGTCCCAGTCCACCTTGGCCTTCTCGGCCGGGCGTTTCTTGAGCAGGGGTTCGTCCGCCTGGAAGTAGCCCATGCCCACGCCGTCGTGGCCGGCCTCGGCCTTGAGCTGGAGGGAATCGCGGACAGCGTGCACCGCACAGGCGAGCAGGGACTCGTCGTTGCACATCACGCCCAGCATCCTGCACATCGGCCAGCATCCTCCCGGGCCTCCCTGGACGGCCCTTCAGGCCCCGGGAAAAACTAGCGGATCAGGGCCGGATGTTCAAGGGAAACCCTACCTGCAGCCGGCCGCCGGGGGGCATGTCTCGGCCGCGATCCAGGCGAGGAAGTCGGGGTTGCCGGCCAGGATGGGCAGGGCCACCACGCAGGGCACCTGGTAGGGGTGCAGCCGCTTGACCTCCTCGACCAGCCGGTCCACCAGATCGGATCGCGTCTTGGCCACCAGGACGGCCTCGCGTTCCCGCTGGATCGCCCCCTGCCACCAGTAGATCGAGGTCACCCCGTCCAGGACGTTGGCGCAGGCCGCCAGGCGGGTCTCGACCAGGGCGCGCCCCAGCCGCTCGGCTTGCTCGGCGCTGGGCGCGGTGATGTACACGAACCTCGGCTCCATGCGCGGGCGCCTCCTTCCGGCCCGCCGGGCAGCCTAGCACGAGGCCCGGTGGCGGGAGAGAAAATCTGTTGATCTCACGCGGCCTCGCCCCTATTCTCTCGACCGCGCGCCGGCGGGCATCGCGGGCGCGGGAGGAGCCCATGCACACGAGAACCGCGCTGGCGCTCGCGCTCGCGGGCCTGATCGCCCTGGCCCTGCAGGGCTGCAAGTCGGAGCCCGTCATCGAGGACAAGACCCTGAGCGAGTGGGTGGATCTGCTGCGCCACCAGGACCTGTCCACCCAGGAGCAGGCCCAGGAGATCCTGGTCCGCCACGGATCGGGGGTGGTGCCCTACCTGCGGAAGGCGCTGCGCACCACGGATCCCACGCTGCGCCGCAACGCCATCCGGGTGCTCGGGCGCCTGGGCCCGGCCGCCAAGGACGCGGTGCCGGCGCTGCTCGGCCGGATCGCCCGGGAGAAGGTGGCCCTGCTGCGCTCCGAGGTCCTGCTCGCGCTCGCGCTCATCGATCCGGCCGCGCCCCGGGTCCAGGAGGAGTTCCAGAAGCGGCTCCGGGACGTGGACGCCGACGTGCGCGCCTCGGCCCAGGCCGGCCTGGACAAGCTGGACCCGAGCAAGGCCAAGCCCGAGCCCGCCGCGCCCAAGGGGCCGGAGATCGAGCAGGGCCTGGTGCTGCGCGACGCGGCCCGCGCCACCCTCGCGACCCGGCGCCCCGGGGCCAGCTTCGGCCTGGTGGCCGAGGTGGCGCGGGGTGAGCGGCGCGCGGCGGTGATCTGGCCGGTGGTGGCCGGCCCGGGCGGCCCGGCCTACGACCTCGTGGCGCTGGTCTTCGAGCGCCGGGGTGCCGCCGGCTGGGTGTTCGTCGAGGAGGTGGGCCCGCTGGCCGGGGAGGGCGCCCAGCGTCTGGCCACGGCCCTGGGCGGCTCCGACGGCCAGCAGGTGCTGCGGCCCTGCGGGGTCAAGCGGGAGGAGCTGGTGAGCTACCTGCAGACCTGGGGCCAGGCCTACGCCGAGAAGTCAGCCAGCGGCGCGCCCGAGGCCCTGGAGGCCTACGAGAAGCTCACCCAGGCCTTCGCCTTCCCGTGGGTGGCCTACGGCGAGGCGCTGCCCGACATGCTCGCCAAGGGCGCCTTCACCCAGCCGTGGAAACTGGAGCTGAGCGCCACCGGGGACGCGCTGCCCGTGGAGATGACCCTGGCGGGCGCGCCTCGCTCGGGACAGGTGGTGCTCCGGCCCTGCGGCCAGGGTGTGGTGGTGGGGGAGCTCCGGCCGTCCACCCGCTGACCCACTCGCGCCAGCGCTCGCCCCAGTCCGGCCCAGCGCCCCGCCATCCCTGGGTGCTCACCCATTTGGGCGAAAAACTTGCACATTCCAGTCCGCCAGGGCTACAAAGGAGTTGCACCTGGCAGGGTAGGTGGTGGCTTGGCCAACGAAGAAGACAAGGTCCAGGTCGGCAGGCTCACGCCCGATGCCCGGCGGTTGGCGTTCAAGACCCAGCTCGCCAGCGAGGACGAGTTCGTCCGCCGCTTCGCCGTGACCGCGGTCCCGGACGGCATGCTCCTCAAGGACCCGGGCACCTGCAACGAGGGTGGCCCCTGCGAGCTCGCCATCATGCTGGCGGACGGTCGCGCGGTGCTGCAGGCCGTGGGGCGGGTGACGCGGCCAGCGGAGCTGCCGGCCGGCAAGATCCTGTTCCTCTTCGATTCCCTCGCGGATGCCTCCCGCGCCTTGCACGCCCGCATGCTGGAGCTGAAGCAGCGCGCGGCGCGCAAGGACCTGGACGTCCAGGCCAAGCGCACCGGCCACGAGGCCAGACGCGCCCAGGGACACCTCGAGGACAGCCTGCGCCGCATGGTGCGTATCGACGAGGAGCGCCACGCGCCATCGCTGCGCACGGTGACACCCAGGGCGGCGGAGGGGCCGGTCATCGGCATCGATCTGGGTACGTCGAACTCCTGCTGCGCCCTGGTCAAGGGAGAGCGACCCTTCGTCATCCCCTCCCGCCGGGGCCACAACACCATCCCCTCCGTGGTGGCGCTGACCCCCATGGGCGAGATGGTGGTGGGCCACGCGGCCCGCGCGCAGATGGAGATCCACCCCGAGCGCACCATCTACGGCAGCAAGCGCCTGGTGGGCCGCCCGTTCGACTCGCCTGTGGTCCAGCAGGTGCGGGATCGTTTCCACTACGCCATCGTGGCCGGCCCGAAGGGCGAGGCCGCGGTGCAGATCGGTGACCGCGTCCTGTCGCTGCAGGAGGTGTCCGGCAAGATCCTGGAGGACATCCGCTCCACCGCCGAGGAGTACCTCGGGCGGCCCGTCAACCGGGCGGTGATCACCGTGCCGGCCTACTACAACGAGAACCAGCGCTCCGCCGTGCGCGAGGCCGGGGAGCTGGCCGGGCTGAACGTGGAGCGCATCGTCAACGAGCCCACCGCGGCCGCGCTGACCTACGGCTACAACAAGAACGTCGAGAAGCGCGTCCTGGTGTTCGATCTCGGCGGCGGCACCTTCGACGCCTCGCTGCTGAACCTGTACGGCAACGTGTACGAGGTGATCGCCACGGCCGGCGACACGTTCCTGGGCGGCGTGGACTTCGACAGCCAGCTCATGGATCACCTGCTGATCGAGTTCCAGCTCCAGCTCGGCCGCATGCCCGAGATGGAGCGCGTCTCCTTCCTGCGGGTGCTGCAGGGGGCCGAGTTCGCCAAGATCGGCCTGAGCGGCAAGGCCGAGGTGGACGTGGTGCTGCCCTACATCGGCAGGCTGGACGGCAAGCCCGTGGACATGCAGCTCAAGGTCACCCGCGCCCAGCTCGAGGCGCTCGTCTCCCCGCTGGTGCGGCGCACCATCGAGGTGTGCGACCAGGTGCTGGCCCAGGCCAAGTTGCAGGCCTCCGAGGTGGACGAGATCCTGCTGGTGGGCGGCCAGACGCGCATGCCGCTCGTCCACCAGGCCATCCGCGAGCGCTTCCAGAAGGAGCCCATCAAGGGGGTGCACCCCGACGAGTGCGTGGCCACCGGCGCGGCCCTGCTGGGGCACTCGCTGGATCAGATCGACTCGGTGGTGCTGATCGACACCCTGCCCATCTCCATCGGTATCGGCGCGCCCGGCGGCCCGTTCCGCAAGGTGTTCGCGGCCGGCAGCCAGCTGCCCAGCTCCCAGACCTACGGCCTGCTCACCTACGAGGACGGCCAGACGGAGATGCACCTGCCGGTCTACCAGGGCGAGGCCACCCGGGTGGACGAGAACGAGCTCCTGGGCACGGTCGAGCTGAAGGGCATCGTGCCCGGCGCGGCCGGCAGCCGGGTGATCGAGGTGACCTTCAGCCTGAGCGCCGAGTGCCTGCTCACCGTCTCGGCCCGTGATCGCGACGGCGCGCCGCTGGCCCAGGTGACCCTGTCGCCCAACCACACGCTGGAGGACCTCCGCCGGCGCCTGGGGGAGGTGCCGGCCGAGGCTGCTCCCTCGGCCGAGGCGTCCGCCACCTGCAGCGAGCCTAGATCCGGCGCCGCGGCGCCCCCCAAGGCCGCGCCCCGGGCCACCCCCAGGCCCATGCCCGCGGCGGCCCCCGGGCCGACGCCCCAGCCCGCCGCCGTGCCGGCCTCGCCGGTGGCGCCGGCAGAGCACGTGGATCAGACCGCCCAGGTCCGGCGCGGCTCACGCAAGAAGTCCAAGGGGGGGGTGTGGGGCTGGCTCAGGCGCCTGTTCGGCGGCGGGCGCTGAGCCCGTCCGGGGCAGGCCGTCAGTCCCTGTCCGGGTCGGGCTCGTCGTCAGGGTCCCTGGGGGGGCTGTCGTACTCGTCGTACTCGTCGTGGTAACCGTCGCCCAGGTCGTCGTCCAGCACGTCGTCGAGATCGTCATCCAGCTCGTCCTCGAGCTCGTCGGTCTCCGCCGCCGGCTCGGACAGCACCTTGAACGAACTCACCCGCAGGACCGGGTTCTCCTTGTCGGACTCGTCCAGCGCGCCCTGCGCCTCCACCTCGGCGTCCTCGAGCTCCAGCAGCGGGCGGGCCTCGGGCGTGTCGTCCACCAGGACCTCCACGTCGGCCTCGGTCAGGATGGCCACCTGGGAGGGGACGTCGTCGTCCTCGTTCCAGTCGACCGCCACCACCAGACCCTGGATCGTGGATGTCTTCGGCTTGGCCTTCTTGGTCTTGGTCGCCATGAGGGGCCTCCTCAGCGCTCGCAGGTCAGGTGCTTCTCGGGCTCCAGGCGGTAGGGGTCGCTGTTGACAGCCGGGCAGTGGGTGCGGATCTCGTCCTTCAGCAGGGTGAGCTGGGCCTGATCGAGCGCCATGGGGTCGAACACGATGGGCACCGGACCGGAGCCGGCCTCGAGCTGGGCCAGCAGCGCGGCGTAGCGGCCCTCCGCCTCTCCGGTCACCCAGATGCGCTCGAAGTTCTGCTCGAAGGCCTGCACCAGGCCGGGGAAGCGGGTCGCGTCGTAGAGGACCAGGTTCTCCAGGGTGGCGTGCTCGGCGTTGTCCGACAGGTTGTAGGAGCCCGAGGCCACCAGGCGCCCGTCGAACACGAAGTACTTGTGGTGCATCTGCTTGGCGTAGCTCGCCGCCCAGCGGTAGCAGTAGGCCTTGAAGCGGACCGGGACGCCCGCCGCCTGCACCGGGAAGGAGTAGTAGTAGCCCTTGTCGTAACAGGCCCGCTGCTTGGCCTCGCTGGTGCCGGCCGCCTGCAGGCAGGTGGCCAGCTCGGCCTGTTGCTGGCTGTCGTACCACTCGCTGATGAACTCCTGGTTGTCGAGGTAGACACGGATGTCCATGTCCGGGCGCTCGGCGTGCCTGGCCATCAGCGCCAGGGCCACCGGCCGCGAGCGCAGGTGGCCCGAGGCGACGTGGATCGAGCTCTGCGCGCCCTGGATGAGCGCCACCAGGCGGTCCGCCACGGTGTCGCTGCCGGTGACGAGGGTGAAGCCTGGGCCGGCCGCCGTGGTGGTGGTGCGGAAGTTGGCCGAGGTGTAAACCGCGTCCACGCCGGGGTCGTCCGGGATCAACGCGTCGGCGATGGGCAGGCCGCGCTCCTGGAGGAGGCTCAGGTTCCAGGCGAAGTCGCGGGAGTTCTCCCACAGGAGGTTGAACTCCTTCTGGAAGCGCAGCAGGAGCTCGCCGTCGCCCTGGATGAAGGCGGTGTTCTCGTCGTAGCGGGTGGCGGCCGAGTTGGACCAGTTGCCGCTGCCCGTCACCAGCCGGCCCGAGTAGGCCTGCTCCACCGCGTCCCGGGGGCCGTCGATGATGGCGAACTTGTGGTGCATGATCTTGTTCACGTAGCGCACGTCCACGCCGCGGTCCTCGAGCTTGGCCGACCAGGTGCCAGCCGGGGCCTTGCGATCCTCGCTGGCGGTCTCGAACACGAAGCGCACCTTGACCCCGCGGCGCACGGCGGCATCCAGGGCGTTGAGCGTGTTGGTGTCCGAGAAGGAGTACATGGCCACGTCGATGGAGCGCTGGGCGCCCTGGATCCAGGTCGCCAGCTTGGCCAGGTGGCTTGCCTCGTAGGCCTGGGGCGAGAAGACGAGCTCCGGCTCGGGTCGCGCCTGGCAGCGCTCGGCCACGGCCTCCACCAGCCGCTGCATGGCCTTGGGGCCCACGTAGGGCACCGCGTCCAGCTCCTCGATGGTGTCGAACAGATCGTCGTCCGCGGTGGTGGGCAGCCGGTCCTGTCCGTCCCGGTGGCTGACGATGTTCTTGCAGGGCCGCGAGGTCAGCCCGATCGTCTTGAGCACGGCGGCCGAGGTGGTCGGCTCGTTGACCCAGGCCAGCACCTGGCGCACCTGGCACGCGCCCCAGGCGTCGTCGGCCTTGCCCGGCACGGCGATGTCGTCGTCGAGACCGTCCTCGTCCGGGGCCTCGCCCCCGCAGCCGGCCACCAGGGCCAGGCCCAGGGCACAGCGGAACAGCCGTCGGAGCATGGGGTCCTCCTCGTGCTCGTGCTCGCCTCCGGTGTGTCTAGCACGCAACGCGCCCCGGCTCAACCGCGGGCGCGGCCGGCCACGTTGTAGGGCGGATCGAGGCGCCGGATCTCCTCGGCCTCCAGGCCGAGCGCCGCGGCCTCGTCCAGGGTGGGCGTGAACTCCACGTCCCAGACCTGGCTGAGGAGCTCGAGCCCCCGCGCGCCCCGGCCGCGCAGTGCGCGGAAGTGCTGGTTGACCCGGGCGCGCAGCGACTTGGCCTTGCCCACGTACAGCACCCGCCCGTCGCGGCCGAGCAGACGATACACCCCGGGCCCGCGCGGCAGCCCCAGGCGCAGGCCACGGGCCAGCGGCGTCTCGCGGCGGCCGGCTGGGCGTGGGGCGGGCTGCGCGACGAAGGCCTGGAGCTCCTCCAGGGTCTCCACCCCGCGCCGGACGGACAGCCGGGCCACCAGGGCGCGCCAGATGGCGGCTGTCGCCAGGGCGTGATGCTCCGCCCGGCGCAGCTCGGCGGTGCCGAGGTCGAGGAAGCCGGCCAGGGCCCGCAGGCTGCGGGACGGCAGATCGGGCAGGAGCCGCCGAGCGATGGCGTGGGTGTCCAGGATGGGGATGGGGCCAGGGAGCGGCAGGGCGGCCTCCAGGAAGGGACGCTCGAAGCGCGCGTAGTGGACCACCAGCCAGGCGGGGCGCTCCGCCAGCGCCTCCGCCAGCCAGGCCCAGACCCGCTCGGCGCGCGTCCCGCGCTGCAGCGCCTCGTCCGTCAGGCCGGTGAGGCGGGCCACGGGGGCGGGCAGGGATTCGCCCTCGGGGGGCAGCAGCAGGTGGCTGCGCAGCGCCGCGGGCTCGGCCGGTCGGGCGGCCGTGCAGGCCAGCCAGGCCAGCTCCATGGGCCAGCCGCCGCCCGCGCGGGCGCAGGTGGCCTGCAGGTCGAGGGCGAGCACGGGCAGCTCGCGCAATGGAGTTCCCATCGCGCCGAGGCTAGCACGGCCCGCTGACAAGAAAAAACCGGCCCCCCCGGGAGGGGGAGCCGGTCATGTGCTCTCGAGCGGGGGCCGGACTCAGAAGTCCATGCCGCCCATGCCGCCCATGCCGCCCATCCCGCCACCGCCGCCGCCCGGCATCGGGGGCGCCTTCTTCTCCGGCTTCTCGGCCACCATCACGTTGGTCGTCAGCAGCATGCCCGCCACCGACGACGCGTTCT
>Ga0209310_1000059_pt1 | contig 216877 bp, 170 predicted proteins | sample AD_UKC030_MetaG_FD_184415 | JGI IMG/M metagenome (GOLD analysis project Ga0209310, IMG submission 184415) | Active sludge microbial communities of municipal wastewater-treating anaerobic digesters from USA - AD_UKC030_MetaG (SPAdes) (version 2) | ecosystem: Engineered > Bioreactor > Anaerobic... | reverse complement strand
GTGCGCTGTTCTATCACACGAAGACATCGAAACCGATCTGGCGTCATGAATTCAAACTGGTTGCTGTAATTGGGCAACATAAATTTTACCGATACGCCTAGTTGCGTAAGTAAGGAACGACTTATGAATACGAGTGAATTGCGCAAGCTGGGCAGCGAAAACAAGCCAAAAATCGGGGAAAAGTTCATCAACGAACATGACGGCAAGGTGTATGTGCATTTGGGAAATTTTGGTGATGTTTCGCCCTGCGAGCAGTGCGGCTTCTGTGATACCCCAGGCGGATGCAATCAAATCACCCCAATTTGCGACCCCTTCGGATACTTCAAGCCAGTCTATCGTCACGGGCATCACCTCGGCGAAGAATGGATCGAAAACAGCGGCTCTATGCCAGTCCCACTTGGGACTCTTGTTGATGTCGAGTATCGCGATGGCAATACGTGTCACGCCCTTCCCGCAGGGAAGTGGCTAAATGGCGCGTTCTGCGCTCATGACTGGGGCATTGACGGTAGTACGGGCGACATCATTAAGTGGCGCATTCATATTCATGGGCTTCCAAAATGAAAGTTCACGTCTGCACAAACTGCGGAAGCGCAAACATTCAGCAGGATGCCTGGATTCATTACAACGACCGCGAGAACGTGCAGGGTTTTGACGACCTGTATTGCGAGAACTGCGAGTCGTCCTGCAAAACAAAAGAGGTCGAGGTGCCAGAAGACTTCGACGTGTATTCCGATATTTACAAGGAAAAACAATGAAACCATACGTTCTGCTTGCCGACATCCACTTTCACAACTGGAATGCCTTCTCGAAAAACGACGGCATCAACTCGCGACTCGCTGGCCTTCGTAGCGAGGTGGGGCGCGCAGCGAGCGAAATTCGCGCCGCTGGTGGCGACTCGATGTATATCGCGGGTGATGTCTTTCACGTTCGCGGCAGTATCGCCCCATCGGTTCTGAATCCGGTTCTCGACCTGTTCAGGGAATTCGCATCATTCGGGATCAAGGTTCGCATTCTCGCTGGCAATCACGACCTCGAAGGAAAGAAGCGCGACCGCATTTCAAGCGCGATCACGTCGCTTGAGAGTGCCGGGGTTGAGATTATCAACGACGTGGCGATATTCAACGACGACCATATCGTAATGGTGCCGTGGTCTGAGTCCATCGCTGACCTGAAGGATGAAATAACCAAGCTGGCAAAAGACAATGACGTGCATGAATACGATCTGCTGCTGCACGCTCCGATTGACGGCGTAATCTTCGGTCTGCCCGATCACGGCCTCGACGCGAAGTTCTTTGACGACCTCCCGTTTCGTCGCGTTTTTGCCGGTCACTACCACAACCACCTGGCGCTGAATGATCGCGTCTATTCGATTGGCGCCCTGGCGCATCAAACGTGGTCTGACGTTGGCTCGAAGGCCGGTTTTCTGATCGTTGGTGACGAGGTGCGCTGGATGAAATCGCACCTTCCCGAGTTCATCGACATCACCGCCGATACCGACATTGACGAGCTTCCGTTGCTTGTCGATGGCAACTACGTTCGTGCCCGTACCGAAAGCAGCAAGATGTCCGATGTTGGGGCGCTGCGCCTTGAGCTAGAAGGCATGGGTGCTGCGGGCGTTGTTATCCAGACGGTCAAAAAGCCTGTCGCTGCCCGCGATGGTGGGATTTCCGAGGGTATCAAATCAGGCGCAACGCTCGAAAAAAGCGTTGCCAGCTACATCGCGTCACAATCGTTTGCTGATGCGGGTCGAGTCGCGACCGAAGCAATGAGTGTTCTAGCCGAAGCGGGGTGCTGATATGAAAAAGGTCTTTTGGATGTCGTGCGCAGAGTGCGCAATGACGCAACCGATGCAGCCCTGCGAGGCTTGTTCGAATTGGGGAGCTAGGTATGGACATCGTTAATCTAAAGATCACGAACTTTCTCGCCATCGGGGATGCTCCGCTGATCGAACTCAAAGACAAGGGGCTTGTGCTGATCCAGGGCGTCAATGAGGACGATAGCAGCGCAACCTCCAACGGGGTCGGCAAGTCTTCAATCGCAGATGCTCTATGTTGGGCACTGTACGGTGCAACGGCGCGTGACGAAAGCGGTGATGCGGTGGTCAATAACGTCGCCAAGAAGAACTGTAGCGTTACGGTTCTTCTGCGTGATGGCGAAACGAGCTACCAGATCACACGCTACCGCAAACACTCGGAATTCAAGAACCAGACAGTCGTGCTGACCTGGCCCAAGGACGGGGCATCCATCGATATTTCCAAGGGCACAGAGAAGGAAACCCAAGAGGTCATCAATGGCATCATGGGGTGCAGTCTCGATGTCTTCATGGGCACCATCTACGCCGGTCAAGAAGTGGCTCCCGATCTGCCGAAGATGACCGACAAACAACTCAAGATGCTGATCGAAGAAGCTGCGGGTGTTGAGCGCCTTGAGAGGGCTTACGAGATTGCCCGTCAGAAGGCGAATGCGTGGCAGGTCAATCGTGATCGCGCCGCTGCTGTTGTTTCAAGTACGTCTTCCGCTATCGAGAGCGAGAAGCTGACGCTTGCGAAGGAATCACTTGCAGCGGAAACATTCGAGCTTGGACGCCCTGGCCGCTCCGTGATTTTCAGGGAAGCCGCCAAAGCGCACAAGGAAAGCGCTGTTGCGATTGTGAAGCAAATGATGGAGATCGACACCGCAGCGCTCACAAAACGCAGTGAAGAGCTTGCCAGCACCCTTGCTGGGCATTCTGAACTGCTTGTGAAGCGCAATGCCCTGAGTGCGGAAGAAAGCAACGCACAATCGAAGGCGGGCATTATTGCTGCGGAGCTTTCGCGTCTGGTAAGCGAAGGGGCGAAGCTGCAAGCGAAGTACGAAAATTCCGAGATAGAAGCGAAGAAGCCATGCTCTGCGTGTGGGAAGCCGGGCGATGAACATGATGTCGAGGACTTTAAGACCCACGTCGCGGCATCGATCAAGAAAAACGCCGAGAAAATCGCAGAGCAGCGAGCGCTATCCGCAAGTGCAGAAGCAAAATATTCCGCAGCGATGCACGCCCTGGCAGCGTTCGAGAAGAAAATCCCTGATGTCTCCGAGCTATCGGCTGAACAGAAGAGCATTGGGGAAAAGCTGCGCGAATACGAATCGCTGAAGGCCAAAGCAACTTCGTTCAAGAATCAAATGAAGCAACAGGAGGAGCTTGCTGAGAATGCCATGACCGAACCAAACCCATTCGGTCGATCAGTGGATCTTCTGAAGGAAAACGTCGAGAAGCTAAAGGCAAAGCTCGATGGCGCGGTGATTGCGTTCAACGAGCTTGATTGCGAGTTCGCAATCGCACAGTCGGTCGCCAAGGTATTCAGCCCCGCTGGCGTGCGTGCCCACATTCTCGACACCGTAACGCCGTTTCTCAACGAGCGCACCGCCGACTACCTGTCTGCCTTGTCTGACGGGAATATCAGCGCGGTTTGGACGACGCTATCGAAGACCGCGAAGGGCGACTTGAAGGAAAGGTTCTGCATCGAGGTCGCCAACGAAAAGGGCGCAAACAGCTTCAAGGGTCTGAGTGGCGGGGAAAAGCGCAAGGTTCGACTCGCCGCCATGCTTGCGTTGCAGGATCTTGTCTCAACGCGAGCTTCGAAGCCGATCAGCCTGTATATCGCGGATGAAGTTGATGACGCTCTCGATGCAGCCGGGCTTGAAAGATTGATGGCAGTGCTTGAGAGAAAAGCGAGGGAGCGCGGAACAATATTGGTTATTTCGCACAATGATTTGAACTGCTGGATCGATGCGTCCATTACCGTGACAAAACGCGATGGTCTTTCCTCCATAGAGGGATATTTGGTCACAACTTGATTAAATTGTGATAAAATAAGTCATTACTGACTGGAAAGAAAGATTATGGGAAGAATAAAAGACATCACAGGGAAGAGGTTTGGACTATGGGAGGTTATCGAATATTCGGGAACATCAAAGGGTCTTGCGGGTGTTGCAATGTGGAAATGCAAATGCGACTGCGGTGAAGAAAAAGTAATTCATGGAACCGCTCTGCGTCAGGGAACCACTACGTCTTGTGGCTGTGTCGCACCGTCACTAATATCGTCGGCGCAAACAACGCACGGGATGACAAAAACACGCACCTACATTTCCTGGAAGGCAATGAGGAACCGCTGCAACTGCGAGACTTCGCCGGACTACGAACTTTATGGAAAGCGCGGGATCAAGGTTTGCGCCCGTTGGGATTCTTTCGAGAATTTTGTCGCCGACATGGGAGAGCGCCCGAAGGGTATGACGCTCGACCGCATCTGCAATGATGGCCCGTACTCAAAAGAGAACTGTCGCTGGGCGACCAGTGCGGTTCAATCTCGCAACAAGAGAACGTCTGTGTTTGTTGAATTTGATGGAAAGCAAATGACGCTTTCCGAGTTTGGAGAAAGAATTGGCATGGATCGTCGAAATGTTCGCTACTGGATCATCACCAAGGGCTACACGCCCGAGCAGGTCGCATCGCAGGTAGCGACGGTCACGAAGAAGGGCGGTCTTTCCTCTGTTGAGGGTGCGCTGTGTCCGTAAAAGATTCGATGACTATGGCCGCGCTTCTGCTTCTTGCTGAGCAGGTTGGTCATAGTCAAACTGAAATCGTAGTCAGGTTCAGAGACTTCCTCAATGAGTTGTCGAAAAGCGGAGTTACCGAGTGTGATTTGAACCAGCCTATGAACGTAACATACCGAATGCCCTCCGGGTTTGCGAAGAAGGCGATGGTGGGTGGCGAGACATTTTTGATTGTCTTTGCATACTTGGGGAAGCGCGATGGTGTGATTATTCAGGCGCGTCGCTGCGACGACCTAACGTCGATATATGAGTTTCCTGCTTCTGTCGCAGAGAATGCTCTCGAAGGGTATCAAGACATCGTAGATCAGTTTGTCCAAACATACGGGCTGACGGGTGATACGGATAGTACCGTCATTGAAGCAAGGAAAGAGGCGCAGCGCATTGAGGACGAAGCCCACCAGGCGGCTTTGCTTGAATCACGAATGCAAGATAGGAGATTTGGATCATGGTGACACACAAGGATGTAGTTGGGGAGTTGGCTGCTTACGAGTTCGCGAAGATCGCGCATGCTGCGGTGGGGCAGAAGCGCAAATACACTGGCGAGCCGTACTTTGTTCATCCGCTCGAAGTGGCGAGAATCGTTCGAACCGTCCCGCACAATTCGCACATGATTGCGGCTGCGTACCTGCACGACGTTCTTGAGGACACGAAAATCACATTCGAGTTTTTGTTTGATGAATTCGGGGCAGATGTCGCCGCGCTGGTGTTTTGGCTGACCGACCAGTCGAAAGCAACCGATGGTAATCGCAAGCAACGCAAAAAGATCGACCGCGAGCATATCGCGATTGCGCCGCCCGAGGCGAAGACGATCAAGTTGGCGGATTTGATCTCCAACACCAAGAGCATCGTTGAACACGACATCGAGTTCGCCGCAGTTTACCTGGAAGAAAAGAAACTTCTGCTTGAGGTGCTGGGCGATGGTGATCCAACTCTATACTCAAAAGCGAAGTCACTGCTGACCGAAGGGTTGGCGAAAATCGAACAGTACAAAAAGGAAAAAGCATGAGCAAGATCAAAGTCATCGGACTTGACCCATCCCTGCGTAATTTCGGGTTCTGCAAGGCGCTTCTCGACCTCGAAACGCTCGAAATTGACGTTACGGACGTTGTTCTGATCGAGACCGAGGCGAACAAGAAGATGGCGAAGGTGGTTCGCAAGAACTGCGATGATCTCGACCGCGCTCAGATTCTTCATAACGCCATCGTGCGTGAATGCAAGGGCTACGCGCTTGCATTCGCAGAGGTGCCCGTTGGTTCTCAATCTGCCCGCGCAATGGCAAGCTACGGCATCTGCATTGGGGTGCTTGCAGCTTGTCCGATCCCGATGATTCAGGTCACACCAAGCGAAGTCAAGCTGGCAGCGACGGGAAGCAAGCACGCAGCAAAGCAGGAAATGATCGAATGGGCTTTCGACAAATACCCGAAGGCACCCTGGCTCGCGGTCAAGCGCGGTGGAATTCTGACCCCGACCCTGAATAACGAACACCTCGCCGACGCCTGCGCTGCAATCCATGCCGGTGTTCTTACCGATCAGTTCGCTCAGGCTGCGCAGATGATGAAAGCGCTTGCGGCGTAAATTTCCCTTGAACAGTAAGTCACGATTGAGTTACTGTTCCATCCCTTTCCAATAACATCCTACAAGGAGATTTAATGCTCAATAGCTTCACAACCCCGGCGCGCGACTACGCAAAAGGCATCGGGGATGCGGTTGCAGACCGCACCATCAACCGCAAAATCGAAGTTCCGGTTCCACTGTATTACGAGATCATCGACCTGCCGCGAATGGATAGCGTTGCGCTGGACAGCGAAGTTGCCGCTTACTGCAAATCGAAGGGCTTGGTTGCCGAGGAATACGACGTTCTTGAGGGTGATGACCTCTCCCTGAAAATCAAGCTGCATGTCACTGAACACATTGTCACCGAGAAGTGGGCCGACGTTGCGCGCCGCGTCGCTGTTGGCAATTCGATGCTTGAGCCTGGAGGCCCGGCGCTTCGCGAATACGAATTCCATGCACTGCATCATCACTTGCGTCAGGCATCGGTGCTGATGTCCGGTCGTCACCTACAGCACGGCGACGAAACACAACCGACACGCAACCAGGAAGTCTTCACGAACTGCCTTGATGGTTCGACTCGCATTCTGACGATGGAGTATGGCCCAATCGAGCTTGATAAAATTGCTGGTCAGATCGTGACTGTTATCGCTGGTGACGGCATGCCGCGCCCCGCGATGATTAACGAACATGGAGAGCAGGATCTTTTTGAGATCACCTTCAAGCCAGTGAAGGGCGCGGCGGGTAAGTTCCGCAAAACCGTCACCGCTACAGCGAATCATCGCTGGAAACTGCGCGATGGGTCGTTCACCGACGCAATCGCCGTCGGTGACTGCATCGCCCCTGTTGCTGACGCATTTGGGCTTGATCCAGTCGGTATCACGCACGGTCTGATTTTTGGGGATGGCACTGCGCACAAGTCACGCATTGACGGCGCGCGACACTTCTCGCAAGGCCGCACTTACGCAAGCATTCGCGTCTGTAAGCAGGATAAGGTTCGCGAAGAGATCCATGAATACCTTGACGCTGCTGGATATAAATTCACGACCCCTCCGAGCGCAGGCGGCGACCGAGTGTATTACATCGGAAAATTCGAGGGAGCGAAGGAAGTTCCGTTCTCACGCGATCCTGAGTACATCGCGGGTTTCATCTATGGCTGGTGGCTCGCGGATGGCTCAAAGAATCAGTTCAATTCTATGGAAATCAGCACTTGCGATAAGAGCGCTGCTGAATGGCTTGAAGAACACGCCGCAATCGCTGGATTTAATACCACGATGCACCGCGTCATGGAGCGCAAGGAGGGTGATGGATCATTTGCAAATGGGAAAGCACTGCATTGCCTTCGTTTGCGTAAGGGCGTTGAGTGGAAGGTCGAGAGTATTGAGCCGGTTGGTCGCGCGAATGTGTATTGCCCGGAAGAGCCTGTAACGACATCTTTTGTTCTCGCAAATGGACTGCTTACCGGAAACTGCTCGACCGCCGCCGTCACTTTCCTGAACTTCTACCTGCTGCTGAATGGCTCCGGTGTTGGGCGCGCATACGACGACGAAATGATGCTGGTCGATTGGCGAAACATGCCGATTACCATCCCGGTTATCGATCAGCACCACAAGGATGTTCAGTCGGGTGAAATCACATCGCTTGATGATCGCAACGCCCGTCACCTGTACGCTGGGCGTACCATTCGCTACTTCCGTGTTCCTGACAGTCGCGAGGGCTGGGCAAAGGCAATCGAGGCGATGGAGCGCACTGCGTTCAAGAAAAATTTCCGTGACGACGTGCTGATTCTCGACTTCTCGGACGTTCGCCCGCGTGGTGCCCCAATCGCGGGTATGCAGAACCGCCCCGCATCTGGCCCAGGCGCTCTGATGAAGGCGATCATGAATATCGCCGCCCTGCGTGATGCAGGTATGGCACCGTGGCGCTCTGCGATGTACGCAGACCACTATGCAGCAGAGTGCGTTCTGGTGGGTGGTGCCCGCCGCGCGGCACGCATGGCAACGAAGTATTGGAAGGACAAGAGCGTTCTTGAGTTCATCGAGGTCAAGCGCGGTGGCTTCCTGTGGTCTTCGAACAACAGCGTCACGGTCGATGAAGAATTCTGGACATGCGTCGTGAGTGCCAAAGAGGCAATAAAGAAGGCACGCGCAGTCATGGCGGAATCTCCAAGCCTGGTTCTTCTCGAAAAGGAGGGGCTTGTTACTGAAGCCGAAGCACACGCAAAGCGCGTCTTTGATGCGATCTGCGAAGCAGCCTACTACGACCAGACAGGCGAGCCAGGTTTGATTAACGTCGACAAGCTGACCTGGAACAGCGAAGGTATCGAAAAACTGCTCGACGGTAAGTTCGCCGAGAGCGCGAAATACAAGCTGGACGACGAAACCCTCGAACTGACTGCGGCACTAGCGAAGGCTTTCGCTGACGGTCAAACTCAAGTAATCACCAACCCATGCGGGGAGATCGTGCTTGGCAAGCTGGGTGGCTACTGCGTCATTGCTGACGTTGTTCCCTTCCATGCGGGTTCCGGTGTGCGCGGCGAGTTCTGGATGGAAACAACCGGTCGCGATTGGGATGATGACGCCGAAGATGCTTTCCGTGTCACCACGCGCGCCCTGATTCGCACGAACCTGATGGACTCACTGTATTCGAAGGAAGTCGCCCGCACCAACCGTATCGGTGTGGGGATGACTGGCGTGCATGAATACGCATGGGCACGCTTCGGTTACGGCTGGAAGGATCTCGTCAATGAAAAAGCCTCGCTGAAATTCTGGCTTACCCTGTCGCGATTCAAGCGAGCCATCCAGGACGAAGCGCGTGAATACTCGCAGAGCATCGGTGTTGCTGTTCCGCACACGAACACGACCATGAAGCCCGCTGGTTGCGCGTCGCTTGATTCCGCAATCAAGACGACCGAAGGTATTCTGACCATGCGTGAATTGTTCGCCAAGCATGGAGTTACCGAAGCTGCGCTGCTGACGATGCAAGACGGCACCTGGATTGAGCCAACCATCAAGACGATGGTTCTGGACGAGGGCAATGTCGAGCGCGAAGTCACCAAGCTATACCTCAATGGCGTTAAGCCGGTTTATGAGATTGAGTTTGAGGACGGTACGGTTGTGAAGCTGACCGGCAACCACAAGCTCAAGACCGTTTCGGGCGAATGGAAGCGCGTCGATGAACTAACCGAAGACGACGAAATTCTTCAATACTAAGCACTTGTGGTTCCAGCGGGTTTAATTGTATAATTAGTAAGTTACGACTGAGTGGATTTTCAAATGTACAAACCCGCTGATTCATACAAGTACCGCCCGAACACCAAGAAGCTCTATGAGGAACACTACAACGTGATAATTCCTGATGATTATGAAGTGCATCATGCTCTCCCGCTAAGACTCGGCGGAACGCACGACATAAGCAACCTGACGGTTTTGCATCAGGAAGATCACGCCCTTGCTCACCTTGCGCTTTACGAGAAGTTTGGCGATCCGCGTGATCTTTGCGCTTACCACATGATTTCTGGACGTAATCGCGAAGCCCACCTTGCCGCTTGCGCTATGGGTGGCAGGGCTTCTCAAATTGCCAAGAAAGAGCGCGGTGAAGCAAATGGATTTCAGCTTTTTGACGAAGTGAAGCGTAAAACAATCGCTTCGATGGCTGGGGCAATCGGCGGCACGAAGCAGAAAGAGCTTGGGCTTGGAATTCACACTGACGAAGAGACTCGTCGCGAGTGGGCTAAGTTGGGCGCTTCGGCCGTCAAGGAGCAATTCTCTGCGTCCGACATTCAATCGTCGCGAGGTAAGCGAGGTGGCGTAAAAAACGCTGGATTCAAATGGTATAGCGACGGCGTGAAGGATATGAAATACACCGCAGCAATGCAAAAAGCGGAGTCCTTCGAGGACTTCTTGAACAGAACCGGCCACAAGAAAGGCAGAACAAAGAAATGAAGATCAAAAGCATCAAGCAGACAGCGCCCGAACTGACCGTCGATATTGAAGTCGCGGAAACCCACACTTACCAACTGTCCAATGGCTGCGTGTCGCATAACACCACCTCGAAGCTGTTTGCTCTGACCGAGGGCGCACACTTGCCGTCCATGCGCGAATTCCTGCGCTGGGTTCAGTTCCGCAATGATGACCCACTGGTTGAAGAGTATCGCGCAAAGGGGTATCCAGTTCGCAAACTGCAAACCTACTCGGGCACCACTATCGTTGGCTTCCCTACCGCGCCCATGATTTGTACCTTGGGCATGGGAGACAAGCTGGTAACTGCCGCAGAAGCGACGCCGGAAGAGCAGTATGAATACATTCGCCTTCTGGAGAAATACTGGATTGTTGGTGTCGAGGAAGATGGTGTGACCCCGCTTGAAGATCGCGGGAATCAGATCAGCTACACGCTCAAGTACAAGCCAGAAGAGCTTTCGTTCGAGGACTTCAAGCGCACTTTGCTTGAAGGGCAAAGAACAATTCGCTGTTGTTCTGTGATGCCGCAGTCGGACACAAGCGCCTACGAGTACCAACCGGAAGAAATGATTGAGAAGTCGCGCTACGAGTTGGTTGTGGCTGCAATCAAGGACAGTGAAATTAAAGAGGACGTTGATTTCGCTCACATTGACTGTTCTAGCGGCGCATGCCCGATAGATTTCTCGAAAGAAGCCGCATAAGTCGCAACTGAGCGTTCTTTGACGCTGGGCGAGGCAGGCTATCACGGCCTCGCCCTTAATTTCTAGGATAGAATAGTCACTTATGAGTTACGTCATCTATATTCATACCTGCAAAATAAGTGGGAAAAGTTACGTTGGGATCACCAACAAGACGGCAGAAGAACGCTTCGCGGAACACTGTCAGGCTGCACGTCGCGGTTCCAAGTTTGCGTTTCACGGTGCTATTCGCAAATACGGTGAGGACTGCTGGGTTCATGAAGCGACAACAACGACAGATTCTCTGCAAAAGGCGTATGAAATGGAGATGCGTCTGATTGCGGTAGCGGGGCGTGTCCGATTTCGTTCAACGAAAATGCAGCTTAACCAGTAAGTCACACCAAACACGGGGCCAAAGCCCCGTGTTAATCAATAGGAGTCAGCATGACAACGAAATTGGTATATATCGATACTGTGGATCACAAGTATTCTGCATTCGAAGGCAAGAAGAAAGTTGCAAGTACGCAATTCACGCGACCGCTTGATGCTGGTGAAGTCGAGTGCATGCGTGTCAATCCGAACGCATTCTTGGGCAATGTCGAATTCGTAGATGACGACCCGGAAGTCGCATAAAGTCAGTCACCACTGACGTTGCCAACCTATACTGCTTAAAGTGTAGTTTCTGTTCAACAACACAGTTTTACAACCAACGATCAAGGAGATCAAATGAAAAAGTCCATGTTTGTAGCAGCAATGCTTGCCTTCGCTCTCGCCATGACCGCGTGCGGCAAGAACGAAGTTGTTTCGTCCGACCGCCTGGAAGAAGCGCGCTCCATCGCCAAAAGCAACGCCGAAATGAACGCGCAGCTTTACCGCGCCGCCAACCCGCGCTTCACCGGCGACTACAGCATCATCGCCCGTTCCGATGACGGCCAAACACCGGCATGCCCGCAGGGCGACGGTTGGTCGCAGGTTTCGATCATGAAGGTCGAAGGCAAGGCGGTCGATAAGACCGTTCTGATGTGCAGCACGTACTCGACCAGCGTCGGCTGCTACCGCGAAGAAGACTTCAACAAGCTGCCGAATCTCGCGAAGCAGAACTCCGGTTGCAACAAGGACGTTCCGTTCCCGCTACCCACCATCAAGAAGTAATGGCGGTTCCTGTCATCACATTTTCGGACGTGCTCTACGCGTTCATCGCGGGGGCACTGACCGGAAGCGTCGGTACGGTGGTTTGTCTGAACAAGGCAAAGCGCTTTCTGAAACGCAAGAGCAACTAGGGGAAGCAATGGCAACGATCAAAGATGTAGCGGAATTCGTCGCGGCAAATAACGGGATTTCCCGCAAAGCAGCCGAATACATGCTGAAGGACGCCCTGTCTTTCATCAAGGACGAGGTAGCTTCTGGAAACGAAGTGAATCTCGACAAGTTCGGCAAATTTATCAGCGTTGATAAGGCTGCTCGCGTCTATCGCAACCCAAAAGACGGAAGTTCTGTCCTGGTTGCGGCGAAAAAGGCAGTGAAATTCAAGGCCGCTGCTGACTTCAAGATCAAGGTAGAAATGCCCTGATTCGAATGCCCGTAACTCTTACCGTTGCTAATAGCGGCACCGGAGACAGAGCAAAACAGACCTGGATTTACAGGTATCGCCTGAACGACGGTTCGGGAATCGGTTATCTCGGGGGTGATAAGCCCCCACCTTTCAGTGTGCTGGGTGTAGGCGAGAGATTTTCCCTCGCTTCAAGTGACTCCAAATCTGCCCAGCCACCTTTCTACAAGGAAAATGAAATATGAAGAAGTCGTACAAACTGTCCGGTTCGGGCGTCGTTCTCGCGCTCTTTCTGGCACTCGCAACTTGGGCGTTTGGTGCCGCGCTTGTCGTCGGCATGGTGCTTGGTGTTCTCTGGTTGCTGTGGCAACTCTGGACGTTCGTGATGTCGAGCCTGTTCGATGGCCCACAAGGTCTGGTCAATCCCGACTATTGGGTGTTCGCTGGTGCGTGGGTTCTGGCATCCCTGATTAGCCGCGTTATTTTCAGCGGAATGCGCAGCAAGGCAAGCTGATGCCTCTGTTCGACTTTCACTGCAAGGAATGCGGGCATGAATTCGAACGCATTGCCAAGAGCGATGCCAAGGTCGAATGCCCAAAATGCGGGGCTGGTGCAGATAAAAAGATGTCTGCACCAGCAAGGCCGAAGTTCAACGGTTCCGGGTTCTACGAAACCGACTTCAAGAACAAATAGAAAGGATCAGTCATCAATGACGTATCGTAAAAAACTGGCAGCACTTGCGGTAATTGCCTCGATAGCGGGAACGGCATTCGCCCAGGCGTCCGTCTATTTCTCGCCCAAGGGTGGCGCGGAAGAAGCTGTCGTACAAGAGGTGGGTAAGGCGAAGAAGGAGATTCACGTCATGACATACCAACTGACGAACAAGAAGATTAGCGAGGCAATTATTGGCGCTTGGTTGCGCGGGGTGCATGTGAAGGTGATCGTTGATCGCTCGCAGCGTCGCCCAGGACTCGAAGGCGAGCAATACTGCTGCGCCTACAAGATCGCATCGATCATTCCCGTTCTGGTTGATGCAAAGCACCCGATCCAGCATAACAAGGTCATCGTGATCGACGGGGAAACTGTCATTACGGGCAGCTTCAATTTCAGCAACGCGGCGGAAAAGGCAAATGCCGAAAACCTGCTGGTGTTGCGTGATTCCGGTCTTGCCTCCCAATACATCGCGAATTGGGATGTGCACGCCGAGCACTCGGAGAAATACTGAATTTTATTCACACTGAGCTTGACATCCAAATCACGTTTGTTAAAGTAAGCCACTACTGACTTATCTATGGTGAAGTATGGAAACGCATAAGTGTAGCAAGTGTGGTGAAGAAAAACCTTGGTCTAAATACCAACTATACAAGGGTCATCCGAATGGTCAGTGTAGGGAGTGTAAGACCAAGGCTATGAAAGAAAAGCGTGAAAAGAATGGGATTTGCGTTCGTCCAATGTCTCGTATCGAAGATGGGAAAAAGTTGTGCATGTGCTGCAATGAAATGAAAGAGTTATCCGAATTCTCGCCATCAACAAGGGGATTAGGGGGAATTGCGACATATTGCAAACCGTGTATTGCCAGTAAATACAAAGATAAGGAAAAAGCGAAAGCTGCAACTTCTTTGTATCGAAAGAGAAACAGGGAACGTCATCTGGCAAATCATCGAGTTCGAATGTTTGAGTATAGGACAAAAAAGAAAGTTACATCTGATGGAACAGTTACGGATGAATTATTAAAAAGTCTATATGCGGAACCAGCTTGCTATTACTGTGGAGAAGACACACCAAGTAATCTCCGAACGATAGATCACAAAATACCGCTATCTAAAGGTGGTGGTCATGTTGCTGATAATCTAGTTATGGCATGTTGGTCATGTAACTGTTCTAAACGTGACTTAAATGAGATTGAATTTCTAAGAAAGGAAGTAATAAATGACCATTGAAGCAAAAGTTATAGCGGATTCAATTAGCGAAGAAGGGAAAAGACTGACAACTTTACAGTTAAAATTTCCGCGCTTTATTTTGCCTGAATTTAATACCCACCGCGTCTTCAGTCGTAACGCAAGTTCTTCCCGCGCCATTCCGGTCAAGAAGATGCTGGAAATGGTTCGCACTGATCCGGCGATGCCGATTCATTGGGGTCTGAACCAGCCAGGCATGCAGGCGAACGAAGAGCTAACTGGCGACAGTCGCACCAGAGCGTTTGAGTTATGGCATCAGGCAGCAAGCAACGCAGCCCGTGTTGCCGAGCAAATGACGGAAATCGGTCTGCACAAGCAGGTAGCCAATCGCATCTTGGAGCCGTTCCAGCACATCAGCGTTGTTCTGACCGCCACCGAATTCGACAACTGGTTCGAGCTTCGCGCCCACAAGGATGCGCAGCCCGAGATCCAGATGCTTGCCGTTCGCATGTCCGCTGCAATGGGCGAATCTACGCCCAAGGTTCTTAAATACGGGCAATGGCATTTGCCATACGTCACAGATGCGGATCGTACTCAGGTTGTCGCATTCTTGAAGCAGGGGCGAGTCACCCGCGATGAACCCAAGGAAGACGAGATCAACGACCTTCTTCGCAAGATCAGCGCGGCCCGCTGCTGTCGCGTCTCGTACTTGAAACACGATGGCGACACGGCATCGGTAGAAGAAGACCTGGCATTGTGTGATCGTCTCGCCGGTGCGCGCCCGATTCATGCCTCCCCATTCGAGCATCAGGCAACACCAATGCCCGAAATCGAGCCACGCGTTTACTTCAACGACGGCGATGTCGAGATCAAGAGCTACGTTCCAGATGGTGTGTCTCACATCGACATGGGCGGAAGTGCCTGGTCTGGCAACTTTTTGGGGTGGACTCAACACCGCAAACTAATCGAAAGCCAGTTCGCTTAATCCGAGCGAATCTGACTATACTTCATAACTCACCACTGACTCAAACCGTAAGGAGAAATCATGTTCAATTTCACGCAAGGCAAGAAAACCGTCGCTGACATTCTCGGCGCCTTCAGCAAGACCATCGAAGACCTGATGCAACTCGACGCCGAACAGCAAGAAGAAGCACAGCGCCAGGCCGACATTGCCGCCAACGCAGAAAAGGCCCGTGTCGCAGCCCTGAACGAATCCGCCCATGCCCGTGAAGTCGCGGTCAAGTTGTCCGGTCTGATCGGCGCCGACAGCACCGTCACCGAACTGACCATCGGCGAACTCGCAAAGAAGTGCGCGTAATGGAAGGCCCGACCATCAATCCGCCGATCCAGATCAAGGTTCTGGACAAGCGCGCGGTACTCCCGAAGCGCGGTACTCCGTTGTCGGCAGGTTTCGATCTGGTCGCATGCAACGAAGACCCGATTTACCTGCGCAATGACGGCAAGGCTGTTCTGGTTCCCACCGGACTCGCCATCTACATCAAGTTCATGAACCTGGCCGGTTTGATCCTGCCGCGTTCTGGCCTTGGTCACAAGCAGGGCTTGGTTCTCGGTAACTCGGTCGGCCTGATCGATGCCGACTACCAGGATCAGTGGTACGTCAGTGCGTGGAATCGCGGTCAGCAAGAAACCATCACGATCAATCCCGGCGAGCGCATTGCGCAATTGCTGTTCGTTCCCGTAGTCCATCCCGACTTCGTTGTTGTCGATGCGTTCGACGCCGAAACCGAGCGTGGTCTTGGTGGATTCGGCAGCACTGGCGTCAGCGACGTTGTTCCGCGTGGTTCGCTGGGCGAGGAAGTCGCTGAATGATCGGACTGTGTGGTAGCCATCGCACCGGCAAGACCACACTGGCGAAAGCGTTCGCGGAGGGGCGTGATGGTTTCACGTTTCTTCGCACCAGCGCCTCTCAGGTGTTCAAGGACATGGGGCTAGACCCCGCTGTTGAATACCCGTTTGAGGTTCGCTTGGACATTCAAGAGCGAATCTTGAAGTCTTTTGCCACGCAGTACCGTTCGCTTGGTGGTCAGAAGTTCATCGCTGATCGTACCCCTATCGACATGCTTGCTTACACGCTTGCCGAGGTTCGCCAAAACAACCTGACGCCCGACCTTGAATTGCGACTCGCAAAGTACGTCAAGGACTGCATCGCGCTGACGAATGAGGTGTTCGCGATTCTGGTGATCGTGCAGCCGGGAATCAATGTCGTGCCGGAAGACGGTAAGGCTTCGTTGTCTCCAGGCTACATCGAGCATATTGCACAGTTGGTGATGGGCCTCGTTGCGTCAGAGACCATTCAAGCAACGCACTATTTCATCCCACGCAGTACGTTGGATCTGGAAAAGAGGGTACGCAGCGTGAATCACGCGCTAGATCGTACTGTCGAGCGCCATGTCATGCGTATTACGGCGGCGAAAGAAGCGGGTACGCCAATCGTCTTTCACTGAGGTAACTGTGCCGAAACTTTCGATCCGAGACAGGTTCATCGCCTTTCATAAGGCAAACCCGCAGGTCTATGACCTGTTCGAGCGCTTCACGTTTGAGGCGATAGATGCGGGCATGACCAAGATCGGATCGAAGTTTATTTTCGAGCGCATTCGGTGGGAAATAGCTGTTTCCACAGTAGGGGCGGGATACTGCGTACCGTTGAAGCGGGATTTGAAGCTGAATAACAATTTCACCGCATGGTATGCCCGTGCCTTTATCGCAAAGCATCGGGAACACAAAGGACTATTCGAACTTCGAGAAAGAAGGGTGACGGCATCATGAAAATGAAAACCAGCGAACTGACGGGCGGTGCTCTTAATTGGGCGGTGGCACAATGCCAGGATTTTTTGGTTTATCTTGCACGTGGGGTTTCAACGGGGGCGGGTGTTCCCTGCTTGCCTTACTAGCAAGGCGGAATATGAGCCATCAACCGCCTGGTCGCAAGGTGGCCCGATCATCGAACGGGAGAAGATCAGCGTGGTGCAAAACTGCGATACGGGAGAATGGTTGGCAACTACGTACGGACAATATGGCGCTAAATATTATCCAAGTCCTACACCACTCGTCGCGGCCATGCGCTGCTACGTCGCCAGCAAGCTGGGTGACGAGGTTGAAATCCCGGAGGAATTACTATGAGTGAAGTTCCGACACTACAGCAGGAAGTTGATCGGAAAGCGCTAGAAGCGCTTGAAATGATCGCGACCGACCGACACCTCGGGAAGATCACGGAAGCGCAGTACAGCTACGCCCTGACGGTTCTGTGGGCATCCTGTGCTGGTATTGCTGGGTCTGACTTCACGATCATGATGGAAGTCGCCCAAGATGCAAGAAAAGATGGCTCGTTTTATACCCGTGAGTTCTATCGGAACGAAAAGGGCGACATCGCGAAAGTGACCAACTACCACGACGGCAGGGTTCGTGTGGAGCTTTCCATGCACGATGGTCTTCACAAGTCCGAAAAGATGCACGACATGCGCGAAGAGCCTGGGTGTATCGCATTAGCCAAAACCAAGTTCCAAACCCTGTGCGATAACCTTATCGCTAAGGGTTTCAACGAAATATAGGAGTCAGTCACACATGAGCAATTCAGTTCTGCACAAGTACCGCACCATCAATCCGATCAACGACATCGCCGTCACCGACGCAATGTTGCGCGTTCTGGTCGAAATCCCGAACGAGCAACAAGAAGGCTTCTGGATTCGCGATAACGAGGTGGGCAACATTTGTCTGTATCGCAACGACGCGCATCCCGGAAAGGTTCTTGAGTACGCTCAAGGGAGTCAGGATGACAGTGTAACCACGCTGTACGAGGACAACGGTCTGTTTCAGTCGCGTCAGCAATTGTGGGATATGCGCCGCGATCTGATGTCCGAAATCGGGCGTGTTTTGCTGGCGATCCCAAGCACGGTCGTTGTCTATGACGCTGGCCGCGAACGCGAAGTCTTTCTGCGCGAACTTGGCACCGCACAGTTGTTCGATGTGCTTGCTCGTTTTGCTGGCGCAGACGCAAAAACCATCTAGGGAAGTCATGAGAGCGGAAATCGAGCCGGTTGTTGAGGAAACCGCTGATCGCGGTGAGATTCACACCCATCCCGCCTACGGGAATATCACCATGAGCGTGGTAAGCGGCGGAGACAAGACGCTGTTCGGAAGTGACTTGGGGCACGGTCAGACCATCCGCATTTGCGTTAATGAGGCAAGTCTTCGTCGCGACCTCCACATGGATTGGGTCTTTGGCGGTAGCACTCTGGATGAATCCCCGTTCGCCTACAAGAACATTTTTGAAGTGATGGACATGCAAGCCGAACTGGTTGATGTCCTGCACCACATCAAGCCATTGATTAACATCGAGGGCGCAGGGAAGGAGTGCTGAAATGGCGAAGACTGAGATTTTCAAAATCCGCCACAAGATCACTGGTCTTTTTCGCATGCGCGGTGGTGGCCTTCCTGGTCGCTGGAGCAAGCAGGGCCATACCTGGCCGAACATCGGCCATGTCAAGCTGCATCTGAACCTTCTGCGCTATGACACCACGTATCCGCTGCCTGCCGAATGCAAGAATTGGGAGGTGGTTGTCTTAGAGGTTGAAGAGTCTGAGGCAAAGAAGCTCGAAATCGAAAGTCTGTGGGAAGGAAAGTAATGGTCGGTAAAGATTGACCATTCCAAGCTGATTTGGGTACTATATTAAGTCAGCAGTGAATGCCCTTGTAGCATGAAGGTCGTGTAGTCGCCTTGTAAGCGACAGGTCTTGGTTCGATTCCAAGTGAGGGCACCACAATCTGTTCGTAGCTCAGCCTGGTAGAGCATCCGCTTTGGGAGCGGAGGGTCGTAGGTTCAAATCCTACCGGACAGACCAGAATTTGCAGTAAGCGGGTATAGCTCAGTTGGTAGAGCAGGGGTTTTCCAAACCAAAGGTCGTCGGTTCGAAGCCGACTACCCGCTCCAAAGTTTCAGAGAGCTTATGAGGCTCTGTCTGGCGAGGCCCGTGCGGGGTCGGTCACATGCTCCCTAAAGGGGTACGTGATGCCGGTCTTTGCGAAGACCTCGGCCCGGCGGGATGCTCATAAGGGAGCCGGTAACGGAGAAACTAACACGAGGCGACAGTGCGCGCCTACTCTGAGACGGTAAAATTTATTCAGTTGTGACTAACCGGAGGAAGAATATGAGCGAATTTTCATGTGAAGTTGTTCGAGTAAAAATCGAGCCGCACCCGAACGCCGATGCAATCGAAATTGCCCGTGTCGGCGATTATCAATCAATCGTTCGCAAGGGGCAGTTCAAGGACGGCGATCTCGCTGTCTACATTCCCGAGCAGGCGATTGTTCCCGAATGGATGCTGCGCGAAATGGGCATGTACGACGAGGAACGCCAGAAGGGCGGCCTTGCTGGTGCTGCTGGCAACCGCGTCAAGGCGATCAAGCTGCGTGGGGTGGTCAGTCAGGGCTTGGTTTATCCGCTGGTCTGCGAAGATGGCATGTGGGCTGTCGAGAACGTGGAGCAGGAAGAGGCCGAACCAGTAGCGGAGGGCGATGGTGTTGCTGGGTTCCTCGGTATCATTCCACTTGGGATGTCTTTGCCGAGACTTGCTCTCGCTTGGGTGTCAAGACCGTACCAGTGCTGTATCGCGGCCCATACGACAAGAAGCATGTGATGTTCCACACCAACGGAACGACCACGCTGACGCCGAAGAGCGGCAAGGCACATATCCGCGAGGGGTGGTTGTCAAGAACGCTTTCAATGAGCGCCACCCGCACTTCGGCAGAAAGATCGCGAAGAGCGTTTCGGACGCTTACCTGCTGCGTAAGAACGCCGACGCAACCGAGTTTCAATAACAGAACCAACAACCATACGGGAGAAACAAATGGCAATCGTTCAAATGCACAAGGCCAGTGACGGTACGCTTCACGAATCTTTCGAGCTTTTCGCCAAGCACGAAGAAAACCTGAAAATCGAACAGGCGTTCAAGGAGGTAGAACTGGACATGAGCGTCTTCTTCGTCAATGAAGATGCGGGATCGAGTGGGCTGGTTCTCGACGACGCCGATATTGGCAAGTTCATCGCCGACAACGCCGATGTTATTCGCAACATTCTCGCGAACAGCAAGGTGAAGCGCGGTCGCGGCAAGGCGCGCAAGCCCGTTGTAATACTCAAGCCGCTGTAACCATTCCAACGCAACCGGGTTTCAATAGCAGTACCAACTAACCAACGAAGGAGAATCATGTTTACCATTCCCACGCAACACGCACCGAAGATCCGTATCTCTGCAAATACGAACGTGACCGTCGATCCGATCAGTACCTTTGCTGACCTGCTGACGGTTTCCGGCAAGCTGGCGAGCATCGAAAAAGCAACGCCAGGTTCGACCGTTCCCAAGCTGGTGACTGCTGTCGGCGACCTGTCGGCATCCGTCGTTCAAAACGGTGACACCCTTGAGGTCGCCGAAGAAACCGCTGGCGTCGTTGTCGCCGCCCTTGGGATCGCGGCAATGAAGGGCGTCAGTGCTGATCTGCTGCTCGAAGCCATTCGCGATACCGTTTCGCGTGACGTTAATCGCGTCTTCGTGAACGCTCTCGGGAATGTTCTGCCGAACGCCAAGCTGAGCTAATCCAGCACGGGCACGCCCGAGTGTTGGCCGTGCCCTTCCTGTTATTCACACTCCGAGGTAATCAATGAATATCTTCGAAAAGGCGCTTCTCGATATGAAGCGCACGCTGTTCCCGATGACCCTGTACTGGCGAATGAAGCGAGCGATTCGCGGTGCGTTCCAAACCATCGTCGCCCCGACCGAGTTCGCCCGTGATTTCACGAAAGAGATTGCGGACGAGCGTCAAAAGCAGGTTTTCGGAAGCAAGACATGAGCGACATAACCGTCTGTAGACTCTGCGGGAAGGGTGCGCAAGAAATTGGTGGCTACCTTACCCGCGTGAATGAGAAGGGCGTTCCTGGGCTTTGGGAATGTCGCCCTTCCTGCGACGCGCATCAGACGCAAGATGAAAACTTGCTGATGGCGCTCGAAACAACCGAGGAAAGCAAATGACCTGGATCATCTTGTTTCTGTGCTGCTCGATGCCGTATCTCTGGTTCAAATTCATGCGAGTCAGCAAAACAACGAAGAGGGTCATTCTGGACTCCATAGAAACCATTTTCGTAATCGCGTTATCCGTGGGAACGGTGTTTTGCTTGCTGGCTGTCACTGTCGCGATGATCCGAAATGCGTAAGTTTTGGCTTTACCGATGGCTCAAGGGTGGTCTGTGGATCTGCCACAAAGATTGCGGATGGGTCAGGGGTAAGTGGATGGGCGACTTCACTCTTACTGTGAAGGAATTCATCTACGATGAACGCTCTTCTTGCTATCACCGCGCGTTCGGCCTAATCACAAAAATCGAGGAACATAATGATCGCCTGTGGTCTTGACAAGTCACAACTGACTTAGTATTATATGGCATCTACAAAATATCGAGGTCAATATGCCCAAGGCGCTTGAGATTACTGGCGAAAAATATTTTCGACTAACGGCGATTGAGAGTCGAGGCGCTGGGATGTGGCTATTTAGGTGTGATTGCGGCTCCGAAGTTGTCAGAAAAGCTGCGCTTGTTCGATTTGGAAACACAAAGTCATGCGGATGTCTTGCATCTGATCTGCTGAAAAGACGCAACACAAAGCATGGACTCGCGAAGCACCCGATGTATCAGATGTGGGCAGGCATGATCCAACGCTGCAATAACCCAAACCATGTCGGGTATGCAAACTATGGCGGCAGGGGTATCTCCGTGTGCGAGCGCTGGATGGGGTCTTTTGAGGCATTTCTCGAAGATATGGGTGAGCGCCCAGTCGGCTCGACAATCGACAGAAAGCAGAACGATGGAAACTACGAGCCTGGAAATTGCGAGTGGAAAACAAGGTTTGACCAGTCAAGAAATACCAGCCGAAACGTACTTGTAACAATAGACGGTGTAACAAAAACGGTACGTGATTGGGAGATTGAAATGAAAGTAAAAAGAGGAACGTTTCAGCGTCGTATCGATCTTGGATGGGATCATGATCTCGCGGTGACACTTCCCGTTGAACCCGGAAAATCACTGGAGAAGAGAGCATGCCCTTAATTGCGGGTCTGGATATAGAAACAACCGGCCTAGACTACGAGAAGGGTCATCGAATTATCGAAGTCGCGGCAAGTCTGTTCGACCTCGACAGTGAGCTTCTGCTTGGCAAATTCACGCAGCGCATCAATCCCCAGCGCAGCATTGACCCTGGCGCACAGGCAGTGCATGGAATCAGCTTCGATGATGTCGCTGGGTGCCCCCTGTGGGAAACCGTTGGGCCGAAGGTATCCGCGCTAATGCGAAAGTGCGACCTAATCGTCGCCCACAATGGGGAGGGTTTTGATTTGCCCTTCGTTGCGCACGAACTAATGCGTATTGGTGCGCCAGTTCCCAACGTCAAGGTGTTCGACACCATGCTTCAAGGACGATGGGCGACACCGCTTGGCAAGCTACCCAACCTGCGCGAACTATGCTTTGCCTGTGGGGTCGAGTACGACACCGAGAAGGCTCACGCTGCTGACTATGACGTATCCGTGATGATGCGTGCATTCTTCGTTGGTAAGCGAAAGGGTTTCTTCAATGTAGGCGAACTAATGAAGGAGACGAAATGACCAGATCGCAAGCTACGCCACAATCCAGTCAAATGATCCGGATGGAAGAACGTATCTCGAAACTTGAACAGCAGAACATCGAACTGCTCGCGGCGATTGAGGCGAAGAACGAAGAGCTTAAATTGGTTGCTGAGTATGTAAAAACAGAAATGAACGCCGACCTCGCCAAGCGCGACCAGAAGCGGGATGCGGCGCTGCTGCATGAGTTCGCCGCCAACTGTCTGCCGAACATGCGCCGTCAAGAATCAGTGGCCTCTGTCGAGAGAAGCATTCACAACATGGCGGTGGATGATTGCGTTAAGCATGCGCTGTATCTCGCCGCTGCCCGCGAGTCCTGGGAGTGGGTTCCCAAACTGGAGGTGAAATAGTATGGCACACGGTCAAATTACATCAATTGGATACCTAGAGCCACTGGAGGCAGAAAATGAAGTACTGCGCGCCAGAGTCGCCGAACTCGAAGCCGAGGTATCGCGGCTGAAAACGGTTCCCATGAAGTATCGCCGAATGCAGTTCAACGCAGAGCTACAGGAACAAGTGGCTAAACTCGAAGCGCGGCTTGCCGAGCGCGATGCTGAAATACTTAGACTACGTGGTGAAGTCTTCAACCGTAATGCCGGGATGCTTGAAGCACAGAAGATGCTCCTGCTGGCGAAGGATGCGCTCAATAGCTATACGGATAGTGTTCTAACCAATGTGTACGAGCATGGGTATCAGGACATAGACAACGGCGAAGTAGCAAGAGCAGCCCTCGCCGCCATCGACGACAGCAAGCTACTCAAGGGGCTGATCCTGTGCGATGGTAATACCACATACTTAGCAGTAGTGACCACGAGCAAAGGTGTGCGCGTAATTAAAACCCACGCACCACGGAGGACTGAATGAGCATATTGTGCAAATTGTTTGGCCATAAAGTCGGAACAGGCTACAACGCCTACGAAGGATCAAAGTACCTCCATGTGCGAACAGGAGCGGTCGACGGCATAGATCGCGTGCACTGCTCCCTGCATACCGAGTGCGAAAGGTGCGGAACGTCGTTCCAGGTCGGGATGATTCATCTTCCAATTGTTGAAGATTGGGTGGCCGATCTATTGAAGAAACGCAGACAGCAACCACAGGGGACTGAGAATGACCAACCCACATGACCACAGAGTTGCAGGCGCGGCTATTGCTGAACCCAAAGCGCAACTCGCCGCCGAGCAACTTAAGAGCGCGAAGCTGCGGGAGGCTGTGACCAGTGTTGTCAATCACGAACTGAGTTATTACTCAAAGTGTTGTAGGGCACTCGCACTCCCCCACGACGACACCGCGCTCAAGGAGTGGGGCGCAGGGCTGCTGGAGAAGGCGATGAACCCGGAGAAGCCCTACACCATGTACTGCTGGATATTGCACCTTATTGAACAACTCCGCAGCGGGAAGTGGAAGCCATGACCGCCGAAGAAAACACGACAGTCTTCCAATACGAGGCAGAGGCGCGCGATTGGCCTGGTGATTTCCCGCACGATAATGGCAACTACATGAACACCTGCCACGCATGTGGCAATACGTTTACAGGCTACAAGCGAAGGATCATCTGTAGGGTTTGTTCAGATCAGGCACCGAAGGTCGAAGGCATCCAGGCACAGACACTCTGATACAATCGCGCCACTCTTTACCCTATGAAGAGTGGTTTGTTTTTTTTGAGGCGCAGCGATGTGCCTCTTTTTTGGTCGCATACTTGATTCATCTGTGACTGAGGGGCAAACCATGTCAAGCAAATACGTCTCACCAACTGGCATTCGCATATCGCCTAGCGAATACCACGAACTAGCAGCACAAAGTCCAAACCCATACGTTCTGCGCAAATTTCAGAACGAAAAGATTTCCATGTCTCTTATCAGAATCGGCGTAATTCACCGCGTCGAGGTTGTTCCGATAGAGCATCAGATGAACTTCAAGGTGGAAATCTGGAACATTACCGAGCTTGGTCTTGTTGAGGATCTTGACAGCGCTGAGTTCAGAACCGAGCCGCAGGCAACGGCGTACTTCGAGAAGTTTCTCGCGAAATGGACAGAGTGCGTTTTTGATCCCGAGACCGGGAAGCTGAAAGAGGTCGGCAACATCTTCACGCCACCCGATCCAGATATTCCCGTGGTTGCAGAACATACCTTTGCTGCGGGTGAATTCGGCACTTGGTAGGTACGGCTACCGAGCCATATACGGACGGTTCCTGTGGTTTCGCAAGTACGGCGATGGTGCCATATAGGCCCATCGCCTGCTTTTGTGTCTCGCATTTGCAGGAATATTGAAGACAAAGGATCTTGTCTATCGCGGATGAAACACTACGCTTTGTCAGCCACGTCAGATCAGATACGCGCGCCCGCGCGTCAGGAATAATAGCGCGTGATTTCAGGGTGTTTCTGTGCCAATCAGGGCGGTTCATCATTCAAACATCGCAGCAGCAAGTGATGAAGGGGCGGTAGATGATCCAAACCCTAGCGCCCAATATCGAACCTGTAGCACGAACCCAAATTTTTTAAGGAGAAATACCATGACGACATCCGTAGCCGTTACCGAAAAGACCTCTGACCTGGACGCCCTGCTGTCTGCCCTTGACCTGGACGAACCCGAGGTGAAGAAGGTCGAAGTTGCCGAAATTGGCGAAGTTGAACTCGAAGCCGCAGTGCGGGGCGCTGAAACCAGCGAAGCGATCTCGGCAGCTTACGAACACGAAGCGAACGCCGAGCGCCTTCTTGCCGAAGAAGCGCTGATCGATCCGATGAAGAACCCCGAAGCGCTGCTTTCCGACGAACCTGCGAAGCCCGAGGCAGCGAAGGGCAAGGGCAAAGGTAAGGGCAAGGGCGGCAAGAAGTGCGCGGACAAGCCTGCCGCCGAGAAGAAAGAACCGAAGGAAAAGAAAGCTGCGACGCCCCGCAAGCATTATTCCTCGAAGACCGAGCGCGTGACCGACAAGTTCGGTGCCTCGCTGGGTGAATACACGGTGCTTGAACTAGCTGATGCCGCACTCGAAGGCGATGCCCTCGCTGCGAAGCAGGTTGAAACGATGACCACGCTCAAGGAATCGGGCGTCAAGGTGCAGAATCGCATCGTGTTCCTGATGGAGTACGCTGCGGGCAAGTCGGCGAAGCTGAATGACATCGCCGCGACTGCGCTCAAGCTGCTCAAGACCGATGGCAAGATCGTCACGGGCGAACACGGCAACCTGCACCTGGCGCTGGTAAAGAAGTATGCGAAATCGTCGGCGAACGCGATGGGCAACAATACGGTCGGGGCAATGAAGGCGCTCAAGATGATCGTGGCGGGCGAGAAGCAGGAATACGTCGCGAACCCGAACAGCCTGTACCTGGCGAAAATCAACGCACTGTTGTCGATCTAAGCCCTTGATTTAAGGAAGCAGGAGTTTGTATCCTAGCCCGCATAATGCGGGCTTTTTTTCTTTCGTTAGGAGGTGCGTATGAAAAAACTGTCACTGGCTTTTGTCATTGGAATTGTGTTGGCGCTCGCGGGCTGCGCGGGTATGGGGAGACCAACGGAACAGCAACTCGCAACCGCAGATTATGGCCCACAGATCACCCAGGCAGAGGCGCAGCAAAAAATCATAGCCTACTTCAAACGCACGCTGCTTGATCCTGGTTCGGCGATTCTACGCACGGACACACGCGATCCACAGAAGCACTGGATGAGCGACAACTTGGGCAACTACCACTACGGGTACGCAACCAATGCCTCAATCAATGCCAAGAACGCCTACGGGGGCTACGTGGGCGAAACGCTGTACGTTTTCATCTTCTACAGGGGAGAAATCTTCCGCATTAGCCAAGCGTTTAAGAGCGACGGGCGCTATTACCCGGATCTCTACACGTTTGCGCCCTATCCCGCAGCCTTGGGGCGTCAGCGATAATTCACTCATGGGCGGGGCACGGTGCCCCGCGTTATCTGGAGAATGACATGGCTGTGAATTACGAAGCGCTCAACAAGATGTCCGATGAACAACTGCGTGAGTTGAATTCCGGGATCATCGCTGTGTTGCGTCAGCGGCAGACGTTTCGGATGCAGAGCGTTCTGACCGGGTTCAAGGTAGGCGACAAGGTTGAATTTCACTCCAATAAGTTCGGAGGCACGACGGTCACGGCGCGGATCACCAAGCTCAATCAAAAGACCTGTAGCTGCGTGGAATTGCTGAAAAGCGGTGCGGATTCCAATCGCACCTGGCGCGTTGCCGCAACACTCTTGCATCGCGTCTATGGTGATTAGTCACCATTGACTGACCGACCGGCATGAGGCACAATTCGCGCTTTATTGCTGGTCGGTTAGCCATCAGTCACGGGTGACAATACGTTATCGACAAGCAGACGGGAGGGAAATATGCGAAAGGCACTTCGGTTAAATGACTGGTCAGTTAAGCAGGCAATCGAATCTCGGCCAGAACTCGCGGGCAAGAAGCCAATTGGGCGCGGTCTGTTCTCCGCCATCTACGAAGGCACAAAGCCAGGCCGTGTTTTGAAAGTTACCGTCGATGACATCGGCTACTGGATGCTAAACGACCGTTGCGTCGGGCTGTCCGGTAAGCATTTCCCGAAGCTGTATCAGAATTTCGGCGTGATCGGCGAAATCAAACGCGGCGGCAGTGCATTCCCGATCTATATGTTCGAGGTCGAGCGCCTTGAGCCGCTTGCGGCAGGTAGCGATGCAAGAAAGATTGCACGCGCTACTGGAAATGCCTCGTATCGCGCATCGCTCATAGCGGGTGGCAGTCGTGCAAATTGTTACGATGTCTTGTGTGAGTTGAAAGTTCCTGGTGTTGCGCGATCCGTGCGTCGTGCGCTCAGCGCGCTGCGAGATTTTGCCAGTTACTTCTCACATGGCACGCTCGATATGCACATGGGTAATTTCATGCAGCGCAAAGATGGAACGCTAGTCATCACCGACCCGATTGCCAATATGGGAATTCATCGCAAGCTAGTTGCCAATCGCTATTGGTAAGCGCCATCAGTCACGGGTGACAATAGCATCATTGAAACGAAACAGGGAAGACCATGAAAACGGAAGACATTATCAAGGCAAACGCAGCGTCGCTCGACAACGTGTCCGTCGAACTTGACCACCGTTTCCCGACCGTCTGTATCAAGGATCACAGCGGTGATGGGCAAGAGGACATCTTCTTGCAGGGTGACGATGCCGTGCGGTTCGAAGAGGAATTCAACGAACTGTGGAACGCGGGTCTTGATCTGACCAAAGACGAGATCATCAAGCACCTGGCGATTAGCTACGTCGATTGCATTTGGGGCTGACATGACTGAGCCAATCAAGGTGCCCGTGCCCAAGCCTTTCACCCGCACCCCGATCCCGCCAGTTCGCCGCGAGAAGGATCGCAAGAACGAATATGTACGGCAACCGAAGCATAAAGGGAGACAGCCATGAGTGTTGTTTTCAGCAGTCTGACGCCAACAGAAACCTTTCGCATGTACGGCAGCTTAACGCGCCGTCAGATCGAGGATCTTCTCGGCAAAGATGAAGCACTGCGTGAGCTTGAGGGAATCGATGCCCATATCGATGAAGCGATGTGCCAGTACCCAGCCGAAGACTTCCTTGAGTCGATCAAGACGCGGCTGCATGAACTGTCGAAGAAACTGCGGGGCGACAACAAGGACACCCTCAACGGGATTATCGAATCCCTGGACGACATCGCCCAATGCACATTCTACGCAGCCGACTATGGTCGCGACGAACTACAGAAGGCACGCAACGCTATCGACGCCTCGTTGCATTTTCGATAATTCAATCATTGACAACGAACAGGGAGCGCACTGACATGGCATACGCAGTAATCAACGGCAAGTTGTCCAAAAAGCCAAAGAAGGACAAGTGGTCAGCCTATCAAGCACCGGTGTCCGAGTACGGTAGCGGTGTGCCGCAATTTCAGCACAGCCTGTCCTCGATTGCGCTGATTAAACACAACGGCAAGCGCTTCATGTTCTACCACAACAACACCACGGACGGGCGCGAGCTTTATGACCAGGATGAAAACCTCGTTCTGACGATTGACAGCAGCCTTAACTTCACGGCGTCGGGCAAGCGCATTGGTCGCATGCAAAGCGAGAACGACAATTGGATCTTCTATCTAGGCGACCAAAGGTTCGATACCGGAATTCAGCGCGACACGTCGGTTCGGGAATACTGTTGGCTGCAACTTGAGAACGCGGAAATTGCAGCAATCGAGCATTGGTTGAGCCTTGCGTAGAAGCGCAAAATTCAATCATCGACAACGCAACACACAGGGAAAGCGCCATGACCAAGAACCGAATCGACGCCGTGATTGATAACAACACTGAATCCTACGCCTATGCGTGGTTGGAGAGATCGCACGGATACGGTCACATGAACGTCATCATCAGTTTGGCCGGAAAGAACGAGTATCGTCGGCCAGAGGGCTGCATCAAGATCAGCAGTCAGATCGGCGGTGAGGGGGAACAAAGCGAGCGCATCTACGCTGAGCGTTTCGGATTCGACCAGCGTTACGGGCACGGTAGCCTTGAAGAACTCGAAGCAGGCGTTAAAATCATGCGCAAGATCGAGAAGCGCATGAAGGAAATGTACGAGACTTATGGCATGCCCAAAACTCACGCTGAATTCTGCCAACGCATCCTGGTTGCCTCTGGTGCCAAACAGCTTATTGTCGAGCCGAACCATTGGGCAAACGGCAGCGCGATGCGTGACAAGGAAATGGTGGTGGTGAGCGCGGCATCGGCATACAAGCTCGAACAGATGGAGAAGGAACTTCTTTCGTTTTTCTCGCGAAAGGCAGTGTAAGTCATGGGTGAGCGAATGGACGAAGACTACGCATTCGAGCGGCAGCGCGCCATCGACCAGACGCCATTGCCAGAAGATCCGTTCGGCCATTACGAGATTTGCGAAGAGTGCCCCGACCGTGGCGCTGAAATAGTCTGCGCACCTGGCGGCGGTGTCGTTTGTTCCAAGAAGTGCGGTTGGTGGTTCTGTTATTAGAGCCTATAGCGCCCGATCATAATCACCATATCGACAACGAAAGGGAACCGAAATGGTAGCCGAAAACACCGCGACTGTAGCCGAAAACACTTCGATTGAAGTCACCCGTGAGCAACAGGCCGAAATCTACCGCGCGGCATTCAATCAGGTCTGCAACAAGACCGACTGGAAACTGCCGATTGACTGCATCGTGCCGTGGGACTTGGCGAATTTGTATATGCAGGCAATCGAGTTCATGACGGGCAGCAAAGCGAAGGGCGAGGCACTGACAGGCAACCGCTACTGGCTGCGCGCAGCCGGTTACTACGTCGCAACGGGAGAGTAGCCATGAAAGTAAAGGTTTGGCGCGTTGAGCATCGCGACAATGGGCGGATTGGGATGTACAACAAAGAGTACCATGCCTTCATTAACGCAACAGAGGGTGACTGCGACGCAACCGCAACCGAAAAGCACCCATCGCCGATGACGGATGACCCACTCGGGTTTTGGGATTTGGGCAATAGTTGCGAGTGGAATTTTGGGTTTTCCTCGCTTGCCCAAATGCGCAACTGGATTTATAAGGCAAAGTGGCGGCGTAACCTGGCGAAGCTCGATTTCGTTCTCGCATGCTACGAAGTTGATGCCGAACACTTTCGTCGAAGCAACTTTCAGGCAATTTTCTGGTTCGATATGGCAGAGCGAATCGAGGTGCGCGATGTCGATTATGCCGATAAGTCACGGGTGAAATCATGAAAGCAATCTATCCGATCATCAACGTCCTGTGCCTGCTGATTCTCGCGCCATTTGGGATGTTCGCCGACTGGCTGCGCGAAAAGGCAAAGCAGCGCTGCGATCACGAAGTCGAGAATGGCTGGTACTTGATTAAGGGTATCTGCAAGAAGTGTGGGGAGGAACTGAAATGACCAAGTACCCGAAACTGGCGACGGCGTGTGGCCCGCGCGGTGCTGCTATGGGCCGCTGCAACGAAGTGCATGACCGCGATCAGCCGATCAAGTTGCGGCTCTACCGCATGCCCATGATCGACCACGACTACGATCAGGGCGGTGCCTATTGGGGCGCCGGGAACGCCAAGGTTGGCTTCATGTACCACGCATTCGGGGATGGGCAGAAGTTCGTCAATGAGGTCTTCGTGCGTGCCGTTGATCGCCAGAAAGCGAAGGAAGAGGTGCTGCGTCAATTACCTAAAGCCAGGTTCCACCGGTAACAATAGCATCATCGACAACGCAATGACGAAGGGGAAACACCATGTCCGAAGCACTGCTCAAGCTGATCCGCAACCTGTCGCTAGTCGGTTTCGGAGAAGAGCGCCTGAAAATCGAGAAACTTAGCGAGTATCAAGGCAGGCCGAACGACCGCGAAGAGTACGAGGTCTCGGTTGTTGATCTGCCGCAGGGCAGTACGGTGACGGTGCTGGTCACGGATTTCTGGCGCTACCCCGGCATCCCGTGCTACTTCGTGAATTTCAGCCATACCGATGGCAACTTCATGGCGTGCATGGGCACTCCGCACATCGAGCAGGCGCTGTTCGACCTCGGCGCGTGCATGCACATGATCCCGCCCATTTCCGAAGACTGACCCTCAGAATTCAAACATTACACGGGAGACCGCCATGAACGTAGAGCAACGCCAAGAAATCGAACGCAAGGTCGTTCGCCACCTGATTCGCACCATGAAGAAGCATGGCTGGATCATCACCAGGATTGACGACGGAGGCGACCCCGATGAAGACACCATCGATCCTAACGAAGAACAGGCGATGGACGCAGTGTTCGCGGTTGACGCTGCGGCAATCTACTTTCACAAGGCTTTCGGCGAAAAGAGAGGGGCTACGCACCATGTCCAAATCATTCTCGGCAACGACGGCTACGACGCGATTGCTGATAATTCGTGTTCCAAACTGCACCCGATGGATGACTTCGCGGTGGTGATGGAAACCGAAGTGCAGCCCTACTGCGACAAGCAGGAGGAAGAGTGCAGCTAAGTCAGCCGTGACAGCGACACTACAATAGAACCATCGAACAACGAACGGAGAAAACCATGAGCCTTATCGAACGAATCACGGCAGAAAAGCTGCTCGCGCACGGTCGGCTGCTCAGCAAATTCATGCCCAACAGCCAGCGCCTCACTCTCAAGCAGAACTTGCGTTCGGAAGAGGGCGAATACTTCGCGAAGCTGGTTATTGATCTGGACAAGCGGATCTCCGAAATGCCGCACACGTACCAGACAGAGGCAATCGAGGTGCCCGACAAGATCGTGCATCTGCACTACTTTCTCGGCAACATCGATGCCTGGATCATCGAGAAAGATATGTACTGCGACCGTGGGTCTCCACAGCTTCAGGCATACGGAAAGGCCACGCTGTACGGTTATGGGTTCAACAGCGCCGGATGGGGCTACATCAGCATCCAAGAATACATCGAAAGCGGGGTCGAGCTTGATCTGTACTGGACACCCAAGCCCGTGAAGGAATGCAAGTGATGCTCGACGCACTCGCGGAAGCACTGCATGAGGGTCGCCTAGTGTGTCTGATCGGTACGCCAGAGGCGTGGGTAGACACGCTTGGGCGTGTAGAGGCGCGAATGAGGTATTTGTATGGCTAAGTACATCTGCAAGGTGCCGTTCATCGACGATATGGGCAGCATTTCGTCCTTCCGTGTTCGTTCGTGCAGGTCAGAAAGCAAGGAAGAATACGCGCTTTGGGCCATCAACAAGATGCGCGATCACGATGGTTTGCGGCACATCCGTAAGTTGCCTTACGGCACAAAGTTCGAGGCATGCGATGACTGAAGGCGGCGTAAAACCAGAAGAACTCGACGTTTCCCTCAACAGTGACCAGCCAATGCGCTGCCCGCTGTGTCAGAGCAGAACGGACTTCATAGAACAACACGGGCAACAGTTGCATTGGTGCCTAAACGATCAGTGTAAGCTGATCTTTCTCGCAGAAGATGACTAGGAGCAAGACATGAAAAAGACTGTTTTGATTTTCGCCCTGATTGCCACCAGCGCCATTGGTGCCGATGCGCCCAAAACGACCTATGTTGGGCAGGGAAGGTGGGTCTGCTCGGGATCGACTGCCGCGTGTGCGCAGGTTGATGCCAACAACCGCAACGAAGCTGCGCGTCGTGACTACGACTACCAGCGCCAGCAGGATCGCGCCCAGGAATCCATCGACAAGCAGCGTCGCGAAGAGGAAGCTCGGCGCTACAAGCGCTACTAAGGCACTCAGTCACGGGTGAGATTGGTGGGCCTCACCCGTGGTTTCATAATGACCATATCGACAACACAACAATGGGAACGAAATGCTACTGAAAGTCAAGATCGAGGGCCGCGACACCAAGAACGGTGCGGGCGTCGCCTTAGTGCATGACTACACGCTGCACATGCTGGTCTATAACTTCTGCGAGTCCGAGAACCACACGGGCAAAGCACCGCCCGAAGGCCGCATCGAAGTGGGTCAGTTGCCCACGGCGTTAGCGAATGCCCACTCGTTCAAGCACGGCATCTGCCCGCTCGAAGAACAGGTTGCCGTTGATCTGGTCGCCACGCTGCTCAATCACGCGAAAGCCTACGAATGCGCGGTGGTCTGGTCGAAAGTGTAATCGGCGTGCCCGCAAGGGCACCCAAAGAACAAAGCGTCGGAAGCTCCCCAGCACGGAGGGGTCAGACTAGGCCGGTCTGTCGTAGCGTGTGTAATGCCTATGCACACGGCGTTTTGTTCTTTGGGGTCTTAACAAACGAGGCAAATCATGGGAATTGCAACCTGGAAGAAAGAGTTCTACCCGCCGATCAGCAAGGTCACTCGCGCCAATGCAATCGATCACTCGCTGAAAAAGTGGATCGGACTGCGTGAAGAGAACCTGAAACGACACGACCTCAAGTTGTCCAACTTCACGGTGTATGGCACAAATGGCAATTCGTTCTGCATTGATGAAACCACATGCTCGCTTTGCCGAATCAACGATTCGGACTGTTACAAGTGCGAGTTCGTAACTCTCGATGGCCCAGGCACTTGTCGCTCAGAGTTTCTGCGAATAGGAACCCGCACTAACTACCCGGCAACTCCCGAACCGATGATCGAACGCCTCGAAAAGCTCAAAGAATTGAAGGCGAAAAAGACCGCCAAATAACCGAACACTTTCATGGTGTACTCCATTAACCCTGGCTTCGGTCAGGGTCTTTTTTCGACCCGCAAGCCGTGGCGGTTGCAACTGTCATGTAAGTCATTGTTTTTAATGGATATTATCGGCACCGTAGGCATGCTTGAAACAACCGCGATGCAACCGGGATACAACCGCATATAGCCAATCGCTATCCAGTGTTGGCAATCAATAACTTTCGGTAATAAAGCACCAACCGCACGGGTCTTTCAAGGTACGGCAAGGTAGCCATATAGAGAAAACATCCGCAAACGCACGGTCACAATAGCAGCATCAGAACAGGGGAAGTAAGCCATGAAAATATTCTCGACCATGAAAATCGAAGGCCCGAATGTGGTGGTTCGCACCTACGCGGAAAAGCGAAACGACATGGACGATAAAGTCTGGATCGAAGGGATGGAGTACAAATTCGCCAAGCGCTTGCTTTCCACCAAACAGGTCTCGAAAGAGAAGGCAATCGAAGTCCTAAAAAACTCAGGGGTAATGGCAAATGCAAATGTCTAAAGCACTCGACATCATCGGCAGGGTAACGGGATTCAGCGACAGGGATACCCAAAGGCTGATCGAGAATGCGTTCGCATTCTATCCAACCGAAGAGGGTGTCACCGAACGTCACGTCGAACTTGAGGCAATCAAGCGTGCCCGCGAATTGGGTTTGATGGCATGAGCTTGATTCCGCCGCCACCAGGCTACTCGTTTCTCAGCATCGGCGAGGTCATGACAACGGATGACCGCTACCGCTCAATGAGCGGAACCGAATGGGAACCTGTCAGAGCGCTTGCTGGTGGGAAAGTCAGCGAACATTTGTATGGCCGTATCGCCCGCAAGACCAACAGTCCGAAAACTCCCAAACAGACAATGGCAATGGCAACCAAAGAAGGATGGGGAACATGGTAAATCCAACCCAGGCACCAAAAGAACAACGAATCAACGAATGGATCGAATACCTGAACACAACAGATCCAAGCAAACTCGAAGAACCAGCGCAGAAGACCACGGAAGTAATAGTGCAGAAGAAGGCTACAGACAGCTACGGAACAACGTAACAGCCTAAAAAGCAACCGCAACGTAAAGAGGAAGAACAAAGACAACCACAGTATTCCACGACCTTTAAATGAAGAGGAAGAACAAACGCCCACCAACAACACCTCGACAATGTAAGGGAAGGAACAAAGACCTAAAGGCTTGAATATCTTCAAATGTAAGAGAAAGAACAAACACCTAAAGGCGAACAATGTAAGAGGAAGAACACCCACCACCAATAACACAACACCTGGCATTCAACGATACAACAATGAAGGCACTCAAGAAAGGCACTCAAGAAAGGCACGCAAGACTTAACAATGAAGACTTAACAATGAAGACTTAACAATGAAGACAATGAAGACTATGAAGACTTAACAATATAAGGGCTATGTGCAATATAAGGTTTGGCGCGCAAAATTTGTGTCAATTGTCTTATTCCATCACGAAATCTGTGAATTTTCCCTTTCCTTATCGATTTTGGTTATAAGAAACGGCTAGTCAGCCATACAGAGGCAAATCCAGAAGTGGGAAAACACTACCAAAAACACCCCGGAATTGAGGCAAAAGTGGGGAATTGAAGAAATCGCTCGCCGAGTGAGTAAAGCCAAAGTGGGAAATTGTGCCAATTTGGCCCCAAAACGTGAAATATTTCACAGTCTCTTGGAACCAGGCAAAGGCACTGGTGACTGAACGGTTAAAATTCAGTACCGGCCAACCCGGCAGGCAACAACAAAAGGAGCCAGTATGGCAACGCAAGACCTCGTAATCGAATACGGCCTTAACGGTGATACGCACAGGGTCATCAGCCGAAACATGGATGAAGAACTATTGAGCAGCCTCAAGGAAGAGGGTTTCTTCGACTACATGCGTGAGTGCTTTGCCAAGGCGGGTGCAACGATACACAAGATGGCGATGGTTGAACGGATGGAGATCGAGATCAGCTAAATCAGCCGTGACTGCGCTCCCATACTGTGAAGCATCAACAACGGGAGCGCATCATGTACGAAGTCACCATCGAACTATTGAAAATGAGCGGCTGGTTGGTAGGCGCAATCTTCGTGGCAGTGGGTGTTGCCATGTATGGCGATATTGAGGTGTTCTGATGGCAGAGGAATACGCCGAGAAACTGGTGCCATTTGGTTTATTGAATGTGCGTGATCGATTTCATTGTCCGTACAGTGGCGTGCAGTACGAGAAGGTGGATGAAAGAACAGCGAGGCTGACATACGGAAAGATGACCACCCATCAATTTCATCCAGAAGAATTGGTGAAATACTGAGTACGGCAGGGCAACCATACGGCTGTGTTTCCATATACAGCCCAGGTTCCTTGAGTCTTTCTTTCCAAGGCCCACAAATGGGGTCTTTCGTTCCCATGTTAGGGTCTTTCCAACATAGGCACACGGTTGTTCCAATTGAGGCACAGCGTTGGAGCGTGTTGAGCGCTGTAGGGTAGGGCGATACCTACCCAGCGCTTGCCAAACGCAACACAGACGCACTGTGACAGCCGTAGCGGTACTTTCAAACTGTGAAACATGCAGCGACGTGCTGCGGTTCTTAGGGAGTTTGAAATGTCTGCCAGTCTGAATGCCAAGTTGATGAAGATGCTGAAGAAGATCGGGCCTTACGTGGGTGTCCGTTATCTGCGTAATCAGGGCGTTCCCTTCCATCAAGCGCATTGCATGGTGCTTGGTCACATTCCTCGTTTCAAGTAAGGGGAAGAGCATGAGCCGCGATTACTACATGCCGACCTACGAACTCAACCTGGAAGCGCTGTCCGATGTTGATGACCTTCCTGGTGATGAAGATCTCGGGGGCGATCCCTACGAGGAAATGCAAATGAAGGCAGAGATCAAAGAACTGCGGGAGCGGCAGAAGAACAAGTCGCTTCGCCATCGTCAGTCTGATTGGTACTGATCCAACAAGGGTACGCAGCTTGCGTACCTGGATCTGCAAAGCGTGAGCCTCGGCTGGGTGGCATGGTACGGCTTGCTGTCCATATACGGCGGTGATCCAATATACGGCTTAGTTTCCATACAGAGTGAAGAATCCAAGTACGGTCGGGCCAGTTGAGAACCGTCCTTGTTTGAGAGTTGTCCTCATTTCGACATCCATCGAAATGAGAATGGGCCGCATATTGCGCTTCCACTATGTAGTGCTTTTGCTACATAGGGTTTCCACTATATACATGCAAGCCTCGTGCCCGGTAAATATGCGTGCATTCATGCACCTGATTTGTGCATGCCCTTAAACACTATGCCAATGCGCTGCCTTGCGTTTTTGGTCGCTTTGGTACTAGGGCATTAGTTCATTGTCATTCGTCGATCCTGACGAAGATCGTTGCAGCACAAGGGTTTCCGGGCGCTTAAAATTCACTTTGCATGCGCAAAATATATTTTCGATTTTTCGCATTATTTTTCTTGCGTGCGCTCTGTTTTTCGTGCTAATCGCGCATGCGCCCATGTCACGTTACAAGTGCAAAGCGTGAGAATGATTCTCATAAACAATCGCCGGTTTAATGCACTTTTTTATTAAAAAATGCTTGCACTGTTTCGAAAGTTCATGAGACTATTTGTCTCAAGCAAGGGGCAAACGAAATACCCGCCCCAAGTGAGCAAGGGAGTCAGGTTCAATCTCTGACGGGGTGCCCTGAACTAGCAAGCGCTTTTGGTGCATGCTCGAACAATGTTCTTTTAAACAAAAAACAAACCAACCTTTTTTTTACATAGGGAAATCACCATGAAAAAGCAAACCAACAAAATTATCGTTACGATCAATTCTGCATTCGTGCAACAAGCTGAACGTCTGAACGCGAAGGGCGCAACGCCGGGCGACATCAAAGCGATTCTACGCTTTGCAAGCGAAGGTAATTGCGAATTCGTCGCGGGCGCTTTCGAGGGCGAAACGGTCGCGAAAATGACGAACCAAAAAGCCCTTAAGCGTCTCGCTCAAGCGGTCGCATTCGTCGCGGGCGATATGGTCGCGGGTTTCGACAAAGCCACCGCGTTGATCGTTGCAAGCATTGCGCAATCGAAAGATAAAACAATTAACTTTCAGAATATGCGCTTTGCAATGGGCGGTACGGGCGATGAAAACACCGCAGCAATTAAGGGCGTTTCCCGTGCCCGTCTCGCTAAGTTCCTGGGTAGCATACCGAACGAGGGAACGCGGGTTAGTCAATGTTCCCGCACTGTGGGCACGGGCGGTTTCTTGGGTGCCCTTGGGATTGTGCGCTCTGTAGATAAGCATTCGTTTGAAGTGGTCAATGCTGCGCACCCGTTCTTGGTCGCTTATGCGATGCGTCTCGAAACAATGGGCGATGAAACCTTCGCCCTTCTGACTGCTGAAAAATAAGTCACTTGTAACTAACCACAAGGGCGCCCACTACGGGCGCCCCTTCTGCTAAGAAAGAAAGAAAATGAACATCTTCGAATTGATCGGGAAACGCTCTGTAATCGCTTCTAGCACGCTTGTTGATACCAGTGCAGCAGAAGAGAAAGAAAGCGCAACTGAGAGCGCCCCTGTAGCATCTACGGGCATCCCTGCAAAGGGGCGTCACTCATGCAGTGCAGCAGTTGATGACATGAGCGAGATAGAAGTTCATGAATTGCTAATGAATAGCGCTGACATAACGCTTGATCTTTTGAGCTAATCAGCGTATGGGACAATGGGTGATAGGGAAAACCTATCACCCCACAAACCCGATAGTCTTAGACAATTTTCACCTACCCCGAGCGGATCGTCGGAAATTTTTTTCCACAAGAATTGCCTTCCTTATAGTTTGCCTTCCTTATAGTTTGCCATCAGTATAGTTTGCCATCAGTGCGACCGCGAGATTCCCTTCCTTATAGTTTGCGATTGCCCACGGTTCGACGACCGCATTCCTTATAGTCCTGGCACAAGATCCAAGGCATATACCGATCCTTATACTTCGGAAGTAGAACAAGAAGTATTCGGAATTCGGGAACAGCGAACGCACCAAAAGGAAAGGGGCCGAAGCCCCCATTGATCCTTACAGTTTGGCGTGGCCCGAGGCTGGCGCCTCGACCCGTAGCCTTACCAGCTTCCCCAATCTTCTGGCTTGGGCTTCTCTTCGCTGTAGCGCTCACCATCAGTCGGTATTTCATTAACAGCGCCGCCGTAGTTCTCCATCTTCTTGTATTCCTGATAGTGCTTCTTCACGTAGCTTTTGCTGTTGCGACCACCACTAAGACGCAATGCACCGCTGGGAATGCGAACGCTTGTTGAGGGATCGCGTCCCCAGTCCATGTCCGCCTCCTTGCTGCGTTGGGTTGCCTGGGCGAGAAAGTCTTTGAAGGTTGAGATTGCCATTACCAACTCCCTGCTAGTTCGCTGTTCATCGCGGGCGGCGCTTCACCCGCAGACACTTCATTTGGCTCGTCAGGGGTTTTGGGTTTTCGAACCGCTTCTGCCCTCCTTGCTGCCCTTTCGAATTTCAGAGCTAGGTCATCGTCAATCGCCCGCTTGAGTTTTTCCATGCTAAGAGCGACATCATCCAGCTTTACTTTAGAGGCATCGAGAGCGCTGATGGAGATTGAGGTGGGATCGCCCCTTGTGATCTCACCGTACTTGTCCACTGAAGCGCAGCTAGGCGGAACACTGCGGAACAGACTGAGTTCGTCTTCCGTGTAGCCACTCTTACGAAACGTCAGTGGTGACTTAGGTTCTTTCGGCATCGTGATGTAGTCGGAGAATTCCTTGCTCATGATTCCGCCAGGATGTCCCTTATCGTCGAGAAACGAACGAAGCAGTCCTGCCCAATCTTTAGTTTCGCTCACCAGCTTGCCCATCCTTTTTTGTCTTTCGAAGGAGCGTCTTCGACCGTGGTTGTCGATTCGCTGTACGAGAAGCCGCCTTCGTCTGTTTCGAAAATTGCGATCTTGCTTTGAGGATCTTCCTTGTGTTCTGCGCACCAGGCATCAACGTGCTTTTCGAGTTCCGCGAGCATTGCGGTCGAAACGTGCTTGTTGATGATCGCGAGTGTTTCGGGAAGTTCTGTGATGCTGTCTGCGCCCTTTGGCGGGTTCGCGAGCATTCTGTAGGTTGGCTTGAACCCAGTCTTGTTGAAGATCGCGAGCATGTCGATTACCCAGTGAAGGTGGTTGTCGAATGCTTTTGGGTACTTCGCGAGAATGAGGCCGACAGTTTCCATGCAGTCTTTGTCGGTTGCGGGAATTGCAGACCTTGGCGATGGGGCTTCCGCAGCTTCGGGTTCGATGTCCTTCAGACTTTCGAGCGCTTCGAGGTCTTCTTCTGTCAGGTAGTCTTCGCTCATGATTGCTCCTTCTTGTTCAGGATCTCGGCAAGCTGCTCGGGCGTGTAGCCCTTGGTGATGTCGAGAATTTCACGCTCTTTCTTGTGGCGCTGTGCAGCGCTCGGGAATAAGTCATTGTAGTGGTCGGAGATAACCTGCTTGATCTGCTCGTCACGAAGAGCGAGCAAGCAGGCGATCAGGCGGGCATAGCTGATGTCGAATTTTTCAGAAACCTCTTTCAGCCTGGCCGGTGTTGCGCTGTCGAATGCGATGGTCATTCGTGTGATTTGTGACATTCTGTTCCCCTTGTTTGTGCTTGCATGTTTTTGATTATAGCAAGCATGCAGTTTATGCTGCGACTTTTTCGCGCATTTGTGCAAGGTAGCCGATCTTGTGGTCGCCAGAGTCATGCGGGTGTTCGGGGTCTTCTTCTGCGCCTTGCTGTTGCTGACCAGCGAATGCCATAGCCATCATGGTGTTCGAATCGACTACGGGCACGTTCTGTAGTAGAAGAAGCCCCATAACGGTAAGGGGGTTGTTCGTGACCCACCCTAGCAGTCCGATCATCACGACGATCAGGCAGTTGAGATAGACGATGGGCAAACCTTGATTTGGTATCATTTGTGTTTCCGGTTGGTTAGGCTGCTCGTTTGAATCCGAGTCCTGCGAAGTCGAAGTCTGGAACGATGTTTTCATTGAATCCCTCTGTGCTTTCGATGATGAAGCGACGCTGCTTGTAGTGCGCCTTGAGGTGCGTGTTGAAGTCGTCTGCAAAGTCGATGATGAACGCGACGTTTGGCGATCCGTCCTTCTTTTCTCGAAGACCGCGACCGACACGCTGGCGCAGGGCGACTTCTGCTTTCCCGCCACCCGCGAGAATGACCATGCCGACCGCTGGAACATCGACACCGACATCCATGATCGTTGTCCCGATCAGAACGTCGATTTGCTTGTTGCCCAGCTTCGCAAGGCAGCGCTCGCGTTCTTCCTGGTTGTCGTCCCCGTAGATGTACTCAGCGCGGAGACCGGCGTTGCCCATAAGCTCGCACAGGACGTTCCCATGCTCTTTTCGCTGCACCAGAACCATGATCGACATGCCGTAACGCTTTGCGCGCAGACACTCGGCGACAATGTGCTTGTTACGCATTTCGTGCCCAACGATCCCAACCTCAATGGCGCGCTGCCAGGGAGTCGAGCGATACAGCTTTTTGGGTGGTTCCTTGAGTGTGACGTACTTGAAGTAGGGTTTCGCGAGAATGCCGCTGTCGATCAGTCGCTTTTCGGTGACTTTGATCGCAATTGGGCCGGATGACGCCATCAGACGCATGTTTGCCTCTTCATCATCCTTCATGAAGGGCGTTCCGGTCAGCGCCAGGCGGTAGTGAGCGTTCTTGCAGTGACGCAGGATCTCAAAATAGCTGTTTCCAGACGCTTCATGTGCTTCTTCGAGAATGACAAACTCGAATGTCGAGAGCGCCTCGATCATTTTCTGTCGGCGGGCGACCTGGCGCTGCTGAACCGCGCTCAAATCCTTCGGATCTGGTTCTTTCAACCATGCCATGATGGTTTGAACCATGCCGCAAGTCACCTCGCGGGAGATTTCGAGGTTTCCATCACCCAGGATTGCGACTTTTTTGTTGATCGACTTGAATGACTTCGCCATTTGGTACATCAGCACCCCTCGCGTAGTCAAAAACAGGGTAGGGCGACCGATTCGGGCTGTGGCGAGCTTAGCGATGCGTGATTTCCCACCACCGGTAGCAACTTGGGCGATGATTTGCCCGTGTTTTTCGAGCTTTTCGACCACTTCGGGCTGGTAGTTGTAGCGTTCCTCTTCGGGAAAAGCATCAACAACGGTTTTTTTCGGGCCTAGCGGGGTAGGGAAGGGCTTTTTGACGACCTGAACCTTGTAGCCTGCTTTTGTCAGCGCCGAATAGACGTAGGTGACGAAGCCTCGCGGGAAAGTACCCGCTGCGTAGTCAAGAAACGACGAACGCCCGTCCCAATCGCTCGACTGAAATGCAGCCATGTGTTCGCAACCGGCGACGCGGTAGGACAACACTCGCTGAACCTCAAGTTTGACCTCTCTTGAAGCCCCTATGAGCTTTGCCGTTACTGCATTGTGCGCGATCTGGACGATTGTCATTTATTGCCTTATACCCTATTCTCTGCTAAAGTCAGCCGTGACTTAGTATTCTATCGAACTATAAGGCCAAATGAAAGCATGACCATGTTGAAAATGATCGATGCTCCAATCGATTCGCTCAAGCCGAATCCCTGGAACACGAATGTCGTAACACCAGAAAACGAACAGAAGATCGAAGCCTCACTGAAGCGTCTCGAATTCTTCCGCCCGATTCTTGCCCGCAGATTGCCTGACGGCATGCTTGAAATCATCGGTGGCGAACATCGATGGTCTGTCGCTAAGCGCATGGGGCACACCTCCATTCCTGTAATCGACCTCGGCAGCATCACCGATCAGAAGGCAAAAGAGATCGGGCTGGTCGATAACGGTCGATATGGTGAAGATGACCCGCTTTCGCTGGCAGAGCTATTGAAGGATCTTGGCGATACAAGCGAAATTCTCAGCTTCATGCCCTACTCGGGCGACGAACTCGAACACCTGTTCTCTGCATCAAGTATAGACCTCACAGACCTGGATATTCCCGAAGATGACGGAACGATCCCGCGCCTGCCCGAAATGAAGGGAACCGCGACGCACCAGATCATGCGTTTCAAGATTCCTGTTGAGGACTCTGACTTCATTCAAAAGCTGATCGAACTGACGATGAAGACGCAGAACTTCACGGACGACGACTCGATGACCAACGCGGGCAACGCACTGGTTCATCTGCTCAAGGGAATCAAGTAATGGCACGCTTCCCCGATTGCGAAAGCTGCGCGTTCTACCACGTCGAAGAGGCTATTTGCGACGAATGCAATGACGCAGATCAGTGGGAGCCTGACGACCCAGGCGCACTAATGCAGGAAAAGGGGGAGCGAAAGCTCCCAAGAATCAGAATCCACAAAGATTGGAAAATCGCAGCATGAATATCGATAACAAGCAGCCCGTGCTGCGTGACATCACCACCATCTACCCGTACCCGCTGAATGCCAAAAAGCACAGCAAGGAACAGGTTGCCCGCACCGCTGCGTCAATTCGCAAATTTGGCTGGCGAGGCAATCCGATCATTGTCGATTCTTTTGGCGTAATCATCGCAGGGCACGGTCGTCGCCTTGCTTCTATCGAGCTTGGTTTGAAGCACGTTCCTGTCGTCGTGGTTGATGACATGAGCGCGGAAGAGGCGCGCGCGTTCCGCCTGGCGGACAACCGTGCTGCAATCGGTGATCTCGACAACGACATCCTCCAGGAAGAACTGATCGATCTCGGCGACATCGGCAGCGACTTGCTCGGCGACATCTTCGACAAGAAGGAACTCGACTTTGCGGTGGCTGACATCATGACGATCAACGAAGACGTATTCGTTGGCGATCTCGACACGGTGATGGACGAGCAGCAAGCGAACACCAACGAGAAGATTGAGGCGTCGGGAAGCAAGCGCGTTGCAATCGCGAAGGCGCTTGGCTTCAAGGAAGTGAATGGTTCCGACCTGATCTACATCAATCGCTTCATGGCTCAACTGGAAGCAGAGAGCGGCACCCGCACGGGCGAAGAGGCATTTATGGAATTCATCAAGCGCCTTGTCGGAGAAATCAGTCATGCGTGACCAACATTACAAGAATGTCCCAAAGACGGTTCGTATCGGCTGCTATCAGTTCCGCGTCGAGGTTCATGAATTTGAGGACGCAGAAGCAGACGGTGCGTTCGGTCACATGAACCCAATCAACCAAAAGATTCGCCTGCGACCTGGCATGACGCCACAAAACCTGGCGAACACATTCATCCATGAAGTGCTGCACGGCATTCACTGGTGGCATTGCTGCGGCGAATCGCCAGACGACCCGGAAGAGGAATACACCACCAAGGGTGCGAACGGTCTGTGTGCATTTTGGCAGGACAACCCAAATGCTGTTGCCTGGTGGCAGAGCTTGCTGACATTCAAGGAAAAGCAATGACATTCCTGCTTATGACAATGCTGCTTGCCCCGTTTGCACTTTCGCTTGTGTTCATCATCGCCGTGTCAAAGGGGCCGAAACCGTGAGCGACATCTACCTAATCGACAAGCGATCAGGAATCTACGCAATTAAACACAAAGATAGCGGAAAGATATACATCGGGAGCGCGGTTAATTTATCAAGACGAAAGCGCGAGCATTTCCGAAAACTTAGAAGCGGGATTCACCCAAACCCAAAATTGCAGAACTCGTGGAGCAAATATGGGGAGGATTCATTTGAATTTGTCATTCTGAAATACTGCGTGCGAGAAATGCTTATCGAGACGGAGCAAAAATTTATTGATGAATTTAACCCTGTAGAGACGGGATTCAATATTCTAAAAATCGCAGGAAGCACGATTGGGTACAAACATACTGACGAGACAAAAGAGCGATTATCCAGAGCAAATACCGGATACAAACATACCGAAGAAGCAAAGGAGCTAATGAGGGGTCGCATCGTTGGTGAGCATACAAGACATGCGTTATCTCAGGCACACGCAGGAAAAGAAATGCCAAGAGAACAGCGTTTAGCAATAGGAAATGCCCATCGCGGTCGCAAGCGCACGCCTGAAGAGTGCGCTGCAATATCTCGCGGGAAAACCGGAACAACCAGACCACCAATTACAGATGAAACAAGAGCAAGAATGCGTGCCGCGCAATCCGCAAGAAGAGCAATGGAGAAAGCAAATGTCTGAAAATTTGTATGTTATCGACAAGCGATTCAAAACGCACGTTGCCCGCTCTTCGCGCATCCTGGAAGTTGCAGAGTCCTTCGGGATCGGCCTGGACGACAAGGAATTCGTCATCTTCGACAACCTGGAACTCGAAGTGAGGCAGGGCGATGTCGTCTACATCACAGGGCAGTCTGGTTCCGGCAAGTCCCTGTTGCTCAAGGATCTCGAACGACAGATGTCTGAGCGCGGCAAGAAGGTCATCAACCTGGATCACGTCGAGATCGACAACAGCCGCCCTCTGATCGACCAGATCGGAACAAACACGAACGACGCGATTCGCCTGCTTGCCCAAGCTGGCATCAACGATGCCTACCTGTATGTTCGCCGCCCGAGCGAACTGTCTGACGGCCAGCGCTATCGATTCCGACTTGCGAAGGCAATCGAGACGAAGGCGGACGTGTGGGTTGCAGACGAATTCATGGCCGTTCTTGACCGCACCGCAGCGAAGGTCATTGCCTACTCGGTTCAAAAGACCGCGCGCAAGGCCGGGGCTACGCTGATCGTCGCAACGACGCACACAGACATGGTTCAAGACCTTGGGCCTGATCTCTACATCGAAAAGCGCTACCGCGAAAAGCTGCGCATCGAGGCGGTTGAAAGTGCCGCACAAAAGGTCGCGGAACGACAAGTTACCCGTGATGAACTCAACGAAATGCTCCTGAAGGTGATGTAATGAAAGTAGTGATTTTTACCAGCCCAACCTGTATCCCGTGCCGCCAACTCAAGCCGACGCTTATGCGCCTGCAAGAAATGCACGGATTCGAACTTCGAGTTGTCGAGGCGTCCGCCGAAACGCAAGCTGAATTCGAGCGCTATGGCATTCGCACCGTCCCTACCGTCATTTGTCTGAACAAAGACGGCGAAAAGACCAACGCATTTGTTGGCGCACAGGGCGAAGCAATGTGTGAAAACTACCTGCGCAAATGGGAGGTCATCAAGTGAGAAAGGCAGTTCGCGAAGTGATGATCCTAATCGCAACCTTCTTCCTCTTCACGATCTGGCATTACCCAGGCGATGATGATCTGCCGCCGCCACCTGGCGCAGTAACGGCATGACGCATACGCTCGCCGACTATGGGCTGATGTACGTCGCAAGTTTCGCGATGGTCTTCCTGCTCGGACTACAGTCGAAGAACGTCATTGCCGGGCGCTATATCGCCGCGATCATAACCAGCATCGGCATTTCTACAGCGAACTTCACGTTCGTAAAGTATGCCGCCGCTGGTACGTGGCAAGCGTTTGTTGTCTGCGCTGCGGGCGGTGCTGCTGGTATTGCCGGTTCGATATGGTTTTACGAACACGTTCTTTCCAGGCGCTTCAGGTTCGCAAATGAGCCAAGGACGGTTCTGTCCGACAAGCGCGATCAGCCCGAATCGTACATTCACCTTACGACAGATCAGCTTCTCAAGGCAATCGAGGGAGCTTTAGAACGTGCGCGCAACCTCTCCAAAAGACTGGAAAAGACGTGAGCTACGAAATCGAACAAACAAGAATCGTTCGCAACAAGGACGCCGGAAAGCACAAGCTGTCCCTGCTTGACCACATCTATGTCGAATGGGGCGACAAAAGCGATTGGGAAGCCCTCTGTGAGCTTCACTACAAGGGCCACAACCTCGCCGCAGGGCCAAGGTTCATGCGATGCGTCTATGAGCATGCTGGCGAGCGTCAGTTGATCGGGATCATGGTTTTCTCGAACCCGATGCCACTCAACAAGGGGCGCAACGAGGTTTTCCCTCACATGAAGCCAAATCAGGGCGGCGGGCGCGACACGACAATCATGAACAAGCGCCGCATGCAGCAGATCAACAAGTTCATGACCTGGAACAACCGCACCGTGCTTGACACGATGTTCCGATCCGCTGGCATTGCGTATCGCTTCAAGAATCTTGCCTACCGCATGTACTGCGCTGACAAGGGCATTCGCGTTGTCGAGTCGAATTCCTCAATGGGGCGATTCAACCCATTCTCAATCAAGGCCGGGATGAAGTTCATCAAACCGAAGCCAGCGAACGCGCTTGAGGTTGGAATTGATTTCTTCAAAGCGAACTTCGTCTCCCACCCCTGCGATCAAACGGCGGTCTTGCAAGAGCTTGCAGCTATGCCTGATGGTGTTCGCGCGGTGATGGAGAGAAAGCTGAGAGAGTTCTACCAGAAGAACAGCGCTATGGAGAAGTCTGGCGACAAGATGGATCTCGGGATGTCGCGTGTGAATTCCCTGGACATCGGATACATCGTTCGACAGACGGCACAGATTGTCTTCGGGGCGACAATCTACTGGATCTTCCAGAACCCCGACATTGACAGGGAACTACCGCGCCGTCTCCCAATTCTTGCATTCGACAATCAACTACCAAATGAACCACTCAACTTGGAGGCTCTGAAATGAGCGTAAATACAGCACGCGGGCTTACCGACAAGCAATACAAGATTCTGACCGTGCTATGCCACGGAAACGGGAAAGACGAAAACGGGAAACTCATTCCATGTGATCTCGATGAATTACTGGAACGAATCGCCTACCACACAACGAAGGCTTCGATGCAGTTCTCGATCCGCGCCCTCGTCAATCACCGACTGCTGACCAAAGACCATGAGAAGCGAAGGGGTGCCAGGCGAACGATCTTGATTCCCTCCCGTGTCGCCATGCAGATGATGGGATACCACGATCCGTCCTATATCGAAGACATGGAGCTTTCGCACCTGGACATATAGTCACCCGGAGCTTACTTGGGAAGTTTTCAACATTATACATTCTGCATAAATTTTCACATTTTGAGTTTTACAAAGTTAAGAAGTAAAGAAGTTGAAGGGTGTATATATATAGGGGAATGCAAAAACTTCCCAAGTAAACGCCAAAATCTCTCTAACTTACTGTTTTTCAAGCAGATCGCGGGAGTAAAGAGAGATTTTTGCATTCCATATTCATAAAATTCTATAAGGTTGTCAATGTCATTATTTCACCAGTTTCCTGTTCTTCAGGAATTTTCAACGAAGGTCGCGGGAGGGGATTTGTTCCGCTTCAATGGTAAGTCACGACTGATTGACAATGTTGCGGAAGTAGGATACAGTCCTGCCCTGTTGCATGGTAGTTCTCCTCCGATCCTGGACGCGACCACTTCGCGTCCATTTTTTTGTCTAGGAAAAGACAATGGCTGAAGAAACAAAGCCGGAGAAAAAGCGCGCACGGGTTCGACACCTGACGGCTGCCGAGAAGGCCGAAGCGATAACTCTCTGGAAATCTGGAACGGTAACTGTCGATGACCTGGCGATTCGCTTTAAGCGTGATCGCACCACCTTCCTGCGTCTATTCAAGGAAAGTGGGATCGAGAAGGGTTCCGATAAAGCCGCTACAGAGGCAAAGGTCAAAGAGGCAGTCGATAAGCTGCTTGTTGATGATGCGACCATTCTCGCGAAGCGAATTAAGGACAGCAAGGAGGAGCAGTTTCGATACATCGATGTGATCGGCAAACTGACGTGGGACACGATTCGCCGCGCAAAGGCCGAGAATCGCGCTTTCGCCACCATTGCGACAGACCTCAAGGCGCTCGAAATGGGCACGCGCATCTTCAAGATGGTGCGTGAAGAAAAGTACATCCTGCTTGGAATTCGTCCTGAAGACGAAAACGAAGACAAGCCGCTGCCGGAGCTTGTTGTTCAGGAACTCACCGCACAAGACATCGAAGAACTGCACCAGCGTTCACTCATGGCAGATGACGAGCTTGGTCTGAATGACCCGCTTGGCGACGAAGAGCTAATGAAGGACTTGAACGAGGAAGATCGAGTCGAGGAAGACTGATGACTCCGATTTTGTCTTCTCACCTGTTTCTTCACCAGCGCCAGATGGAGGTCTTCAAGGCGCGCTCGCGCTTTAAGGTCGTCGTCGCCGGTCGTCGCTGGGGCAAGACACAGCTTTCGAAGATCAGCATTCTCAAATATGCCCGAATCAAGAATCGCTTGATTTGGTATGTTGCGCCGTCGTATCGCATGGCGAAGCAGATTATGTGGCCCGAGTTGATCGCGGCTATTCCGCGTCGCTGGATTGCGAAGATCAATGAGACGACGCTCTCCGTTAAGCTGGTGAATGGCACACGCATCGAACTCAAGGGTGCAGATAATCCCGACTCCCTGCGTGGTGTCGGTATCCACTTTCTTGTGATGGATGAAGTACAAGACATCGATCCAGAAGCGTGGTCGAAGGTTTTGCGTCCGACGCTCGCATCTACGGGCGGGCATGCGCTATTCATCGGAACGCCAAAGGCATACAACTTTCTGTACGAGCTTTATGTACTCGGGCAAAAACCCGAGAACATTCTCGCCGGTAAATGGATGTCCTGGCAGTTCCCGACGATGACCTCTCCGTTCATTCCACGCGAGGAAGTCGAGGCAGCGATGCACGACATGGACGAGAAGAGCTTCAACCAGGAATTCAACGCATCGTTCGAAACGATGTCTGGCCGCGTGTATCACCCGTTTGATCGCAAGATCCACGTAAGGAACTGCCCGTTCAATCCGCAGTTGCCGATCTGGACAGGGCAAGACTTCAACATTGACCCAATGTCGAGCGTCATCATTCAGCCGCAAGAAGATGGAAGCGTTTGGGTGGTCGATGAAATCGTGCTGCGCGGATCGAACACGGAAGAGGTTTGCGACGAGCTTGAGCGTAGATATTGGCGCAACATCGACAACGTGTTTCTGTTCCCTGACCCTGCCGGTGCTTATCGTCAGCATGCGCGCGGGGAGTCTGACCTGGACATCTTCAGGGAGCGTGGATTCAAGAAACAGCGCTTTCACCGCAAGCACCCGCCCATTGCTGATCGCGTCAATGCGGTCAATCGCATGCTCAAGGCTGCTGATGGGAAGATTCGCTTGTATATCGACCCAAAGTGTCGTCACCTGATCGCTTCGCTTGAGCAGACGATCTACAAGAAAGGGTGCCGTGAGATCGACAAGGATGCAGATGTCGAACACAGCGGCGATGCCCTTGGTTACTGCATTCACTACCAGTTCCCGGTTCGTAAAATTGAAATTGCTGGCGTGTCAATATAAGGCTTGCAAGTAAGTCACCCGTGAGGTATATTCCGCAAATGAAATCGTCCGAAGAAGCCAATCAGAGAATGCTCAAGAAGTTTCTTGAGCGCCGTCACCCTGAGTACACAGAAACCTTGCCGCATTGGGAGTTTCTGGAGGACTGCTATGAGGGTGGTCGCGAGTGGTTCGACAAAAACATCTTCCGCTACATCAAGGAAGGCGATAAGGAATACAAGGATCGCGTCGAGCGCGCATATCGATTCAACCACACCCGCGAGGTAGTGGATCTGGTCGATAAGTACATCTTCAAGATGGAAATCAAGCGCTCGGAAGATTCCCCCGAGTCGGTCAAGAAGTTCTGGAAAGAAGCGACCCTGAACAAGATGTCGATCCAGGATTACGCGAAGCGCGTGTCGAATCGCGCCTCCACCTATGGGCGCGTGTGGGTTGTTGTCGATAGCACCAGAACTGGCGAGACGGAAGAGGGCGAGACCCCGAAAGTTGTATCCAAGGCAGACGAGAAGGACGGCATTGCCCGCACCTATTCGTACATCGTCACGCCGGAGCATGCGCTTGATATGTCGTATGACGACGAAGGCGAACTGAACTGGATTCTGATTCATGAGCAGGTTCGCGATGACGAAGACCCGATCACATCAAGCGGAAAGATGATTGATCGCTATCGTCTTTGGGAACGCGACACCTGGACGCTATTCACCGCGAACAAAAACGGTCAAAAAGTCACCATCGAGGTAGATGGGCCTTACACCCACGATCTCGGATTCGTGCCTGTCTTCGCCGCGAATAACACAATCTGCTCTGACGAGCAATACACCTCACCGTCGCTGATCGATGATGTCGCATATCTCGACCGCGCCGTTGCGAACTACCTTTCGAACCTGGATGCCATCATTCAGGATCAAACCTTCAGTCAGTTGGTCATTCCGGCGCAAGGGCTTGTTCCTGGCGAAACCGGATACGACAAGCTGATTGAAATGGGCACCAAGCGCGCATTCACCTTCGATGGCGAAGGTGGCGGCAAGCCCGAGTACATCAGCCCTGACGTAAAGCAGGCGGAGGTCATCCTGGCGGTGATCTCGAAGATCGTGAATGAGATTTACCACACGGTCGGCCTGGCTGGTGAGCGTACCAAGGAAGACAACTCCCAAGGTATCGACAACTCGTCTGGTGTCGCAAAAGCCTACGACTTCGAGCGTGTGAATTCACTGCTCGCTGCGAAGGCTGACTCACTCGAAGACATTGAGAACAAGCTGTGCAAGTTTGTTGCCGCGTGGTCTGGCGAAACGGTAAGTGACGACCTTGTTTCCTACCCCGACAACTTCGACGTGCGCGGCCTTCACGATGAATTCGGAATCGCAAACCAACTGTCTCTGATTGCCGCACCAGAGAGCGTGCGTCGTCAGCAGATGGAATCCCTGATCGACAAGCTATTCCCGCAACTCAAGGCTGATTTGCGCAAGAAGATGATTGCTGAACTCAAGACATGGCCGCCAAAGCCAGAAGCAATCGACCCAGCTACAGGAAAGCCAAAACCGGAAGGATCGGCAACTACGGTGGGTGGGGTGATGAAACAGGAAACCTCGAAAGCGCAAGCCAAGAAGTCTCCGAAATAACCGGCGAGAAGTGAATCTCGCTCAAACACAACGATGACCAAGAGACTGGTCTGAAAGGAAACAAATGAACTATCTGTTGAAACGCATGCTCGGAAATCTCGGCTACATGGATCAAGCTGGTGATGGCACCGAGGGTAGCGCTAGTGGGAACGCTGGCGATGACGCCGCAAAGGCTGCCGCCGAAGCTGAAGCTGCAAAAGCCGCTGCCGAAGCTGAAGCCGCGAAAGCTGCTGCCGAAGCTGAAGCCGCGAAAGCTGCTGGCAAAACCGGCCCGAGCGACGAAGAAGCGCGTCTGCTCAAGGAAGTGATGGACAAGAAGACCAAGCTGAAAGAAGCGAGCGACAAGATCGCCGCGCTGGAAGCTCAGGTCAAGAAGTTCGACGGCATCGACGCTGACGGCGTGCGCGCCCTGCTTGCTGAAAAGCAAAGCGAGGAAACCCGCAAGCTGGAAGAAAAGGGCCAGTGGGATAGCCTGAAGAAGCAGATGGTCGAAGGCCACGAAAAGGAAAAGGCCACGCTCGCATCGCAAATTTCCGAGCGCGAAACCAAGCTGCAAAAGCTCGAAAAGAAGATCGGCGAACTCACGGTTGGCAATGCCTTCGCGTCGTCTGACTTCATCAAGAACGAACTGATCGCGCCAGGCAAGGCCCGCGCGCTGTTCGGTGCCCACTTCGAGTTTTCCGAAGATGGCGTCGTTGCTTACGACAAGCCCGCTGGTGATTCGACCCGCGTTGCTTTGGTCGATGCAAAGGGCGACCCGCTCAGTTTCGAGGCAGCTATCGAGAAGATCGTTCGCAACGATCCTGACGCTGCCCAACTGCTGAAGAGCAAGCTGAAGACAGGCGCGGGAAGCAAGACCGTAACAAACGCGAAAACCGCTGACCAACGCTTCGAGCAACCGACCGGCAAAGACCGCATTGCCGCTGCTTTGAGCAAGGGTGCACTCGGCAAGAAATAACGCTTGACGACAGGAGGCGAATGGTATATATTCGCCTCCTGATTCAGTCAGCGATGACTTACTCTAAGAGACCTGAGAAGTTGATTGCCGTGACGCAATTGAAGTGAATCCAAATTCTCTTAGAAAAGGAACAAAATGCCGCTGTTGAAAGTAGAAGCCGATAAGCTGTCGAACAACCAAATGGTTGCTGGCGTTATCGATGAAATCATCGAACGTGATGACCTGTTCTCCGTTCTCCCGTTCGTTCGTGTCAATTCCAAGGCTTATGTCTACCACCGTGAAGACACTGGCGCACAGAACAACGTCACCCAGGGTTCCGGTCTGCCGACCTTCCTCGATCCGAACGATACCGTGATCGAAGGCGCTGTGCCGTTCAAGGAAATCATCGCCAAGCTGCGCATCATCGCTGGTGATGTGGATGTCGATAAGTTCCTGCAAGAAACCGAATCCGACACCAACGACCAACTCTCCACGCAAATCGCCAAGAAGGCAAAGGCCGTCGGTCGCCTGTACCACGACGCCCTGGCCAACGGCAACAACGGTTCGAACGCCAAGCAGTTCGACGGTCTGGCTGCTCTGATGACCAACGCCGACTCCAGCGCCGCTCAAACCGTCTCCGCTGGCGGCACCGGTGCCGCTCTGACCCTCTCGATGCTCGACCAACTGCTCGACACCGTTCCGAACGGCGCCGACTGTCTGATTATGCGTCGCGGCACGGTTCGCGCCTTCCGCACTCTGATGCGTACCACTGGTGGTGGCACCTCCGCCGCTGAAGTCATGATGGAAAACTTCGGTCGCCCGATGCTGACCCACAATGGCGTGCCTATCATCGTGAATGACTTCCTGCCGGGCGTCGAAACGATGACCGCTGGTGCCGTCACCTCGCAAACTGGTGGCGCAACCTGCTCCATCTACGCTGCTCGCCTGAACGAAGTTGATGGCCTGCATGGTCTGTATGGCGGCGCCGACGCCGGTCTGCGTGTCGAGTCCATCGGCACCGTGCAAAACAAGGATGCCGACCGCATCCGCGTCAAGTGGTACTGCGGCGCTGCTCTGAAGTCGAGCAAGTCGCTGGCCCGCCTGGCTGGTATCACGAACGTCTAAGTCAGTCACGACTGACTGCCTTACAGGGGCGAGGGGTTTCCCCCTCGCCTTTTTTACATCCGAAGGAAAATCAATGAAACTGAAAATCACAGAACCGGGCTGGGAAGGCTTCTCTGGCAATCTTGGCATCGTCCTCTTCGAAAATGGCGTGAGCGTCGGTGACGTTTCGCACATCGAGGCAAACATCATCAGCGGGAATATCCGCGTGGTCGAAGAAGAGAGCGGTGAAAGCGTCGGTGCGCTTGAACTGGATGCGGATATGCAAAACAAGCCGTGCATTTCCCAAAACCTGCAAACGATGGAAGAGATTCTGGCGGGAACTCCCGTGCTTACCCCGTCCGAAGTCTCCCTGATTGCGGAACTCATGTCTGAACCGCTCAAGCAGTATTCCAAAGAAGAGCTAGAAGGTGTCGCCGACAAGGGCGGTATCGCTGCTCTGCGTGAAATTGGCGACAAGCTCGAAGTCAAGGGCACCAGTATTGCGAAGCTGATCGAACTGATTCTCGAAAAGCAAGCTCCGGCTGCACCGGTTGCTGAAATGCTGCCTGAAGGTCAGTCTGACGACGGCGCTGGCAAGAACGAAGGCGAATAACAATGCAAGCATATCTTGGCGGCACGCCCGTCACCGTCAGTATTCCGATTGTCGATGCTGACGGATTGCCAATCGTCGCTCAGTCGGTCGAGTATCGACTTATCGACCAAAACGAAACGGTGCTGGTCGCCAGGACTGCTGCTACATTCGCCGAGGGCGACGAGTCTGTAACCATTCAGATTCCCGCCCAACACAACACGCTCGCCCCTGACGAATTCAGGGCGCTGCGCGTTGTCGAGCTATACATTCTGACCGAGGTTGGAACAATCAAGTCCGAATACGGGTATCAAGTCGAGTCGGACGAGGTGCTTGTTGAGGGTGTAAATAGCTTTCAGTCGTACAACAAGGCTGTTTTTCTCTCTTACGAAATTCCCAACCTTCCAGGTTGGAACGAGAACACGAAGGCGCAACGTATCGCAGCGCTGATCGCGGCACGCAGAAACATCGAACAGCTTCGTTTTCGCTACGTCTTCGATGCGTACCAGAATCTGACGCTCGCGAGCGTCGATCAATGGAATTCCCTACCGGCTGACTTCAAGAGCGCAATCTGTCGCGCTCAGATCCTCGAAGCCGACTTTCTGCTTGGTGGTGACGCCATTGGTGAGTACCGCCGCGCTGGCCTGATGTCGATGTCCGTTGGTGAAGCGAAGCAATTCTTCCGCCCAGCAAAGGCAATCGAAGGCGCGGTCTGCAAACGTGCGATGAAAGAACTGGCGAAGTTCGTCTCCACCCGCGTTCGCCTAACAAGGTCATAACATGCCTGTAATCACAATGAACGTGCCCTGCAAGGTGTCGGTGAAGACGAGCAACGACGTTTATGGAGCGCCCAAATTCAGCGTTCCCGTGCCCTCTGTGTGCGCCATTGTGAAGCTCATGGGGAAGGTACAGCACTCTACCGTTCGCGCTGACAGCGGGGCAACCCGAGGGCATGCTGATGAACTGGTCGCGGATGCTGTGCTGTTGCTGAGCAAGAAGATTCAGCCCGAGTTCGATTCGGTCATCACCCTGCGTGGTATGCAACTCAGGGTTATTTCCGTTCGTCACCGCATGGATGTCATGGGCCGCCTGGATCATTACGAGGTCGGGTGTTCGATTGAGTGAAGTCCGATGTGACATCGAGGGCATTCTCGCCAAGATCGAACAGATCGGCGACCGTGCCCATCGCGGTGTGGCGGCCATGATGAAAGAGCAGGGCATGGTGATTCGCGACAAAGCCCGCAGCAACGCGCCTGTAGCGCCCGATGATGAAGATGGCGGGACTCTTGAGTCCGCAATCACTTGCGAATCTCAGCGCACCGGTATCAACGGTCGTTCCGAGGTGTTCGTCTATATCGACGGGTCGCGCGCAAAGCCAGATGGAACACCGGTCGGCGAATACATGCTTCTGATGCACGAAGGGCTTGCCCCGTATGGCAGCGGGTTCGCTGGCGACATCTACAACCCGAAATATCCGTACCGATACTCGCGCAAGAAGGCAGCTTCGGGACATGACGTTGGTGGCAAGTTTCTCGAACGCGCGGTTGAGGAACATCGCCCGCAGATTTACTACCGCGCCCGTCAGATCATCAAGGATTCGATCAAATGATTTTCGAGCCTCTAATCGATTACCTGGAAGAGAACATTTCGGTTCTCAAGCAGGGAAGTACGCTGTTCATCAACAAGATGCCTTTCGAAATTCCACTTGGCCTTATGCTCAAGGACAGCTTCTCGGGGATCGAGATCGATGGTGAAATTCCAGCACTGCGTCGCGGTCGCTTTCAGATGGCGGTGCGTGGGAAAAACTATTCCCAAGTGAAAGCCCTCGCGGAAGAAGCATCTGCCCTCCTGACTATGAAGGAGGTCGATCTTCCTGGAATGACCGTCAAAATCATTCGCCCCTTGACGGAACCTGTTTCATATCAACCATCTGTAGGCGGAAATACCGAATTCAGCGTGAATTTTTCGGCGATTTATGGTATAGTCGCCGAGTAAGTCAGACGTGACTTATTTCCAACTCTTTGCAAGGAGCAAAAAACGTGGCAAGTGATATTCATAACGTAAAGCTGGGCGTGTGCAAGATCAAGTTCAATGGCATCGATCTTGGCTACACCAAAGGCGGCGTCGAAGTGACCGTGAAGACCGACACCCACAAGGTGAACGTCGATCAGTTTGGCAAAACCCCGATCAACGAATACATCATGGGTCGCGAAGTGACCGTGAAGTGTCCGCTGGCAGAAACCACCCTCGATAACCTCGTCAAGATCATGCCTGGTGCCGTTCTCGTAACCGACAGCGTTACCCCGACCAAGAAGGTTGTCAACGTCTCGACCGGCGTCGGCATCAACCTGCTCGACATCGCTCAAGCGCTGGTTCTGCATCCGATCTCCAAGGCAGACATCGACGTGTCCGAAGACTTCACCGTTTTCAAGGCCGCGACCGCTGGTGCCCTGAACTTCGCCTACAAGCTGGAAGACGAGCGCATCTACAACACCGAGTTCAATGGCTACCCTGACACCAACGGCAAGCTGTTTGCCGTGGGCGATACGACCGCTATCTAATAGCATCAGTCACCCGTGACTGCGGCGGGTGCTTTCGGGCACCCGTTTTAACAACTCTAGGAGCAACAAGCAATGAAGACACTGAATCTGGATTCCCTCTCGAAATCGAAGCGCACCCTGACGCTGAATGGTGAGCAGTACGAAGTAGAGGAAATGACAGTCGAGAACTTCATCGAGACTACCAAGGAAGCAGCCGCTCTCGAAGCGAATGACAAATCCACCTTTGCCGACCAACTCGAAGCCGCAATCGCAATGATTCAGCGCTCGGTTCCGTCCTGCCCGGCGAAGTCCCTGCGCAAGCTGAGCATCGAACAACTCGTCACCATCAGCAAGTTCCTGCGTGGCGAAATGGACGATGAGGTTGCCGAATCTGCTGACGCAGAAGGTGGCGAAAAAAAGTAGTACGACCGCCAATTGAGGCGCTGGACTTTGGCTATGTCTTCTGTCGAGTCCTGCACTTCTACGGGTTGGGGTATCGCGAATTGATGAATACCCCAATCGACGCATTTTGGCTTCTGAACTCAAACGTACCGCGACTCAGCGCAGAGAAAGACATGCGCGCTCTTGAGATCGCAGCGAGCGCCCAGGCTGGCGACGCAATGAGGCAAACCCGAGAAAACCTTGTGGTTGAAATGGGCGAGATCGCCAGGGTCAATCCAATGGCTGCTGCGGTTCGCGACGAAGAAGGCTTCCAAAAGCTGAAGGCGATGGCGGCATGAAAAACTAACGAGGTTCTGAAATGAGTGTGAAGGTCGGCGACGATATTTCGATTGGTTTGACGATGGACAGTCGTGAATTCACTGTCCAGGTCAAAAACGCCGACGTTCTACTGAAAGAGCTACGCAAGTCGCTCACGGATACCGCAACAAGCACAAAGCGCGTTGAAGAACACCTGACGGGTGTCGGTACAGCATTTCGTCACTTCATGATTATGGCGGCGACAGCACGCTTTGCGCTGCTCGATTTTCATGACGTGTTCCTGCGTTTGCCGCTCTCTATCGTCAAGACCTCTGGCGAAATTGAGCGAATGACTAAGCTCATGGAGGGGCTTAGCACAGCGACCGACAAAGTTGCTGATGCAAAGAAGGGCAGAAACTTCGTCTTTGACATGGCGCAGAACGCGCCATTCGATGTCAAGGCGCTCACCGATTCGTTCGTAAAGCTGAAATCTGGCGGCATCGATCCCATGAACGGGTCGATGAAGGCGCTGGTCGATTCTATCGCTCGATTCGGCGGTAACTCCGAACAACTTCACCGCGCCTCAATTGCTATTCAGCAGATGGCAGGTAAGGGCGTCGTGTCGATGGAAGAACTTCGACAGCAGCTTGGCGAAGCCGTGCCGACAGCGATCAATATGATGGCGACCGGTGTTGGCAAGTCGATGTCCGATCTCGTCAAGTCAATCTCGAATGGCGAGGTTGAGGCGAAATCTGCCCTTGAGCGCATGTTCGCCGTTATGCAGTTCGAGAACGAGGGTGCTGCCTCGAAGATGATGGACACATGGGAGGGCATGCTCGCCAAGCTCAATACCAAGTGGTCGCTCTTCAAGTACGAACTCGCGGGGGGCGATAGCGGGCAGGGCGCATTTGCAGATGCAAAGAAGGCAATTGAAGACTTGCTTGCCTCGTTCGACTCGAACACCGCACGCAAGTTTGGAACAGACCTGTCTGAAGTTGTTGGAGGATTCGCTGTCGCGTTCAAGGACGCGATCCAGTTCGTAATTCGCTTCTATGACGAAGTGAAGATCGCTGGCGCAACGCTGATCGCCGCCTTCGCTGCCTCGAAGTTGGTTGCGACGTTCGCGACCCTGAAGGCAGAGTTCTCGACACTTTCGCTCGTGTACGCAAAGAGCGCTGCCGAATACACCGCCACCTCGAACGCAAAACTTGCAGTAAAGGCAAACGAGAACATCAAGATGACCGCGATGATGACTGCGGAAATCGCGATGATCGAGAAGAATCTCGCCGCCCAAACCGCCCTGTACGGGATGACTGGCGGGGCGCTCTATAAGCAGAACATCGCCGCGCTTCAGGCGCGTCTTGCCGTCGTCGAAGCGAATGTCGTTGCTGAACGCGCGCTTATCACCCAAATGAATGCCGCTGGTGCTGCTGCCGTTGCGACTGGCGGGAAGCTGGCCGGGCTAATGGGCGTGTTCAATGCCCTCGGTGGCCCGATCATGATCGTCACCGGCATCATCATGGGGGCGATTTACATTTGGGACAAGTATGCCAATGCAGCAGAGAGGGCTGCTAACCGCGCCAAGAATGCCTGGATGGGCGTTGCTGACGCAAAAGAGCTTGCCGAAACAAGGGAAGAAAAGGCAGACCTCAAGGGGCAAATCGAGAAGGACGAGAAGCATCTTGAGAAAGGCTTCAATCGAACCGAAATCACGCGACGCATGGATAGCAACAAAAAGCGTCTTGCTGAGATCGAGGAACTTGAGCGTCGTCAGGAATACAACATCAAGAAGCAGGGTATCGATGATGCGGTAGCCCAAGAAAACGCCCTGCTCGACATGAAGAACACAGGCAACGCAAATGCCTGGCAGCGCGCGTTCGAGAATGAAAAGAAGGAACGCGACGCCCAAAACAAGCAACGCCTGTCTAAGCTCAAAGAGGGCAGCAAGGAATACTCGGAAGAGGTCAAGCGCCAGGCAACTGAGGAATCCGAAGCGACGAAGAAGTATGCGGTAGCGAACCGTGATTCGAAGTTGCTCGAAATCGACAGCCGCCTGACCGCTGTAACCGCTGAGTTCGACGCCGCTGGTCGTCTCGGCGACGCTGGCAAGGAAAAAGCAGACCAAGCGCTCGCCAAGATCAAGGCGCTCAACGAGGCAAGGGAGACTCTGCTTCAGGGCATCAACCCTGAGAAAATTGGCACGCCATACGTTAGCGTCAAGTCGAAAGATGACAAGGGTGGCGGCTCTTCGCGCGTTCCGGTCGTTGGTAGTCTTGAGAAGCACCTGAACGACGCAAAGGCAGAACTCACAATTGCAGAGGCGAAGCTGCAACAGGTTAGCGGTCAGATCAGCAAGGTTGATTTGATCGAAACCGAGGTGCGCGAGAAGTACGAGAAGATGCTCGCCAATGGCGAACTGACGAAGACGTACAAGGACAAGAAGGGCAACACGAAGAAGCAGGGTATCGATGCCAGGGGCAAAGATAAGGAACTGTACGAAGAACTGATCGCAACCGAAACAAGAGCGAAGCAGGTCGATGCGGCTCTTGGGGCGACCAAGACATCCGCGAAAGCGCTCGCGTCTGAAACCGAAATGCTTGACGAGAAGATCCACTCGTCCGGTTTCGGTGCTGAATTCGCGAACAAAAAGATGATGGCGCTTTCTGCCGAATATGAGAAGCAAAAAGCCCTTCTTGGCGGCGTCGTGACTGGTCAGCTAAGCCTGATTAACGCCCAGCGAATGCTGGTTGCGGCAAGGGAGGCAAACATCGAGTACCACAATGCGACCATTGACGAGTCCGCAAAGCTGGAAATCGACCTTATCGATAACTCTCAAGAGAAGATTCGCAAGCAGTACGAACTGACGACCCGCAAGCTGGAAGAAGAGTATCGCCGTCGTCGCGACGACTTCATTGTTTCCGCAGAGACAACAATGATGGACGAGAAGGAAGAGCAAGAGAAGCTGCTCGCCCTGGCGGTCGATTTCGAAGAAAGAAAAGCAAACGCCCTGAAGAAGTTTCAAAAGGATTCTGAAACCCCGCTCGAACGTCTCGGAAAGCAGTGGCAGGACGTGACCGAGAACATGCAGCAGGCAACCGCGAATTGGGCAAATGGGTTCATGGATCAACTGACCGAACTTATTACCACAGGGAAGGCAGATTGGCGCAAATTCACGGTCTCGATCCTGACTGACATCGCGCGAATCTCCGCTCAGAAGGCAATTGGAGGTGCGGTTTCCAGCGTGATAGGTGCGGCCGGTAGCTTGCTGGGTGGCCTACTTGGCGGTGGGGGCGGTGGTGGTAGTGGTGGATTTCTCGGTAATGGGATCACGCTCAAGGCGCTTGGCGGTGCATTCGTAAGCAGTGGCGAACTGTCCAAGTTTGCGAACGGTGGGGCATTCACCAATGGGGTATATGCCGACCCAACGCTGTTCAAGTTCGCCAATGGCGGCAAGTTCGGCGTAATGGGTGAAGCTGGCCCTGAGGCCGTTATGCCTCTCGCTCGCGACGCAAATGGGCGCCTTGGTGTCAATGTTGTCGGCGGTGGTTCCGGTGATGCGCCAAACGTCAGCATTGTTATTCAGGTGAATCAGAACGACGGAACAGAAAAGAGCAGTTCTTCTGGCGAGGATGCCCAAGTGTGGAAAAAACTTGCCGACCGCATCAAGGGCGTGGTCAAGGAAGAAATGGTTATTCAGCAGCGCCCAGGCGGTCTGCTTTACAAGTAAGTCACGGGTGACATATAATGAGTAAGCCTAATTTCACTTGGAATCCCGATCTCGGGGCGCGTCAGACGTTTAAACCAAACGTGACGGTAACGAAGTTTGGCGATGGCTACGCGCTTCGCGTTCCTGTTGGCATCAACTCGAAGCCGAAGTCGTGGAATGTGACCTTCACGACGAACCTCGCCACAGCGACGGACATTCTTACGTTTCTCAATGCGCGAGGCGGTGTCGAGCCATTCGCATGGGTAGATCCGATGAATATCGAGGCGACATACACCTGCGCTGAGTGGTCTAGCAGTCAGCAGAACTTTGGAATCTACGTCGTTACGGCGACATTCGAGCAGGTATTCGATCTGTGAGCGTCAAAACTGAAATTCAGCTACTAGCCCCGACAGCCATTGTCGAGCTATTCGAAATCGACATGACAAGTGTCGGTGCTGGAATCGGTCGCTTTCATGCTGGAACAAACGAGTTGCAGCAGCACGTTGTATGGCAGAACGTCGAATACATTGCGCTCCCGGTTGAGGCAGAGGGATTCGACGTCAATGCGAAGGGCACGCTACCGCGCCCGAAGGTTCGTGTCGCAAACATCGATGGCATTTTCTCGGCTGCGGTTCGTCAAAGTGATGACCTTATCGGGTGCAAGCTGACGCGCAAGCGCACGTTTGTCCGATTTCTTGATGCGGTCAATTTTCCTGGCGGCAATCCATCGGCAGACCCAAATCAGCACCTAGAGGATGACATCTGGTTTATTGACCAGAAGATTTCCGAAAACCGCTACGTGGTCGAGTGGGAACTCGCCTCTGCGTTTGATTTGCAGGGCGTGATGCTACCTTACCGCCAGGTCATTCAAAACGCATGCCCGTGGAGATACCGAAGCGGCGAGTGCGGTTGGACTGGCGGTTACGTCGATACGAACGACAACCCAACACCATATCAAGAGCATGACTTCTGCGCAAAAAGACTGTCATCTTGCAAGGCGAGATTTGGTGGCGGTGTTTTGCCGTTCGGTGGATTCCCAGGAGCGATGCGTGGATATTAAAGACCTGGCACTCGCAATGCGCGAGTTTGGCGAGGCGCAATACCCGAACGAGGCTTGTGGTCTGGTGGTTAAGGTCGGCAAGAAGTCTCTGCCGGTCGTATGCAGAAACCGCGCGGAAGATCCAAGAAACAACTTCGTGATGGACATTCACGACTACGCTGCTGCGGCTGATCAGGGCGAGATCATCGGTGTCTGGCACACGCACGTCGAGTGCCCAAACAGCCCATCAGATGCAGACTTGGTGGGCTGCGAGAACTCCGGCCTTCCTTGGTACATCACATCTATCCATAAGAGCGAAGACGGATTCATTTCTGACGGGCCTATCGTCGTTAATCCCTCTGGTTTTGAGTTGCCCTACCTTGAGCGCCCATACGTGTTTGGCGTGCTTGATTGTTGGTCGCTGGTGCGTGACTACTACCGCAGAGAGTTTGGGATCACGCTGGGCGATTACCCGCGTATCGAGAAGTTTTGGGAGCAAGGCCACGACTTCTTTGGGCAGAACTGGAAGAACGAAGGGATGGTGAAGCTAATTGACCGCGAACCCATTCCTGGCGATTTGTTCATTCTGCAAACCGGACACGCGAATCCAAACCATATCGCCATCTACATTGGCGACGACATGATTTTGCACCACTGTCACGGGCGCCTATCGCGCCGTGACATCTACGCTGGTTACTGGCACAAACACACGATGCTTCACCTGAGACACGAATCGAAATGCTGACCAAGGTAATTCTCGAAGGACAGATGGGCAAGGAATTCGGGCGCGAGTGGGAGCTTAGCGTTCGCTCGCCAATTGAAGCGCTGCGTATGGTCGATGCCAATAAGCCAGGCGTATTCAAGTGGATTCGAGAACAGCTTAAAAACTTCGACCGCTACAGTGTGATTGTCGAGTACGAAGACGGAAGCGAAGAAGAACTCGAAGAAGAAACGGTCAAGCTGGAGCGCAAGATGAAGTCAATTCGCTTCGTTCCGATAATCGTCGGCGCTGGCGGCGCCTTTAAGGCGGTTCTTGGGGTTGTTCTTGTGATTGTTGGCGTGATTCTTAGCGAGACCCCATTTGGTGCGCCGCTCATAGGAATGGGCATCAGCATGTTCGCCGGTGGTATCGCCGAAATGCTAACCAAGACGCCGAAGACGCAAGAGGCGAAGCAGGAGCAAGCATACGAAAGCAAGGCTTCCTACTACTTCGACGGCCCGACAAACACGTCGCCGCAAGGTGCGCCTGTTTCGCTGATTTATGGGCGAGTCATGGTTGGATCACGAACGATTTCTGTGTCGGCCACGGTCGATCAACTCATGTAATTGAGAAACTATGTCTGACGAACTGAGAAGTATTGCTGGCGCGGGTGGTGGCGGTGGGTGTTTTCGAAAGGGAACGCAGGTTCAGCTTGCGGGTGGAAAGACGCTCGCAATCGAAGAACTCAAGACGGGCGACTCTGTTCTTGCGTTTGACGAAGATGGCAACATCCACAACGCGAAAGTAACGGAACTGCACTACCACGAAGATCCGCAGCCAATTCTTCGTGTGAAGTTTTGGCGTGGTGAGGTGTTCATCACCCCAAACCATTGGGTTCTGAACCAGTATGGAAACTTTGCCGAGATCGGTTCTCTCTCGACCCATGACGCCCTTGTTGATGGCATGGGGCATCTTCGTCCGATCATTGAGGCCGAACTGGTCGGTTACGAACCGGTGTGGAACCTGACAGTCGAACCGCACCACACGTTCATCGCAAGTGGCGTTCGCGTTCATAACGGCGGGCACCGCGAGCGCTATCCTGTCGTTGCTGGTTCTGGTGGTGGTAGCAAGAGCAAGGGCGACGGTGGTGGCACCCCACGCGCTGCTGTAGAAGATCCAGACACATTGCAGTCGCGTGCGATGATCTCGGTTCTCGACCTATTGGGAGAGGGGCAGATCGGCGGCTTGGTGAGTGGCGCTCAGTCCATTTTCTTCAACGATACCCCATTGCAGCGCGTCGATGGCGCAATGAACTTCAATGGTGTTTCGTGGGACGCGCGATACGGAACACAATGGCAATCCCCGATGGGAGGTGGGTTCTCTGATGTCGAGACGCCGAATGTCGTAAGTTCGCTCGTCACCGCATCAACGCCGATCTCCGTGTCGATCACGAACCCGAACGTCGATGCCGTTCGATTGATTGTTGCTGTGCAAAGCCTGTACTCGCAGGACAAGACGAATGGGGACATCCACGGAAGCTACGTCAATTTCAAATTCGATGTGTCCATCAACGGCGGGCCATACCAGGACTTGACCGGTGAGTTGAGTATTTCTGGAAAGACGCGCTCACGCTACGAGCGCAGCTATCAAGTGGCACTCCCAAAGTGGGGCTACGGTGGTGCTGCACAGCGCTGGTCGATCCGAATGACGCGCACTACTCCCGATCCTGCCGACCAGTCTGTGCAAAACCAGATCGGATTCGAGTCATGCGTCGAGATCGTTAATTCACGACTGAGCTACCCTAACTCCGCGATTGTCGGCGTAACAATCGATTCGTCGCAGTTCAACTCAATCCCATCGCGCGCCTACTTGGTTGATGGTTTGTATATTCGCGTGCCGACAAATTACGACCCAGCCTCGCGTCAGTATTACGGCATTTGGGATGGCACGTTCAAAGTCGCAGTTTCGAACAATCCAGCCTGGGTTCTTTACGACATTCTGACGACCGCCCGCTACGGTCTTGGGCAATTCTTGCCTGAGTCAAGAGTCGATAAGGCCAAGCTCTATCAGATCGGTCGTTACTGCGACGAAATGGTTCCAAATGGCTTTGGTGGGTGGGAGCCGCGCTTCACGATCAATACGGTAATCCAGGCGCAAGCGGAGGCTTACAAGGTCATTTCTGACATCACCTCTGTCTTTAGAGGAATGGCATACTGGAATGGCGGCATGGTCGGATTCACGCAAGACGCACCGGGCGACTCGCAGATGGTGTATAGCCATGCAAATGTTATTGACGGGCTGTTCACTTACACTGGATCTGCAAGAAAAGACCGTCACAGCGTTGCGCATGTCGCGTGGAACGATCCTACTCAGAACTATCAGCGCGTGATTGAGTACGTCGAAAACCCCGACATGATCGCAAAGGTTGGGATTCGAAAGGTTGAGGTCGTTGCATTCGGATGCACATCGCGCGCTCAAGCGCACCGCGTTGGTCTTTGGATTCTTTATACAGAGCAATTCGAATCCGACGTCGTGTCATTCAGTGTCGGGATCGACTCGGCGCTGGTGCTTCCTGGCGACCTGATTCGAATTCAGGATGCGTCACGCGCTGGTAAGCGCCTCGGTGGTCGTCTTACCGCGCCTGGGCTGACATCGGTTGTTCTCGACAGTCCAGTGCAGTTGGCAGGACTTGATGGGACGACAATCTCCATTCGAATGCCGGATGGAACATTTGCGGAGCGCACACTTCGCGGTTTGCCTGCTGGTGCATCTGAGCAAACGTCAGTTTCATGGTGGGAGCCTCTTCCTGCATATCCCGTAGATGGTGCCATTTGGATCATATCCGAACCGAACCTTGTGCCGATGCAAGCGCGCGTGCTTGGTGTCGGGCAGGGCAAGGAAGTAGGGCAATACACGATCACTGCGGTAGAGCATAACAAGTCGAAATTCGCCGCGATTGAGTATGGTCTGAAGTTGCAGGATACGCCAACATCGGCTATCAACACAAAGTCCGTCACTACCCCGAAGAACTTTGCGGTATCTGAAGTTCCTGTCATCATCGCGCCAGGCATAATGGGCCTGACCCTTGATGTTTCGTGGGAGTGCGATGCTGCATATTACGAAATTGACTGGAAGCGCACCGGTAAATACGAAACGAACTGGAAAACCGAAAAGACAAGCAGCGCGCTTCTCGAACTGGACAATGTGCGTGCTGGTCGCTACCACTTTTCGATTACAGCCGTAAATGCTTTTGGGGTTCGCTCGGCAAGACTTGATGCCTCATACATCACAGTTGGCAAAACTGCTGCGCCTGGTGACGTGGCAAACTTCGTCGTGCAAAAGCGCACGCGCGATTTGTTGCTGACATGGGATGCGGTTACGGACATCAACCTGCTTGGATACGAGGTTCGCGTTGGGGTGTCGTGGGACGAGGGTTCGATCATTACGACAAACTTCGCGGGAACGATGCTGACGCATGACCAGGACAATGCTGGCACGTACTTCTACCACATTCGCTCAATCAACATGGGCGGGGAGTATTCTGACAACGTGACGACCTTCAAGCTCGTTCTTGTCGCCCCAAGCACGCCGAAACGCTTCGACATCATTCAGTCTGGTTCCCGTGTTGAGCTAACGTGGGAGAGCGCGGAAAACGAGGAAATCTCGTACTACGAAGTGCGCGAGGGCAGCGCGTGGCAATCGGGTAAGGTACTTGCTGAAGTGAAGGCAACGTCGCTGTCTGTCCCGTCTGGAACAATCGGCATTCGCAAGTTCTGGATCAAAGCTGTCGCTGCTCCTGGAATCTACAGCGTAAATGCCGCATGGGTCGACACGACCATTGCGATGCCGACAGACTCGAACATCGTTGCGTCGTTCAATGAGGCGGCGCTCAACTGGCCGCACAACTCGCTGAACATGACGCCGGTTGGTTACGACCTGATGATGATCGACGGCGTGTCTCGATGCGAGTACATCTTCCCTGTTGATCTGCTTGATACCTATCGAGCCGCGAATTCCATCTATGGACAGGTCACGTCGATCCTTGACGATACCGACACGATCACCTGGACAACATCGGGGTTTGATTGGCTTAGTACAGAGTCGCTGCGTCATTGGGCACCTGGCGGTGAAGTTGATTCGGTTGTTGCGAAATACCAAATATCGATGAAGGCGGGTCTGCGCTTTGACGAATTCGATGGATGGATGCTTAGCGGTTCTCTGACAAGCATTGGCGGGAAGGCCGCAACAACCGCAACAAATGTCACGTATCAGGCTGGAAGAAACACCCAAGGTCTGCGACTCCAAGGTGGCGTCAAGGTTGATTGGACGAATGTGTCGATTCAGCCGGTTTTCAAATATTCGACATGGCTGATCCCAAAGATGATCGGCGATGCCGCGCAAATCTCAGTGCTTGAGTTCTCCGGTGCGGGTGGATACTTGCGTTTGGGATATGACGAACCGACGCAGCGCTTCTCCCTGACAGACAATCAGGGGAATGCAGTCTACGCACCGCTCACAATCGTTCCGAACGATGTTATTGGTGTGGTGATAGTGCAGACAGCAGATGTTCGAAAGCTGTTTGTTGGAAAGCTGGGCGGCCTGGTTGGGCATGGGGAAGCTGCGCTGACCCCCATCGGAACAATGACAGCGCTTAAACTCTATTGGTCTTGACGGTAACTCACCAGTGAGTTATCCTTGTGCAATCTGGCTCATGCCGTTTCAGGAGTATTCGTAATGGAAAACAAAGACACCTTTCAGATGAAAGGCGCAATGGAAGCCGTTCTGCGTCGCGCAGATGGCTCGGTTGAAACCCGCTTCAAAGACAACATCATCGTGAATGTCGGTTTCGACTTTATCGCTGACGCGATTGGGAAATCTGCCTCTCGTCCTGGTGTTATGAGTCACATTGCTGTCGGCACTGGCGCTGTTGCTGCCGCCGCTGGCAATACCGCGCTTGGCACCGAGCTTGCTCGCGGTGCCGCAACCTATGCCCACACTGCCGGAACGAAGATTTTCACCTTCAATACGATCTTCGGTGCCGGTGTGGCAACTGGCGCAATTACCGAGTCCGGCGTGCTGAATGCCGCGTCTGCCGGTATCCTGCTTGATCGCGTCGTCTTCGCGGTCATCAACAAGGGTGCCGCCGACACGCTCGAAGTTACCTTTACCTTCACGATGGCGTAATCAGTCACGACTGACATAGGCGGCGAAAGTCGCCTTTCTTAAGGCGGGCATGGCTGGAACATCTGTAGTTCAGAATAACGGAACGATGATGACGTGGGACAACCAATCCCTCGTCTGGACTGACTCGCTTGTTTCATACAGATCGTGGGCCGCACCTTACGACACGATTGGGTACGTCCTCGGCATTGACGAGGATCTTCCCCTTGTTGAGGTGCTTTCGAATGCGCCTAAAACGCAGCTTGCTGACTCATTCTCAATCTCGGGAAACAGCTATCGCGGGCCGGGGCTTGGGTGTGCCGAATCGTTCGCGGTTTCAGACAGTACGGTGTGGTCTTACCGCCAGTGGCTAGACGAACCGCTAAGTATCGGGAGCTTTGCCGGGAAACTTTCCAGTAAATCGCTTTCCGAATCTCTCTCGATCACAGAGAGTTGCGACAACCATTTCGGAATGAACGTCGAGGTGTCACTGACGTTTGCTGAATCTATCCTGAACTCTGTCGGGTACATCAGACAGTTTGATGAATCACTGACGATTGCCGAGCTTGCCTCAAATCGATTCGGGCAAAATATTTCGCAGCAGTTCTCGATCATCGATGCGTGGCGACGCGCTGCCGACATGGTTATCTCGGACATGATCGTTGGCAATGGCGATATGTTTATCGAAGACTTTGATGAATTCATTCGCTATGGGGGCGCACCTGGATACACAAAATGGCGTGACTTCGTTCCGGGCGACTACGAGTACCAGGAAGCGCTAGTGCGCGTAGTTCTCGAAAGCAAGAACTCTGATCGCGGCATGCTGACCGGCTTGCAAATGTCGGTAGATGTTCCAGATTTGATCGACCGAGGGTCAGCGACGATCACCAATGCGAGTACCGGAATCACGGTGAATTTCGCTAAGACGTTTCACATCGTCCCGGAAATAACACTGGCAACCAAGGGTGGCGTTGATGGAACTACCCTGACACCAAATCTTGTTTCTGCCACAAAAACTGGCTTTGTCGCAAAGATGAAGGATCAGACGGGTGCATTCGCAACAGGGTCATTCACATGGGCGGCACACGGATATTGATCCTGTGCTAAAATCAGTCACAACTGACTAAAGGTTTGTATGCAAAGCTATACCGAAATTCCTTCCTCGCAGTCGCTTCAAAGTTCTTTGGCGCTGCTGCTTGGTAACGACAAAACCGCACTTTCATGTTCGTCTGGAAGCGTGTTCCCGACTTCGAATTTGCATGTGGGCATGCTCTGTTTTCGAACGGATTTGCTCAAGCTGTATATCCTGAAAGATGCAACGCCAACTTGGTCGCTGATTTGGGATTTCGCAACAGGCTCTTCAGCGATCAACTCGCTTACTTGGGGCACCAGCAAGAGCATCGCATCGACCGATCTTGACGCGCTTTTGACATCGGGCTTCTACGACGGCGACTCCCTGACGAATGCCCCGGCTGCTGGCTTCTGGCATATCTTTGTTCAAGCATTCAGCGGTGGGTCTGGATACGTTCTCCAAAAGGCAACGTCGCTGACCGCAAACGGAAGCACATACATGCGCCGTCGTCTTGCTGGAACGTGGGGAAGCTGGATCAAGGTCTGGACAGAAGAAAACGACGGCTCCGGCTCCGGTCTGGATGCAGATACGGTTGATGGCAAGAACGTAAGCAACGCAAGTGGCGACATCCCGGTCAGCAACGGGGCGGTCAATGCCAATCTGAATGCAGATATGCTTGACGGATACAATGCGTCGTCGTTCGTTCGCACGATCAATTCTTCGGGGCCAGATGGTTCGGGGAATATCAACCTCGATCTTAGTTCGCGTCTAGCAAAGTCTGGCGACACGATGACTGGCGTTCTGACCGGTGCGGCGATCAACTCTACAACTGCCGTTGGATCTGATACGTCGTCGCTTCAGGTGCGTAACGTCAGTGGGGATGGAGACGGTGCGGTGGCAGCGATGTCGTTCCACTGTCAGGGCGCTTACGCCATCAAGCTGCATCTGCGCCCTGACGGGTTTTTCGGGTTTGGTGGTTGGTCGCGCTCGGCGTGGTCGTGGTATTCAGACGGAAGCGGCAATATGACTGCCGCTGGAAACGTCACCGCCTACTCCGATCCGCGTCTGAAGGAAAACTTCGAGCGAGTTTCAAGTCCGTTCGACATCTTGAACAAACTCGACGGCGGAACATTCATCTGGAAACATGGCTACACCCATACCGAGTGTAAGGCTGGCAAGCGTGACTATGGGATTCTGGCAGATCAAGTAATGTCTGTCATGCCAGAGATCGTCACTGACTCTATCGAAATTGACGGCGAGTCCTACAAGACGGTTGCTTACGAAAAACTGGTTCCCGTGCTGATCGAGGCAGTGAAAGAGCTTCGTGCTGAACTCGACGCACTGAAGGCGGGTGCGTAATGTCACTCTATGATGGCGGGTCAATCTCGCTTTCCGAGTTTGGGGCGATGCACGGGTGGGCGTCTAATTCCGCGATTGACTTGGGCTGGGTTAAGTCCAACTGCAAGTGGGCCTACAACGACTTCAACTCATACCGCAACATGGTCATGTACCAGAAGAACAACAGCGGAAGTACCTTTACTTTTGTTGATTCCGTTCCGGTGTGGGTTGGCTGGTATTACTTGGACACAAACCCGATGCTAGGGGTGACTAGTTGGTCTGTAGCTAATGCCAACATCTACTACCGCAAGTCGCGTTACGCACAGAACTGCTCTGCGAACGTGTGGGCGCAGTGCTGGAACAACTGCAACTGTTCAAACCAGACAGCCAGCCCAGACATCAATGTCGCCTGCTCTCAGTGTGATGTGACAACCTCGAATTGTGATACCCGTTGGTGGTATCAGCCAAATTGCAATTGCTTCAACTGCAATTGCGCGTGCAATTATAACCCCCTCTACGACATTGATAACTGCAACTGTGACTGTGTATAACAAGGAAAGAATATGAAAAAAGACGTATTTATCGCTGCTCGCAACATCTGGACAGAAGAGTGCAAGGAGCTATTCACAAACAAGTTGTTTGTGGGTGCGCTTGATGACGGGAAGATTACTATTCGCTATGACTCCTATCACATGGAGGGCAAAGACATCGTAATCGACCACAGTTACCAAGCGAGCGATCTCCGCAGCATGTTTGCTGCCGAAAGTGGCGTAAAGCTCTTTGCGCTGGTTCGTGTATGGGACACATTTGAGATCATCGAATACACGAAGGGGCTGAATGACGGCCCGTTCTCTTCGGTGCTTGAGAACCATGTCGCAACATTCATGGTCGGCAAAGAAGGTTCAATTGGCATCACCTCCCATGTTCCGACACACTGCGACCAGGCGGTCATCGAAATGATGGAAGATGGGTCAAAGAGCATGTGGGATCGCCTGTTCGAAATGAACCCGGACTTCATTCTGGATCAGGTTCGCGAAAGAACAAAGGCGGTCGTGATGACCAAGCTGAACGGCCATGCTTCAATTGCCGCGATTGAGTCGCAGGTTGATATTCTGTCCAAGATTGTGTTCGAGCTTGTCGATCAACTCAAGGCAAAGCAGTCACCATTGGCTAAGTCGTTTCGCGAGAAGATCGAGCAGTATTCGATCCTGAACATCAAGGACGGCGAGGACGTGCTGAGCGATATTGGTGCGCGCAAGAGCCGCGTTCGTGAGCTACAGGTACGTCGCGGCGAAATAATTGAAGACTTCAAGCGCGGTCTCGATGAGAATCAGGAAATAGCGAATGGCTAAGTTTCGTATTTTGGCGAAAGCAATCGGGGGAGAAAACGATGGCAAGACGCGAGATTTCCTGTACGACAACATTACCAACAAGGTCTGGATCGACGCGAACACTCGCGTCGGCGATGTGAATGGCAAGTACGAACATATCAATGACCCTGTAAGTGATTTCGAGCCAAGCTATGAGGCTCCCTACTCACCTGAAAAGCCAGGCAAGAAGACCAAGAATGTTCGTCGTCTGAAAATTCAGCTTGGCATGTCGTGCAACTACGAATGCACGTATTGCTCGCAGCGCTTTGTCGAGCGCCCGATTGCCGGTACGCCCGACAAGATCGATGGCTTTATTGCGCGTTTGCAGGCAGCAATCGAGTTCAATGATGGGGGTGATGGCGTTCGTGTTGAGTTTTGGGGTGGTGAGCCTCTTGTCTACATCAAGACGCTTCAGCCGCTCGCTGAGAAGCTGCGCGTCGTACTCCCGAAAGCTCAATTCTCGATCATCACAAACGGAAGTCTTCTGACACGCCCGATTGTTGATTGGCTTGACGACATGGGCTTCATTGTCTCGATCTCGCACGATGGGCCTGGACAGCATGTTCGCGGGCCAGATCCGATTGATGACGGAAGCGATGAAACAAAGGATGGGATTCGCTACTGCTTCGAGAAGATTTTCAAGAAGGGCAAAGGCTCATTCAATGCGATGGTCAATGCGCAAAACCAAAGCCGCATGAAGATTCAGGAGTGGTTTGAAGAACGCTTTGGGAAAGACATTCCGCCGATAGGCGAGGGTGGGTTCATCGACAGCTACGACGAGGGCGGGCAGAGTCTTTGCCTAAACTCGAAACAGGCGCACTTTGACTACCGCAAGCTGACGCTGAAAGAGATCGTTGGCGGGGAACTGCGCTTTCAGCACATCGACAACAAGATGGGCGGCATCTTGCAGGGTGTTATGAACGCCCAGCAGATTCGCGTCCAAGACATCAAGTGTGGCATTTCTGACGAAAGCACGCTGATCGTCGATATGGAAGGTAACGTCATTACCTGCCAGAACGTCAGTGCAAACCAGATCGCTCCGAATGGAGAATCGCACAACGTCGGTAGCCTGGACGACCTCGCGGCGGTCAAGCTCAACACGATCACGCACTGGACTGACCGACCACACTGTCGCAGGTGCCCGGTGTTGTCGATGTGTCGTGGATCTTGCACGTTTCTGCAAGACGAGAATTTCTACAAGTCCTGCGAAAGCTCCTACAGCGACAACATCGCGATCTTCTCTGCCGCGTTTCTCAAGCTGACGGGGTATGTTCCATTCGCTATCGATGCCGATCATTTGCCCGATCACCGCAAGGATATTTGGGGCGACATTCTCAAACACGAAGAGGAAAAACCGAAGAAGGCGTTTCCGATCAAAGTTGTTGCAAAATAAGTCACAACTGACTTGACAACGTAACCGTCGCAGATTACATTGGCGACTTCACCAACCAAACTTATAGAAGGAATCAGATGATTACCATCACAAACAAGAAGGACGTAGCCGTCAAGGTCATTTCCCGCGTTCATAACGGCGTCGGCTCTGCTGAAGTCGGCTCCACCGCTGGTTCGGAATACGACAATGGTCTGCGCGAAGTGATCGTGCAAGCCGGTCAAACCGTCGATGTCGAAGGCTTCCAGTATTGGGTCGTCGGCGAAAACGACGCCTCCCCGGCACCGGTCGAATACGGCACTGGCCTGGTCGGCTAAGCCAAACCGGTCGCAACGAAGGGCAGTCATTGACTGCCCTTTTATTTTGCCTAAATAATTCAAACGATCAGTCACGGGTGACTTGATAAATAGGCGACAACCTGTTATATTCGCCGAATGAGTGCCACCCCTAAAGTCAATCTGGTTATCAACCAGCTTGCAACCTTCCGATACAAATTTGTCTGGAAAGACAAGTCCGGTCGCCCAATCGACCTGACGGGCTATAGCGCGCGTATGCAAGTTCGCGCCGACGCAGCGTCGCAAGTCGTATTGCTCGAACTGACAACGGATAACAGCGGTGTTGTTCTAGCTGGGAAGACGGGCGTTGTATCGCTCTATGTGAGCGTCCAGGGCACCGCAAATCTTGGCTGGCAGAAGGGCGTCTATGACGTGAAGCTGACAGCACCATCTGGCGAAGTATTCAATCTGGTGGCGGGCACTGTGTCTGTTTCACCTTCCATCACAAAGTAAGTCACCACTGATTAAGGAGTAGCAAATGGCTGCAATGTCCGATTACATGGAAAACAAACTGATCGACCAAATCTTTCGCGGTCAGGCTTATACCTTTCCGTCCTCCCTCTACGTCGGTCTTCTGACCGCAGCCCCAAGTGATGCCGGTGACGGCACTGAAGTTTCCGGTGGTTCTTATGCCCGCGTTGCCGTTGTCGGTTCGCTGGCTAATTGGGCTGGCTCCCAATCCTCCGGTTCGACCACCGCCTCGACCGGCACAAGCGGAACGACATCGAACAACGGCACGATCACCTTCCCGGCACCGACCGCGAACTGGGGTTCTATCAGCCACTTCGGCATTTTCGATTCGCTCTCCGGTGGAAACCTGATGTTCTACGGCGCCCTCGGCACCGCGAAGACCGTCAATAACGGTGATGCCGCCCCTGCGTTCGCCCCTGCTGCCGTGTCTTTCCAGATCGACAACTAATCGCTAACGCCGAGGGAAACCTCGGCATTCGCTTGGAATAACAATGCTGACGATTGAAGAAATTCGCACGCTTCCCGCTGAGATTTTGGACAGACGCGATACAGAAGAGATCGCGTCCGTGCTGTCGGTCGGTCGCGTGAAGATCGCGGAACGCTTCGTTGGTATCGGTTCGATTCTCGCAACGATGGCGCCGAATGGCGGGGCGTTTCTTGACGCTCTTGAGGCAATGGCTCCAGGCGACAGCAACGTCAAATGGGCGTTGAAACTGATTGAAGCTGGTGGCCTTGATGTTGGCATGGAAGCAACTCGCCAACAGCTTTCCGTCTTCGCGCAAGCCGTTCCTGAAATGGCCGATGGGATCGTCGCACTGATGGCACTCGCGGAAGTCCCTGATCCCGTCAGTGAGTACGAAGTGCGCTGTCTGTGCTGGTCTGCTAACGGCGATTGGGTGGTTTGATATGGCACTGACAAAGACACCAGCAACAATCATCGCAGCGGGCACCAGTAACGCCTCTGGCAGCACGACTCGTCAAGCGGTTGATCTGCGCTCGATGTACGGTGGAATTCTGACGGTCAAAATCACAAACGGTGCGACCGGCCCGACAACACAAGCAATCGCAAACGTACTCATGGCGCACAACAGTGGGGCTACCCCCGCCGCTGGCACCGCTGGCGCTAATTGGAAGACCATCGCTTCTTGGGGTGGCGGCACTACCAATAGTGGCGTCAGTGAGTGGAGCATGGTTATTGACCCGGCCATCTGCCACCTCGAAGTTGAAATCACCGGCAACACCGGTCAGGCCGTGACCTGCGAGGCGTTCATCACGCAACTCGCGGGGTTGTAATGGGCTTCGTTCCGCTTCGCCGAGCACGCCTTAATCAGCCTAGTGGCGATGGGATTGATTGGTCTAATTCGATTACAATGGGTCTGATAGATGCCTGGCTTCCAAGCACAATGGCAACCTCAAGCGTTTTGGGTCGAAAACCTACCTCTTTCGGTTCGATTGGGCTGACTAAAGGTAAATTCGGCGTTGGGGCATTCGGAATCTCCAAGTCGATCAGCTATGACATCGGAAAGTTTGGAGAAGGTGGGACGTTTTGCTTTGTCGCACTGGTTCATTTCCTCCGATATAGCAACACATGCTCGGTTGTTCGACGTGATGGCGCGTTCGCACCTGTTCAGGTTGCGAATAACAGCGTTCGTTGCGTGGGTTGGTCGTCAATAGCGACCTCAGATGAATACTATTCAGCCCCGAGTGGCGAGCGAATTTCTGTTCTAGTAGCGAACAGGGTGTCGCAATCGACCGAAAAGCTGTATCGAGACGGCAATTTGGTTCTGACGAATGGCGCCTTCAGTGGCTATGGTGCAACTTCCAATCCTTTGTGCTTCTTGGGCACAGAGGGTGATTCTGAAATTTTCACAGCAGCAGATGGTGCTTTTTACGGCGGCATTGCCTTTAACCGAGCGCTAACTGATGCAGAGGTTCGCAGCCTGTCTTTCAATCCCTGGCAGATATTCCTATGAGTCGCATATTCTGGATACCTGTTCAGCAGCAACAGCCAGGTCAGGTTGCTCGCCCCATTGCCGATCTCTCGCTTGGAGCGTGGGTTGCGTCAAATGGTGGCTCGTTGGCATCAGTCACGGGTGAGGAAACGAAGAACAGCGCCGACTACGCGATTGCAAACACTCCATCGGCATTCGAGGTGCAGCTTTCCCCGGTGTCCGAACCCGTCTCTACAGACAGCCACGTTCTCCGTTACGAGATCGCGGCAGCAAGCGGGGTGATGACGATGAACCTGCGCAACAACGGGGCAACGATTGCCTCTTGGGTACATGACCCAGCGCCAACAGTTCTTACGACTTTCGAACAGACCCTCACAACAACACAGGCGGGAAATATCAATTGGGCATATCCGCTGACGCTGCAATGCGTCGCATCGTAAGGAAAGAAAATGGCTATCAACACCGTAGATGACATCGCCGCAGGTTTGGCAAACGCACAAGATTTGATGTACCAGAAGACGCTCACGGCACCGAAGACTGCTGGCGCGTTTCAGTCGGCATGGATGGCCGCTGGACGCCCTGGCGCTGGTTCCGCATCGCCTGCTTACACCGCTGGTTCGGGCTATACCTGTGACAAATCGACAGCGGGGGCAATTTCTCTAAACAATGCCACCGTTCAAAACTGGTTGGCAAAGCTCGCAATGGCCTGTACGCAGGTCGGAACAATCATCATTGCCGACCGACTGTGGTCTTGCTCTGGTATGGGTTTCGCTGCTGGCACATTTGCAGTGACCACGCCTGGCAACTTGCCCGCCCGCATTACGGATAACGGCGTCAAGGTTGAGGCATGGGTTGAGCAATTTGTTGCCGCTGGTGCCGCAAGTGGTTCGCTGACCCTGAACTACCTGAATGCCAATACGGGTGCTGCAAAATCTGGCGTGATCTCATCTGTTGTTTCTGCGCCTGTCGTCGGTCAGATGCAGCCGATCCCACTCGCGGTTGGTGACTTGGGCGTTCGTCAAGTGACGAGTGTTGTCACCTCGGCAACCTGGACATCTGGCTCTTTCGGTATCACGCTGCTCAAGCGCGTTTGTGAAGTTCCTATCACGACTGCAAACGTCGCCACGGTTCTCGATTGGGCACAGTTGGGTCTCCCGAAGATTCCGAACGACGCTTGCTTGATGGCGTTCTTCCTAGCCAACGGCACGACCGCCCCTGTACTCATTGGTTCGCTTGACCTGATCGACAAGTAACCGTCATGGCAAATGGCGGCTGGAAGAACCTTCTAGGCGAGCGCTGGGTATCGCGCGCAAGTGCCGATAAAACCTCGGGTGTCTCGCAGGTTGTATCGACACGTCTGTTTTCTGCCGGTAATGCAAATGTAATCGGCACTGCATCGGGGGACTGTCAGTCTTCCGCGACAGCCACGCTTACGACAGGAATTCTGCTAACAGGGGCAGCAACGGTGGTGTCGTCCGTGACCGCCACCCTTACGATTGCCCCACGTTTTGCGGCTGCTGCAACCGCCGTCTCGTTCGCGTCGGCAACGCTGACCACAAGCATTCAGATGCAGGCAGTCGCCCAATGTACCGCTTCAATCCCGCCTCCTACGCTCGGTAACATTCCTGGCCTGGCGGCGAAGGTTACTTGGGTTGAGTTCAGCCTACCTGTCGCCAGACCTGCTGGCGCGGCTCTTGACGCATCTGTGTCTTGTTCCGCGACCGCAACGGCAGACCTGACTACCTATGGCCCGGCAGCAGCGCTCACAGCGAGCGTTTCTTCTGCATCTGTCGCCACAGCAACGCTCACCACGGGGATCAAGCTAAACGCATCTGTAACAGGTGTCGTTTCGTCCTCTGCTGCCCTGACAACCGGTATTCCGCTTTCGGGAAGCCCGTCTTGTGTCGCAACAAGCTCGGCAAGTCTGACAAGCGCCATCAAGCTGACCGGTGCTGTATCTTGCGGATCTACCGCAACGGCCTCACTCTCTACGGGCATCCCGCTTTCTGCATCTGCTTCTTCGGCTGCAACTGCATCTGCCGCGCTCTCCACCGGCATTCCGCTGACCGGCTCTATCGCTTCTGTTGTGTCGGCAACGGCATCGCTGACGGTGGGTTCTGGACTGAATGCAGCGGCATACGTTGTCTCGACCGCGACCGGCAACCTGACTGTAGGGGCACAATTCGCCGGTACTGCGAACAGTGTGTCTTTCGCCTCTGCGAACCTGACTGTAGGGGCGCAACTATCTGGATCAACGAGCGCCGTATCGACAGCAACGGGCGCATTGACGACAGGGATCAAGCTAACGGGTGCATCGAGCGCGGTTTCGTCTGTAGCGTCGGCAAACCTGACCACAGCGATTCGCCTCAACGCAAGCCCTCAGTGTGCTGTTACAGCGACTGGCGCGCTTACAACGGGCATCCCGCTTTCTGCAACGGTAAGCGCTGCATCGCTTGCGTCTGCTTCGCTGACCACGGGGATCAAACTAACAGGCTCGGCTATCTCGGTAGCAAGCGCATCTGCTTCGCTTGTTGGCACGTCTGCTCAGTTGTCTTCGAATGCGGTCTCGGTCGCGACGGCAACGGGCGTTCTGACGACCGGTATTCCGCTCGCTGGATCTGTTTCTGCAAGCGTGTCGGCATCCGGCTCGCTCACGACAAGAACACAATTTGCCTCGACGGTACAGGCAACCTCTGTTGCTACTGGTTCGCTTTCGACATCGATTCGTCTCGCTGCATCCAGTTCGTCTTCGTCGGTTGCAACCGCTGCACTGACGACAGCAATCAAGGTAGCTGTCGCCGTTGTCGCCAGTTCGAGCGCAAGTGGTTCGCTCTCGACTGCAATCAAGATGGTCGGCGCAGCGAACTCTTCGAGCGCTGGTTCTGCCGCACTAACGACGCTGATTAAACTGGCAGGTTCGATCATTGCGTCGGCATCTGCATCCGCTCCGCTCACGACCGGTATTCCATTGTTCGGCAGTCTGTTCTCGGAAACGACAGCTAACGCATCGACGCTGCAAACGCAGATCAAGCTGATGGGCGAGGCGCTTGTTGATTGGACTGCGGTTGCGAGCAAGCTGGGTGCGATCAGTGCCCTCCTGGACATCCCGATCTTCGTCATCACCTATGACGAGAACGACTACACGGCAATTCTTTCGGCGGGTGATGATGTGCTGACACCCGCATCCGTACCGACAAGTGAGCTTAACTGGTCTGCTGACCAAATGTTGCCGAACTACATTCCGACAGTCGAAGTTACTTTGGAGTAATCAATGAGTGCCTTTTTGACAAAACTCTCCGTGGAGCTAATCGAAGATAACTCTCAAGGCATGTGGGAACTGAAGAACCCACTTGTCTATCAAAGTGATCTGATTGGCAACACGATTGTCATTCCCGCAGGATTCAAGACAGACTTTGCGACAGTTCCGCGACTGCCGCTGTTTTACGATGTCTTGGGCAACATTGCCCGCGCGGCAGCAACGGTACATGATTGGATGTATTACACCCAAACATACCCTAGAAAGACATGCGATCAGGTGTTGTCTGAGGCAATGCAGGCAAGCGGGATACATCGCTGGAAGGGTGGGGCGTTCTACATCGCGGTCAGACTTTTCGGCGCATCGCACTACGGGACAAATAAGTCACCCGTGACTGGCGTTTTGCGCTAATCTTCGATATAATCCGCGAGGTTTAACGCGACATGAATCCGATGCCAGATAGAATCATCTTCTCCCAACTCGATCCCGCGCATGTGTGGCTCGCAATTATCACCGCCCTTTGGGGTGGCGTTGTCAGCTACTTCCGCCGCATTCAGCTTGGGATGAAACACTCATGGGCAAGCAGCCTAATGCACATGGCAAGTTCCAGTTTTGCCGGACTCATGTGTTGGCTTGCCTGTCTTCAGTTTGACGTTCCGGCAGCATTGACTGCCATCTGTACTGGCCTCGCTGGTCACATGGGCGCAGAGTTCATCAAGATCATCGAAACGCGCTTCACCAAAGAGTTGCAGGACAAAGTTTGCAACACGGACAGTCAGAAATGACCGTCTTCTACCAGTATTCAGATGCCGGATTAGCGCTCACGAAGCGCTTCGAGGGTTTGCGCTTGGTTGCATACCAGGACTCAAAGGGCGTCTGGACGATTGGTTACGGGCACACGAAAGACGTAAAGAAGGGCGACACCTGTACCCGAGAGCAGGCAGAAAAATGGCTGTTTGAAGACGCGCAGAGTGTCGTTGCGGCAATCAACGCAACTTGCGTTCCGCTCTCGCAAAACCAGTTCGATGCGCTTGTCGATTTCGCCTTCAACTTGGGGGTCACGGCGCTATTCAACTCTACGCTGTGGCGCAAGGTCAAAATTGGCGACATCATTGGTGCGTCAGAGCAGTTTGCGCGCTGGAACAACATCACCATCTACGTCAATGGCTCGAAGGTATTGAAGCAGATCGACGGCCTTACAAAACGAAGAGAGGCAGAGAGAATTCTGTTTCTTTCACGCTAACTCATCACTGACTGAGGCATTATGCTAGTAACAGACATTTGGAGTGCCTTTCAGAAAGGCAAGCAGCTTGCAGATTCAGCAACATGGAAAAACCGCGCTGTTCTCACAAACACGCTCGTCGCCTTCATTGGGTCTGCTGTCGCAATTGCAGTCGCATTTGGTTACGACATTCAAATCAGCCGTGATGACATCCAGGCGCTCAGCAGCGGCATTGCTGTTGCTATTGCCGTTGGCAACAGTGTCGTGCATGTCGTCACAACCACAAAGATTGGATTGCCTTCCAACGATAGCAATCCAGCTTGAGGACGGGGAATCCCGCCCTGTAATTGAGGGGTTCGAGGCAATACACCTCTCTTCGATCATTCCCGGCATTAAATGCCAGTATTAGGAGTATTTATGAATTACATCTTGACGATCCAAACCTTCCTCGCCGCCATCAAGACGGTTGAAATGTTGATGCCGCCCGAAACCAAGGGTAAAGAGAAGTTCGACGCGGCGATTGCCGTCACCGAGGGCGTTGTTGGTAGCGTCCAGTCGATGCTCCCTGCTCTGCAATTCCTGGCAACGACCGCTGTTGGCGCCTACCGCGCGCTGGGCACCTTCAAACGCTAATCAACCAAAGGCCCGCATGTGCGGGCCTTGTCACGTCAGGACATTCAATGAGCATCAGCAAAACAGGAATTACAAGCGCAAAATTTGCCGAAATATACAACGATCAGGGAAAATACCCGACGCTGGAGGATGTAGCAGAAGCCACAGGCATGTCGGTAACTAAGGTCAAGAACAAGGCAGCAGGGCTGCGCGGGCACTTCGCACGCGGTTACGCGGTTCCTGAATTGGTCATGCGCAGTCTCGACGGGTTGCCGCACAAAGACGGCGATGTTGAGATCGAGCCAATCGAGTCGAAAGACGAGCCGATTGATGAACTGATTGAGCGAGTCTGCGAGTACAACGACCGCCTGATCGAGCTTGAAAGCGCCCGCCAGCTAATCGACATCAACCTGCACATCGACGGCCCATTCGGTATCGTTGGTCTGCCGGATCAGCACTTGAACAACCCAGGAACACAGTTGCGCCTTGCTATGGAGCATGCGCAGATCATTCGTGACACCGACGCCCTTTACTGCGTTGCGGTTGGTGACTGGCTGGACAACTTCATCATTGGCCGACTTGAGCGAGAGCGTCGCGGCGACAAGATGTCGCACGGCGACGCTGTTCGAATCCAGGAATACTACGTCACGATGATCGCCGACAAGCTGCTTGCGGCAATCGGCGGCAATCACAACGATTGGGTCGGATCTCTCGGCGGTACGGATGTTCTCGGGCAGCTTTTCAAGCGCTTAAACAAGGGCGGCATTTACGATGCAGATGAAGTGCGTGTTCGCCTAAATACGAAGAGCGGTCACAGCTTCATTCACTTGGTTCGCCACATCTTCCCTGGACACTCGAAGTACAACACCGCCCACGGCGTTCTGTCCTGGATGCTTGACCGCTGGCAGGGTGAAGACGTGTTTTGGGGTGGTCACATTCACTCTTCTGCCCACATCGCAATCGAACGCGAACACCTGAACGAGTCGAAGGTTGCTCACGGCATTCAGCTTGCCGCATACAAGAAGAAAGACGGGTACGCAATCAAGCGTGGTTTCAGAAAGAACACGCCATTCATTGCACCGATGGTCGTCCATGATCCGCGCGACGGAACAACGATGTTCTTTGAGGACATCGTGCTGGGCACCAAGTACCTCGGCGCATTGCGCGACGGCTACATCTGAAAATATGTCGTGGCTTATCTTGAAAGGTAAGTCACGACTGAGCTAAACTTCAGGCTCGTTTCAATCACAACAAAAGGGCAGCACATGGCATCGCAGCGCGGGAAGCAAAAGCAGGCACGCGGCAACAAGCAATACCAACCGGATTACAAGCAAGAATTCCTTCAACAAGAGCGCTTCGAACTGATGCCTGCGATTCAGCGAAAAGCCCCGCCACTTGAAGCAAAAACAGAGCAGCAAAAACGCTACATCAACGCCATCAAAAACTTTCACCTGATCTTCGGGCTGGGCTGCGCAGGAACGGGCAAGACCTACATTGCGGGTGCTTTGGCGTGCGATATGCTCGAACGCAAAGAGATTGAGAAGATCATCATCACCCGACCGGCTGTCGATGCCGGTGAATCCCTCGGCTTCCTCCCTGGCGAACTCGAAGACAAGTACAGCCCATACATCGCTGCGTTCCGCGACGTTCTGAACGAGCGACTTGGCAAAACGCACGTCGAGTACCTGCTGAAAATGGGGCGCATCGAAGCCATCCCGTTCGCGTACATGCGCGGGCGTACATTCAAGAATGCTGTCGTGATTCTTGACGAAGCACAGAACGCCACGGAAATGCAGATGAAGCTGTTTCTCACACGCATTGGTGAAGGCTGCAAGGTCATCGTTGATGGTGACGAAAGCCAGGCAGACATCCGCAACTCTGGACTTGTTGATGCTATCACCCGTCTGCAACACATTCCAGCCGTGAAGATCGTGCGATTCTCGAAGCACGATGTAGTTAGATCAGGGTTGGTGCAGGAGGTGGTGGACGCCTACGAAGAAAAGTAGGCTTTCACTCCCGCGATTCATCAACAAGGCGTTTACTTGGGAAGTTTTTGCATTCCCCTTAGTTAATACACCCTGTCTAAACTGCTTACAAGATTGAGTTATTGATTAAGGGGAAGGCGCATGAAAACCGGATACTACGGAGAAAAGATCACCCGTGATGATTCATGGATGCTCGAAATAGCGAAGATACCGGAAGAGTTGCGTTTGGAAGAACCCGAGCTTACGCACGAACGCTGGTTCGACTACCGCCACCTTCTGCCAGCGCAGGCGACATACCTGTTTTCGGCAATCTACGATGAAGTCTATCGCGACCAGCATGCGGTAGCGAAGGATCTGTTCGAAGCACAAAGCATTACGCCACTTTTGGTGGATGACATCTTCGATAGCGCAGAACTGACGGCGATGTGGAAAGCAAGACAAGCTGCGGATCGAATTGGGTGTCGATATGAGTTTTATCTGCGCGTTGCATTCAAGCGCTTCTTCGACCGCACCTGGCGCAACTTTCCGCGCCCGAACCAGTTATACGGTGAAGAGCTTGTTCTCGACATCGCCGACGAATGGGGCCGTGCGAAGCGAGCAACACTGCAACTCGCGAAAGACAAGCGATTCTCGATTGACGCCTACTCGGGTCATCCTGACCAGATTGCATACCATGCTTATCTGGTTGAGCAAATCAAAGAACGCGAACACCAGCACATGCTGCTGGCACGTCTGGTGTTCAAAGAGAGGGTTCTCCCGCTGGAAGTTGCGGGTGAGCATTTTAGTGTCGATGTTCTGAAACGCGCCAAATATTTCTAAGCTGGCATCAGTCATCGGTGATTTAACCGTAGTTACAAGGAGCTTCATTTTATGAATAACGCAGAACAAACCCGTCAAGATCAAATCAATGAAGGGCGCTCGCGCACCCTGTCGCCAAAGACGGGTTCCCGTCCGCCGAAAAAGGTTTTCGTCGCGAAGGGTCACGATGCGATTCTCAAGTCGGTGCAAGATTCCGCAGGCTTGATCGAGATTACACCGATCAGCGATGGTGTCACGGTTGTCGGCAAACTGGTCGCTCGCGACAAATATACGATCACGGTCGAGTTCGACGCTGGTCGCCGCCGTACCTACTACAAGCACGCAATCGAGAGCTTTGAGCCTATCAAGGTGCAGTAATGTCAGGCATCACGGAGGATGAACTGACAATCGAACCGGAAGAGCTTGCTGTCGGATCTCCGGCAACAACCTACAAGTTCGATGAAAACTTTCAGGCGAAGATCGCAGCAATGTGCCTTCGTGACGCCGCATTCATGCAGCGTACCGAGGGGCTTGTCATGCCAGAGTATTTCGAGAACGTCGCAGATGGGCATATCGTCCATATCATCAATCGCTACTACGCGAAGTACAAGAAGATTCCTGGCGACAAGAATGTTCTAGCGATGCTTATTAAGGCCGACAAGATCAACAAGGTCTTGAAGGCAGAGTTGGTTTCGGTTGTTGCGGGGCGAGCGAAAGAGCTTTTCTCGCATGACATTTCGGATCGTGATTACGTTGTCGATCAGGTTGCCACGTTCGCCCGCCACCAGGCGGTGAGCAAGGCGATTCTTGATTCCGTTGGGCACCTGGATCTCAACGAGTTCGACAAGATCAGCACGACACTGAAACGAGCGCTTGATGTTGGCGAAGAGGCCGATGGTGAGTGCTACGACTATGGCGAAATGATCGAAGCCCGTACCGAAGAACGCATCGAGCGAGCGGCTGGGAAACTCCCATCAACGGGCGTAACGACCGGATACCCGGCAATCGACAAGCACCTGTACCACAAAGGGTGGGGCAAGCGCGAGTTGTCCGTTCTTATGGGTGGGGCGAAAGCAGGGAAGACCACAGCCCTGATCGACTTCGGCGTGTCTGCGTGCGGGCATATCAACCGCTACAACGTCCTTTACGTCACCCTTGAGGTGTCAGCGAAGATCATTGCCGAGCGTATCGATTCGCGCATTTCCGAACAGGTCATGTTCGAACTCGACAAGCACATTCACGAAGTCAAGAGTAAGGTCGTTGATTGGAAGGCAAGGGCAGGCAAATTTGTCATTCGCGAGTACCCAACCGGTTCGATGCGTGTGTCCGATCTGCGACGCCTGATTGAGCGCGAGAAGGCGAAGGGCAACAATTTCGATATGGTCATCGTCGATTACGCAGACCTAATGGCACCCGAGCGCATGACGGACAACGCGATGGAGAACTCCAAGAACGTCTATGTCGCGCTGCGTGGCCTTGCGATGCAGGAAGATATTGCGATTCTGACAGCGACGCAAACGAACCGCGAAGGCGCGAAGAAGATGGTCGCGACCATGACGGATGTTGCAGAAGACTTCAACAAGATTCGCATCGCCGACATCGTGATCTCGATCAACAAGACCGACGAGGAACGCAAGTTGCAACAGTGTCGTCTGTACTTCGCTGCTGTTCGAAACGGGCCTTCAAACTTCACCATTCGCATTCAGCAAGACACGGATCGAATGCGCTTCGTAAAAGAAGTGCTGGGCGAAGAGTAGCCAACACAAGGGCGTGATACTTCGGTGTCACGCCCAAGGGGAAAGCATGCGCGAAGAGATTATCGAAATTCTTGAAAAGCTGGACATCGAAAATAGTCATTGACTCTCTATCGAATCTTTGTTAATTTCCAGTCACTGATGACTTACTATTAAGGAGAAAGCGAATGGAAATCTGGAAAGACGTTGTTGGGTATGAAGGGCTGTACGAGGTTTCTGACATTGGTAACGTCCGTGGTGTTCCTGGAAAAAAGAACAAAAAGTGTGGCACTAAGAAACCAAAGCTCGTTAAGGGGTATTTGCTCGTTAGATTATGGAGATTCGGAACGCATGAGGACATCGGCGTCCATACGTTAGTAGCAAAAGCGTATATCGGAGATAGGCCGGATGGGATGTTCTGTTGTCATAACGACGGAGATCGCATGAACAATCATTTTCTGAATCTAAGATGGGATACGCCAAAGTCTAATTCGGCAGATAGGGTCATACACGGAACGCATATAGGCGGAGAAAGGAATGGAAGGGCGGTTCTTACAGAGAAGGCAGTGCGCGAGATAAAGAAACGCATCCAAACAACTCACGACAAACTTCATCAAATCGCTGCTGATTTTGGAGTGTGCGTAAGCACCATATCGCATATCAAAAACGGAAGAATATGGGCCGGAGTCGAGGCATGAGTCGATTTGACGAGACCAGGGAAATACTAGATGCGTTAGATATTGAGTCGTATCTGGACTCTCAAGGTATCGACTACAAAGAGGCACACGGATCAAGCGGGGCGCAGCTTAACCTGCGAACGTGCCCGTGCTGCGGTGGTGATAAGTGGAAGGTGTTTCTGAACGCGGAAACCGGTTTGGGGAACTGCTTCTCTGGATCGTGCAACGAGAAATTCAACAAGTTCAAGTTCATTCGTGCCCATACCGGATTGGGTGGGCACGCGCTCGATGACCACATCAAGTCGGTAGGTATGGAGATTGGCTGGCGACCACCCAGGAAAGCGGCTGTAGCGGTGCATACGGACGTAAAAGACCTCAAGCTACCCAACTCACACCCATTGCCAATCAGGGGCAGGAACCTGGCTTATTTGCAGAATAGGGGCATCAGTCTCGCGATAGCCGAATACTTCAACCTGCGCTTCTGCAAGAAAGGCTGGTTTCGCTACACGCTCGAAGGAAAGGATCGCTTCGTTCCGTTCGACAATCGCATCATCATTCCGGTGTTTGACCTGGATGGTGTTCTCGTCAGCTTTCAGGGGCGCGATGTCACCGGCACGGCAGAGAAGAAATATCTGTTCCCCAACGGGTTCAGTTCGACCGGGGAGCATCTATACAACGGGCACAATGTTCGCCACACGAAGCGTGTGGTGGTAGGCGAAGGCGTCTTCGATGTGATGGCGACAAAGATCGCGCTTGACCAAGACCCTGACCTGCGCGATGTCGTTCCAATCGGCACGTTCGGCAAGCACCTGTCGGAGAATCAGATCGCCAAGTTTCTCACGCTCAAGGAGCGCGGTGTCAGTGAGGCGACGATCATGTGGGATGGTGAGATCGCCGCAACCGACGCCGCAATCGAGGCGGGAAACAGACTGATCGGGATTGGGTTGAAGGTTCGAATCGCGCTTCTCCCGAAGGACAAAGACCCAAACGAAGTACCGCCGCAAACCGTGCGCGACTGCTTCTGGAAAGCAACGCAACTTACGCCGTCATCGGCGATAGGGATCAAGATGGCACGTCGCATAGAGTAAGTCACCGCTGACGTTTCCACACTATACTGGTTAAAGTAGCAATATCGGGCTACGGGGATGCAACATGCAAAAATTTCTTTTTCATTCAGATTATGCCATTCATGAATCTGGATCAAAGTATTACCAGATTATTACCATCCAAAAACTTGGAACTACCTCTGGCGTACTTGTTACGCATTGGGGCGCGATGCACCCAGGCGCTCCATCTGAACCAAAGAACCACGGCCAGCGAAAGATCGCACTTCTTTCAAAGTCCATCGGCGCAGAAGCAAACGCGGCGTTGCGCGGAAAGAAAAAGCGCGGGTACGAAACGTGGACGGTAGGCGCGGACAGGGTTTGCTCGGAAAACGAGCTTATTGACCTTTTGCAGAAGTGGTTCAAAACCGCCGACCAGGATGAAATTCTCGATTTTCTGTTTTCTGGATTTGAATACTCTACTGACGAGTTTGATACCCCTGACGAATACGAGCCAATGGTGGCAGAAGTCAAGACCGTAAAGCACGAAGAGTGGGGGAGTTGGTAATGAGCGAGATCGAATCACTGTTGCAGAACATCCAACCAGAAGTTGCGACAATGGTTCGTCGGTCACTTTTGAGAACGCTTCAAGGGATGATTGCTCGGGTTCGTGATGATAAATCCGAGTTCGAACAGATCGAGCGAGAAATTTGTGACGAGAATTTTGGATCTTGGTAGGAGAAATCATGAACGAAGTCGAAATACTACCGCCCGAAGTTTCGGGCAACGCAAAGCGCAATGCCTACTACATGCACTGTCAGATAGTTGAGCAACAGCGCCCTTATGCCGTTTGCCTGCACCTTTGCAGCGAACGCAAGGACGGGCGCCTTGAAGCAATCTACGCTGACTGCTCTGCTGCAATCGGCAAAAAGCGCTGTCCGGCGCTGCACATGCGGCAGCAGGAAAAGGAAGCTGGCAAGGCAATCTACTTCAAGGAGCGCAACAAGTTCGAGGGTCTTGCAAAAAGCGCCGCGTCGTTCTTGAGCGCGACCGCCAAAGAAGCCCTGTCAAAATTAACCCCGTCGCGTAAGTCATCTGTGATCGACCGAATCGACGGTGGCGACTATGCGTCCGCAATCAACGCTCAACTGAAAAAGGCTGAGCAGCCTAGCGCCTCGATAACAACGGAAGCACGGGCGGGCGAATCATTGCTTGAAATGGCAAAGCGTCTCATGGCGCAAAACAAGTCTTAGGAGAAGTTATGGAAGAAAACACCGAAGTTTCAACGGGCGAACAGCAGATGATGTCCGCGATTGACGAACAAGCCCTGGCATTCGAGAAGGGCATTTCGAAGATTGCCGACGATGCGTTCAAGGCAGGGATGCACCCATTGGCGGTTGCTCTCGCTGGCATTCGCATGTCGAACCGCATCGCCGCAACCATCGCGACGACTCAGGGTTTGAGCGATGACGAGTGGGAAGACATGGTACGAAGCCTGTTCGATGGCGTCGTCGAGTCCATGAAGACCCAATATGGTGCTTACGGCGAGTCGATCAAGGCAATGATCGCCGAGAAGAATGCGGGGGTGTCGGCATGAGTTCCCGTGAAATTCTTGGATTCATCGACAATATTGCCGCCACTCCAGGCAAGAACGACAAGCAAGCACTCGTCGTTAGCGGCATGTCCGACGAACTGTTCGAGCGCGTCTGTGAGTATGCGTACAGTCCGTTCAAGACCTACGGGCTGCGTCAAATTCCAACCAAGCAGGTATCCGATGGGCGCCCGTTCAATCGCGTGACTTGGGAGATTCTGGATGAACTAATCTCCCGCAAGCTGACAGGCAACGCGGCGCGCGATACGGTTCAAGCGGAAATAGACATGCTCGATGAACAGTCCGCCGATCTGTTCGTTCGCATCATTCGCAAGGATCTCCGCGCGGGGTTCAGCGAATCGACCATCAACAAGGCATGCAAGGGGCTGATCCCAACATTCCCGTACCAGCGCTGCTCGCTGCCAAAAGATGCAAATCTGGAATCCTGGCCGTGGGAACGCGGTGTGATCTCGCAAGAGAAAGCAGACGGGATGTTCGCCAATATCGACTTCGAAGAGGGCGCTCGCGTCAGCATTCGTAGCCGTCAGGGTTCCGAATTCCCGATGGACAAGTTTGCAACCATCGAAAACGCAATCAAGACCAGCTTCGAAATGTCCGAGGGCGTGCAGTTTCATGGCGAATTTCTGGTCATGCGCGATGGTGATATTCTGCCCCGCGCTGAAGGCAACGGCGTGATGAACAGCGTTCTCTCCGGTGGCGACTTCGCTGCTAACGAGTACCCAATCTTCAAGATTTGGGATCGCGTGCCGCTATCTTCCGTCACAACGAAGGGGAAGTGCAATGTTCCCTATCGTCTGCGTCTCGCAACAATCGTGCAATCCCTGCGTGACCATCCGAGCGAATACGTCCAGGTGATCCCGACACGCATCGTAAGGTCGCTGAAGGAAGCATACGCCCATGCGACCGAACTGATGAAGCTGGGCAAGGAAGGTACGGTCGTCAAGCACCCTGACGCATTCTGGAAGGACGGCACAAGCAAAGAGCAAGTCAAGCTCAAGCTCGAATTCGACATCGATCTCGAAGTTGTTGCGATTGTTCCAGGAAATGCTGGAACCAAAAACGAAGGCCGCTCCGGTTCGCTGACTTGCCGCTCTGCATGCGGGAAACTCGTTTCTGACGTGACGGTGAAGAACGAAAAGATGCGCGACGAGGTTGATGCCAAGCCCGATGATTGGGTCGGTCGAATCATCGCCGTCACAGCGAACGACATCACGCTTCCGAGCGAGAGCAACGAACTCCATTCGCTGTTTCTGCCCCGCATGCTGGAAGCGTGTTATCGAACCGACAAGACAACCGCTGATGACCTGGATCGCATTTTCGCGATCAAGCAAGCAGCAATCGATGGCGAAAAGCTAATGAAGGAGGCAGCATGAACGATCTGTTTCACATCATCGACGACGCGCAGGTAATCCTGCGCACGAAGGGCACCTACTACCAGCGCAAGCTGTACTCGCGTGGTGCGCGCATCTACGCGCAGCATGGCGGTGGCTTCATTCGCCTTGGGTCTAGCGATGCTACCAGCAACCCTAACGTCAGTTGGGAAGCCATCAGTCTGCCGGAGGGCTACAGCTTGGGTAAGGACGAATCCCGCAACCCAACCATCATTCGCCTGACGCAACTGAAGGAGGCAGCATGAGCGACAAGTCGAAGTTGCGCGTGACCGTCACTGCCGTCGTCGAATATGAGCCTGACCCGCGCATGTATCCAGAAGACGCACGCACGCCGAATGGGATGCTCTCTACTGACCTTGTTAGTGCGGAAGAAGATCCTTTTCAGTTCATCGATACCGACAAGACGGTATGGACGATCACAGGGGAGGTGGTAAATGGCTGATGACTTCACCAAGAAGGTGAGAAGTGAGGCTCCGTTTCCCTGGAGGACAATTGCGCATCCGAATGGTCGCGTTCAGGTGTTTGACGCGACCGGAAAGGAAGTGCCGCTCTTCATGATGGTCGAGTTCACATGCTTCATAACGAGCGTGATGGCGGCCCAAAAGGAGGTAGCATGAGCAAGGCGGTCTCACTCGATCTGGAATCGCTGTCGCTGAATCCAAACGCGATCATCTTGCAGATTGGCGCGGTCGTCTTCGAGCAGGAAGAAACGAACCTGTTCGAAGAATTGAAGTTTCGCAACCCGATCATCGACATCGCCGTTTCGCAAGATGAACAGGTGTCAAAGTTCGGTCGCCATTATTGCTCCGAAACTGCGGCATGGTGGGAGAAGCAGGGGCTTGCAAAAGACATGCTCTTCACCCGCCCTGGAATCATGCTCGATGAAGCCATCGGGGAGTTCGATTTCTGGCTAAAGAACCAGATGCACCAACACGGGGTCGATACGCTTTGGGTTAAGGGCAATCGTGACAGCATTTGGATCGAGGGCGCATACGAAGCGGTTGGCATGAAGTTCCCAATTCATTACCGCAATCTGATCTGCGCCCGCAGCGTCGGCAAAACCCTTGGCATTACGTGCCTAGGCTCTCCAAGTGCGGTGCCCCATGATGCCCTGAGTGACGCCATTGTTCAGGCAATGTGGGTGCAGAAGATTCATTCCGAAATCAACAAATGGAAGCGTGCAAACTATGAGCGTAATTCTCAAGTTCCGAAGATGGCTGCGTAGAAAGTTCGTCAGCCCAGCAGTTGATGCAATTATCGTCTCGCTGCTTGAGGACTGCAATTCGTGGAAGTGGCACGAAACGGAGTTGAAATATGGCGCGGTTCAGCATGCGTCTGATCGATTCTGCATTTATATCGATGATGCCGGGTACGGTGTAATCCGCGCTACTCGCGGGAACGTCGTAACGCTATCGCTTAGCGGCTTCGAAAGCTACTGTCTCGGCAAGGCAGCGAAGTCATGGGTGAGTGCGTATCATCAGTCGGTCATGAATGAAATTCGTGGATTCGTGATACGCCTCAATTTGCAGTGATTGACGAAGAGGGCCGCTTTGCTATAATTCGCGCTCTTTCGAAGGTGCGGTAGCAAAGCGGTTATGCTCTGGATTGCAAATCCAGCTAGGGCGGTTCGACTCCGCCCCGCACCTCCAAAGTGGATAGTGAAATAGGTTGGTGCGATAGGTTTGCTCTGTAAGTTGTTGAATTCAAAGCGAACCTAACGGATTGCAAATCGGTAATCGGCAGGTAAGTTAGCGATTACTACCTAGACGAATCAATGAGTTAGGCCACCTTCGGGTGGCCTTTTTCACGCTCAGGCACTTCAAATCACTTTCAAACCCATCGACAAAATAGGTTTTGCCAGCGATTGTCAGTACTGTTGTTGGTTAGGTCGAGTTGGGTCACAATGCGACTTTGGAGGTCAATATGCCATCAGTCAAATTTACAGGTTTGCGCTACCAGCTTACGGTGCAGTGCAAGGCATTTCGTAACCAACATCGTCAGCAATTTCCCTTTGGGACTTGCCGCAAATATTGATTTGCTGAGTTAGGTAGTCTGACACGGTGATTCGCTTCGCCTTAGTCATGAACGCCTCCGTAATGTCGATAAAAAATATGGTGTGACCCATACATGCGAATATAGACCAATATTTAAGCGCTGACTAATGATTTTCTCATATTTCATCGTGTCTTGTTCTTGAAACAAAACTTTCAGCGTAGCGTGTCCTATACCTATACTGAAAAATGCAGTGGTCGCAAATCATCGCCGATCACCTATTCATCAGCATCTTCATATAGGAGCAACATGCCAAACATCAAAAACGCAACGCTTCAAGAGGTATCGGACGTTCTTGAACAGTCGGAATGTCAGAGCCAGGTTGATTTGGGCGACGTTGTACTTGTCTGCTGTCGCCATGCAGTCATGGGTGACTTGATTACCGTTTCTTCTGCCAGCGGGAACTGCGCGATAATTAACCCATAACGCTGATGTTCCGATTTCGGGGGCTTGGGGTTCCAAGCTCCCTTTTTTATTATGGGTGCATCGTCACCAGTTACTTAAGGGGAAGTGCATGAACAAAGCAATTATCGTCCGGGAGAAGGTTTCGCGTCTGGTCAAGATGCTGACCGACAAATCGGTCACTGTTACACAGCGCGGTAGTTCCGCGTATGTCCAGTACAATTCCGCTGGTTGCCCCTCTGTGGTCAATATCCCATACATTCCCGATGACGCGAGCGATGAATTTCTCGCCGCAATCGAGGGCTTTCTCGATCACGAAGTTGCCCACGTCCTCTTCACTGACTACGCCCAACTGAAAAGAGCGAAGTCCGGTGGTGTCGCGAATCTGCACAACATCATTGAAGATGCCTTCATCGAAAAGAGAATGGCAGATTATTTCACAGGCTCGGGCACAAACCTTCGCAGTGTCGGGACATTCTTTCTGGAAAACCATACCACCCCGAAGCTGCTTGAAGAAGGCGCCGACGCGGTTGGTTTGCTGATGGTTCCTGCGATTCGCTCGCTGTCTGGTCAGGCGCTCTACACCGAATACATGCACGACAAGTGGCATTACATGGACGCGATCATGAAGAAGATCGGTGAATATGCCCGCGATGCCTTGCCCAAGATTGCATCGACAAAAGATGCTGTCGATGCGGCCTTGAAGATCAAGGAACTGCTCGACCCGAAGGACGAACCGGGCGAAGGCGAAGGTGAGGGCAAGGGTTCGTCCAAGAAGTCGAAGGGCAAGAGTTCAAAAGCATCGAAGGGCGCCGATAAGGCTTCGTCGGGCAAGCCGGATAAGGAATCTCCCGAAGATTCAGAAGAATCTGGCGACCCATCGGAAGAGCCTGGTGAGTTCGATGATTCTGGCGAGTCTGACGAGTCACCGGAAGGCACCGGTGAAGAAGATGGCGACGAGGGGGAAGACTCGGGCGGGAAAGAAGACCCGAAAGAGTCTGGCCCCGAAGAAGATGAAGGCGAAGATGAAGATAAGGATGACGGCAAAGAAGACAAGGCCGCTCCCTCTTCGTCAGAGCTAGAAGACTCGCTCAGCGGCGAGGATTACGACAAGGCTATTTCTGAACTTCTGTCTTCGAAGGCGCTTGAAGAAGCTCGCTCTTCTGAATACATGATCTACACGAAGGAGTTCGATGTCATCGAGCCGATGCCGATTGGGCACGGTGACGACGCATTGCTCAAGGCAATGCAGGATGAAGTCGATCACATGGTCGGGCCGATGCAGAAAGACCTCGAACGTGCCGTAGCAGCGCGCAGCGCATCAACTTGGTCTGCCGGTCATCGCTCTGGAAGACTGCATGCGTCCGCTCTGTCGCGACTGACAGCATTTGGGGATGATCGCGCATTTCGCCGTAAGCACGAAAACACGACAAAGGATGTTGCTGTCGAGTTGCTTGTCGATTGCTCTGGATCGATGCGCTGCGGAAAGATCCAGACGGCGGCCCATGCGGCCTATGCGTTGTCGTCAATTCTTGATCGAATGAACATCGCCAACGAAGTCATCGGCTTTACGACGCGCCGTCATACGTTTCCAGGGGCATCTACCGAAGCCCATCGCGCCGGTATCAGCTATGCCCGAATGGAGGCGCTGTACGTTCCGATTCTCAAGGGTTTCGGTGAGCGCCTGACCGCAGAAAACAAGAAGCGCTTCGCCGCACTCCCAAGCGTTACGTGGTTGCGCGAGAATGTCGATGGCGAATCTGTGCAGGTCGCAGCTACGAGGCTTCTAGCCCGCCGCGAGAAGCGCAAGATTCTCATGGTTCTGTCTGACGGGCACCCCGCTTGTCCCGGCGACTTCATGGCGCTACGCTCTCACCTGAAAAAGACTGTTCGCGAAGTAGAGCGCCAGGGTGTTGATGTTCTCGGTCTTGGAATTCAGAGCGATGCCCCGAAGGAATTCTACTCGAAGTACGTTCTGCTCAACGACATTGACGAACTGCCGAATACGGTCATTAGCGAGATCAAAAGACTTCTGATGAAGGCTTGAAATCAGTCAGCGGTGAATGCTAGAATGCCAAGATATTCACCGCATAATCGCTTCTGTGTTGAGACACTAAGTCATCTGTGAATATTTTTTAAGGAGAAGTACATGAGCCGTATTAAATGCGAAATTTGTGGTGCAGAAGTTCATTCGATCCAGATTCACATCAAGAACGATCACCCGGACTGGACGGTCGATCAGTATCGCGAGAAGTATCCCGATGCGCCCCTTCTGTCCGAGCTTGCGATTGCAAAGCTGAAAGAGCGCGATGCAGCCGCGCGGGATGCGGAAGAAAAGGTTACGGAAGAAGCGACCGCGCCCGAATCTGCACCGTCTGGTGGCGTTCTGCGAAAAGCGCTGCACGAAGTCTTCTCACTCGGAAAAGTGAAGGGCGCACTCAACGCTCGCGGCGAGCCGATCCCTGTCAGCGTGCTTAGCTCCGAACATCCCGAAATGGTTCCTGACGTTGATACCAACTACGTCTTCGAACTGGAAAACCTCAAGAACGCCCTGATGGCGTTCGAACTTGATATTCCCCTGTACGTTTGGGGCCACGCAGGTACGGGCAAGACGGCGATGATCGAAAACATCTGCGCCCGCACCAAGCGCCCGATGCTGCGTATCCAGCACACGGTCAATACCGAAGAATGCCAGATCGTTGGGCAATGGACTGCTCGCGGTGGTGAAACGCACTTCGAGCTTGGCCCACTCGCGATGGCGATGAAGCACGGTTGGGTGTATCTGGCTGACGAATACGACTTCGCGCTGCCGTCCGTTCTCGCTGTCTATCAGCCGGTTCTCGAAGGGAAGCCGCTGGTCATCAAGGAAGCTGACCTCGCGAATCGCGTCATTCGTCCGCACAAGAACTTCCGCTTCGTTGCTACCGGCAACACGAATGGTTCGGGCGATGAAACCGGTCTCTATCAGGGTACGAGCATTCAGAATGCCGCGAACTACGACCGCTTCCACATGGTCATTGAAGTCAAGTACATGATCGAAGCGCTCGAAGTCCAGGTGCTTGTCAATCAATCGAAGATCGACAAGCTGGATGCCGAAAAGCTGGTTGGGTTCGCAAACCGCGTTCGCGAAAACTACGACGGCAGCAAGATCAGCACGCCGATCTCACCACGCACCCTGATTGCGGCGGCGCAAATCGGTCTTCGCAAGGGAAGTTACCGCACCGGTATCTCCCTGGCTTTCTCGAACAAGCTGAACCGCGTCGATAAAGAGGTCGTCAATGGCCTTGCGCAAAGAGTCTTTGGCTGATACTTTTGGTGTATAATAAGTAAGTGGTGAGGAATCACCGCTTGCTAAATCACCGGATAAATCAAGATGGCAAACAAAACCAAATACCCACAAGGATGTGGAATTTACGCAATCGAAAACATGCAAAACGGGAAACGCTATGTCGGCAGCTCACGAAACATGGAACGCAGGATTAAGGCACATGTTTGGCAGCTTCGCAATGACCGTCATCACTCCGCGCACTTACAGGCGGCGTGGGGCGCGTATGGGGAAGAGGCGTTTTGTTTTATTTCCGTAATGCGATGCGGATCAGAGGATGATCTGCTTGCGGCGGAGCGACTTGAGATTGAAATGCACAACTCTGTCGAAAATGGATACAACATGACGAGCATTCCCGAATCTCCGATGCGCGGCAAAAAGCATTCTGACGAAACGCGAGCAAAGATGCGCGCAGCACGCGCGAATCGTCCGCCGATCTCCGAAGAGACGCGCGAGCGTCACCGTGCGTCGGCGACAGAGCGTGAACAACAAAAGCGTGAGTCAGGGTTCGAGGTTTCTGTAGAAACTCGTCGCAAGCTGTCCGAAGCTGGAAAGGGGCGCGAGGTGAGTGTCGAAACCCGAAGCAAGATAAGCGCGGCGAATTCAGGGATTGCGCTAACTAAAGAACATCGCCAGAAGTTGTCGGCGGCACATGCGGGTATGGTTTTGACCGAAGAGCACCGCGCCGCAATTTCAAGGGGCTTGGCCGGGCGCATTCAGTCCGAAGAAACGAGGAAGAAACTCTCCGAGAAACATGCGGGGAAGGTTATGTCGCAGGAAGCGAGGGAAAAGATGCGCAAGGCAAAACTGAAGTATTGGGAAGAGAGAAAGATATTCGAAGCTGCATCGCTGGGAGTAAGTCATCCGTGAATAAAGCAAGGGCATTTAGCACGAAGTACGAGGATCACATCGGGCTTCTGCATCGATTCGCGAAAGGCGGGTTCGCCCGTCTTCGTGAAATCGGGATTTATATCGATTACGAGGACGTGTTCCAGGAGTGCTGCGTCAGCTTCGTTCAGGCTCAAAAAACCTACAAGCCTGAAAGTGGATTTGCGTTCTCTACCTATATGGGCCGCTCGGTCATCAACAACTTCAACAGCTATGCGGAAAAGAAGATTCGCGAGCATCTTGGATTGGGGATCGTGCATATCGAGGAAATCTTCGATAAATCCTCAAACAGCGATGGTTACGATTCTGACCCCTACGACTACGTGTCAATGCACGCTGGCGGTACTGACGAAACCGCTCATGCCACCGCAACGCTCGATGCACGAAGGGGCGTTCCGAAAATGACGGTAAAGGCACGTCGAGTCATTCGCGATCTGCTTGCGCCATCCCAAGCACTGCAACAGAAACACAAGGCAGAGCTTGCGCATGCTGAATTCGCGAAGAGCGTTGGCGAAAATTCCCGCGTCACGCCCAAGAGGATCACGCTGCGCTACCTCGCGAAGCACCACGGCATAAAGATGGAGAGTTTCGCTGCGGAAGTTGCGAGCAAGATGGGCGTAGATATTCTGTGATTCAGCCTGGTTGTTTTGGCGCTCCAAGCGTCTTTAGTTTCAACTCGCGCGTCTGCGGGAAGTGTGGTCAGTCGGATGAATGCCAAAAAGCAGCGCATGCCGCCCTGCTTGCTGCGCCCGTTCATCTTGTGGGGAACCTACTGCGAGAGCATGAAGAATACTGCCGCAGAAAGGCAACAACCGCGCCCGAGGGTTCGGTACTTGCGACCACACTTCCCGCACCTGTGCAGAAGCAGAGAAAGGCAGTGCGCTTCCCAATAACGGACGTGCAGGAAGAGCTACTTCGATCACTGCCCAAGAAGGTTGGTGATTACCTGCGAAAGCTGATGGTGCGAGGCATCGACCGAGAGGTGCTGGAAGCAGCGGGTGTTGGTAAGAACGCATTCTCGGTCGCCAAGCATCGTCCTTATGCGTTGGCGCTCAATATGCTGTTTGAGGGTGGGATGACGAAGCAAATGCTTCGCGTCGCTTTTTGTGAAGAACTTGGCTGGTCTGATGTCGCTTCATATCCGCAGGTGTCGATGATCTGGCACCTGTTCCCAGCGATGGGGCTTGCCGAAGAGCAGGGGTGCAGCTTGATTGCGTCCAGTGCCGTCAAAACGAGAAACACGGTCTGAAATGAGCTACAAATACGCAGTGACATCGGTGGTATTGCCATTCACGGGTGAGTTACCACCACCACCATCTTCCAACTACGATTGGAGGATAAAGGATACGCACATTACCGAGCAGAGCAGCTATGGCAGTTCCTCTAAATACAATACCGGCGTTCCTGACACCACCGAAAACGAGACCACGAGTGTATCCAAGACATTCAACTTAGTATGCGTGTGGTTCGCAGAAGAGAAAACAACCGACCCAAAGGGAGAAGAGGTGGAGAAATGGTAGCCATAAATCACGCACTTGCCTGTCGATCAGATCATTCTATCGGCGAGTCAATTCTGCAAATCAAGTCGATTGTCGAGAAGGCAAAAGAGCTTGGTTACGCATCTGTGGCCCTCACGGATACCATGACGATCTCTTCGATGGTCACGCTGACCAACGAGTGCAAGAAGGCGGACATCAAGCCGATTGTTGCATGCACCTTGCGTGTGTATGACGACCCGACGTACCGCAAACCCGCCAAGAAATCTGGCGAGGTCGAAAAGACAAACAACTTCTACCAGATCAAGGTCTATGTGAAGTCCGACGCAGGGCTTCGCAGCCTGATGAAACTGCTGTCGAAGGGTAATAGCGCCGAGTATTACTACTACCATTCCCGCGTCGGCCTGGACGACGTGCTGGCGCTTGAGGACGTAATCGTCACCACGGGCGACCTGTTCAATGTGTTTCACCACCCGAACCATCGTTCGATCCTGGGCAAGCTAATCGAGCGCCATGAGACGTTTGTCGAGGTCTGCCCGATCAATACGCCGCTGTTTGACACGCTGAATGAGCGCGCCATCAGCGCTGCCCGCGACATGGGTTTGCGCATTGTTGCAAGCTACCCGTTCATGTACGGGGCAACCGAAGATGCAGGAACGCTAGACGTTCTTCGCGCCATCACAAGCAACACCCCGCTTGACTCGAAGTGGTTGCCGGTTCCATTCACACGCGACTGGTGTTTCGATTCCTCAACAAAGCTGGTGCATCGAATGCACGCGCTTTCGAAGCGCATCGGTATGAGCGCGGAAGAGATCATCAGTGCGTTTTCGGGTGTCGAAGCCATCGTTGATGGGTGCGGGTACAAGTTCGAAAAGCTGGCACCGTCGCTGCCCGTGATGGCAGAGAACGAGTTTCTTGCGCTGGTCGAACGCTGCAAAGCGGGCTGGGCCGAACGCTTTCGTCGTCCTGTTCTCGGTCATCAACCGCTCGAATCGGAATTGGGCATCTACAAGGAACGTCTTGCTTACGAGTTGGGTGTCCTTAAAAAGCTCGGGTTCGCGAACTACTTCCTGCTCGTTCAGGACATCGTGATCTGGTCGAAAGACAATGGCGTGATCGTCGGGCCAGGTCGCGGTTCGGTCGGGGGTTCGCTGATCGCGTACCTCATGGGCATCACCGATGTAGATCCAATTCGCTTCAATCTGCTGTTTGAGCGCTTCATCAATCCTGATCGTATCGACTTGCCCGACGCCGACCTTGATTTCATGTCATCGCGCCGTCACGAAGTCGTGCAGTACATCACCGACAAGTATGGCAAAGAAAACGTCGCTGGTATCTCCAACTACTCGACCCTTGGGCCTGCATCTGCGTTGCGCGATGTTTCGCGTCTGAGCGGTCTCCTTCCCCTGGAATATGCCTGCTCGAAGCAGATGGAGAAGGAACACGGGAAAGCGCTGTCGCTTGATGAATCTGCCGCATCGGTGCCCGACATCGCGAAATTCAAGGCAGGGCACCCGACGATCTGGAATCACGCGGTCAAGCTCGAAGGCTGCATGAAGAACCTCGCACAGCACGCCGCTGGTGTCATCGTTGCGGGCGAGCCAATCCTGAACAGAGCGGTGCTGCTCAACCGCGATGAATCTGCCTTGCCCTGCGTTTCGTGGGACAAGCAGGTTGTCGAGGATTGGGGGCTAATCAAGATGGACATTCTTGGTCTATCGACCCTCGATGTCCTGAACCTCGCTCAAACCTATATCAAGGAACGACACGGGCGCACGGTCGATTTTCTGCGCATTCCGCTTGATGAACCCGACGTAATGGCGGCATTTGGCAAGGGTGAAACCGTGGGGGTGTTCCAGTTTGAAGGTGCGGGCATGCGCAAGCTGTTGAGAGACCTTGCTTGTCTGAAGCCTTTGAACTTCGAGGACATCAGTGCAGCGACCGCTCTGTACCGTCCTGGGCCTATCGATGCTGGTCTGGTCGATAAGTTCGTCGCGGTCAAGCAGGGCAAGGCTTTGCCTGAATACGAACACCCGCTGATGGAGCCAGCGCTGAACAATACCTACGGGGTGCTGACCTACCAGGAACAGATCATGCAGGTCTGTCGCGACCTCTCTGGCTTCACCTTCGTTGAAGCTGACCATGTGCGTAAAGCCATCGGTAAGAAGGACAAAGAGAAGATGGCTACCTACCGCGAGATGTTTGTCGCCGGGGCAATAGCTGGTCAGATCGAAGTCGAGCTTGCGGACGGGTCGAAGAAGATTCTGCACCGCTCAAAGAAGTACAAGGTCAAGGAAGGTGGGCAATTCACTATCGAAGAAATCTTGGCAAAAAAGCTCACTCTGTTGGATACTTTGTGATACAATCCAGTCACTACTGACTTACGACTGGTTATCATGAAATTCAAGATTGAACGTGAGTGGCTTGAGCAACGCTATATCCGAGATCTCGCAAGGGTTGAGGATATAGCGTCTGAGGCGGGTTGCACCGTCGCGAACATTCGTCGCTACCTGAAGAAGTGGAAGATTCTGCGAGGTAAAGAACTGCAACGAACAGGGGTGGTTCCTGCCTGGAACAAGGGGCTAACGAAAGACACCGATGAGCGACTACTTGCGATCTCTAAGGCCCATAGCGGTGCTGGCAATCCGATGGCTGGGAAGGACTCATGGAACAAGGGGCTAACGAAAGACACCGATGAGCGCGTAGCGGCGATCAGCAAAGGGAGAATAGGAATTATCTTCTCCGAAGAAACCCACAGGCGCATGTCTGACGCAAAGACGGGTCTAACGCTGATGTGGTCGAATAGATGGAAGGGCGGGCAATCGCGCAGCAACAAGTATGCGGTTAGTCTGACTTATTCCGGGTACAGGTACGAGCATCGTATTGTTGCAGAGAAAGCTCTTGGCCGCCCTTTGCTTTCGCACGAACAAGTTCATCACATCGACAAGGATCGAAGGAACAACGCGCCTAGTAACTTGATCGTGCTTGCCAGTGATGACCATGCAAAGTTGCATTGCGCGATGCGTGAATTCCCTCTGCTAGACCAGCGTGCCTGGCTGAAAGACAACGAAATTAACTTCGAGGAACTTGAACATGAAGATTGTGAGCGTCACGCCGTTGAATAATGGAATGAGCGAGAGAGCGGCGTCAGACCTATGGGATAAGGTAGAAGGATTTGCGGGATACTGTTTTAACCGAAGTCACAGTATCGAATACTCGGTTATCTCGTATTGGACGATGTGGTTGAAGGTTCGCTATCCAGCCGAATTCTTCGCTGCGGCAATGACCGTGGTCGATAAGGACGAGAAGCTGACGGGGCTTGTGCTTGATGCCCGTCGCCTCGGTATCGAAGTGCTGCCGCCCGACATTAACCGTTCGTCCGACAGAATCGAGATCGACGGGGAGAAGGTTCTCTATGCGCCATTTCAAGCAGTAAAGGGAATCAGCGGGAACGTCGCGGGGCACATCATGGCGGCCCGCAGATCAGTCGGTCGCCCAATCACATCACAGGCAGACTTCGAAGCGATTCTGTCTGCCGAGAAGATCGCGGCAAAGTGCAACAAGTCACACCGCGAAAAGCTCGCCCGCGTTGGTGCGTTCGCAAGCGTTGAGCCTGAGACCCGCCCAGCAATGCACGTTGATCGACTAAAGGATCGCATCGAATTGATGCCTGGCTTCACGGTCGATGCGGTGAAAGCAGACAGAACGCTCAGTGACGAGCGCCTGAACAAGTTGCGCATTATGGAGCTTGTTGGCGAAACGAGGACTTGCGAGGACTGCTCGCTCAAGGGCTGTGACCACCCGACCCCGCGTTTGGGCAAGGCACCCAAGTTCATGATCGTCTTCGATAGCCCATCCTGGAAGGAAGGTAAGGCGGGCAAGATGCTTGAGGGCGACATCGGGCTTTACATGAAGTCGGCATTCCAAGAGGTCGATCTGGACTTCAATGATGGCTACTTCACTTCGCTGGTGAAAGCACCGAAAGACAAGGACGCAAAGGGGCTAACCAACGAGCAGATCAACGGATGTTCGAAGTACCTCGCAAGGGAAATCGACATCCTAAAACCACCAGTTATCGTAGCGATGGGCAGCAATGCAATTCGCTACTTCTCGCCGGGAGTGAAGGGTTCTCCGAATGACCTGGCGGGGAAGATCATTTTCAGACCCGATCTTGACGCAAGCGTTATTTTTGGACTGAACCCATCGTCGATCTACTTTGACGGATCGAAGGTGAAGCTGTTGCAGGACGTATGTCAAAAACTTCAAGACCTCGTTTCATAGGAGAAACAAAAATGACCACAGAAACAGAAACCACAACGCCGGTCATCGACCGCGTGAAGGTAGGCAACGAAACCGCCCTCAAGCGCTTTATTGATTTCGATCAACTCAAGAAGGACGTTTCGATCAACCCGAGCGACCTCGACAACGACATGATCCAGCATGCCTCGCTGTACGTGCATTACGCCAGCATGACGGTCAATGCTCGTCGCCAGTATGATCGCCTGAAGAGCGGGTTCGAAATTCTCGAAGCACGCCTCGACTCTGAGATCCGCACGGTGGCGGCTGCGGAAGGAAAGAAGATTACCGAAACCGGTATCAAGTCCGCGATGACCGCCGACCCGCGCTGGTCTGGTGCGCAAGCAAAGGTAATCGAGGCCGGTTCGATCTGGCGTGCCTGCGAGGTTGCAGAAAACGCGATGTCGCAACGCCGTGATCTGATTCTCGAAATCGCCCGCGACCGCCGAAAAGAGCGTGAAGGTCAGTTGCATGTCATGGAAAACAACAGCATGCGCGAACGTGTGCTGGGTATGATCGCGGAAGCAAAAGCTGCGTAAATTACCCGCAACATCCAGTCACGGGTGACTATACTATGTGATGTAGGGCGTAACATTAGCTGGTTAAACCAGAGCGCCCTGCGCCGCAGTCAATCTTCACTACTGACTAAACAAACCACTCTTTACAAGGAAAAAACAAATGGCCCTCTCTCTTCTCGAACTAATCGCCCAAAAGAAAGCTGCTCTCAAATCCGGCAATCGCCAAAAAACCGTGAAGCCGCCCGAAGGTCGCTCCCGCTGGCGCATTCTTCCTGGTTGGAACCCTGAGAACCCGGCGTTCTACCATGACTTCGGTCAGCACTTCATCAAGGATCACACCGACACGCTCAAGGCCGTCTATGTCTGCGTCGATAAGACGTATGGCAAGCCGTGCGAAGTCTGCGCTGCCCTGACCGCTGCCCTCAAAGCAACGACCGACGACGATCAGATCAAGATCCTCGAAAAGTCGAAGGCTGGTCATCGCATTCTGCTGAACGCACTGCAAGTCGATGGCCCGACGCCGAACGATCCGGTGATTCTGGAACTGTCGCCCAACACCTTCGCTGAATACCTGAACATCGTCAGCGAGTGGGGTGTTGAAGTCCTCGACCTCAAGGGCGGCATGGACATCATCATCGAGCGTACCGGCAAGGGTCTGCAAACGAAGTATTCGGTGCAGCCTGCGTCGAAGTCGCAAGACGTTGATCCCGGCGTGATGAAGCGCATCGTCAATCTGGACGAATACGTGGCCCAGGAAAGCGAAGAGCAATCGCGCCGCGCTCTCGCAAACTTGAACGCGGTTGCTGGCATGCTGCCCGCACCGTCCGCCGCGAAACCGTCGCTGTCCGATCTCGACATCGATGACGCCGACCTTGCGGCACTCGAAAGCACCGCCACCCGCGTTGCTGACGAACCGGCAGTTGCCTCTGCGAAACCCGCAGTTGCAGAAACCGCCGCCGCGCCCGTCGCTGCCTCCACCACTGGTGACGACGAACTCGATAGCTTGCTTGCTGACCTCGGTTAAGCTGGCCGTCTGGTAACGAAACAGGGGGCTTCGGCTCCCTGTTTTCACTCAAGGGGAAAAGATGTCAGGCATTCATATTGTCGATGGCAACTCCATCTGTCATGCCGCCCATAACGCAACGAGGTTGAGCGTTGGCGACATGGAGACGCAAGCGATCTTCGGAACGCTGAAAGCAGTCCAAAAAATTGCCTTGAAAGATCCTGATTGGGACATCCTGGTTCTGTGGGATGGCAAGGCGCAATGGCGTTTCGACCTGTGTCCCGAGTACAAGGGCACACGCAAGGCGACGAACGAAAAGGAACAAGCGAGCAAGGACTCGTACAAGCGCCAGTCGCCGTTTGTTCGCAAGGGTCTCCAACTTATGGGTGTCCGACAACTGGTTGCCAGCAGCGCAGAAGCGGATGACATGGGTGGACTAATGGTCAAGAAACTCTCTGCGCTAGGAAAGCAGATCAAGCTAACCACGGGCGATAAGGACTGGTTGCAGTTAGTTCGCCCCGGCGTTGTTTGGTTTGATCCGATTCGCGACCGATCCTGCAACATTTCGAACTTCTTCGAATTCACAGGATACAAGACGCCCGAGCAGTTTCTTGATGGCAAGGCGCTGATGGGCGATAGCTCAGACAACATCTGCGGGGTGGGCGGTATCGGTGAAAAGGGTGCGCCAGAGTTTCTTTCTGAGTTCGGTAGCGTCGCCAGATTCTATGAGCTTGTCGAAGCGGGCAAGTTCGTACCGAAGAAGAAGGCACACCAGAACCTTTGCGGGAACATCACTAAAGAAGACTGGATGAAAACCTACTCCGGTGGGCGTGGTGACGACGTGGCGCGTGAAAAGCACGCGGAAGCATGGCCTGGGCAGGGGCGCTTGATCTTCGAGCGCAATCGCAAGCTGATGAACCTGCTCGATGTTCCAACGCCGCCGAAAGAAGATGTAACCGTGATGCTACCGACACCAAATCGCGACGCATTCAAGGCGCTGTGTGAGCGTTTGGCGTTTCACAGCATTCTGCGAGAGTTCGACAGCTTTCTCGCGCCATTCGAACAACGCGCTGCAAGGGCAGCATAGGAGCAAATATGAGCATGTGGGATGAAATGAACAAGGCGGTTGGTATCTCGGGCATTTCCGAAGAAGCCATCGTCTATATGGACAGCGGTATTCCGCCGCTGAACAAAATCACTGGCGGTCGTTTTGATAGCGGCTTCCCGACCGGGAAGATGATCGAAATCTTCGGCGAATCGTCTTCGGGCAAAACCCTGATCGCGACGAACTTGATGATCGCCGCGCAGCAAGCTGGTGGTGCCGCAATCTTCATCGACTTCGAGCGCTCGTTCAATCCGGTCTTCGCCGCGAAGAATGGCCTGAACACCAAAGAAGGGTTTGCTTATCACAAGCCCCGCCATTGGGAAGAGGGCAACATGAAGATCATCGAAACAGCGATGTGGATTCGCAAAAACAAGCTGATCCCTGACGACGCGCCGATTGTCGCCGTTTTCGACTCAGTTGCAGCAGCGCCCGCCCGCTCGACCGTTGAGAAGGGGCTGGACGAACTGAACATGAACGACACGACCGCACTGGCTCGCGTTACATCAACAACGCTCAAGTCGATCAAGCAGTTGGTGGATGACTGCGGCGTTCTGATGCTGTACCTCAACCAAGTTCGCGACGACATCGGCGTGATGTACGGGCCGAAGACCAAAACGCCTGGTGGCAAATCGATCCCGTTCTTCATGGACGCCCGCTTCGAAACCAAGCGCAAGGTCATCATTGACGACAAGACCAAAGAACAGATTGGTCAGGAAATCACGGTCAAGAACATCAAGTCGAAGTTCTGCCGCCCGTTCCAGAAATTCACCATCCCTGTCCTGTGGGGCGAGCATGGTGAAATGATCTTCGATGTGGTTGATGCGACGGTCAATTTCGCCATCGAGCGCGGCATTATCAAGGGCAGCGGCGCCCGTGTCGAGTGGGGCGGTAAAAACCTCTACAAGTCTCAGGTGATCGCCGCATTGAAGGCCGACCCAGGCGGTTTGAAGGCACTGACTGCTTTCTGCGTCAAGCACGACGACACAGCAGAAGCAGACATGGCCGCTGGTTCCGAAGAAGATTTGGAATTGGGCGCAGCCGCCTGACAAACATCGCGCACTTTCTACCTAAACTGTGGGTAGGAGGTGCGCGATGTACGTGATCGAATTTTTCCCGCCAATGACGGGGCTTGAGAATAGCTTCAACACTTTTCGTTTAGGTGGTGCCTGGGCGAAGCGAATTAGCGATGGCGACCGTGTGTTGCTTCTCGATAAGCGAAGGTCGGAAACCTTCGCGGAAGCAATCGTTGGTGAGGTTGTCGTGGGAAAGTTGGCCGAGCTTGCCGCAGTGCATGCAAAGCACAACCATAACCAGAAGGCGCTTGACGAACAGGGTGCGCCAGAACGACTGATTACCGCGATGATGAAGCGATACGGGCCAAACAAATGCGGGGAAAATTCACGCTGTACCGTAATCTACCTAAAGGTGTGCGATGAAAAAAACAATCTATCATGACGCGATTCTGAACTTCGGGAAGTACAAGGGGGCAACTGTCGCCGACGTTCTCGTTGCCGACCCCGGATACTTTCTCTGGTGTCGGGTGGCGGACAAATATGCGCTCGACGCAGTTGTAACCAACACGGTCGATGCCTGGGTTGCCGCTAACAAAGCGGAGGCCAGCAAGGTTACGGCGTCTGCTCAGAAGGTTCGTGCAAATTCGCAGGATACACTTGTGAAGTCGATCCCTGAATTTACCCCAAGCGAGTCAGTCACCCGTGAAGTTTCCTTTGCGAAACATGCCGAACGCGACTCTTCGTGGGGTTCGTGGTGAGCCGCGCAATGTCGAAGTTTGGCGACTACTCGGTTCATAACGAGTGGCAGCGTCACAAGTCGGGCGACCACCTGTTCAAGTCGGTCAAGAAGGATCGAAAGGTCATCGGTACGCTGCGAAAGTACAACGCAACCGGAAACACGGAATTCGTCTTTGAGCGCAGGGCAGAAGACCTAGTGTATTGCAAGGACGCCTGGTCGATTCAGGGTTCGATGATCTCCCTACTGCGCTGCATTGGGTCGCCGAATATTCAGATCCACGTCAGTAATGGCGACACGCACCAGATCACGTTCTCGGACTTCATCGAAAAGATGTACCGAAAGGATGACCCGAAGTCATTCTCTTACGTCTTCGTGAATTTCAGTGATTTCGTTTTCACGAAGGGCGAGACGGAAAGCATCGAACACGCCATTAAAATTGGCAAATGGAAGTAACTCACCAGTGAGGCATAATGAAAAAATACACCACTGATCCTGAAATGAACAAACTGATCGACCGCATGTTGCGTTCTGGCTGGGTTTTCGAGTCTCAAAACAGCCATGTGAAGTTACAGCATGTGGAGACGGGCAACCTTCTGGTTGTATCAACGTCGCCAAGTTGCAGGCATGCCTCGAACCAGGCATTTCGCGACATACGACGAATGGGGTTGAAGCTATGCCCCTAACAACCGCCATGCTGTGTCTTGCACTCAATATCTTTCACGAAGCCCGAGGGGAACCCCTTGAAGGGCAGCATGCCGTCGCGCAGGTAACGATGAACCGCGCAGAGCGTGACCCAAGCAAGGTCTGTAAGGTCGTCTTCGAGCCAAAGCAATTCTCATGGGCAAACCCGCTGACGAGCGCGTTCAAGGATGAACGAGTACGTCTTGCGCAGAAGTACGTTCCGAAAGAAAGCAAGGAATGGGATGTCGCAAAGAGCATCGCTTTCCACACGATCAAGGGGAACATACGAGACTTCACGGGCGGTGCGCTGTTCTATCACACGAAGACATCGAAACCGATCTGGCGTCATAAATTCAAACTGGTTGCTGTAATTGGGCAACATAAATTTTACCGATACGCCTAGTTGCGTAAGTAAGGAGCGACTTATGAATACGAGTGAATTGCGCAAGCTGCATGGGCTTCCAAAATGAAAGTTCACGTCTGCACAAACTGCGGAAGCGCAAACATTCAGCAGGATGCCTGGATTCATTACAACGACCGCGAGAACGTGCAGGGTTTTGACGACCTGTATTGCGAGAACTGCGAGTCGTCCTGCAAAACAAAAGAGGTCGAGGTGCCAGAAGACTTCGACGTGTATTCCGATATTTACAAGGAAAAACAATGAAACCATACGTTCTGCTTGCCGACATCCACTTTCACAACTGGAATGCCTTCTCGAAAAACGACGGCATCAACTCGCGACTCGCTGGCCTTCGTAGCGAGGTGGGGCGCGCAGCGAGCGAAATTCGCGCCGCTGGTGGCGACTCGATGTATATCGCGGGTGATGTCTTTCACGTTCGCGGCAGTATCGCCCCATCGGTTCTGAATCCGGTTCTCGACCTGTTCAGGGAATTCGCATCATTCGGGATCAAGGTTCGCATTCTCGCTGGCAATCACGACCTCGAAGGAAAGAAGCGCGACCGCATTTCAAGCGCGATCACGTCGCTTGAGAGTGCCGGGGTTGAGATTATCAACGACGTGGCGATATTCAACGACGACCATATCGTAATGGTGCCGTGGTCTGAGTCCATCGCTGACCTGAAGGATGAAATAACCAAGCTGGCAAAAGACAATGACGTGCATGAATACGATCTGCTGCTGCACGCTCCGATTGACGGCGTAATCTTCGGTCTGCCCGATCACGGCCTCGACGCGAAGTTCTTTGACGACCTCCCGTTTCGTCGCGTTTTTGCCGGTCACTACCACAACCACCTGGCGCTGAATGATCGCGTCTATTCGATTGGCGCCCTGGCGCATCAAACGTGGTCTGACGTTGGCTCGAAGGCCGGTTTTCTGATCGTTGGTGACGAGGTGCGCTGGATGAAATCGCACCTTCCCGAGTTCATCGACATCACCGCCGATACCGACATTGACGAGCTTCCGTTGCTTGTCGATGGCAACTACGTTCGTGCCCGTACCGAAAGCAGCAAGATGTCCGATGTTGGGGCGCTGCGCCTTGAGCTAGAAGGCATGGGTGCTGCGGGCGTTGTTATCCAGACGGTCAAAAAGCCTGTCGCTGCCCGCGATGGTGGGATTTCCGAGGGTATCAAATCAGGCGCAACGCTCGAAAAAAGCGTTGCCAGCTACATCGCGTCACAATCGTTTGCTGATGCGGGTCGAGTCGCGACCGAAGCAATGAGTGTTCTAGCCGAAGCGGGGTGCTGATATGAAAAAGGTCTTTTGGATGTCGTGCGCAGAGTGCGCAATGACGCAACCGATGCAGCCCTGCGAGGCTTGTTCGAATTGGGGAGCTAGGTATGGACATCGTTAATCTAAAGATCACGAACTTTCTCGCCATCGGGGATGCTCCGCTGATCGAACTCAAAGACAAGGGGCTTGTGCTGATCCAGGGCGTCAATGAGGACGATAGCAGCGCAACCTCCAACGGGGTCGGCAAGTCTTCAATCGCAGATGCTCTATGTTGGGCACTGTACGGTGCAACGGCGCGTGACGAAAGCGGTGATGCGGTGGTCAATAACGTCGCCAAGAAGAACTGTAGCGTTACGGTTCTTCTGCGTGATGGCGAAACGAGCTACCAGATCACACGCTACCGCAAACACTCGGAATTCAAGAACCAGACAGTCGTGCTGACCTGGCCCAAGGACGGGGCATCCATCGATATTTCCAAGGGCACAGAGAAGGAAACCCAAGAGGTCATCAATGGCATCATGGGGTGCAGTCTCGATGTCTTCATGGGCACCATCTACGCCGGTCAAGAAGTGGCTCCCGATCTGCCGAAGATGACCGACAAACAACTCAAGATGCTGATCGAAGAAGCTGCGGGTGTTGAGCGCCTTGAGAGGGCTTACGAGATTGCCCGTCAGAAGGCGAATGCGTGGCAGGTCAATCGTGATCGCGCCGCTGCTGTTGTTTCAAGTACGTCTTCCGCTATCGAGAGCGAGAAGCTGACGCTTGCGAAGGAATCACTTGCAGCGGAAACATTCGAGCTTGGACGCCCTGGCCGCTCCGTGATTTTCAGGGAAGCCGCCAAAGCGCACAAGGAAAGCGCTGTTGCGATTGTGAAGCAAATGATGGAGATCGACACCGCAGCGCTCACAAAACGCAGTGAAGAGCTTGCCAGCACCCTTGCTGGGCATTCTGAACTGCTTGTGAAGCGCAATGCCCTGAGTGCGGAAGAAAGCAACGCACAATCGAAGGCGGGCATTATTGCTGCGGAGCTTTCGCGTCTGGTAAGCGAAGGGGCGAAGCTGCAAGCGAAGTACGAAAATTCCGAGATAGAAGCGAAGAAGCCATGCTCTGCGTGTGGGAAGCCGGGCGATGAACATGATGTCGAGGACTTTAAGACCCACGTCGCGGCATCGATCAAGAAAAACGCCGAGAAAATCGCAGAGCAGCGAGCGCTATCCGCAAGTGCAGAAGCAAAATATTCCGCAGCGATGCACGCCCTGGCAGCGTTCGAGAAGAAAATCCCTGATGTCTCCGAGCTATCGGCTGAACAGAAGAGCATTGGGGAAAAGCTGCGCGAATACGAATCGCTGAAGGCCAAAGCAACTTCGTTCAAGAATCAAATGAAGCAACAGGAGGAGCTTGCTGAGAATGCCATGACCGAACCAAACCCATTCGGTCGATCAGTGGATCTTCTGAAGGAAAACGTCGAGAAGCTAAAGGCAAAGCTCGATGGCGCGGTGATTGCGTTCAACGAGCTTGATTGCGAGTTCGCAATCGCACAGTCGGTCGCCAAGGTATTCAGCCCCGCTGGCGTGCGTGCCCACATTCTCGACACCGTAACGCCGTTTCTCAACGAGCGCACCGCCGACTACCTGTCTGCCTTGTCTGACGGGAATATCAGCGCGGTTTGGACGACGCTATCGAAGACCGCGAAGGGCGACTTGAAGGAAAGGTTCTGCATCGAGGTCGCCAACGAAAAGGGCGCAAACAGCTTCAAGGGTCTGAGTGGCGGGGAAAAGCGCAAGGTTCGACTCGCCGCCATGCTTGCGTTGCAGGATCTTGTCTCAACGCGAGCTTCGAAGCCGATCAGCCTGTATATCGCGGATGAAGTTGATGACGCTCTCGATGCAGCCGGGCTTGAAAGATTGATGGCAGTGCTTGAGAGAAAAGCGAGGGAGCGCGGAACAATATTGGTTATTTCGCACAATGATTTGAACTGCTGGATCGATGCGTCCATTACCGTGACAAAACGCGATGGTCTTTCCTCCATAGAGGGATATTTGGTCACAACTTGATTAAATTGTGATAAAATAAGTCATTACTGACTGGAAAGAAAGATTATGGGAAGAATAAAAGACATCACAGGGAAGAGGTTTGGACTATGGGAGGTTATCGAATATTCGGGAACATCAAAGGGTCTTGCGGGTGTTGCAATGTGGAAATGCAAATGCGACTGCGGTGAAGAAAAAGTAATTCATGGAACCGCTCTGCGTCAGGGAACCACTACGTCTTGTGGCTGTGTCGCACCGTCACTAATATCGTCGGCGCAAACAACGCACGGGATGACAAAAACACGCACCTACATTTCCTGGAAGGCAATGAGGAACCGCTGCAACTGCGAGACTTCGCCGGACTACGAACTTTATGGAAAGCGCGGGATCAAGGTTTGCGCCCGTTGGGATTCTTTCGAGAATTTTGTCGCCGACATGGGAGAGCGCCCGAAGGGTATGACGCTCGACCGCATCTGCAATGATGGCCCGTACTCAAAAGAGAACTGTCGCTGGGCGACCAGTGCGGTTCAATCTCGCAACAAGAGAACGTCTGTGTTTGTTGAATTTGATGGAAAGCAAATGACGCTTTCCGAGTTTGGAGAAAGAATTGGCATGGATCGTCGAAATGTTCGCTACTGGATCATCACCAAGGGCTACACGCCCGAGCAGGTCGCATCGCAGGTAGCGACGGTCACGAAGAAGGGCGGTCTTTCCTCTGTTGAGGGTGCGCTGTGTCCGTAAAAGATTCGATGACTATGGCCGCGCTTCTGCTTCTTGCTGAGCAGGTTGGTCATAGTCAAACTGAAATCGTAGTCAGGTTCAGAGACTTCCTCAATGAGTTGTCGAAAAGCGGAGTTACCGAGTGTGATTTGAACCAGCCTATGAACGTAACATACCGAATGCCCTCCGGGTTTGCGAAGAAGGCGATGGTGGGTGGCGAGACATTTTTGATTGTCTTTGCATACTTGGGGAAGCGCGATGGTGTGATTATTCAGGCGCGTCGCTGCGACGACCTAACGTCGATATATGAGTTTCCTGCTTCTGTCGCAGAGAATGCTCTCGAAGGGTATCAAGACATCGTAGATCAGTTTGTCCAAACATACGGGCTGACGGGTGATACGGATAGTACCGTCATTGAAGCAAGGAAAGAGGCGCAGCGCATTGAGGACGAAGCCCACCAGGCGGCTTTGCTTGAATCACGAATGCAAGATAGGAGATTTGGATCATGGTGACACACAAGGATGTAGTTGGGGAGTTGGCTGCTTACGAGTTCGCGAAGATCGCGCATGCTGCGGTGGGGCAGAAGCGCAAATACACTGGCGAGCCGTACTTTGTTCATCCGCTCGAAGTGGCGAGAATCGTTCGAACCGTCCCGCACAATTCGCACATGATTGCGGCTGCGTACCTGCACGACGTTCTTGAGGACACGAAAATCACATTCGAGTTTTTGTTTGATGAATTCGGGGCAGATGTCGCCGCGCTGGTGTTTTGGCTGACCGACCAGTCGAAAGCAACCGATGGTAATCGCAAGCAACGCAAAAAGATCGACCGCGAGCATATCGCGATTGCGCCGCCCGAGGCGAAGACGATCAAGTTGGCGGATTTGATCTCCAACACCAAGAGCATCGTTGAACACGACATCGAGTTCGCCGCAGTTTACCTGGAAGAAAAGAAACTTCTGCTTGAGGTGCTGGGCGATGGTGATCCAACTCTATACTCAAAAGCGAAGTCACTGCTGACCGAAGGGTTGGCGAAAATCGAACAGTACAAAAAGGAAAAAGCATGAGCAAGATCAAAGTCATCGGACTTGACCCATCCCTGCGTAATTTCGGGTTCTGCAAGGCGCTTCTCGACCTCGAAACGCTCGAAATTGACGTTACGGACGTTGTTCTGATCGAGACCGAGGCGAACAAGAAGATGGCGAAGGTGGTTCGCAAGAACTGCGATGATCTCGACCGCGCTCAGATTCTTCATAACGCCATCGTGCGTGAATGCAAGGGCTACGCGCTTGCATTCGCAGAGGTGCCCGTTGGTTCTCAATCTGCCCGCGCAATGGCAAGCTACGGCATCTGCATTGGGGTGCTTGCAGCTTGTCCGATCCCGATGATTCAGGTCACACCAAGCGAAGTCAAGCTGGCAGCGACGGGAAGCAAGCACGCAGCAAAGCAGGAAATGATCGAATGGGCTTTCGACAAATACCCGAAGGCACCCTGGCTCGCGGTCAAGCGCGGTGGAATTCTGACCCCGACCCTGAATAACGAACACCTCGCCGACGCCTGCGCTGCAATCCATGCCGGTGTTCTTACCGATCAGTTCGCTCAGGCTGCGCAGATGATGAAAGCGCTTGCGGCGTAAATTTCCCTTGAACAGTAAGTCACGATTGAGTTACTGTTCCATCCCTTTCCAATAACATCCTACAAGGAGATTTAATGCTCAATAGCTTCACAACCCCGGCGCGCGACTACGCAAAAGGCATCGGGGATGCGGTTGCAGACCGCACCATCAACCGCAAAATCGAAGTTCCGGTTCCACTGTATTACGAGATCATCGACCTGCCGCGAATGGATAGCGTTGCGCTGGACAGCGAAGTTGCCGCTTACTGCAAATCGAAGGGCTTGGTTGCCGAGGAATACGACGTTCTTGAGGGTGATGACCTCTCCCTGAAAATCAAGCTGCATGTCACTGAACACATTGTCACCGAGAAGTGGGCCGACGTTGCGCGCCGCGTCGCTGTTGGCAATTCGATGCTTGAGCCTGGAGGCCCGGCGCTTCGCGAATACGAATTCCATGCACTGCATCATCACTTGCGTCAGGCATCGGTGCTGATGTCCGGTCGTCACCTACAGCACGGCGACGAAACACAACCGACACGCAACCAGGAAGTCTTCACGAACTGCCTTGATGGTTCGACTCGCATTCTGACGATGGAGTATGGCCCAATCGAGCTTGATAAAATTGCTGGTCAGATCGTGACTGTTATCGCTGGTGACGGCATGCCGCGCCCCGCGATGATTAACGAACATGGAGAGCAGGATCTTTTTGAGATCACCTTCAAGCCAGTGAAGGGCGCGGCGGGTAAGTTCCGCAAAACCGTCACCGCTACAGCGAATCATCGCTGGAAACTGCGCGATGGGTCGTTCACCGACGCAATCGCCGTCGGTGACTGCATCGCCCCTGTTGCTGACGCATTTGGGCTTGATCCAGTCGGTATCACGCACGGTCTGATTTTTGGGGATGGCACTGCGCACAAGTCACGCATTGACGGCGCGCGACACTTCTCGCAAGGCCGCACTTACGCAAGCATTCGCGTCTGTAAGCAGGATAAGGTTCGCGAAGAGATCCATGAATACCTTGACGCTGCTGGATATAAATTCACGACCCCTCCGAGCGCAGGCGGCGACCGAGTGTATTACATCGGAAAATTCGAGGGAGCGAAGGAAGTTCCGTTCTCACGCGATCCTGAGTACATCGCGGGTTTCATCTATGGCTGGTGGCTCGCGGATGGCTCAAAGAATCAGTTCAATTCTATGGAAATCAGCACTTGCGATAAGAGCGCTGCTGAATGGCTTGAAGAACACGCCGCAATCGCTGGATTTAATACCACGATGCACCGCGTCATGGAGCGCAAGGAGGGTGATGGATCATTTGCAAATGGGAAAGCACTGCATTGCCTTCGTTTGCGTAAGGGCGTTGAGTGGAAGGTCGAGAGTATTGAGCCGGTTGGTCGCGCGAATGTGTATTGCCCGGAAGAGCCTGTAACGACATCTTTTGTTCTCGCAAATGGACTGCTTACCGGAAACTGCTCGACCGCCGCCGTCACTTTCCTGAACTTCTACCTGCTGCTGAATGGCTCCGGTGTTGGGCGCGCATACGACGACGAAATGATGCTGGTCGATTGGCGAAACATGCCGATTACCATCCCGGTTATCGATCAGCACCACAAGGATGTTCAGTCGGGTGAAATCACATCGCTTGATGATCGCAACGCCCGTCACCTGTACGCTGGGCGTACCATTCGCTACTTCCGTGTTCCTGACAGTCGCGAGGGCTGGGCAAAGGCAATCGAGGCGATGGAGCGCACTGCGTTCAAGAAAAATTTCCGTGACGACGTGCTGATTCTCGACTTCTCGGACGTTCGCCCGCGTGGTGCCCCAATCGCGGGTATGCAGAACCGCCCCGCATCTGGCCCAGGCGCTCTGATGAAGGCGATCATGAATATCGCCGCCCTGCGTGATGCAGGTATGGCACCGTGGCGCTCTGCGATGTACGCAGACCACTATGCAGCAGAGTGCGTTCTGGTGGGTGGTGCCCGCCGCGCGGCACGCATGGCAACGAAGTATTGGAAGGACAAGAGCGTTCTTGAGTTCATCGAGGTCAAGCGCGGTGGCTTCCTGTGGTCTTCGAACAACAGCGTCACGGTCGATGAAGAATTCTGGACATGCGTCGTGAGTGCCAAAGAGGCAATAAAGAAGGCACGCGCAGTCATGGCGGAATCTCCAAGCCTGGTTCTTCTCGAAAAGGAGGGGCTTGTTACTGAAGCCGAAGCACACGCAAAGCGCGTCTTTGATGCGATCTGCGAAGCAGCCTACTACGACCAGACAGGCGAGCCAGGTTTGATTAACGTCGACAAGCTGACCTGGAACAGCGAAGGTATCGAAAAACTGCTCGACGGTAAGTTCGCCGAGAGCGCGAAATACAAGCTGGACGACGAAACCCTCGAACTGACTGCGGCACTAGCGAAGGCTTTCGCTGACGGTCAAACTCAAGTAATCACCAACCCATGCGGGGAGATCGTGCTTGGCAAGCTGGGTGGCTACTGCGTCATTGCTGACGTTGTTCCCTTCCATGCGGGTTCCGGTGTGCGCGGCGAGTTCTGGATGGAAACAACCGGTCGCGATTGGGATGATGACGCCGAAGATGCTTTCCGTGTCACCACGCGCGCCCTGATTCGCACGAACCTGATGGACTCACTGTATTCGAAGGAAGTCGCCCGCACCAACCGTATCGGTGTGGGGATGACTGGCGTGCATGAATACGCATGGGCACGCTTCGGTTACGGCTGGAAGGATCTCGTCAATGAAAAAGCCTCGCTGAAATTCTGGCTTACCCTGTCGCGATTCAAGCGAGCCATCCAGGACGAAGCGCGTGAATACTCGCAGAGCATCGGTGTTGCTGTTCCGCACACGAACACGACCATGAAGCCCGCTGGTTGCGCGTCGCTTGATTCCGCAATCAAGACGACCGAAGGTATTCTGACCATGCGTGAATTGTTCGCCAAGCATGGAGTTACCGAAGCTGCGCTGCTGACGATGCAAGACGGCACCTGGATTGAGCCAACCATCAAGACGATGGTTCTGGACGAGGGCAATGTCGAGCGCGAAGTCACCAAGCTATACCTCAATGGCGTTAAGCCGGTTTATGAGATTGAGTTTGAGGACGGTACGGTTGTGAAGCTGACCGGCAACCACAAGCTCAAGACCGTTTCGGGCGAATGGAAGCGCGTCGATGAACTAACCGAAGACGACGAAATTCTTCAATACTAAGCACTTGTGGTTCCAGCGGGTTTAATTGTATAATTAGTAAGTTACGACTGAGTGGATTTTCAAATGTACAAACCCGCTGATTCATACAAGTACCGCCCGAACACCAAGAAGCTCTATGAGGAACACTACAACGTGATAATTCCTGATGATTATGAAGTGCATCATGCTCTCCCGCTAAGACTCGGCGGAACGCACGACATAAGCAACCTGACGGTTTTGCATCAGGAAGATCACGCCCTTGCTCACCTTGCGCTTTACGAGAAGTTTGGCGATCCGCGTGATCTTTGCGCTTACCACATGATTTCTGGACGTAATCGCGAAGCCCACCTTGCCGCTTGCGCTATGGGTGGCAGGGCTTCTCAAATTGCCAAGAAAGAGCGCGGTGAAGCAAATGGATTTCAGCTTTTTGACGAAGTGAAGCGTAAAACAATCGCTTCGATGGCTGGGGCAATCGGCGGCACGAAGCAGAAAGAGCTTGGGCTTGGAATTCACACTGACGAAGAGACTCGTCGCGAGTGGGCTAAGTTGGGCGCTTCGGCCGTCAAGGAGCAATTCTCTGCGTCCGACATTCAATCGTCGCGAGGTAAGCGAGGTGGCGTAAAAAACGCTGGATTCAAATGGTATAGCGACGGCGTGAAGGATATGAAATACACCGCAGCAATGCAAAAAGCGGAGTCCTTCGAGGACTTCTTGAACAGAACCGGCCACAAGAAAGGCAGAACAAAGAAATGAAGATCAAAAGCATCAAGCAGACAGCGCCCGAACTGACCGTCGATATTGAAGTCGCGGAAACCCACACTTACCAACTGTCCAATGGCTGCGTGTCGCATAACACCACCTCGAAGCTGTTTGCTCTGACCGAGGGCGCACACTTGCCGTCCATGCGCGAATTCCTGCGCTGGGTTCAGTTCCGCAATGATGACCCACTGGTTGAAGAGTATCGCGCAAAGGGGTATCCAGTTCGCAAACTGCAAACCTACTCGGGCACCACTATCGTTGGCTTCCCTACCGCGCCCATGATTTGTACCTTGGGCATGGGAGACAAGCTGGTAACTGCCGCAGAAGCGACGCCGGAAGAGCAGTATGAATACATTCGCCTTCTGGAGAAATACTGGATTGTTGGTGTCGAGGAAGATGGTGTGACCCCGCTTGAAGATCGCGGGAATCAGATCAGCTACACGCTCAAGTACAAGCCAGAAGAGCTTTCGTTCGAGGACTTCAAGCGCACTTTGCTTGAAGGGCAAAGAACAATTCGCTGTTGTTCTGTGATGCCGCAGTCGGACACAAGCGCCTACGAGTACCAACCGGAAGAAATGATTGAGAAGTCGCGCTACGAGTTGGTTGTGGCTGCAATCAAGGACAGTGAAATTAAAGAGGACGTTGATTTCGCTCACATTGACTGTTCTAGCGGCGCATGCCCGATAGATTTCTCGAAAGAAGCCGCATAAGTCGCAACTGAGCGTTCTTTGACGCTGGGCGAGGCAGGCTATCACGGCCTCGCCCTTAATTTCTAGGATAGAATAGTCACTTATGAGTTACGTCATCTATATTCATACCTGCAAAATAAGTGGGAAAAGTTACGTTGGGATCACCAACAAGACGGCAGAAGAACGCTTCGCGGAACACTGTCAGGCTGCACGTCGCGGTTCCAAGTTTGCGTTTCACGGTGCTATTCGCAAATACGGTGAGGACTGCTGGGTTCATGAAGCGACAACAACGACAGATTCTCTGCAAAAGGCGTATGAAATGGAGATGCGTCTGATTGCGGTAGCGGGGCGTGTCCGATTTCGTTCAACGAAAATGCAGCTTAACCAGTAAGTCACACCAAACACGGGGCCAAAGCCCCGTGTTAATCAATAGGAGTCAGCATGACAACGAAATTGGTATATATCGATACTGTGGATCACAAGTATTCTGCATTCGAAGGCAAGAAGAAAGTTGCAAGTACGCAATTCACGCGACCGCTTGATGCTGGTGAAGTCGAGTGCATGCGTGTCAATCCGAACGCATTCTTGGGCAATGTCGAATTCGTAGATGACGACCCGGAAGTCGCATAAAGTCAGTCACCACTGACGTTGCCAACCTATACTGCTTAAAGTGTAGTTTCTGTTCAACAACACAGTTTTACAACCAACGATCAAGGAGATCAAATGAAAAAGTCCATGTTTGTAGCAGCAATGCTTGCCTTCGCTCTCGCCATGACCGCGTGCGGCAAGAACGAAGTTGTTTCGTCCGACCGCCTGGAAGAAGCGCGCTCCATCGCCAAAAGCAACGCCGAAATGAACGCGCAGCTTTACCGCGCCGCCAACCCGCGCTTCACCGGCGACTACAGCATCATCGCCCGTTCCGATGACGGCCAAACACCGGCATGCCCGCAGGGCGACGGTTGGTCGCAGGTTTCGATCATGAAGGTCGAAGGCAAGGCGGTCGATAAGACCGTTCTGATGTGCAGCACGTACTCGACCAGCGTCGGCTGCTACCGCGAAGAAGACTTCAACAAGCTGCCGAATCTCGCGAAGCAGAACTCCGGTTGCAACAAGGACGTTCCGTTCCCGCTACCCACCATCAAGAAGTAATGGCGGTTCCTGTCATCACATTTTCGGACGTGCTCTACGCGTTCATCGCGGGGGCACTGACCGGAAGCGTCGGTACGGTGGTTTGTCTGAACAAGGCAAAGCGCTTTCTGAAACGCAAGAGCAACTAGGGGAAGCAATGGCAACGATCAAAGATGTAGCGGAATTCGTCGCGGCAAATAACGGGATTTCCCGCAAAGCAGCCGAATACATGCTGAAGGACGCCCTGTCTTTCATCAAGGACGAGGTAGCTTCTGGAAACGAAGTGAATCTCGACAAGTTCGGCAAATTTATCAGCGTTGATAAGGCTGCTCGCGTCTATCGCAACCCAAAAGACGGAAGTTCTGTCCTGGTTGCGGCGAAAAAGGCAGTGAAATTCAAGGCCGCTGCTGACTTCAAGATCAAGGTAGAAATGCCCTGATTCGAATGCCCGTAACTCTTACCGTTGCTAATAGCGGCACCGGAGACAGAGCAAAACAGACCTGGATTTACAGGTATCGCCTGAACGACGGTTCGGGAATCGGTTATCTCGGGGGTGATAAGCCCCCACCTTTCAGTGTGCTGGGTGTAGGCGAGAGATTTTCCCTCGCTTCAAGTGACTCCAAATCTGCCCAGCCACCTTTCTACAAGGAAAATGAAATATGAAGAAGTCGTACAAACTGTCCGGTTCGGGCGTCGTTCTCGCGCTCTTTCTGGCACTCGCAACTTGGGCGTTTGGTGCCGCGCTTGTCGTCGGCATGGTGCTTGGTGTTCTCTGGTTGCTGTGGCAACTCTGGACGTTCGTGATGTCGAGCCTGTTCGATGGCCCACAAGGTCTGGTCAATCCCGACTATTGGGTGTTCGCTGGTGCGTGGGTTCTGGCATCCCTGATTAGCCGCGTTATTTTCAGCGGAATGCGCAGCAAGGCAAGCTGATGCCTCTGTTCGACTTTCACTGCAAGGAATGCGGGCATGAATTCGAACGCATTGCCAAGAGCGATGCCAAGGTCGAATGCCCAAAATGCGGGGCTGGTGCAGATAAAAAGATGTCTGCACCAGCAAGGCCGAAGTTCAACGGTTCCGGGTTCTACGAAACCGACTTCAAGAACAAATAGAAAGGATCAGTCATCAATGACGTATCGTAAAAAACTGGCAGCACTTGCGGTAATTGCCTCGATAGCGGGAACGGCATTCGCCCAGGCGTCCGTCTATTTCTCGCCCAAGGGTGGCGCGGAAGAAGCTGTCGTACAAGAGGTGGGTAAGGCGAAGAAGGAGATTCACGTCATGACATACCAACTGACGAACAAGAAGATTAGCGAGGCAATTATTGGCGCTTGGTTGCGCGGGGTGCATGTGAAGGTGATCGTTGATCGCTCGCAGCGTCGCCCAGGACTCGAAGGCGAGCAATACTGCTGCGCCTACAAGATCGCATCGATCATTCCCGTTCTGGTTGATGCAAAGCACCCGATCCAGCATAACAAGGTCATCGTGATCGACGGGGAAACTGTCATTACGGGCAGCTTCAATTTCAGCAACGCGGCGGAAAAGGCAAATGCCGAAAACCTGCTGGTGTTGCGTGATTCCGGTCTTGCCTCCCAATACATCGCGAATTGGGATGTGCACGCCGAGCACTCGGAGAAATACTGAATTTTATTCACACTGAGCTTGACATCCAAATCACGTTTGTTAAAGTAAGCCACTACTGACTTATCTATGGTGAAGTATGGAAACGCATAAGTGTAGCAAGTGTGGTGAAGAAAAACCTTGGTCTAAATACCAACTATACAAGGGTCATCCGAATGGTCAGTGTAGGGAGTGTAAGACCAAGGCTATGAAAGAAAAGCGTGAAAAGAATGGGATTTGCGTTCGTCCAATGTCTCGTATCGAAGATGGGAAAAAGTTGTGCATGTGCTGCAATGAAATGAAAGAGTTATCCGAATTCTCGCCATCAACAAGGGGATTAGGGGGAATTGCGACATATTGCAAACCGTGTATTGCCAGTAAATACAAAGATAAGGAAAAAGCGAAAGCTGCAACTTCTTTGTATCGAAAGAGAAACAGGGAACGTCATCTGGCAAATCATCGAGTTCGAATGTTTGAGTATAGGACAAAAAAGAAAGTTACATCTGATGGAACAGTTACGGATGAATTATTAAAAAGTCTATATGCGGAACCAGCTTGCTATTACTGTGGAGAAGACACACCAAGTAATCTCCGAACGATAGATCACAAAATACCGCTATCTAAAGGTGGTGGTCATGTTGCTGATAATCTAGTTATGGCATGTTGGTCATGTAACTGTTCTAAACGTGACTTAAATGAGATTGAATTTCTAAGAAAGGAAGTAATAAATGACCATTGAAGCAAAAGTTATAGCGGATTCAATTAGCGAAGAAGGGAAAAGACTGACAACTTTACAGTTAAAATTTCCGCGCTTTATTTTGCCTGAATTTAATACCCACCGCGTCTTCAGTCGTAACGCAAGTTCTTCCCGCGCCATTCCGGTCAAGAAGATGCTGGAAATGGTTCGCACTGATCCGGCGATGCCGATTCATTGGGGTCTGAACCAGCCAGGCATGCAGGCGAACGAAGAGCTAACTGGCGACAGTCGCACCAGAGCGTTTGAGTTATGGCATCAGGCAGCAAGCAACGCAGCCCGTGTTGCCGAGCAAATGACGGAAATCGGTCTGCACAAGCAGGTAGCCAATCGCATCTTGGAGCCGTTCCAGCACATCAGCGTTGTTCTGACCGCCACCGAATTCGACAACTGGTTCGAGCTTCGCGCCCACAAGGATGCGCAGCCCGAGATCCAGATGCTTGCCGTTCGCATGTCCGCTGCAATGGGCGAATCTACGCCCAAGGTTCTTAAATACGGGCAATGGCATTTGCCATACGTCACAGATGCGGATCGTACTCAGGTTGTCGCATTCTTGAAGCAGGGGCGAGTCACCCGCGATGAACCCAAGGAAGACGAGATCAACGACCTTCTTCGCAAGATCAGCGCGGCCCGCTGCTGTCGCGTCTCGTACTTGAAACACGATGGCGACACGGCATCGGTAGAAGAAGACCTGGCATTGTGTGATCGTCTCGCCGGTGCGCGCCCGATTCATGCCTCCCCATTCGAGCATCAGGCAACACCAATGCCCGAAATCGAGCCACGCGTTTACTTCAACGACGGCGATGTCGAGATCAAGAGCTACGTTCCAGATGGTGTGTCTCACATCGACATGGGCGGAAGTGCCTGGTCTGGCAACTTTTTGGGGTGGACTCAACACCGCAAACTAATCGAAAGCCAGTTCGCTTAATCCGAGCGAATCTGACTATACTTCATAACTCACCACTGACTCAAACCGTAAGGAGAAATCATGTTCAATTTCACGCAAGGCAAGAAAACCGTCGCTGACATTCTCGGCGCCTTCAGCAAGACCATCGAAGACCTGATGCAACTCGACGCCGAACAGCAAGAAGAAGCACAGCGCCAGGCCGACATTGCCGCCAACGCAGAAAAGGCCCGTGTCGCAGCCCTGAACGAATCCGCCCATGCCCGTGAAGTCGCGGTCAAGTTGTCCGGTCTGATCGGCGCCGACAGCACCGTCACCGAACTGACCATCGGCGAACTCGCAAAGAAGTGCGCGTAATGGAAGGCCCGACCATCAATCCGCCGATCCAGATCAAGGTTCTGGACAAGCGCGCGGTACTCCCGAAGCGCGGTACTCCGTTGTCGGCAGGTTTCGATCTGGTCGCATGCAACGAAGACCCGATTTACCTGCGCAATGACGGCAAGGCTGTTCTGGTTCCCACCGGACTCGCCATCTACATCAAGTTCATGAACCTGGCCGGTTTGATCCTGCCGCGTTCTGGCCTTGGTCACAAGCAGGGCTTGGTTCTCGGTAACTCGGTCGGCCTGATCGATGCCGACTACCAGGATCAGTGGTACGTCAGTGCGTGGAATCGCGGTCAGCAAGAAACCATCACGATCAATCCCGGCGAGCGCATTGCGCAATTGCTGTTCGTTCCCGTAGTCCATCCCGACTTCGTTGTTGTCGATGCGTTCGACGCCGAAACCGAGCGTGGTCTTGGTGGATTCGGCAGCACTGGCGTCAGCGACGTTGTTCCGCGTGGTTCGCTGGGCGAGGAAGTCGCTGAATGATCGGACTGTGTGGTAGCCATCGCACCGGCAAGACCACACTGGCGAAAGCGTTCGCGGAGGGGCGTGATGGTTTCACGTTTCTTCGCACCAGCGCCTCTCAGGTGTTCAAGGACATGGGGCTAGACCCCGCTGTTGAATACCCGTTTGAGGTTCGCTTGGACATTCAAGAGCGAATCTTGAAGTCTTTTGCCACGCAGTACCGTTCGCTTGGTGGTCAGAAGTTCATCGCTGATCGTACCCCTATCGACATGCTTGCTTACACGCTTGCCGAGGTTCGCCAAAACAACCTGACGCCCGACCTTGAATTGCGACTCGCAAAGTACGTCAAGGACTGCATCGCGCTGACGAATGAGGTGTTCGCGATTCTGGTGATCGTGCAGCCGGGAATCAATGTCGTGCCGGAAGACGGTAAGGCTTCGTTGTCTCCAGGCTACATCGAGCATATTGCACAGTTGGTGATGGGCCTCGTTGCGTCAGAGACCATTCAAGCAACGCACTATTTCATCCCACGCAGTACGTTGGATCTGGAAAAGAGGGTACGCAGCGTGAATCACGCGCTAGATCGTACTGTCGAGCGCCATGTCATGCGTATTACGGCGGCGAAAGAAGCGGGTACGCCAATCGTCTTTCACTGAGGTAACTGTGCCGAAACTTTCGATCCGAGACAGGTTCATCGCCTTTCATAAGGCAAACCCGCAGGTCTATGACCTGTTCGAGCGCTTCACGTTTGAGGCGATAGATGCGGGCATGACCAAGATCGGATCGAAGTTTATTTTCGAGCGCATTCGGTGGGAAATAGCTGTTTCCACAGTAGGGGCGGGATACTGCGTACCGTTGAAGCGGGATTTGAAGCTGAATAACAATTTCACCGCATGGTATGCCCGTGCCTTTATCGCAAAGCATCGGGAACACAAAGGACTATTCGAACTTCGAGAAAGAAGGGTGACGGCATCATGAAAATGAAAACCAGCGAACTGACGGGCGGTGCTCTTAATTGGGCGGTGGCACAATGCCAGGATTTTTTGGTTTATCTTGCACGTGGGGTTTCAACGGGGGCGGGTGTTCCCTGCTTGCCTTACTAGCAAGGCGGAATATGAGCCATCAACCGCCTGGTCGCAAGGTGGCCCGATCATCGAACGGGAGAAGATCAGCGTGGTGCAAAACTGCGATACGGGAGAATGGTTGGCAACTACGTACGGACAATATGGCGCTAAATATTATCCAAGTCCTACACCACTCGTCGCGGCCATGCGCTGCTACGTCGCCAGCAAGCTGGGTGACGAGGTTGAAATCCCGGAGGAATTACTATGAGTGAAGTTCCGACACTACAGCAGGAAGTTGATCGGAAAGCGCTAGAAGCGCTTGAAATGATCGCGACCGACCGACACCTCGGGAAGATCACGGAAGCGCAGTACAGCTACGCCCTGACGGTTCTGTGGGCATCCTGTGCTGGTATTGCTGGGTCTGACTTCACGATCATGATGGAAGTCGCCCAAGATGCAAGAAAAGATGGCTCGTTTTATACCCGTGAGTTCTATCGGAACGAAAAGGGCGACATCGCGAAAGTGACCAACTACCACGACGGCAGGGTTCGTGTGGAGCTTTCCATGCACGATGGTCTTCACAAGTCCGAAAAGATGCACGACATGCGCGAAGAGCCTGGGTGTATCGCATTAGCCAAAACCAAGTTCCAAACCCTGTGCGATAACCTTATCGCTAAGGGTTTCAACGAAATATAGGAGTCAGTCACACATGAGCAATTCAGTTCTGCACAAGTACCGCACCATCAATCCGATCAACGACATCGCCGTCACCGACGCAATGTTGCGCGTTCTGGTCGAAATCCCGAACGAGCAACAAGAAGGCTTCTGGATTCGCGATAACGAGGTGGGCAACATTTGTCTGTATCGCAACGACGCGCATCCCGGAAAGGTTCTTGAGTACGCTCAAGGGAGTCAGGATGACAGTGTAACCACGCTGTACGAGGACAACGGTCTGTTTCAGTCGCGTCAGCAATTGTGGGATATGCGCCGCGATCTGATGTCCGAAATCGGGCGTGTTTTGCTGGCGATCCCAAGCACGGTCGTTGTCTATGACGCTGGCCGCGAACGCGAAGTCTTTCTGCGCGAACTTGGCACCGCACAGTTGTTCGATGTGCTTGCTCGTTTTGCTGGCGCAGACGCAAAAACCATCTAGGGAAGTCATGAGAGCGGAAATCGAGCCGGTTGTTGAGGAAACCGCTGATCGCGGTGAGATTCACACCCATCCCGCCTACGGGAATATCACCATGAGCGTGGTAAGCGGCGGAGACAAGACGCTGTTCGGAAGTGACTTGGGGCACGGTCAGACCATCCGCATTTGCGTTAATGAGGCAAGTCTTCGTCGCGACCTCCACATGGATTGGGTCTTTGGCGGTAGCACTCTGGATGAATCCCCGTTCGCCTACAAGAACATTTTTGAAGTGATGGACATGCAAGCCGAACTGGTTGATGTCCTGCACCACATCAAGCCATTGATTAACATCGAGGGCGCAGGGAAGGAGTGCTGAAATGGCGAAGACTGAGATTTTCAAAATCCGCCACAAGATCACTGGTCTTTTTCGCATGCGCGGTGGTGGCCTTCCTGGTCGCTGGAGCAAGCAGGGCCATACCTGGCCGAACATCGGCCATGTCAAGCTGCATCTGAACCTTCTGCGCTATGACACCACGTATCCGCTGCCTGCCGAATGCAAGAATTGGGAGGTGGTTGTCTTAGAGGTTGAAGAGTCTGAGGCAAAGAAGCTCGAAATCGAAAGTCTGTGGGAAGGAAAGTAATGGTCGGTAAAGATTGACCATTCCAAGCTGATTTGGGTACTATATTAAGTCAGCAGTGAATGCCCTTGTAGCATGAAGGTCGTGTAGTCGCCTTGTAAGCGACAGGTCTTGGTTCGATTCCAAGTGAGGGCACCACAATCTGTTCGTAGCTCAGCCTGGTAGAGCATCCGCTTTGGGAGCGGAGGGTCGTAGGTTCAAATCCTACCGGACAGACCAGAATTTGCAGTAAGCGGGTATAGCTCAGTTGGTAGAGCAGGGGTTTTCCAAACCAAAGGTCGTCGGTTCGAAGCCGACTACCCGCTCCAAAGTTTCAGAGAGCTTATGAGGCTCTGTCTGGCGAGGCCCGTGCGGGGTCGGTCACATGCTCCCTAAAGGGGTACGTGATGCCGGTCTTTGCGAAGACCTCGGCCCGGCGGGATGCTCATAAGGGAGCCGGTAACGGAGAAACTAACACGAGGCGACAGTGCGCGCCTACTCTGAGACGGTAAAATTTATTCAGTTGTGACTAACCGGAGGAAGAATATGAGCGAATTTTCATGTGAAGTTGTTCGAGTAAAAATCGAGCCGCACCCGAACGCCGATGCAATCGAAATTGCCCGTGTCGGCGATTATCAATCAATCGTTCGCAAGGGGCAGTTCAAGGACGGCGATCTCGCTGTCTACATTCCCGAGCAGGCGATTGTTCCCGAATGGATGCTGCGCGAAATGGGCATGTACGACGAGGAACGCCAGAAGGGCGGCCTTGCTGGTGCTGCTGGCAACCGCGTCAAGGCGATCAAGCTGCGTGGGGTGGTCAGTCAGGGCTTGGTTTATCCGCTGGTCTGCGAAGATGGCATGTGGGCTGTCGAGAACGTGGAGCAGGAAGAGGCCGAACCAGTAGCGGAGGGCGATGGTGTTGCTGGGTTCCTCGGTATCATTCCACTTGGGATGTCTTTGCCGAGACTTGCTCTCGCTTGGGTGTCAAGACCGTACCAGTGCTGTATCGCGGCCCATACGACAAGAAGCATGTGATGTTCCACACCAACGGAACGACCACGCTGACGCCGAAGAGCGGCAAGGCACATATCCGCGAGGGGTGGTTGTCAAGAACGCTTTCAATGAGCGCCACCCGCACTTCGGCAGAAAGATCGCGAAGAGCGTTTCGGACGCTTACCTGCTGCGTAAGAACGCCGACGCAACCGAGTTTCAATAACAGAACCAACAACCATACGGGAGAAACAAATGGCAATCGTTCAAATGCACAAGGCCAGTGACGGTACGCTTCACGAATCTTTCGAGCTTTTCGCCAAGCACGAAGAAAACCTGAAAATCGAACAGGCGTTCAAGGAGGTAGAACTGGACATGAGCGTCTTCTTCGTCAATGAAGATGCGGGATCGAGTGGGCTGGTTCTCGACGACGCCGATATTGGCAAGTTCATCGCCGACAACGCCGATGTTATTCGCAACATTCTCGCGAACAGCAAGGTGAAGCGCGGTCGCGGCAAGGCGCGCAAGCCCGTTGTAATACTCAAGCCGCTGTAACCATTCCAACGCAACCGGGTTTCAATAGCAGTACCAACTAACCAACGAAGGAGAATCATGTTTACCATTCCCACGCAACACGCACCGAAGATCCGTATCTCTGCAAATACGAACGTGACCGTCGATCCGATCAGTACCTTTGCTGACCTGCTGACGGTTTCCGGCAAGCTGGCGAGCATCGAAAAAGCAACGCCAGGTTCGACCGTTCCCAAGCTGGTGACTGCTGTCGGCGACCTGTCGGCATCCGTCGTTCAAAACGGTGACACCCTTGAGGTCGCCGAAGAAACCGCTGGCGTCGTTGTCGCCGCCCTTGGGATCGCGGCAATGAAGGGCGTCAGTGCTGATCTGCTGCTCGAAGCCATTCGCGATACCGTTTCGCGTGACGTTAATCGCGTCTTCGTGAACGCTCTCGGGAATGTTCTGCCGAACGCCAAGCTGAGCTAATCCAGCACGGGCACGCCCGAGTGTTGGCCGTGCCCTTCCTGTTATTCACACTCCGAGGTAATCAATGAATATCTTCGAAAAGGCGCTTCTCGATATGAAGCGCACGCTGTTCCCGATGACCCTGTACTGGCGAATGAAGCGAGCGATTCGCGGTGCGTTCCAAACCATCGTCGCCCCGACCGAGTTCGCCCGTGATTTCACGAAAGAGATTGCGGACGAGCGTCAAAAGCAGGTTTTCGGAAGCAAGACATGAGCGACATAACCGTCTGTAGACTCTGCGGGAAGGGTGCGCAAGAAATTGGTGGCTACCTTACCCGCGTGAATGAGAAGGGCGTTCCTGGGCTTTGGGAATGTCGCCCTTCCTGCGACGCGCATCAGACGCAAGATGAAAACTTGCTGATGGCGCTCGAAACAACCGAGGAAAGCAAATGACCTGGATCATCTTGTTTCTGTGCTGCTCGATGCCGTATCTCTGGTTCAAATTCATGCGAGTCAGCAAAACAACGAAGAGGGTCATTCTGGACTCCATAGAAACCATTTTCGTAATCGCGTTATCCGTGGGAACGGTGTTTTGCTTGCTGGCTGTCACTGTCGCGATGATCCGAAATGCGTAAGTTTTGGCTTTACCGATGGCTCAAGGGTGGTCTGTGGATCTGCCACAAAGATTGCGGATGGGTCAGGGGTAAGTGGATGGGCGACTTCACTCTTACTGTGAAGGAATTCATCTACGATGAACGCTCTTCTTGCTATCACCGCGCGTTCGGCCTAATCACAAAAATCGAGGAACATAATGATCGCCTGTGGTCTTGACAAGTCACAACTGACTTAGTATTATATGGCATCTACAAAATATCGAGGTCAATATGCCCAAGGCGCTTGAGATTACTGGCGAAAAATATTTTCGACTAACGGCGATTGAGAGTCGAGGCGCTGGGATGTGGCTATTTAGGTGTGATTGCGGCTCCGAAGTTGTCAGAAAAGCTGCGCTTGTTCGATTTGGAAACACAAAGTCATGCGGATGTCTTGCATCTGATCTGCTGAAAAGACGCAACACAAAGCATGGACTCGCGAAGCACCCGATGTATCAGATGTGGGCAGGCATGATCCAACGCTGCAATAACCCAAACCATGTCGGGTATGCAAACTATGGCGGCAGGGGTATCTCCGTGTGCGAGCGCTGGATGGGGTCTTTTGAGGCATTTCTCGAAGATATGGGTGAGCGCCCAGTCGGCTCGACAATCGACAGAAAGCAGAACGATGGAAACTACGAGCCTGGAAATTGCGAGTGGAAAACAAGGTTTGACCAGTCAAGAAATACCAGCCGAAACGTACTTGTAACAATAGACGGTGTAACAAAAACGGTACGTGATTGGGAGATTGAAATGAAAGTAAAAAGAGGAACGTTTCAGCGTCGTATCGATCTTGGATGGGATCATGATCTCGCGGTGACACTTCCCGTTGAACCCGGAAAATCACTGGAGAAGAGAGCATGCCCTTAATTGCGGGTCTGGATATAGAAACAACCGGCCTAGACTACGAGAAGGGTCATCGAATTATCGAAGTCGCGGCAAGTCTGTTCGACCTCGACAGTGAGCTTCTGCTTGGCAAATTCACGCAGCGCATCAATCCCCAGCGCAGCATTGACCCTGGCGCACAGGCAGTGCATGGAATCAGCTTCGATGATGTCGCTGGGTGCCCCCTGTGGGAAACCGTTGGGCCGAAGGTATCCGCGCTAATGCGAAAGTGCGACCTAATCGTCGCCCACAATGGGGAGGGTTTTGATTTGCCCTTCGTTGCGCACGAACTAATGCGTATTGGTGCGCCAGTTCCCAACGTCAAGGTGTTCGACACCATGCTTCAAGGACGATGGGCGACACCGCTTGGCAAGCTACCCAACCTGCGCGAACTATGCTTTGCCTGTGGGGTCGAGTACGACACCGAGAAGGCTCACGCTGCTGACTATGACGTATCCGTGATGATGCGTGCATTCTTCGTTGGTAAGCGAAAGGGTTTCTTCAATGTAGGCGAACTAATGAAGGAGACGAAATGACCAGATCGCAAGCTACGCCACAATCCAGTCAAATGATCCGGATGGAAGAACGTATCTCGAAACTTGAACAGCAGAACATCGAACTGCTCGCGGCGATTGAGGCGAAGAACGAAGAGCTTAAATTGGTTGCTGAGTATGTAAAAACAGAAATGAACGCCGACCTCGCCAAGCGCGACCAGAAGCGGGATGCGGCGCTGCTGCATGAGTTCGCCGCCAACTGTCTGCCGAACATGCGCCGTCAAGAATCAGTGGCCTCTGTCGAGAGAAGCATTCACAACATGGCGGTGGATGATTGCGTTAAGCATGCGCTGTATCTCGCCGCTGCCCGCGAGTCCTGGGAGTGGGTTCCCAAACTGGAGGTGAAATAGTATGGCACACGGTCAAATTACATCAATTGGATACCTAGAGCCACTGGAGGCAGAAAATGAAGTACTGCGCGCCAGAGTCGCCGAACTCGAAGCCGAGGTATCGCGGCTGAAAACGGTTCCCATGAAGTATCGCCGAATGCAGTTCAACGCAGAGCTACAGGAACAAGTGGCTAAACTCGAAGCGCGGCTTGCCGAGCGCGATGCTGAAATACTTAGACTACGTGGTGAAGTCTTCAACCGTAATGCCGGGATGCTTGAAGCACAGAAGATGCTCCTGCTGGCGAAGGATGCGCTCAATAGCTATACGGATAGTGTTCTAACCAATGTGTACGAGCATGGGTATCAGGACATAGACAACGGCGAAGTAGCAAGAGCAGCCCTCGCCGCCATCGACGACAGCAAGCTACTCAAGGGGCTGATCCTGTGCGATGGTAATACCACATACTTAGCAGTAGTGACCACGAGCAAAGGTGTGCGCGTAATTAAAACCCACGCACCACGGAGGACTGAATGAGCATATTGTGCAAATTGTTTGGCCATAAAGTCGGAACAGGCTACAACGCCTACGAAGGATCAAAGTACCTCCATGTGCGAACAGGAGCGGTCGACGGCATAGATCGCGTGCACTGCTCCCTGCATACCGAGTGCGAAAGGTGCGGAACGTCGTTCCAGGTCGGGATGATTCATCTTCCAATTGTTGAAGATTGGGTGGCCGATCTATTGAAGAAACGCAGACAGCAACCACAGGGGACTGAGAATGACCAACCCACATGACCACAGAGTTGCAGGCGCGGCTATTGCTGAACCCAAAGCGCAACTCGCCGCCGAGCAACTTAAGAGCGCGAAGCTGCGGGAGGCTGTGACCAGTGTTGTCAATCACGAACTGAGTTATTACTCAAAGTGTTGTAGGGCACTCGCACTCCCCCACGACGACACCGCGCTCAAGGAGTGGGGCGCAGGGCTGCTGGAGAAGGCGATGAACCCGGAGAAGCCCTACACCATGTACTGCTGGATATTGCACCTTATTGAACAACTCCGCAGCGGGAAGTGGAAGCCATGACCGCCGAAGAAAACACGACAGTCTTCCAATACGAGGCAGAGGCGCGCGATTGGCCTGGTGATTTCCCGCACGATAATGGCAACTACATGAACACCTGCCACGCATGTGGCAATACGTTTACAGGCTACAAGCGAAGGATCATCTGTAGGGTTTGTTCAGATCAGGCACCGAAGGTCGAAGGCATCCAGGCACAGACACTCTGATACAATCGCGCCACTCTTTACCCTATGAAGAGTGGTTTGTTTTTTTTGAGGCGCAGCGATGTGCCTCTTTTTTGGTCGCATACTTGATTCATCTGTGACTGAGGGGCAAACCATGTCAAGCAAATACGTCTCACCAACTGGCATTCGCATATCGCCTAGCGAATACCACGAACTAGCAGCACAAAGTCCAAACCCATACGTTCTGCGCAAATTTCAGAACGAAAAGATTTCCATGTCTCTTATCAGAATCGGCGTAATTCACCGCGTCGAGGTTGTTCCGATAGAGCATCAGATGAACTTCAAGGTGGAAATCTGGAACATTACCGAGCTTGGTCTTGTTGAGGATCTTGACAGCGCTGAGTTCAGAACCGAGCCGCAGGCAACGGCGTACTTCGAGAAGTTTCTCGCGAAATGGACAGAGTGCGTTTTTGATCCCGAGACCGGGAAGCTGAAAGAGGTCGGCAACATCTTCACGCCACCCGATCCAGATATTCCCGTGGTTGCAGAACATACCTTTGCTGCGGGTGAATTCGGCACTTGGTAGGTACGGCTACCGAGCCATATACGGACGGTTCCTGTGGTTTCGCAAGTACGGCGATGGTGCCATATAGGCCCATCGCCTGCTTTTGTGTCTCGCATTTGCAGGAATATTGAAGACAAAGGATCTTGTCTATCGCGGATGAAACACTACGCTTTGTCAGCCACGTCAGATCAGATACGCGCGCCCGCGCGTCAGGAATAATAGCGCGTGATTTCAGGGTGTTTCTGTGCCAATCAGGGCGGTTCATCATTCAAACATCGCAGCAGCAAGTGATGAAGGGGCGGTAGATGATCCAAACCCTAGCGCCCAATATCGAACCTGTAGCACGAACCCAAATTTTTTAAGGAGAAATACCATGACGACATCCGTAGCCGTTACCGAAAAGACCTCTGACCTGGACGCCCTGCTGTCTGCCCTTGACCTGGACGAACCCGAGGTGAAGAAGGTCGAAGTTGCCGAAATTGGCGAAGTTGAACTCGAAGCCGCAGTGCGGGGCGCTGAAACCAGCGAAGCGATCTCGGCAGCTTACGAACACGAAGCGAACGCCGAGCGCCTTCTTGCCGAAGAAGCGCTGATCGATCCGATGAAGAACCCCGAAGCGCTGCTTTCCGACGAACCTGCGAAGCCCGAGGCAGCGAAGGGCAAGGGCAAAGGTAAGGGCAAGGGCGGCAAGAAGTGCGCGGACAAGCCTGCCGCCGAGAAGAAAGAACCGAAGGAAAAGAAAGCTGCGACGCCCCGCAAGCATTATTCCTCGAAGACCGAGCGCGTGACCGACAAGTTCGGTGCCTCGCTGGGTGAATACACGGTGCTTGAACTAGCTGATGCCGCACTCGAAGGCGATGCCCTCGCTGCGAAGCAGGTTGAAACGATGACCACGCTCAAGGAATCGGGCGTCAAGGTGCAGAATCGCATCGTGTTCCTGATGGAGTACGCTGCGGGCAAGTCGGCGAAGCTGAATGACATCGCCGCGACTGCGCTCAAGCTGCTCAAGACCGATGGCAAGATCGTCACGGGCGAACACGGCAACCTGCACCTGGCGCTGGTAAAGAAGTATGCGAAATCGTCGGCGAACGCGATGGGCAACAATACGGTCGGGGCAATGAAGGCGCTCAAGATGATCGTGGCGGGCGAGAAGCAGGAATACGTCGCGAACCCGAACAGCCTGTACCTGGCGAAAATCAACGCACTGTTGTCGATCTAAGCCCTTGATTTAAGGAAGCAGGAGTTTGTATCCTAGCCCGCATAATGCGGGCTTTTTTTCTTTCGTTAGGAGGTGCGTATGAAAAAACTGTCACTGGCTTTTGTCATTGGAATTGTGTTGGCGCTCGCGGGCTGCGCGGGTATGGGGAGACCAACGGAACAGCAACTCGCAACCGCAGATTATGGCCCACAGATCACCCAGGCAGAGGCGCAGCAAAAAATCATAGCCTACTTCAAACGCACGCTGCTTGATCCTGGTTCGGCGATTCTACGCACGGACACACGCGATCCACAGAAGCACTGGATGAGCGACAACTTGGGCAACTACCACTACGGGTACGCAACCAATGCCTCAATCAATGCCAAGAACGCCTACGGGGGCTACGTGGGCGAAACGCTGTACGTTTTCATCTTCTACAGGGGAGAAATCTTCCGCATTAGCCAAGCGTTTAAGAGCGACGGGCGCTATTACCCGGATCTCTACACGTTTGCGCCCTATCCCGCAGCCTTGGGGCGTCAGCGATAATTCACTCATGGGCGGGGCACGGTGCCCCGCGTTATCTGGAGAATGACATGGCTGTGAATTACGAAGCGCTCAACAAGATGTCCGATGAACAACTGCGTGAGTTGAATTCCGGGATCATCGCTGTGTTGCGTCAGCGGCAGACGTTTCGGATGCAGAGCGTTCTGACCGGGTTCAAGGTAGGCGACAAGGTTGAATTTCACTCCAATAAGTTCGGAGGCACGACGGTCACGGCGCGGATCACCAAGCTCAATCAAAAGACCTGTAGCTGCGTGGAATTGCTGAAAAGCGGTGCGGATTCCAATCGCACCTGGCGCGTTGCCGCAACACTCTTGCATCGCGTCTATGGTGATTAGTCACCATTGACTGACCGACCGGCATGAGGCACAATTCGCGCTTTATTGCTGGTCGGTTAGCCATCAGTCACGGGTGACAATACGTTATCGACAAGCAGACGGGAGGGAAATATGCGAAAGGCACTTCGGTTAAATGACTGGTCAGTTAAGCAGGCAATCGAATCTCGGCCAGAACTCGCGGGCAAGAAGCCAATTGGGCGCGGTCTGTTCTCCGCCATCTACGAAGGCACAAAGCCAGGCCGTGTTTTGAAAGTTACCGTCGATGACATCGGCTACTGGATGCTAAACGACCGTTGCGTCGGGCTGTCCGGTAAGCATTTCCCGAAGCTGTATCAGAATTTCGGCGTGATCGGCGAAATCAAACGCGGCGGCAGTGCATTCCCGATCTATATGTTCGAGGTCGAGCGCCTTGAGCCGCTTGCGGCAGGTAGCGATGCAAGAAAGATTGCACGCGCTACTGGAAATGCCTCGTATCGCGCATCGCTCATAGCGGGTGGCAGTCGTGCAAATTGTTACGATGTCTTGTGTGAGTTGAAAGTTCCTGGTGTTGCGCGATCCGTGCGTCGTGCGCTCAGCGCGCTGCGAGATTTTGCCAGTTACTTCTCACATGGCACGCTCGATATGCACATGGGTAATTTCATGCAGCGCAAAGATGGAACGCTAGTCATCACCGACCCGATTGCCAATATGGGAATTCATCGCAAGCTAGTTGCCAATCGCTATTGGTAAGCGCCATCAGTCACGGGTGACAATAGCATCATTGAAACGAAACAGGGAAGACCATGAAAACGGAAGACATTATCAAGGCAAACGCAGCGTCGCTCGACAACGTGTCCGTCGAACTTGACCACCGTTTCCCGACCGTCTGTATCAAGGATCACAGCGGTGATGGGCAAGAGGACATCTTCTTGCAGGGTGACGATGCCGTGCGGTTCGAAGAGGAATTCAACGAACTGTGGAACGCGGGTCTTGATCTGACCAAAGACGAGATCATCAAGCACCTGGCGATTAGCTACGTCGATTGCATTTGGGGCTGACATGACTGAGCCAATCAAGGTGCCCGTGCCCAAGCCTTTCACCCGCACCCCGATCCCGCCAGTTCGCCGCGAGAAGGATCGCAAGAACGAATATGTACGGCAACCGAAGCATAAAGGGAGACAGCCATGAGTGTTGTTTTCAGCAGTCTGACGCCAACAGAAACCTTTCGCATGTACGGCAGCTTAACGCGCCGTCAGATCGAGGATCTTCTCGGCAAAGATGAAGCACTGCGTGAGCTTGAGGGAATCGATGCCCATATCGATGAAGCGATGTGCCAGTACCCAGCCGAAGACTTCCTTGAGTCGATCAAGACGCGGCTGCATGAACTGTCGAAGAAACTGCGGGGCGACAACAAGGACACCCTCAACGGGATTATCGAATCCCTGGACGACATCGCCCAATGCACATTCTACGCAGCCGACTATGGTCGCGACGAACTACAGAAGGCACGCAACGCTATCGACGCCTCGTTGCATTTTCGATAATTCAATCATTGACAACGAACAGGGAGCGCACTGACATGGCATACGCAGTAATCAACGGCAAGTTGTCCAAAAAGCCAAAGAAGGACAAGTGGTCAGCCTATCAAGCACCGGTGTCCGAGTACGGTAGCGGTGTGCCGCAATTTCAGCACAGCCTGTCCTCGATTGCGCTGATTAAACACAACGGCAAGCGCTTCATGTTCTACCACAACAACACCACGGACGGGCGCGAGCTTTATGACCAGGATGAAAACCTCGTTCTGACGATTGACAGCAGCCTTAACTTCACGGCGTCGGGCAAGCGCATTGGTCGCATGCAAAGCGAGAACGACAATTGGATCTTCTATCTAGGCGACCAAAGGTTCGATACCGGAATTCAGCGCGACACGTCGGTTCGGGAATACTGTTGGCTGCAACTTGAGAACGCGGAAATTGCAGCAATCGAGCATTGGTTGAGCCTTGCGTAGAAGCGCAAAATTCAATCATCGACAACGCAACACACAGGGAAAGCGCCATGACCAAGAACCGAATCGACGCCGTGATTGATAACAACACTGAATCCTACGCCTATGCGTGGTTGGAGAGATCGCACGGATACGGTCACATGAACGTCATCATCAGTTTGGCCGGAAAGAACGAGTATCGTCGGCCAGAGGGCTGCATCAAGATCAGCAGTCAGATCGGCGGTGAGGGGGAACAAAGCGAGCGCATCTACGCTGAGCGTTTCGGATTCGACCAGCGTTACGGGCACGGTAGCCTTGAAGAACTCGAAGCAGGCGTTAAAATCATGCGCAAGATCGAGAAGCGCATGAAGGAAATGTACGAGACTTATGGCATGCCCAAAACTCACGCTGAATTCTGCCAACGCATCCTGGTTGCCTCTGGTGCCAAACAGCTTATTGTCGAGCCGAACCATTGGGCAAACGGCAGCGCGATGCGTGACAAGGAAATGGTGGTGGTGAGCGCGGCATCGGCATACAAGCTCGAACAGATGGAGAAGGAACTTCTTTCGTTTTTCTCGCGAAAGGCAGTGTAAGTCATGGGTGAGCGAATGGACGAAGACTACGCATTCGAGCGGCAGCGCGCCATCGACCAGACGCCATTGCCAGAAGATCCGTTCGGCCATTACGAGATTTGCGAAGAGTGCCCCGACCGTGGCGCTGAAATAGTCTGCGCACCTGGCGGCGGTGTCGTTTGTTCCAAGAAGTGCGGTTGGTGGTTCTGTTATTAGAGCCTATAGCGCCCGATCATAATCACCATATCGACAACGAAAGGGAACCGAAATGGTAGCCGAAAACACCGCGACTGTAGCCGAAAACACTTCGATTGAAGTCACCCGTGAGCAACAGGCCGAAATCTACCGCGCGGCATTCAATCAGGTCTGCAACAAGACCGACTGGAAACTGCCGATTGACTGCATCGTGCCGTGGGACTTGGCGAATTTGTATATGCAGGCAATCGAGTTCATGACGGGCAGCAAAGCGAAGGGCGAGGCACTGACAGGCAACCGCTACTGGCTGCGCGCAGCCGGTTACTACGTCGCAACGGGAGAGTAGCCATGAAAGTAAAGGTTTGGCGCGTTGAGCATCGCGACAATGGGCGGATTGGGATGTACAACAAAGAGTACCATGCCTTCATTAACGCAACAGAGGGTGACTGCGACGCAACCGCAACCGAAAAGCACCCATCGCCGATGACGGATGACCCACTCGGGTTTTGGGATTTGGGCAATAGTTGCGAGTGGAATTTTGGGTTTTCCTCGCTTGCCCAAATGCGCAACTGGATTTATAAGGCAAAGTGGCGGCGTAACCTGGCGAAGCTCGATTTCGTTCTCGCATGCTACGAAGTTGATGCCGAACACTTTCGTCGAAGCAACTTTCAGGCAATTTTCTGGTTCGATATGGCAGAGCGAATCGAGGTGCGCGATGTCGATTATGCCGATAAGTCACGGGTGAAATCATGAAAGCAATCTATCCGATCATCAACGTCCTGTGCCTGCTGATTCTCGCGCCATTTGGGATGTTCGCCGACTGGCTGCGCGAAAAGGCAAAGCAGCGCTGCGATCACGAAGTCGAGAATGGCTGGTACTTGATTAAGGGTATCTGCAAGAAGTGTGGGGAGGAACTGAAATGACCAAGTACCCGAAACTGGCGACGGCGTGTGGCCCGCGCGGTGCTGCTATGGGCCGCTGCAACGAAGTGCATGACCGCGATCAGCCGATCAAGTTGCGGCTCTACCGCATGCCCATGATCGACCACGACTACGATCAGGGCGGTGCCTATTGGGGCGCCGGGAACGCCAAGGTTGGCTTCATGTACCACGCATTCGGGGATGGGCAGAAGTTCGTCAATGAGGTCTTCGTGCGTGCCGTTGATCGCCAGAAAGCGAAGGAAGAGGTGCTGCGTCAATTACCTAAAGCCAGGTTCCACCGGTAACAATAGCATCATCGACAACGCAATGACGAAGGGGAAACACCATGTCCGAAGCACTGCTCAAGCTGATCCGCAACCTGTCGCTAGTCGGTTTCGGAGAAGAGCGCCTGAAAATCGAGAAACTTAGCGAGTATCAAGGCAGGCCGAACGACCGCGAAGAGTACGAGGTCTCGGTTGTTGATCTGCCGCAGGGCAGTACGGTGACGGTGCTGGTCACGGATTTCTGGCGCTACCCCGGCATCCCGTGCTACTTCGTGAATTTCAGCCATACCGATGGCAACTTCATGGCGTGCATGGGCACTCCGCACATCGAGCAGGCGCTGTTCGACCTCGGCGCGTGCATGCACATGATCCCGCCCATTTCCGAAGACTGACCCTCAGAATTCAAACATTACACGGGAGACCGCCATGAACGTAGAGCAACGCCAAGAAATCGAACGCAAGGTCGTTCGCCACCTGATTCGCACCATGAAGAAGCATGGCTGGATCATCACCAGGATTGACGACGGAGGCGACCCCGATGAAGACACCATCGATCCTAACGAAGAACAGGCGATGGACGCAGTGTTCGCGGTTGACGCTGCGGCAATCTACTTTCACAAGGCTTTCGGCGAAAAGAGAGGGGCTACGCACCATGTCCAAATCATTCTCGGCAACGACGGCTACGACGCGATTGCTGATAATTCGTGTTCCAAACTGCACCCGATGGATGACTTCGCGGTGGTGATGGAAACCGAAGTGCAGCCCTACTGCGACAAGCAGGAGGAAGAGTGCAGCTAAGTCAGCCGTGACAGCGACACTACAATAGAACCATCGAACAACGAACGGAGAAAACCATGAGCCTTATCGAACGAATCACGGCAGAAAAGCTGCTCGCGCACGGTCGGCTGCTCAGCAAATTCATGCCCAACAGCCAGCGCCTCACTCTCAAGCAGAACTTGCGTTCGGAAGAGGGCGAATACTTCGCGAAGCTGGTTATTGATCTGGACAAGCGGATCTCCGAAATGCCGCACACGTACCAGACAGAGGCAATCGAGGTGCCCGACAAGATCGTGCATCTGCACTACTTTCTCGGCAACATCGATGCCTGGATCATCGAGAAAGATATGTACTGCGACCGTGGGTCTCCACAGCTTCAGGCATACGGAAAGGCCACGCTGTACGGTTATGGGTTCAACAGCGCCGGATGGGGCTACATCAGCATCCAAGAATACATCGAAAGCGGGGTCGAGCTTGATCTGTACTGGACACCCAAGCCCGTGAAGGAATGCAAGTGATGCTCGACGCACTCGCGGAAGCACTGCATGAGGGTCGCCTAGTGTGTCTGATCGGTACGCCAGAGGCGTGGGTAGACACGCTTGGGCGTGTAGAGGCGCGAATGAGGTATTTGTATGGCTAAGTACATCTGCAAGGTGCCGTTCATCGACGATATGGGCAGCATTTCGTCCTTCCGTGTTCGTTCGTGCAGGTCAGAAAGCAAGGAAGAATACGCGCTTTGGGCCATCAACAAGATGCGCGATCACGATGGTTTGCGGCACATCCGTAAGTTGCCTTACGGCACAAAGTTCGAGGCATGCGATGACTGAAGGCGGCGTAAAACCAGAAGAACTCGACGTTTCCCTCAACAGTGACCAGCCAATGCGCTGCCCGCTGTGTCAGAGCAGAACGGACTTCATAGAACAACACGGGCAACAGTTGCATTGGTGCCTAAACGATCAGTGTAAGCTGATCTTTCTCGCAGAAGATGACTAGGAGCAAGACATGAAAAAGACTGTTTTGATTTTCGCCCTGATTGCCACCAGCGCCATTGGTGCCGATGCGCCCAAAACGACCTATGTTGGGCAGGGAAGGTGGGTCTGCTCGGGATCGACTGCCGCGTGTGCGCAGGTTGATGCCAACAACCGCAACGAAGCTGCGCGTCGTGACTACGACTACCAGCGCCAGCAGGATCGCGCCCAGGAATCCATCGACAAGCAGCGTCGCGAAGAGGAAGCTCGGCGCTACAAGCGCTACTAAGGCACTCAGTCACGGGTGAGATTGGTGGGCCTCACCCGTGGTTTCATAATGACCATATCGACAACACAACAATGGGAACGAAATGCTACTGAAAGTCAAGATCGAGGGCCGCGACACCAAGAACGGTGCGGGCGTCGCCTTAGTGCATGACTACACGCTGCACATGCTGGTCTATAACTTCTGCGAGTCCGAGAACCACACGGGCAAAGCACCGCCCGAAGGCCGCATCGAAGTGGGTCAGTTGCCCACGGCGTTAGCGAATGCCCACTCGTTCAAGCACGGCATCTGCCCGCTCGAAGAACAGGTTGCCGTTGATCTGGTCGCCACGCTGCTCAATCACGCGAAAGCCTACGAATGCGCGGTGGTCTGGTCGAAAGTGTAATCGGCGTGCCCGCAAGGGCACCCAAAGAACAAAGCGTCGGAAGCTCCCCAGCACGGAGGGGTCAGACTAGGCCGGTCTGTCGTAGCGTGTGTAATGCCTATGCACACGGCGTTTTGTTCTTTGGGGTCTTAACAAACGAGGCAAATCATGGGAATTGCAACCTGGAAGAAAGAGTTCTACCCGCCGATCAGCAAGGTCACTCGCGCCAATGCAATCGATCACTCGCTGAAAAAGTGGATCGGACTGCGTGAAGAGAACCTGAAACGACACGACCTCAAGTTGTCCAACTTCACGGTGTATGGCACAAATGGCAATTCGTTCTGCATTGATGAAACCACATGCTCGCTTTGCCGAATCAACGATTCGGACTGTTACAAGTGCGAGTTCGTAACTCTCGATGGCCCAGGCACTTGTCGCTCAGAGTTTCTGCGAATAGGAACCCGCACTAACTACCCGGCAACTCCCGAACCGATGATCGAACGCCTCGAAAAGCTCAAAGAATTGAAGGCGAAAAAGACCGCCAAATAACCGAACACTTTCATGGTGTACTCCATTAACCCTGGCTTCGGTCAGGGTCTTTTTTCGACCCGCAAGCCGTGGCGGTTGCAACTGTCATGTAAGTCATTGTTTTTAATGGATATTATCGGCACCGTAGGCATGCTTGAAACAACCGCGATGCAACCGGGATACAACCGCATATAGCCAATCGCTATCCAGTGTTGGCAATCAATAACTTTCGGTAATAAAGCACCAACCGCACGGGTCTTTCAAGGTACGGCAAGGTAGCCATATAGAGAAAACATCCGCAAACGCACGGTCACAATAGCAGCATCAGAACAGGGGAAGTAAGCCATGAAAATATTCTCGACCATGAAAATCGAAGGCCCGAATGTGGTGGTTCGCACCTACGCGGAAAAGCGAAACGACATGGACGATAAAGTCTGGATCGAAGGGATGGAGTACAAATTCGCCAAGCGCTTGCTTTCCACCAAACAGGTCTCGAAAGAGAAGGCAATCGAAGTCCTAAAAAACTCAGGGGTAATGGCAAATGCAAATGTCTAAAGCACTCGACATCATCGGCAGGGTAACGGGATTCAGCGACAGGGATACCCAAAGGCTGATCGAGAATGCGTTCGCATTCTATCCAACCGAAGAGGGTGTCACCGAACGTCACGTCGAACTTGAGGCAATCAAGCGTGCCCGCGAATTGGGTTTGATGGCATGAGCTTGATTCCGCCGCCACCAGGCTACTCGTTTCTCAGCATCGGCGAGGTCATGACAACGGATGACCGCTACCGCTCAATGAGCGGAACCGAATGGGAACCTGTCAGAGCGCTTGCTGGTGGGAAAGTCAGCGAACATTTGTATGGCCGTATCGCCCGCAAGACCAACAGTCCGAAAACTCCCAAACAGACAATGGCAATGGCAACCAAAGAAGGATGGGGAACATGGTAAATCCAACCCAGGCACCAAAAGAACAACGAATCAACGAATGGATCGAATACCTGAACACAACAGATCCAAGCAAACTCGAAGAACCAGCGCAGAAGACCACGGAAGTAATAGTGCAGAAGAAGGCTACAGACAGCTACGGAACAACGTAACAGCCTAAAAAGCAACCGCAACGTAAAGAGGAAGAACAAAGACAACCACAGTATTCCACGACCTTTAAATGAAGAGGAAGAACAAACGCCCACCAACAACACCTCGACAATGTAAGGGAAGGAACAAAGACCTAAAGGCTTGAATATCTTCAAATGTAAGAGAAAGAACAAACACCTAAAGGCGAACAATGTAAGAGGAAGAACACCCACCACCAATAACACAACACCTGGCATTCAACGATACAACAATGAAGGCACTCAAGAAAGGCACTCAAGAAAGGCACGCAAGACTTAACAATGAAGACTTAACAATGAAGACTTAACAATGAAGACAATGAAGACTATGAAGACTTAACAATATAAGGGCTATGTGCAATATAAGGTTTGGCGCGCAAAATTTGTGTCAATTGTCTTATTCCATCACGAAATCTGTGAATTTTCCCTTTCCTTATCGATTTTGGTTATAAGAAACGGCTAGTCAGCCATACAGAGGCAAATCCAGAAGTGGGAAAACACTACCAAAAACACCCCGGAATTGAGGCAAAAGTGGGGAATTGAAGAAATCGCTCGCCGAGTGAGTAAAGCCAAAGTGGGAAATTGTGCCAATTTGGCCCCAAAACGTGAAATATTTCACAGTCTCTTGGAACCAGGCAAAGGCACTGGTGACTGAACGGTTAAAATTCAGTACCGGCCAACCCGGCAGGCAACAACAAAAGGAGCCAGTATGGCAACGCAAGACCTCGTAATCGAATACGGCCTTAACGGTGATACGCACAGGGTCATCAGCCGAAACATGGATGAAGAACTATTGAGCAGCCTCAAGGAAGAGGGTTTCTTCGACTACATGCGTGAGTGCTTTGCCAAGGCGGGTGCAACGATACACAAGATGGCGATGGTTGAACGGATGGAGATCGAGATCAGCTAAATCAGCCGTGACTGCGCTCCCATACTGTGAAGCATCAACAACGGGAGCGCATCATGTACGAAGTCACCATCGAACTATTGAAAATGAGCGGCTGGTTGGTAGGCGCAATCTTCGTGGCAGTGGGTGTTGCCATGTATGGCGATATTGAGGTGTTCTGATGGCAGAGGAATACGCCGAGAAACTGGTGCCATTTGGTTTATTGAATGTGCGTGATCGATTTCATTGTCCGTACAGTGGCGTGCAGTACGAGAAGGTGGATGAAAGAACAGCGAGGCTGACATACGGAAAGATGACCACCCATCAATTTCATCCAGAAGAATTGGTGAAATACTGAGTACGGCAGGGCAACCATACGGCTGTGTTTCCATATACAGCCCAGGTTCCTTGAGTCTTTCTTTCCAAGGCCCACAAATGGGGTCTTTCGTTCCCATGTTAGGGTCTTTCCAACATAGGCACACGGTTGTTCCAATTGAGGCACAGCGTTGGAGCGTGTTGAGCGCTGTAGGGTAGGGCGATACCTACCCAGCGCTTGCCAAACGCAACACAGACGCACTGTGACAGCCGTAGCGGTACTTTCAAACTGTGAAACATGCAGCGACGTGCTGCGGTTCTTAGGGAGTTTGAAATGTCTGCCAGTCTGAATGCCAAGTTGATGAAGATGCTGAAGAAGATCGGGCCTTACGTGGGTGTCCGTTATCTGCGTAATCAGGGCGTTCCCTTCCATCAAGCGCATTGCATGGTGCTTGGTCACATTCCTCGTTTCAAGTAAGGGGAAGAGCATGAGCCGCGATTACTACATGCCGACCTACGAACTCAACCTGGAAGCGCTGTCCGATGTTGATGACCTTCCTGGTGATGAAGATCTCGGGGGCGATCCCTACGAGGAAATGCAAATGAAGGCAGAGATCAAAGAACTGCGGGAGCGGCAGAAGAACAAGTCGCTTCGCCATCGTCAGTCTGATTGGTACTGATCCAACAAGGGTACGCAGCTTGCGTACCTGGATCTGCAAAGCGTGAGCCTCGGCTGGGTGGCATGGTACGGCTTGCTGTCCATATACGGCGGTGATCCAATATACGGCTTAGTTTCCATACAGAGTGAAGAATCCAAGTACGGTCGGGCCAGTTGAGAACCGTCCTTGTTTGAGAGTTGTCCTCATTTCGACATCCATCGAAATGAGAATGGGCCGCATATTGCGCTTCCACTATGTAGTGCTTTTGCTACATAGGGTTTCCACTATATACATGCAAGCCTCGTGCCCGGTAAATATGCGTGCATTCATGCACCTGATTTGTGCATGCCCTTAAACACTATGCCAATGCGCTGCCTTGCGTTTTTGGTCGCTTTGGTACTAGGGCATTAGTTCATTGTCATTCGTCGATCCTGACGAAGATCGTTGCAGCACAAGGGTTTCCGGGCGCTTAAAATTCACTTTGCATGCGCAAAATATATTTTCGATTTTTCGCATTATTTTTCTTGCGTGCGCTCTGTTTTTCGTGCTAATCGCGCATGCGCCCATGTCACGTTACAAGTGCAAAGCGTGAGAATGATTCTCATAAACAATCGCCGGTTTAATGCACTTTTTTATTAAAAAATGCTTGCACTGTTTCGAAAGTTCATGAGACTATTTGTCTCAAGCAAGGGGCAAACGAAATACCCGCCCCAAGTGAGCAAGGGAGTCAGGTTCAATCTCTGACGGGGTGCCCTGAACTAGCAAGCGCTTTTGGTGCATGCTCGAACAATGTTCTTTTAAACAAAAAACAAACCAACCTTTTTTTTACATAGGGAAATCACCATGAAAAAGCAAACCAACAAAATTATCGTTACGATCAATTCTGCATTCGTGCAACAAGCTGAACGTCTGAACGCGAAGGGCGCAACGCCGGGCGACATCAAAGCGATTCTACGCTTTGCAAGCGAAGGTAATTGCGAATTCGTCGCGGGCGCTTTCGAGGGCGAAACGGTCGCGAAAATGACGAACCAAAAAGCCCTTAAGCGTCTCGCTCAAGCGGTCGCATTCGTCGCGGGCGATATGGTCGCGGGTTTCGACAAAGCCACCGCGTTGATCGTTGCAAGCATTGCGCAATCGAAAGATAAAACAATTAACTTTCAGAATATGCGCTTTGCAATGGGCGGTACGGGCGATGAAAACACCGCAGCAATTAAGGGCGTTTCCCGTGCCCGTCTCGCTAAGTTCCTGGGTAGCATACCGAACGAGGGAACGCGGGTTAGTCAATGTTCCCGCACTGTGGGCACGGGCGGTTTCTTGGGTGCCCTTGGGATTGTGCGCTCTGTAGATAAGCATTCGTTTGAAGTGGTCAATGCTGCGCACCCGTTCTTGGTCGCTTATGCGATGCGTCTCGAAACAATGGGCGATGAAACCTTCGCCCTTCTGACTGCTGAAAAATAAGTCACTTGTAACTAACCACAAGGGCGCCCACTACGGGCGCCCCTTCTGCTAAGAAAGAAAGAAAATGAACATCTTCGAATTGATCGGGAAACGCTCTGTAATCGCTTCTAGCACGCTTGTTGATACCAGTGCAGCAGAAGAGAAAGAAAGCGCAACTGAGAGCGCCCCTGTAGCATCTACGGGCATCCCTGCAAAGGGGCGTCACTCATGCAGTGCAGCAGTTGATGACATGAGCGAGATAGAAGTTCATGAATTGCTAATGAATAGCGCTGACATAACGCTTGATCTTTTGAGCTAATCAGCGTATGGGACAATGGGTGATAGGGAAAACCTATCACCCCACAAACCCGATAGTCTTAGACAATTTTCACCTACCCCGAGCGGATCGTCGGAAATTTTTTTCCACAAGAATTGCCTTCCTTATAGTTTGCCTTCCTTATAGTTTGCCATCAGTATAGTTTGCCATCAGTGCGACCGCGAGATTCCCTTCCTTATAGTTTGCGATTGCCCACGGTTCGACGACCGCATTCCTTATAGTCCTGGCACAAGATCCAAGGCATATACCGATCCTTATACTTCGGAAGTAGAACAAGAAGTATTCGGAATTCGGGAACAGCGAACGCACCAAAAGGAAAGGGGCCGAAGCCCCCATTGATCCTTACAGTTTGGCGTGGCCCGAGGCTGGCGCCTCGACCCGTAGCCTTACCAGCTTCCCCAATCTTCTGGCTTGGGCTTCTCTTCGCTGTAGCGCTCACCATCAGTCGGTATTTCATTAACAGCGCCGCCGTAGTTCTCCATCTTCTTGTATTCCTGATAGTGCTTCTTCACGTAGCTTTTGCTGTTGCGACCACCACTAAGACGCAATGCACCGCTGGGAATGCGAACGCTTGTTGAGGGATCGCGTCCCCAGTCCATGTCCGCCTCCTTGCTGCGTTGGGTTGCCTGGGCGAGAAAGTCTTTGAAGGTTGAGATTGCCATTACCAACTCCCTGCTAGTTCGCTGTTCATCGCGGGCGGCGCTTCACCCGCAGACACTTCATTTGGCTCGTCAGGGGTTTTGGGTTTTCGAACCGCTTCTGCCCTCCTTGCTGCCCTTTCGAATTTCAGAGCTAGGTCATCGTCAATCGCCCGCTTGAGTTTTTCCATGCTAAGAGCGACATCATCCAGCTTTACTTTAGAGGCATCGAGAGCGCTGATGGAGATTGAGGTGGGATCGCCCCTTGTGATCTCACCGTACTTGTCCACTGAAGCGCAGCTAGGCGGAACACTGCGGAACAGACTGAGTTCGTCTTCCGTGTAGCCACTCTTACGAAACGTCAGTGGTGACTTAGGTTCTTTCGGCATCGTGATGTAGTCGGAGAATTCCTTGCTCATGATTCCGCCAGGATGTCCCTTATCGTCGAGAAACGAACGAAGCAGTCCTGCCCAATCTTTAGTTTCGCTCACCAGCTTGCCCATCCTTTTTTGTCTTTCGAAGGAGCGTCTTCGACCGTGGTTGTCGATTCGCTGTACGAGAAGCCGCCTTCGTCTGTTTCGAAAATTGCGATCTTGCTTTGAGGATCTTCCTTGTGTTCTGCGCACCAGGCATCAACGTGCTTTTCGAGTTCCGCGAGCATTGCGGTCGAAACGTGCTTGTTGATGATCGCGAGTGTTTCGGGAAGTTCTGTGATGCTGTCTGCGCCCTTTGGCGGGTTCGCGAGCATTCTGTAGGTTGGCTTGAACCCAGTCTTGTTGAAGATCGCGAGCATGTCGATTACCCAGTGAAGGTGGTTGTCGAATGCTTTTGGGTACTTCGCGAGAATGAGGCCGACAGTTTCCATGCAGTCTTTGTCGGTTGCGGGAATTGCAGACCTTGGCGATGGGGCTTCCGCAGCTTCGGGTTCGATGTCCTTCAGACTTTCGAGCGCTTCGAGGTCTTCTTCTGTCAGGTAGTCTTCGCTCATGATTGCTCCTTCTTGTTCAGGATCTCGGCAAGCTGCTCGGGCGTGTAGCCCTTGGTGATGTCGAGAATTTCACGCTCTTTCTTGTGGCGCTGTGCAGCGCTCGGGAATAAGTCATTGTAGTGGTCGGAGATAACCTGCTTGATCTGCTCGTCACGAAGAGCGAGCAAGCAGGCGATCAGGCGGGCATAGCTGATGTCGAATTTTTCAGAAACCTCTTTCAGCCTGGCCGGTGTTGCGCTGTCGAATGCGATGGTCATTCGTGTGATTTGTGACATTCTGTTCCCCTTGTTTGTGCTTGCATGTTTTTGATTATAGCAAGCATGCAGTTTATGCTGCGACTTTTTCGCGCATTTGTGCAAGGTAGCCGATCTTGTGGTCGCCAGAGTCATGCGGGTGTTCGGGGTCTTCTTCTGCGCCTTGCTGTTGCTGACCAGCGAATGCCATAGCCATCATGGTGTTCGAATCGACTACGGGCACGTTCTGTAGTAGAAGAAGCCCCATAACGGTAAGGGGGTTGTTCGTGACCCACCCTAGCAGTCCGATCATCACGACGATCAGGCAGTTGAGATAGACGATGGGCAAACCTTGATTTGGTATCATTTGTGTTTCCGGTTGGTTAGGCTGCTCGTTTGAATCCGAGTCCTGCGAAGTCGAAGTCTGGAACGATGTTTTCATTGAATCCCTCTGTGCTTTCGATGATGAAGCGACGCTGCTTGTAGTGCGCCTTGAGGTGCGTGTTGAAGTCGTCTGCAAAGTCGATGATGAACGCGACGTTTGGCGATCCGTCCTTCTTTTCTCGAAGACCGCGACCGACACGCTGGCGCAGGGCGACTTCTGCTTTCCCGCCACCCGCGAGAATGACCATGCCGACCGCTGGAACATCGACACCGACATCCATGATCGTTGTCCCGATCAGAACGTCGATTTGCTTGTTGCCCAGCTTCGCAAGGCAGCGCTCGCGTTCTTCCTGGTTGTCGTCCCCGTAGATGTACTCAGCGCGGAGACCGGCGTTGCCCATAAGCTCGCACAGGACGTTCCCATGCTCTTTTCGCTGCACCAGAACCATGATCGACATGCCGTAACGCTTTGCGCGCAGACACTCGGCGACAATGTGCTTGTTACGCATTTCGTGCCCAACGATCCCAACCTCAATGGCGCGCTGCCAGGGAGTCGAGCGATACAGCTTTTTGGGTGGTTCCTTGAGTGTGACGTACTTGAAGTAGGGTTTCGCGAGAATGCCGCTGTCGATCAGTCGCTTTTCGGTGACTTTGATCGCAATTGGGCCGGATGACGCCATCAGACGCATGTTTGCCTCTTCATCATCCTTCATGAAGGGCGTTCCGGTCAGCGCCAGGCGGTAGTGAGCGTTCTTGCAGTGACGCAGGATCTCAAAATAGCTGTTTCCAGACGCTTCATGTGCTTCTTCGAGAATGACAAACTCGAATGTCGAGAGCGCCTCGATCATTTTCTGTCGGCGGGCGACCTGGCGCTGCTGAACCGCGCTCAAATCCTTCGGATCTGGTTCTTTCAACCATGCCATGATGGTTTGAACCATGCCGCAAGTCACCTCGCGGGAGATTTCGAGGTTTCCATCACCCAGGATTGCGACTTTTTTGTTGATCGACTTGAATGACTTCGCCATTTGGTACATCAGCACCCCTCGCGTAGTCAAAAACAGGGTAGGGCGACCGATTCGGGCTGTGGCGAGCTTAGCGATGCGTGATTTCCCACCACCGGTAGCAACTTGGGCGATGATTTGCCCGTGTTTTTCGAGCTTTTCGACCACTTCGGGCTGGTAGTTGTAGCGTTCCTCTTCGGGAAAAGCATCAACAACGGTTTTTTTCGGGCCTAGCGGGGTAGGGAAGGGCTTTTTGACGACCTGAACCTTGTAGCCTGCTTTTGTCAGCGCCGAATAGACGTAGGTGACGAAGCCTCGCGGGAAAGTACCCGCTGCGTAGTCAAGAAACGACGAACGCCCGTCCCAATCGCTCGACTGAAATGCAGCCATGTGTTCGCAACCGGCGACGCGGTAGGACAACACTCGCTGAACCTCAAGTTTGACCTCTCTTGAAGCCCCTATGAGCTTTGCCGTTACTGCATTGTGCGCGATCTGGACGATTGTCATTTATTGCCTTATACCCTATTCTCTGCTAAAGTCAGCCGTGACTTAGTATTCTATCGAACTATAAGGCCAAATGAAAGCATGACCATGTTGAAAATGATCGATGCTCCAATCGATTCGCTCAAGCCGAATCCCTGGAACACGAATGTCGTAACACCAGAAAACGAACAGAAGATCGAAGCCTCACTGAAGCGTCTCGAATTCTTCCGCCCGATTCTTGCCCGCAGATTGCCTGACGGCATGCTTGAAATCATCGGTGGCGAACATCGATGGTCTGTCGCTAAGCGCATGGGGCACACCTCCATTCCTGTAATCGACCTCGGCAGCATCACCGATCAGAAGGCAAAAGAGATCGGGCTGGTCGATAACGGTCGATATGGTGAAGATGACCCGCTTTCGCTGGCAGAGCTATTGAAGGATCTTGGCGATACAAGCGAAATTCTCAGCTTCATGCCCTACTCGGGCGACGAACTCGAACACCTGTTCTCTGCATCAAGTATAGACCTCACAGACCTGGATATTCCCGAAGATGACGGAACGATCCCGCGCCTGCCCGAAATGAAGGGAACCGCGACGCACCAGATCATGCGTTTCAAGATTCCTGTTGAGGACTCTGACTTCATTCAAAAGCTGATCGAACTGACGATGAAGACGCAGAACTTCACGGACGACGACTCGATGACCAACGCGGGCAACGCACTGGTTCATCTGCTCAAGGGAATCAAGTAATGGCACGCTTCCCCGATTGCGAAAGCTGCGCGTTCTACCACGTCGAAGAGGCTATTTGCGACGAATGCAATGACGCAGATCAGTGGGAGCCTGACGACCCAGGCGCACTAATGCAGGAAAAGGGGGAGCGAAAGCTCCCAAGAATCAGAATCCACAAAGATTGGAAAATCGCAGCATGAATATCGATAACAAGCAGCCCGTGCTGCGTGACATCACCACCATCTACCCGTACCCGCTGAATGCCAAAAAGCACAGCAAGGAACAGGTTGCCCGCACCGCTGCGTCAATTCGCAAATTTGGCTGGCGAGGCAATCCGATCATTGTCGATTCTTTTGGCGTAATCATCGCAGGGCACGGTCGTCGCCTTGCTTCTATCGAGCTTGGTTTGAAGCACGTTCCTGTCGTCGTGGTTGATGACATGAGCGCGGAAGAGGCGCGCGCGTTCCGCCTGGCGGACAACCGTGCTGCAATCGGTGATCTCGACAACGACATCCTCCAGGAAGAACTGATCGATCTCGGCGACATCGGCAGCGACTTGCTCGGCGACATCTTCGACAAGAAGGAACTCGACTTTGCGGTGGCTGACATCATGACGATCAACGAAGACGTATTCGTTGGCGATCTCGACACGGTGATGGACGAGCAGCAAGCGAACACCAACGAGAAGATTGAGGCGTCGGGAAGCAAGCGCGTTGCAATCGCGAAGGCGCTTGGCTTCAAGGAAGTGAATGGTTCCGACCTGATCTACATCAATCGCTTCATGGCTCAACTGGAAGCAGAGAGCGGCACCCGCACGGGCGAAGAGGCATTTATGGAATTCATCAAGCGCCTTGTCGGAGAAATCAGTCATGCGTGACCAACATTACAAGAATGTCCCAAAGACGGTTCGTATCGGCTGCTATCAGTTCCGCGTCGAGGTTCATGAATTTGAGGACGCAGAAGCAGACGGTGCGTTCGGTCACATGAACCCAATCAACCAAAAGATTCGCCTGCGACCTGGCATGACGCCACAAAACCTGGCGAACACATTCATCCATGAAGTGCTGCACGGCATTCACTGGTGGCATTGCTGCGGCGAATCGCCAGACGACCCGGAAGAGGAATACACCACCAAGGGTGCGAACGGTCTGTGTGCATTTTGGCAGGACAACCCAAATGCTGTTGCCTGGTGGCAGAGCTTGCTGACATTCAAGGAAAAGCAATGACATTCCTGCTTATGACAATGCTGCTTGCCCCGTTTGCACTTTCGCTTGTGTTCATCATCGCCGTGTCAAAGGGGCCGAAACCGTGAGCGACATCTACCTAATCGACAAGCGATCAGGAATCTACGCAATTAAACACAAAGATAGCGGAAAGATATACATCGGGAGCGCGGTTAATTTATCAAGACGAAAGCGCGAGCATTTCCGAAAACTTAGAAGCGGGATTCACCCAAACCCAAAATTGCAGAACTCGTGGAGCAAATATGGGGAGGATTCATTTGAATTTGTCATTCTGAAATACTGCGTGCGAGAAATGCTTATCGAGACGGAGCAAAAATTTATTGATGAATTTAACCCTGTAGAGACGGGATTCAATATTCTAAAAATCGCAGGAAGCACGATTGGGTACAAACATACTGACGAGACAAAAGAGCGATTATCCAGAGCAAATACCGGATACAAACATACCGAAGAAGCAAAGGAGCTAATGAGGGGTCGCATCGTTGGTGAGCATACAAGACATGCGTTATCTCAGGCACACGCAGGAAAAGAAATGCCAAGAGAACAGCGTTTAGCAATAGGAAATGCCCATCGCGGTCGCAAGCGCACGCCTGAAGAGTGCGCTGCAATATCTCGCGGGAAAACCGGAACAACCAGACCACCAATTACAGATGAAACAAGAGCAAGAATGCGTGCCGCGCAATCCGCAAGAAGAGCAATGGAGAAAGCAAATGTCTGAAAATTTGTATGTTATCGACAAGCGATTCAAAACGCACGTTGCCCGCTCTTCGCGCATCCTGGAAGTTGCAGAGTCCTTCGGGATCGGCCTGGACGACAAGGAATTCGTCATCTTCGACAACCTGGAACTCGAAGTGAGGCAGGGCGATGTCGTCTACATCACAGGGCAGTCTGGTTCCGGCAAGTCCCTGTTGCTCAAGGATCTCGAACGACAGATGTCTGAGCGCGGCAAGAAGGTCATCAACCTGGATCACGTCGAGATCGACAACAGCCGCCCTCTGATCGACCAGATCGGAACAAACACGAACGACGCGATTCGCCTGCTTGCCCAAGCTGGCATCAACGATGCCTACCTGTATGTTCGCCGCCCGAGCGAACTGTCTGACGGCCAGCGCTATCGATTCCGACTTGCGAAGGCAATCGAGACGAAGGCGGACGTGTGGGTTGCAGACGAATTCATGGCCGTTCTTGACCGCACCGCAGCGAAGGTCATTGCCTACTCGGTTCAAAAGACCGCGCGCAAGGCCGGGGCTACGCTGATCGTCGCAACGACGCACACAGACATGGTTCAAGACCTTGGGCCTGATCTCTACATCGAAAAGCGCTACCGCGAAAAGCTGCGCATCGAGGCGGTTGAAAGTGCCGCACAAAAGGTCGCGGAACGACAAGTTACCCGTGATGAACTCAACGAAATGCTCCTGAAGGTGATGTAATGAAAGTAGTGATTTTTACCAGCCCAACCTGTATCCCGTGCCGCCAACTCAAGCCGACGCTTATGCGCCTGCAAGAAATGCACGGATTCGAACTTCGAGTTGTCGAGGCGTCCGCCGAAACGCAAGCTGAATTCGAGCGCTATGGCATTCGCACCGTCCCTACCGTCATTTGTCTGAACAAAGACGGCGAAAAGACCAACGCATTTGTTGGCGCACAGGGCGAAGCAATGTGTGAAAACTACCTGCGCAAATGGGAGGTCATCAAGTGAGAAAGGCAGTTCGCGAAGTGATGATCCTAATCGCAACCTTCTTCCTCTTCACGATCTGGCATTACCCAGGCGATGATGATCTGCCGCCGCCACCTGGCGCAGTAACGGCATGACGCATACGCTCGCCGACTATGGGCTGATGTACGTCGCAAGTTTCGCGATGGTCTTCCTGCTCGGACTACAGTCGAAGAACGTCATTGCCGGGCGCTATATCGCCGCGATCATAACCAGCATCGGCATTTCTACAGCGAACTTCACGTTCGTAAAGTATGCCGCCGCTGGTACGTGGCAAGCGTTTGTTGTCTGCGCTGCGGGCGGTGCTGCTGGTATTGCCGGTTCGATATGGTTTTACGAACACGTTCTTTCCAGGCGCTTCAGGTTCGCAAATGAGCCAAGGACGGTTCTGTCCGACAAGCGCGATCAGCCCGAATCGTACATTCACCTTACGACAGATCAGCTTCTCAAGGCAATCGAGGGAGCTTTAGAACGTGCGCGCAACCTCTCCAAAAGACTGGAAAAGACGTGAGCTACGAAATCGAACAAACAAGAATCGTTCGCAACAAGGACGCCGGAAAGCACAAGCTGTCCCTGCTTGACCACATCTATGTCGAATGGGGCGACAAAAGCGATTGGGAAGCCCTCTGTGAGCTTCACTACAAGGGCCACAACCTCGCCGCAGGGCCAAGGTTCATGCGATGCGTCTATGAGCATGCTGGCGAGCGTCAGTTGATCGGGATCATGGTTTTCTCGAACCCGATGCCACTCAACAAGGGGCGCAACGAGGTTTTCCCTCACATGAAGCCAAATCAGGGCGGCGGGCGCGACACGACAATCATGAACAAGCGCCGCATGCAGCAGATCAACAAGTTCATGACCTGGAACAACCGCACCGTGCTTGACACGATGTTCCGATCCGCTGGCATTGCGTATCGCTTCAAGAATCTTGCCTACCGCATGTACTGCGCTGACAAGGGCATTCGCGTTGTCGAGTCGAATTCCTCAATGGGGCGATTCAACCCATTCTCAATCAAGGCCGGGATGAAGTTCATCAAACCGAAGCCAGCGAACGCGCTTGAGGTTGGAATTGATTTCTTCAAAGCGAACTTCGTCTCCCACCCCTGCGATCAAACGGCGGTCTTGCAAGAGCTTGCAGCTATGCCTGATGGTGTTCGCGCGGTGATGGAGAGAAAGCTGAGAGAGTTCTACCAGAAGAACAGCGCTATGGAGAAGTCTGGCGACAAGATGGATCTCGGGATGTCGCGTGTGAATTCCCTGGACATCGGATACATCGTTCGACAGACGGCACAGATTGTCTTCGGGGCGACAATCTACTGGATCTTCCAGAACCCCGACATTGACAGGGAACTACCGCGCCGTCTCCCAATTCTTGCATTCGACAATCAACTACCAAATGAACCACTCAACTTGGAGGCTCTGAAATGAGCGTAAATACAGCACGCGGGCTTACCGACAAGCAATACAAGATTCTGACCGTGCTATGCCACGGAAACGGGAAAGACGAAAACGGGAAACTCATTCCATGTGATCTCGATGAATTACTGGAACGAATCGCCTACCACACAACGAAGGCTTCGATGCAGTTCTCGATCCGCGCCCTCGTCAATCACCGACTGCTGACCAAAGACCATGAGAAGCGAAGGGGTGCCAGGCGAACGATCTTGATTCCCTCCCGTGTCGCCATGCAGATGATGGGATACCACGATCCGTCCTATATCGAAGACATGGAGCTTTCGCACCTGGACATATAGTCACCCGGAGCTTACTTGGGAAGTTTTCAACATTATACATTCTGCATAAATTTTCACATTTTGAGTTTTACAAAGTTAAGAAGTAAAGAAGTTGAAGGGTGTATATATATAGGGGAATGCAAAAACTTCCCAAGTAAACGCCAAAATCTCTCTAACTTACTGTTTTTCAAGCAGATCGCGGGAGTAAAGAGAGATTTTTGCATTCCATATTCATAAAATTCTATAAGGTTGTCAATGTCATTATTTCACCAGTTTCCTGTTCTTCAGGAATTTTCAACGAAGGTCGCGGGAGGGGATTTGTTCCGCTTCAATGGTAAGTCACGACTGATTGACAATGTTGCGGAAGTAGGATACAGTCCTGCCCTGTTGCATGGTAGTTCTCCTCCGATCCTGGACGCGACCACTTCGCGTCCATTTTTTTGTCTAGGAAAAGACAATGGCTGAAGAAACAAAGCCGGAGAAAAAGCGCGCACGGGTTCGACACCTGACGGCTGCCGAGAAGGCCGAAGCGATAACTCTCTGGAAATCTGGAACGGTAACTGTCGATGACCTGGCGATTCGCTTTAAGCGTGATCGCACCACCTTCCTGCGTCTATTCAAGGAAAGTGGGATCGAGAAGGGTTCCGATAAAGCCGCTACAGAGGCAAAGGTCAAAGAGGCAGTCGATAAGCTGCTTGTTGATGATGCGACCATTCTCGCGAAGCGAATTAAGGACAGCAAGGAGGAGCAGTTTCGATACATCGATGTGATCGGCAAACTGACGTGGGACACGATTCGCCGCGCAAAGGCCGAGAATCGCGCTTTCGCCACCATTGCGACAGACCTCAAGGCGCTCGAAATGGGCACGCGCATCTTCAAGATGGTGCGTGAAGAAAAGTACATCCTGCTTGGAATTCGTCCTGAAGACGAAAACGAAGACAAGCCGCTGCCGGAGCTTGTTGTTCAGGAACTCACCGCACAAGACATCGAAGAACTGCACCAGCGTTCACTCATGGCAGATGACGAGCTTGGTCTGAATGACCCGCTTGGCGACGAAGAGCTAATGAAGGACTTGAACGAGGAAGATCGAGTCGAGGAAGACTGATGACTCCGATTTTGTCTTCTCACCTGTTTCTTCACCAGCGCCAGATGGAGGTCTTCAAGGCGCGCTCGCGCTTTAAGGTCGTCGTCGCCGGTCGTCGCTGGGGCAAGACACAGCTTTCGAAGATCAGCATTCTCAAATATGCCCGAATCAAGAATCGCTTGATTTGGTATGTTGCGCCGTCGTATCGCATGGCGAAGCAGATTATGTGGCCCGAGTTGATCGCGGCTATTCCGCGTCGCTGGATTGCGAAGATCAATGAGACGACGCTCTCCGTTAAGCTGGTGAATGGCACACGCATCGAACTCAAGGGTGCAGATAATCCCGACTCCCTGCGTGGTGTCGGTATCCACTTTCTTGTGATGGATGAAGTACAAGACATCGATCCAGAAGCGTGGTCGAAGGTTTTGCGTCCGACGCTCGCATCTACGGGCGGGCATGCGCTATTCATCGGAACGCCAAAGGCATACAACTTTCTGTACGAGCTTTATGTACTCGGGCAAAAACCCGAGAACATTCTCGCCGGTAAATGGATGTCCTGGCAGTTCCCGACGATGACCTCTCCGTTCATTCCACGCGAGGAAGTCGAGGCAGCGATGCACGACATGGACGAGAAGAGCTTCAACCAGGAATTCAACGCATCGTTCGAAACGATGTCTGGCCGCGTGTATCACCCGTTTGATCGCAAGATCCACGTAAGGAACTGCCCGTTCAATCCGCAGTTGCCGATCTGGACAGGGCAAGACTTCAACATTGACCCAATGTCGAGCGTCATCATTCAGCCGCAAGAAGATGGAAGCGTTTGGGTGGTCGATGAAATCGTGCTGCGCGGATCGAACACGGAAGAGGTTTGCGACGAGCTTGAGCGTAGATATTGGCGCAACATCGACAACGTGTTTCTGTTCCCTGACCCTGCCGGTGCTTATCGTCAGCATGCGCGCGGGGAGTCTGACCTGGACATCTTCAGGGAGCGTGGATTCAAGAAACAGCGCTTTCACCGCAAGCACCCGCCCATTGCTGATCGCGTCAATGCGGTCAATCGCATGCTCAAGGCTGCTGATGGGAAGATTCGCTTGTATATCGACCCAAAGTGTCGTCACCTGATCGCTTCGCTTGAGCAGACGATCTACAAGAAAGGGTGCCGTGAGATCGACAAGGATGCAGATGTCGAACACAGCGGCGATGCCCTTGGTTACTGCATTCACTACCAGTTCCCGGTTCGTAAAATTGAAATTGCTGGCGTGTCAATATAAGGCTTGCAAGTAAGTCACCCGTGAGGTATATTCCGCAAATGAAATCGTCCGAAGAAGCCAATCAGAGAATGCTCAAGAAGTTTCTTGAGCGCCGTCACCCTGAGTACACAGAAACCTTGCCGCATTGGGAGTTTCTGGAGGACTGCTATGAGGGTGGTCGCGAGTGGTTCGACAAAAACATCTTCCGCTACATCAAGGAAGGCGATAAGGAATACAAGGATCGCGTCGAGCGCGCATATCGATTCAACCACACCCGCGAGGTAGTGGATCTGGTCGATAAGTACATCTTCAAGATGGAAATCAAGCGCTCGGAAGATTCCCCCGAGTCGGTCAAGAAGTTCTGGAAAGAAGCGACCCTGAACAAGATGTCGATCCAGGATTACGCGAAGCGCGTGTCGAATCGCGCCTCCACCTATGGGCGCGTGTGGGTTGTTGTCGATAGCACCAGAACTGGCGAGACGGAAGAGGGCGAGACCCCGAAAGTTGTATCCAAGGCAGACGAGAAGGACGGCATTGCCCGCACCTATTCGTACATCGTCACGCCGGAGCATGCGCTTGATATGTCGTATGACGACGAAGGCGAACTGAACTGGATTCTGATTCATGAGCAGGTTCGCGATGACGAAGACCCGATCACATCAAGCGGAAAGATGATTGATCGCTATCGTCTTTGGGAACGCGACACCTGGACGCTATTCACCGCGAACAAAAACGGTCAAAAAGTCACCATCGAGGTAGATGGGCCTTACACCCACGATCTCGGATTCGTGCCTGTCTTCGCCGCGAATAACACAATCTGCTCTGACGAGCAATACACCTCACCGTCGCTGATCGATGATGTCGCATATCTCGACCGCGCCGTTGCGAACTACCTTTCGAACCTGGATGCCATCATTCAGGATCAAACCTTCAGTCAGTTGGTCATTCCGGCGCAAGGGCTTGTTCCTGGCGAAACCGGATACGACAAGCTGATTGAAATGGGCACCAAGCGCGCATTCACCTTCGATGGCGAAGGTGGCGGCAAGCCCGAGTACATCAGCCCTGACGTAAAGCAGGCGGAGGTCATCCTGGCGGTGATCTCGAAGATCGTGAATGAGATTTACCACACGGTCGGCCTGGCTGGTGAGCGTACCAAGGAAGACAACTCCCAAGGTATCGACAACTCGTCTGGTGTCGCAAAAGCCTACGACTTCGAGCGTGTGAATTCACTGCTCGCTGCGAAGGCTGACTCACTCGAAGACATTGAGAACAAGCTGTGCAAGTTTGTTGCCGCGTGGTCTGGCGAAACGGTAAGTGACGACCTTGTTTCCTACCCCGACAACTTCGACGTGCGCGGCCTTCACGATGAATTCGGAATCGCAAACCAACTGTCTCTGATTGCCGCACCAGAGAGCGTGCGTCGTCAGCAGATGGAATCCCTGATCGACAAGCTATTCCCGCAACTCAAGGCTGATTTGCGCAAGAAGATGATTGCTGAACTCAAGACATGGCCGCCAAAGCCAGAAGCAATCGACCCAGCTACAGGAAAGCCAAAACCGGAAGGATCGGCAACTACGGTGGGTGGGGTGATGAAACAGGAAACCTCGAAAGCGCAAGCCAAGAAGTCTCCGAAATAACCGGCGAGAAGTGAATCTCGCTCAAACACAACGATGACCAAGAGACTGGTCTGAAAGGAAACAAATGAACTATCTGTTGAAACGCATGCTCGGAAATCTCGGCTACATGGATCAAGCTGGTGATGGCACCGAGGGTAGCGCTAGTGGGAACGCTGGCGATGACGCCGCAAAGGCTGCCGCCGAAGCTGAAGCTGCAAAAGCCGCTGCCGAAGCTGAAGCCGCGAAAGCTGCTGCCGAAGCTGAAGCCGCGAAAGCTGCTGGCAAAACCGGCCCGAGCGACGAAGAAGCGCGTCTGCTCAAGGAAGTGATGGACAAGAAGACCAAGCTGAAAGAAGCGAGCGACAAGATCGCCGCGCTGGAAGCTCAGGTCAAGAAGTTCGACGGCATCGACGCTGACGGCGTGCGCGCCCTGCTTGCTGAAAAGCAAAGCGAGGAAACCCGCAAGCTGGAAGAAAAGGGCCAGTGGGATAGCCTGAAGAAGCAGATGGTCGAAGGCCACGAAAAGGAAAAGGCCACGCTCGCATCGCAAATTTCCGAGCGCGAAACCAAGCTGCAAAAGCTCGAAAAGAAGATCGGCGAACTCACGGTTGGCAATGCCTTCGCGTCGTCTGACTTCATCAAGAACGAACTGATCGCGCCAGGCAAGGCCCGCGCGCTGTTCGGTGCCCACTTCGAGTTTTCCGAAGATGGCGTCGTTGCTTACGACAAGCCCGCTGGTGATTCGACCCGCGTTGCTTTGGTCGATGCAAAGGGCGACCCGCTCAGTTTCGAGGCAGCTATCGAGAAGATCGTTCGCAACGATCCTGACGCTGCCCAACTGCTGAAGAGCAAGCTGAAGACAGGCGCGGGAAGCAAGACCGTAACAAACGCGAAAACCGCTGACCAACGCTTCGAGCAACCGACCGGCAAAGACCGCATTGCCGCTGCTTTGAGCAAGGGTGCACTCGGCAAGAAATAACGCTTGACGACAGGAGGCGAATGGTATATATTCGCCTCCTGATTCAGTCAGCGATGACTTACTCTAAGAGACCTGAGAAGTTGATTGCCGTGACGCAATTGAAGTGAATCCAAATTCTCTTAGAAAAGGAACAAAATGCCGCTGTTGAAAGTAGAAGCCGATAAGCTGTCGAACAACCAAATGGTTGCTGGCGTTATCGATGAAATCATCGAACGTGATGACCTGTTCTCCGTTCTCCCGTTCGTTCGTGTCAATTCCAAGGCTTATGTCTACCACCGTGAAGACACTGGCGCACAGAACAACGTCACCCAGGGTTCCGGTCTGCCGACCTTCCTCGATCCGAACGATACCGTGATCGAAGGCGCTGTGCCGTTCAAGGAAATCATCGCCAAGCTGCGCATCATCGCTGGTGATGTGGATGTCGATAAGTTCCTGCAAGAAACCGAATCCGACACCAACGACCAACTCTCCACGCAAATCGCCAAGAAGGCAAAGGCCGTCGGTCGCCTGTACCACGACGCCCTGGCCAACGGCAACAACGGTTCGAACGCCAAGCAGTTCGACGGTCTGGCTGCTCTGATGACCAACGCCGACTCCAGCGCCGCTCAAACCGTCTCCGCTGGCGGCACCGGTGCCGCTCTGACCCTCTCGATGCTCGACCAACTGCTCGACACCGTTCCGAACGGCGCCGACTGTCTGATTATGCGTCGCGGCACGGTTCGCGCCTTCCGCACTCTGATGCGTACCACTGGTGGTGGCACCTCCGCCGCTGAAGTCATGATGGAAAACTTCGGTCGCCCGATGCTGACCCACAATGGCGTGCCTATCATCGTGAATGACTTCCTGCCGGGCGTCGAAACGATGACCGCTGGTGCCGTCACCTCGCAAACTGGTGGCGCAACCTGCTCCATCTACGCTGCTCGCCTGAACGAAGTTGATGGCCTGCATGGTCTGTATGGCGGCGCCGACGCCGGTCTGCGTGTCGAGTCCATCGGCACCGTGCAAAACAAGGATGCCGACCGCATCCGCGTCAAGTGGTACTGCGGCGCTGCTCTGAAGTCGAGCAAGTCGCTGGCCCGCCTGGCTGGTATCACGAACGTCTAAGTCAGTCACGACTGACTGCCTTACAGGGGCGAGGGGTTTCCCCCTCGCCTTTTTTACATCCGAAGGAAAATCAATGAAACTGAAAATCACAGAACCGGGCTGGGAAGGCTTCTCTGGCAATCTTGGCATCGTCCTCTTCGAAAATGGCGTGAGCGTCGGTGACGTTTCGCACATCGAGGCAAACATCATCAGCGGGAATATCCGCGTGGTCGAAGAAGAGAGCGGTGAAAGCGTCGGTGCGCTTGAACTGGATGCGGATATGCAAAACAAGCCGTGCATTTCCCAAAACCTGCAAACGATGGAAGAGATTCTGGCGGGAACTCCCGTGCTTACCCCGTCCGAAGTCTCCCTGATTGCGGAACTCATGTCTGAACCGCTCAAGCAGTATTCCAAAGAAGAGCTAGAAGGTGTCGCCGACAAGGGCGGTATCGCTGCTCTGCGTGAAATTGGCGACAAGCTCGAAGTCAAGGGCACCAGTATTGCGAAGCTGATCGAACTGATTCTCGAAAAGCAAGCTCCGGCTGCACCGGTTGCTGAAATGCTGCCTGAAGGTCAGTCTGACGACGGCGCTGGCAAGAACGAAGGCGAATAACAATGCAAGCATATCTTGGCGGCACGCCCGTCACCGTCAGTATTCCGATTGTCGATGCTGACGGATTGCCAATCGTCGCTCAGTCGGTCGAGTATCGACTTATCGACCAAAACGAAACGGTGCTGGTCGCCAGGACTGCTGCTACATTCGCCGAGGGCGACGAGTCTGTAACCATTCAGATTCCCGCCCAACACAACACGCTCGCCCCTGACGAATTCAGGGCGCTGCGCGTTGTCGAGCTATACATTCTGACCGAGGTTGGAACAATCAAGTCCGAATACGGGTATCAAGTCGAGTCGGACGAGGTGCTTGTTGAGGGTGTAAATAGCTTTCAGTCGTACAACAAGGCTGTTTTTCTCTCTTACGAAATTCCCAACCTTCCAGGTTGGAACGAGAACACGAAGGCGCAACGTATCGCAGCGCTGATCGCGGCACGCAGAAACATCGAACAGCTTCGTTTTCGCTACGTCTTCGATGCGTACCAGAATCTGACGCTCGCGAGCGTCGATCAATGGAATTCCCTACCGGCTGACTTCAAGAGCGCAATCTGTCGCGCTCAGATCCTCGAAGCCGACTTTCTGCTTGGTGGTGACGCCATTGGTGAGTACCGCCGCGCTGGCCTGATGTCGATGTCCGTTGGTGAAGCGAAGCAATTCTTCCGCCCAGCAAAGGCAATCGAAGGCGCGGTCTGCAAACGTGCGATGAAAGAACTGGCGAAGTTCGTCTCCACCCGCGTTCGCCTAACAAGGTCATAACATGCCTGTAATCACAATGAACGTGCCCTGCAAGGTGTCGGTGAAGACGAGCAACGACGTTTATGGAGCGCCCAAATTCAGCGTTCCCGTGCCCTCTGTGTGCGCCATTGTGAAGCTCATGGGGAAGGTACAGCACTCTACCGTTCGCGCTGACAGCGGGGCAACCCGAGGGCATGCTGATGAACTGGTCGCGGATGCTGTGCTGTTGCTGAGCAAGAAGATTCAGCCCGAGTTCGATTCGGTCATCACCCTGCGTGGTATGCAACTCAGGGTTATTTCCGTTCGTCACCGCATGGATGTCATGGGCCGCCTGGATCATTACGAGGTCGGGTGTTCGATTGAGTGAAGTCCGATGTGACATCGAGGGCATTCTCGCCAAGATCGAACAGATCGGCGACCGTGCCCATCGCGGTGTGGCGGCCATGATGAAAGAGCAGGGCATGGTGATTCGCGACAAAGCCCGCAGCAACGCGCCTGTAGCGCCCGATGATGAAGATGGCGGGACTCTTGAGTCCGCAATCACTTGCGAATCTCAGCGCACCGGTATCAACGGTCGTTCCGAGGTGTTCGTCTATATCGACGGGTCGCGCGCAAAGCCAGATGGAACACCGGTCGGCGAATACATGCTTCTGATGCACGAAGGGCTTGCCCCGTATGGCAGCGGGTTCGCTGGCGACATCTACAACCCGAAATATCCGTACCGATACTCGCGCAAGAAGGCAGCTTCGGGACATGACGTTGGTGGCAAGTTTCTCGAACGCGCGGTTGAGGAACATCGCCCGCAGATTTACTACCGCGCCCGTCAGATCATCAAGGATTCGATCAAATGATTTTCGAGCCTCTAATCGATTACCTGGAAGAGAACATTTCGGTTCTCAAGCAGGGAAGTACGCTGTTCATCAACAAGATGCCTTTCGAAATTCCACTTGGCCTTATGCTCAAGGACAGCTTCTCGGGGATCGAGATCGATGGTGAAATTCCAGCACTGCGTCGCGGTCGCTTTCAGATGGCGGTGCGTGGGAAAAACTATTCCCAAGTGAAAGCCCTCGCGGAAGAAGCATCTGCCCTCCTGACTATGAAGGAGGTCGATCTTCCTGGAATGACCGTCAAAATCATTCGCCCCTTGACGGAACCTGTTTCATATCAACCATCTGTAGGCGGAAATACCGAATTCAGCGTGAATTTTTCGGCGATTTATGGTATAGTCGCCGAGTAAGTCAGACGTGACTTATTTCCAACTCTTTGCAAGGAGCAAAAAACGTGGCAAGTGATATTCATAACGTAAAGCTGGGCGTGTGCAAGATCAAGTTCAATGGCATCGATCTTGGCTACACCAAAGGCGGCGTCGAAGTGACCGTGAAGACCGACACCCACAAGGTGAACGTCGATCAGTTTGGCAAAACCCCGATCAACGAATACATCATGGGTCGCGAAGTGACCGTGAAGTGTCCGCTGGCAGAAACCACCCTCGATAACCTCGTCAAGATCATGCCTGGTGCCGTTCTCGTAACCGACAGCGTTACCCCGACCAAGAAGGTTGTCAACGTCTCGACCGGCGTCGGCATCAACCTGCTCGACATCGCTCAAGCGCTGGTTCTGCATCCGATCTCCAAGGCAGACATCGACGTGTCCGAAGACTTCACCGTTTTCAAGGCCGCGACCGCTGGTGCCCTGAACTTCGCCTACAAGCTGGAAGACGAGCGCATCTACAACACCGAGTTCAATGGCTACCCTGACACCAACGGCAAGCTGTTTGCCGTGGGCGATACGACCGCTATCTAATAGCATCAGTCACCCGTGACTGCGGCGGGTGCTTTCGGGCACCCGTTTTAACAACTCTAGGAGCAACAAGCAATGAAGACACTGAATCTGGATTCCCTCTCGAAATCGAAGCGCACCCTGACGCTGAATGGTGAGCAGTACGAAGTAGAGGAAATGACAGTCGAGAACTTCATCGAGACTACCAAGGAAGCAGCCGCTCTCGAAGCGAATGACAAATCCACCTTTGCCGACCAACTCGAAGCCGCAATCGCAATGATTCAGCGCTCGGTTCCGTCCTGCCCGGCGAAGTCCCTGCGCAAGCTGAGCATCGAACAACTCGTCACCATCAGCAAGTTCCTGCGTGGCGAAATGGACGATGAGGTTGCCGAATCTGCTGACGCAGAAGGTGGCGAAAAAAAGTAGTACGACCGCCAATTGAGGCGCTGGACTTTGGCTATGTCTTCTGTCGAGTCCTGCACTTCTACGGGTTGGGGTATCGCGAATTGATGAATACCCCAATCGACGCATTTTGGCTTCTGAACTCAAACGTACCGCGACTCAGCGCAGAGAAAGACATGCGCGCTCTTGAGATCGCAGCGAGCGCCCAGGCTGGCGACGCAATGAGGCAAACCCGAGAAAACCTTGTGGTTGAAATGGGCGAGATCGCCAGGGTCAATCCAATGGCTGCTGCGGTTCGCGACGAAGAAGGCTTCCAAAAGCTGAAGGCGATGGCGGCATGAAAAACTAACGAGGTTCTGAAATGAGTGTGAAGGTCGGCGACGATATTTCGATTGGTTTGACGATGGACAGTCGTGAATTCACTGTCCAGGTCAAAAACGCCGACGTTCTACTGAAAGAGCTACGCAAGTCGCTCACGGATACCGCAACAAGCACAAAGCGCGTTGAAGAACACCTGACGGGTGTCGGTACAGCATTTCGTCACTTCATGATTATGGCGGCGACAGCACGCTTTGCGCTGCTCGATTTTCATGACGTGTTCCTGCGTTTGCCGCTCTCTATCGTCAAGACCTCTGGCGAAATTGAGCGAATGACTAAGCTCATGGAGGGGCTTAGCACAGCGACCGACAAAGTTGCTGATGCAAAGAAGGGCAGAAACTTCGTCTTTGACATGGCGCAGAACGCGCCATTCGATGTCAAGGCGCTCACCGATTCGTTCGTAAAGCTGAAATCTGGCGGCATCGATCCCATGAACGGGTCGATGAAGGCGCTGGTCGATTCTATCGCTCGATTCGGCGGTAACTCCGAACAACTTCACCGCGCCTCAATTGCTATTCAGCAGATGGCAGGTAAGGGCGTCGTGTCGATGGAAGAACTTCGACAGCAGCTTGGCGAAGCCGTGCCGACAGCGATCAATATGATGGCGACCGGTGTTGGCAAGTCGATGTCCGATCTCGTCAAGTCAATCTCGAATGGCGAGGTTGAGGCGAAATCTGCCCTTGAGCGCATGTTCGCCGTTATGCAGTTCGAGAACGAGGGTGCTGCCTCGAAGATGATGGACACATGGGAGGGCATGCTCGCCAAGCTCAATACCAAGTGGTCGCTCTTCAAGTACGAACTCGCGGGGGGCGATAGCGGGCAGGGCGCATTTGCAGATGCAAAGAAGGCAATTGAAGACTTGCTTGCCTCGTTCGACTCGAACACCGCACGCAAGTTTGGAACAGACCTGTCTGAAGTTGTTGGAGGATTCGCTGTCGCGTTCAAGGACGCGATCCAGTTCGTAATTCGCTTCTATGACGAAGTGAAGATCGCTGGCGCAACGCTGATCGCCGCCTTCGCTGCCTCGAAGTTGGTTGCGACGTTCGCGACCCTGAAGGCAGAGTTCTCGACACTTTCGCTCGTGTACGCAAAGAGCGCTGCCGAATACACCGCCACCTCGAACGCAAAACTTGCAGTAAAGGCAAACGAGAACATCAAGATGACCGCGATGATGACTGCGGAAATCGCGATGATCGAGAAGAATCTCGCCGCCCAAACCGCCCTGTACGGGATGACTGGCGGGGCGCTCTATAAGCAGAACATCGCCGCGCTTCAGGCGCGTCTTGCCGTCGTCGAAGCGAATGTCGTTGCTGAACGCGCGCTTATCACCCAAATGAATGCCGCTGGTGCTGCTGCCGTTGCGACTGGCGGGAAGCTGGCCGGGCTAATGGGCGTGTTCAATGCCCTCGGTGGCCCGATCATGATCGTCACCGGCATCATCATGGGGGCGATTTACATTTGGGACAAGTATGCCAATGCAGCAGAGAGGGCTGCTAACCGCGCCAAGAATGCCTGGATGGGCGTTGCTGACGCAAAAGAGCTTGCCGAAACAAGGGAAGAAAAGGCAGACCTCAAGGGGCAAATCGAGAAGGACGAGAAGCATCTTGAGAAAGGCTTCAATCGAACCGAAATCACGCGACGCATGGATAGCAACAAAAAGCGTCTTGCTGAGATCGAGGAACTTGAGCGTCGTCAGGAATACAACATCAAGAAGCAGGGTATCGATGATGCGGTAGCCCAAGAAAACGCCCTGCTCGACATGAAGAACACAGGCAACGCAAATGCCTGGCAGCGCGCGTTCGAGAATGAAAAGAAGGAACGCGACGCCCAAAACAAGCAACGCCTGTCTAAGCTCAAAGAGGGCAGCAAGGAATACTCGGAAGAGGTCAAGCGCCAGGCAACTGAGGAATCCGAAGCGACGAAGAAGTATGCGGTAGCGAACCGTGATTCGAAGTTGCTCGAAATCGACAGCCGCCTGACCGCTGTAACCGCTGAGTTCGACGCCGCTGGTCGTCTCGGCGACGCTGGCAAGGAAAAAGCAGACCAAGCGCTCGCCAAGATCAAGGCGCTCAACGAGGCAAGGGAGACTCTGCTTCAGGGCATCAACCCTGAGAAAATTGGCACGCCATACGTTAGCGTCAAGTCGAAAGATGACAAGGGTGGCGGCTCTTCGCGCGTTCCGGTCGTTGGTAGTCTTGAGAAGCACCTGAACGACGCAAAGGCAGAACTCACAATTGCAGAGGCGAAGCTGCAACAGGTTAGCGGTCAGATCAGCAAGGTTGATTTGATCGAAACCGAGGTGCGCGAGAAGTACGAGAAGATGCTCGCCAATGGCGAACTGACGAAGACGTACAAGGACAAGAAGGGCAACACGAAGAAGCAGGGTATCGATGCCAGGGGCAAAGATAAGGAACTGTACGAAGAACTGATCGCAACCGAAACAAGAGCGAAGCAGGTCGATGCGGCTCTTGGGGCGACCAAGACATCCGCGAAAGCGCTCGCGTCTGAAACCGAAATGCTTGACGAGAAGATCCACTCGTCCGGTTTCGGTGCTGAATTCGCGAACAAAAAGATGATGGCGCTTTCTGCCGAATATGAGAAGCAAAAAGCCCTTCTTGGCGGCGTCGTGACTGGTCAGCTAAGCCTGATTAACGCCCAGCGAATGCTGGTTGCGGCAAGGGAGGCAAACATCGAGTACCACAATGCGACCATTGACGAGTCCGCAAAGCTGGAAATCGACCTTATCGATAACTCTCAAGAGAAGATTCGCAAGCAGTACGAACTGACGACCCGCAAGCTGGAAGAAGAGTATCGCCGTCGTCGCGACGACTTCATTGTTTCCGCAGAGACAACAATGATGGACGAGAAGGAAGAGCAAGAGAAGCTGCTCGCCCTGGCGGTCGATTTCGAAGAAAGAAAAGCAAACGCCCTGAAGAAGTTTCAAAAGGATTCTGAAACCCCGCTCGAACGTCTCGGAAAGCAGTGGCAGGACGTGACCGAGAACATGCAGCAGGCAACCGCGAATTGGGCAAATGGGTTCATGGATCAACTGACCGAACTTATTACCACAGGGAAGGCAGATTGGCGCAAATTCACGGTCTCGATCCTGACTGACATCGCGCGAATCTCCGCTCAGAAGGCAATTGGAGGTGCGGTTTCCAGCGTGATAGGTGCGGCCGGTAGCTTGCTGGGTGGCCTACTTGGCGGTGGGGGCGGTGGTGGTAGTGGTGGATTTCTCGGTAATGGGATCACGCTCAAGGCGCTTGGCGGTGCATTCGTAAGCAGTGGCGAACTGTCCAAGTTTGCGAACGGTGGGGCATTCACCAATGGGGTATATGCCGACCCAACGCTGTTCAAGTTCGCCAATGGCGGCAAGTTCGGCGTAATGGGTGAAGCTGGCCCTGAGGCCGTTATGCCTCTCGCTCGCGACGCAAATGGGCGCCTTGGTGTCAATGTTGTCGGCGGTGGTTCCGGTGATGCGCCAAACGTCAGCATTGTTATTCAGGTGAATCAGAACGACGGAACAGAAAAGAGCAGTTCTTCTGGCGAGGATGCCCAAGTGTGGAAAAAACTTGCCGACCGCATCAAGGGCGTGGTCAAGGAAGAAATGGTTATTCAGCAGCGCCCAGGCGGTCTGCTTTACAAGTAAGTCACGGGTGACATATAATGAGTAAGCCTAATTTCACTTGGAATCCCGATCTCGGGGCGCGTCAGACGTTTAAACCAAACGTGACGGTAACGAAGTTTGGCGATGGCTACGCGCTTCGCGTTCCTGTTGGCATCAACTCGAAGCCGAAGTCGTGGAATGTGACCTTCACGACGAACCTCGCCACAGCGACGGACATTCTTACGTTTCTCAATGCGCGAGGCGGTGTCGAGCCATTCGCATGGGTAGATCCGATGAATATCGAGGCGACATACACCTGCGCTGAGTGGTCTAGCAGTCAGCAGAACTTTGGAATCTACGTCGTTACGGCGACATTCGAGCAGGTATTCGATCTGTGAGCGTCAAAACTGAAATTCAGCTACTAGCCCCGACAGCCATTGTCGAGCTATTCGAAATCGACATGACAAGTGTCGGTGCTGGAATCGGTCGCTTTCATGCTGGAACAAACGAGTTGCAGCAGCACGTTGTATGGCAGAACGTCGAATACATTGCGCTCCCGGTTGAGGCAGAGGGATTCGACGTCAATGCGAAGGGCACGCTACCGCGCCCGAAGGTTCGTGTCGCAAACATCGATGGCATTTTCTCGGCTGCGGTTCGTCAAAGTGATGACCTTATCGGGTGCAAGCTGACGCGCAAGCGCACGTTTGTCCGATTTCTTGATGCGGTCAATTTTCCTGGCGGCAATCCATCGGCAGACCCAAATCAGCACCTAGAGGATGACATCTGGTTTATTGACCAGAAGATTTCCGAAAACCGCTACGTGGTCGAGTGGGAACTCGCCTCTGCGTTTGATTTGCAGGGCGTGATGCTACCTTACCGCCAGGTCATTCAAAACGCATGCCCGTGGAGATACCGAAGCGGCGAGTGCGGTTGGACTGGCGGTTACGTCGATACGAACGACAACCCAACACCATATCAAGAGCATGACTTCTGCGCAAAAAGACTGTCATCTTGCAAGGCGAGATTTGGTGGCGGTGTTTTGCCGTTCGGTGGATTCCCAGGAGCGATGCGTGGATATTAAAGACCTGGCACTCGCAATGCGCGAGTTTGGCGAGGCGCAATACCCGAACGAGGCTTGTGGTCTGGTGGTTAAGGTCGGCAAGAAGTCTCTGCCGGTCGTATGCAGAAACCGCGCGGAAGATCCAAGAAACAACTTCGTGATGGACATTCACGACTACGCTGCTGCGGCTGATCAGGGCGAGATCATCGGTGTCTGGCACACGCACGTCGAGTGCCCAAACAGCCCATCAGATGCAGACTTGGTGGGCTGCGAGAACTCCGGCCTTCCTTGGTACATCACATCTATCCATAAGAGCGAAGACGGATTCATTTCTGACGGGCCTATCGTCGTTAATCCCTCTGGTTTTGAGTTGCCCTACCTTGAGCGCCCATACGTGTTTGGCGTGCTTGATTGTTGGTCGCTGGTGCGTGACTACTACCGCAGAGAGTTTGGGATCACGCTGGGCGATTACCCGCGTATCGAGAAGTTTTGGGAGCAAGGCCACGACTTCTTTGGGCAGAACTGGAAGAACGAAGGGATGGTGAAGCTAATTGACCGCGAACCCATTCCTGGCGATTTGTTCATTCTGCAAACCGGACACGCGAATCCAAACCATATCGCCATCTACATTGGCGACGACATGATTTTGCACCACTGTCACGGGCGCCTATCGCGCCGTGACATCTACGCTGGTTACTGGCACAAACACACGATGCTTCACCTGAGACACGAATCGAAATGCTGACCAAGGTAATTCTCGAAGGACAGATGGGCAAGGAATTCGGGCGCGAGTGGGAGCTTAGCGTTCGCTCGCCAATTGAAGCGCTGCGTATGGTCGATGCCAATAAGCCAGGCGTATTCAAGTGGATTCGAGAACAGCTTAAAAACTTCGACCGCTACAGTGTGATTGTCGAGTACGAAGACGGAAGCGAAGAAGAACTCGAAGAAGAAACGGTCAAGCTGGAGCGCAAGATGAAGTCAATTCGCTTCGTTCCGATAATCGTCGGCGCTGGCGGCGCCTTTAAGGCGGTTCTTGGGGTTGTTCTTGTGATTGTTGGCGTGATTCTTAGCGAGACCCCATTTGGTGCGCCGCTCATAGGAATGGGCATCAGCATGTTCGCCGGTGGTATCGCCGAAATGCTAACCAAGACGCCGAAGACGCAAGAGGCGAAGCAGGAGCAAGCATACGAAAGCAAGGCTTCCTACTACTTCGACGGCCCGACAAACACGTCGCCGCAAGGTGCGCCTGTTTCGCTGATTTATGGGCGAGTCATGGTTGGATCACGAACGATTTCTGTGTCGGCCACGGTCGATCAACTCATGTAATTGAGAAACTATGTCTGACGAACTGAGAAGTATTGCTGGCGCGGGTGGTGGCGGTGGGTGTTTTCGAAAGGGAACGCAGGTTCAGCTTGCGGGTGGAAAGACGCTCGCAATCGAAGAACTCAAGACGGGCGACTCTGTTCTTGCGTTTGACGAAGATGGCAACATCCACAACGCGAAAGTAACGGAACTGCACTACCACGAAGATCCGCAGCCAATTCTTCGTGTGAAGTTTTGGCGTGGTGAGGTGTTCATCACCCCAAACCATTGGGTTCTGAACCAGTATGGAAACTTTGCCGAGATCGGTTCTCTCTCGACCCATGACGCCCTTGTTGATGGCATGGGGCATCTTCGTCCGATCATTGAGGCCGAACTGGTCGGTTACGAACCGGTGTGGAACCTGACAGTCGAACCGCACCACACGTTCATCGCAAGTGGCGTTCGCGTTCATAACGGCGGGCACCGCGAGCGCTATCCTGTCGTTGCTGGTTCTGGTGGTGGTAGCAAGAGCAAGGGCGACGGTGGTGGCACCCCACGCGCTGCTGTAGAAGATCCAGACACATTGCAGTCGCGTGCGATGATCTCGGTTCTCGACCTATTGGGAGAGGGGCAGATCGGCGGCTTGGTGAGTGGCGCTCAGTCCATTTTCTTCAACGATACCCCATTGCAGCGCGTCGATGGCGCAATGAACTTCAATGGTGTTTCGTGGGACGCGCGATACGGAACACAATGGCAATCCCCGATGGGAGGTGGGTTCTCTGATGTCGAGACGCCGAATGTCGTAAGTTCGCTCGTCACCGCATCAACGCCGATCTCCGTGTCGATCACGAACCCGAACGTCGATGCCGTTCGATTGATTGTTGCTGTGCAAAGCCTGTACTCGCAGGACAAGACGAATGGGGACATCCACGGAAGCTACGTCAATTTCAAATTCGATGTGTCCATCAACGGCGGGCCATACCAGGACTTGACCGGTGAGTTGAGTATTTCTGGAAAGACGCGCTCACGCTACGAGCGCAGCTATCAAGTGGCACTCCCAAAGTGGGGCTACGGTGGTGCTGCACAGCGCTGGTCGATCCGAATGACGCGCACTACTCCCGATCCTGCCGACCAGTCTGTGCAAAACCAGATCGGATTCGAGTCATGCGTCGAGATCGTTAATTCACGACTGAGCTACCCTAACTCCGCGATTGTCGGCGTAACAATCGATTCGTCGCAGTTCAACTCAATCCCATCGCGCGCCTACTTGGTTGATGGTTTGTATATTCGCGTGCCGACAAATTACGACCCAGCCTCGCGTCAGTATTACGGCATTTGGGATGGCACGTTCAAAGTCGCAGTTTCGAACAATCCAGCCTGGGTTCTTTACGACATTCTGACGACCGCCCGCTACGGTCTTGGGCAATTCTTGCCTGAGTCAAGAGTCGATAAGGCCAAGCTCTATCAGATCGGTCGTTACTGCGACGAAATGGTTCCAAATGGCTTTGGTGGGTGGGAGCCGCGCTTCACGATCAATACGGTAATCCAGGCGCAAGCGGAGGCTTACAAGGTCATTTCTGACATCACCTCTGTCTTTAGAGGAATGGCATACTGGAATGGCGGCATGGTCGGATTCACGCAAGACGCACCGGGCGACTCGCAGATGGTGTATAGCCATGCAAATGTTATTGACGGGCTGTTCACTTACACTGGATCTGCAAGAAAAGACCGTCACAGCGTTGCGCATGTCGCGTGGAACGATCCTACTCAGAACTATCAGCGCGTGATTGAGTACGTCGAAAACCCCGACATGATCGCAAAGGTTGGGATTCGAAAGGTTGAGGTCGTTGCATTCGGATGCACATCGCGCGCTCAAGCGCACCGCGTTGGTCTTTGGATTCTTTATACAGAGCAATTCGAATCCGACGTCGTGTCATTCAGTGTCGGGATCGACTCGGCGCTGGTGCTTCCTGGCGACCTGATTCGAATTCAGGATGCGTCACGCGCTGGTAAGCGCCTCGGTGGTCGTCTTACCGCGCCTGGGCTGACATCGGTTGTTCTCGACAGTCCAGTGCAGTTGGCAGGACTTGATGGGACGACAATCTCCATTCGAATGCCGGATGGAACATTTGCGGAGCGCACACTTCGCGGTTTGCCTGCTGGTGCATCTGAGCAAACGTCAGTTTCATGGTGGGAGCCTCTTCCTGCATATCCCGTAGATGGTGCCATTTGGATCATATCCGAACCGAACCTTGTGCCGATGCAAGCGCGCGTGCTTGGTGTCGGGCAGGGCAAGGAAGTAGGGCAATACACGATCACTGCGGTAGAGCATAACAAGTCGAAATTCGCCGCGATTGAGTATGGTCTGAAGTTGCAGGATACGCCAACATCGGCTATCAACACAAAGTCCGTCACTACCCCGAAGAACTTTGCGGTATCTGAAGTTCCTGTCATCATCGCGCCAGGCATAATGGGCCTGACCCTTGATGTTTCGTGGGAGTGCGATGCTGCATATTACGAAATTGACTGGAAGCGCACCGGTAAATACGAAACGAACTGGAAAACCGAAAAGACAAGCAGCGCGCTTCTCGAACTGGACAATGTGCGTGCTGGTCGCTACCACTTTTCGATTACAGCCGTAAATGCTTTTGGGGTTCGCTCGGCAAGACTTGATGCCTCATACATCACAGTTGGCAAAACTGCTGCGCCTGGTGACGTGGCAAACTTCGTCGTGCAAAAGCGCACGCGCGATTTGTTGCTGACATGGGATGCGGTTACGGACATCAACCTGCTTGGATACGAGGTTCGCGTTGGGGTGTCGTGGGACGAGGGTTCGATCATTACGACAAACTTCGCGGGAACGATGCTGACGCATGACCAGGACAATGCTGGCACGTACTTCTACCACATTCGCTCAATCAACATGGGCGGGGAGTATTCTGACAACGTGACGACCTTCAAGCTCGTTCTTGTCGCCCCAAGCACGCCGAAACGCTTCGACATCATTCAGTCTGGTTCCCGTGTTGAGCTAACGTGGGAGAGCGCGGAAAACGAGGAAATCTCGTACTACGAAGTGCGCGAGGGCAGCGCGTGGCAATCGGGTAAGGTACTTGCTGAAGTGAAGGCAACGTCGCTGTCTGTCCCGTCTGGAACAATCGGCATTCGCAAGTTCTGGATCAAAGCTGTCGCTGCTCCTGGAATCTACAGCGTAAATGCCGCATGGGTCGACACGACCATTGCGATGCCGACAGACTCGAACATCGTTGCGTCGTTCAATGAGGCGGCGCTCAACTGGCCGCACAACTCGCTGAACATGACGCCGGTTGGTTACGACCTGATGATGATCGACGGCGTGTCTCGATGCGAGTACATCTTCCCTGTTGATCTGCTTGATACCTATCGAGCCGCGAATTCCATCTATGGACAGGTCACGTCGATCCTTGACGATACCGACACGATCACCTGGACAACATCGGGGTTTGATTGGCTTAGTACAGAGTCGCTGCGTCATTGGGCACCTGGCGGTGAAGTTGATTCGGTTGTTGCGAAATACCAAATATCGATGAAGGCGGGTCTGCGCTTTGACGAATTCGATGGATGGATGCTTAGCGGTTCTCTGACAAGCATTGGCGGGAAGGCCGCAACAACCGCAACAAATGTCACGTATCAGGCTGGAAGAAACACCCAAGGTCTGCGACTCCAAGGTGGCGTCAAGGTTGATTGGACGAATGTGTCGATTCAGCCGGTTTTCAAATATTCGACATGGCTGATCCCAAAGATGATCGGCGATGCCGCGCAAATCTCAGTGCTTGAGTTCTCCGGTGCGGGTGGATACTTGCGTTTGGGATATGACGAACCGACGCAGCGCTTCTCCCTGACAGACAATCAGGGGAATGCAGTCTACGCACCGCTCACAATCGTTCCGAACGATGTTATTGGTGTGGTGATAGTGCAGACAGCAGATGTTCGAAAGCTGTTTGTTGGAAAGCTGGGCGGCCTGGTTGGGCATGGGGAAGCTGCGCTGACCCCCATCGGAACAATGACAGCGCTTAAACTCTATTGGTCTTGACGGTAACTCACCAGTGAGTTATCCTTGTGCAATCTGGCTCATGCCGTTTCAGGAGTATTCGTAATGGAAAACAAAGACACCTTTCAGATGAAAGGCGCAATGGAAGCCGTTCTGCGTCGCGCAGATGGCTCGGTTGAAACCCGCTTCAAAGACAACATCATCGTGAATGTCGGTTTCGACTTTATCGCTGACGCGATTGGGAAATCTGCCTCTCGTCCTGGTGTTATGAGTCACATTGCTGTCGGCACTGGCGCTGTTGCTGCCGCCGCTGGCAATACCGCGCTTGGCACCGAGCTTGCTCGCGGTGCCGCAACCTATGCCCACACTGCCGGAACGAAGATTTTCACCTTCAATACGATCTTCGGTGCCGGTGTGGCAACTGGCGCAATTACCGAGTCCGGCGTGCTGAATGCCGCGTCTGCCGGTATCCTGCTTGATCGCGTCGTCTTCGCGGTCATCAACAAGGGTGCCGCCGACACGCTCGAAGTTACCTTTACCTTCACGATGGCGTAATCAGTCACGACTGACATAGGCGGCGAAAGTCGCCTTTCTTAAGGCGGGCATGGCTGGAACATCTGTAGTTCAGAATAACGGAACGATGATGACGTGGGACAACCAATCCCTCGTCTGGACTGACTCGCTTGTTTCATACAGATCGTGGGCCGCACCTTACGACACGATTGGGTACGTCCTCGGCATTGACGAGGATCTTCCCCTTGTTGAGGTGCTTTCGAATGCGCCTAAAACGCAGCTTGCTGACTCATTCTCAATCTCGGGAAACAGCTATCGCGGGCCGGGGCTTGGGTGTGCCGAATCGTTCGCGGTTTCAGACAGTACGGTGTGGTCTTACCGCCAGTGGCTAGACGAACCGCTAAGTATCGGGAGCTTTGCCGGGAAACTTTCCAGTAAATCGCTTTCCGAATCTCTCTCGATCACAGAGAGTTGCGACAACCATTTCGGAATGAACGTCGAGGTGTCACTGACGTTTGCTGAATCTATCCTGAACTCTGTCGGGTACATCAGACAGTTTGATGAATCACTGACGATTGCCGAGCTTGCCTCAAATCGATTCGGGCAAAATATTTCGCAGCAGTTCTCGATCATCGATGCGTGGCGACGCGCTGCCGACATGGTTATCTCGGACATGATCGTTGGCAATGGCGATATGTTTATCGAAGACTTTGATGAATTCATTCGCTATGGGGGCGCACCTGGATACACAAAATGGCGTGACTTCGTTCCGGGCGACTACGAGTACCAGGAAGCGCTAGTGCGCGTAGTTCTCGAAAGCAAGAACTCTGATCGCGGCATGCTGACCGGCTTGCAAATGTCGGTAGATGTTCCAGATTTGATCGACCGAGGGTCAGCGACGATCACCAATGCGAGTACCGGAATCACGGTGAATTTCGCTAAGACGTTTCACATCGTCCCGGAAATAACACTGGCAACCAAGGGTGGCGTTGATGGAACTACCCTGACACCAAATCTTGTTTCTGCCACAAAAACTGGCTTTGTCGCAAAGATGAAGGATCAGACGGGTGCATTCGCAACAGGGTCATTCACATGGGCGGCACACGGATATTGATCCTGTGCTAAAATCAGTCACAACTGACTAAAGGTTTGTATGCAAAGCTATACCGAAATTCCTTCCTCGCAGTCGCTTCAAAGTTCTTTGGCGCTGCTGCTTGGTAACGACAAAACCGCACTTTCATGTTCGTCTGGAAGCGTGTTCCCGACTTCGAATTTGCATGTGGGCATGCTCTGTTTTCGAACGGATTTGCTCAAGCTGTATATCCTGAAAGATGCAACGCCAACTTGGTCGCTGATTTGGGATTTCGCAACAGGCTCTTCAGCGATCAACTCGCTTACTTGGGGCACCAGCAAGAGCATCGCATCGACCGATCTTGACGCGCTTTTGACATCGGGCTTCTACGACGGCGACTCCCTGACGAATGCCCCGGCTGCTGGCTTCTGGCATATCTTTGTTCAAGCATTCAGCGGTGGGTCTGGATACGTTCTCCAAAAGGCAACGTCGCTGACCGCAAACGGAAGCACATACATGCGCCGTCGTCTTGCTGGAACGTGGGGAAGCTGGATCAAGGTCTGGACAGAAGAAAACGACGGCTCCGGCTCCGGTCTGGATGCAGATACGGTTGATGGCAAGAACGTAAGCAACGCAAGTGGCGACATCCCGGTCAGCAACGGGGCGGTCAATGCCAATCTGAATGCAGATATGCTTGACGGATACAATGCGTCGTCGTTCGTTCGCACGATCAATTCTTCGGGGCCAGATGGTTCGGGGAATATCAACCTCGATCTTAGTTCGCGTCTAGCAAAGTCTGGCGACACGATGACTGGCGTTCTGACCGGTGCGGCGATCAACTCTACAACTGCCGTTGGATCTGATACGTCGTCGCTTCAGGTGCGTAACGTCAGTGGGGATGGAGACGGTGCGGTGGCAGCGATGTCGTTCCACTGTCAGGGCGCTTACGCCATCAAGCTGCATCTGCGCCCTGACGGGTTTTTCGGGTTTGGTGGTTGGTCGCGCTCGGCGTGGTCGTGGTATTCAGACGGAAGCGGCAATATGACTGCCGCTGGAAACGTCACCGCCTACTCCGATCCGCGTCTGAAGGAAAACTTCGAGCGAGTTTCAAGTCCGTTCGACATCTTGAACAAACTCGACGGCGGAACATTCATCTGGAAACATGGCTACACCCATACCGAGTGTAAGGCTGGCAAGCGTGACTATGGGATTCTGGCAGATCAAGTAATGTCTGTCATGCCAGAGATCGTCACTGACTCTATCGAAATTGACGGCGAGTCCTACAAGACGGTTGCTTACGAAAAACTGGTTCCCGTGCTGATCGAGGCAGTGAAAGAGCTTCGTGCTGAACTCGACGCACTGAAGGCGGGTGCGTAATGTCACTCTATGATGGCGGGTCAATCTCGCTTTCCGAGTTTGGGGCGATGCACGGGTGGGCGTCTAATTCCGCGATTGACTTGGGCTGGGTTAAGTCCAACTGCAAGTGGGCCTACAACGACTTCAACTCATACCGCAACATGGTCATGTACCAGAAGAACAACAGCGGAAGTACCTTTACTTTTGTTGATTCCGTTCCGGTGTGGGTTGGCTGGTATTACTTGGACACAAACCCGATGCTAGGGGTGACTAGTTGGTCTGTAGCTAATGCCAACATCTACTACCGCAAGTCGCGTTACGCACAGAACTGCTCTGCGAACGTGTGGGCGCAGTGCTGGAACAACTGCAACTGTTCAAACCAGACAGCCAGCCCAGACATCAATGTCGCCTGCTCTCAGTGTGATGTGACAACCTCGAATTGTGATACCCGTTGGTGGTATCAGCCAAATTGCAATTGCTTCAACTGCAATTGCGCGTGCAATTATAACCCCCTCTACGACATTGATAACTGCAACTGTGACTGTGTATAACAAGGAAAGAATATGAAAAAAGACGTATTTATCGCTGCTCGCAACATCTGGACAGAAGAGTGCAAGGAGCTATTCACAAACAAGTTGTTTGTGGGTGCGCTTGATGACGGGAAGATTACTATTCGCTATGACTCCTATCACATGGAGGGCAAAGACATCGTAATCGACCACAGTTACCAAGCGAGCGATCTCCGCAGCATGTTTGCTGCCGAAAGTGGCGTAAAGCTCTTTGCGCTGGTTCGTGTATGGGACACATTTGAGATCATCGAATACACGAAGGGGCTGAATGACGGCCCGTTCTCTTCGGTGCTTGAGAACCATGTCGCAACATTCATGGTCGGCAAAGAAGGTTCAATTGGCATCACCTCCCATGTTCCGACACACTGCGACCAGGCGGTCATCGAAATGATGGAAGATGGGTCAAAGAGCATGTGGGATCGCCTGTTCGAAATGAACCCGGACTTCATTCTGGATCAGGTTCGCGAAAGAACAAAGGCGGTCGTGATGACCAAGCTGAACGGCCATGCTTCAATTGCCGCGATTGAGTCGCAGGTTGATATTCTGTCCAAGATTGTGTTCGAGCTTGTCGATCAACTCAAGGCAAAGCAGTCACCATTGGCTAAGTCGTTTCGCGAGAAGATCGAGCAGTATTCGATCCTGAACATCAAGGACGGCGAGGACGTGCTGAGCGATATTGGTGCGCGCAAGAGCCGCGTTCGTGAGCTACAGGTACGTCGCGGCGAAATAATTGAAGACTTCAAGCGCGGTCTCGATGAGAATCAGGAAATAGCGAATGGCTAAGTTTCGTATTTTGGCGAAAGCAATCGGGGGAGAAAACGATGGCAAGACGCGAGATTTCCTGTACGACAACATTACCAACAAGGTCTGGATCGACGCGAACACTCGCGTCGGCGATGTGAATGGCAAGTACGAACATATCAATGACCCTGTAAGTGATTTCGAGCCAAGCTATGAGGCTCCCTACTCACCTGAAAAGCCAGGCAAGAAGACCAAGAATGTTCGTCGTCTGAAAATTCAGCTTGGCATGTCGTGCAACTACGAATGCACGTATTGCTCGCAGCGCTTTGTCGAGCGCCCGATTGCCGGTACGCCCGACAAGATCGATGGCTTTATTGCGCGTTTGCAGGCAGCAATCGAGTTCAATGATGGGGGTGATGGCGTTCGTGTTGAGTTTTGGGGTGGTGAGCCTCTTGTCTACATCAAGACGCTTCAGCCGCTCGCTGAGAAGCTGCGCGTCGTACTCCCGAAAGCTCAATTCTCGATCATCACAAACGGAAGTCTTCTGACACGCCCGATTGTTGATTGGCTTGACGACATGGGCTTCATTGTCTCGATCTCGCACGATGGGCCTGGACAGCATGTTCGCGGGCCAGATCCGATTGATGACGGAAGCGATGAAACAAAGGATGGGATTCGCTACTGCTTCGAGAAGATTTTCAAGAAGGGCAAAGGCTCATTCAATGCGATGGTCAATGCGCAAAACCAAAGCCGCATGAAGATTCAGGAGTGGTTTGAAGAACGCTTTGGGAAAGACATTCCGCCGATAGGCGAGGGTGGGTTCATCGACAGCTACGACGAGGGCGGGCAGAGTCTTTGCCTAAACTCGAAACAGGCGCACTTTGACTACCGCAAGCTGACGCTGAAAGAGATCGTTGGCGGGGAACTGCGCTTTCAGCACATCGACAACAAGATGGGCGGCATCTTGCAGGGTGTTATGAACGCCCAGCAGATTCGCGTCCAAGACATCAAGTGTGGCATTTCTGACGAAAGCACGCTGATCGTCGATATGGAAGGTAACGTCATTACCTGCCAGAACGTCAGTGCAAACCAGATCGCTCCGAATGGAGAATCGCACAACGTCGGTAGCCTGGACGACCTCGCGGCGGTCAAGCTCAACACGATCACGCACTGGACTGACCGACCACACTGTCGCAGGTGCCCGGTGTTGTCGATGTGTCGTGGATCTTGCACGTTTCTGCAAGACGAGAATTTCTACAAGTCCTGCGAAAGCTCCTACAGCGACAACATCGCGATCTTCTCTGCCGCGTTTCTCAAGCTGACGGGGTATGTTCCATTCGCTATCGATGCCGATCATTTGCCCGATCACCGCAAGGATATTTGGGGCGACATTCTCAAACACGAAGAGGAAAAACCGAAGAAGGCGTTTCCGATCAAAGTTGTTGCAAAATAAGTCACAACTGACTTGACAACGTAACCGTCGCAGATTACATTGGCGACTTCACCAACCAAACTTATAGAAGGAATCAGATGATTACCATCACAAACAAGAAGGACGTAGCCGTCAAGGTCATTTCCCGCGTTCATAACGGCGTCGGCTCTGCTGAAGTCGGCTCCACCGCTGGTTCGGAATACGACAATGGTCTGCGCGAAGTGATCGTGCAAGCCGGTCAAACCGTCGATGTCGAAGGCTTCCAGTATTGGGTCGTCGGCGAAAACGACGCCTCCCCGGCACCGGTCGAATACGGCACTGGCCTGGTCGGCTAAGCCAAACCGGTCGCAACGAAGGGCAGTCATTGACTGCCCTTTTATTTTGCCTAAATAATTCAAACGATCAGTCACGGGTGACTTGATAAATAGGCGACAACCTGTTATATTCGCCGAATGAGTGCCACCCCTAAAGTCAATCTGGTTATCAACCAGCTTGCAACCTTCCGATACAAATTTGTCTGGAAAGACAAGTCCGGTCGCCCAATCGACCTGACGGGCTATAGCGCGCGTATGCAAGTTCGCGCCGACGCAGCGTCGCAAGTCGTATTGCTCGAACTGACAACGGATAACAGCGGTGTTGTTCTAGCTGGGAAGACGGGCGTTGTATCGCTCTATGTGAGCGTCCAGGGCACCGCAAATCTTGGCTGGCAGAAGGGCGTCTATGACGTGAAGCTGACAGCACCATCTGGCGAAGTATTCAATCTGGTGGCGGGCACTGTGTCTGTTTCACCTTCCATCACAAAGTAAGTCACCACTGATTAAGGAGTAGCAAATGGCTGCAATGTCCGATTACATGGAAAACAAACTGATCGACCAAATCTTTCGCGGTCAGGCTTATACCTTTCCGTCCTCCCTCTACGTCGGTCTTCTGACCGCAGCCCCAAGTGATGCCGGTGACGGCACTGAAGTTTCCGGTGGTTCTTATGCCCGCGTTGCCGTTGTCGGTTCGCTGGCTAATTGGGCTGGCTCCCAATCCTCCGGTTCGACCACCGCCTCGACCGGCACAAGCGGAACGACATCGAACAACGGCACGATCACCTTCCCGGCACCGACCGCGAACTGGGGTTCTATCAGCCACTTCGGCATTTTCGATTCGCTCTCCGGTGGAAACCTGATGTTCTACGGCGCCCTCGGCACCGCGAAGACCGTCAATAACGGTGATGCCGCCCCTGCGTTCGCCCCTGCTGCCGTGTCTTTCCAGATCGACAACTAATCGCTAACGCCGAGGGAAACCTCGGCATTCGCTTGGAATAACAATGCTGACGATTGAAGAAATTCGCACGCTTCCCGCTGAGATTTTGGACAGACGCGATACAGAAGAGATCGCGTCCGTGCTGTCGGTCGGTCGCGTGAAGATCGCGGAACGCTTCGTTGGTATCGGTTCGATTCTCGCAACGATGGCGCCGAATGGCGGGGCGTTTCTTGACGCTCTTGAGGCAATGGCTCCAGGCGACAGCAACGTCAAATGGGCGTTGAAACTGATTGAAGCTGGTGGCCTTGATGTTGGCATGGAAGCAACTCGCCAACAGCTTTCCGTCTTCGCGCAAGCCGTTCCTGAAATGGCCGATGGGATCGTCGCACTGATGGCACTCGCGGAAGTCCCTGATCCCGTCAGTGAGTACGAAGTGCGCTGTCTGTGCTGGTCTGCTAACGGCGATTGGGTGGTTTGATATGGCACTGACAAAGACACCAGCAACAATCATCGCAGCGGGCACCAGTAACGCCTCTGGCAGCACGACTCGTCAAGCGGTTGATCTGCGCTCGATGTACGGTGGAATTCTGACGGTCAAAATCACAAACGGTGCGACCGGCCCGACAACACAAGCAATCGCAAACGTACTCATGGCGCACAACAGTGGGGCTACCCCCGCCGCTGGCACCGCTGGCGCTAATTGGAAGACCATCGCTTCTTGGGGTGGCGGCACTACCAATAGTGGCGTCAGTGAGTGGAGCATGGTTATTGACCCGGCCATCTGCCACCTCGAAGTTGAAATCACCGGCAACACCGGTCAGGCCGTGACCTGCGAGGCGTTCATCACGCAACTCGCGGGGTTGTAATGGGCTTCGTTCCGCTTCGCCGAGCACGCCTTAATCAGCCTAGTGGCGATGGGATTGATTGGTCTAATTCGATTACAATGGGTCTGATAGATGCCTGGCTTCCAAGCACAATGGCAACCTCAAGCGTTTTGGGTCGAAAACCTACCTCTTTCGGTTCGATTGGGCTGACTAAAGGTAAATTCGGCGTTGGGGCATTCGGAATCTCCAAGTCGATCAGCTATGACATCGGAAAGTTTGGAGAAGGTGGGACGTTTTGCTTTGTCGCACTGGTTCATTTCCTCCGATATAGCAACACATGCTCGGTTGTTCGACGTGATGGCGCGTTCGCACCTGTTCAGGTTGCGAATAACAGCGTTCGTTGCGTGGGTTGGTCGTCAATAGCGACCTCAGATGAATACTATTCAGCCCCGAGTGGCGAGCGAATTTCTGTTCTAGTAGCGAACAGGGTGTCGCAATCGACCGAAAAGCTGTATCGAGACGGCAATTTGGTTCTGACGAATGGCGCCTTCAGTGGCTATGGTGCAACTTCCAATCCTTTGTGCTTCTTGGGCACAGAGGGTGATTCTGAAATTTTCACAGCAGCAGATGGTGCTTTTTACGGCGGCATTGCCTTTAACCGAGCGCTAACTGATGCAGAGGTTCGCAGCCTGTCTTTCAATCCCTGGCAGATATTCCTATGAGTCGCATATTCTGGATACCTGTTCAGCAGCAACAGCCAGGTCAGGTTGCTCGCCCCATTGCCGATCTCTCGCTTGGAGCGTGGGTTGCGTCAAATGGTGGCTCGTTGGCATCAGTCACGGGTGAGGAAACGAAGAACAGCGCCGACTACGCGATTGCAAACACTCCATCGGCATTCGAGGTGCAGCTTTCCCCGGTGTCCGAACCCGTCTCTACAGACAGCCACGTTCTCCGTTACGAGATCGCGGCAGCAAGCGGGGTGATGACGATGAACCTGCGCAACAACGGGGCAACGATTGCCTCTTGGGTACATGACCCAGCGCCAACAGTTCTTACGACTTTCGAACAGACCCTCACAACAACACAGGCGGGAAATATCAATTGGGCATATCCGCTGACGCTGCAATGCGTCGCATCGTAAGGAAAGAAAATGGCTATCAACACCGTAGATGACATCGCCGCAGGTTTGGCAAACGCACAAGATTTGATGTACCAGAAGACGCTCACGGCACCGAAGACTGCTGGCGCGTTTCAGTCGGCATGGATGGCCGCTGGACGCCCTGGCGCTGGTTCCGCATCGCCTGCTTACACCGCTGGTTCGGGCTATACCTGTGACAAATCGACAGCGGGGGCAATTTCTCTAAACAATGCCACCGTTCAAAACTGGTTGGCAAAGCTCGCAATGGCCTGTACGCAGGTCGGAACAATCATCATTGCCGACCGACTGTGGTCTTGCTCTGGTATGGGTTTCGCTGCTGGCACATTTGCAGTGACCACGCCTGGCAACTTGCCCGCCCGCATTACGGATAACGGCGTCAAGGTTGAGGCATGGGTTGAGCAATTTGTTGCCGCTGGTGCCGCAAGTGGTTCGCTGACCCTGAACTACCTGAATGCCAATACGGGTGCTGCAAAATCTGGCGTGATCTCATCTGTTGTTTCTGCGCCTGTCGTCGGTCAGATGCAGCCGATCCCACTCGCGGTTGGTGACTTGGGCGTTCGTCAAGTGACGAGTGTTGTCACCTCGGCAACCTGGACATCTGGCTCTTTCGGTATCACGCTGCTCAAGCGCGTTTGTGAAGTTCCTATCACGACTGCAAACGTCGCCACGGTTCTCGATTGGGCACAGTTGGGTCTCCCGAAGATTCCGAACGACGCTTGCTTGATGGCGTTCTTCCTAGCCAACGGCACGACCGCCCCTGTACTCATTGGTTCGCTTGACCTGATCGACAAGTAACCGTCATGGCAAATGGCGGCTGGAAGAACCTTCTAGGCGAGCGCTGGGTATCGCGCGCAAGTGCCGATAAAACCTCGGGTGTCTCGCAGGTTGTATCGACACGTCTGTTTTCTGCCGGTAATGCAAATGTAATCGGCACTGCATCGGGGGACTGTCAGTCTTCCGCGACAGCCACGCTTACGACAGGAATTCTGCTAACAGGGGCAGCAACGGTGGTGTCGTCCGTGACCGCCACCCTTACGATTGCCCCACGTTTTGCGGCTGCTGCAACCGCCGTCTCGTTCGCGTCGGCAACGCTGACCACAAGCATTCAGATGCAGGCAGTCGCCCAATGTACCGCTTCAATCCCGCCTCCTACGCTCGGTAACATTCCTGGCCTGGCGGCGAAGGTTACTTGGGTTGAGTTCAGCCTACCTGTCGCCAGACCTGCTGGCGCGGCTCTTGACGCATCTGTGTCTTGTTCCGCGACCGCAACGGCAGACCTGACTACCTATGGCCCGGCAGCAGCGCTCACAGCGAGCGTTTCTTCTGCATCTGTCGCCACAGCAACGCTCACCACGGGGATCAAGCTAAACGCATCTGTAACAGGTGTCGTTTCGTCCTCTGCTGCCCTGACAACCGGTATTCCGCTTTCGGGAAGCCCGTCTTGTGTCGCAACAAGCTCGGCAAGTCTGACAAGCGCCATCAAGCTGACCGGTGCTGTATCTTGCGGATCTACCGCAACGGCCTCACTCTCTACGGGCATCCCGCTTTCTGCATCTGCTTCTTCGGCTGCAACTGCATCTGCCGCGCTCTCCACCGGCATTCCGCTGACCGGCTCTATCGCTTCTGTTGTGTCGGCAACGGCATCGCTGACGGTGGGTTCTGGACTGAATGCAGCGGCATACGTTGTCTCGACCGCGACCGGCAACCTGACTGTAGGGGCACAATTCGCCGGTACTGCGAACAGTGTGTCTTTCGCCTCTGCGAACCTGACTGTAGGGGCGCAACTATCTGGATCAACGAGCGCCGTATCGACAGCAACGGGCGCATTGACGACAGGGATCAAGCTAACGGGTGCATCGAGCGCGGTTTCGTCTGTAGCGTCGGCAAACCTGACCACAGCGATTCGCCTCAACGCAAGCCCTCAGTGTGCTGTTACAGCGACTGGCGCGCTTACAACGGGCATCCCGCTTTCTGCAACGGTAAGCGCTGCATCGCTTGCGTCTGCTTCGCTGACCACGGGGATCAAACTAACAGGCTCGGCTATCTCGGTAGCAAGCGCATCTGCTTCGCTTGTTGGCACGTCTGCTCAGTTGTCTTCGAATGCGGTCTCGGTCGCGACGGCAACGGGCGTTCTGACGACCGGTATTCCGCTCGCTGGATCTGTTTCTGCAAGCGTGTCGGCATCCGGCTCGCTCACGACAAGAACACAATTTGCCTCGACGGTACAGGCAACCTCTGTTGCTACTGGTTCGCTTTCGACATCGATTCGTCTCGCTGCATCCAGTTCGTCTTCGTCGGTTGCAACCGCTGCACTGACGACAGCAATCAAGGTAGCTGTCGCCGTTGTCGCCAGTTCGAGCGCAAGTGGTTCGCTCTCGACTGCAATCAAGATGGTCGGCGCAGCGAACTCTTCGAGCGCTGGTTCTGCCGCACTAACGACGCTGATTAAACTGGCAGGTTCGATCATTGCGTCGGCATCTGCATCCGCTCCGCTCACGACCGGTATTCCATTGTTCGGCAGTCTGTTCTCGGAAACGACAGCTAACGCATCGACGCTGCAAACGCAGATCAAGCTGATGGGCGAGGCGCTTGTTGATTGGACTGCGGTTGCGAGCAAGCTGGGTGCGATCAGTGCCCTCCTGGACATCCCGATCTTCGTCATCACCTATGACGAGAACGACTACACGGCAATTCTTTCGGCGGGTGATGATGTGCTGACACCCGCATCCGTACCGACAAGTGAGCTTAACTGGTCTGCTGACCAAATGTTGCCGAACTACATTCCGACAGTCGAAGTTACTTTGGAGTAATCAATGAGTGCCTTTTTGACAAAACTCTCCGTGGAGCTAATCGAAGATAACTCTCAAGGCATGTGGGAACTGAAGAACCCACTTGTCTATCAAAGTGATCTGATTGGCAACACGATTGTCATTCCCGCAGGATTCAAGACAGACTTTGCGACAGTTCCGCGACTGCCGCTGTTTTACGATGTCTTGGGCAACATTGCCCGCGCGGCAGCAACGGTACATGATTGGATGTATTACACCCAAACATACCCTAGAAAGACATGCGATCAGGTGTTGTCTGAGGCAATGCAGGCAAGCGGGATACATCGCTGGAAGGGTGGGGCGTTCTACATCGCGGTCAGACTTTTCGGCGCATCGCACTACGGGACAAATAAGTCACCCGTGACTGGCGTTTTGCGCTAATCTTCGATATAATCCGCGAGGTTTAACGCGACATGAATCCGATGCCAGATAGAATCATCTTCTCCCAACTCGATCCCGCGCATGTGTGGCTCGCAATTATCACCGCCCTTTGGGGTGGCGTTGTCAGCTACTTCCGCCGCATTCAGCTTGGGATGAAACACTCATGGGCAAGCAGCCTAATGCACATGGCAAGTTCCAGTTTTGCCGGACTCATGTGTTGGCTTGCCTGTCTTCAGTTTGACGTTCCGGCAGCATTGACTGCCATCTGTACTGGCCTCGCTGGTCACATGGGCGCAGAGTTCATCAAGATCATCGAAACGCGCTTCACCAAAGAGTTGCAGGACAAAGTTTGCAACACGGACAGTCAGAAATGACCGTCTTCTACCAGTATTCAGATGCCGGATTAGCGCTCACGAAGCGCTTCGAGGGTTTGCGCTTGGTTGCATACCAGGACTCAAAGGGCGTCTGGACGATTGGTTACGGGCACACGAAAGACGTAAAGAAGGGCGACACCTGTACCCGAGAGCAGGCAGAAAAATGGCTGTTTGAAGACGCGCAGAGTGTCGTTGCGGCAATCAACGCAACTTGCGTTCCGCTCTCGCAAAACCAGTTCGATGCGCTTGTCGATTTCGCCTTCAACTTGGGGGTCACGGCGCTATTCAACTCTACGCTGTGGCGCAAGGTCAAAATTGGCGACATCATTGGTGCGTCAGAGCAGTTTGCGCGCTGGAACAACATCACCATCTACGTCAATGGCTCGAAGGTATTGAAGCAGATCGACGGCCTTACAAAACGAAGAGAGGCAGAGAGAATTCTGTTTCTTTCACGCTAACTCATCACTGACTGAGGCATTATGCTAGTAACAGACATTTGGAGTGCCTTTCAGAAAGGCAAGCAGCTTGCAGATTCAGCAACATGGAAAAACCGCGCTGTTCTCACAAACACGCTCGTCGCCTTCATTGGGTCTGCTGTCGCAATTGCAGTCGCATTTGGTTACGACATTCAAATCAGCCGTGATGACATCCAGGCGCTCAGCAGCGGCATTGCTGTTGCTATTGCCGTTGGCAACAGTGTCGTGCATGTCGTCACAACCACAAAGATTGGATTGCCTTCCAACGATAGCAATCCAGCTTGAGGACGGGGAATCCCGCCCTGTAATTGAGGGGTTCGAGGCAATACACCTCTCTTCGATCATTCCCGGCATTAAATGCCAGTATTAGGAGTATTTATGAATTACATCTTGACGATCCAAACCTTCCTCGCCGCCATCAAGACGGTTGAAATGTTGATGCCGCCCGAAACCAAGGGTAAAGAGAAGTTCGACGCGGCGATTGCCGTCACCGAGGGCGTTGTTGGTAGCGTCCAGTCGATGCTCCCTGCTCTGCAATTCCTGGCAACGACCGCTGTTGGCGCCTACCGCGCGCTGGGCACCTTCAAACGCTAATCAACCAAAGGCCCGCATGTGCGGGCCTTGTCACGTCAGGACATTCAATGAGCATCAGCAAAACAGGAATTACAAGCGCAAAATTTGCCGAAATATACAACGATCAGGGAAAATACCCGACGCTGGAGGATGTAGCAGAAGCCACAGGCATGTCGGTAACTAAGGTCAAGAACAAGGCAGCAGGGCTGCGCGGGCACTTCGCACGCGGTTACGCGGTTCCTGAATTGGTCATGCGCAGTCTCGACGGGTTGCCGCACAAAGACGGCGATGTTGAGATCGAGCCAATCGAGTCGAAAGACGAGCCGATTGATGAACTGATTGAGCGAGTCTGCGAGTACAACGACCGCCTGATCGAGCTTGAAAGCGCCCGCCAGCTAATCGACATCAACCTGCACATCGACGGCCCATTCGGTATCGTTGGTCTGCCGGATCAGCACTTGAACAACCCAGGAACACAGTTGCGCCTTGCTATGGAGCATGCGCAGATCATTCGTGACACCGACGCCCTTTACTGCGTTGCGGTTGGTGACTGGCTGGACAACTTCATCATTGGCCGACTTGAGCGAGAGCGTCGCGGCGACAAGATGTCGCACGGCGACGCTGTTCGAATCCAGGAATACTACGTCACGATGATCGCCGACAAGCTGCTTGCGGCAATCGGCGGCAATCACAACGATTGGGTCGGATCTCTCGGCGGTACGGATGTTCTCGGGCAGCTTTTCAAGCGCTTAAACAAGGGCGGCATTTACGATGCAGATGAAGTGCGTGTTCGCCTAAATACGAAGAGCGGTCACAGCTTCATTCACTTGGTTCGCCACATCTTCCCTGGACACTCGAAGTACAACACCGCCCACGGCGTTCTGTCCTGGATGCTTGACCGCTGGCAGGGTGAAGACGTGTTTTGGGGTGGTCACATTCACTCTTCTGCCCACATCGCAATCGAACGCGAACACCTGAACGAGTCGAAGGTTGCTCACGGCATTCAGCTTGCCGCATACAAGAAGAAAGACGGGTACGCAATCAAGCGTGGTTTCAGAAAGAACACGCCATTCATTGCACCGATGGTCGTCCATGATCCGCGCGACGGAACAACGATGTTCTTTGAGGACATCGTGCTGGGCACCAAGTACCTCGGCGCATTGCGCGACGGCTACATCTGAAAATATGTCGTGGCTTATCTTGAAAGGTAAGTCACGACTGAGCTAAACTTCAGGCTCGTTTCAATCACAACAAAAGGGCAGCACATGGCATCGCAGCGCGGGAAGCAAAAGCAGGCACGCGGCAACAAGCAATACCAACCGGATTACAAGCAAGAATTCCTTCAACAAGAGCGCTTCGAACTGATGCCTGCGATTCAGCGAAAAGCCCCGCCACTTGAAGCAAAAACAGAGCAGCAAAAACGCTACATCAACGCCATCAAAAACTTTCACCTGATCTTCGGGCTGGGCTGCGCAGGAACGGGCAAGACCTACATTGCGGGTGCTTTGGCGTGCGATATGCTCGAACGCAAAGAGATTGAGAAGATCATCATCACCCGACCGGCTGTCGATGCCGGTGAATCCCTCGGCTTCCTCCCTGGCGAACTCGAAGACAAGTACAGCCCATACATCGCTGCGTTCCGCGACGTTCTGAACGAGCGACTTGGCAAAACGCACGTCGAGTACCTGCTGAAAATGGGGCGCATCGAAGCCATCCCGTTCGCGTACATGCGCGGGCGTACATTCAAGAATGCTGTCGTGATTCTTGACGAAGCACAGAACGCCACGGAAATGCAGATGAAGCTGTTTCTCACACGCATTGGTGAAGGCTGCAAGGTCATCGTTGATGGTGACGAAAGCCAGGCAGACATCCGCAACTCTGGACTTGTTGATGCTATCACCCGTCTGCAACACATTCCAGCCGTGAAGATCGTGCGATTCTCGAAGCACGATGTAGTTAGATCAGGGTTGGTGCAGGAGGTGGTGGACGCCTACGAAGAAAAGTAGGCTTTCACTCCCGCGATTCATCAACAAGGCGTTTACTTGGGAAGTTTTTGCATTCCCCTTAGTTAATACACCCTGTCTAAACTGCTTACAAGATTGAGTTATTGATTAAGGGGAAGGCGCATGAAAACCGGATACTACGGAGAAAAGATCACCCGTGATGATTCATGGATGCTCGAAATAGCGAAGATACCGGAAGAGTTGCGTTTGGAAGAACCCGAGCTTACGCACGAACGCTGGTTCGACTACCGCCACCTTCTGCCAGCGCAGGCGACATACCTGTTTTCGGCAATCTACGATGAAGTCTATCGCGACCAGCATGCGGTAGCGAAGGATCTGTTCGAAGCACAAAGCATTACGCCACTTTTGGTGGATGACATCTTCGATAGCGCAGAACTGACGGCGATGTGGAAAGCAAGACAAGCTGCGGATCGAATTGGGTGTCGATATGAGTTTTATCTGCGCGTTGCATTCAAGCGCTTCTTCGACCGCACCTGGCGCAACTTTCCGCGCCCGAACCAGTTATACGGTGAAGAGCTTGTTCTCGACATCGCCGACGAATGGGGCCGTGCGAAGCGAGCAACACTGCAACTCGCGAAAGACAAGCGATTCTCGATTGACGCCTACTCGGGTCATCCTGACCAGATTGCATACCATGCTTATCTGGTTGAGCAAATCAAAGAACGCGAACACCAGCACATGCTGCTGGCACGTCTGGTGTTCAAAGAGAGGGTTCTCCCGCTGGAAGTTGCGGGTGAGCATTTTAGTGTCGATGTTCTGAAACGCGCCAAATATTTCTAAGCTGGCATCAGTCATCGGTGATTTAACCGTAGTTACAAGGAGCTTCATTTTATGAATAACGCAGAACAAACCCGTCAAGATCAAATCAATGAAGGGCGCTCGCGCACCCTGTCGCCAAAGACGGGTTCCCGTCCGCCGAAAAAGGTTTTCGTCGCGAAGGGTCACGATGCGATTCTCAAGTCGGTGCAAGATTCCGCAGGCTTGATCGAGATTACACCGATCAGCGATGGTGTCACGGTTGTCGGCAAACTGGTCGCTCGCGACAAATATACGATCACGGTCGAGTTCGACGCTGGTCGCCGCCGTACCTACTACAAGCACGCAATCGAGAGCTTTGAGCCTATCAAGGTGCAGTAATGTCAGGCATCACGGAGGATGAACTGACAATCGAACCGGAAGAGCTTGCTGTCGGATCTCCGGCAACAACCTACAAGTTCGATGAAAACTTTCAGGCGAAGATCGCAGCAATGTGCCTTCGTGACGCCGCATTCATGCAGCGTACCGAGGGGCTTGTCATGCCAGAGTATTTCGAGAACGTCGCAGATGGGCATATCGTCCATATCATCAATCGCTACTACGCGAAGTACAAGAAGATTCCTGGCGACAAGAATGTTCTAGCGATGCTTATTAAGGCCGACAAGATCAACAAGGTCTTGAAGGCAGAGTTGGTTTCGGTTGTTGCGGGGCGAGCGAAAGAGCTTTTCTCGCATGACATTTCGGATCGTGATTACGTTGTCGATCAGGTTGCCACGTTCGCCCGCCACCAGGCGGTGAGCAAGGCGATTCTTGATTCCGTTGGGCACCTGGATCTCAACGAGTTCGACAAGATCAGCACGACACTGAAACGAGCGCTTGATGTTGGCGAAGAGGCCGATGGTGAGTGCTACGACTATGGCGAAATGATCGAAGCCCGTACCGAAGAACGCATCGAGCGAGCGGCTGGGAAACTCCCATCAACGGGCGTAACGACCGGATACCCGGCAATCGACAAGCACCTGTACCACAAAGGGTGGGGCAAGCGCGAGTTGTCCGTTCTTATGGGTGGGGCGAAAGCAGGGAAGACCACAGCCCTGATCGACTTCGGCGTGTCTGCGTGCGGGCATATCAACCGCTACAACGTCCTTTACGTCACCCTTGAGGTGTCAGCGAAGATCATTGCCGAGCGTATCGATTCGCGCATTTCCGAACAGGTCATGTTCGAACTCGACAAGCACATTCACGAAGTCAAGAGTAAGGTCGTTGATTGGAAGGCAAGGGCAGGCAAATTTGTCATTCGCGAGTACCCAACCGGTTCGATGCGTGTGTCCGATCTGCGACGCCTGATTGAGCGCGAGAAGGCGAAGGGCAACAATTTCGATATGGTCATCGTCGATTACGCAGACCTAATGGCACCCGAGCGCATGACGGACAACGCGATGGAGAACTCCAAGAACGTCTATGTCGCGCTGCGTGGCCTTGCGATGCAGGAAGATATTGCGATTCTGACAGCGACGCAAACGAACCGCGAAGGCGCGAAGAAGATGGTCGCGACCATGACGGATGTTGCAGAAGACTTCAACAAGATTCGCATCGCCGACATCGTGATCTCGATCAACAAGACCGACGAGGAACGCAAGTTGCAACAGTGTCGTCTGTACTTCGCTGCTGTTCGAAACGGGCCTTCAAACTTCACCATTCGCATTCAGCAAGACACGGATCGAATGCGCTTCGTAAAAGAAGTGCTGGGCGAAGAGTAGCCAACACAAGGGCGTGATACTTCGGTGTCACGCCCAAGGGGAAAGCATGCGCGAAGAGATTATCGAAATTCTTGAAAAGCTGGACATCGAAAATAGTCATTGACTCTCTATCGAATCTTTGTTAATTTCCAGTCACTGATGACTTACTATTAAGGAGAAAGCGAATGGAAATCTGGAAAGACGTTGTTGGGTATGAAGGGCTGTACGAGGTTTCTGACATTGGTAACGTCCGTGGTGTTCCTGGAAAAAAGAACAAAAAGTGTGGCACTAAGAAACCAAAGCTCGTTAAGGGGTATTTGCTCGTTAGATTATGGAGATTCGGAACGCATGAGGACATCGGCGTCCATACGTTAGTAGCAAAAGCGTATATCGGAGATAGGCCGGATGGGATGTTCTGTTGTCATAACGACGGAGATCGCATGAACAATCATTTTCTGAATCTAAGATGGGATACGCCAAAGTCTAATTCGGCAGATAGGGTCATACACGGAACGCATATAGGCGGAGAAAGGAATGGAAGGGCGGTTCTTACAGAGAAGGCAGTGCGCGAGATAAAGAAACGCATCCAAACAACTCACGACAAACTTCATCAAATCGCTGCTGATTTTGGAGTGTGCGTAAGCACCATATCGCATATCAAAAACGGAAGAATATGGGCCGGAGTCGAGGCATGAGTCGATTTGACGAGACCAGGGAAATACTAGATGCGTTAGATATTGAGTCGTATCTGGACTCTCAAGGTATCGACTACAAAGAGGCACACGGATCAAGCGGGGCGCAGCTTAACCTGCGAACGTGCCCGTGCTGCGGTGGTGATAAGTGGAAGGTGTTTCTGAACGCGGAAACCGGTTTGGGGAACTGCTTCTCTGGATCGTGCAACGAGAAATTCAACAAGTTCAAGTTCATTCGTGCCCATACCGGATTGGGTGGGCACGCGCTCGATGACCACATCAAGTCGGTAGGTATGGAGATTGGCTGGCGACCACCCAGGAAAGCGGCTGTAGCGGTGCATACGGACGTAAAAGACCTCAAGCTACCCAACTCACACCCATTGCCAATCAGGGGCAGGAACCTGGCTTATTTGCAGAATAGGGGCATCAGTCTCGCGATAGCCGAATACTTCAACCTGCGCTTCTGCAAGAAAGGCTGGTTTCGCTACACGCTCGAAGGAAAGGATCGCTTCGTTCCGTTCGACAATCGCATCATCATTCCGGTGTTTGACCTGGATGGTGTTCTCGTCAGCTTTCAGGGGCGCGATGTCACCGGCACGGCAGAGAAGAAATATCTGTTCCCCAACGGGTTCAGTTCGACCGGGGAGCATCTATACAACGGGCACAATGTTCGCCACACGAAGCGTGTGGTGGTAGGCGAAGGCGTCTTCGATGTGATGGCGACAAAGATCGCGCTTGACCAAGACCCTGACCTGCGCGATGTCGTTCCAATCGGCACGTTCGGCAAGCACCTGTCGGAGAATCAGATCGCCAAGTTTCTCACGCTCAAGGAGCGCGGTGTCAGTGAGGCGACGATCATGTGGGATGGTGAGATCGCCGCAACCGACGCCGCAATCGAGGCGGGAAACAGACTGATCGGGATTGGGTTGAAGGTTCGAATCGCGCTTCTCCCGAAGGACAAAGACCCAAACGAAGTACCGCCGCAAACCGTGCGCGACTGCTTCTGGAAAGCAACGCAACTTACGCCGTCATCGGCGATAGGGATCAAGATGGCACGTCGCATAGAGTAAGTCACCGCTGACGTTTCCACACTATACTGGTTAAAGTAGCAATATCGGGCTACGGGGATGCAACATGCAAAAATTTCTTTTTCATTCAGATTATGCCATTCATGAATCTGGATCAAAGTATTACCAGATTATTACCATCCAAAAACTTGGAACTACCTCTGGCGTACTTGTTACGCATTGGGGCGCGATGCACCCAGGCGCTCCATCTGAACCAAAGAACCACGGCCAGCGAAAGATCGCACTTCTTTCAAAGTCCATCGGCGCAGAAGCAAACGCGGCGTTGCGCGGAAAGAAAAAGCGCGGGTACGAAACGTGGACGGTAGGCGCGGACAGGGTTTGCTCGGAAAACGAGCTTATTGACCTTTTGCAGAAGTGGTTCAAAACCGCCGACCAGGATGAAATTCTCGATTTTCTGTTTTCTGGATTTGAATACTCTACTGACGAGTTTGATACCCCTGACGAATACGAGCCAATGGTGGCAGAAGTCAAGACCGTAAAGCACGAAGAGTGGGGGAGTTGGTAATGAGCGAGATCGAATCACTGTTGCAGAACATCCAACCAGAAGTTGCGACAATGGTTCGTCGGTCACTTTTGAGAACGCTTCAAGGGATGATTGCTCGGGTTCGTGATGATAAATCCGAGTTCGAACAGATCGAGCGAGAAATTTGTGACGAGAATTTTGGATCTTGGTAGGAGAAATCATGAACGAAGTCGAAATACTACCGCCCGAAGTTTCGGGCAACGCAAAGCGCAATGCCTACTACATGCACTGTCAGATAGTTGAGCAACAGCGCCCTTATGCCGTTTGCCTGCACCTTTGCAGCGAACGCAAGGACGGGCGCCTTGAAGCAATCTACGCTGACTGCTCTGCTGCAATCGGCAAAAAGCGCTGTCCGGCGCTGCACATGCGGCAGCAGGAAAAGGAAGCTGGCAAGGCAATCTACTTCAAGGAGCGCAACAAGTTCGAGGGTCTTGCAAAAAGCGCCGCGTCGTTCTTGAGCGCGACCGCCAAAGAAGCCCTGTCAAAATTAACCCCGTCGCGTAAGTCATCTGTGATCGACCGAATCGACGGTGGCGACTATGCGTCCGCAATCAACGCTCAACTGAAAAAGGCTGAGCAGCCTAGCGCCTCGATAACAACGGAAGCACGGGCGGGCGAATCATTGCTTGAAATGGCAAAGCGTCTCATGGCGCAAAACAAGTCTTAGGAGAAGTTATGGAAGAAAACACCGAAGTTTCAACGGGCGAACAGCAGATGATGTCCGCGATTGACGAACAAGCCCTGGCATTCGAGAAGGGCATTTCGAAGATTGCCGACGATGCGTTCAAGGCAGGGATGCACCCATTGGCGGTTGCTCTCGCTGGCATTCGCATGTCGAACCGCATCGCCGCAACCATCGCGACGACTCAGGGTTTGAGCGATGACGAGTGGGAAGACATGGTACGAAGCCTGTTCGATGGCGTCGTCGAGTCCATGAAGACCCAATATGGTGCTTACGGCGAGTCGATCAAGGCAATGATCGCCGAGAAGAATGCGGGGGTGTCGGCATGAGTTCCCGTGAAATTCTTGGATTCATCGACAATATTGCCGCCACTCCAGGCAAGAACGACAAGCAAGCACTCGTCGTTAGCGGCATGTCCGACGAACTGTTCGAGCGCGTCTGTGAGTATGCGTACAGTCCGTTCAAGACCTACGGGCTGCGTCAAATTCCAACCAAGCAGGTATCCGATGGGCGCCCGTTCAATCGCGTGACTTGGGAGATTCTGGATGAACTAATCTCCCGCAAGCTGACAGGCAACGCGGCGCGCGATACGGTTCAAGCGGAAATAGACATGCTCGATGAACAGTCCGCCGATCTGTTCGTTCGCATCATTCGCAAGGATCTCCGCGCGGGGTTCAGCGAATCGACCATCAACAAGGCATGCAAGGGGCTGATCCCAACATTCCCGTACCAGCGCTGCTCGCTGCCAAAAGATGCAAATCTGGAATCCTGGCCGTGGGAACGCGGTGTGATCTCGCAAGAGAAAGCAGACGGGATGTTCGCCAATATCGACTTCGAAGAGGGCGCTCGCGTCAGCATTCGTAGCCGTCAGGGTTCCGAATTCCCGATGGACAAGTTTGCAACCATCGAAAACGCAATCAAGACCAGCTTCGAAATGTCCGAGGGCGTGCAGTTTCATGGCGAATTTCTGGTCATGCGCGATGGTGATATTCTGCCCCGCGCTGAAGGCAACGGCGTGATGAACAGCGTTCTCTCCGGTGGCGACTTCGCTGCTAACGAGTACCCAATCTTCAAGATTTGGGATCGCGTGCCGCTATCTTCCGTCACAACGAAGGGGAAGTGCAATGTTCCCTATCGTCTGCGTCTCGCAACAATCGTGCAATCCCTGCGTGACCATCCGAGCGAATACGTCCAGGTGATCCCGACACGCATCGTAAGGTCGCTGAAGGAAGCATACGCCCATGCGACCGAACTGATGAAGCTGGGCAAGGAAGGTACGGTCGTCAAGCACCCTGACGCATTCTGGAAGGACGGCACAAGCAAAGAGCAAGTCAAGCTCAAGCTCGAATTCGACATCGATCTCGAAGTTGTTGCGATTGTTCCAGGAAATGCTGGAACCAAAAACGAAGGCCGCTCCGGTTCGCTGACTTGCCGCTCTGCATGCGGGAAACTCGTTTCTGACGTGACGGTGAAGAACGAAAAGATGCGCGACGAGGTTGATGCCAAGCCCGATGATTGGGTCGGTCGAATCATCGCCGTCACAGCGAACGACATCACGCTTCCGAGCGAGAGCAACGAACTCCATTCGCTGTTTCTGCCCCGCATGCTGGAAGCGTGTTATCGAACCGACAAGACAACCGCTGATGACCTGGATCGCATTTTCGCGATCAAGCAAGCAGCAATCGATGGCGAAAAGCTAATGAAGGAGGCAGCATGAACGATCTGTTTCACATCATCGACGACGCGCAGGTAATCCTGCGCACGAAGGGCACCTACTACCAGCGCAAGCTGTACTCGCGTGGTGCGCGCATCTACGCGCAGCATGGCGGTGGCTTCATTCGCCTTGGGTCTAGCGATGCTACCAGCAACCCTAACGTCAGTTGGGAAGCCATCAGTCTGCCGGAGGGCTACAGCTTGGGTAAGGACGAATCCCGCAACCCAACCATCATTCGCCTGACGCAACTGAAGGAGGCAGCATGAGCGACAAGTCGAAGTTGCGCGTGACCGTCACTGCCGTCGTCGAATATGAGCCTGACCCGCGCATGTATCCAGAAGACGCACGCACGCCGAATGGGATGCTCTCTACTGACCTTGTTAGTGCGGAAGAAGATCCTTTTCAGTTCATCGATACCGACAAGACGGTATGGACGATCACAGGGGAGGTGGTAAATGGCTGATGACTTCACCAAGAAGGTGAGAAGTGAGGCTCCGTTTCCCTGGAGGACAATTGCGCATCCGAATGGTCGCGTTCAGGTGTTTGACGCGACCGGAAAGGAAGTGCCGCTCTTCATGATGGTCGAGTTCACATGCTTCATAACGAGCGTGATGGCGGCCCAAAAGGAGGTAGCATGAGCAAGGCGGTCTCACTCGATCTGGAATCGCTGTCGCTGAATCCAAACGCGATCATCTTGCAGATTGGCGCGGTCGTCTTCGAGCAGGAAGAAACGAACCTGTTCGAAGAATTGAAGTTTCGCAACCCGATCATCGACATCGCCGTTTCGCAAGATGAACAGGTGTCAAAGTTCGGTCGCCATTATTGCTCCGAAACTGCGGCATGGTGGGAGAAGCAGGGGCTTGCAAAAGACATGCTCTTCACCCGCCCTGGAATCATGCTCGATGAAGCCATCGGGGAGTTCGATTTCTGGCTAAAGAACCAGATGCACCAACACGGGGTCGATACGCTTTGGGTTAAGGGCAATCGTGACAGCATTTGGATCGAGGGCGCATACGAAGCGGTTGGCATGAAGTTCCCAATTCATTACCGCAATCTGATCTGCGCCCGCAGCGTCGGCAAAACCCTTGGCATTACGTGCCTAGGCTCTCCAAGTGCGGTGCCCCATGATGCCCTGAGTGACGCCATTGTTCAGGCAATGTGGGTGCAGAAGATTCATTCCGAAATCAACAAATGGAAGCGTGCAAACTATGAGCGTAATTCTCAAGTTCCGAAGATGGCTGCGTAGAAAGTTCGTCAGCCCAGCAGTTGATGCAATTATCGTCTCGCTGCTTGAGGACTGCAATTCGTGGAAGTGGCACGAAACGGAGTTGAAATATGGCGCGGTTCAGCATGCGTCTGATCGATTCTGCATTTATATCGATGATGCCGGGTACGGTGTAATCCGCGCTACTCGCGGGAACGTCGTAACGCTATCGCTTAGCGGCTTCGAAAGCTACTGTCTCGGCAAGGCAGCGAAGTCATGGGTGAGTGCGTATCATCAGTCGGTCATGAATGAAATTCGTGGATTCGTGATACGCCTCAATTTGCAGTGATTGACGAAGAGGGCCGCTTTGCTATAATTCGCGCTCTTTCGAAGGTGCGGTAGCAAAGCGGTTATGCTCTGGATTGCAAATCCAGCTAGGGCGGTTCGACTCCGCCCCGCACCTCCAAAGTGGATAGTGAAATAGGTTGGTGCGATAGGTTTGCTCTGTAAGTTGTTGAATTCAAAGCGAACCTAACGGATTGCAAATCGGTAATCGGCAGGTAAGTTAGCGATTACTACCTAGACGAATCAATGAGTTAGGCCACCTTCGGGTGGCCTTTTTCACGCTCAGGCACTTCAAATCACTTTCAAACCCATCGACAAAATAGGTTTTGCCAGCGATTGTCAGTACTGTTGTTGGTTAGGTCGAGTTGGGTCACAATGCGACTTTGGAGGTCAATATGCCATCAGTCAAATTTACAGGTTTGCGCTACCAGCTTACGGTGCAGTGCAAGGCATTTCGTAACCAACATCGTCAGCAATTTCCCTTTGGGACTTGCCGCAAATATTGATTTGCTGAGTTAGGTAGTCTGACACGGTGATTCGCTTCGCCTTAGTCATGAACGCCTCCGTAATGTCGATAAAAAATATGGTGTGACCCATACATGCGAATATAGACCAATATTTAAGCGCTGACTAATGATTTTCTCATATTTCATCGTGTCTTGTTCTTGAAACAAAACTTTCAGCGTAGCGTGTCCTATACCTATACTGAAAAATGCAGTGGTCGCAAATCATCGCCGATCACCTATTCATCAGCATCTTCATATAGGAGCAACATGCCAAACATCAAAAACGCAACGCTTCAAGAGGTATCGGACGTTCTTGAACAGTCGGAATGTCAGAGCCAGGTTGATTTGGGCGACGTTGTACTTGTCTGCTGTCGCCATGCAGTCATGGGTGACTTGATTACCGTTTCTTCTGCCAGCGGGAACTGCGCGATAATTAACCCATAACGCTGATGTTCCGATTTCGGGGGCTTGGGGTTCCAAGCTCCCTTTTTTATTATGGGTGCATCGTCACCAGTTACTTAAGGGGAAGTGCATGAACAAAGCAATTATCGTCCGGGAGAAGGTTTCGCGTCTGGTCAAGATGCTGACCGACAAATCGGTCACTGTTACACAGCGCGGTAGTTCCGCGTATGTCCAGTACAATTCCGCTGGTTGCCCCTCTGTGGTCAATATCCCATACATTCCCGATGACGCGAGCGATGAATTTCTCGCCGCAATCGAGGGCTTTCTCGATCACGAAGTTGCCCACGTCCTCTTCACTGACTACGCCCAACTGAAAAGAGCGAAGTCCGGTGGTGTCGCGAATCTGCACAACATCATTGAAGATGCCTTCATCGAAAAGAGAATGGCAGATTATTTCACAGGCTCGGGCACAAACCTTCGCAGTGTCGGGACATTCTTTCTGGAAAACCATACCACCCCGAAGCTGCTTGAAGAAGGCGCCGACGCGGTTGGTTTGCTGATGGTTCCTGCGATTCGCTCGCTGTCTGGTCAGGCGCTCTACACCGAATACATGCACGACAAGTGGCATTACATGGACGCGATCATGAAGAAGATCGGTGAATATGCCCGCGATGCCTTGCCCAAGATTGCATCGACAAAAGATGCTGTCGATGCGGCCTTGAAGATCAAGGAACTGCTCGACCCGAAGGACGAACCGGGCGAAGGCGAAGGTGAGGGCAAGGGTTCGTCCAAGAAGTCGAAGGGCAAGAGTTCAAAAGCATCGAAGGGCGCCGATAAGGCTTCGTCGGGCAAGCCGGATAAGGAATCTCCCGAAGATTCAGAAGAATCTGGCGACCCATCGGAAGAGCCTGGTGAGTTCGATGATTCTGGCGAGTCTGACGAGTCACCGGAAGGCACCGGTGAAGAAGATGGCGACGAGGGGGAAGACTCGGGCGGGAAAGAAGACCCGAAAGAGTCTGGCCCCGAAGAAGATGAAGGCGAAGATGAAGATAAGGATGACGGCAAAGAAGACAAGGCCGCTCCCTCTTCGTCAGAGCTAGAAGACTCGCTCAGCGGCGAGGATTACGACAAGGCTATTTCTGAACTTCTGTCTTCGAAGGCGCTTGAAGAAGCTCGCTCTTCTGAATACATGATCTACACGAAGGAGTTCGATGTCATCGAGCCGATGCCGATTGGGCACGGTGACGACGCATTGCTCAAGGCAATGCAGGATGAAGTCGATCACATGGTCGGGCCGATGCAGAAAGACCTCGAACGTGCCGTAGCAGCGCGCAGCGCATCAACTTGGTCTGCCGGTCATCGCTCTGGAAGACTGCATGCGTCCGCTCTGTCGCGACTGACAGCATTTGGGGATGATCGCGCATTTCGCCGTAAGCACGAAAACACGACAAAGGATGTTGCTGTCGAGTTGCTTGTCGATTGCTCTGGATCGATGCGCTGCGGAAAGATCCAGACGGCGGCCCATGCGGCCTATGCGTTGTCGTCAATTCTTGATCGAATGAACATCGCCAACGAAGTCATCGGCTTTACGACGCGCCGTCATACGTTTCCAGGGGCATCTACCGAAGCCCATCGCGCCGGTATCAGCTATGCCCGAATGGAGGCGCTGTACGTTCCGATTCTCAAGGGTTTCGGTGAGCGCCTGACCGCAGAAAACAAGAAGCGCTTCGCCGCACTCCCAAGCGTTACGTGGTTGCGCGAGAATGTCGATGGCGAATCTGTGCAGGTCGCAGCTACGAGGCTTCTAGCCCGCCGCGAGAAGCGCAAGATTCTCATGGTTCTGTCTGACGGGCACCCCGCTTGTCCCGGCGACTTCATGGCGCTACGCTCTCACCTGAAAAAGACTGTTCGCGAAGTAGAGCGCCAGGGTGTTGATGTTCTCGGTCTTGGAATTCAGAGCGATGCCCCGAAGGAATTCTACTCGAAGTACGTTCTGCTCAACGACATTGACGAACTGCCGAATACGGTCATTAGCGAGATCAAAAGACTTCTGATGAAGGCTTGAAATCAGTCAGCGGTGAATGCTAGAATGCCAAGATATTCACCGCATAATCGCTTCTGTGTTGAGACACTAAGTCATCTGTGAATATTTTTTAAGGAGAAGTACATGAGCCGTATTAAATGCGAAATTTGTGGTGCAGAAGTTCATTCGATCCAGATTCACATCAAGAACGATCACCCGGACTGGACGGTCGATCAGTATCGCGAGAAGTATCCCGATGCGCCCCTTCTGTCCGAGCTTGCGATTGCAAAGCTGAAAGAGCGCGATGCAGCCGCGCGGGATGCGGAAGAAAAGGTTACGGAAGAAGCGACCGCGCCCGAATCTGCACCGTCTGGTGGCGTTCTGCGAAAAGCGCTGCACGAAGTCTTCTCACTCGGAAAAGTGAAGGGCGCACTCAACGCTCGCGGCGAGCCGATCCCTGTCAGCGTGCTTAGCTCCGAACATCCCGAAATGGTTCCTGACGTTGATACCAACTACGTCTTCGAACTGGAAAACCTCAAGAACGCCCTGATGGCGTTCGAACTTGATATTCCCCTGTACGTTTGGGGCCACGCAGGTACGGGCAAGACGGCGATGATCGAAAACATCTGCGCCCGCACCAAGCGCCCGATGCTGCGTATCCAGCACACGGTCAATACCGAAGAATGCCAGATCGTTGGGCAATGGACTGCTCGCGGTGGTGAAACGCACTTCGAGCTTGGCCCACTCGCGATGGCGATGAAGCACGGTTGGGTGTATCTGGCTGACGAATACGACTTCGCGCTGCCGTCCGTTCTCGCTGTCTATCAGCCGGTTCTCGAAGGGAAGCCGCTGGTCATCAAGGAAGCTGACCTCGCGAATCGCGTCATTCGTCCGCACAAGAACTTCCGCTTCGTTGCTACCGGCAACACGAATGGTTCGGGCGATGAAACCGGTCTCTATCAGGGTACGAGCATTCAGAATGCCGCGAACTACGACCGCTTCCACATGGTCATTGAAGTCAAGTACATGATCGAAGCGCTCGAAGTCCAGGTGCTTGTCAATCAATCGAAGATCGACAAGCTGGATGCCGAAAAGCTGGTTGGGTTCGCAAACCGCGTTCGCGAAAACTACGACGGCAGCAAGATCAGCACGCCGATCTCACCACGCACCCTGATTGCGGCGGCGCAAATCGGTCTTCGCAAGGGAAGTTACCGCACCGGTATCTCCCTGGCTTTCTCGAACAAGCTGAACCGCGTCGATAAAGAGGTCGTCAATGGCCTTGCGCAAAGAGTCTTTGGCTGATACTTTTGGTGTATAATAAGTAAGTGGTGAGGAATCACCGCTTGCTAAATCACCGGATAAATCAAGATGGCAAACAAAACCAAATACCCACAAGGATGTGGAATTTACGCAATCGAAAACATGCAAAACGGGAAACGCTATGTCGGCAGCTCACGAAACATGGAACGCAGGATTAAGGCACATGTTTGGCAGCTTCGCAATGACCGTCATCACTCCGCGCACTTACAGGCGGCGTGGGGCGCGTATGGGGAAGAGGCGTTTTGTTTTATTTCCGTAATGCGATGCGGATCAGAGGATGATCTGCTTGCGGCGGAGCGACTTGAGATTGAAATGCACAACTCTGTCGAAAATGGATACAACATGACGAGCATTCCCGAATCTCCGATGCGCGGCAAAAAGCATTCTGACGAAACGCGAGCAAAGATGCGCGCAGCACGCGCGAATCGTCCGCCGATCTCCGAAGAGACGCGCGAGCGTCACCGTGCGTCGGCGACAGAGCGTGAACAACAAAAGCGTGAGTCAGGGTTCGAGGTTTCTGTAGAAACTCGTCGCAAGCTGTCCGAAGCTGGAAAGGGGCGCGAGGTGAGTGTCGAAACCCGAAGCAAGATAAGCGCGGCGAATTCAGGGATTGCGCTAACTAAAGAACATCGCCAGAAGTTGTCGGCGGCACATGCGGGTATGGTTTTGACCGAAGAGCACCGCGCCGCAATTTCAAGGGGCTTGGCCGGGCGCATTCAGTCCGAAGAAACGAGGAAGAAACTCTCCGAGAAACATGCGGGGAAGGTTATGTCGCAGGAAGCGAGGGAAAAGATGCGCAAGGCAAAACTGAAGTATTGGGAAGAGAGAAAGATATTCGAAGCTGCATCGCTGGGAGTAAGTCATCCGTGAATAAAGCAAGGGCATTTAGCACGAAGTACGAGGATCACATCGGGCTTCTGCATCGATTCGCGAAAGGCGGGTTCGCCCGTCTTCGTGAAATCGGGATTTATATCGATTACGAGGACGTGTTCCAGGAGTGCTGCGTCAGCTTCGTTCAGGCTCAAAAAACCTACAAGCCTGAAAGTGGATTTGCGTTCTCTACCTATATGGGCCGCTCGGTCATCAACAACTTCAACAGCTATGCGGAAAAGAAGATTCGCGAGCATCTTGGATTGGGGATCGTGCATATCGAGGAAATCTTCGATAAATCCTCAAACAGCGATGGTTACGATTCTGACCCCTACGACTACGTGTCAATGCACGCTGGCGGTACTGACGAAACCGCTCATGCCACCGCAACGCTCGATGCACGAAGGGGCGTTCCGAAAATGACGGTAAAGGCACGTCGAGTCATTCGCGATCTGCTTGCGCCATCCCAAGCACTGCAACAGAAACACAAGGCAGAGCTTGCGCATGCTGAATTCGCGAAGAGCGTTGGCGAAAATTCCCGCGTCACGCCCAAGAGGATCACGCTGCGCTACCTCGCGAAGCACCACGGCATAAAGATGGAGAGTTTCGCTGCGGAAGTTGCGAGCAAGATGGGCGTAGATATTCTGTGATTCAGCCTGGTTGTTTTGGCGCTCCAAGCGTCTTTAGTTTCAACTCGCGCGTCTGCGGGAAGTGTGGTCAGTCGGATGAATGCCAAAAAGCAGCGCATGCCGCCCTGCTTGCTGCGCCCGTTCATCTTGTGGGGAACCTACTGCGAGAGCATGAAGAATACTGCCGCAGAAAGGCAACAACCGCGCCCGAGGGTTCGGTACTTGCGACCACACTTCCCGCACCTGTGCAGAAGCAGAGAAAGGCAGTGCGCTTCCCAATAACGGACGTGCAGGAAGAGCTACTTCGATCACTGCCCAAGAAGGTTGGTGATTACCTGCGAAAGCTGATGGTGCGAGGCATCGACCGAGAGGTGCTGGAAGCAGCGGGTGTTGGTAAGAACGCATTCTCGGTCGCCAAGCATCGTCCTTATGCGTTGGCGCTCAATATGCTGTTTGAGGGTGGGATGACGAAGCAAATGCTTCGCGTCGCTTTTTGTGAAGAACTTGGCTGGTCTGATGTCGCTTCATATCCGCAGGTGTCGATGATCTGGCACCTGTTCCCAGCGATGGGGCTTGCCGAAGAGCAGGGGTGCAGCTTGATTGCGTCCAGTGCCGTCAAAACGAGAAACACGGTCTGAAATGAGCTACAAATACGCAGTGACATCGGTGGTATTGCCATTCACGGGTGAGTTACCACCACCACCATCTTCCAACTACGATTGGAGGATAAAGGATACGCACATTACCGAGCAGAGCAGCTATGGCAGTTCCTCTAAATACAATACCGGCGTTCCTGACACCACCGAAAACGAGACCACGAGTGTATCCAAGACATTCAACTTAGTATGCGTGTGGTTCGCAGAAGAGAAAACAACCGACCCAAAGGGAGAAGAGGTGGAGAAATGGTAGCCATAAATCACGCACTTGCCTGTCGATCAGATCATTCTATCGGCGAGTCAATTCTGCAAATCAAGTCGATTGTCGAGAAGGCAAAAGAGCTTGGTTACGCATCTGTGGCCCTCACGGATACCATGACGATCTCTTCGATGGTCACGCTGACCAACGAGTGCAAGAAGGCGGACATCAAGCCGATTGTTGCATGCACCTTGCGTGTGTATGACGACCCGACGTACCGCAAACCCGCCAAGAAATCTGGCGAGGTCGAAAAGACAAACAACTTCTACCAGATCAAGGTCTATGTGAAGTCCGACGCAGGGCTTCGCAGCCTGATGAAACTGCTGTCGAAGGGTAATAGCGCCGAGTATTACTACTACCATTCCCGCGTCGGCCTGGACGACGTGCTGGCGCTTGAGGACGTAATCGTCACCACGGGCGACCTGTTCAATGTGTTTCACCACCCGAACCATCGTTCGATCCTGGGCAAGCTAATCGAGCGCCATGAGACGTTTGTCGAGGTCTGCCCGATCAATACGCCGCTGTTTGACACGCTGAATGAGCGCGCCATCAGCGCTGCCCGCGACATGGGTTTGCGCATTGTTGCAAGCTACCCGTTCATGTACGGGGCAACCGAAGATGCAGGAACGCTAGACGTTCTTCGCGCCATCACAAGCAACACCCCGCTTGACTCGAAGTGGTTGCCGGTTCCATTCACACGCGACTGGTGTTTCGATTCCTCAACAAAGCTGGTGCATCGAATGCACGCGCTTTCGAAGCGCATCGGTATGAGCGCGGAAGAGATCATCAGTGCGTTTTCGGGTGTCGAAGCCATCGTTGATGGGTGCGGGTACAAGTTCGAAAAGCTGGCACCGTCGCTGCCCGTGATGGCAGAGAACGAGTTTCTTGCGCTGGTCGAACGCTGCAAAGCGGGCTGGGCCGAACGCTTTCGTCGTCCTGTTCTCGGTCATCAACCGCTCGAATCGGAATTGGGCATCTACAAGGAACGTCTTGCTTACGAGTTGGGTGTCCTTAAAAAGCTCGGGTTCGCGAACTACTTCCTGCTCGTTCAGGACATCGTGATCTGGTCGAAAGACAATGGCGTGATCGTCGGGCCAGGTCGCGGTTCGGTCGGGGGTTCGCTGATCGCGTACCTCATGGGCATCACCGATGTAGATCCAATTCGCTTCAATCTGCTGTTTGAGCGCTTCATCAATCCTGATCGTATCGACTTGCCCGACGCCGACCTTGATTTCATGTCATCGCGCCGTCACGAAGTCGTGCAGTACATCACCGACAAGTATGGCAAAGAAAACGTCGCTGGTATCTCCAACTACTCGACCCTTGGGCCTGCATCTGCGTTGCGCGATGTTTCGCGTCTGAGCGGTCTCCTTCCCCTGGAATATGCCTGCTCGAAGCAGATGGAGAAGGAACACGGGAAAGCGCTGTCGCTTGATGAATCTGCCGCATCGGTGCCCGACATCGCGAAATTCAAGGCAGGGCACCCGACGATCTGGAATCACGCGGTCAAGCTCGAAGGCTGCATGAAGAACCTCGCACAGCACGCCGCTGGTGTCATCGTTGCGGGCGAGCCAATCCTGAACAGAGCGGTGCTGCTCAACCGCGATGAATCTGCCTTGCCCTGCGTTTCGTGGGACAAGCAGGTTGTCGAGGATTGGGGGCTAATCAAGATGGACATTCTTGGTCTATCGACCCTCGATGTCCTGAACCTCGCTCAAACCTATATCAAGGAACGACACGGGCGCACGGTCGATTTTCTGCGCATTCCGCTTGATGAACCCGACGTAATGGCGGCATTTGGCAAGGGTGAAACCGTGGGGGTGTTCCAGTTTGAAGGTGCGGGCATGCGCAAGCTGTTGAGAGACCTTGCTTGTCTGAAGCCTTTGAACTTCGAGGACATCAGTGCAGCGACCGCTCTGTACCGTCCTGGGCCTATCGATGCTGGTCTGGTCGATAAGTTCGTCGCGGTCAAGCAGGGCAAGGCTTTGCCTGAATACGAACACCCGCTGATGGAGCCAGCGCTGAACAATACCTACGGGGTGCTGACCTACCAGGAACAGATCATGCAGGTCTGTCGCGACCTCTCTGGCTTCACCTTCGTTGAAGCTGACCATGTGCGTAAAGCCATCGGTAAGAAGGACAAAGAGAAGATGGCTACCTACCGCGAGATGTTTGTCGCCGGGGCAATAGCTGGTCAGATCGAAGTCGAGCTTGCGGACGGGTCGAAGAAGATTCTGCACCGCTCAAAGAAGTACAAGGTCAAGGAAGGTGGGCAATTCACTATCGAAGAAATCTTGGCAAAAAAGCTCACTCTGTTGGATACTTTGTGATACAATCCAGTCACTACTGACTTACGACTGGTTATCATGAAATTCAAGATTGAACGTGAGTGGCTTGAGCAACGCTATATCCGAGATCTCGCAAGGGTTGAGGATATAGCGTCTGAGGCGGGTTGCACCGTCGCGAACATTCGTCGCTACCTGAAGAAGTGGAAGATTCTGCGAGGTAAAGAACTGCAACGAACAGGGGTGGTTCCTGCCTGGAACAAGGGGCTAACGAAAGACACCGATGAGCGACTACTTGCGATCTCTAAGGCCCATAGCGGTGCTGGCAATCCGATGGCTGGGAAGGACTCATGGAACAAGGGGCTAACGAAAGACACCGATGAGCGCGTAGCGGCGATCAGCAAAGGGAGAATAGGAATTATCTTCTCCGAAGAAACCCACAGGCGCATGTCTGACGCAAAGACGGGTCTAACGCTGATGTGGTCGAATAGATGGAAGGGCGGGCAATCGCGCAGCAACAAGTATGCGGTTAGTCTGACTTATTCCGGGTACAGGTACGAGCATCGTATTGTTGCAGAGAAAGCTCTTGGCCGCCCTTTGCTTTCGCACGAACAAGTTCATCACATCGACAAGGATCGAAGGAACAACGCGCCTAGTAACTTGATCGTGCTTGCCAGTGATGACCATGCAAAGTTGCATTGCGCGATGCGTGAATTCCCTCTGCTAGACCAGCGTGCCTGGCTGAAAGACAACGAAATTAACTTCGAGGAACTTGAACATGAAGATTGTGAGCGTCACGCCGTTGAATAATGGAATGAGCGAGAGAGCGGCGTCAGACCTATGGGATAAGGTAGAAGGATTTGCGGGATACTGTTTTAACCGAAGTCACAGTATCGAATACTCGGTTATCTCGTATTGGACGATGTGGTTGAAGGTTCGCTATCCAGCCGAATTCTTCGCTGCGGCAATGACCGTGGTCGATAAGGACGAGAAGCTGACGGGGCTTGTGCTTGATGCCCGTCGCCTCGGTATCGAAGTGCTGCCGCCCGACATTAACCGTTCGTCCGACAGAATCGAGATCGACGGGGAGAAGGTTCTCTATGCGCCATTTCAAGCAGTAAAGGGAATCAGCGGGAACGTCGCGGGGCACATCATGGCGGCCCGCAGATCAGTCGGTCGCCCAATCACATCACAGGCAGACTTCGAAGCGATTCTGTCTGCCGAGAAGATCGCGGCAAAGTGCAACAAGTCACACCGCGAAAAGCTCGCCCGCGTTGGTGCGTTCGCAAGCGTTGAGCCTGAGACCCGCCCAGCAATGCACGTTGATCGACTAAAGGATCGCATCGAATTGATGCCTGGCTTCACGGTCGATGCGGTGAAAGCAGACAGAACGCTCAGTGACGAGCGCCTGAACAAGTTGCGCATTATGGAGCTTGTTGGCGAAACGAGGACTTGCGAGGACTGCTCGCTCAAGGGCTGTGACCACCCGACCCCGCGTTTGGGCAAGGCACCCAAGTTCATGATCGTCTTCGATAGCCCATCCTGGAAGGAAGGTAAGGCGGGCAAGATGCTTGAGGGCGACATCGGGCTTTACATGAAGTCGGCATTCCAAGAGGTCGATCTGGACTTCAATGATGGCTACTTCACTTCGCTGGTGAAAGCACCGAAAGACAAGGACGCAAAGGGGCTAACCAACGAGCAGATCAACGGATGTTCGAAGTACCTCGCAAGGGAAATCGACATCCTAAAACCACCAGTTATCGTAGCGATGGGCAGCAATGCAATTCGCTACTTCTCGCCGGGAGTGAAGGGTTCTCCGAATGACCTGGCGGGGAAGATCATTTTCAGACCCGATCTTGACGCAAGCGTTATTTTTGGACTGAACCCATCGTCGATCTACTTTGACGGATCGAAGGTGAAGCTGTTGCAGGACGTATGTCAAAAACTTCAAGACCTCGTTTCATAGGAGAAACAAAAATGACCACAGAAACAGAAACCACAACGCCGGTCATCGACCGCGTGAAGGTAGGCAACGAAACCGCCCTCAAGCGCTTTATTGATTTCGATCAACTCAAGAAGGACGTTTCGATCAACCCGAGCGACCTCGACAACGACATGATCCAGCATGCCTCGCTGTACGTGCATTACGCCAGCATGACGGTCAATGCTCGTCGCCAGTATGATCGCCTGAAGAGCGGGTTCGAAATTCTCGAAGCACGCCTCGACTCTGAGATCCGCACGGTGGCGGCTGCGGAAGGAAAGAAGATTACCGAAACCGGTATCAAGTCCGCGATGACCGCCGACCCGCGCTGGTCTGGTGCGCAAGCAAAGGTAATCGAGGCCGGTTCGATCTGGCGTGCCTGCGAGGTTGCAGAAAACGCGATGTCGCAACGCCGTGATCTGATTCTCGAAATCGCCCGCGACCGCCGAAAAGAGCGTGAAGGTCAGTTGCATGTCATGGAAAACAACAGCATGCGCGAACGTGTGCTGGGTATGATCGCGGAAGCAAAAGCTGCGTAAATTACCCGCAACATCCAGTCACGGGTGACTATACTATGTGATGTAGGGCGTAACATTAGCTGGTTAAACCAGAGCGCCCTGCGCCGCAGTCAATCTTCACTACTGACTAAACAAACCACTCTTTACAAGGAAAAAACAAATGGCCCTCTCTCTTCTCGAACTAATCGCCCAAAAGAAAGCTGCTCTCAAATCCGGCAATCGCCAAAAAACCGTGAAGCCGCCCGAAGGTCGCTCCCGCTGGCGCATTCTTCCTGGTTGGAACCCTGAGAACCCGGCGTTCTACCATGACTTCGGTCAGCACTTCATCAAGGATCACACCGACACGCTCAAGGCCGTCTATGTCTGCGTCGATAAGACGTATGGCAAGCCGTGCGAAGTCTGCGCTGCCCTGACCGCTGCCCTCAAAGCAACGACCGACGACGATCAGATCAAGATCCTCGAAAAGTCGAAGGCTGGTCATCGCATTCTGCTGAACGCACTGCAAGTCGATGGCCCGACGCCGAACGATCCGGTGATTCTGGAACTGTCGCCCAACACCTTCGCTGAATACCTGAACATCGTCAGCGAGTGGGGTGTTGAAGTCCTCGACCTCAAGGGCGGCATGGACATCATCATCGAGCGTACCGGCAAGGGTCTGCAAACGAAGTATTCGGTGCAGCCTGCGTCGAAGTCGCAAGACGTTGATCCCGGCGTGATGAAGCGCATCGTCAATCTGGACGAATACGTGGCCCAGGAAAGCGAAGAGCAATCGCGCCGCGCTCTCGCAAACTTGAACGCGGTTGCTGGCATGCTGCCCGCACCGTCCGCCGCGAAACCGTCGCTGTCCGATCTCGACATCGATGACGCCGACCTTGCGGCACTCGAAAGCACCGCCACCCGCGTTGCTGACGAACCGGCAGTTGCCTCTGCGAAACCCGCAGTTGCAGAAACCGCCGCCGCGCCCGTCGCTGCCTCCACCACTGGTGACGACGAACTCGATAGCTTGCTTGCTGACCTCGGTTAAGCTGGCCGTCTGGTAACGAAACAGGGGGCTTCGGCTCCCTGTTTTCACTCAAGGGGAAAAGATGTCAGGCATTCATATTGTCGATGGCAACTCCATCTGTCATGCCGCCCATAACGCAACGAGGTTGAGCGTTGGCGACATGGAGACGCAAGCGATCTTCGGAACGCTGAAAGCAGTCCAAAAAATTGCCTTGAAAGATCCTGATTGGGACATCCTGGTTCTGTGGGATGGCAAGGCGCAATGGCGTTTCGACCTGTGTCCCGAGTACAAGGGCACACGCAAGGCGACGAACGAAAAGGAACAAGCGAGCAAGGACTCGTACAAGCGCCAGTCGCCGTTTGTTCGCAAGGGTCTCCAACTTATGGGTGTCCGACAACTGGTTGCCAGCAGCGCAGAAGCGGATGACATGGGTGGACTAATGGTCAAGAAACTCTCTGCGCTAGGAAAGCAGATCAAGCTAACCACGGGCGATAAGGACTGGTTGCAGTTAGTTCGCCCCGGCGTTGTTTGGTTTGATCCGATTCGCGACCGATCCTGCAACATTTCGAACTTCTTCGAATTCACAGGATACAAGACGCCCGAGCAGTTTCTTGATGGCAAGGCGCTGATGGGCGATAGCTCAGACAACATCTGCGGGGTGGGCGGTATCGGTGAAAAGGGTGCGCCAGAGTTTCTTTCTGAGTTCGGTAGCGTCGCCAGATTCTATGAGCTTGTCGAAGCGGGCAAGTTCGTACCGAAGAAGAAGGCACACCAGAACCTTTGCGGGAACATCACTAAAGAAGACTGGATGAAAACCTACTCCGGTGGGCGTGGTGACGACGTGGCGCGTGAAAAGCACGCGGAAGCATGGCCTGGGCAGGGGCGCTTGATCTTCGAGCGCAATCGCAAGCTGATGAACCTGCTCGATGTTCCAACGCCGCCGAAAGAAGATGTAACCGTGATGCTACCGACACCAAATCGCGACGCATTCAAGGCGCTGTGTGAGCGTTTGGCGTTTCACAGCATTCTGCGAGAGTTCGACAGCTTTCTCGCGCCATTCGAACAACGCGCTGCAAGGGCAGCATAGGAGCAAATATGAGCATGTGGGATGAAATGAACAAGGCGGTTGGTATCTCGGGCATTTCCGAAGAAGCCATCGTCTATATGGACAGCGGTATTCCGCCGCTGAACAAAATCACTGGCGGTCGTTTTGATAGCGGCTTCCCGACCGGGAAGATGATCGAAATCTTCGGCGAATCGTCTTCGGGCAAAACCCTGATCGCGACGAACTTGATGATCGCCGCGCAGCAAGCTGGTGGTGCCGCAATCTTCATCGACTTCGAGCGCTCGTTCAATCCGGTCTTCGCCGCGAAGAATGGCCTGAACACCAAAGAAGGGTTTGCTTATCACAAGCCCCGCCATTGGGAAGAGGGCAACATGAAGATCATCGAAACAGCGATGTGGATTCGCAAAAACAAGCTGATCCCTGACGACGCGCCGATTGTCGCCGTTTTCGACTCAGTTGCAGCAGCGCCCGCCCGCTCGACCGTTGAGAAGGGGCTGGACGAACTGAACATGAACGACACGACCGCACTGGCTCGCGTTACATCAACAACGCTCAAGTCGATCAAGCAGTTGGTGGATGACTGCGGCGTTCTGATGCTGTACCTCAACCAAGTTCGCGACGACATCGGCGTGATGTACGGGCCGAAGACCAAAACGCCTGGTGGCAAATCGATCCCGTTCTTCATGGACGCCCGCTTCGAAACCAAGCGCAAGGTCATCATTGACGACAAGACCAAAGAACAGATTGGTCAGGAAATCACGGTCAAGAACATCAAGTCGAAGTTCTGCCGCCCGTTCCAGAAATTCACCATCCCTGTCCTGTGGGGCGAGCATGGTGAAATGATCTTCGATGTGGTTGATGCGACGGTCAATTTCGCCATCGAGCGCGGCATTATCAAGGGCAGCGGCGCCCGTGTCGAGTGGGGCGGTAAAAACCTCTACAAGTCTCAGGTGATCGCCGCATTGAAGGCCGACCCAGGCGGTTTGAAGGCACTGACTGCTTTCTGCGTCAAGCACGACGACACAGCAGAAGCAGACATGGCCGCTGGTTCCGAAGAAGATTTGGAATTGGGCGCAGCCGCCTGACAAACATCGCGCACTTTCTACCTAAACTGTGGGTAGGAGGTGCGCGATGTACGTGATCGAATTTTTCCCGCCAATGACGGGGCTTGAGAATAGCTTCAACACTTTTCGTTTAGGTGGTGCCTGGGCGAAGCGAATTAGCGATGGCGACCGTGTGTTGCTTCTCGATAAGCGAAGGTCGGAAACCTTCGCGGAAGCAATCGTTGGTGAGGTTGTCGTGGGAAAGTTGGCCGAGCTTGCCGCAGTGCATGCAAAGCACAACCATAACCAGAAGGCGCTTGACGAACAGGGTGCGCCAGAACGACTGATTACCGCGATGATGAAGCGATACGGGCCAAACAAATGCGGGGAAAATTCACGCTGTACCGTAATCTACCTAAAGGTGTGCGATGAAAAAAACAATCTATCATGACGCGATTCTGAACTTCGGGAAGTACAAGGGGGCAACTGTCGCCGACGTTCTCGTTGCCGACCCCGGATACTTTCTCTGGTGTCGGGTGGCGGACAAATATGCGCTCGACGCAGTTGTAACCAACACGGTCGATGCCTGGGTTGCCGCTAACAAAGCGGAGGCCAGCAAGGTTACGGCGTCTGCTCAGAAGGTTCGTGCAAATTCGCAGGATACACTTGTGAAGTCGATCCCTGAATTTACCCCAAGCGAGTCAGTCACCCGTGAAGTTTCCTTTGCGAAACATGCCGAACGCGACTCTTCGTGGGGTTCGTGGTGAGCCGCGCAATGTCGAAGTTTGGCGACTACTCGGTTCATAACGAGTGGCAGCGTCACAAGTCGGGCGACCACCTGTTCAAGTCGGTCAAGAAGGATCGAAAGGTCATCGGTACGCTGCGAAAGTACAACGCAACCGGAAACACGGAATTCGTCTTTGAGCGCAGGGCAGAAGACCTAGTGTATTGCAAGGACGCCTGGTCGATTCAGGGTTCGATGATCTCCCTACTGCGCTGCATTGGGTCGCCGAATATTCAGATCCACGTCAGTAATGGCGACACGCACCAGATCACGTTCTCGGACTTCATCGAAAAGATGTACCGAAAGGATGACCCGAAGTCATTCTCTTACGTCTTCGTGAATTTCAGTGATTTCGTTTTCACGAAGGGCGAGACGGAAAGCATCGAACACGCCATTAAAATTGGCAAATGGAAGTAACTCACCAGTGAGGCATAATGAAAAAATACACCACTGATCCTGAAATGAACAAACTGATCGACCGCATGTTGCGTTCTGGCTGGGTTTTCGAGTCTCAAAACAGCCATGTGAAGTTACAGCATGTGGAGACGGGCAACCTTCTGGTTGTATCAACGTCGCCAAGTTGCAGGCATGCCTCGAACCAGGCATTTCGCGACATACGACGAATGGGGTTGAAGCTATGCCCCTAACAACCGCCATGCTGTGTCTTGCACTCAATATCTTTCACGAAGCCCGAGGGGAACCCCTTGAAGGGCAGCATGCCGTCGCGCAGGTAACGATGAACCGCGCAGAGCGTGACCCAAGCAAGGTCTGTAAGGTCGTCTTCGAGCCAAAGCAATTCTCATGGGCAAACCCGCTGACGAGCGCGTTCAAGGATGAACGAGTACGTCTTGCGCAGAAGTACGTTCCGAAAGAAAGCAAGGAATGGGATGTCGCAAAGAGCATCGCTTTCCACACGATCAAGGGGAACATACGAGACTTCACGGGCGGTGCGCTGTTCTATCACACGAAGACATCGAAACCGATCTGGCGTCATAAATTCAAACTGGTTGCTGTAATTGGGCAACATAAATTTTACCGATACGCCTAGTTGCGTAAGTAAGGAGCGACTTATGAATACGAGTGAATTGCGCAAGCTGGGCAGCGAAAACAAGCCAAAAATCGGGGAAAAGTTCATCAACGAACATGACGGCAAGGTGTATGTGCATTTGGAAAATTTTGGTGATGTTTCGACCTGCGAGCAGTGCAACTTCTGTGATACCCCAGGCGGATGCAATCAAATCACCCCAATTTGCGACCCCTTCGGATACTTCATTCATATTCATGGGCTTCCAAAATGAAAGTTCACGTCTGCACAAACTGCGGAAGCGCAAACATTCAGCAGGATGCCTGGATTCATTACAACGACCGCGAGAACGTGCAGGGTTTTGACGACCTGTATTGCGAGAA